>Ga0208628_1000003_pt1 | contig 506733 bp, 397 predicted proteins | sample LakWasMet16_LOW5_2_FD_183864 | JGI IMG/M metagenome (GOLD analysis project Ga0208628, IMG submission 183864) | Freshwater sediment methanotrophic microbial communities from Lake Washington under simulated oxygen tension - Sediment Metagenome... | ecosystem: Environmental > Aquatic > Freshwater... | reverse complement strand
GGCCGAAGCCGCGCACTCCCCTCGTGGGTGAATCACCGACCGGAGAGCCGGATGCGGGCAATCCGCCAGTCCGGTTCGGAGGGAGGGGCGGCCGGGGTCACAACCGGCCGTCCCTACCCCTATACCGTCCACGCCAGCCCAACGCGCCTCGCGAAGCGACGGGAGCGACCGCGACGCCGGCCCAACGCGGCCTCGTGGAACCGGCGGTTCCACCCGAGCGAAGCTCGACCGGTCGGAGTCGGAGCGCCGGGCCGCTGGGACGCATTGGGCTGGCGTGGACGGTCGCACCCGTCGCTCCGCGACGGTGAGGCGCATCGGGCTGGCGTCGCGGTCGCTCTCCAAGATGAGACCAACGCTCAGAGCCCCGCCTACAGACGTCTGTAGGTGTGACGGTTGACCTCATCGCGGAGGGGAGCGCGCCCACGTCGTCAGTCCCTGCCGCCGCCCGCCGCCGCCCGCCGCCCCCCCCGGAGCGCCCCGATCGCCCTGTAGAACCAGTCGATCGGTGATGGCCCGCTCGTCGCTCGGTGGCTCCTCCGCTCGATGGCCGACGGCGGTGGACATGCGCACGTGGGCGCCCGCGAGCCCATGCGCGACGGGGTGGTGCACGCCCTCGTGTGGGAGCACTTCGCGGCCTTCGCCGAGCGGATGCAGGAGGGCGGACGCTCGCTGCCTCGCTACGTCGTCGCGGAGTTCGAGGCCTTCGTGCGCTGCGGCGTGCTCGCGTGCGGGGTCATGCGTGCGCGCTGCGCGGACTGCGGCCTCTGACCGCCTGGTGGCGTTCTCGTGCAAGCACCGCGGGGCGTGCTCGAGCTGCGGCGGGAGGCGCATGAGCGAGACCGCCGCGCAGCAGTGCGATCGGGTGTTGCCAGTGGTGCCGTATCGCCAGTGGGTGCTCTCGCTGCCGTGGGAGCTGCGGCTGCCGGTGGCGCGCGACCCGGCGCTGCTCAACGCGGTGTCGCGGGTGTTCTTCGAGGAGGTGCGAGAGTGGCTGCGTGCGATCGCGGGGCCAGCGCCGGGCGCACGGCTCGAGGCCGCGGCCGTGACCTTCGTGCAGAGGTTCGTTGGGAGCCTCAACCTCAACCCTCGCCTTCATGTGCTGGTCGCCGATGGGGTGTTCGTGTGTCGCGACGATGGGAGCACCCCCGTGTTCGTCGCGACCGCGGCGCCGACGAGGGACGACCTGCGGAGTGTCGTCGCGCGGGTGGTCGGCTGCAGGTCATCGAGCGGCGCCGTGCGCGGCGTGCCGTGCCCGCGGAGGGGGACCGCAGTGACGACGGCCTGGAGGGGCTGCGCGGCGCGGCGGGCGGACGCGGGACCTTCGCGCGGATCGACGAGAGGGGCGCCCGACCGGGAGGCGACGACGAGGCGCGTGCGCCGGGCCCGAGGCGGCTGTCGTCGCGCGGGCTCGTCGCTGAGCTCGACGGGTTCAACCTGCACGCGGGCGTGTGCACGGCGGCGGACGACCGCGACGCGCTCGAACGGCTCTGCCGCTACATGGCGCGGCCCGCGGTGGCGAGCGGCCGGGTGAGCGTGCTGCCCGACGGCAACGTGGCGTACCGGGTGAAGTCGCCGCGCAGCGCGAAGGAGAACACCAGCGTGTCGTGCAGGGCCGTCGCGGTGAGGAAGAGCAGCGCGACGCCCTGCGCCCGCCCCCCCCGGGCCGGGGTCACGGAGCGTGCGCACGCCGAGCACCGCGAGCGCCACGACGTAGTAGACCGACACCGCGCCGCCGAGTCTCGTCGGCATCACGTCGCGGTAGGTGAGCGCGAGCCACGAGACCTCGCGGGCGACAACGTGGCCCGAGACGGTCACGTCCGGGACGAGGCTCGCGAGCGCGGTGACCAGCGCGACGCCGACCACGGCGCGCTCCCAGCGCGCGAGGGGGCGGCCCCGCTGCGCGGCGTCGAAGAAGAACCAGCACGCGCCGTGCAGCCCCGAGAGAAACAGGTTGAAGCGCGCGAACCGCGCGTACCACGCCAGCGGAACCACCACCGTGGTGATCGCGTCGCCGATGGTGAACAGCGCCGAGAGCACCGCCGCGAGCGCGTACCACCGCAGCGACCGCCAGCCGGGGGCGGTGGAGAAGCCGAGGCTCAGCCCGGCGAAGGTGAGGGCCGAGAGCGCGGCGCAGAGGGCGATGAGCGCAGGGAGTGACAGAGCCCCGACGATACCCTCACCGCCGCACGAAACGCCCCGGCGCTCACTCGATGATCGCCGCGCCGTTGGTGCCCCGGGGCGAGCCGTCGCGCCGGCGGGGCGGACGGGCCACCCGACGATCGACGGGCGGGGCGACCACGACCGGCGCGGGCGGCGGCGGCGGCGGGGTGACCACGCGGGGCGCCGGCGGCGGCGGGGTGACCACGCGGGGCGTCGGCGGCGGCGGGGCGACCACGAACGGCGCGGGGCGGGGCGCCTCGAGGGCCACGCGCGGGGGCAACGGGCGCGGCGTTCGGAGCGACGGGAGCCAGGTCGCGAGCCCGAGGAGGGCGAGCACGCCGAGGGTGGCGCCGATGATCCAGCGGGTGCGCGTGGCGCGGCGCGGCGCGTCGACGGGGCGCGCCGCGGGCGCGACCGCGGGCTCGTCGGGGGCGGCCGCGCGGCGCAGGGTGTCGCGCACCCGGCCGCCGAGCTGCGTGGCCGTGAGCGCGGCGTGGAGGGCGTGCATGTCGGGGTAGCGGTCGTCGCGCCGGGGCTGGAGCGCGCGGCCCAGCACGGCGCGGAGGTCGGCGGGCACCGACGGCGCGACCTGCTCGATGGGCAGCGGCGCCTGGGTGATGACGCGCGCGAGCACGACCTGCGGGCTGGGGTCGAGGTCGAAGGGCAGCCGCCCGGAGAGCAGCTCGTAGAGGACCACGGCGATGGACCACACGTCCGAGCGGGCGTCGACGTCGAGGTCGCCGCGGGCCTGCTCGGGGGACATGTAGCCCGGCGTCCCCATGGTCTGGCCGATGATGGTGCGAAACTCGTTTTCGCGCGGGCGCAGCGCCTTGGCGATGCCGAAGTCGATGAGCTTCGGGGTCACCCGCCCGGTGCGCGAGCCCGCGAGGAAGATGTTCTCGGGCTTGAGGTCGCGGTGCACGACGCCGAGCGCGTGCGCGGCGACGAGCCCGTCGACCACCGGCAGGATCAACGCGAGCGCCTCCTCCGCCGACACCGCGCCGCGCTCGTCGATCAGCGCCCGCAGCTCGCGCCCGACGAGGTACTCCTGCACGATGAAGAGCGACCCGCTCGCCGCGTCGCGCCCGAGGTCGAGCACGCTCACCACGTTGGGGTGGTCGACCTGCGCCGCGCTCTGCGCCTCGCGCAGAAAACGCTGCGTGGCCTCCGGGTCGCGCGCGAACTCGGGCCGCATGACCTTCACCGCCACGCGCCGGCGGGTCCAGGTGTTCTCGGCTTCGTAGACGGACCCCATGCCGCCCTCGCCGAGCAGCCGCGACACGCGGTACTTCTCGCCGAGGGTGCTCCCGGCGTCGGTCGGAGTCACCGCCGGGATGTCGGGGAGCAACTGCCCGCTCATGTCGGCGCGACCGTATCCGCGGGCGCCGGGGCTGGCAAGGCAGCGTCGCCGCCCATCAAGGGCGCCGGCTCACCGTCACCCGGATGTCGCCGAGGATGAAGTTGCCCGGGTTGGTTCCCATCCCGTTGCCCGGACCGATGGGGGCGACCGGCAGGTAGAGGGCGTCGAGGCGGATGCCCGTGAGCTGCGACGCTGTGGTGTCGAGGATCACCGTGTACACCGAGGTTCCGAACTCCAGCGACGCGCGCACCACGCCGCCATCGGCGCCGATGGACACGCCGTTGGTCGCCACCACGGAGACGATGTTGGCCGGGGTGCTCCACACGGCATCGGTGCCGACGTTGCCGCCCGAGACGAGCCCGTCGGCGAACTGATCGCGCGACGCGTTGGTCACGCGGAGCCGAAAGCTCGCGAGGCGGAAGCCGGGCACGTTGTTCGTCAGGGTGACCTCGACGCGCGTCCCCGCGGTCGAGAACGGCGTGGTGGTCGCGAACTCCCACGCGGCGCTCTGCGGGTTGACCTGCCCGGCGGTCGGCGGCGCGATGGCCCACCCCTGTCCGTCGGTGGTGTTGAGGTCGGTGGCCCGCGTCACCTCGTAGCTGGGCGTCTGCGAGAAGGTCGCCGTATCGTTCTGGAGCGTCACCACGGTCGGCACGAACTCCGTCACGACGTCGACCGGGACGTCTCGCGGTACGTCGGGCACATCGGGCACGTCGCGCACATCGGGCACGTCGGGCACATCGCGCACGTCGGGCACATCGCGCACGTCGGGCACGTCGCGCACGTCGGGCACGTCGCGCACGTCGGGCACGTCGATCGCGTCGCGCGGGGGCGCCGCGTCGGGGACGTCCATCGCGGGCGGCACGTCGGGCGCGACCACGACGTCGGAGGCGTCGAGCGCGTCGACCACCGCGGGGCGATCGCTCGGCGCCGCGGGGTAGCGCAGCTCGACGCACCCGAGCAGCGCGACGAGGCCGACGATCGATCGCACGGTGATCCGGTGTCTCATCAGAACGCGACCTCGCACTGCACGCCGGAACCACCGCGACCCGCCGTCACCGCGCACCCGCGGAGCCCGGCGCGGGCCGCCGACGCGCGCGCGGGCAGCGTCGCGAAGAGCACCGCCGACACGACCGCCGCCGCGCCGCCGAGCACGAAGCCCGTCGTCGCCACAGCGCCGCTCGTCGCGACCGACGACTCGGCGTCGACGCAGGCCGGCAGCGTCGAGCCGCGCGGGCAGTCGTTGTTGGGCGTGGCGTCTTCGTTGCGGGCGTTGAAGGCGCTGGCGTCGCCGTTGCGGAGCGCGAGGAAGACCGCGCCGAGCGCGAGGCCGGTGAGGGCCACGCCGCCCGCCGTCCACGCGAGCACGCGGCGCGTCGACGCCGGGTCGACCTCCGCGGGCGACGGTGGATGCCTCGGCGGATCGTCGCGGCGCACCAACGGCGTCACCGGCGCGACGGTCACCGGCGTCGCGATCACGGTCGCCGGAGGAACGGCCACGAGGTCGATCTGCTCGCGGGTCGTCTGGTCGACCGTGACCATGGCCTGCCGGGTGACCGCGAGGTAGCCGGGCGCGCCGACCTGCAGCGTGACCGACCCGGCGGGCAGCCGCAGCGGTTCGGCCAGCGGCGTCGTGCCGCGCAGGCTGCCGTCGACGCGCACCTCCGCCCCGACGACGTTGCACCGCAGCTCGAGCCGACCGAGGTGGGCGTCGATCTCCGCGAGCGAGCGGTCGAGCGCCGCGCGCCGTCCGGACACCCACGGATCGTCGGCCGCGGCGAGGGCCTCGCGGAGGAAGCGGTCGGCGTCCGCCCACCGGCCGAGGGCCTGCGCGGCGAGGCCCATCTGCGCCCGGGCGCGGGCGCCGCGGGAGACCTGCCAGGCCGCCTCGAAGGTCTCGAAGGCCTCCTGGTCACGGCCGTCGCGCCGCAGGTCGAGGCCGCGGCGGATCATCGCGTCGACGTCCCGGGGCTGCGCGCGACCGCGGGTGGGCGTGGCGGTCAGCGCCGCGGCGACGAGCAGGGCGAGCGAGGCGCGCGTTCGGTGCGGGGTCATCTCAGCCGATCGCAGTGCAGGGGGATGGACGCATCACTCGAGGGGGGTCTCGCCCGGTCGCGCGGCACCGGACGGGGCCGCACTCTAGCGCCCGACGGAGGCCGCCATCAACACCGCGCGAGGGCGCCGGTCATCCCGCGCGTCCGACGCGGCTGGCCCGCCAGGGCGGCGTCCGGGGCGCATCCGCGAGGGGCCGCGTGGCGGAATTGTACTTCGTACACTGGATGCTCTGTAGACCCGAGCGGATCCGTGCCCGGGAGGGTGCCGCGTTGGACGTCTTATCCCCCGTCGCTCCGCGACGGTGAGGCGCATCGAGAGGACGTGGGCGGGCGCTCCCCCTACGTCGCGCCGAACAGCTCCTCCAGCGCCCGGACGTCGTCGCGGGCGCGCTTCGCCTCGCTGTCGATCGCCGCGAAGCGGTCGGGCCAGATGCGCGAGCACTCGCTCCTCGCCCAGCGCCGCAGCGACTGCTCTCCCTCGCGGTCGAGCCACGACGCGTGCACCGTGCGCACGGCCTCCTCGTGGTACTTCTGCAAGCCCCGCGGGTGCTTCGCCAGCGCCTCCAGGAAGTTGCTGATGCGCTCCACGTCGGTGCGCACCCGGCCCAGCATCTTCGACCAGTCGCGGGGAATCGGCTGCGTCGCAGGGGTCCTCGGGGGGCTCGGCGGAGCGGAGGGCGCGTCGGGCTTCGGCTTGAAGCGGTCCATCAGGTTGGACACCGTGGAGGTGGGCTTCATCTCCGCGGGCTGCACCGGGAAGTTCGTCGCCGTCGGGGCGCTCATCGGGACGCTCGTCGCCGCCATCGCCGAGCCCAGCGGGTCGCTGCGCGTGGCCTTGTCGGCGATGTCCATCCCGAAGAACTGCTCCAGGCCCGCCAGCTCGCGGAGGCGCAGCTCGCGGTCGGCCGGGTCGGTCGCGTCGAGGATGTCGATGACCTGCCGGGCGAAGTACCGGGACAGCACCTCGAAGGCCACGTCGGCCTTGGCCAGCTCGCGGTTCTGGTAGCGCAGCACGCTCTCGCTCACCTGCCCCGCGCGGCCCATGGCGTCGATGCGCGCCAGCAGCGTCTGCCCCGGAGGCAGCAGCATCTCCAGCCGTCCGCCCTGGTACTCCGCGCGAACGAACATCTCCCCGAGCATCCGCTCGATGCTCTCCCTCGCCGAGTCGCGGAAGTCCTCGCCCATCCCCAGCACCCGCGCGGCGCAGCGCTCTCGCATCTGGTTGCGCACCTCGATCTCCACCGCGCTCTCGTTCATCAGCCCCGGAGAGGGCATCTGCCGTCGCTTGCTCTCGGCCTCCTCGGGAGTGAGCCGCGAGAGCAGGTCGCGGCGGATCTCCCCGATGCGCAGGTTGGCCCTCGCCGCCCGCGCCGCCCGCTGCTCGTCGCTCACCTCGTGGTCGAGGAAGTGCGACAGGTTGGACTTGATCGTCGGGAGCAGGCCGCGCGCGTCCTCGCCCGCGACGATGTGCTCCCAGAGCTCGTCGAAGAGCTGCTCCTTCCTGCGCTCGAACTCCTGCTCGTTGAGCGTCTCCTTCACCGTCACCAGCGCGCCCCGCAGCGCCGTCTCCAGCTCTCCGAACTCCTTGCGGATCGCAGCCACGCTCTCCGCGTCGAGGCGCTCGAGCTCGTCCGAGAGGTAGCGGCCGATGGCGGCCTGGAGCTGGTCGAGCCCGCTCACCGGCTGCGTCTGGTTGTAGTAGTCCTGCACCTGCCGGGCGACCGGGTGCTTCGGGTCGACCCCCTGGTGCGCCCACACCTTGCTGTACGGGAAGACCCGGTCGATCGCCTGGTCCTTGAAGTTCCGTACGGCGAGGGCCCAGTGCCAGTTGCCGTTCTCGTCGGGGTGGTCGAAGAGGTCGACCTTGGTGAGCACCACGAAGAGCCGGTCGTGCAGCTTGATCGAGCGGTCGGCCCGCTGCATCGCGCGCAGAAGCTCCAGCTCCTGCTGCACCAGCGAGGGGCGGGTGACGTCCTTCACGAAGATGGTGACGTCGACCTCGTTGGCGAGCGCCTCCTCGGTGTCCCTCCGGGCCTTGTCGCTGGGGGCGTCGATGCCCGGCAGGTCCATCAGCACCACGCCCGGCATCGCGCCGCGCACGGGGATCACCACCGTCACCACCTTCACCGCCCTCACACCCGCGTAGGGCCGGTTGCCCGCGCGGGTGTCCTTGAGGGCGATGTACGGCCGGATGAGCTCCGCCAGCTCGTCGAGCGAGCTCGCGGTCAGCGTCGCGGGCGCGTGACCCAGCCGGGCCTTGATCTCCCCGAGCGAGCTCGCGATGTCCTGGAGCTCGGCCCACGCGGCCACGTCGCGCCGAGAAGAACGGTCGTGGTCGTCGACCTCGTGGCCGGTGCGAGCGCGGTACGACCCTCGGAGGCGGGCGAGCTCCGCGCCGTTGAGGCCCTCCCAGCGCGTGGCGCTGCCGGGCTCGAGCGCGTCGAAGTAGCTGGCGATGCGCTGCTGAAACTCGTCCTTCGCGTAGTACTCGACGATGGCCTGGAAGGTTCCTTCGGGGCCGGGCTCGACCACGGTGGTCGACCAGGTGCAGCGCTCGGCCTCCGAGGGCAGCAGCTTCTCGCACTGCAGCCACGCCGAGAGGAAGGCGCTCTTGCCCTGCTTCTCCAGGCCCACGACCCCTATCTTCACCACGCCCTTGGCGAGCCTCCGCTGGCGGTGCGAGGCGCGCTCCTGGAGGTCCTCGAAGCGGTGGCGCAGCGTGGCCAGGTCGCGGGCGCGGTCGCTCTCCGCGGTGAAGTACGAGCCGAAGCGCTCGGTGAGCTGGCGGTAGCGGGTGATCCGATCGCCGAGGGACTTCAGCTCCCCAGCGCGCTGCCGTCGTGAGTCAGGACTCCACATCGCAATGCCTCCGTCGTTGGCCTTCAAGCGGGCGGCGGCGGTTCTAACACACGCTGGGGAGCGGGCGATTCACCAGCATCCGCGCGGCGGAGGGCGGCGCTAGAAGGTGCCGAGGAAGCGCACCAGCTGGAAGGGCGTGGTGGGGCGGTCGAAGGCGAAGGAGACCGCCTGCCCGTTGAGGAGGTAGTCGCCGGCCGAGGTGTGGACGATGTCGGTCATGCCCGCGGGGACATCGACCGTGGCGGTGCTGGCCGCGCTCCAGTCGGCGAGGGTCGGGGTGACGCGCGTGACCTGGCTGGTGAACGCGACCAGGAGGTTGCTGCCCGAGAGGGTCATCCCGTCGGCGCCGCTCAGCAGCGGCAGGCCGTCGAAGAAGGTTCCGCGGAGGGAGACGTTGGCGACGGCGCGGTCGCGGAGGCCCACGCGAACGAGCCGCGAGGGGAGGTAGATGAGGCTGAGCAGCGCGCTCTGGTCGGGGAGCACCACCAGCGCGTTCTGCCCGACGGCGCCGCCCGACAGGAGGTCGTTGGTGACGAAGGTCGAGAGGGCGCCGCCGGGCTCGATGCGGTAGATGCGCGGGTGCTCGCGGTCGGACACGTACAGCCCGCCATCGGCGGAGAAGGCGACGTCGGTGCAGGTCGCCGTCGCGAAGGCGGGCGCCAGGGGGATGCGCGCGACGCGGGCCCTGGTGTCGAGGTCGAAGATCAACACGTAGCCGTCGTAGGGGTGGCTCGACTCGCCCGCGGCGCGGCGGTCCTCCATGGAGCACACGGCGAGGCGGCGGCGGGCGACGTCGACGTCCATGCCGAGCGTCCACCAGAGGCCGGGCGCGGTCTCTCGATAGAAGACCTCGTCGAGCCCGGTGGTGGCGTCGACCTGATGCACCGAGCCGTCGGCGAGGCTGCCCACGAAGAAGCGGTGCGAGCCAGGGTCGAAGGTTCCGCCTTCGGGGAAGCGCGCGGCCAGGGGATAGGTCCCCATGAAGGTGCGCGGCGCATCGGGGATGACCGGGACGTCGGTGGCGACAGGGACGTCGACGGCCACAGGGACGTCGACGGCGACAGGGACGTCGATGGCGGGCGGGACGTCGGTGGCGACAGGGACGTCGATGGCGCTGTCCGAGCGCGCGCTGTCGACGGTGGAGACGTCCTGCGAGGTCACGTCGGCGGTGACGGTGACATCCACGGCGGCGTCGGTGACCGAGGTGCCCGCGTCGCCGCAGGCCGGGAGCATCGCGAGGAACAGGGCGAGGTGGCGCGCTTGGAGCATCGCGGGATGCTCGCAAACTCGATGGCTGCTGGCTATCGGTCCGCCGCCCTGCTCGCGGGTCTAGCAGCGTTCCACAGGGCACTTGAAGCGTTCAGGCGGCCTCACGCTCCGTGCGCGGTGAGAGAAGAACCGCAAGGACGCAAGGGCCGCAAGGGAGGAGGAGATCGTCGGGCCCTGAAGGGGTGACGCGGCGAAGAACGCGAGCGTCCCACGGCCCATGCCTTCGAGCCTTTGCGACCCTTGCGACCCTTGCGGTTCTTCGCTCACCGCACGCGGAGCGCGAGCGTCTCAACCCTTCAGGTCCCCTGTGGCGAGGTACCAGGCTTGCGCGGGCGTCGCGCAGCGGCGATATCCTCTCGGGGATACAGTGACCATCGGCCGTCTCCTCTCCCCGATGCTCGTGCTGCTGTGGGGCTGCGCGAGCCCCGACCGCGCTCCCGCAGGGCATGACGCCGCCGTAGTGGATGCTCCCGACGTGGCCGCGGTGGACGTCCCCGACGTGGCCGCGGTGGACGCTCCCGACGTGGCCGTGGTGGACGTCCCCGAGGTGCCCGGCCCGGTGGAGCTCGGCACCGGGGCAGAGCGCTGGGAGCCGCTGCCCCGCGACGGGGGACAGCTCACGCTGGTGCACGGTCCGCAGGGGGGATGGCACGTGTTCGGGCGGGTGCGGCTGCGCGGCGTGGCGCCGGACGTCTACCTGACCTTCACGCTCACCCCGGTGGGCGGCGGGGCGCCGGTCAACCTCGCCAACGAGACCGTACGCCGACAGGAGCGCCGAGGGCTCACCCTCGTCGGAGAGGTCTACGAGTCGGCGTGGAGCGAGCTGGTAATCCTGACCGACGGGGTGCGGCCGACGGACGTGGCGGGGCGGAGGTTCCGCTTCGGGGTGCGCGTCGAGCGACCGGACCCCGAGCGGATGCGAGTGCTTGTGGCGACGGACGAGCGGGGCGTGACGGTGGTCGACCCCGGGCGGTGAGCGTCAGTGGGCGGCGGCCCAGATGGTGCGGTCGAAGTACACGGACCAGTAGATGCGCGAGGGCGTCACGTAGATGCCCCAGGGCGAGCCCTGGCCGCTTGCGATCACGTCGACGGCGCCAGTGTCCTTGCGGATGCGCAGCACCTGGCCGCCCGCCGCCTGGTAGGTGCACGTGTAGAAGTACTGGTCGTCCTGCGCGATCTGCGCGCCCGCGCGGCCCGCGCCGAGGTTGTAGGCCGCCGTCCGCGCGCCGCCCCCGGCGGGGATGCGCCAGAGGTACTGGCTCTGCTGGCTGGAGACGATGAAGCTCCCGTCGCGGCTGTCCCGGATGACGTCGCTCGGCCACGGACCCTGCGTGACGCCGAGGGTGGTGCTGGTGCCCATGGAGACCGAGGTGCGGCGGAGCGAGCCGTTGCCCGAGACGTAGTCGATCCAGTAGAGATCATCGCCCTCCAGGAAGAAGGCGCCCACGTTGGGGAGCCCGCTGCGGACGGTCTCCACCGCGCCGACGCCGTCGAGGCGAGAGCGCTCGATGGTGCCCGCGGTGGTGTTCCAGTAGAGGTGCTCTCCGTAGACCCGCGGGACGAAGTACGCCGGGTTGGTGCGGAACACCGTCGCGACCGCGCCGACGCCGTCCGCGCGAAGCCGGTAGAGCGGACCGGCGATGTTGGACGCGTAGAGGTAGGTCCCGTCGTAGGCGAGGTGGTTGATGCGCGCCCCGCCGATCGTGCCGACGAGGTAGCGCGGGCACACCCCGGCGGTCTCGCAGCCGTTGGAGGGATCACCGTCGCAGTTGGAGTAGCCGGCCTCGCAGCCGGTCGCGCGGCAGGCGCCCGCGGTGCACACCTGCCCCGCGGCGCAGGCGTTTCCGCACCCGCCGCAGTTCGCGGCGTCGGTCTGCACGTCGACGCAGCTCCCTCCGCAGGCGGCGAGGCCCTCGGCGCAGGGGTTCACGACGAAGCTCACCGTCGGAGAGACGACCGTGCGCGCGCCGCCGTTCACCACCGCCACGACCACCGCGTAGAAGGTCGTCGGCGCGGTCACCGCGGGCAGCGTGAGGCTGTCCGAGAAGGGGCCCGCCGCGGGGGAGGACTGGGCTCCGGTCTGCGTCGACGAGGCCGCGACGAGGGGCCTCGGGTCGGCGCCCCAGCGCACGAAGGTCTGCGTGACGTTCGAGGCGTTGGCGACGGACCACGAGATGGCGCGCGACGCGCCCTGCACGCCCGACGAGGGGGCCAGCGTCCAGGCGGCGGTCGGGGCGGGGGCGGGGTTCACCGTCACCGCGGCGACGGAGGTGTAGTAGGTCGCGCCGTCGACGTTGGCGTCGGCGACGAGGAAGTACGGCGTCGGGCCCGAGACCGACGGGGCGGTCCAGAGTTGGGTGAAGATCCCGGGCGCGCCCGACAGGTTGTCGGTGACCTCCAGCGGGTCGAGCACCGGGTCGGGGCTCAGGCCCACGAGCAGCCCGGTGGCGCTGACGACGGAGCCGCCCTGCACGCGCCAGGAGAAGCTCCCCGAGGCGCCCGAGGTGACGGCCGAGGGAGCCTCGGTGAAGCGCGTGCACACGGGCGTCACGCGGAAGCCAGCGCGCCAGCCGGCGGGCGGCGCGAAGCGGGTGCCGCGCGCGCTGCGTACCGATGGGGCGACCGCGACGGCGTAGTCGCCCTCGGGCAGCGGCGTCGAGGGGGTGAAGGTCGCGACGGCGCCGTCGAGGGTGAGCGCGCCGGTGACGGCGGAGTTGCCAGAGAGGACACGCACGCTCGCGCCGTCGACGGTGGCGGGGTCGAGGCCCTGGGAGAAGTACACGCGCACCGGGCCGTCGCCGCAGTGGCCCGCGCGCCCCGCGGAGGGCGAGGCCGCGACGACGTAGGGGGGGATGTCGAGCAGCGAGGCGCGTCGGCCGTAGCCGCACCACGCGAAGCCGCGGCGGGTGATGGAGACCAGCGTGGGCGTGGCGCCCGCGTCGCTGTCCGTGAGGAACACCGGCGCGCGGGGGTTGGCCACCGAGCAGGTGCGGTAGCGGCGGTTGGCGTAGATGCACGCGAGGCTGGTGCCGCGGACGGCGACGCCCAGGGCGGGCGATCCGCCGTCGGACCAGAGGAGCTCGGGGGCCGTCGGGTCGCGGAGGCTGACGATGCGGAGCCCCGCGCCATTGTAGGTGCAGTACGCGATGCCGTTCTGCACCACGAGGTCGGTGGCGTTGGCGGGCCCCGACCACGCCGCGAGGAAGACCGGGCTGAAGGCCCCGCCCGCGGCGTTGGAGGCCACCAGCCGCCCGGAGGCGTAGAGGCAGTACACCCGGCGGCCGTCGACGTAGACGCGCACCACGGGCGTGGCGGATCCCGCGCCGAGCGAGCCCCGGCGCACCGGCGTGCGGGGGTCGGTGAGGTCGTAGATGTAGACCTCGTTGCCGGCGCCCACGTAGAGGGCGTTGTCGAGGTGCGCGCAGGAGACCGCCGGGCCCTCGGGGAGGGTGAAGCGGTAGAGGAAGGTCGGGTTGGAGGGGGTGGAGACGTCGAGGCACACCATGCCCGCCTCGCCGCAGGCCAGGTAGAGCAGGTCGCCCACCTTCACGAGGTCGGTGCAGTTGGCGCTGAAGGGCGGCTGCCATCCGCCCACCCTCGTCGGTGCCGAGGGGTTGGAGGTGTCGAGGCACTCCATGCCGCCCGGCCCGAGGGCCACGAAGGAGAGCGGGTCTTCGTCGATCGCCCTCGTCGCCACGGCGTCGTCGGGGCCGAAGTTCACGCTGGCGACGGGCTGCGAGGCGAGCGTGCCCTCGCAGGCGCCCGCGCGACAGAGGTCGAGCTCGGTGCCGGTGTCGCCGTCGTCGCAGGCGGTCCCGTCGGCCGCGACGGGGTTGGTGCAGGCGCCCGTCATGGGCTGACAGACGCCCGGGAGGTGGCAGGCGTCGCTCGCCGGGCACGTCACGCCGAGGCACTCACAGGCGTCGCCCACGCCGTCGCCGTCCGCGTCTGCCTGGTCGGCGTTGGCCGTGGCCGCGCAGTTGTCGTCGTAGTCGAGGCGTCCGTCGCCGTCGGGGTCGAGCACCGACGGCAGCACCCTGAACTGCACCGGGACGGTGCGCGCCGGGTTGGCCTGCGCCGATCCCCGCGCGGAGTTGAGTCGGGGGTTGCCGTTGCGGTCGATCTGCACGTCGATCCAGCCGAGCTCGCGGCCCTGCGGTTCGATGCGCACGCCCGCCGGGGTGACCACCCGGGACGGGACGAACACCCGCACGCGGTAGGTGGTCTCTGTCGCCGCCGCGGTGCGGGAGATGTCCCAGTCGACGTGGAAGTGCGAGGCCGAGTCGCGCACCCGCTCAGCCCCGGAGCCTGTGAGGGTGCTGTACTCCGCGAGGCGGGGCGTCGTGGGGTTGCCCGCCGCGTCCAGCGGGTCGACCGCGACGACGGGCGCGAGTCGCCGGTCGTTGCCCTGCACCCCGGGCTCGGGCACCAGCGGCGGGAGGAAGTAGAACCCCTCCACGCCGCCGTGCCGGCCGTCGGAGATGGTGTGCTGTGGGGATTGCCCCACCGACGGATCGCCGCAGCCCGCCGCGAGGGCGAGCGCGACGCAAACGAGCCACGAGCTGGTCTGCTTCATCAGATGACCTCCTGCCGCTACGGCACGGGGCCAGAGCCGCGGCAACCCACTGCCCGCTCGACGACCGTCCCTACGGCCGAGCCAGACTATCAACACTCCGCCCGCAATCGAAGCCCCTCGGGAGCATCGCTCGTCCGCCCATTTGGATATCGTCGCCGCCACCGGGCGAGGAGCGGCACCCCTTCATGACCAAGCGAACGACCCACTGTACCTACCGACTGGCCGCGTGGCTGGTCGGCGCCTTCCTCACCGCGGGCTGTAGCAGCGACCCCGTCGTCTCCGCGGGCACCGACGCGGGCTCGATGGACGCGGCCTCCGCGGACGCGGTCGACGCCGGGCCGTCGTGCTCCCCGTCGCAGCTCGTATGCAACGGCGCGTGCGTCAACGCGCAGACCGACAACGCCCACTGCGGCGCCTGCGGCCGGGCCTGCGCCGCGGGCCAGGTGTGCAGCCTCGGAGCGTGCGCGACCACCTGCGCCCCCTCTCTCACCGCCTGCGCGGGTTCCGGCGATTCGGGCGCCGGGGCGAGCTGCGCCGACCTCGCCAACGACCGCCTCCACTGCGGCGCCTGCGGGGCCGCCTGCCCCGCGGGCAACATCTGCGTCAACCGATCGTGTCAGGTGAGCTGTCCGTCGGGGCAGACCCAGTGCGGCGGCGCGTGCGTCGACCTGCGCAGCAGCAACGCCCACTGCGGCGCCTGCGGCAGCGCCTGCGCCCCGGGGACGACCTGCGCCGCGGGCGTGTGCGCCGTCTCGTGCGGCGCCGGGCTCACCCAGTGCGGCACCGCCTGCGTCAACCTCCAGACCGACAACACCCACTGCGGGGCGTGCGGGGCGCTCTGCCCCGCGGGCTCGGCGTGCTCGCGAGGGGCGTGCTCGGCCACCTGCGCCGCGCCCCTGGTGGAGTGCACCGCCGGGGGGCGATCGTTCTGCGCCAACACCTCCATCGACCCGGCCCACTGCGGCGCCTGCGGCAACGCCTGCTCGCTGCCCGGCGCCGTGAGCGGCTGCGCGGCCGGGGGCTGCTCCGTGGCTCGCTGCCAGGCGGGCCTCGGCGACTGCGACGGCGCCGCGGGCAACGGCTGCGAGACCAGCCTCGGGACGAGCAGCGCCCACTGCGGGGCCTGCGGCCGGACGTGCTCGCTGCCCAACGCGACCTCGGCCTGCGCGGGCGGGGCGTGCGGCGTCACGGCCTGCGCCGCGGGCTTCCTCGACTGCGACATGAGCGCGGCCAACGGCTGCGAGGTGCGCAGCCTCAGCGACAACGCCAACTGCGGCGCCTGCGGCCGGGCCTGCGCCGCGGGCCGGGTGTGCTCCGCGGGGGCGTGCGTCGCCACCTGCGCCGCGCCGCTCTCGCTCTGCGGAGGCGGGTGCGTCAACACCAGCAATGATCCCTCGAACTGCGGCTCGTGCGGGGCCTCGTGCTCGGCGGGGTCCAACGCCACCGCGGTCTGCGCGGCGGGCACCTGCGCCTTCGTCTGCGGGCCTGGCTTCGCGGACTGCGACCGCAACCCCGCCAACGGCTGCGAGGTCGACCTCACCAGCACCGTGAGCCACTGCGGGGCGTGCGGGGTGGCGTGCCCCGCGAGGCCCGGCGCCGCGAGCGTCTGCGCGTCGGGCTCGTGCGGCTTCCTCTGCGCCTCGGGGACGGCCGACTGCGACGGCAACCCGAGCAACGGCTGCGAGGCGAGCACCGCGAGCGTGAGCAACTGCGGGGCGTGCGGGGTGGTGTGCCCTGCGAGGCCCGGCGCCACGGCGGCGTGCACCGCGGGCACGTGCCGGTCGAGCTGCAACGCGGGCTTCGCCGACTGCGACGGCAACGCGGGCAACGGCTGCGAGGTCGACACCCGGAGCAGCTCCAGCAACTGCGGCGGGTGCGGGACGGCGTGTCCCTCGGGGCGGGTCTGCGCGGGCGGCACGTGCCTCAGCGCGACGAGCTGCCGATCGATCAAGGACCAGAACCCGTCGGCGACGAGCGGGGTGTACCTGATCGATCCGGACGGCGCGGGCAGCGGGGCGGCCTTCAACGTGTACTGCGAGATGAGCACCGCCGGCGGCGGCTGGACCGTGATGGCGTACCTGCGCTCGAACGCCCAGTGGGACACCCCGACCTTCTCGAACACCGGGACCGTGGGCAACACCGCGGCGGGCTTCGCGCAGGGCGCCACGCTCTCAGCGAGCGCCGCGACCTTCACCGAGCGGATCATCATCTACCGCCGGCTGATCGAGCTCGGCACCGACCTCGGGACGCAGTGGATGATCACCTACCGCCAGGACGGCTTCGCCACGCCCTACAGCGGGTACAACGTCAGCTCGGGCTGGGGGTACCGCGACAGCTTCGGCTACGCCGACCCGACGGTGAGCAGCACGTGCACCCACGGCTGCGGGAGCTTCCGCGGACTGGGGATGTTCCACGACTCGGAGTCGGGCTTCGGGTACGCCGGGACCCAGGGCGGCAACTACGGCTGCGTCGACGGCAACAACATCTGCTGGGTGCCGCGCAGCCTCGGCTGCAACGTCGGCACTCAGCGCTGCTCGCTGCTCAGCGGGACCAACGAAGGCGTCATCTACGCCGCTCGCTGATCGGGCCTACGGTCAGAGCCCCTCTCGGCGGATGCCCACATAGTTCGATCCCACCGTGCGGAGGTTGTGCACGATGCCCGTGGCGCAGCCGCGGGCCTCGTAGGTCCACACGCTGCCCCAGGGGTCGGAGCCCGACTCGAAGAGCACGATGTGCCCCGCGCCGTTGGTGTTGTAGGTGAGCGCGTCGCCGGGCCGCACCGCGGTGCGTGCCACCCTCGACCAGTGCGTGGTGCTGTTGACGAAGTTGTACGTGGAGTACGGGTGCCGGTCGGTGGTCACCGGCGAGGCCGACGGGATCTGCCAGACCTTCGCCACGAAGCCCGAGCAGTCGGCGCCGTAGCGCCCCGTGTGGGAGCAGCTCGGACAGCTCCCCGAGCATGATCCGGGGTCGCGGCCGTCGGTGCCCCAGGAGCCGTGGCCCCAGTAGTACGAGTAGCCCACCGCGGAGCGGGCCAGGGAGAACATCTGCGACACCTCCGGGGCGGTGCCGGGAGGCGTCGTGGTGGGGGTCCCGGCGTCCATCGTGGGGGTCGGGACGTCGCCGCAGACGGTCGGGTCGAAGCTCGCCTCGGCCACGAGCCAGGCGCCCGAGGCCCAGCCGGTGAAGGTGCCGGAGCGGATGTTCCACCAGCCGGTGGTGGGGCCGCCCAGGACGGTCACCCGGGCGCCGCACGACAGCACCGTGAGGATCGCGTTGCTGGTGCCCACGCCGCTGCGGAGGTTGAGCGAGGTGGCGGTCACCCGCATCGTGGCGCCCGTCGTCGGGGTCGCGGGCTCGACGTCCACCACCGGCGCTCCGCCGTCGGGCGTGAGGTCGGGCGTGGGCTCCTCGACGACGACCACCCCGGAGTCCATGACGGCGCGAGGGACGTCGACGGCGGGCGCTCCGGCGTCGCGCGGAGGAGCGACCACGGGGACGTCGGTGGCGCGGGGGACGTCCGTGGCGCGGGGGCGATCGGTGACCACCGGCGCGTCGGCCACGGGCACGTCGGTGTCGACGGTCTCGATGATCGGGCCCTGGTCGCCGCAGGCCGCGAGCGAGGCGAGCACGAGCGAGAGGCCACCAGCGCGACGGGAGGTACGCATCGCGCGACGATAGCGCAGCGCCGCGCGGTGGGGGTCAATCCGGGAAGGTGTATTCCACCAGCGAGAGGCCGTCGGCGCCGGGAGAGAGCGCGAACACATGGCCCTCGTCGTCGATGGCCAGCGGGCGGAAGAGCTCGTCGGCCTCGGGGGGCGCCGGGAGCCGGAGCGTCGCGACGGGGACGCCCGCCCGGTCGAAGCGCACGACCAGCGTGCGAGGCTCGGTGATGGCGCCGCCGAGCTCGCGGCCCGCCACGGCGCCCAGGTAGACCCGCCCGTGGCGGTCGCCGTCGAGCAGCACCAGGTGGAGGATGGCCCCGTCGAGGGTGACCGTGCGCGACCAGTCCATGGCCCCGGTGGCGCGGGCGGCGGCGCTCACGGTGACCATGCCCCGGGGGCGGTCGGCGATGGCGGCGCGGAGGAGCGTCGCGCCGTCGCGGCCGGGCCTTCCCCAGAGGGTGGTGCGCGAGGGGTCGGGCTCGCCGCGGGCGTCGGTGAGGCGCACGAGCTCGCGGTGCTCCCGCTCGACGTAGAGGCCGTCGGAGGCGGCGAAGAGGCCGGTGACCGCGCCGCCCTCGGAGATGGGCCCTCCCACCAGGGGGACCGTGCGCGCGGGGCGCCCGGCGGCGTCGAAGAGGGTGAGCGAGGGGGCGCCGAGGCGGTCGAGCACGGCGACGCGGCCGTCGGAGGCGGTGGCGAGGTCCTGCGCGGCCTCGTTGGGGAGAGGGAGCGAGCCGACGAAGCGGCCGTCGCGGAAGCGCTGCACGCGGCGGTTGACCTGGTCGAGCACGGCGACGTCGCCGGCGGCGTCGATGGAGAGGGAGTTGGGCGCCTCGGGGCTGCCCTCGCTGGCTGCGCGCCGACCGAACTGACCGGGCCCGTCGCCCCATGGTCCGCGGAGGACGACGCGCGGGGCGCTCGCGTCGGAGGCGAGCGGGGCGGCGGCTGCGGCGGCGGCTGCGGTGGGGACGTCCGCGGCGGCGGAGGGCGGGGGAGGAGCGGGGCGCGAGGGCGGGGGCGAGAGCGGGAGGCCTGTGGGCGTCGACGGGGCCGGGGGCTGCGGCAGGGGCGGCTCGGGAGGGAGGCTGCGCGGCCAGAGGAGCCAGGCGGCGAGCGCGGCCAGGGAGAGGGCGACCGGGAGCGCGACGTGGCGGAGGCTGGGCGGGGTGCGAGGCGGCGCCGGAGCGGTCATCGGGGTCTCCTGGGGTGCTCCTGCGAGGAGGGATGGGGCCATCAGGCCACGATTGCCAAGTGGTCGGCGGATGGGCGAGAGAGGGACCCATGCGCATCGAAGCCGTGTCCATCGGACGCAATCCCCCGGAGGAGGTCAACGTGATCGTGGAGGTCCCCATCGGGGGCGAGCCGATCAAGTACGAGCTGGACAAGGAGGCCGGGGCGCTGGTGGTCGACCGCTTCCTCTACACGTCGATGCGCTACCCGGGTAACTACGGCTTCATTCCGCACACGCTCTCCGGCGACGGCGATCCCTGCGACGTGATCGTGGCCAACACCAGGGCGATCGTGCCGGGCGCCATCATGAGCGTGCGCCCGGTGGGCGTGCTGCTGATGGAGGACGAGGCCGGCGGCGACGAGAAGATCGTGGCGGTGCCCTCGAGCAAGGTGTCCAAGCGCTACGACGGCGTGAGGAGCTACACCGACCTGCCGCAGATCACGCTCGACCAGATTCAGCACTTCTTCGAGCACTACAAAGACCTCGAGCCAGGCAAGTGGGTGAAGGTGCTGCGCTGGGGAGACGCCGACGAGGCCCGGAGGCTCATCCTCGAAGGGATCGCTCGGGCAGCCGCCCGTTGACATCGGTCAACCCCACGGTCGAGCTGGCGGAACACGCCCCGACGGACCTCCCCGGGAAACCGTGGGAAGCATGAAACGCAACGGAATTGAAGCCCCGCTGACGTAGCGAGGGCCGCTTGCCGCGGGAGGGCGGTTGGACGTACCCATGCTCGGTCCGTGGGCATGTGACGTGGTCTTGTCAGGCGCCGTGGGCTCACGGGGAGAACGCCTGATGGATGCGTCGGTGACCGCCGCGGACATCAGGAGGCTTTCATGAGTTCATCGTGGTTGAGGCAGGCACCTTGGATGGTGTGCACTGCCCTCCTCGCTGCCTGTAGCAGCGACCCCCCCGCCAGTACGACGGATGTTCCGGTGGTGGAAGACACCGGCATGCCGGTCGACACGGGCACGCCCACAGACACGGGCACCCCCACCGACAGCGGCACGCCGACGGACACGGGCACGCCCACGGACACGGGCACGCCGGAAGACACGGGCACGCCCGAGGACACCGGCACCGTCACCGACAGCGGCCCGAAGAACGACACCGGCACGCCCACGGACACGGGCACGCCCGAGGACGTCGGCGTCGATGCGGGCAACCCCTGCCTCACCGGGCAGATCCAGTGCGGCGGGACCTGCGTCGACCCGATGACCAGCGCCACCAACTGCGGCATGTGCGGCACCGCCTGCGGCGCCACGCAGACCTGCACCGCCGGGGCCTGCGCCTGCGCGACGGGCCAGACCGCGTGCGGCACCGGCGCCAGCGCCACCTGCGTCGACGCCCAGTCCGACCGCATGAACTGCGGCGCCTGCGGGATGGCCTGCACCGCGGGCCAGGCCTGCGTGGCCGGCGCCTGCGTGACCGAGTGCGCCGCGCCCAACGTGCGCTGCGGCACCGGCGCCAGCGCCACCTGCGTCGACACCCAGACCAGCGCCGCCAACTGCGGCTCCTGCGGCACCGCCTGCGAGGCCGGCCAGGTCTGCACCGCGGGCCGCTGCGGCTGCGCGGGCGGCCAGCTCTCCTGCGGCGGCGCGTGCGTCGACGGGCAGACCAGCAACACCAACTGCGGTGACTGCGGCAACGCCTGCGTCGGCGGCTCGACCTGCACCGCGGGCCGCTGCGCCTGCGCGGGCACCCAGCAGCTCTGCGGCTCCGGCGCCACCGCCACCTGCATCGACACCCAGTCCAACGCGATGAACTGCGGCGCCTGCGGCAACGCGTGCGCCGCGGGTCAGACCTGCGCCGCGGGCGTGTGCGTGTGCCCGAGCGGGCAGACCGCGTGCGGCACCGGCGCCAGCGCGACCTGCGTCGACCTCAACAGCAGCACCACCAGCTGCGGCGCGTGCGACAACGCATGCCCCTCGGGCCAGGTCTGCACCACCGGCCGCTGCGCCTGCCCGTCGGGCCAGTCGCTCTGCGGCGGCACCTGCGTCAACACCGCCACCAGCGTCGCCAACTGCGGCTCCTGCGGCCGCGCCTGCGGCTCGGCGCAGACCTGCGTCGCCGGCGCCTGCGCCTGCCCCGCGGGCCAGACGGCCTGCGGCACCGCGTGCGTCGACGCCCGCACCGACAACTCCAACTGCGGCATGTGCGGCCGCGCGTGCACCGGCGGCCAGACCTGCCAGGCCGGCGCCTGCGCCTGCCCGGCGGGCCAGACGGCCTGCAGCGGCACCTGCGTCGACACCCGCTCCAACAACGCCAACTGCGGCGCCTGCGGCACCGCGTGCCCGGCGGTTCAGACCTGCCAGGCCGGCGCGTGCAACTGCGCCCCGGGCCTGACCTTCTGCGGCGGCGCCTGCATCGACGCGCGCACCAGCAACACCAACTGCGGCCGCTGCGGCGTCGTGTGCCCCGGCACCGCGCCCTGCACCGCGGGCGTCTGCACCGCGGGCCCGCCGCCGAACGACAACCGCACCGGCGCGATCGTCATCAACACCAGCACCCCCACCGCGACCGTGGTGGTGAACACCTCCGCGGCGAACAACAGCACCACCGGCTCGTGCGGCTGCACCAGCGCGGCGGGCGGCGGCCGTGACGTGTTCTACACGTTCACGCTGACGCAGCAGGAGATCGTCTACGCGGACACGACCTCCGCGGCGGGCATCGACGCCTCGCTGTTCTTCCAGAACGCCGCCGGGGCGAACATCGGCACCACCCTCTCGGGCGGCACCACCTGCAACGACGACGGCGGCACCGCGGGCTGCGCCTTCACCAACAACCGCGACGCGCAGATCGCGGCGCTCCTCCCCGCGGGCACCTACTACCTGGTGCTCTCGGGCTGCGGCGCGGGCGGTGAGTCCACCATCCGCTTCCAGCACCTCCCGGCCAACAACGTCCTCCAGCGCGTGAACGTCACCGCGGGCTCGACGTTCTCGACCTCGAACACCCTCGCGGGCACCAGCGGCATCACCGGCGCGTGCTGCTCCACCGGCCCCGAGGTCAGCTACTACGCCATCTCGTGCCCCAACGCGGCGGCGCTCCCGATGAGCGCGGTCGGTCGCAGCAACGGCCTGACCAACCTCACCCTCGACCAGCGGAGCGCCGCGCGCGCCCCGGTGGCGGCCTGCGCGGCCAACGCGAGCTGCGGCGCCAACACGACCCTCAACACGACCCTCGCCGCGGGCGCCGGCCTCCACGTGCTCTACGTGGACAGCTGCTCCGCGGGCGGCAACTTCGAGCTCGGCGTGACCTTCGGCGCCTGCGCCGCGGGCACCACGCTCTGCAACGGCGCCTGCGTCTCCACCGCGACCAACAGCGCCCACTGCGGCGCCTGCGGCACGGTCTGCACCGGCGGCCGCTCCTGCGTCGGCGGCTCCTGCGCCTGCCCGGCGGGCACCACCCTCTGCGGCGGCACCTGCATCGCCACCACCGGCGACGTCAACAACTGCGGCGGCTGCGGCACCCGCTGCGCCGAGAACCAGACCTGCACCGCGGGCGCCTGCGTCTCGGCGGTGACGGGCCTGTCGTTCCGCATCGACACGCTCTCCACCGCGGGCTGCGCGGCGATCGAGCACAACGTGACCACCGGCGACGACCGCGGCGGCATCGCCGTCTCGAACTCCCAGGTGTTCTACACGGGTGACACCGCCACCGCGCGCTTCGCCCTCACGAACCTCTCCGGCGCCACCCGCGTCGGTCGTCAGTACGACGCCATCGTGAGCAACCTCCGCACCGGCAAGGTCTACACCTTCGGCACCAGCGCCACGGCCGCGATGAACTACGGCGGCGGCATCGCCACGCACCTCATCGAGATCAACGGCGACACCGGCGCGCTCACCACCACCGCGATCGCCCTGTCGGCGCGGATCACGCTGCCCAGCGGCACCGGAATCTTCTCCGGCTACGACCGCATGGGCGTGCACACCGGCTCGCGCTTCTACCACATCTCGCCGACCGGTCTCGTGAGCGACCTGGGCGCGATGGCCGGCCTGTCGCGCAGCGGCTGCGAGTCCTGGGCCTACTGGGGGACGATGGAGTTCTTCGGGGCTCAGCTCTACATCGACTACGTCGCCAACTCGACGACCATCGCCCGCGCGGCCGTGCCCTCGGGCACCGTCACCACGCTCGGCGCCTTCAGCAACCTGAGCGACATGTGCTCGTTCACGGTGCAGCCGTCGAACAGCCGCTGGTACTTCCACCACGAGGGCACCTCGCAGTTCCGCTCGGGCGACGAGACCATCGGGTACTGCACCGCGGCGTTCAGCTACCCCAACGACACGTTCCGCATCGGGGCGCTCAGCGCCTCGTCGTGTAGCGCGATCGACCACGGCGGCGTGACCGGCGACGACCGCGGCGGCATCGCCGTCTCGGCGACGAACGTCTTCTACAACGGCGACTCCGCCACCGGCCGCTTCAGCTCCTCCGACCTCGGCGGCGGCGCCGTCGCCGCGGCCAGCCCGGCGCAGCTCGACGCGGTCACGCAGAACCTCCGCACCGGCGCGATCTACTCGCTCGGCAGCAGCGCGACGACCTTCATCCCCGGCGGCTTCGCCGGGGCGGGCGGCGTCGTGACGCACCTCATCGAGCTCGACGGCAACTCGGGCGCCCGCACGGGCCGCTCCGTCGCGCTGTCGACCCCCATCTCCGTGGGCTCGGGCACCGGCATCTTCGCCGGCTGGGATCGCATCGTGATCCTCAACGGCACCCGCGCCTACGACATCGCGCTGACCACGGGCAGCGTCGTCGACCTGGGCGCCCGGCCCATCCCGGCGCACTTCAGCTGCGAGAACTGGGCGTTCTGGGGCACCGCGGAGTTCTTCGGCGGCCAGCTCTACGTCGACTACGTGACCAACTCGAACACCATCTCGCGCATGCAGGTGTCCAACGGGGCGATCTCCACGCTGGCGTCGTTCCCGAACGTCGGCGGCGTGTCGGGCCTGAGCGACATGTGCTCGTTCACCTTCTCGCCGCAGCGCAACCGCTGGTACTGGCACCACGAGGGTAGCTCTACCCTCCGCGGCAGCCTGTCCTGCTACCCCGACGAGAACATCGGCTTCTGCGCCGCCTCGTACACCAACCCCTGATCGCTCCCCTTCGGCCCCGGCGACCGGCGCGCTCCGCGTGACCGATCGCCGGTGAGCCGGGGATTCCCCCCTCCCTCACTCCCAGAGACATCCATCGTCGGTCGCTCGCCCTGCGAGCGCGCCCTCGCGCGTTGCGGTAGAGGGAGCGCCCTCGCCGTGCCCCCGCCACGCTCCCCCTTCGACGCCTTGCGCTACGGGCTCCACGCGCTGGAGGAGATGTCCCGCGCGGAGGCCAGCGTCGTCGCGCCCGCCCGCACCGACGACCTCGTCTTCGCCCCGCACCCGCTGGTGCGCCCCACCCAGCGCGACGGCGCGGCCCTCTCGCTGCGGCTCTTCTCCGACGGCGCCGACGACGCCACGGCCTTCGTGCTGCGCGACGCCGACTCGCTCTCGCTCTCGCCCATCCCCGCCCGCGCGGGCGCCTTCTTCGAGGCCCACGTCGCCGCCCTCGCGCGAGGCGACGACGACGAGCTGGTGGTGGGCTTCCCGCTGGTGTCCTTCGTCCAGGCGGCGCAGCGCCGCACCGCCCCGCTGCTCTTCTGGAGCGGCGCCCGGGCCACGTGGCGCCTCGACGACGCCGACTGGCAGCTGCCCCGCGGCGCCCGCCTCGGGACCGCCGTGCCCATCCCCACCGCGCTGGTGCTGCGCGCCCCGGAGCCCGAGGACGACGAGGCCTCCTTCGGGCTCCACGCGGGCCTCTGGAGGCAGCTCCTCGACGTCGACGGTCCGGCCCTCGCGGCGCTCTCTCGCGCAGGGCGCGGGGGCGTCGGAGCGCTGGTGCGAGCGGCCGTGCTCACCCTCACCCGGGGCGTCGAGGAGACCCCCGAGGAGGAGCTCGACGACGCCCCGCCCACCCGGGATGAGCTGAGGGCGCTGGTCGACGCGGTGCGCTCGCGGGCCTCGGCGAGGCTCTCCCTCCAGGCGCACCCTCACGCGCTCGCCATGCTGCTTCCGAAGGGCGATCCGACCAGCGGGCTGCGCTCGGAGCTGGCGAGCCTCCTCGGTGAGCCGGCGCCGAAGAGCGGCCCGCTGGCGGTCTTCCTCGGGGCGAAGCCCGCGCCCCCGAGGAGGGCCCCGCTCTGGACCCACGGGGCCTCGACCCCGACGCGCTCCCAGGTCGAGGCCGCCATCGCGCTGGAGGGATCTCTCGACCTCGTGGCCCTCTGCGGCCCTCCCGGCTGCGGCAAGACCACGCTGCTCCATCACGTGGCGGCGCAGACCATCGTGTCGCGCGCCCTCGACGACACCTGGGTGAAGCCCCCCGCGCAGGACACCCCCTGGGGCCTGGTGGTGACCAGCACCAACAACGCCGCCGTCGACCACGCGCTCGCTCCCTTCGTGGCCTCTCGCGCGCTCCCGGTGGGGCTCCGCCTCGGCAACCGACGCGCCCTCGCGGAGCTCAGCGCCCCGGCCCTTCGCGCCGCCCTCGCGGCCCTCTCCGGCGACGACGGTCCCTCCCTCCCGACAGCCCGCGCGGCCTTCGAGGAGCGGGCCCGCGCTGCCAGGGAGCACCTTCGCGCCATGGCCGCCCTCGGCCCCGCGAAGGAGCGCCGCAAGAAGGAGGCGGCGCGCTTGAGGGAGCGCCGTGATGAGCTGCGCTCGCTGCTCGCTCCTCCGCTGATGGAGGTGGACGACGAGGTGCTGCCCGCCCGGGTGAACGACGCCCGAGGCTCGCTGGGCGCCCACGCCCGCGCCTCGATGCTGCTGGTGGAGCAGCTCACCGGGGGAGGCGACCGGTCGCCCTCGCGCGCCATGAAGAAGTGGCGCCAGGCCAACGTGCAGCGGGGCAAGGTGATCCGCCCGGTGCTGGTGGCGCTCGGTCTCGAAGTGCCCTTCGCGGAGCTCGTGGAGGGAGAGGACATGGTGGCCTCCCTCACCCGGCAGCACGAGGCGATGGAGCGCTCTCTCTCGCTCCTCGACGAGGCCGAGCGCTCGCTGCGCGCCCCCGCCCGTCAGAGGGAGCTCGACCGGGTGGAGTCCGAGCTCACCGCCGCCGAGGCGGGCGACGAGGAGGAGCGCGCTGCCCCGCCGCCTGATCCCTCGCTGGTGGAGGCGGCGCTGGCGGTGCGCGACGCGTGGGCGAGGGCGCATCGCAAGGTGCTCGCCCCCCGGCTGGAGCAGGCGCTCGCGATCGTCGGGGACGAGCGCTTCGTCGCGCGAGGGAGGGCGCTGGCGGAGGTGCTGTCCTCGGTGTCGGCGCTCTTCCCTGTGGCGGGGTGCACGCTGCTCTCGCTGCGCGCGTCCTTCGCGCTCGACCCTGGGGTGATCGACCGGCTGGTGGTCGACGAGGCGGGGCAGTGCGCGCCGGTGTACACGGTGGCCGCGCTCGCCCGGGCGAGGCGGGCGCTGGTGACCGGCGACGTGGCGCAGCTCCCTCCGGTGTACACGCTCGACGACCGGCTGGATGCGCGCCTCGCGAGGGGGCTCGACGAGGCCGCCACGGAGCCCTTCCGCATGGGGGCGTCGGCCACGACCTCGGCGCAGTCGGTGGCCGAGGCGAGGGCGTCGGAGCCGCGGTCGCTCATCGAGCACTTCCGCTCTCAGCCGGAGATCGTGACGCTGGCCTCGGCGTGGAGCGGCTACTCGCTCGACGTGCGCACGCCGCCGCGCTCGCTGGCGCAGGTGTCGCGGCGGCTCACCCGGCCGGTGGCGGTGCGCGACGTGGCGGGCGTGGGGGAGCGCGCCCCGGAGGGGATCGTCAACGAGGCGGAGGCCGCGAGGGTGATCGCGCTGGTGGAGGCGCTGGTGGCCGACGGGGTGGCGGCGCGCGACGTGGCGGTGCTCACGCCCTTCGTGGGGCAGAGCGCGCGCATCGAGCGGGAGCTGCTGCGGCGGGGGCTGGTGCACGACGACGGGGTGCTGGTGCGCACGGTGCACAAACTCCAAGGGGGGGAGCGGCGGGTGGTGGTGTTCTCGGTGACGGCGACGGAGCCCAGGCACCTGCGCTGGCTGGCCTCGCGGCCGCACCTGCTGCACGTGGCGGCGAGCCGGGCGCAGGACCACCTGGTGGTGTATCTCGACGCCGAGCGGGCGAGGGGGGAGGCGCTGCTGCGGCCGCTGGTGGAACTGGCGCGGTGAAGGGGCTCGGGAGGGAGGAGCGGGAGGAACGCGAGGCGTGAGCGAGGAGCGGTGGGGAGCGACCGCGAGGTCGGCGGCGGGGAGTCCGCCGGGGCGACCGCGAGGCTGGCGGCGAGGAGTCCCCGGTACGACCGCGAGGCCGTCAGTAAGCCGAGCCAGACCCTGAGCGTTAGCGAGGGGGAGAGCCCTCTACCGTCGTCAGCGCGGTTCTCCGAACGTCGCGTCTCTAGCGGGAATCACTGGCGATTCCGGACGCGTACTGACGACGGTAGTGGACTCTCCCCCTCGCTAACGCTCAGGGTCTGGCTCGGCTTACTGACGGCTTCGCGGTCGTACCGGGGACTCCTCGCCGACGGCCTCGCGGTCGTATCGACCAGGCGCGCGCCGCGGCGATCTACTCGACCCATCGGGCCACCGCTCTACGAGTCGGTGTGTTGAGATGCCGGAGACACCTGATGCGGACCTATGCACCGACGTCCGCCCCCTGTTGGTCGCTGCCGTTGCTGCGGCGGTCGTGATCGTGCTCCTATCAATTTTGGCTGCGTTCGTAGGTTGGCCCGCGGTCGCGGTTGAGGTCAATGTCTTGACGGCCTTCATCCTGTCAGTCTTGGGTTATGCCGCTCTAAGGGGATGCTCGCCCGTGCAGACGGGCCGCTGAACGTACGAGAGTGTGTAATCCCAATTCTCTCCACTCCCTTGGGACGCACCGGTGATTAGCGTGAGCGCTGCGAGATCCACGACGGCTTGGTTTCCGCGAACTCCCTTCATCGTGCTGAATCGGTTGTTTTTCGGTGCGTCCTTGCCGCTCGTTCTTTGTGTCGCCGCGATCTGGACCTGTGGGTGTGGCCGCGTGGTCGTCTTCGGCGGAAGTGCCGATGGCAGTCTCGATGTTTTTATCGAATCCGGACACGACGATGCCTCCGTCGAATCAGGTTCAGACGCCGATGCAACCTCTGACGTCAACGCGCGACAGTATCCGACACCTGTCAGCCTATGCCCGACTTCTCTTCTTCTTCTTCCAGCGATCGTCGCCGAGCCGACGGTCGTCTCGATCGTGACCGACTACCTTCATGAATGCGTAGTTCTTCGCGATGGCACAGCGCGGTGCATTGGGAGCAACCTGTTCGGTCAGCTTGGATCTGGAGGTTTTGAACCTAGAAGCTTGACGCCTCAGCCGATAGCCGGGCTTCGCGATGTCCGCCAGATCGACTTCGGGCAGCCTGGTTCGAACGTGAGTCTTCAGGGCGATGGGACGATCCGAACGTGGGGAGGAGAGGACCTCTTGGGGACCACCGCCCCTGCTCTCTGCGGCCCCCGTGGATGCGCCGTGGCTCCAGTCATGGTGCCAGGTCTCGACGGCGTGATCGCGATCGCAATGTCCGGCGGCAGCGCCTGTGTCCTGCGCACCGACCGCACAGCTTGGTGCTGGGGAATGGCTCCTGGCATCTTTCCCCAATCCTCTCCGGTCCCGGTCCTCGCCGACCTTCGGGGCGATGTACTTGACCTCATCACCTTGTCTGACGCGATTCTCTTGCGGCGCACGGACGGGACTCTCGTCGGCACCGCCCTTGAGAGCGTAGGCGCATCTATTTCGCCAACTTGGGAGATCGTGCCAGGTGACGCAGGTCATATCTGCGCCGTGCTCCCCGACCGAACCATGCGGTGTTGGGGACGCAGCGGCAGTGGTCAACTGGGCATTGGACCCCTTGCCGATCTGGTGATTGGGCATCCTGCCGATCCTGGTATCGATTGCATCCGAAATGCTTCGCGAGCGCTCTCTCACACTTGTGCCCTGCGCACGGACGGCACGGTGTGGTGTTGGGGAGGCAATGGTTACAGCCAGGCGGGCGCTCCCGCTGAAGAGAACCAGGAATGTCCCGACAATAGCGGTCGGCACTGCATACTGCGCCCCCGCCGCGTCGATGGCATCGATCACGTTGAGGCTATCTCTACTGGTCCCGGGCGCTCTTGTGCGATCCGTGCGGATCGCTCTGTTTGGTGCTGGGGACGTTTTCCGGTGGATCCTTCGCTTCCTGGCTCCTTTCGGCCCGTTCGAAACGATTGGCAGTGACTACTGCTTTACCGATAAGGGTTTGATCGAGCGGGAGCTGGTGCGGCGGGGGCTGGTGCACGACGACGGGGTGCTGGTGCGCACGGTGCACAAGCTCCAAGGGGGCGAGCGGCGGGTGGTGGTGTTCTCGGTGACGGCGACGGAGCCGAAGCACCTGCGCTGGCTGGCCTCGCGGCCGCACCTGCTGCACGTCGCGGCGAGCCGGGCGCAGGATCACCTGGTGGTGTTTCTCGACGCGCAGCGGGCGAGGGGGGAGGCGCTGCTGCGCCCGCTGGTGGAACTGGCCCGGTGAAGGGGGCGGGAGCCGGAGCGGGAGGAGCGCGAGGCCGGCGGCGAGGAGCGGTGGGGGAGCGATCGCGACGTCACCAGTCGCCGCCTCACTGGAGCGGAGCGACGGGAGTGACCGGGACGTCCTCGGTCGACTCGGCAAGCGGACACCACGATCAAAGTGTCCCTTGAGACCTTGAGAGGGCTGCAAGCGGACGCGTATGCTTCACTGATGGAAGAGTTTCCCCGGCTGCGCGTCGCCCTCAATGGTCCGGTGCCATCGGTCGAGTATGAGGCAGAACTGGTTCCGCCAATGGACCTCTGGACTGGAGGTCTGACGACGCTGCAATTTGGCGATAGAAATCTTCGGTGGCGTCTCTCGTACTTCGACAATCACTCCTGGCATCTCTGCTTTAAAGACACCTGGAACGTGTCTGTGTCCCTCCCTGGGCAGCACGAGCTTGAAGGGTTGGACCTGATCAAGATTGCGCGTCCGGTCGATGAGGGATTTGTCGTTGCGCTGGAGGTTCGCTCCTATGCTCGCTTATTCGTGTCCGGGTGTTGGCTCGACCTTTACGTAGTTCCCCCTTCGGCCGGAGGGGCACGATTGATTCTGAGGGAAGGCAATTTCGAGGTCTCCTGCGTTGAGCCCTCCCCGAAGGCCACTTGATACGACAGCCGCACGTATCAGTTCAGGGGATGCGTCAGCAGCTGCTACGCCCCAGCTCCTTCCCGATAGGTGTTTGCTCCGCAACCCCGCCGCGAAGGGCTCTGAGCTCTGCTCCCCCACTGCCTCGCGCTCGTACCGCTGAGCCGCTCGACCGCCCCGCCGCCCATCGGCGACGATGCGCCCATGCACGACGGATCGAACCCGCTGCTCCGCTTCGTCCACGCCCGCGGCCCTGAGCCCGCCCTCAGCCTCGACGAGCTCACCCTCTCCTTCGCCGCGCTCGACGAGCTCAGCGCCGGCGTCGCCTCCGCGCTCGCCCGCCGGGGCCTCTCCAAGGGCGACCGCGCGGCCCTGGTGCTGCGCTCCTCCATCGACGGCGTCGCGTGCCTGCTGGGGTGCCTGCGGCGCGGCGTGGTGGTGGTCCCGGTCAACCCCGGCTACCAGGAGCAGGAGCTCGCCCACGTCCTCGCCGACAGCGGCGCCTCGCTGGTCATCGAGGACGAGCCCTGCGCCGCGCTCCACGCCCTGGCCGTGCGCGCCCCGGTGGTGAGCTCGCGAGCCCTGCTGGAGGAGGGCGCCTCGACCCTCGACGCCGCGGACGTCGCGCTCCACGGCGATGACCTCGCGATGCTCATCTACACCTCCGGGACCACCGGGCGCTCCAAGGGCTGCGCCCACTCTGTCGCGGGCCTCTCCGCCGGCATCGGCGCCCTCATGGACCACTGGGCCGTCGCCCCCTCCGACGTGGTGCTCGACGCGCTGCCGCTCTTCCATGTGCACGGGCTCTGCGTGTGCCTGCTGGGCGCCCTCTCTCGCGGCGCGTGCACCCGGCTCATCCCCCGCTTCTCCCCCGCCGCGGTGGTCGATGGAGCGAGGCGCGGGGGGACGGTGTTCATGAGCGTTCCGACGATGGTGCACCGGCTGCTCGGGGCGCTCGACGACGAGGGCGCCTCGGCGCTCTCCTCGCTGCGGCTGGTGACCTGCGGCTCGGCGGCCCTCTCGGCGGATCACCTCCGCGCCTTCGAGGCCCGCACGGGCCACACCATCCTGGAGCGCTACGGCATGAGCGAGACGCTGATCACCCTCTCCAACCCGCTGGTGGGAGAGCGGCGCGCCGGGGCCGTGGGGTGGGCGGTGCCAGGGACGAGGGTGCGCGTGGTCGACGACGAGCTGCAGGTGTCCTCCCCCGGAACCATGAAGGGCTACTGGAGGCGCCCCGACGCCGACGCCGAGAGCTTCGTGGTGGACGGCGAGGGGGCGCGCTGGTTTCGCACCGGCGACGTGGTGACGCTCGACGACGACGGCTGCGTGCGCATCGTCGGCCGGGCCAGCCAGGACATCCTGAAGGTCGGCGGCTACAAGCTCTCGACGAGGGAGATCGAGGAGCAGATCGAGGCCCACCCCGCGGTGCGCGAGGTCGCGGTGGTGGGCGTGGCCGACGAGGAGTGGGGCGAGCGGGTGCGCGCCGTGGTGGCGCTGCGCGAGGGCGCGTCGCTCACGCTGGCCGAGCTGCGCGAGCACGTGAAGCTCGCGGAGGTGAAGCGCCCGAGGGAGCTGGTCGTGCTCGACGAGCTGCCTCGCAACGCGATGGGCAAGGTGATGAAGTCGGCGCTGAAGCAGCGGGCGCGCTGAGGGGGGAGATCCGTCAGGGCGAGGAGAGCTCGAGCACCCCGATGGGCTCGATGGAGAAGCGGGTCGACACGTCGACGCGGGCCTGCACGTTGGCGGGGTCGACGCGCATCGCCTCGCGGCGCACCCCGTCGAGGTCGACGGCGAGTCCGGGGAAGCGCTCCTCGCAGCGGAGGCCCACGCCCGCGGAGGGCTGCACGGTGCAGCTCGCGGTGCCCACCGGGCCGCTGAGGGCCATCGCCCCGCCGGTCGCCGGACCCTCCAGCGAGACCCGCTGGCTCGCGCCCACCAGCAGCCGCGGCAGGGTGTAGTCGAGCCGGGCCCTGCCGCCCTCGACGCGCCACGACACGTCCGTCACCGCGTACTCCGAGGCCGGCCCCCTCGGCGGAACGAAATACACCGAGGCGCCCGCCGCCCGCTCCCCGCCGTCGCCCCCGCACGCCATCGCCAGGAGCACCACCCCGAGACCCGCTCGCTCCTTCATCGCTCTCCTCCTCCGCTCGTCGTTCTCAGCCGGTACGCGGTCGCCCGCCCAGCGCCCTCCCTCGACAGCACCGAGCCCGCGCACAGCGCCGACAGCTCCCGGCTCATGGTGCGCACCGGCACGCGCAGCCTCGCGGCGAGCTCGCTCACCGTCAGCCGGGCGCCGCCCCCCAGCAGCTCCACGACCCTTCGTCGCCGCTCGCTCTCGCCCTCTCCATCGACCGCCGCGGCGGAGAACTCTCCCCCGCGCTCCGCGGCCTCCGCCGAGTGTCGTACGAGCCCGACCCCCTCGGCGAGGCGGTAGCCCCCGCGGTCGGAGACGATCCATGCGCCGCCTGCTCCGGCGCTGGCGCGCAGCCTCGACACCGCCGTCTTCACCAGGGTGTCGTGCCGCTCGGGCGAGTAGCGACGGAGCCCCCACACCGAGAGGATCAGCGCCTCCCGGCTGCGAGGCCCCGCCTCCAGCGCCACGAGGAGCTCGCGCGATCGCTCGGAGAGCGCGGGGAGGCGCTGGAGGTCGCCACGATCCTCGACCAGCAGCGCGCCCTCGAAGAGGTGAAGGCGCCGCCCCGGAGCCAGCCCCGCGGCCTCCGCGACGAAGCCCAGGAGCCCCGCCTCGAGGGCCGCCCGGCCGGAGCCTCGGGTGGCCACGGAGAGCCAGCGCGCCCGCTCGTCGTCGATGCCCGCCGTCGCCTCCCTCCCATAGGCCGCGAGCCACACCCGGGCGCTCGCAGGACCTCCCCTCGCGGCGATCGCCCGCAGCGCCGTCGCGGCCGCCTCGGAGGCGTCGCGCTCGCCCGCGGCGTGGGCGATGGCGAGCCGCAGCCCCTCGATCTCGGAGCGCCGCTCGGCGTCCCCTTCGGCCCCGATGAGCCGGGCGGCGTCGTCGAGGTGCCTCCGCGCGACGGTCCACTCCCCTCGCGCCCTGGCGACGTGGGCTCGCGCCGTGGAGAGGCAGGCCTCGAGCCTCGCCTCGCCCGCGCAGAGGGCGGCGGCCTCCTCGACCAGGGCGGCGGCCTCGCTGGCGCGCCCCCTCCAGGAGAGCAGCGAGGCCAGCTCCAGCCGAAGGGTGCGCCGCGAGTAGGAGTCCTGCGCAGACTCTCGCGAGGCCATCTCCCGCAGGGCGGCCTCGGCCTTCGAGGGCGACGCGGCGCGGGCGCGGTAGAGCGCGAGGGAGATCTCGATGACGTGGGCGTTCGCCGGGTATCCGAGGCGCAGCGCCTGGTCGCGCACCTGGGTGAGGGCCGCGAGCCCGGCGGCGACGCGCCCGGTCTGGGCGAGGGCGTGGCCGCGCAGGTCGTTGGCGAGCACCTGGGCGTAGGCGAAGCGCGCTCGCTGCCCGCAGGCGAGGGCGGAGGCCGCGACGACCGCCGCGCGCTCGAAGCGGCCCGTGAAGTACCGCACGCACGCGGAGCCCTGGAGGAGCAGCGCGCGGGACCACGCGTCGCGCGACCCTGCGGTGCCGCGGAGGGCCTCGCGCAGCAGGCGCCTCGCGTCGTCGAAGCGCCCCGCGCGGCAGCACGCGACGCAGAGGAAGAAGGCCCCCGCCGCGAGGGTGCGGGCCGGAGCGCCCCGCCGACGGACGCCGTCGTAGAGGGCCTCCGCCTCGACGAGTCGGCCCACGAAGGCGAGTGCGCCCACGGCGAAGGCGAGGTCGCGGGGGAGGAAAGCCCCGCGAGAGTCGATGGTGAGGGAGAGCACCTCGCGGTAGCTGCCGCCGTAGAAGAGGTCCGCGACCTCGCCGACGCCGACCCACCCATCCTCGGCCGCTGCGGGAGTCATCACCGGACGGCGGGCGGTGTAGCGCGGCGCGGCCGCCGAGGCCATCACCCGCTCTCCCCCCCTCCGAGGGCGCTCAGTCGCGGCCGCCGTGACCGTGGGGCTGGCAGGTGGAGACCCCGTGCTCCGCCTCGCACTCGAGGCCCGATGCGCAGTCGGCCGCGGTCACGCAGCTCGCACCCGCGGCGCCCCCGCCGGAGGCGCTGCCGCTGTCGCTGGAGTCGTCGGCGTCGCTGGAGTCATCGGCGTCCGTGCCCGCGTCCGAGCGCCCCGCGGAGTCATCGCGGCTCGACGAGTCCGAGGAGCTCGCTGCGTCGCGCGGGCTCGACGCATCGCCCTCGCTCGATCGCCCGGTGGAGCCGTGCTCCTGGCAGGTTCCGCGGCCGTGTTCGAGCTCGCACTCGAGCCCGGGGCGGCAGTCGTCGCTGGCGCCGCAGGTGGCGCCGATCTCCTGCACCCCCTGTCCGGTGACGTCTCCGATGCAGGCCACGAGCTGGGTGCAGACCGAGAGGACGAGGGCGATGGCGCGGACCTTGGACTTCATCATGATGGCGTTCTCCTGCTTGAGTGGGATCAGTCCCGATCTCGGGGACGCCATGTGTGTTGCGGGGGCTCTCCGAAGAATCGCGCCACGCCCGGGAACACCCGGTTACCGCCCCGTGGCGTGATTCGACGGAGGCGTAGCATCGCGCGGCAGCCATATGAGGGCTGAAGGCGGCCTTCGAGACCGTCTGGCGGTTCCAGGGGAGAAGAGAGAGAGAGAGAGAGGCGGGAGGGGAGGGGAGCGGAGGCGAGCGCGCGCGGACTACGCGATGAGCGGGGCGATGAGCAGCGAGACGACGCTCATCACCTTGATCAGGATCGCGATGCCGGGGCCGGAGGTGTCCTTGAAGGGGTCGCCCACGGTGTCGCCCACGACCGCGGCCTTGTGCGCGTCGGAGCCCTTCTTGTGGCCGGGGAGCCCGCCCTTCTCGATGAACTTCTTGGCGTTGTCCCAGGCGCCGCCCGCGTTGGCCATCACCAGCGAGAGCGTCGCGCCCACGGCCAGCGCGCCCGCGAGCACGCCCGCGAGGGCCTCGGGGCCCGCGGTGAAGCCGACGATCGGCGGAGCGAGCACGGCCACGGCGCCCGGCAGGATCATCTCCTTGATGGCGGCCTTGGTGGCGATGTCGACGATCACCTTGGGCTGGGGCTCGACGCCCTCCTTGCCCTCGAGCAATCCCGGGATCTCCCGGAACTGCCGCCGGATCTCCTCGACGATCGCGCCCGCGGCGCGGCCCACGGCGGTCATCGTCGCGGCGCCCACCACGCAGGGGAGCAGCGCGCCGAAGAGGATGCCCAGCAGGATGGGCGCGCGGGTGATGTCGAGGTTCATGACGGCGACGCCGTTGTGCAGGCGCACCGCGTTGACCTCCATGTTGAAGGCCGCGAAGAGCGCGATCACGGTGAGCACCGCGGAGCCGATGGCGAAGCCCTTGCCCACGGCGGCGGTGGTGTTGCCCACGGAGTCGAGCTCGTCGGTGATGTCGCGCACCTCCTTGCCGAGGCCGGACATCTCCGAGATGCCGCCGGCGTTGTCGGCGATGGGGCCGTAGGCGTCGACGGTCATCACGATGGCGGTGCCGGCGAGCATGCCCACGGCCGCGAGGGCGATGCCGTAGAGGTCGAGGTAGTGGTTGGAGACCCAGCCCACGGCCACCAGGGTGATGAGCGGGATGACCGTGCTCTCCAGGCCCACCGCGAGGCCGCGGATGACGTTGGTGCCGGGGCCCGTCATCGAGCTCTCGGCGATGCGGCGCACCGGGCCCATGGAGGTGTAGTAGTCGGTGATGAGCCCGAGGATGGCGCCGCCGAGGGCGCCCGCGCCGAGGGTGATCACGGCGCCCATGCTGAAGCCCCAGGCGGGGAGCAGCGCCAGCGCGGCGCCCGTCACGAGGAAGGGCGGAACGATGAGCGCGATGCGCAGCACGCGCGCGGGCGGCATGTTCTTGAGCGCGCGGGTGATGAAGATGCCGACGATGGAGACCGCGAGGCCGATGGTGGCGAGCAGCAGCGGCAGCGCCACGGCCATCACGCGCAGGCGGGTCTCGTCGGTGACGCTCGGGGCGAGCTGGTGGAGGCTCTCCATGGGCATCGTGAGGCCGAGGGCCATCGCGGCGACCACCGCGGCGACGTAGCTCTCGTAGATGTCCGCGCCCATGCCGGCGATGTCGCCGACGTTGTCGCCGACGTTGTCGGCGATGACGCCGGGGTTGCGGGGGTCATCCTCGGGGATGTTCGCCTCGACCTTGCCCACGATGTCGGCGCCGACGTCCGCGGCCTTGGTGTAGATGCCGCCGCCGATGCGCGCGAAGAGGGCGATGGAGCTCGCGCCCACCGCGAAGGAGTGGATGACGGTGCCGAACACGTGCTTGTGCTCCGCGCCCGCCATCAGGGTCATGTCGCCGGCGTGGTAGAGGCCGTAGAGGCCGCCCATGCCGAGCAGGCCGAGGCCCGCGACGCAGAGGCCCATCACGGCGCCGCCGTCGAGGGCGGTGACCAGCGCCTCGGCCATGCCCTTGGTGCGGGCCGCCTCGGCGGTGCGGACGTTGGCGTAGGTCGCGGCCTTCATCCCGAGGAAGCCGGCGCCCAGCGAGAGCCCCGCCCCCGCCAGGAACGACAGGCCCGACGCGATGCCGAGCTTCGCCGCCAGCAGCCCGAAGACCACCACGGCGTAGATGGCCAGGACCTTGTACTCCGTGACGAGGAAGGCCATCGCCCCCTCGCGGATGTACCGGGCGATGCGGGCCATGGACTCGTTGCCCTCGGGACCGCTCTTGACCTTCGCATAGAAGAACAGCGCCACGACCAGGGCGAAGGCCCCGGTGCCGAGCGATTCGATCGTTAGAGACTCCACACGTTGCTCCTTGCGGCTCTCAGACGTGCGGCCCATCCCGCACGCCGACCGCACGAGGCACCCTCCGCTGGCCGCGACGATCGCGCTTCCCGGCTGTGCTCCGTTGAACCGGTGCCTTTACATCACCCCGCGCCGGGTTTGTAGTGCCCGGCGTAAACAGTATCGAAAGCGCGGAAGGGCCGTGCGGCGTCGGCCCGCTGGCACAACCCGTGGCACAACCCGCGGGGGTCGCGGAGGGGGATCGATCAGGCCCTTGCTCGCAGGGACTCCGCGGATATGCGAAGGCAGCGGAGGGGTGCGGCGCCGCTGGCACGCGCTTCGCTCAAGGAACCCCCATGACGGCCCCGATCGGTGGCCGCCCACACACGGAGCAACGACCATGAAGCCTTGGATCTCAGTGCTGGCCCTCGGGGCGATCGGTTCGGCGGTGGCGCCCTCGACGGCGCTGGCCTGCGGCGGCTGTTTCGCGCCTCCAGGCGCGGTGCAGGTCGTCACCGACCACCGCATGGCGCTCTCCCTCTCGGCCGACCGCACCATCCTGTGGGACCAGTTCCGGTACAGCGGGCGGCCTTCGGACTTCTCGTGGATCCTGCCGATCCGCAACGGTCCCGACGTGCGCATCGAGGTGGCCGACAACCGCTTCCTCACGGCCCTGGACAACCTCTCGGCGCCGGTGCTCAACGCCCCGCAGCGGCCCTACTGCGACGCCGAGGCGGACTCCTCCTTCCTCGGCGGAGCGCGCGGCGCGTCGGCCCCCACCGCGGCGGCCGACTCCGGGGTGGCGGTGCTGCAGGAACAGGTGGTCGGCCCGTACATGACCGCGGTGGTGCGCAGCGAAGACCCCGCCGCGCTCCGCACCTGGCTGCGCGACAACCAGTACAGCGTGCCCGCCGCCATCGAGCCGGTGATCGACTACTACGTCGCCCAGCGCATGGACTTCGTCGCCCTGCGCCTGCGCATGGGCGAGGGCGTCGAGCAGATGACCCCGATCCGGGTGACCACCCCGGGGCTCAGCCCGACGCTGCCGCTGCGGATGATCGCCGCGGGCGTGGCCGACAAGGTGGGCCTGCTGCTGATGGTGCTGGCCTCGTCCCGCTACGAGGCGATGAACTTCCCCAACGGCGAGGTCACCCCGGCGCAGCTCACCTACGACTTCAACGCGCCCACCACGCCCGCGGACGACTTCCGCCGCGCCTTCGAGGCCCTCAACCGCAGCAACCAGTCCCGGCTCTGGCTCACCGAGAGCTCGCTGCCGGTCAGCCGCTCGACCGTCGAGCGGGCCTCGCAGTTCGGCGGCGGAAGGGCCCCCGTCGGCGGCGCCACGGTGACCAGCGACGACTCCGTGGTGGCCTTCCAGGGCATCGGCTCGAACGCCACCCTCACGCGCCTCCGGGCCGACCTCGGCGCGAGCGCGCTCGACCGCGACCTTCAGCTCATGGCCAGCGACCTCGGGATGAAGGACCGGGTGCACACCTACGGGACCGTCCGCAACATGCCCCCGCCCTGCGGCTGGGAGTCCGGGCCGAGGGCGGAGTTTCTTGGCTGTGCGGTGAGCCCCGGGAGGAGCGGGGGTGCGGGAGGAATGCTGGCGCTCGGGCTCGCGGGCCTCGGGCTCGCGTGGCGCCGTCGGCGCCGGTCGCCGGTCAGCGCCGGCGGCGTCGCATCGAGGTGAGCACCGCCCCCATCGCGGCCAGGGCCCACGCGCCCTGCGCCCGCGATGAGCTCGACGGGCCCGGCACGCGGCAGCCGCAGCCGCTGTCGGGCGGCACGCCCATCCACTCCGAGAGACCCGTATCGACGGCCGCCGAGGCGTCGTCGCCCTTGGCGGTGCCCGCGTCGCTCAGCAGCACGCCGAGGTCGCTGACGATCGGCGTCCCGACGTCGACGGCGGTGCCCACGTCCACGCGGGTGCCGGTGTCGACCCTCACGCCCACGTCCTGGGCGGGCACGCCGCTGTCGACGGGCAGCGGGGTGCCGGAGTCCATGACGCAGCGGTTTGTGCCCGGAACGCAGACCATCTGGCCCGAGGCGAGGCGGGCGTTGCAGGAGTAGCCCCTGGGGCAGGTGCAGTCGTCGGTGCAGGTGCGGGAGCAGAACGCCGTGGTGGCGCTGCTGCCCACGCAGAGGCTCCCGGAGGAGCAGTCCGTCGGCGTGCGGCAGGGCTCACCGAAGGCCGCGGTGCCTCGGGTGCAGTCCGCGGTCTGCCAGGCCCAGCCGGAGGCGCAGGTGCCCTCGTTGGGTCCGGTGGCCGAGCCGAGGCGGCAGGTGTTGCTGGCGCCGCACCAGCCGCAGCCCGCGTAGGGGGTGCAGCCGCCGCAGCCGCCGGTGAGGCGGGAGCAGGGGTCGGTGGCGGGTCCGGCGTCGACGGGCGGAGGGGGCCCGGCGTCGACGGGGGTGACCGCGGCGCAGTCGCGAGGCTGCCAGACGAAGCCGCCGCCGCACGAGCCGCTGACCGGGCCCGACGCGGTGGAGGTGGTGCAGCGCCCGGTGGCAGAGCACCAGCCGCAGTTGTTGACCGGGGTGCACCCGGCGCAGGAGGTGTAGCGGGCGCAGGGGTCTTCCGGCGTCACGGTGCCGGCGTCGGGGCTGCCCATCCCGGAGGGGTAGAGCTGGCAGACCCCGGCCTGGTCGTCGGTGGTGAGGTTGCGCTTGATGCCGCCGGAGTACGACGCGTACATCACGGCGCTCGCCTGCGCGGAGTGGTCGAGGCCGAGGAAGTGGCCCTCCTCGTGGGTGGCGATGGACTGCGTGTCGACGGTGCGCGAGCGGCCGTCGGTGCTCCAGGTGAAGCCCACGTTGTTGAACTGGATGTCGGCGTCGATGAAGTAGCCGCCGCTGGTCCAGACGGGCGTGGTCACGCCGATCACGCTGTTGACGGGGCCGAGCTCCGCGGGCCACGCGTCGGAGATCCAGAGGAAGGTGTTCACCCGGTCGCCGGCCCGCCCCCGGGTGACCGAGGTGGCGCCGCCGTTGACGGTGCGCCAGCGGGTGCACACCGGGGCCGCCCAGCTGGCCATGCCGGCGTCGAGCGCGGAGATGGCCGCGGCGCCGCCGATGGTGGTCGGGGCCGACGAGGCGTTGACCAGGTAGCGGATGGGGAGCTGCGCGGGGTTCCAGCGCGACTCGCTGAGGGCGTAGCCGGAGGCGAGCGAGGGGGCGACGGAGAGCGCGGCGAGGGTGAGCAGCCGGAGGTCGCGTGCGCGGATCAACGGGCACCTCCGGCGAGCGTGCGGACGTCCACGCGCAGGTGCTGGAGCGTCTCGGCGGGCTCCGCGGGGGCCTCGTAGAGCCGCATGGGCGCGCCGGAGCTCATGCGCGCGAAGGTGAGGCCGCTCAGGTCGCGGTGCACGACGGAGACGCCCGCGACCGGCGGGTCGACGTAGAAGACGGCCTGCGCGAGGCCCGTGAGGTAGACGACGCCGGGGCCGCGGCGGAGGAAGAACACGGCCTCCTGGCCTGGGGTGAACACCGGGTTGCCCGCGATGCGGGAGACGAGCCCGTCGACCTCGCCGCCGAGCTGTCGGAGCACCAGCTGGGCTTCGACGTTCTCGCCCTTCACGGTCTCGCTCACGCGCAGGGTGGTGAGGCTGATGATCTGCGACTGGTCTTCGTTCCAGCGGCTGGTGACGCCGAGGACGGTGGCGCGCACCACGAGGTCGGACTGGGCCACGAGCTCGGCGCGGGAGAGCTGTACCGCCACCGTGGCTTCCGCCGGAGAGGCGAAGGAGAGGGCCAGGCCGAGGGCCAGCGTGGCGCTGCAGCGCCGCCAGAGCGATGTCGTGTTCACGGTCAAAAGACCTCCAAATTCGGGATTGAGGGGGGAGCGACGAGAGGGTGAGGGTCCCATCGGGCGGCGGTAGTTACAACGCTCGCCCATGGTGGCGTCAACCACCGGGCTGATCACGCGTAGCGGAAGATCAGCCGCGGTGGCTCGGAGAGAGAGGGAGGGAGGAGAGAAGAGGCCTACTGGTTCATCGATTCGAGGAACTCCCGGTTGGTCTCCGTGCGGGTGACCTTGTCCAGGAGGAACTCCATCGAGTCGATGACGTTGAGCGGGTGCAGCAGCTGGCGCAGCAGGTACACGCGCTGGAGCGTGAACTCGGGGAGCAGCAGCTCCTCCTTGCGGGTGGCCGACTTGTTGATGTCGAGGCAGGGGAAGATCCGCTTCTCCATGAGCTTGCGGTCGAGGTGGATCTCGCTGTTGCCCGTGCCCTTGAACTCCTCGAAGATCACCTCGTCCATGCGCGACCCGGTGTCGACCAGGGCCGTGGCGATGATGGTGAGCGAGCCGCCCTCTTCCAGGTTGCGGGCCGCGCCGAAGAAGCGCTTGGGCTTGTGCAGGGCGTTGGCGTCGACGCCGCCCGACAGGATCTTCCCGGAGGCCGGCACCACGGTGTTGTAGGCGCGGGCGAGGCGGGTGATGGAGTCGAGGAGGATGATCACGTCGTGCTTGTGCTCGACGAGGCGCTTGGCCTTCTCGATGACCATCTCGGCGACCTGCACGTGGCGCGTGGCGGGCTCGTCGAAGGTGCTGGAGACGACCTCGCCCTTGACCGACCGCTGCATGTCGGTGACCTCCTCGGGCCGCTCGTCGATGAGCAGCACGATGAGCTTGGCGTCGGGGTGGTTGGTGCTGATCGCGTTGGCGATGTTCTGCATGAGCACCGTCTTGCCCGCGCGCGGCGGAGAGACGATGAGGCAGCGCTGGCCCTTACCGATCGGCACCAGCAGGTCGATGATGCGGGTCGAGTTGTTCTTGCGGTCGTGCTCGAGGTTGAAGCGCTGCTGGGGGTAGAGCGGCGTGAGGTTGTCGAACAGGATCTTGTCCCGCGCGGCCTCCGGCGCCTCGAAGTTGATGCGGTCGACCTTGAGCAGGGCGAAGTAGCGCTCGTTGTCGCGCGGCGGGCGGACGGTGCCCACCACGGAGTCGCCCGTGCGGAGGTTGAAGCGGCGGATCTGCGAGGGAGAGACGTAGATGTCGTCGGGGCCGGGGAGGTAGTTGTAATCCTGCGCGCGCAGGAAGCCGAAGCCGTCGGGCAGGCACTCGAGCACGCCCTCGGCGGTGACCTCGCCCTTGCGCGCGGAGTGCGCCTGGAGCAGCGAGAAGATCAGCTCCTGCTTGCGCAGCCCGGGGGCGTTCTCGATCGCGAGCTCCTTCGCCATGGCGAGGAGTTCGGGCATCGGCTTCTGCTTCAGTTCGCGGAGGTTGATTGCGTCCATCGTCTCTCTTTCACTAGCGGCCGCCGGCGGGTGCCGGTGCGGCCTTCGGGGGGGAAGTGTCTACCGCGCCGCGAGGAATCGCTGGTCTGGTCGACGTGTTCGGGGCCCACGTTCGCGCGTCATCGGGAGGGGAATGCGCCCTGCGTCATCGGATCGATGCATCTCTGGAGCTGTCTCGTAGAGGGGGTGAGGAGGGGGGCGGTGGGCATCGGAGAGGAGCGGGTCGATCGACCCGACCGGTGCCTGAGGATCGTGTGCGCAGGGGAGGACACTGCCGCGACGGACGCGACGAACGGGCGCGGAACCTACGGGCGACCCCGCGCGGGTGTCAAGCGCGGGGGAGGGCTGCAACGGGGGGAGAGGGCGGTCAGAAGGTGTGGCTCCAGCGGCTGCCGGGGATGCGCCCGCCGGAGCCGTTGATGAAGTCGACGGTGAGGGTGCGGCTCGCCGGGTCGGCGTGAAACAGGGTGTAGTTGTGCACCCCGTACACCATCACGGGCCACTGCGAGGCGCGGACGACGGGGCGCCCGTCGCGGTTCGACCCGCCGGGGCCCATGATCACCTCCCAGATGCCGCTCCAGGGCCCGGTGTCCTCGACCTGGCAGACGCCGCCGAAGTGCACGTCGCCGGAGAGCCAGACCACACCCCGAAGGCGGTTGTTGGCGATGTGGTTGAGGATCTCCCGGCGCTGCGAGGCGTAGCCGTTCCAGTTGTCGCTGTCCCCCCCGGCGCGGTCGACGATGGGCACCGAGTTGACGATGAACTTGAAGACGCAGGGCGAAGCTCGCAGGCCCGACTTGAGCCAGTCCATCTGCGCCCGGGAGATGTACGTCGACGACCGCTCCGGGTTCTCTGAGCGGGTGGAGGGCCGGCGCTCGCCGCGGCAGTCGAGGACGAAGACCTCCGCGGTGCGCCCCCAGCGGAAGCTGCGCCAGATGCGGTCGGGGTCGGAGGCGTTGCGCCGGGTGGCGCGGTGCTCGAAGAAGGCCGCGCGCGCCGCGGCGACGCGGGCCCGGCTGGTGGTCTCGGGGTTCCAGTTGTTGAAGACCTCGTGGTCGTCCCAGGTGAGGTACTGCCCGGTCGAGCGGTGCAGCGCGCGCATCCCCGACGCGGACCAGCTGGCGCTGTACTTCGCGCGGTACTCCGGGAGCGTGACCGCGTTGTCGCCGTAGTCCGCGTAGATGTGGTCGCCGGCGTGGATGAAGAAGTCCAGGTCGGTGCGGGAGCCCGCGTCCGCGAGCACGGGGTAGGGCCGCGCGCTCTGGTTGGTGCAGGAGGTTCCCGCGAAGACGATCGGCGAGAGCGAGTCGGCGGCGATGGCGGTCTGCACCCGCCCCACCGAGCTGCGCCCCGTCGGCGCGCTCGCGGGCCCCACCAGGAAGGCGTAGAGGTGCTGCTTGTTGGGGCGCAGCCCCGAGACGATGGCGCGCACGAAGCCCGCGCCGGAGGCAGTGACCCGGCCGTTGAAGCGCACCGCCGCGATGCGCGAGCCGTCCATCTCCAGCACCCGCAGCGTCACCGCCGAGTCGCCGTCGTGCTTGGTCCAGAACATCACCGAGGTGTCGGTGGCGTCGCCCGCCATCACGCCGAGCGGAAACTGCGGCAGGCGCTCCGGGAGCCCGCGGAAGTCGGGGTGGGGCACCGTGATGACGCCCGAGTCGCGGCCGGCGTCGACCACTGGCACGTCTCGGGGCACGTCTCGGGGCACGTCCCTGGGCACATCGAAGCCGACGTCTCGGGGCACGTCCCGGGGCACGTCCACGCCCGCGTCGCGGCCCGCGTCGAGGGCTCCCGCGTCGGGGGCTCCCGCGTCGAGGGCTCCTGCGTCGGGCTCGCCTGCGTCGACCGCCTCGCCCGCGTCCTTGTCGATCGCTGCGTCGAGGTCTTCGGGGCTGGCGTCGAAGGTCTCGTCGGGCCCGGAGTCGTAGTCGGTCGGCAGCTCGGCGTCGGGGTCTTCCCCGGTGCCGCAGCCCGCCACCCCCGCCGCCCCAGCGATCTTGATGAACGTACGACGCGTGAGCTTCATCGGGCTGACTGGATAACACGCCCCCGGCGGGAAGACCGTCTCAGCCCAGGACCATCCGGACCGCCGTCACCACCCCGAGGAGCGCCGACGCCGACGCCAGCACCGCGCCCGCGATGGCCAGGTTGGGCTGCCGGTCGATGAAGCGCGACCACCAGCCCCCCGCGCGCTTCATGCCCGTGCACGGGCACTGCACCGGCCCTCGGCCCTCCAGCGCGGCCTGCACCCGCTGCGCGAGCTCGGCCACCGAGCCGAAGCGCCGCGCGGGGTCCTTGTCGAGGCCGCGCGCGATGATCCACGAGTACTCCGGCGGGATCTCGAGCCTGTGGTGCATCGCGAGCGCCCCCATGGGTGCTTCGGTCTTCACGGCCTGCAGGAGCTCGTCGAGGTTGCTCTTCGGCGTGAGGTAGTGCCGCAGCCCCATCAGCTCGAAGAGCACCGCGCAGAGCGAGTACACGTCGCTGCGCGCGTCGGTCTTGTCGTGCTCGCCGCGGGCCTGCTCCGGGGACATGTACGCCGGGGTCCCGATGGCGTGGCCCAGCATGGTCCCGTAGGCCGAAGGGGCGGGGCCGCCGGGGGCCGCGGTCGGGTCGCTCTGGCCGACCTGCTTCGCGAGGCCCCAGTCCATGAGCATCACCTCGCCGAAGGGGCCGACCATGATGTTGGCGGGCTTGATGTCCCGGTGCACCCAGCCCTTGCTGTGCGCGAACTGCACCGCCCGGCAGAGCTGCAGGAACATCTCCGCCCGCGCCTCGACGCTGTAGCGGGAGAGGTAGTTCGGGTCCTTCGCGCGGAGGCGGTCGATGACGTGCTCGAGGGTGTCGCCCTCGACGTACTTCATCACGAAGAAGAAGCCGCGCTCGTCGAGGCCGACGTCGTGCACCGGCACGATGCCCGGGTGCTCGAGCTGCCCCACCGTCTGGATCTCGCTGGTGAAGCGCGAGATGGTGTCCGGGTCCTGCATGTCGGGCTTGAGCCGCTTCAGGGCGACGCGGCGCTCGATGTCGTTGTCGACGCAGAGCTCGACCTCGCCGAAGGCCCCTTCGCCCAGGCGCTTCACGGTCTGGTAGCGGGGCCTCGCGTGCTCGACGAGCTGCATCCCCTCGTCCGTCACGACGGACCGGGGCAGCACCGCGCCTGCGCGAGAGGTCGACGACCGCGCCGCGGGAGCCAGGCTGTCGATCGGCAGCGAGAAGGAGTGGCTGGCGCCAAACGACGGGCTGGCCAGCGTCGCGTCCAGGGAGGACTCGTCGGAGCGGTCGGCAGATCCCATGGGCCCGAACATACCCTGTCGGGTACCGGGCGCGATGGTCCCCCCGCAACGATGCGACGGGGGTAGCGATCAGGACAGGGAGCTGGCCGGGAGCAGGGCCTTCGGAGCGGCCTCGGAGCCGGGCGTCAGGTGGTTCTCCCGCTCGAACTGCTCGAGCTCGATGGCCACCGCGCGAAGCATCGCGCGCCGCTCGTGGAAGGGCAGGAAGGCGCTCTTGAAGCCGTTGAGGATGATGCTCTTCAGGCTCGGCCAGTCGACGTCCATCTCCGTGTGGACGATGAACAGCTCCTTGGACACGGTGGTGTCCGTGATGAGCCGGTTGTCGGTGTTGACCGTCACCCGCACCCCGAGGTCTTGATAGAACTTCAGCGGGTGCGAGCGCAGGTCGCGCACGGCGCCGGTCTGCACGTTGCTCGACGGGCAGCACTCCAGCGGCACCCGGTGGTCGGTGATGTAGTGAAGCAGGTCGCCGTCCTCGCGGAGGCGGCAGCCGTGGCCGATGCGGTGCGCGCCGCAGACGTGCAGCGCCTGCTCGATGGACTCCGGCCCGTAGGCCTCGCCCGCGTGGATGGTGCAGTTGATGTTGTTGTTGCGGATGAGCTGGAACGCATCCTTGTGGTGCTTGGCCGGGTGGTCGTACTCGGCGCCGGCGAGGTCGAAGCCCACCACGCCGCGGTTCTTGTAGGCCACCGCGAGCTCGGCCATCTCCAGCGAGCTCTCCGGGGAGATGTTGCGGATGCCGCAGATGATCACGTTGGAGTGGATGCCGAAGTCGTCCTGGGCGCGGCGCAGGCCGTTGATCACCGCCTCGACGACCTTGGTCAGCGAGAGCGATCCGCGGGTGTGGAGCATGGGCGAGTAGCGCACCTCCATGTAGCGGACGCCCTCGGCGGCGGCGTCTTCGCCCAGCTCGTAGGCCACGCGGGTGAGCGCCGCCTCGGTCTGCAGCACCCGCAGCGTGACGTCGAAGGCCTTGAGGTACTCCGTGAGCGAGCCGGTGTTCTCGCCCACGTGCATCGCCGCGGCGAGCCCCGCCTCGGTGGTCGCCGGGAGCTCGATGCCGTCCTGACGAGCCAGTTCGAGGATCGTCGACAGCCGGAGCGACCCGTCGAGGTGCACGTGCAGGTCGGTCTTCGGCAGCTTGCGGATCTGTTCGAGGGTAAGCGTCTTCATCGTCGGGGGCTTATACCCGCCGCCGCCGTCACTGTCCCATCGGCTCTGCGGACTTATTGACGCGACCCCCCCCTTCGTCGGCACCCTGATCCTGAGCTGCGGCGTCGGTCGCGGCGCCGTCTGCCCTCCACTGCCACCGCGAGAGACATGGACCATCGACGCCTCGTGATCGCGCCCGCCATCGTCATCGCGCTCGCCGCGGTGGGCGCGGCGCTGGTCGCCACGAGAAGCCCTGCTCCGCCCGCTCCGCCGCGCCGGTCCGCCATCGTCGCCCGCCCTCCGGCGCCCCGCGTCGCGCGCACGGTCGCCGCCCCGGAGCGCGCCGTGCTGCCCGCCACCCTCCGCGAGCTCAGCGCCCGCCTCGACGCCCGCTACGTCCTGCGCCCGGACGCCCGCTTCGCCCTCGCGCTCCAGCACCTCGCCTCGCTCGAAGCCCCGTCGGCGCCCGCCCCCGAGCTGCGCCCCAGCCGTGACGGGTGGTCGGTGCTGGTGCGCGGCGCCCCGGTGGCGACGCTCCCGAGGGACGTCACCTTCGACGCCATGCTCACCGCGGCGGTGGCCTTCGCCACGGAGCGCGACCTCCCCACGAGGGCGCAGCTCGCCCCGGAGCCTCCGCCCCGGAGCGACGCCCTCGCCGCCCCGATGCTGCGCGACCCCTGGGCCGCCGCCCGCGCCGCGGACGCCCGCTGGATCGCCGGCGCCCACCGGGGGTCCGACGTCGTGGCGCTGGGCCGCGCGCTCGCGCTCACCGCCGCGCTCTCCAGGGACCCGCTGGGGCTCGGCGACGCGGTCGCGGCGAGGTCCCTCTCGGCGCTGGCCCTGGCGCGCGCGGCGGGCACCCCCGACCCGCTGGGCGAGGCGCTGCTCTGCCACGCGATGACCTACACCGCCGAGGCGGCGGGTCGCATCGAGGCGCTGACGACGGCGCAGCGCGACGCGGTCGCGAGGGTGCTGGCCGCTCGCGAGGGAGACGTCGCCCCGAGGATGGACCTCGCGGGGGCGCGCCGGGCGGCGCAGGACATACCGGGTCAGGTATTGACCTCGCTGGAGCGCGACGAGGGGACGATGTCGGGCTCCGGGGCGGCGGCCTTCGCGCGCTTCTCGGCGCTGGAGACCGCGGAGGTCACCGACGGCGGCTGGATCGATCGCTCCGTGACCGAGTCGCGACGGCGCTCGCGCTGGGGCGACGGGCTGATGCGGGTGCTCTCCGCGGCGCAGCAGGCGGCCTCGACCCCCTCGCAGGCGCAGGAGGTGCTGGCGCTGCTGGGCAACCCCTCCGACCCGCTGGGCGACGCGTGGCTCTCCTGGGCGAGGCGGTACATCGTCGCGTCGGCGAGCGCGTCGGCGAGGGCGACGCTGGCGCAGGACGTGGGCGGGGACGCGGGCGTCGGGATCCCCGTGGCGCTGCGCAGCCTGCGGGTGCTGGTGTCCGAAGGGGGCGGAGGGACGACCGCGGTGATGTCGGCCATCGAGCGCCTCGCGCGGCTGATGGACCAGCGCCCGGCGCACCGACTCGCGCTGGGCTCGCTGCTGATCGACGGCGCGTACGATGTCCCGAGGGCGGAGGCGATGCTGGCCGCCGGGGTGGCGCAGGCGCCGGGCTTCGACCCGGCGGCGGGCGCGCGGCTGGCGGTGATCCGCGGCGACCGCGAGGGGCTGCTGGCGCTGGCGAGGACGGGCCCTCCCGCGGGGCGCGTCGCGGCGCTGCGGCCCCTGGCGAGGACCCCGGGACCGGACTCGGCGCAGCAGGACGCGGCGTGGCAGGCGCTCATCGACGAGACCCGCGGCGACGGGGAGCTGATGGCCCAGTGGGGCATGGCGCTGATCGCCCGGGGCGAGGCGTCGAGGGCGAGGGACACGCTGACGGCGTGGGCGTCGTCGAACCACCGCGCCTCGGCGGCCGCGCAGGTGGCGGTGGCGGCGGCGCTGGGCGAGGCGCTGCTGCGGATGCGCGACCTGCCTGGGGCGTGGAGGGTGCTGGAGCCCTGGGCGACATCGGAGTCGGTGCCCGCGCTGTCGGCCGGGGCGAGGGCGCTGATCGAGCTGGAGCGCTTCGAGGAGGCCGAGCGCCTCGCGCGCAGGGCGTGGGACCGGGACGAGCACGCACCCACCACGGCGCTGCTGGCGGAGGCGTGCTGGCGCCGCTCGAACCACGCGGCGGCGGCGGAGGCGCTGTCGTCGAGGGCCGGGGCGATGAGCGAGCCGACCTGGGAGGAGACCGTGGGTCAGAGCTTCGACGCGGTGTTCAGCGGGCGCTCTCCGACCGAGGGCCGGGCGGCGCTGGCCGCGCTGGGGCCGGAGGTGGACGTGCTGCGGCGCTCGGCGCTGCTCAGGGCGATGCTGAGGGCGGGGCACGGGGGCATCGCGGCGCAGATCCACGAGAGCCTGAGGGCGGAGGGCGACGCGCACCGGGAGCTGCTGCTGGCGCGCTACGCGATGAGGGTGGCGAGCGAGGGCGAGCTGCCGGCGGGGGAGTGGCTGCAGGGAGAGGTCCCGGGCCCTGAGCGGGTGGAGCTCGCGGACGCGGCGTATGCGCGGCGGCTGGGCGAGGTGCTGTGGGGCGTGGTGGACGCTCCTCCGGGGGGCCCCGCGGGGGACAGGGTGTGGCTGCTGAGGGCGGCGTCGTCGCTGAGGGAGGGAGCGAGCGACCCGCACCGGCCGGAGCTGCTGGAGCACCTGAGGGCGAGCGACAACGGGGCCTGGGCCCACACGCTGGCGAGGCACCTGATGGACCTGTCGCCCATGGAGGCGGTGCGCGCGGTGGCCGACACCAGGGAGCAGGAGTGGCAGACGGCCTACTACCTCGGGCTGAAGGCCCTGGCCGCGGGCGAGCGGGCCGCGGCGTCGGACTGGTTCCATGGGGCGCTGGACCCGGGGGAGGGCGCGCCGGTGGAGGCGCGCTGGGCGCTGGCCGCGCTGCGCGAGGAGGCCTCCGGCGACCGGGGGCTGGCGCTGCGGGTCGAGGCGGAGTGAGCGGGGAAGGGCCCTGCGCCCCGTGATACAACCGCGCGCACAGCCATGACCGATGCCGTGCGCGTTGACTCCTTCACCTACGAGCTCCACGGCGCCGACCTCGTGGTGCACCCCGATGCGCCCGTCGACGCGCTGCACACCGTGCGGCTCCCGCTGCCCTCGGCGTGGCCCACCACCGGCCGCCTCGTGGTGCGCGCCTCCGGCGTCTGCGAGCAGCCCTTCGAGGCCGCCCTCGCCGTCGACCGCCTCACCCTCTCCCCCTCCGTCGCCGCCACCGTCCGCGACGACCTCTCCTTCGACGTCGAGCTCTCCGTCCCCTTCGCGGCGCTCTCTTCGCTCGCGGGCGATCCCCGCCGGGTCGACCTCCTCGTCGCCGGTCGCCCGCTCCAGCTCGCCCGACTCCAGCTCGTGCCCACGACCCTCTCGCTGGAGCCCGACTCCTTCGAGCTCCGCGAGGCCACCGACTCCATCCTGGTCAACGCCCCCGAGCGCCAGCTCTTCGACCTGCAGAACCCCGAGGAGGGCTTCTGGGTCGGCACCGGCCGCTGGCGCCTGCGCCTGCTCGTCGACTGGCGTCGCGCCCCCGATGACTCTCCCTTCGCGCTCGACGCCCGCCCCGCCGACGTCGGCCTTCGCGTAGAGCACCCGACCTTCTCCAGCGAGGCCGTGCGAGAAGACCCCTCCCGCCGCGCGGGCGGCCGACGAACATACACCGAGCTGTATGTCGACACCTCGCACCCGTCGCTGGCGGAGGGCGTCCCCCCGGAGGGCGTCGACCTCCCGCTGCGCATCGCCGTCTCGCACCCGCTCTCCGTCGCTCCCGTCGAGGGCCTCGACCTCCCCTCGCTCCGCCTCACCTGGACCCGCGTCGTCGCCCTTCGCCTCCGCGACCCGAGGCCCTCGCTGCCGACCTTCCGCCGCCTCTCCGGCGTCGGCATCGACTTCGGCACCACCGCCACCGTCGCGGCCTTCACCCACCAGGGCTACCGCTCGCTGATGCGCCTCGGCTCTCCCCCCGACGCGCGCACCAACCCCGCGGAGAACCCCACCGTGCTCCTCATCGAGGACCACGAGCGCCTCTGGGCCGAGCTCTCCTCGCGCGACGCGTCTCGCCGCTTCCCCGACCTGCTGCGCGTGGTGCAGGCCTCCCACGCGGCGAGGGAGAAGCTCAGCGAGTTTCCCAACGCGGTGGTCACGGAGATCAAGTCCCTCCCCGAGCGGGTGTTCGCGCTCGACCAGGCGCCGCAGCTCCGCGACCGCGAGAAGAAGGCCGACTTCCTCCTCGACGAGCCCCGGGTGCGGATGGTCGTCCGGGCCTACGCCTACCTCCTGGGTCGGGCCATCAACCGCCCCGGGCAGGAGGTCTTCCTCCGCTACTGGCTGACCTACCCCGCGGAGTTCGACGAGCGGGCTCGCGCGCTGCTCATCGAGGAGATCCGCGCGGGCATCCTGCTGTCCATCCCGGAGGGCATCTCCGCCGACGAGGTCTCGGTGCAGATGCAGGCCACGGAGCCCGAGGCCTACGCCGCCGAGGTGTGCCCCGAGCTGGCGGCGCACCCGGCCTTCGCGCCCCTCCTCGAGAAGTTCGGCGAGCTGCGCTTCGCGGTCTTCGACTTCGGCGGAGGAACCCTCGACATCGCCTGCGGCCGCTACCGCCCGGCGACGCCCGAGGAGGAGTCCGCCTCGGGCTGCACCTCGGTCATCGAGACGCTACAGGTCGCCGGGGACGATCACCTCGGCGGCGACTACCTCACCCACGAGCTGGTGTGGCTCGTCCACCAGCACCCCGAGCACCTGCCCGAGATGGAGGCGCGCGAGGTGCCGATGCAGCGCCCGGTGACCATCCCCGAGAACAAGCTCGCCCGCTCTCCGCAGCTCTACAAGCGCTCGCTGGCCGCGCGGCAGAACAAGGTCCGCTTCCAGGACGCGCTCGCGCTGGAGCAGGTGAAGTTCAAGCGCGCCAACGAGATGGCCCGCGTCGACTCGCTGGTGGCCCGACGCCTCGACGAGTCCGAGGTGGCCCTGGAGTCCCTGAAGAGCGACATCCCCGGCGTGCAGAAGAAGCTCGGCACGCACCTCGAGGAGCGCGTGCGCGACGGCGCGAGGCAGCTCGCCAGCATGATCGCCTCGACCCCGTGGGAGCCCGGCGCCGCGGGCTCGCTCGCCCCGGCCAGCGGGTGGCGGGAGCGCGGCGTGGTGATCCTGCTGGCGGGCAACAGCTCCCGCTCGGACTACGTGGAGCGGGCGCTGGCGCAGGCGCTGGACGCGCCCGACCTCAAGGTGTGGACCCCGACGGACGACTTCGCTCCGCAGGGCGTGGTCCGCTACGAGACCCCGTCGAGGGTCGAGCGAGGCGCGGAGATCCTCGGTGTCACGCCGAAGACCGCGGTGGCCCTCGGGGCGCTTCGCATCGCCAACCGCGACGTGCACCTCGTCCGCGCGGCGCAGGGCTTCAGCTTCTTCGTGGGCGACCTTCGTGGCTTCCCCCCGAAGTTCACGGCGCTGCTGCCGATGGGCACGCTGCCGCACAGCCCCGATCCCTTCGGCGACCACTACCTCGATTTCGGCCCATGGAACGGCCAGAAGCCCCTCCGCATCGCCAAGGAGTACGAGCCCGGCCGCATGAGCGCCAACGACCCGAGGATCATCTCCGTACGCCCGGAGATCCCCTCTGACGCGGCGGGCCGGCTCTACCTCTGCCCCTCGTCGCCCACCTCGGTGATGGTGCACCTCGTCCTCGCGGACGGCACGACGGTGCGCGCTCCCCTCAACCTCGCACCCTACTTCGCGTGATGGCCACTCCTCCCGACGATCCGATCGCCAGGGCCTGGACCGTCGCGCTGCGCTCTCAGCTCGACGCCGTGGTGGCGCAGTTCGAGGCGCAGCTACGGCAGCACGTCGCGTACAGCAACGCTCAGCACGGCCGCGAGCTCGCGGGGCTCAACGCGCGCATCACCGAGCTGGATCAATCCCTGGTGGCCTCGCGCGCCGTGCAGTCGCAGCAGGCCGCCGAGCTCGCCCGGCTGCTGGGAGAGCGCGAGCGCTGGACCCTGGAGGCCCGGCAGCTCCAGGACGCGCTGCGGGCGCAGACGGCGGAGCTCACCCGGCTGCGCGACGAGCTCGCCGAGCGCGACGACGAGGCCCGCGCCCTTGCGATGCAGGTGCAGTCCCTGGACGCGCAGTTCGCCTCCGAGCGGGAGCTTGTGGCGGCGCTGCTGGGCGTGTCGGGCTCCCAGCTCTTCGACGCGGCGCAGGCGACGCTCGGCGCGGCGCTGGACGCGACGCCCGCGTGCTACGGGGCGCTGAAGGCGAAGCGCATGGACGTGGTGCTGGCGGGCGCGATGCGCGAGCGGGGCCGGAGCGCGGTGCGGGCTGCGCTGAGCGACGACGAGCGGCGCGCGCTGTCGAGGGCCGCGGCGGCGGCGGGCTGCGAGCTGGTGGAGGCGGCGCTGGGGCAGCGGTACAGCGCGGCGTCGATGGACAAGGCGGGAGAGCGCGCGGAGCCGGCGGAGGAGGGCCTGGTGGTGGCGTGCGTGATGCCGGGGCTGCGGCTGGCCGGGAGCGCGGGCTCGCTGGTGCACCCGAGGGTGATCGTGGGGACGGGGTAGGCTTCCCCTCGCTCCTTTCCCATGCCAGGCACCCTCGAAGCCATCCACGTCTTCCGCGAGCGCCGCGGGCCTCCCATCCTCCTCGCCGAGGCGGTGTTCGTCGCCGGGCGCGGCGTGCCCACCGATCAGCGCGACCGCCCTGGTGTTCCCCGCCCGGTGAGCGCCATCCGGGCGGAGACCATCGACCACGTGGCCCGCGCCCTCGGCGTCGCGATCGCCCCCGGCTCGTCGCGTCGCAACCTCACCATCCGAGGCCTGGACCTCGACACCCTTCCCCGCGGCACCGTGCTCTCGATCGGCGAGGCGCGCTTCGAGGTGATCGCCCCCTGCGACGCCTGCGTGCGGATGGAGTCCGCGCTGGGCCCCGGCGCCCCGGCCCATATGCAGGGCCGCGGAGGCATCGCGCTGACCATCGTGCAGGGTGGACGCGCCGCGTGCCGCGACGCTGTCGAGGTGGCGGTGCTGGGGACGGTGCCGCTCTACGATCCGAGAGAGCGCCCTCGCGGCTGGTGAGGCGCTTCGCTCAGTAGCCCGGCGGCAGGATCACGCTGGAGAGCGGCGTGCGGCTGGCCATGTCCGCGGTCCAGGTGATGGGGCCGTTGAGGTAGTCGGTGTAGAGGTCGGTGTAGCCGCCGAAGAAGCCGGTGCCCGAGGGGTCGCGCGCGGTGCCCCAGGAGTTCTTGATGCGGATGAACTCGATGGAGCCGTAGCGGGCCGCGAGGGCCTGGTCGGCCTCGGTGGCGAGCTCGCCCGCGCGGAGGGTGCGCTCGGGCTGACCCGGCTGGCGGATCACCACCTGGTAGTCCTCCATGACGGTGAGGTGCCCGCCCTGGCGGCCCGGGGAGGTGAGGTTCGACATCCGGAAGACCCCGGCCGAGGACATCGCGTTGAAGTCGACGAGCCAGGAGATGAGCACCGGCTGGTTGTCGTTGAGGGCGCGCATCACCCGCTGCTGGAAGGCGGTGCGGGCGCTGGCGGTGGTGCCGTAGGAGGCGCTGCGCCAGGCGAAGCGGCCGTAGCCGATGACGTCGGCGAGGGTGCCGTCGACCTGCTGCCCGCGGCCGTTGCGGTACGCCGCCGTGCGGATGGGGATCGAGCTCACCGGGCGGAAGAACCCGTCGGCGGTGGTGCGGGAGTAGGGGAGGACCGTGGCGCCGCGGGCGCCGAAGACCCGGGTGATCTCGGCCTGCACGGCGGGGCTGAGCTGCCACGCGGTGAAGAGCGTCTGGAGCACCAGCGCCGGGTCGCGGCGGGCCTCCGGGGTGGCGAGCGCGCCTCCCTCGTTGAGGGCCGTGTTGATCGCCCGCAGCGCCTCGGACTGGCGCGACGAGCGGTCGGCCATGGCCTCCTCGGGGATGAACTCCGACTCGTAGACCACGCCGCGCGCCTTGAGGATGGTCATGGCGCCGTCCCACCAGCCGCCGGTGGGGACCTCCGAGCGGCCCGCGGTGGTGGTCACCCGGCCGCCGGTGATCTTGCCGTACCAGTCCCAGAAGGTGATCCAGCTCTCGGAGATGTTGATGTCCTGGCCGGTGCGGGCGCGGTGCAGCGACTCGGCCCAGCCCGTGGCCGCGTACGACCAGCAGTTGCCGATGGACTGGTTGCGCACCGCCGTGTGGTTCACGTCGGTGACGGGCTCGACGTACTCGCCGTTCTCGTCGATCGCCGCGGCCTCGTCCGTCGCGCACCCGCTCACCGCAGGGACCGCCAGCGCCAGCATCAACCCGAGGCGCCACCCGCGACGCCAGCTACCCAGGACCATGTGCTCGACTCCTAAGCCCGCGGTTTGGAAGACGTACCGACGCTCTTGCGGACGCACCCGGTTATCCCAAGGGGTGCTGCCTCCGCAAGGACCCCCCGTCGGCGACGACGGAATACACCGGCCAGTAACATCCCCGCGCCGAGCAGCCATCCGCGGCTGCTGGTGGCGCCCGGGGTCGCGCTGCACTGCACGCCGCCGGTGAGCGCTCCCGCGGCCTCGGTCGGGCTCTCCTCCTCGGGAGCCGCGTCCGTGGGGATCGTCCCGCCCGCGTCGGTGGCGGGCGTCGTCACCCCGGCGTCGGTCGTGGGGGTGGGCGTCGTCACCCCGGCGTCCGTCGGCGCCGCCGGAACCTCCCCGAGGAACCACGGCCCCCGGTCGTTGCGCCCGTTTCGGCGCACCCCTCGGATGTCGTTGAGCACCAGGAAGGGCGCCACGGCGGTGTTGATCCCCGACGAGGACGCGGGGCCGTTGGGGGTGGGGATGAGCGCGGCGATGATGGCGGCGCGGTCGGTCAACGAGGTGGGCGCTCGGATGCCCGGGTTGGCCACGAGGTGACCGGGCTGCGCGGCGAGGTTGAGCAGGGGGGAGGCGGGGACGGCCTGGCCGTTGTTCCAGTAGAGGTTGTGAGAGACGACGAGGCCCTGGAGGCCGTGGCTGCTGCGGCGCAGCACGGTGGACATCCGTCCCCGGGTGTCGACCACGAGGTTGTTGACGAAGGACACGTCCTCGCTGCGCTCGAGGGGACCGGAGCCCGCGCGAAACTCCACCACCCCGCCGTTGTTGTTGAGGAAGAGGTTGTTGGCGATCACCACGTTCTGGCCGTCGTAGACGCCCACCGCGCCGGCCACGCCGCCGATCACCACGTTGTTGCGGAACACGATGTCGATCGCCTCGTACTGCGCGTCTCCGAGCAGCGACGAGTCGGTGGAGGCGCCGAGGCCCACCATCGGGTCGATGGCGCCCGCGCGCTGCGTGGCGATGACGTTGTTCTCGAAGACCACGCCCTGCGCGCCGCCCTTGGCGTACATCAGCGAGTTGCCGCCGTCGTGGATGTACGAGTCGCGCACCACGATGTCGTCGACGTCGACGAAGTCGATGCACTCCTGCGAGGGGTTCTCGCTGCCCGTGCGGACCCCCGGGAAGGCGAACTCCGAGCGCTCGAGGTAGATGCTCCGGGCCTGGTTGACCTTCACCACGTCGCCGTCGACGCCCGCGTGGTGGGCGTACACGTCCCTCAGCCAGATGTGGTGCGAGCCGCCGTCGATGTGGATGAGGTTGTTGGTGGAGCCGCGAAGCTCGAGGCCCTCGAAGGACAGGTACGACGCGGCGTCGCCGATGCGCAGGGTCTCGCTGCCTCCGGCGATCACCGCGCGCCTCGGACCGTCGACGGAGACCACCCGGATGGGGGCCGCGGCGGTGCCCGAGGCGGAGATCCACCCTCCGCCGGGGTAGGTGCCCGCGCGCACCAGCACGCGGTCTCCGGGGCGGGCGCGGTTGAGCGCGGTGGTGATGCGGTCGAGGGGCGCCGCGCTGGTGCCCGCGTTGCCGCTGCGACCGTTGGGGGCGACGTACAGGTCTGCGGCCGCCGCGCTCGCCGAGAGCGCGCTGAAGGCCACCGGAAGCGACAGGAAGAACACGTTCTGGCGGCTCATCTCTGGTGACCCCTTGTATGTCGCGGCACGCATCGCTGCCAAGAGGTCGACCGCCCAGATCGCCTCTCCCTCCCGACCCCGCCCGTGCATGGGTGCTGGTGAGGAGAGGCGCAATCCCTCTCAGCGCTCGATGGCGGAGATCAGGGCGTCGGGGCGGGGGCGAGCACCCGCTGCACCGGCCGCCCGGTGAAGCTCGCGGGGACGGCGACGCCCAGCGCCGCGAGGGCCGTGGCGGCGGTGTCGGTGGTGCGCACCGGGTCGGTGAAGTCTCCGCGGGTCACCTGCGAGCCCCACGCGACCCACGGGATGTGAAGGTCTTCCGGGGCGTGCGTGCCGTGCCGCCGGCCGTGGCCTCCGTGGTCGGCGGTCGCGATCACCAGGAAGCGGCCGCGGTCGGCCCTGGCCTCGACCGAGCTCATCACCGTGGTGAAGCACCGGTCGCTGCGGGCGATGGACTGCAGGTAGCGCTCTCGCATCCACCCGAAGCGGTGCCCCGAGTCGTCGGGCTCGGAGAAGTGGATGAAGGTGATCCCCGGGGTGGCGGTGGCGAGGTACTCCGCGGCGGCGGCGGCGACGCGCTCGCACGACCAGTGGGGCCGCGACCAGACATCGAGGCTGCCCGGCACGGCGATGTGCCGGAGCTTGGCCTTGGAGACGAACATCGCCGTCGAGAAGCCCGCGTCGTGGGCGAAGGAGAGGGCGGTCGGCACCCGGATGAACCCGCGGTCGGCGTGGAAGTCGTCGAAGGTCATCCCGTGGGCGCGCACCTCGACGCCGGAGAGCATCGAGCTGTGCGAGGGGAGGGTGGAGGAGTCGCCGACGGTGACGGCCCCGAGGGCCGCGGCGCCTTCGGTGCGCAGACGGTGGAGGGTCGGGGCCTCGGCGCGCTCCATGCCGTCGGGGCGCATGCCGTCGAAGCTCACGACGACGACATGGTCGTAGGGTCGGGGCGGCGCCTGCGCGAGGGCGAGCTGGGGGGCGAGGGCGAGGGCGAGGCCGAGGAGGGGGCGCTTCATGGGGGGGAGGTGTCGAGGGGAGGCGGCAGCGGGGCGACGCCGGTGCGGAAGAAGGCCGCGGCGAGGGCCCAGGGGGAGGCGCAGCCCAGCATCCACGCGACGGTGTTGCCGGTGGCGCAGCCCGGGGCGACGAGGCTGAGGGTGAGCACGGTCTGGAGGGCTCCGACGAGCAGCGCGGAGACGGCCCAGAGGGTGGAGTGCCCGGAGGCGGCGGCGCGGTCGCGGATGCGCCAGGCGGTGACGAGCCCGAGCAGGCCGACGAGGCCGAGGAGGACGGCGATCTGCTCGGCGCGCGGCGTGTCGATGCACGCGAGGTCGGGCACCTCGAGGACGGGCGTCGGGACGAACTGCCAGAGACGAAGCACCATCGACGCGGCGGACCCTACCATCGGGCGCCCGGGGCGTGGGAGGCGTTGCGCCGGGCGGGATGTTCCGTGCGAAGGTGGGCGGCGCGATGAGCGGAGACGCGCCGAGCCTGCGGCCGTACCAGCGAGAGGCGGTGGAGGCGGTGCTCTCCGCGCGGCGGGCCGGGACGCGGCGCATGCTGGTGTGCCTCCCCACGGGCGCCGGGAAGACGGTGGTCTTCGCCCACCTGGCGAGGCTCGCGAAGCGCCCGGTGCTGGTGATCGCGCACCGCGAGGAGCTGCTCTCCCAGGCCCGCTCGAAGCTTCAGCACGCGCTCGGCGCCGAGGCGGTGGTGGCGATCGAGCAGGGAGGGCGCCGCGCGGAGGCCGAGGCGCGGGTGGTGGTGTGCTCCATCCGGTCGCTGCGCACCGAGCGCCTCGCGAGGCTGCTGGCGGGGCGGGACGTGGGCCTGGTGATCTACGACGAGTGCCACCACGCCGCGGCGGAGGACAACCTCCGGGTGCTGAGGGAGCTCGGCTGCTTCGAGCCCGGGTGGACGGGCACCCTGGTGGGCTTCACCGCCACCACGGCGCGGGGCGACGGCAAGGGGCTCGACGAGGTCTTCGAGGAGATCGTCTACGCGCGGACGCTGCCGGAGATGATCCATGACGGGTACCTGGTTCCGCTGAGGGGGTACCGGGTGGCGACCAGCGCGGACCTCACCCGGCTTACCAGCCGGGGTAATGACTTCCGCGAGGAGGAGCTCGCCGAGGCGGTGGACATCGAGGAGCGCAACGCCCTGGTGGCGCGCTCCATCCAGGAGCTGGCCCGCGACCGTCGCACCATCGCGTTCTGCGTGACGGTGGCGCACGCCCAGCACCTGCGCCGCTCGCTCCTGGCGCTCGGGGTGCGGGCGGGCACGGTGCACGGCGAGATGCCCTCGGACGACCGCGCCCGGGTGCTGCGCGACTTCGCCGAGGGGAGGTTGCAGGCGCTCACCAACGTGGCGGTGCTCACCGAGGGCTTCGACGACCCGGGGGTGTCGTGCGTGGCGATGGCGAGGCCGACGCGCTCCGAGGGGATGTACGCGCAGTGCGTGGGCCGAGGCACGCGGCTCTCGCCGGGCAAGAAGGACTGCCTGGTGCTGGACTTCGTGGACGTGTCGGAGCTCAGCCTGTGCTCACTGCCCTCGCTCTTCGGGATGCCGAGGGAGCTCGACCTGGAGGGCCGGGAGGTGGGCGAGGCGGAGCGCTTCTTCGAGCAGCTCGCCTTCGACCACCCGGCCTTCGAGGTGGAGGCGGGGGCGATCACCCTCGGGGAGATTCAAGCGAGGGCCGAGGCCTTCGATCCGCTGACGCAGGAGGTCGACGTGGAGGTGCGGGCGATCTCTCGCAACGCGTGGGCGTCGCTGGGGCGGCACGGCCTCGCGCTGCATTTCGAGCGGGCGCCGGGGCGGCTGAGCGAGGCGCTGGTGGTGTCGCGAGGGGCGCGCGGTCGTCGCTGGGAGGTGAGCCTCGACGGCAAGGCGGTGGAGCGCTTCTCGGCCATCGAGGAGGCGGTGCAGGCCGTGGACTTCGAGGTGCACCGGATGGGTCGCGCGGCGGAGGCGTCGGCGAGGGCCGAGGCGGCGTGGCGGCGGACGGCGGCGCCCAAGGGGCGCGCGGAGGCGGTGGCGGGCGTGCGCCGGGGGGGCAGGGCGGCGACGGCGCTGGGCGACGTGCTGGCGCTGGAGGCGTGGGTGAAGGTGACGACGGGGGCGAAGAGGGCGGGGCCGGTGAAGCGGGGGCGGTGAGCGCTCACCCGAAGAGCGCGGGCAGTACGGCTCCGGAGCGCCCCTCGATCACCCGGTCGAAGGCCCTCACGTTGGCGGGCGCCTCGAGGTTCACCAGCACCGTCTCGGCGCCCGCGCGCTTGCAGACCTCGACCAGCCCGGCGGCGGGATACACCACCCCGGAGGTGCCCGCGGCGATGAACAGCAGCCGGTGCCGACGCGCGTCGTGGATGAAGTCCTCGATGCGAGCGAGGTCCGCCGGGTCGAGCATCTCCCCGAACCACACGATGTGCGGCCGGAGCATCGCTCCGCACCGCTCGCACCGCGGGATCGCGTCGAAGTGCAGCGACTCGTCGGGGAAGGGCGGGCGGTCGCATCCCGAGCAGCGGGTGGTGAACAGGTTGCCGTGCATCTCCACGAGGCGCTCGTTGCCGGCGGCGCGGTGCAGCCCGTCGACGTTCTGCGTGGCCAGGAGAAACCGCTCCCCCAGGCGGGCTTCGAGGTCGGCGAGCGCCCGGTGGCCGGGGTTGGGAGCGCACCTCGCGGCGGCCTCGCGGCGCAGCGAGTAGAAGCGCCAGACCAGCGACGGGTCGCGGGCGAAGCCCTCGGGCGAGGCGACGTCCTCGACGCGGTGGCTCTCCCAGAGCCCGTTGCCGTCGCGGAAGGTGGGGATGCCGCTCTCGGCGGAGACCCCCGCCCCGGTGAGCGCCAGCACGCGGACGTCGTCGTCGAGGCGGAGGGGGGAAAGGTCGGACATGGTGCGATTCCTCTTAACCGGTAACGTCGCAGAGATCTTCAGCGGCTCCGGGCGGCTCGTCTATCGTCGCTCCTGCGTCGGGTGCTCGCGTGGCGGTCTGTAGGAACTTCCTCCTCGCGGCGTACTCCGAACGGCGGGTGACACACGATGCGGTTGAAGACAAACACCGGGCTGCTGGCGTTGGGGATCGGGCTGTGCGCGACGGCGATGGCGGGGGAGGCGCGGGCCGATCCCGACACGCCGGGTGAGCGGTACACGGTGTTTCGCGTGGGCGCGGACGCAGGCATCGCGCGCATCGCGGGGGAGAACTGGTGGCAGATCAACGCCACGGGCATCCTGCGCCTGGGGCCGGTGCGCATGGACTTCGCGGCGCCGCTGCGCTTCGGCATGGGCGACTTCGCCTTCCGCGAGGCGGACTACGGCAGCGCCCGCGACGCGCTCCGCATCCTCCGCTGCGTGCGGCTCGACCTGGGCGACTACCGCCGCCCGGAAGACCGGCACGACCCCAGCTGCGACGCGTACGAGTCCTCCTCCGGGCTGCACGAGCGGGTGTACGGCAGCGTCCGGATGTCCCCGCTGCGGGACATCTCGCTGGGCCACCAGACGCTGGTCCAGGGCTTCAGCAACTCGCTCGACCCCAACCTCCCCCAGATCGGCGCGCAGGCCGAGGGGATCATCCGCGACTTCGGGGCCTTCCACTTCCTGATGGACGACGTGAGCGCGCCCCGGCTTGTCGCGGGCAACGTGTCGATCCGCCCGCTGCAGATCGCGGGGGAGAACTGGGACGAGACGCCGGACGACCTGCGCATCACCGCGGGCATCGTCTCCGACCTGATGGCTCCGCTGCGGGTGCACGGGGCCTTCGGCCAGCCGGTGCGCGACGGCGACGGCGCGGTGCAGATGGCCACCACGCGGCTGACCGCGCTCAGCGCCGACGCCCACTACCTCTACCTCTGGTACTCGTGCATCGAGGCCGGGTCGTCGGTCTGCGAGGCCACCCGGGGCGTCGGGCTCTTCGGCTTCGCCGACTACAACCGCTTCCTCGAGGTGGAGGACGCTGACGGCATGCACGCCGGGCTGCGCTTCCGCTACATGATGCGGCAGCGCTACCGTCGCTCCAACGGCCAGGAGCTGCAGGGAGACGGCGTGATGCTCCCGACCTGGGAGGTCGACGCGGGCGGCGAGTACCGCAACATGGGCAACCGTTACCTGCCCGGGTATTTCGACGCCAACTACACCGTGCAGAGCCAGTCCTTCGCGCTCAACCAGCAGGCCCGGCAGGACCTCGGCGTCGACGCGCTCACCACCACCAAGCTGGAGTACATGCTCTCGCAGCCCGGCGGCCGACAGAGCGGCTTCCAGGCTTACTTCCGGGTGTATTTCCCCATCCCCACGGCGGCGGGCGAGCCTCCCACGCGGATGCCGATCACCCTCTGGGCCGAGGACTCCGCCGGTCCGCTTCGCACCAGCGTGGGCGCGTCGGTGGGCCCGTTTCGACTCGACCAGGTGGCGCTGAGCGCGCAGATCATCCGCCGTAACTTCGACGGCTGGGGCAACTTCTTCACCCTCGACGGCACGCAGATCCGCGCGGTGGGCTCGATCTACCTGTCGTCGCAGCAGGCGCGTCGCCAGGCGGACAGCTTCCTCAACAACCTCCAGGTGAACCTCGCGTACAACCGCCGCTTCCTGCGGGACGACGGCGGCGACGTGCGCACGACCAACGACTTCCTCGTGACCCTCGGGTCGACCGTGGGGGTGAACTGATGCTGCGCGGACGATGGACGGGGTGGGCGCTGCTGGGCGCCCTGGCGCTGGGCGGCTGCGACCTGATCGAGCCTCCGCCGCCGCCGAGGTGCGTGGCGGTGGAGGGCGAGGCGACGGTCCCTGTGGCGCAGGTGTGCGCGAGGCTCGACGCGCTCAACTGCCGACTGCCAGACTGCGCCCAGGCCTACGCGAGCTACCAGTCGAGGGTGTCACCCGCGGAGTTCAGCCGGCTCACGAGCTGCTACCTGCACGCGACGAGCTGCTCCGCGGTGGGCGAGTGCGAGCTGGCCTGCGGGTCCGACGGGGGAATGATCATCGTGGCGCCCCCGAGGGACGCGGCGACCGACGCGGAGGCGGATGCGAGCGCGGATGCGAGCGCGGATGCGAGCGCGGATGCGAGCGCGGATGCGAGCGCGGACGCGGGGACGGATGTCGGGAGTGACACCGGGGTCGATGCCGGGACGGATGTGGGAATGGATGTCGGGACGGATGTCGGCAATGACACCGGGACGGATGTCGGGAGTGACGCGGGAGCCGACGCGGGAGCGGATGTGATGAAGAGCGAGGTCGGGGCGGACGCCGCGGACTGACGCTCGTGTGACCGTCCATGGGTGGCGCAAGCCGCTGTATGCGGTGGGTATGCGCGCCACCGATGAACGGTGACGCGCATACCCACCGCATACAGCGGCTTGCGCCACCGATGAACGGTGACGCGCCCCTCAGTCGTCCAGCACCCGGAGCCGGCCGTCGCTGCCCAGCAGCGGCGAGCGCACCCGGGCGCTCTTCGATCCTCGCTCGTCGCGGTGGTCTTCGGCCTTGAGCGCGAGCGAGCGGTCGAGGAGCTGCGTCGGGCGCACGTTGCCCAGCGCGGCGAAGACCGACGCCTTCACCCCGGGGTGCGCCGACTCCAGCTGCCCCAGCAGCGCCTTCACCTGCTTGCGCTGCGCCTGCGACTGCGAGCCGCACAGGTTGCACGGCAGGATCGGGAAGCCCCGCTCCACCGAGTACTCCGCGAGCCACTCCTCGGAGCACCCGATCATCGGGCGGATCACCACGTTGGCCCCGTCGTCCGATCGCAGCCGCGCCGGCATCGCCGCCACCTTGCCCGCGAAGAACAGGTTGAGCAGCAGCGTCTCGATGGCGTCGTCGCGGTGGTGGCCGAGCGCGATCTTGGTGCACTTGAGCTCCGTCGCCGCGCGGTAGAGCACGCCCCGCCGCAGCCGCGAGCAGAGCGCGCAGTACGTCGCCCCCTCCGGAACCTTGTCCACCACCACGGAGTACGTGTCCTCGCGCAGCACGTGCCACTCGCCGCCCTGGGCCTCCATCCACGCCCGCAGGGGGGCGCCGTCGTAGCCCGGCTGACCCTGGTCGAGGTGCACCGCCACCAGCTCGTACTTCACCGGCGCGCGCCGCTGGAGGATGCGCAGCACCTGGTGCATCGCGTAGCTGTCCTTGCCGCCGGAGAGCGCGACCATCACCCGGTCGCCCTCCTCGATCAGCCCGTGCTCCACGATGGCCCGGCCCGCCTCGCGCACGATGCGGCGCTCCAGGGGCGATCCGGTACCGACCTCCGGGGCCGACACGTCAGCTCTCCCGCGCGTGAAGCGAGCGAGAGCGGGCGCGGCGCACCCGCGACACCACCCAGAACATCGCCGACAGCACGAAGAGCACCGCCGCCACCGACAGCACCGGGACCACCACCTCGCGGTGCCGCCCCAGGTGCAGCCGGTCGATGGCCGCGAAGCGACCGAACTTCGCCCGCAGCCAGCCCCGCATCCCGGTGCCCTGCCCCTGCTCGACGTCGCCGCTCGCCGCCGGTAGCTGCCGCGCCCGCTGGGCCTCGGCCACCACCGCCGCGGGCGTCTCCTGCACCACCGGCGCCGCCGCGGCCGCCGCCACCGGGGCGGGAGCCAGCACGCCGATGTGGTTGATGACCTCGCGCTCCCAGCCGCGAGAGGGGCGGTTCACCACGCCGCCTTCGCCGCCCACGTACATCGTCGTCGAGCCGCCGCCGTCGAGGTTGATCGCGCGCGCGGCGCCAAGCTCGATCATGAGCTCGGCCATCTCCGTGAGCGTCCCCCCGTGGCTCGTCGCCCGCCGCCCGTCCACCGTCACCAGGAACACCTTCCTCCCATCCTCGGACACCCCCACCGCCGAGCGGGGCTCGCGGCTGAAGGTGCGGGGGAAGGTGTAAAGCTCCTGGGCGATGTGCCCGCTGTCGACGATCATCGGGCGGCCCGACACGCCGTCGGTGATGCGCCGCCGGCTGGCCTGCACCACGTCGCTGGGCGGCGACACGAAGGCCCGACCCGTGGCCGTCACCGCGAAGAAGCCGTGCTCCGCGTCGTCGCTGCCCCAGATCTGTCCGCCGCCCGCCGCGAGCCCCTCGGCCCCCTGGCCGAAGAGACCCCAGAAGCCGCCGTTCATGGCCGCCGAGAGGTTGGCGTCGCGGGCGTAGGCGCTGGTGCTCTTCCATCGCTCGCGCGGGGGAGTGCAGCGGATCTGCACCCCCGGCACGTCGAGGTCGATCACCAGCGCGTGAAACTCCGCGGGCGCAGGAGTCGTGCGGTGAAGGTGGCGGAGCCCTGGGTTGGGCGTGGTCCACACGTCGACCGCCGAGGCGGGCATCGCGTAGCTGGTGAGGGTCAGCGCCCAGGCGAGCGCCTTCTTCCCGGCGCTGTGATAGAGGGTTCGCACTGGATCGGTCCTCGAATGCCGCGCACGCTTGCCACACCACCCCTGCACCGTCAATCGCTGGTCCATCTGGTCTCCGTCATCGTGGCGTGCGTTGCATGCCGCGATCCAGAAACCGTCCGCCCCCCGGCGGTGAGGGTGCAGCCTGCCGCTACCACTGCCGCCACCGCGATGGATGCGGGTCCGCGGCCTCGCCTCGGCCCCCCGAGGCCTCGCCCCGCCGCCTCCGACGCGGGCGCCTGGACACGCGGCCGTGGCTTCCTCGGCATGGATGACGCCGCGCAGCTCGCACGCCTCTGCAACGCCCCCATCGAGCGCATCGAGCGCAACCGCGGCGGCAGCACCCTCTCCTTCCGCGTCTGGCTCACCGGCGGGCAGCGCGCCCTCTTCAAGCCGCAGCAGCGCGCCGAGGTGGCCAACTTCCGCGCCGAGCTGGCGTCCTACCGCCTGGGGCGGCTGCTCGACCTGCACCGCACTCCCCCCGCGTGCGGTCGGCTCGTGCCGAGGGAGACGCTCCAGCGGGCGGCCGACGCCTCGGGCGACACCGCCTTCTCCCAGCGGGTGATGACCGAGCTGCTGGGGCGCGCCGAGGCCGTCCCCGGGGCGATGCTGCTCTGGGTGCCCGGGTCGCTCGAACCCGTGCCCGGCGTCGAGCGCTACGCCCAGCTCCTCGACATCACCCGAACGCTCCCTCCCTCGGAGGTGAGCCTCGCCGCCGAGCTCTCCGCGCTGCTGCTCTTCGACTTCCTCGAAGACAACGTCGACCGATGGTCCGGAGGCAACATCCTCCGCCCCCGCGCCGCGGCCGGAGAGCCCCCGGCGCCGATGCTCTTCATGGACAACGGGGCGTCGTTCAGCGCCATCAACGGCGGCCTCGGCGCGAGGCCCAGCGACCAGGCCGCGAGGCTCGACCACGTGCAGCGCTTCTCCCCGTCGCTGCTGCGCTCGCTGCGGGGGCTCACCGCGCAGTCTCTCCAGGCGGCCATGGCCGAAGACCCGCTGGGGCCCTGCCTCTCCGAAGCGCAGATCCAGGCGGTGCTCACCCGCCGCGATCGCATCGTCGCGCACGCCGACGAGGTGGCCGCCGCGCACCCGCAGGCCGACGTCTTCGCCTTCCCGTAGCGTTGCGCAAATCACGCTCGGCGCTAAGGTCTGGACGATGTCCAACGTGCTCACCCTGGCCGAAGCAAGACGAGCCTGGCGAGCGCGTCAACACCTCTCCGCGGGCGCTCCGCTGCCCCTCGCCGAGCTGGTCACCGCCATCGGCGGCCTGCCCTGCCCCGTGGGCGCCTCGCCCGCCATCGCCCTCTTCGCACGCCACGCCATCACCCAGCGCAGCGCCCTCGACCAGGCCCTCTTCCGCGACCGCACGCTCGCGCTGGTGCCCGGCCCCCGCGGCCTCTCGTGGGTGGTCTCCGCGGCCAACGCCCCCGCGGTGCGCGCCTTCGCCGTCGCCGAGCACGCCGCCCGCGAGGCCCGCCTCGCCGCCGCCTGCGGGCTCTCCTCGCGCGACCTGCTCAGCACCCGCGACGCCATCCGGGCCGCGCTCGCGAAGCCCCGCACCTCCGACGCCCTGCGCGACGCCCTCCCCCGCGAGGCCCGGCGCGACCTCGGCGAGCCCGGCCGCCGCGCCGCCTGCGTCACCCTCGCGGGCCTGGTGCTGCGAGGGATGTGGGCCGTCGGCGAGGTCGACCGGGAGCCCGCCGAGGGGCGCATCGACCGAGACCCGTGGCGCTACCGGCTCGACCCGATGCCCAAGGTGGTTCCGCCCGCGGCCGAGGCCGTGCCGAAGCTCAGCCTCGACTGGATCAAGGCCCACGCCCCCGTCTCCGTCCGCGCCTTCGCCGCGGCCTTCGGCATCGCCAACAGCCGCGCCGTCGCGGCGCTCAAGCCCCACAAGCTCCGCAGCGTCTCCATCGAGGGCCTCGCCGGCGAGCACCTCGTCCCCGAAGACTTCGCGGTGCCCGAGGCCGACGAGGCCATCGCCGTCGACCTGCTGCCGGTGCGAGACCCGCTCGTCGACGCCCGCCCCGACCTCGCGGGGCTCTGCTCCCCCGACATCGCCCGCTCCTCGCTGGCGCGGCAGGGCACCATCGCCCCGCTCATCCTCGTCGACGGCGCCGTGGTCGGGACGTGGGCCTTCGACGCCGCCCTCTCGCAGCTCCGGGCGCGGCCGATCGTGCCGTGGAGCCCCGCGCAGAGCGCGGCCATCGACGCGCACGCCGAGGCCCTCGCGGGCTTCATCGCGAGGGAGCTCGACCCGCCCACGCTGCACCTCGCGGTCGCGCTGCGCGCGCCTGGCCCGCGCAGCGCGAGCGCCGACCTCGAGCTCTGACCCGACCGCCGCGCGCATCCCTTGACCGACGCGACCCTCCTCGCGCATCACCCGCCCCCCCATGCGCACTCCCCTCGCGACCTTCGGCGTCCTGATCCTGGTCGGGTGCGAGCGACCCACGGCGCCTCCCGCCAACGCCCCCCCGACGCCCCCGGCGGCTGACGCGTCCGCGCGGAGGGCGGTGGCGCCCTGCGAGCTCGCCGAGGGGCTCACCCGCAAGGTGTTCGACCGCGCCTCCGACGGCGGCGTCGACCTCGCCCCGCTGCGACGAAGCTTTACCCGTCGGTGTATTCCCGACGCGACCGGGGGCCGCGCGTGGGCGCTGGTTCCGGAGCGGGTGCGCCTCGAGGGCCGCGGCTGGTGGGCCCGCTATGCGCTGATGCGCCTCGGCTCCGACAACGCCCGCTTCTCCTCGTGGCCGGCCGCTCCCTCCGAGGACGAGGCCGCCGCCAGCGCGACGCCCTTCAACCTCTGGAAGCAGCCCGGCGACTCCGAGGTCGAGGTCGAGTCGATGACCGCCTTCGACTACGACCGTGACGGCTCGCCCGAGCTCGCCCTGACGCTGCGCACCAGCAACCACGAGGGCCCCACCTTCCAGCACGCCCACGTCTGGACCTTCACCGAAGGCGGCGTCTTCCTCTACGAGCGCACCCTCGGAGCGCGCCTCCACGGCGTGCGCGACGTCGACGGCGACGGCCGCCCCGACCTGCTCACCCACGGCCCCTACGACGAGCCCGGCGTCCTCTGCGGAACGGAGTTTCCCTCGCAGGTCACCGGCCCCGAGCTCGCCCTTCACTCGCTGCCCGACGGCAGCTTCTCGGCGACCGACCCCGCCGCCCGCGCCTTCGCCCTCGCCGCCTGCCCCGCCCGCCCGGCTCGCCTCCTCGCGCGCACCGCCGAGGGGGCCGTCGACAACGACGCCACCGCCCGCAACGTCGCCTGCGCCCGCCTCTGGGGAGCGCCCGAGGCCGAGGTCGAGGCCGCCGTGCGGCGCGAGTGCCCGACGCCCGACGCGGAGGCCCCCTGCACCGGCTGCGAGGACGTCGAGCTGCTGCTGCGCTGGGCCCACGTGGCGCCGCCGCTCACGCTCTCCGCGACCCCTTAGCGCTCCGCCTGCGATTCGACGCCGCAGGGCCCGACCGGCGATCGGCCTCGGGATACATTGCTCGCGTGTCCGACCCGGACTGCCGCTCGACCCGCCGTCTTCGCTCCGGGGCCTCCGCGTCCGCGCTCCTGACGGCGCTCTGGGCGCAGGGCTGCGGCGAGGCGCCCGGCCCGGCGACGCCCTGGAGGGTGGTGCGCGAAGACCCCACCAACGTGCCCATGCGAGGGCTCTCCCCGGAGGAGCAGTCGGGCTTCGACCGCGGGGATGTCCTCTTCGCGCGGCAGTACCTTCCCTCGCAGGGCCTCGGTCCGCTCTTCGTGCGCTCTTCGTGCGAGAGCTGCCACGCGAGCGACAGCCGCGGCCCGGGCTTCGTCGAGCGCGCCATCGCCGTGGCCGAGGACGGCTACACCCCCGCGATGGACCAGTCGCTGATGCCCTTCGGCCCGGTGCTGCGGCCCTACTTCGTCGCCCCGGCCACCCGCGGGCTCGACGCTCCCCCGGAGGGAACCCCCGGCCTGCTCCGCTCGCGCCGGCTGGGCCCCGCGGTCTTCGGTCGCGGCTGGATCGAGGCCGTCGACGACGCCGAGCTGCTCCGCGTCGCCGACGAGGAGCAGCGCGCAGGGAGGGTACACGGCCGCGTGCCCCGCCTCGCCGACGGTCGCATCGGCCGCTACGGGGTCAAGTCCCGCGTCGCCACCCTGGAGGAGTTCGCCGCGGACGCCTACCGCGGCGACATGGGCCTGACCTCGCCGCTCCATCCCACCGAAGCCCCCAACGCCGATGGGCTCACGGACGATCAGCTCCCCGGGGTCGACCTCGACATCACGGCGGTGCGCGACGTCGGCGCCTACCTCCGCGCCCTGGCGATGCCCCGCCGAGAGGGCCTCGACGCCCGAGGCCGCGAGCTCTTCGAGCGGGCCCGCTGCTCCGACTGCCACGCCCCCTCGCTGCGCACCCGCGCCGACGCGAGGCCCTCGCCGCTCGCCTCCGCCGACGCGGCCCTCTACTCCGACCTGCTGCTCCACGACATGGGCACCTCGCTCGCCGACGGCTCCGTCGAGGGCGCCGCGGGCCCTCGCGACTGGCGCACCGCCCCGCTGATGGGGCTCCGCTTCTTCCGGTCGTACCTCCACGACGGCCGGGCCCGCACCCTCGAGGAGGCCATCCGGATGCACCGCGGAGAAGGCTCGGACGCCAACGGATCGGTCGACGCCTTCGAGGCCCTCCCTGCCTCCGGGCGCGCCGCGCTGCTCGAGCACGTGGGGCGGCTGTGAGGGCCCGCGTCGCCCTGCTCGCGCTCGCCTCGCTCTCCGTCGCGTGCGGCGACCCTGCGCCCGCCGACCCGAGGCAGGTCGCCCTCGCCGCGGTGAAGTCCGCCCTCACCGCCGACCTCGCCTCGCTGGTCGCCTCCGCCCGCGCCCTGCAGGCCGCCGCCCCGGCGCCCGACGCCGACGGCTGGAGCGCGGCCCGCGACCCGGGCTCCGTCGACGCCCTCCGCTCCCGGTGGCGCGAGACCCGGGCGGCCTATGAGCGCATCGAAGGAGCCATCGCGGTGCTCTTCCCCACCCTCGACTACTCCGCCGACGAGCGCTACGAGGGACAGCTCTCGGAGCTCCCCTCGCGGCGGGACGACGACCTCTTCGACGGCCTCGGGGTCACCGGGATGCACGCCATCGAGCGCATCCTCTGGGCGGACTCGCACCCGGCGAGGGTGGTGCAGTTCGAGCGGGCGCTGCCGGGCTATGTGCCCGCGGCCTTCCCCGCGACGGCGCAGCAGGCGGCGGCCTTCCGCGACGGGCTCTGCGCGAGGCTGCTGCGCGACGTCGAGCAGATGCAGCGGGAGTTCGCCCCGGTGGCGCTCGACCCCTCCGCGGCCTTCCGAGGCGTGGTGGGGTCGATGGAGGAGCAGGCCGAGAAGGTGGAGAAGGCCGCCAGCGCCGAGGAGGAGTCTCGCTACGCCCGGGCTACGCTCTTCGACATGCGCAGCAACCTCGAGGGAGCCCGCTCGGCGTGGACGGCCTTCCGCCCGTGGGTGCTCTCCCGCGGCGACGCGGCGCTGGCCGGCGCCATCGACGCGCGCTTCTCCGCGGTGGCCTCGCGCTACGCGGCCATCCCTGGCGACGCGATCCCCCCGGTGCCCGAGGGGTGGAACCCCGACATGCCCACGGAGGAGCACCTGCGCTCGGACTTCGGTCAGCTTCGGGCCTTCGTGCTGGCCGAGAGCGACCCCGCGCACGAGGGGGCCCTGGTCCACCAGATGAACCGCGCGGCCGACCTGCTCGACATCCCGAGGCTGCCGTAGATGCGCCGCGCGATCGTCGCGGTGGCGCTGGCCCTGGGCTGCGGCGGAGGCGACGAGCCCGCGGAGCCCGGAGGCTTCATCGCGCTCACCGATCACTTCCGCGACTTCCGCTCGTGGCCCCGCGTCGCCGTGGGCGAGGACGTGCTGAGCGCCCACCCCGAGGGCCCTCGCTTCGTCTACGCCAGCCAGAGCCCTCCGCCAGCGGGAGAGCCGTACCCGGTGGGTGCGATCCTGGTGCACTCCATCGAACAGACCGAGGACCCTGCTTCGTGGGAGCTCTTCGCGATGGTGAAGCGAGGCGGCGGGTACAACCCCGAAGGGGCCGTCGGATGGGAGTTCTTCCGGCTGGGCTTCAGCACCCGGGGGGTGCCGGTGATCCTCTCTCGCGGGCTCACCCCGACCGAGGGCACGCCCTACGGAGGAGGGGTCGGCCCGACCGCCCAGGGATCAGGCTGCAACCGCTGCCACGCCGCGCCCGGCACCGAGCTCCACGACCACATCCTGTCGCCGCTCTTTCGCCCGGGCGCCTCTCGCTGAGCCCTACAGCTCCGTCGACGATCCATCCCACGCGAAGAGCCGCTCGTTGGGCGACGCCAGGGACATCCGCAGCAGGTCGACCTCCGCCCGGGTCGCCATCGCCTGCCCCGCCAGGAAGCTCATCAGGGCCTTGATGGGAGGCGCGGGCTCCGGCGGCTCGACCGTCCCTCGCGGGGGAGAGATCACCACCGGCCGATCGGCCAGCTTCGTCTCCGAGAGCGAGCGCACCCGGGCGAGCGCCACGTCGAAGCCTCCCAGGTGGTCGACCAGCCCCAGCGCGTGCGCGTCGGCCCCGGCGTAGACCCTCCCTCGCGCCAGCGGCTCGACCTCGCCCACGTCGCGCCGTCGACCGCGCGCCACGATGCCCACGAAGTCGTTGTACGACCCGTCGATCTCCCGGTTGAAGGCCGCCCGCTCGTCCTCGCTCCACCCCCGGAAGGGCGACAGCATGTCGGCCCGCTCGCCTCGGCGGATCACCTCGTGGTTCACCCCGAGCTTCTCCAGCAGCCGCGACGCGAGCAGCCGCATGGCGATGACCCCGATGGAGCCCGTCACCGTCAGCGGCTGGGCGATGATCTCCTGCGCCAGCGCGGCGACGTAGTACCCGCCGCTCGCGGCCACGTCGGAGAAGTACGCCACCACGGGCTTCTTCTCCTTCAGCCGCTCGACCTCGTGGGCGATCATGTCGCTGCCGAGGGCGCTGCCCCCGCGCGAGTCGACGTAGAGCACCACCGCGCCGACCCGTGGGTTGGCCCTCGCCGCGCGAATCGCCGCGCCCACGCGCCGCGCGTCGGCCACGCCGTGCACCGTCGACTGCGAGGACGACACGATCGCCCCGCGCACCTCCACCACGCCCACGCGGGGGCCGTCCCACATCCGGTCGAAGTGCATCACCCGGCTCAGCGCGAGGTACATCGCGGCCTTCACCAGCTTGGGCTTGCCGCTCGAGCTCTCCAGGTGCCCCGGCAGCTCGTCCTCGTAGGCGAGCGCGTCGATGAGCCCCTCGCGCACCGCGTCGGGCGCCCGGTAGGGGCTGCTCTCCACCAGCGCCCGGGCGCGGTTCTCGTCGATGCGCCGACCGTCCGCCATCGCCCCGAGGAGCGCCGCGTGGAGCCGGTCGAGCAGCGCCTCGAGCTGCTTGCGGTTGGGCTCGGAGTAGCCGTCGCGGCTGAACTGCTCCGCCGCGCTCTTGAACTCCTTGCGGGCGTAGACCTCCGTCTCCAGGCCGCCGCGCTCGAGCAGCCGCCGCACGAAGGTGGTCTGCGCCGCGTAGCCCAGCGGGCCCAGCGACGACTGCGGCGTCAGCAGGATCTTGTCCGCCGCCAGCGCCACGAAATACTCCCGGGTGGTGCCCCCGTCGGGCAGCCACGCCACCACCTTCTTGCCCGCCGCGCGGAGGCTCTGGATCACCTCACGCAGCCCCGTCGCGACGGCGCTCCCGCAGGCGAGCGCCTCGACCCGCAGCAGCACCCCGTCGACGTTGGAGTCGGCCGAGATGGCCTCGGCGAGCTCTCGCAGCACCGCCAGGGTGAGCACCGGCTTGGGCCTCGCGCCCCGGAGGATGATCTGCGCCGGGTGCGCGAAGTGCGAGAAGGGCCGCTCGATCTCCGTGACGGTGCCTTCGAGGGTGAGGGTGATCCACGTGCCTCTCGGCGCGAGGGCCGCGCGACGCGCTGCGGAGAGGGGATAGAGCGCGGCGCGGAGGGAGTTGGAGACGATGGTGCTGATCATCGGGCGCGAGCGTAAGGCCGCCCCCCGCGATCGTCACGGTGTGTTCAATCGAAGCCGATGAGCAGCCCCGGGGCGCGCGTGGTGACCGCCCCGTGGCCCGCCCAGAGCGCGAGCCCCTCGGCCGCCGCCGCCTCGGTGACGACGCTCACCGCGACGTGGCCGTCGATGAGGTCGAGGCCCGCGAGGCGCCCGTGCACGCTCACATAGAACACCCCGTCGAGCGCCACGGTGAGGTCGCTGGTCGTGGGCGCAGGCACCGCGAAGCGCCCGCGCCGGCGGCCGTCGCCGAGGGCGAAGCCCTGGAGCGTGAGGTCGGCCACCTGCCAGAAGACGTTGTTGTCGATGGCCCCGCAGCCCTCCACCGAGCGAGGCGGCGCGGGCACCGTCCAGAGGTCCGCGCCGGTCGAGCGCAAGAGCGCCCTCGGGGCGCCGGTGAGCCCCGTCGTCGCGAAGGCGGGCACCACCACCACCGGGCCGGTCGTGACCACCGGGCACGCGCTGCGGTAGGGCAGCACCTTCTCCCAGCGCGCCCGAAGCGCCGACGGGGTCCTCGCGACGAGCCTCGTCGTGGGCCGGGCGTCCACGGTGTAGAGCAGGTCGCGCTCGGCGGAGGCGAGGTTGGTCACCGCGCCCGACAGCGGGATGCGCGGCCCCGACTCGCCCGAGGGGAGCCGCACCGCGCGCAGCGACCCGGCGCCGTCGTGCATCCACCACGCGCCGTCGACCAGCGCCCCGGCCCAGCGGGCCCGCAGCGCCTCGGAGGTGAAGGTCGTGCGGAAGCGCTCGCGCCCGTCGCGCGCGTCGAGGGCCACCAGACCGCCCCGCCCGGTCTCCGCGCAGGGCCGCTGCGCCACGCCCGGCGTGTCGGCGCCCCGCCTCGCGCAGTGGGGGATCGTGTCCACCAGCACCAGTCCGTCGGCGAGCTCCACGGGCTCGCCGTGGAGTCCGCCCACCGGGACGTGCCACCGCAGCGTCCCGTCGCGCAGGTCGAAGGCGAACACCTCGCCGTCGGTGGGGCCCTCGTCCTCCCGCCGCACCGCGCTCACGAAGACCGTGCGCCCGTCCGTGGCGGGCTCGCCGTAGGGCGTGCGCGGGGTGAAGTCGTAGCGCCATCGCTCGATGCCCCTCGGCCTCGGGCCGTGGGTGAGCGAGCGCCACCGCGGCTGCGACCCTTCGCCCGCTCGGGTCGGCGCGATGGCGGGCGTCTCCCCCTCCGGGTCCGCGGCGGCGCCGTCGGCCGGCGTGGCGTCGCTGTTCTGGGCCGCCTCGGCGCGGCGGCTCTTGTGACGACAGCCCGTCGCCGCGAGCGCGAGCAGCACCCACCCCAGGCGCATGGCGTTTCAGCCGCCCTGCGGAGCGTGGCTCGCCGCGTCCGAGCGGGCGCCCCGCAGCGCTCGCTCGATGCTGGCGCGCAGCGTGTCGGCGTCGGTGAGCCCCTCGAAGCGCTCGACGCCCACGTAGAGCGTCGGCAGCCCGGAGACGCCGGCGGAGCGGGCGTCGTTCATGTCGCGCTCGAGCACCGTGTCGGGTCGGCGCGAGGCGAGGCAGGCGCGCCATGCGTCCATGTCGGCGCCGGACTCTCGCACCACGCGCTCGCACCCGGCGGGCGTGAGGTCTTCGGCGCGGAAGAGCGCGGCCGCCACGGCGTCGCCTCGCCCCTGCTCCTCGGCGCAGCACGTGGCCCTCGCGGCGTCGCGGGCGTGCTCGTGGAAGGAGAGCGGGACGTTCTTCCGGATGACTCGGACGCGCGAGCCGTAGGAGGCCAGCACCGGCGCGAGGGCCTCCTGCTGTCGGCGGCAGAAGGGGCACTCGAAGTCGACGAACTCCACGATGGTGGCGACGTCGCGCTCCTGCAGCCGCGCGATGACCTCAGGGAGCGGCGCGATGGTGGGGGAGTTGGGGCCGATGGGGCGGTCGTGCATCGGGCGGGAGAGCCCGAAGCCCAGCGGAAGCAGCACCGCCAGCAGGGCCGCGCCGGTGACGGCGTAGGAGGGCAGCCTGCGCTTCGGGGCGGGCTCGTCGGCCGGGAGCACGTCCATGCGGAGGCTCATGGCGAGGGCGCCCGCGACGAGGGAGGAGGCGTCGACGGTGAGGCAGTAGACGCACCAGTGATGGAGGATGAGGCCCTGGATGGCGACGAGGGCGACGCCCGCGACGACGCCGAGGAGGCCGAGCGAGGCCAGCAGCCGGCGGGCGCGCTCGCGAGCGCCGAGCAGCGAGGCGCCGAGCAGGGCGACGAAGAAGAGCACGCCGGGGATGGGCAGCGGGACGCCGAAGGGGCGCGCGAAGACCGAGTGGCGCACGGCGTCGCAGCCGGAGCCCTGGTCGGCGCAGAACACCGGGGGGCGCACGTAGTCGACCATCAGCATCGCGGAGGCGGCGAGCCCGACGAGGCAGATGACCTGGAGCGCGAGCTCGCGGGCGCTGCGGTCTGGGCGGCTCGGGGCGGCGGGAGGAGGGACGTCGTCGGTCGTCATTGGGTGGTCTGTAGGTCGGTGGGAGGGGGGAGATATAGCGCTTCGGAGGGTCTGTGGGGCGTTGCCCGGGATGTGCTTTGACCCCATCGCTCTCGCTGTGGTAGTGGGGCGCCGCCCTGACGACCTGACCGCCTCACGCGCAGCAGAACGCGCGCCGCTCGCTAAGGAACACGACGATGGCAGAACTTCCGACCGGACGCATCACCCAGATCATCGGCCCCGTCATCGACGCGGAGTTTCCCCCCGGCGGCGTGCCGGCGATCAACTCGGCGCTTCGGGTGACCAACAAGTCCATCAGCGACGAGCCCTGGAACCTGGTCTTCGAGGTCGCCCAGCACCTCGGCGAGAACACGGTCCGCGCGATCGCGATGGACTCCACGGACGGCCTCGTCCGCGGCCAGGAAGTGATGGCGACCGGCGCCCCGATCATGATGCCGGTGGGCCCCGAGACCCTCGGGCGCATCCTCAACGTGATCGGCGTCCCCGTCGACGAGGCGGGTCCGGTCAACGCCAAGAAGTTCCGCCCCATCCACCGCGCTCCGCCGTCGTTCACCGACCAGAGCACGAAGGAAGAGATCCTCGAAACGGGCATCAAGGTCATCGACCTGCTCGCCCCCTACAAGAAGGGCGGCAAGATCGGCCTCTTCGGCGGCGCCGGCGTGGGCAAGACCGTGCTCATCATGGAGCTCATCAACAACGTGGCGAAGGCCCACGGCGGCGTGTCCGTGTTCGCCGGCGTCGGCGAGCGCACCCGCGAGGGCAACGACCTCTTCGTCGAGATGACCGAGTCCAAGCTCGGCGACGGCAAGACCTCGGTCATCTCCAAGACCGCCCTGGTCTACGGTCAGATGAACGAGCCCCCGGGCGCGCGCGCCCGCGTCGCCCTCTCGGCGCTCACCGTGGCGGAGTACTTCCGCGACGACGAGAACCAGGACGTGCTGCTCTTCGTCGACAACATCTTCCGCTTCACCCAGGCGGGCTCCGAGGTGTCGGCGCTCCTCGGCCGCATCCCGAGCGCGGTGGGTTACCAGCCCACGCTGGCCACGGAGATGGGCGCGCTCCAGGAGCGCATCACCTCCACCAAGAACGGCTCGATCACCTCGGTGCAGGCCGTGTACGTGCCCGCCGACGACCTCACCGACCCGGCGCCCGCGACGACCTTCTCGCACCTCGATGCGACGACGGTGCTCTCCCGCGCCATCTCCGAGCTGGGCATCTACCCCGCGGTGGACCCCCTCGACTCCACCTCGCGCATGCTGCAGCCGCAGTACGTGGGTGAGCGCCACTACAAGGTCGCCCGCCAGGTGCAGGAGACCCTCCAGCGCTACAAGGCCCTTCAGGACATCATCGCCATCCTCGGCATGGACGAGCTCTCCGAGGACGACAAGCGCACCGTGGCCCGCGCGCGGCGCATCCAGCGCTTCCTGTCGCAGCCCTTCTTCGTGGCCCAGCAGTTCACCGGGCTCGAGGGCGCGCTGGTTCCGCTGAAGGACACCATCGATGCGTTCGAGGAGATCCTGTCGGGCGCGCTCGACTCGCTCCCCGAGCAGGCCTTCTACCTGAAGGGCGGCATCGCGGACGTGAAGAAGGCCGCCGAGCAGCTCTCCAAGGCCGGCTGAACAGGAGCGCTTGACCGATGACCATGGACACCGACCTCGCCACGGGACCGCTCCGCAGCGGCGTTCTTCGCCTCGATGTGGTGACGCCCGCGGGCGTCGCGGTGCGCAAGGACGTCGACCAGGTCGAGGCCCCCAGCGTGGACGGTGAGTTCGGCGTGCTGCCGGGCCACCTCCCGCTGCTGGCCGCGCTTCGCGCCGGCGTCGTGCGCTACCGCTCCGAGGGCAAGACCTTCGTGCTCGCGGTGGGCGCCGGCTTCGCCGAGGCGGGCGGGGATGCGATGACCATCCTCACCGACCGCTGCCTCGACGCGAAGGACGTCGACCTCGCGAAGACCCGCACCGACCTCGACGCGGCCTCGAAGAAGCTCGACGCCTTCGCCGGAGCGCAGGAGGGCGCCGAGTTCGAAGAACTCTCTCGCTCGGTCCAGTGGTTCCAGGCGCAGCTCGAAGCGGCGCGCGAGTCCGGCCGCGGCTGAGCCTCCCCCTCCCTCTCCCAACGCTCCAATCCATCGCTTACGCCTTCCCAACGCGCCTCACCCGTAGCGAAGCGGAGGGGTGCGCCCGCCCAGGCCGTCGGTACCCGTCACCGACGCGCTCCCTCGCTATGCCGTCAGCGCCGGTACGGATTGCCCAGGTCGGGCGCGTCCGGGTCCGGCGCGCTCGGCGTCGGAACCACGCGCGTCGGAACCTCCAGCCCCGCAGGCACTGCCATCGGCGCGAGCTGATCGGCCAGGCTCTGCTCGCCGCGTCGTGAGCGACGACGACGATGGCTGCGCCCGCCAGGCTCCTCCACCGGAGCCGCGGCGGGAGCGGGAACCGGCGCCGCGACCGGAGGCGGCACAGGTGCGGCCACCGGAGCAGGCACCGGAGCCGCGACCGGAGCAGGCACCGGAGCCGCGACCGGAGCAGGCACTGGAGCCGCGACCGGAGCAGGCACTGGAGCCGCGACCGGAGCAGGCACTGGAGCCGCGACGGGAGCGGGCGCTGCGGGCCTCGTCGGAGGGGTGATCACCGCGGGGGGCGATGCTTGGTGGTTGCGCAGCGCCCAGGCGATGGCGGCGCCGCCGAAGATGGCCACGATGATCATCCCCAGCGCGAAGGCCATCAGGTTGCTGCGGCGCTCGTTGCCGGGCTGCGCGGGGTAGGTGCCCGTCGGAAGCGCCGACTGCGGCGGCGCGCCCAGCGACCACGGCTGATGCGGACCGGAGAGCGGACCGAAGGGCGACGAGGGGGCGACGTACTGCCCCATCGGGCCAGATCCCTGCACCGGGGGGAGCGGAGCGAAGGAGGGCGTCGGGGCGGGGCCCTGCATCGGCGACGGACCCGACGGGTACCGCTGCGGCGCCACGCCCATGGGCTGCATCGGCGACGGACCCGAGACCGATCGCTGCGGCGGCGCCATCTCCCCCGAGGGCTCCGGCGCGATCTCCTCGATGTCGTCTTCGAAGTCCCTCGCAGGCTCCGGCGCGGGGGCGATGGGCTGACCCCCGTTGAGCCGCAGCCGCTCCATGATCGCCTCGATGGGAGCGCTCTCCACGATGGTCGAGTCGGCGCTGGGCTGATCGAACTCCGGCGCGGTCTGCGCGGGCTCGCCGTGCTCCCACGACTCGTGCGGAGAGGGCACGGCCATGGTGGCCATCTCCTCGTCGAAGTCCTGCTCGTAGGTGAGCGCCACCGGAGCCGCGGCGGCCGGCGCCCTCCCCATCGGACCCATCCCCATCACCGTGGCCCTCTGGGCTCTCGGCGCGGGGGCGGGGGTGGGCGCCGCGGCGCGCAGCGGCAGCTTCGTCGGCGCTGCGTGGGTCGCCCTCGGCGCCGGGGCCGTCGCCGGTCGCTGCGGCTGCGGCTGTGGCTGTGGCTGTGGCTGTGGTGCGACGCCGGCCATGGTGGGCGCCCGGAAGCGCTGCCCGGGAGGCGGCATCGCGGGGGAGGGCGTCGGCGCCCTCGCGGGCTGCTGCTGCATGGGCTCGTGCGGGAGGTCGAGGGCCTTGAAGCTGCCGGTGCTGGCGCTCTCGGCGGTGGGCGGCAGCCCGTTGGCGATGCGGCCGCGCTCGCGCTGGATGCGCTCTCCGCAGATCTTCTGCATGTACGCGGCGACGGTGCGGTGGTTGCCCGGGCCGCCCAGCACCTTGGTCGCTCGCTCGATGGCGTCGGCGAACTCGTGCGCCGAGCTGAAGCGGTTGTTGGGGTCGCGCTCGAGGGCCTTCATCACGACCTGCTCGAGGCTCGCGGGCACCGAGGGCGCCGCGTCGCGCAGCCGGGGGATGGGCTCGAACAGCAGGTGGTTGAGCACCTCCACGTCGCTGTCGCCGTGGAAGAGACGGCGGCCGGCGAGGAGCTCCCAGACCACGATGCCCATGGCGAAGAGGTCGACGCGGCGGTCGATCTCCTGACGCCGGGTCTGCTCCGGGGCCATGTACGAGATCTTGCCCTTGAGCTGCCCGTCGCGGGTCTGCGTGAGGCGCGAGCCCGCCTTGGCGATACCGAAGTCGGTGAGCCGCGCGGCGCCGTCGGTGCCCAGCAGGATGTTCTGCGGGCTCACGTCGCGGTGCACCAGGTTGAGGAACTCCCCGTTGTCGTCGATGAGGTCGTGCGCCGCCTGGAGGCCGCCGAGGATGTCGAGGGCGATGCGCGCCGCCACGGGCACGGGGATCTTCTCCCCCAGCTTCTGCGCCGTGCGCGAGAGCGTGAGCAGCGTCACGCCCTCGATGTACTCCATGACGATGTAGAGCCCCTCGGCGTCTTCGACGTCGAGCGTGGCCACCACGTGCGGATGCCGGATGCGCGCCGCGAGCCGCGCCTCATCCAGGAACATCTGCACGAACTCCTCCTCGCCCTCGAGGTGCGGGTGCAGGCGCTTGATGGCCACCAGCCGCGAGAACCCCTTGGCCCCCATCGACTTCGCCAGGAACACCGTGGCCATGCCGCCCGAGGCGATCTCTCCGAGCACCTCGTAGCGCCCGATGCGCCGCGTCTGCGCGTGCGCGTCGTCGAAGTGCGCCATCAGAACCTTCCCCCTACCAAGATCCCCGCAGGAGACGCGCCCGCGTACACGGGAGCGCTGCGCCAGCGGGTGAAGAACGCCCCGATCACCAGGGTGGTGACGCCCGCCGCGGCGGTGGCTCCGACGAGCACGTTGGTGCGAAGCTCTCTCACGCGGCCGTCGTCGAGCGCCGTCTGCGTGGGGTTCTGCACATAGGCATCGTTGCCTTCGAGGGTGTTGAGGCCGCTCCAGACGAGTACGCCCGCGAGGCCTGCGGTGATGACCATGCCCGTGACGAAGACCCCCGGGGAGAGGCCGTCGGGCGTCGGGGGTTGCACCGGCTGCTCGACGCGCCGCGGGGCCTGCTCGATGGTGGGGAGCGCGCCTCGCATGGCGGGCGGGCGCTCGGTGTCGATGGGCGTCACCCACGTCTGCGCGTGGATCTCCTCGGGCGTGGAGATGCGCGTCGGCGCGTCGGTCGGGGGAGGCGTCTCACCCGGCATGGTGAGCTCGATGGGGTTGTTGCTCCCGGCGAGGAGCTGCAGCGGCCGGTGGGTCACCCGCAGCCCCCAGGCGGCGGTGAGCGTGTGGGGCCCCGGCTCGGCGAAGACATCGGCGCCGCTGGTCTGGGCGTCGAGGGAGAGGTCGCAGCCGTTGCACTGCACGGTGACGCGGGCGAGCTGGGGGGAGAGGTCGTCGACGACTCGGCTGGCGTAGGCGGTGATGCGGGGGTCGGCGGCCTCGCGGCGCAGCAGCGTGAGGGCGAGGGTGGCGGCGCGGGCGTCGTGCGCGGGCGAGCGCATGCCCCGGTGCGCCCGGATGGCCTGGATGAGGGCCTGGGCGGCGGGCTGGGTGCGGTCGGCGGTCTCGAAGAACTCCGCGGCGGCGCTGAAGTCTCCGTTGGCGAAGGCGCGCTGGCCCTGCTCGTAGGCGGCGGCGGCCTCGTCGGTGGCAGACTGGCCCAGGGCGGGCGGTGCTGCGAGCGCAATGGCGGAGGAGAGCGCGACGCCTCGGAGCATCACCCCCCATCGGGGCACCACCGGCGTCAGGGAATTCACCGCCACGGTGGCGCCATGCTTCGGAATTCGCGCATGGAAGTCAAGGCTCGCGAGGCCCCGAGGGGCTGAGCATCGATGCCGCGCCGGTCGATGTCGCGGCGCGTTGCGGGACGGAAGAGGGGGACGTAAGGTGCCGCGCGTTCATGGCAACGGACTATTACGAAGTGCTCGGCGTCGCGCGCGGCGCGAGCAGCGAAGAGATCAAGGCGGCGTACCGGAAGGCGGCGCTGAAATACCACCCCGACCGCAACCCCAACGATGCGGAGGCGGAGGCGAAGTTCAAGCAGTGCTCCGAGGCGTACCACGTCCTGAGCGACGCGGACCGTCGGGCGCACTTCGACCGCTTCGGCAGCGCCCCGGCGGGTCCGGGGGGGATGCCCGACTTCCAGCAGATCAACATCGAAGAGCTCTTCAGCGACCTGATGGGCGGGCTCTTCGGCGGCATGGGCGGCGGGGTCGGGAGCTTCGTCCGGGGGCAGACCCGCGGCGGTCGAGACATCGCGCTCGAGCTCAGCATCACCCTGGAGGAGGCCGCCAGGGGGTGCGAGAAGAGCGTGGAGTTCGAGCGCCCCGCGGTGTGCGAGACCTGCAGCGGCCGGGGCGCGGCGCCGGGCACCCCGGTGGACACCTGCCCCGCCTGCGCGGGCCGCGGCGAGGTTCGCTACCAGCAGGGCTTCTTCAAGATGTCGCGCCCCTGCGGGCGCTGCGGAGCGAAGGGCACCATCCCCCGGGAGCCCTGCGCGAAGTGCAGCGGCAGCGGGGTGATGAAGCGCACGGAGAAGCTCCAGGTGGTGCTGCCGGCGGGGGTGGAGGACGGCGCGACGCGCACCGTCGACGGCTACGGCGAGGCGCCGGGCAACGGGCTCCCCTCGGGCAACCTGGAGATCACCGTGCGCATCGCGGCGCACCCGGTCTTCACCCGCGACGGGCAGGACCTGCGCTGCACCCTGCCGCTGAGTTTTCCACAGGCGGCGCTGGGCGCGATGGTCGATGTGCCCACGCTCGACGGGGGCGCGAAGCTGCGGGTCCCGGCGGGCATCCAGCCGGGGCAGGAGCTTCGGCTGCGCGGCAAGGGCATGCCCCGCTTCGGGGGATACAGCCGCGGAGATCAGATCGTGACGGTGCATCTCGAGGTTCCGACGAAGCTCAGCGATGAGCAGAAGGCGCTGATCGAGCAGCTCGCGGCCTCCCTCGGGCAGGAGACGCACCCCCAGCAGAAGACCTTCTTCGAGAAGCTCAAAGACCTTCTCTAGAGTTCAGCAGGATATACGCAGATGGCATCGGTCAAGCGCGATTACTATGAAGTGCTGTCGGTGGTGAAGACCTCGTCTGGGGACGAGATCAAGAAGTCATTCCGCAAGGAGGCCTTCAAGTTTCACCCCGACCGCAACCCTGGAGACAAGGAGGCGGAGGAGAAGTTCAAGGAGATCACCGAGGCCTACGACGTGCTCTCCGACGAGCAGAAGCGGAAGATCTATGACCAGTACGGGCACGCGGGCCTGGAGGGTCAGGGGGTGCGTCCGCCGGAGGACATCTTCGAGCAGTTCCAGGACCTCTTCGCGGACTTCTTCGGCTCGGGCTTCGGAGGTGGTGGCGGGGGTGGTGGTCGCGGCGGCGGCGGTCGTGGCCGTCCGAGCCAGCCCAGGGTCCAGCAGGGCAGGGACCTCCGCGCGGGAGTGCGGCTCACGCTTCGCGAGGCGGTGTTCGGCGCCAAGCGCGACGTGAGCGTGGTCTTCCCGGCGGCGTGCGCGACCTGCAGCGGATCGGGCGCGGCCAAGGGGAGCCAGCCCGTGACGTGCAACGGGTGCAAGGGCCGCGGTCAGGTCACGCAGGGCAGCATGGGGTTCATGATCGCGATGCCGTGCCCCGAGTGCGGCGGCGCGGGCAAGGTGATCAGCAAGCCCTGCGGTGACTGCCGCGGTCGCGGCGAGGTGCGGCAGGAGAAGAAGGTCAAGGTGTCGATCCCCGCGGGCATCGACCACGGGCAGGCGATCCGCGTGGCGGGCCACGGCGAGCCGGGGCCCAACGGAGGGCCGCCGGGCAACCTGCTGGTGGTGATGGAGGTCGAGCAGGACACCAAGTTCCAGCGCGAGGGCAACGACCTGCTGGTGGAGGTCCCGGTGGCCTTCAGCACGGCGGCGCTGGGCGGAACCGTCGACCTGTCCAACCTCGACGGCACGCCCGTCACGGTGACCATTCCCCCAGGGACGCAGCCCAACACGGCCTTCACCCTGGAGGGCATCGGCGTCCCCTACGTCGACGGCGGCGGCCGCGGAAACCTCATCGCCGTGGCGCGCGTGGAGGTCCCTCGTCGCATCAACGCCAAGGCCCGCAAGGCGCTCGAAGAGTTCGCCAAGGCGCTCAACGGCGCGGAGGGGTGAAGGCCCTCGCCCTCTCCCTCGCTCTCTACGCGTCGGGCGCGCTCGCCCAGGACGCCACCCAGCGCGTCGTCGTCGGCGCCTCCGCGGTGCAGCTCGTCACCACCTCCAGCACCGCGCGGGTGCTCGCCGATCCGGGGCACCGCGTGCTCTGGGAGGGACCCACCACATGGCAGGGAGAAGACCGCGGGCTGCGCACCCGCGACGCCCTCTCCCTCTCCGACGGGACCATCGTCCGGGAGCGCTACGACGAGGCCGCCTCGCTCTGCGGGATGGGTGAGCTCCCGTCCGAGCGCTGGGCGCTGGCTCCCTCGCTGCGCTTCGTGCGCGCCCCCAACCTCGGGCTCCTCTCGGCCGCGCGGTCGGCCTTCGCGGGCGCTGCATCCTCGCCGTCGAGCGTCGTGGCCGGGGCCCCTCCGTCGCTGCCGTTGCGAGGCGCCGTGGTGAGGCTCTCCGAGGGGGGCGCTCCCGCCGCGCGAGCCCTGGAAGACGGCGATCCCCGCACCGCGCAGGCCCTCACGGCCGGGTCGTCGGTGACCCTCCGGCCCTCCCTCGGTCCGGTGTCGCTGAGGGCGCTGGAGCTCACCGCTCCGCCCTCGGGCGACCTGCCCCGGCGCTGGCTGCTGACGATGGACACCGGCGCTCCTCTCGCCGTGACCCTCCCCGTCACCCGTACGCCAGGGCGGCTGCGGGTGATGCTCCCGGAGGGGGCGCGTCCCTCCTGCGTGGGGCTCTACGCCCTCGACGACGGAGCGGTCGGCGAGCTCGGCTGGATGACCTCCCTCGACGCCTCCGGGGACGGCGGCATCGCGGCGCTGCTGGCCGCGGCGGAGGGCGTCGACGGAGACGCGGCGCTGCGCCTGGCGCTCTTGCTGGGAGAGCGCGGAGAGCGCGCGGTGATCGAGGCGCTGCCGACGATGAGCGTGCTGGCGGCGCGGCGCGCGGTGAGGGCGCTGGCGGCGACCGGGAGGGCGGAGGCGATCACCGCCGTGGCGAGGGCGCTCGCTCGCGAGGAGGTGTCGGCCGCGGCGCAGGAGGCCCTGGAGGCGGTGGGCGCGCCGGCGATCGCGGGGGTGGCCTCGGTGGTGGCGGAGGTCCCGAGGGCGCTGCGGGTGGTGGCCGGGATGCGGCTGTCGTGGGCCGTGCGGCTGGGCGCGGCGGTGCCCCTGCTGGGCGCTCCCGACGAGGCGTGGAGGGAGGGGCTTCCCACGCTGCGGACGATGCTCTCCGCGGCGGCGAGAGAGGGCTCCGCGAGGCCCTGGGTGGAGGCGCTTCCGAGCGGCGAGCCCGGGCGCTCCAGGGGGCTGCGGGTGGTGGCCGAGGCGATGGGGGTCGACGATCCGGTGATGGCGCTCGCGGCGGAGCGGGCGCGGTCGCAGTGGGAGACGGCGACGGAGTTCGGGACGCGCTGGCGGTTGCTGTCGCCGATGGCGGGCGACGCGCAGGGGCGCGCGGCGCTGGGCGAGCTGCTCGCGGGACGAGGACCGGGCGCGAGCGACGCTGACCTGCGGGCCGAGGCGGCGAGGGCGCTGGGGCGCTACGCCGACGCGACGGACGCGCTGCGGGCGGGGTTGGGGGACGCGGTTCCGAGGGTGAGGGCGGCGAGCGCGACGGCGCTGCGGGGGAGAGGTGCGGCGGTCGACGCGCTGAGACCGGTGCTGGCGGACGACCGCTGGCCCACGGTGCGCGCGGCGGCGGCAGCGGCGCTGGCCCCGCGGCCCGAGGCGGCGGACGCGCTGGCGTCGGCGCTCGATGCGCGCAGCGTGCTGGTGGTGAGGGCGGCGCTGCGGGCGCTGTCGGAGAACCCGGCGACGACGGTGACGGCGAGGCTGGTGGCCTTCGCGCAGGACGGGTCGAGGGCGTCGCTGCTGCGGCGCGAGGCCATCGACGCGGTGTCGACGCGCTGCGACCGGGGCGCGCTCGCGGGCCTGGAGGCGCTGGCGGAAACGCTGGGGGACACCGCGCTGCCAGCGTATGAGCAGGACCTCGGGCACGCGGCGCTGGCGGCGATGGCGCACATCGACGCGGGGAGGGCGAGGGCCTTCCTCCAGCGGAGCGAGGCGAACCCGGCGGCGCGGGCGGCGGTGGAGCGCGCGGCGCGGGGCGGGTGCTCGGGGCGGTGAGCCGGTAGACGGCGCGCAAACTCCCCCGCCCGGCTCTCCAACTCCCCCGCCCGGCTCTCCATCTCCCCCGCCCGCCCGTCCAACTCCCCCGCCCGCCCGTCCAACTCCCCCCCGCAGTTGACGCCGCGGCCCCCGGTCGGGTCCGATGCTCCGATGACCCCTCGACGATCGCGCGCATGGTGGCTCCTCGCCCTCCCGGCCGCGGGCTGCGTCCCGACGCGCGCCACCCCCCAGGACGCCTCGGTCGAAGACGCCACCGTCTCCGATGACCTCCCCACCCCCGTCGATGTCCCCGCCCTCGATGCCCCTCCCGTCACCGACGACGTCCCCGTCGTCTCCATGGACTCCCCTGTCGTCCCCGAAGACACCCCACCCGCGGTCGACGTCCCCGCCATCCCCGAGGACCGCGGCCCCCCGCCTCCCGCCTGCGAGTCCACCGCGCTCGTCGACCTCGCCCTCGTCCCCCGCGATGGCGGTCTCCTCCGCTACCTCGGAACCACCGCCTCCGCCCCACGCGCGCCCTCGCTCACCGCCAACTGCGTGGGCGCCGACGGCATGGGCGAGGCGGTCCACCAGGTGGTGCATCGCTACGTCCCGTCGGTGAACGGCCGGCTGCGGGCGAGCCTCGACGACGCGGCCACCGACGCGACCTTCGACACGGTGCTCTTCGCCCAGCGCTCGTGCTTCCCGGTGCGCCCCGGCGAGGCCCTGCTCGACTGCAACGACGACGTCGAGACCACCGCGGCGATGCGGCCTCGCGCCTCGGCGATCCTCACGCCCCGCGTGCTCGCAGGCGTCCCGGTCTACCTGGTGGTCGCCGGATTGCCCCGCAGCGATGGGGACCCGCTGCGTCCCAGCGGGGCCTACGCGCTCACGGTCATCGAGCTCCCCGAGGTGGCCCTGGGGATGACCTGCGACCTCACGGGGCGCACCAACACCTGCGTCCCCGGGGCAGGATGCATCGACGGCGGCGCCGGCTCGCCGCCCCGCTGTGTCTCCGACGGAACCCCCGACGCCCGCTGCCGCACCGACGGAACCGACGAGTGCAACGTCGGCCTCCGCTGCTTCATGGGCCTCTGCCGACGCACCATCGCCGTGGGGGCGGTGTGCGGCCCGGACGTCACCGGCGTCTGCCCCGAGGAGTCGAGCTGCCAGTGGGTCGACGGCGCCAACCGCTGCGTGCGCACCGGCGCCCGCGGATCAGACTGCCGCGACGACGCCCCCCGCTGCGACGACGGGCTCTCGTGCGTGCACACCCGCTTCGGAGACAACTGCCGCGCCACCGTGGCCGCGGGCGCTCGCTGCGACCCGTGGGGCTTCCGCGACGCCTGCGCGGCGGGCTTCGTGTGCGCCCTGAGCCCCCTCGGCGGCGCCGGAACCTGCGTCACCCCCGGCAGCGTCGCGGGCGCCCCCTGCATGCCGGGCGCGGCAACCCGCTGCGCCGCGGGGCTGGAGTGCCGCCCTTCGCCCGACGGCGAGAACGAGGTCTGCGTGAGCGCGGCGCTCCCTGCGGGCCGTTGTGATCCGCTCGACGGCACCACCATCTGCTCGATGGACACCGACTGCGCCCCCAGCACCGCCCTCACCGACGGCGTCTGCGCGGAGCCCGGAGCGGCGGCCGGGGCGGCGTGTCGGGGGGGCGCTCCCCGCTGCGACACGGGGCTCTCGTGCTCGCTGGAGTCGGGCGTGGGGCGCTGCCTGAGGACGGTGGCGACCGGGGCGGCGTGCGACCTGCGGTACTACTCCACCCGGTGCATGGGCGGAGGGTGCGCGGCGGACAGCGCCACGACGGCGACCTGCCGCGCGGCCACGGCGGAGACCGAACCCAACGACACCCCCGCGACGGGGACGAGCCTCGCAGGCGCGGCCGCGGTGCTGGCGGGCTCGCTCAGCGGGGCGGACGTGAGGGACTGCGTGCAGGTGACGATCCCGGCGGGAGCCTCGCTGGTGGCGGAGACCTTCACCGGCGACGAGCGGGTGTGCGATCGCGCTGGGGGAGATCCGTCGCTCTCGGTGTACGGCCCATCGGGGGCGGAGATCGTTCGGGAGGATGACAGCCCCCGGCGGGGCCTCTGCACCACCCTCGCGCCGTGGACCCACCCCCAGGCGAGCGGGCTCACCGCGGGGACCTACGCGCTCTGCGTGGGACGCGGAGAGAGCGCGGTGCCGTCGTACCGGCTGGTGGTGTCGGTGCTGCGCTGAGGGTCAGGGAATGTCGCCCCCATGCGCCCGAACAGGCCGGTCGCTTGTGTCTGTCCCTGCGGCTCCGCTAGGGTGTCGCGCATGAAGAGGGTCTTGCTTTGCGCCGTGCTCGCTGGCGCGTGTTCTTCCCGTGCGAGCGGGCTCATCGACTTCGACTCGGGCAGCTCGACCGATCGCGGGACGGCCACCGACAGCGGCGTCGTGACCAGCGACACCCCCGCGGTCGATGTCCCCGCCAAGGGCACGGATGTCCCGATGGCGGTGGACGCGGGCTTCCCCGAGGACATCCCCGTGGCGGTGGACGTGGGCTTCCCCGAAGACATCCCCGTGGCGGTGGACATCCCTCAACCCATGGACCTCGGCCCCACCTGTCGCTCCGACCGCGATTGCAGCGCGGCGGGCCTGGTCTGCGACATCCCCCGCGGGGCCTGCGTGGAGTGCGTGCGCACCGACGACTGCCTGGTCACGGGCCAGTCCTGCGTGGCCAACCGCTGCGTGGCGGGCTTCGACGCCGGGACGCCCACCGACCGGGGGATGCCCACCGACCGGGGGACTCCCACGGACACCGGGCTGCCTCGCGACGCGGGCCCGGGCGCGACGCTGCTGACGGGGCTGGGCGGTCCCAACGGCTTCGGTCCGCTGACCAACTGCATGGTCGGCTCGGACGACGGCAGCTTCACGGGCCCCGGGTCGGACGCCGGGACGGGCGCGGCCATCCCCCTGGGCAGCGGCTTCGGCGCGGGCCTCCTGATGCGGGGCCTGCGGTACCAGAGCATCTATCTCAACAACAACGGCAACGTGAGCTTCGGCGGGCCGGTCACCACCTACTCGCCCAACCCCTTCCCCCGCGCGGCCACCGGATCGCCGGCCCCGCTCATCGCTCCGTGGTGGGGCGACGTCGACACCCGCGGCGGAGGCCAGCCCGCGAGAAACCACGTGTGCTTCGTCGCGGAGACCAACCGCTTCGTCGCCACCTGGTACCAGGTCGGGTACTACGCCTCGCACGACGACCGGAGCAACTCGTTCCAGGTGATCATCACCCCGGTGGGCGCGGCCGGTGACTTCGATGTGGAGTTCCGTTACTCGCGCTGCGAGTGGACCACCGGCGACGCCTCCGGCGGCGTCGACGGCCTCGGCGGAACGCCCGCCCAGGCCGGCGTGGACCTCGGCGACGGGGTGAACTTCCTCACGCTCCCGGGCTCCCTCACCAACAACGTCCTCAACCTCTGCGGCACCTCCAACGGCTCGACCCCTGGCGTGTGGCGCATCCAGGTGCGCTCCGGGGCCGCCCGCTTCGGAAGCTGAACCTCTCTCCCCTCAATCTCCCTCTCTCTCTCTCTCTCTTCCAACAAGACGGTGCTGACAATGGCGGGTAATCCAGGCGGTGGTGGTTGGGGTGGCGGTCCGTTCGGTCCGCCGGGGGGCGGTCAGCCGCCGGGTGGGTTCGGTCCTCCGGGTGGGTTCGGTCCTCCGGGCGGTGGACAGCCGCCGGGCGGCTTTGGTCCTCCGGGTGGTGGACAGCCTCCGGGTGGTTTCGGTCCTCCGGGCGGTGGTCAGCCTCCGGGTGGTTGGGGTCCTCCGGGCGGACAGCCTCCTTCGGGCGGCGGCTACGGCGCTCCTCCGGGCGGGGGATACCCCTCGCAGCCGGGCGGCTTCGCCCCGCAGCCGCAGATGGGGGGCTACGGCGCCCCAGGGGGCTTCAACCAGATGCCGCCGCAGTCGTCGTCGAAGAAGGGCCTGTTCATCGGCCTCGGCGTCGGCGTGGTGGTGCTCGCCTGCACCGTCGGCATCGTGCTGGCCAAGAAGGCCCACGACAAGGAGCAGGCGACCTACGGCGCGCTGAAGACCGTGTGCAGCGGTCAGGGCGTGGCGGCCGCGAGGATGTACACCCCGACGGGCCTGCCGCACCGCGTGGTGGGCATCGCCCGCTCCAGCGCGGGGGCCGAGTGGAACATCCGCCAGTCGCTGATCCCCACCGGGCGTCGCTCTCCCGACGTGGCGGGCACCGACATCGTGATGTGCTTCGAGCCCGTGGTCGAGCAGCAGCAGGGCACCTGCGACACCTGGCGCACCCGCAACGGCATCCGCGTCCCCGGCAGCACCCGCAACTTCCCCCGGGTGCAGCTCTTCCAGCCGGTGCGCCTCGTGTCCGCGCAGACCGGCGTGACGCTCAACCAGGGCACCCTGGTCGGCGGCGCTCCCCCGAGCTGCAACGTCTCCTACGGAACCCCCTCCGCCAGCACCTTCCGCGGCAGCGCGCCCGACGACGACGAGGTCAACACGTACCTCACCCCGCTGCTCGGCCCCTGAAGCGCCTCTCCCCTCACAGCTCTGTTAGCTTCCAGAGCGTGACCTTCCTCTTCTTCTTCGGGATCGTGGCGCTGGTGATCGGCGCGCCGACGGCCATGTGGTTCAAGACCTGGCCCGACGCGCTCCTGCGCTGGCTCCCTCGCGGTCAGTTCCGCGGCGAGGTCGTGCCGAAGCTCCGAGCGGACGGGCCCCCCATGGAGGTGCGGCTCGCCGCGCTGGGATCATGGATCCTGGGCGCGATGTTCGTCCCGGGCCTGCTGATGGGCCTGTTCGGGCTGGTGGTGATGGGCCTCGGGCTGGTCTCCATCCCGGGGCTGATCCTCGCGGGGCGGCTCTTCTTCCTGGGCCGCCCGCTGCTGCTCGGCGAGCCCGGCGCGGCGGACCGCGCGCGGTCGCTCGCGCAGTTCGCGCGCATCCTCAACTACGTGGTGCTGGCGCTCTGCGGCGTGGGCCTGCTGTCCCAGGTGCCGGAGGTGCTGCGCCACGGCCTGGCCTCCAACGTTTTCGGTCTCGTGGCGCTGTCGCTGTCGGTGGCCCTCTACGCGGGCATCTCGCTGACGCACGCGTCGCTGCTCGACCGCGCGGCGAAGGCCATCGACGAGGAGGGCTTCGCCCCCCAGGCGCTAGGCGGAGTGCGCATCGACGCCCAGGGAGCCGCGGTGATGCCGCAGATGTCCGATGAGATGTCCGATGAGATGTCCGATGAGATGTCCGATGGGATGTCCGATGAGGAGCGGCGCCGGGGGCGCTAGAGCGCTCACATCCTCGGCGCGCCCGAGCGGATCCAGTTGCGAATGAGCATGCGCTCGGCGGCGGTGAGGGGCGCCGCGAGCTGGGGCATCTGCACACCGCAGGGGTTGCGCCCGGGGGAGGGCGCGCACTCGGCGAGCTGGCGCATGGTGCCCTCGACCTTGATCACCAGGTAGCTCTGGTCGGGGTCGCCCGGGGAGACCAGCCGGAGCCGGCCGACCTGGTCGGCGGGCTGGTTGACCATCGCGCCGTAGGAGGTCGAGTCGTCGGTGAGGAAGAGCCCGCCGGAGCCGCCGCCGCCGTCGGAGCCGCGGCCGTGGCAGGCGGGCATGGCGCAGGTGCGGGTGAAGAGTTCCTGCACCTGGGTGAAGGTCACCGGGGTGACGGGGACGTCCTCGTCGGCGTCGGTCGCGGCGTCGGCAGGCTCATCGCCCGTGTCCGCCCCGAGGTCCGCCCCGAGGTCCGCCCCCGCATCTTGCGGTGGGGAGGTCGGAGGATCGCTGCACCCGAGGAGGGACATGACAAGGACCGCGGAGGCCCAATGAAGCAGGTTCATGGAGGGTATGGGGGCACTTCATAGCGCCGTTGCCCGCACCCGGGCAACGTGGCGTTCGTGCCCGATGGGCCCCATCAGGGCATCACCCGATAGATCTGCTCCTGTCGGCCTCTCGGCCCGAGCGGGCTGCCCGACATCCCACCAGACCCGAGGGTCCAGGTGACGCCCGTGGCGTCGACCATCGTCCCGGCCCGAACCACCAGCCCCAGGCTCGGCCCTCCCGACCCTGGACCTCCCTCTCCGCCACGGCCTCCCGGCCCACCCGGCCCACCCGCTGCGCCGGCGCCCGAGCCCGCGCCCCCGGCGCCGCCCATGCCTCCCGCTCCTCCGCCTCCCGCGGCTCCACCGTCGCCGCCGCCAAGGGTCTCCACCGTGGCGTTGGTGACGCTCACCCGGATCGCGTCGCCCCAGGCGAACAACCCGATGGACGCTCCTCCGTGGGTCCCGCCCGTTCCCCCGATGCCCCCGCAGCCGCCGCCTCCACCGCCGCCTCCCAGCGCGGTGGCGCCGCTCGCGAACCCTCCGCCGCCTCCGCCTCCGGTACCGCCCCGCTGCCCCCCCTCGGGGTTCGGGATCACGTAGCCCTCCTCGGTGACCGCGCCCATCGCGACCGTGCGCCCCGTCGCGCCCGCCGCCCCCTGCGCGCCGGTGCCTCCGATGGGCAGCGCCATCGTTCCGCCGGGCCCTCCCGCGGCCGCCGGGCCGAGGTCCGTCGCCGTCCCGGGCGAGCCCGCCGCCCCGTCGCGCATCGCGTCGGTGCCGCCCTGCCCGCCGTTGCCCCCGGGGCACCCGCCGCCTCCGCCTCGGCCTCCGCTCGCTGCGCTCTGGCCCTCGTTCCCGGCTCCCCCCATCGGCCCCGCGGGAGGCGCGGCGCCGGCGCTCGACCCGCTGCAGGCGCGCACCCGGCCCCGGTCGAAGCTCAGCGCCCCGGAGCCCACCGCGACGAGCCCGTAGCAGCTCAGCGAGCCCAGCATCGCGTTGCGCTCGGAGGTCAGGTCGACGTGGTGGAAGCTCACCGAGGTGCGCATGTCCTGGATGATCGCCGCCACGACCTGGCCTCGCAGCAGCGAGCGCTGGCTCTCGTCCGGCGAGCGCGCCACCCAGCCCCCGACGCCTCCCGGGTAGCGCCCCGAGAGCGTGACCCCGTCGACCAGCTGATGCGTCGGGACCATCGCCCCGGAGCCCCCGTCGCCCAGCGCGATGGGCAGCGCGTCGTAGGTTCCGACCCCGATCAGGATCGAGCGCCTCGCCCCGCCCCGCGCGATGGCCAGCCCTCGGGTGACGGTGCGAACCGGCTGATCGGGGGTGAGCCCGGTGTTGCTGTCCGAGCCGCCCTCGGCCACGAAGATGCTCTCCGCCGCCACGCCGTCGACGCCGTCACAGTTGCTGTCCTGCCCATCGCCCGGAGGGTCTGCCGCCGCGGGGTTGCAGGCGTCCATCGGGACCGCCGCGTCGGCGCCCGCGTCGGCGCCCGCGTCGGCGCCCCGGAGCACGCAGTGCGTCCGCCCCTCCATCCCGTCGTCGGCGACGTATCCCGCCTGGCAGCGCACCACCGTCTCGGTGCATCCGCCCAGCAACACCCACAGCGCAGCGCACGAACCCAGGCCTCGTCGAAGCATCGCCGACACCTATACCCACAACCGTGGCCACAGCCCACGTTTCCGGGAACTCCCTCCGCGCCCCGGTGCCTCTCTCCCCGTGGCACGTCGATCGCAGATTCACCCCAACGAGCGACGCGCCCATGCGTCCCATGGACTGAACGTCCGTAAGCGCTTCAGGCCACGAAGCGTTGAGTCCCCGACCGATCGGCCACGCACCCCAAGGAGCGCACCATGAGAGACCTGATGGAGCTGCTGTGTGACTACCTCATGCTCGAGGACAAGCGAGCCCGGGGGATCACCCTCACGGCGGCGCAGCACGCGCGCTGGATGACCCTTCTCAAGGCCCTTCCCGGCACCGGGAGCGCTCCCGGCCCGGGGCCCGAGAAGGAGCGCGTGGAGGACGGCGCCCTGATCGAGCTCACCGCCAACGGGCGCTTCGAGGCCGCGCGGCTGATGGGCATCTCCCGCGACGGGCTGCGGATGCGCATCCAGCACCCGCTGCTCCCCGGGACGCAGACCCTCGTGCGGGTCATCGCCGAGGGCCCCCGCACCGAGTATGTGTATCCGTGCGTTGTCGCCTGGTGTGACGGCCATGTCATGGGGCTGCGCTTCGACGGCCGTCCGTCGAGGGCCCTGCTGCTGCGCTCCGAGGCCAGCGACTGGCAGTGCCCGCTCAACCTCCAGACAGGGTGGGGCGTTCGCGCCACGAGCGCGCGCGCGTAGGCCACACCTCACTTCCGTTCATCGTCACCGAAGGATGGGCAGGCGCTTCGGCCCCTCGACCGGGGCGCTGCCGCCGTGGGCGTCGAAGACCGCGCGGGTCACGCAGTCGGCGAGGCGCTCGGCGATCTCCTTGAAGGCCATGGCGGGGATGCTGTTGGGCTGCGCCTGCACGATGGGCGTGCCGTTGTCGCCCCACTCCCGCACCGCCGAGTCGATCGGAACCTGACCCAGCAGCGGGGCCTTCGCGAACTCCGCGATGCGCGCGCCGCCGCCCCGGCCGAAGATCTCGTGCTTCACGCCCGCCGAGTCGATGAAGTGGCTCATGTTCTCGACGATGCCGAGGATCGGCACGTTGAGCTTCTGGCACATGCTCACGGACTTGTAGACGTCCATCAGGGCGACGTCCTGGGGGGTGGTGACGATCACGCCGCCGGTCACCTTGAGCTTCTGGAAGAGGGTGAGCGCCACGTCGCCGGTGCCGGGCGGCAGGTCGAGGATGAGGTAGTCGAGCTTGCCCCACGCCACGTCCTTCAAGAACTGCTGAAGCGCCCCCTGGATCATCGGCCCTCGCCAGATGACCGACTGCCGCGGGTCTTCGAGCAGGAACCCGATGGACATGATCTTGAGCCCGAAGCGCTCGAGCGGCTCGATGTGCTTGCCGTCGCGGGAGATGGGCCGTCCCATGATGCCCAGCATCGTCGGCACGCTCGGGCCGTAGATGTCCGCGTCGAGCAGGCCCACCCGCGCCCCGGAGCGCAGCAGCGCCAGCGCCAGGTTGGCCGCCACGGTGCTCTTGCCGACGCCGCCCTTGCCCGACATCACCGGGATGACGTTCTTCACCTCCGGGCAGGGGTCATCGCCGGCGATCTGCCGGGTGCGCACCGCGGAGCCGACGGTGAGCTCCAGGCGCTTCACCCCGACGCGGGCCGCGGCCTCTTCGAGGGCCTTCACGATGGCGTCTCGCGCCCCGGTCGCCGGGGAGAGCAGGTCGACCGTGGCCTTCGCGGTGTCGCCTTCGACGGACACCTCCCGGATGGACTTCAGCTCTCCCAGGCGCTTGTTCACCACCGGGTCGACCACCTCGGACAACGCGCTCACCAGGGTCTCTTGCGACACGGACATCAGCAGTGCTCCACACTCTCAAGGGCGATGCCGCGACCGTCGCGCAGCGCCGTCGATGCGGCGCGGGGCATAAGGTGACCCTTCGCACCCGTCAAGCCGTCGCCGCCGTTGCCAGCAGCGACGCCCGGTTGGTACAGACCGCGGGCCATGGCCGACACCGCGACCGACCCCCCGCTCCGCCTCGACGACGCCGCCCGCACCCCGCGCGCCACCCGCGTCGCGCTCGCGGTCTACCTCGTCGCGATCGTCGTCTACGGCCTCTTCGCGGCCGACCGGCTGCGGTCGCACTCCCCGGACAACCACTTCGCCTACCTGGCCGACGCCTTCCTCCACGGCACGCTCTCCGTGCGCTGCGACGCCGACATCGCTCGCCACGTCGCGTGCCCTCCGGGCGGCGGCGGCAACGACTGGGCCCGCTTCGGCGACCGGTGGTTCGTGGCCTTCCCGGCCTTCCCGGCGGTCGTGTACATGCTCCCGGTGGCCCTGCTCGGCCGCGACTTCCCCAACCGCGCCTTCGACGTGCTCCTCGCGGGCGTCGCCCCGGCGCTGCTCTACATCTTCCTCGACCGCCTCTCCCGACGCGGATACTCCCGGCGCTCTTGGAAGGAGAACCTCGGGCTCACCGCCCTCTTCGCCTTCGGCACGGTCTACTTCTTCACCGCGGTGCAGGGCGCCGTCTGGTTCACGGCCCACGTCATCGGCGCCGCGCTGGGGGCGGCCTTCCTGCTCACCGCCCTCGACGCCGCGAGGCCCTTCGCCGCAGGGACCCTCATCGGGCTCTCCTTCCACACCCGCACCTCGACGCTGCTGGCCGCGGTGTTCTTCGGCCTCGAGGCCATCCGGGTGCACCGCCTCGCGGGCGCCTCCGAGCCCTCCGCGGACGACGACCTCATCACCCGCCTCGCGCGCTACGCCCGGGAGACCGACTGGCGCGCGGTGATGGGCAAGGTGCTGCGCTTCTCCATCCCCGTGGTGGCCGCGCTGGTCGTCTACATGGTGCTCAACAAGCTGCGCTTCGGCGACTGGCGGGAGACCGGCTACCGCTTCCTGCAGATCCGCTGGCAGACGCGCATCCACCGGTGGGGCCTCTTCAACTTCCACTACCTGTCGCGCAACCTCGCCGTCGCGCTCGCGCTGCTGCCGTGGATCTCCCGCGTCGCGCCCTACATCCAGGTCTCGCGCCACGGCCTCGCGCTCTGGGTCACCACGCCGCAGTACCTGGAGCTGCTGCGCCCCGCGAGGGTCTCCCGCCTCGCGACCAACCTCATCGTCCCCGCGCTGGCCATCGCCTCGCTCGACCTGCTCTACCAGAACAGCGGCTGGGTGCAGTTCGGCTATCGCTTCAGCAACGACTTCTCGCTGCTCCTGCTGGGCGCGCTCGCCATCAACGGGCGCCCGTGGCGCCGCCTCGGGTGGGTCGTGCTGGCCCTCGCCATCGCGGTCAACGCCTTCGGCGCGGCGACCTTCGAGCGACCCAACAACGTGTACCAGGGCGACAATACCGCGGAGGGTATGTTCCAGCCCGACTGAGGGCGCCGCGTCGGAGAGGCGCTACGGCGCCGAGATGCGGTCGAAGCCCTCGGCGAAGCGCGGCGCGAGGGTGCTGCCGATGAGGGCGCCGCTCGCGATGTACCCGCCGCCGTCCGAGGCCGGGAGGATGTCCCAGGTCGCGTCGTGGGCGTACGCGACGGTCTCGACGTCGAGCACCCGCAAGCCCCCCAGCGGGTCGCCCGCGCGAAGGTCGCGGAAGGTTCTGCCGTCCACCGTGGGGTGCCCCGCGCTGCCCTCCAGCACCGTGCCGTTGGAGAGGGTGATGCGCTGCACCCGGTGCCCGACCGCCTCGGTGCGGCGCACCGCCAGCACCGGGACCGCCGCGATGCGCCCCCGGAGCGGGCCGTACACCAGGTCGCCCGGGGCGATGGCGTCGATGCGCCGATCGCCCGTCGGCGTCGCGATGAGGGTGTCCGGCGCCATGCACCGGCACTCGACGCTGCACACCCCGGCGTTGCAGCTGCAGCAGCCGCTCATCGGCCCGCCGGGGAGCCGGCAGAGGTCGCTGCCGGGGTAGACGCAGGTGCCCTCCGGGCAGGCGATGCGCACGTCGGCGGCCGCATCGACGACGTCCGCCGACGCGTCGGCCGACACGGGGTCGGGGCGAGGCGCCGTCGAGGCGCACGCCGGCAGAAGGAACACCATGCCGACCGTCCAACCGCGCTTGCTGTCCATGACGCTCATTCCCCTCACCGCCCCACCCCACCCTCGTCGATGATCTGAAGGGGGGAGCAGTCGCCCTTCATCCTACGTCCGCGAGGGCGCCCTGTCCGGGCGAGCGCTCGAAGGAGACGCTGCTGTAGAGGCAGGTGATTCCGCCGCGGTGCTCCCGGCTCGCCGTCGCGTCGACGGCCAGGAAGTCGGCCATCACCGCGCGCACGTCCGCCTCGGTGGGAGCGGCGCCCGTCAGCCGGGAGAGGCTCACCGTCACCGAGCGAGCGCCGGACTCGTCGCGCGCTTCGAGCGAGCCCACGACCAGCAGGTCGTCGCGGCAGAAGGTCACCCCGAGCACGCTCGGGAGCCGACGCCACGAAGAGGGCACGAGCGCGCCGCGCCAGCGCAGGTACGCGGCGTTGGCCTCGCGGGCGAAGGCCAGCGGATCGACGATCGGACGCACCCCGGAAGGAGCCCGCGGGGGGCTCAGGGTCGAGGGAGAAACGAGGGTGTTCGGCCTGGTAGCCATGACTGTCCTCCTCTCTCGACTGTGTGTCCGTTCAGTGCGTCGACCAAGGGGGCACCGAGGCCATCTTGACAGAGAATGTCACGCATCGCGGGTGTCCCGGGCCGGGCGTCGCCCCTATGATGGGCCGCGAGCCCTGACCATGGATCACTACCGCGTGACCTACGCCCGCCGCGAAGACCTCCGGCGCGACCTCGAGACCCAGATCGAGCGCGGCGGCCTGTACGTGCTGGCGCCTCCTCCCGACGAGCTGGCCTACGGCGCCCGGTGCTCGCTGGAGGTCGTCGCTCCGGACGGCCGCGCGGTGTCGCTGGAGGGCGAGGTGCTCGCGGTGACGCCTGGGCACGGGCTCGCGGTGGCGATGGACGCGCGCGCCATCGGCGAGCTGCGGGCGCTGGTGAGCTCGCTGGGTGCCGACGCGCCAGGGGCCGGCGCGCCCCGCCACGAGCGGGTCGACGGGGGCCGGGCCGGGGAGCGGCCGTCGGCGTCGGCGGTCGATGTGCTGCAGTCCTGGGACTCGCTGTCGTCCGCGGAGAAGATGCGCCTCGCCCAGCACGGCGGTCGCGACGAGCGCGCGGCGGCGCTGAGGGACCGCAACCGCTCGCTGCACCCGCACGTGCTGAAGAACCCACGGATGACCGTCGAGGAGGTGGTGGCCCTCGCGCGCAACCCGCAGGCCGCGCCGGAGATGCTGAAGCTGATCGCCGAGCGCTCGGAGTGGATGGGCCGCGCGGGCGTGGCCGAGGCGGTCGCGCGCAACCCGAAGACGCCCAACGACGTCGGCGTGAGGGCGCTCGCCAACTGCTCGGCGGAGGCGGTTCGTCAGATGGCGAAGGGGGTCGGGGCGCCGCCGCACATCGCGCAGGCCGCGCGAAAGCGGGTGCTGGGCTGATCGCTCAGGGAGCGGGGGGCGAGAGGCGGAAGGCGGTGGCGGTGGCGACGCTGCCGGGGAAGTCGAACCCGACGAGGTTGCCTCGCAGGCCCGTGGAGTCCTCGACGCCGACGGTGGCCTGCGAGCCGGTGTTGCGCACGTTGACGGGGTTGATGGTGCAGTAGTGCAGCTCGATCACGCCGGTGGTCTCGAAGAGCTTCGCCTGGAAGGTGAGGCGCTCGGAGCTGGCGCCGCTGACCGACTGCCAGTTGGTCCACTCGATCACGAAGCGGCGGGCGGGCGCCGTGCCGATGCTCAGGGTGCGCACCAGGCTGGTGGTGGCGTTGACCGGGGAGAGGTCGTCCCAGAAGGGCGCGACGAGGTTGTTCGGGACGCCCGCGGTCGGGATGGCGTCGTTGCTGTACTCGCTGCTCGGCGTCCCGGTCATGGAGGGCCAGAGCTGCGCGAAGCCGTTGGACGCCACGGAGAAGTGCGTCGCGGGGGTCGCGAAGAACTGGAAGGTCCACGGCAGCGCCGCGATGGCCGAGGTCGAGTCGTCGTCCCAGCCGCCCGTCGGGGTGACCGTGGCGCCGGAGGCCACGTCGTCGCAGGCGCCGGTGATCGACGTGAGGGTGTAGTAGGGCGTCCGCGCGGGGGAGAGCGGAGCGGCCGTCGAGGCGAGGGTGAACGCCCCGCCCGTCCCGGTGGTGGCGGTGACCGACACGATCAGCGTGCGCGGTAGCTGCGTGGGGTTGTCGAGGTTGAGCAGGGCCTCGCCGCCGTCGGCGGTCGCGAGCGCGGGGGTGCCCTGGCAGGTCGTCGCCGCGCAGTTGACGGCCGCTCGGACGCGGGGGCGCCAGGTGCCGCCCGACTGCGGCTGGGCGCGCACCGAGACGCGCTGCCCCGCCGGGACGGTCACGCTGTAGAAGACCTCGTTGCTGGTGTCGGTGGTGTTGCAGCGGGTCGCGCGCGCGGCCCCGGTGGTGGTGTTGCCCGTGACGGCGGTGGCGCCGTTGACGAGGACGGTGGCGGCGTCGCAGACGCTCGTCGGCACCACGGTGGTGACGGCCGCGGAGAGGTCGAAGGTGCCCGTGGCGGTCGCCGACGTGGCGGAGACCGAGAGGGTGAAGGTGCGGGGCGCCGCGCTGGTGTTGGCGAGCGCGAGGGTGGCCACGGTGCCGGAGCCGCCGGTGGCGTTGGCGACGCAGGTGGTGGCGGCGCAGCTGTCGAGCGCGCGGACCACGGGCGTCCAGGTGGGTGTCGTGCCGGTCGGGGTCGCGCGGATGGTCGCCTGCGAGTTGGCCGGGAGGGTGAACGAGTAGAAGAGCTGCCCGGCGCCGTTGGTGACGCAGGTGGTGCTCGGGCCGCCGCTGCGGGAGATGTCCTGGGCGGTGACCGGCGCCGCGGCGGTGAGCGGCGTGGGGCTGGCGCACAGGGCGTTGGCGGAGACCTCGTAGGTGCGAGCGCGCAGCACGTAGCTGCCCGAGTTGCTGCTGTATCCGTCGACGATCACGCTGTAGTCGCCGGGAGCGAGCGCGGTGCGAACGACCGAGGAGTTGCCCGGGGTCGAGCCGCCGTCGTCGTCGCAGGCGACGGAGGTCGCCACGTCGCCGCAGGTGCGGCGGATGGAGACCACCGTGTCGAAGCTCGTCGCGGGGTTGTCGGTGTCGATGATCACGCCCGTGGTCGAGGTGACCGTGAGGCTGTAGACGTTCTCCGGGCCGCCGGTGTTGCCCTGGCAGGTCGACGAGGCGATGGTGCTGGCGCCGCGGGTGATGCCGTTGATCGGCGCCACGGTGCCCGGCAGGGTGATGCTCCCGAGCGGCATGGCGCAGCCCACGGACTGCACATCGGCCGGAGCCGCCGCGTCGCCCGTCGCGTCCGCACGAGGCGCGTCCGCCGGGCCAGCGTCCATCGGGCCCGCGTCCATCGGGCCCGCGTCCATCGGGCCGGAGTCCGTGGCGCCAGCGTCCGCGGGGCCCGCGTCCGTGACGCCGGAGTCGAGGTCGCCCGCGTCCGCGGGGCCGGTGTCCGTCGTGCCCGCGTCCGTCGTGCCCGTGTCCACGGGGCCGCTGTCCGTCGTGCCCGAGTCCCTGGGGCCGGTGTCGCCCGTCGGAACATCAGGCCGTACGCCCGTGTCGACCGCCCCGGTGTCCGCGGGGCCCGAGTCGGTGCCGCTCTGCGTGCCGTCAGCGCCGCAGCCGGCGAGCAGCACGGCCATCACTGCATAGGACCATCGTGTAGACATCAGGCTCTCTCTCCGTTGGATGGCTGACTGGGCGGCGCACGGGATCACCCGACCCCGACGCCTCCCGATCCGACGCCCCGGGTTGAGGGGGGCGACCGCGCACGCGTGCGGATGAAAATCCACGACGCGAGAACGTCAGGTTTACTAACGTAGTTGCGGGTGCCTTGGAAGCATCGTGGCCGCGATGCCTCATACGCGACCACGGAGAGGGTGACGGGCGGGCCCCGACGCTGCGATGATGCGAGGGCTCATGACCCCGCGAAGCCACCGTCGCTCGTTGCTCGTCGCCTCGACCTTCGCGCTCCTCGCGGGCTCGGCGCTCGCCTTCGACCAGGCCACCGTCGCCCGCGCGCATACGGGCGACCGCAACCTCGTGCGCGCCAACCTCACCGGCGCCGCCCTCCCCAGCGAGGACCTCGCCAACGCCAACCTCACCGCCGCCGACCTCGTGCGCGCCAACCTCGCCGGCGCCAACCTCACCGGCGCCAACCTCTCCGACGCCCGGCTCACCTCGGCGAACCTCAGCGGCGCCAACCTCACCGGCGCCAACCTCACCGGGGCGCACCTGGAGAGCGCCAACCTGACGGGCGCTCGCCTCGAGGGCGTCAGCCTCCTGCACGCGCAGCTGACGGGCGCCACCCTCAACGGCGCCAACCTCACGGCAGCGCACCTCACCGGGGCCAACCTCCGCGGGGTGCACAGCGACGCGGCCACCGTCTGGCCGGCGGGCTTCGCGCACCCGCCGCCCGATCCCGCGCCGGTGGACGCGGGCGCTCCGACCCCGGCGCCCACGGCCCGCTCGCGACGAGGGCGCTGACGGCCCTTCGGGGCCCTCTCGATCTCTCGCGGGAGATTCGTGCGGCCGCCCTTGCGCCAGGCCCCCGCCCGGGTAATGCCCGGCGGCCATGGTGGTGGCGGTCGAAGGCCTGCGAAAGAGCTACCGCGTGGGCGGCCGCGCGCTGCCCGTGCTGCACGGCGCCAGCCTGCGCATCGAGCGGGGCGAGTTCGTCGCCATCATGGGCGCGTCGGGCTCCGGGAAGAGCACGCTGCTGTCCATCCTCGGGCTGCTGGAGAGCTACGACGCCGGGCGCTACACCCTCGCGGGGCACGACACCCGCTCGCTCACCGAAGAGCGCGCCGCCAGGCTGCGCAACGCGCTGCTGGGCTTCGTGTTCCAGTCCTTCCACCTGCTGTCGCACAAGACCGCGTGGGAGAACGTCGCGCTCCCGCTCGCCTACGCGGGCGTCGATCGCGCCGAGCGCCGCCGCCGCGCCCTCAGCCTGCTCGCTCGCCTCGGCCTCGCGGCCCGCGCCGGGCACCGCCCGGACGAGCTCTCCGGCGGCCAGCGGCAGCGCGTGGCCATCGCCCGGGCGCTCGCCAACAACCCCCCGGTGATCCTCGCCGATGAGCCCACCGGCAACCTCGACTCGAAGACCTCGGGCGAGGTGATGCAGCTCTTCCGGGAGATCCACGCGAAGGGGCGCACCATCGTGCTGGTCACCCACGAGCCCGCGGTCGCCGCCTCGGCCGACCGGGTGATCCTGGTGCGCGACGGTCGCGTGGTGCGCGGCGACGCCTCGGGCGAGACGGCGCCGTCGCCGTGATCGACCTGCTCGCCGAGGTCTTCGAGGGCGTGGCCCGGCACCGGATGCGCGCGGCGGCGACGGCCTTCGGGGTGTTCTGGGGCATCCTGATGCTGGTGGTGCTGCTGGGCGGCGGCAGGGGCCTGCGCAACGGCCTCGACAAGCTCTTCGCCGACACGGCCACCAACTCCGCGTGGATCAACGTCGGACGCACCAGCATGGGCTTCGAGGGCCTCGGCCCGGGGCGGCAGCTCACCATGACCATCGACGACGTCGAGGCCGTCGCCCGCGCGGTGCCGGAGCTGCAGAACGTCGCGCCGAGGCACAGCGCCCCGTCGGGCCTCACCTTCACCCATGGCACCCGCAACGGCGCCTTCCCCACCTACGGGATCTACCCCGGCTACGCCGTCGTCGAGCGCACCCAGGTGCTGCGAGGCCGGCTCATCAACGACCTCGACGTGGCCCGTGCGCGGCGGGTGGTCATCCTCGGCGTGCGCGTCGCGCAGACCCTCTTCGGGGCGAGCGAGGCCGTCGGCAAGACGGTGGAGATCGGGGGCGTCCCCTTCCTGGTGGTGGGCGTCTTCACCGACGCCGGGGGCGAGGGGGAGCTGCGCCGGGTGTTCATGCCGTACACCGCGCTGGCGCAGACCTTCGACGCGCGCAGGCAGGTGAACCTCATGACCGCCACGCTGCGCCCCGGCGCCTCGCCCGAGCGGGCGACGGCCCACCTCCGGCGGCTCTTCGCCCGGCGCAAGCGCTTCGACCCCAACGACCGCGGCGCCGTCGACGTGTGGTTCGCCGAGCAGGAGTACCGGAAGTTCGTGATCCTGATGCGAGGCATCGACCTGGCGGTCATCGTGGTGGGCCTCGGCACGCTGGTCTCCGGCATGGTCGGCATCAGCAACATCATGTTCGTCTCGGTGCGGGAGCGCACGGCGGAGTTCGGCCTGCGCCGGGCGCTCGGTGCGACGCCCTCGACGGTGATGGCGATGGTTCTCTCCGAGGCCGTGGCCCTGGCCTTCGGGGCGGGCGGCCTCGGCCTGCTGGTGGGCGTCGGCCTCGTCGAGGCGGCCCGCCGCGCGGAGCTGCGGTCGGACTACTTCCGCGACCCCAGCATCGACCTGAGCACCGCCCTCACGGCCCTCGGGGTGCTGGTCGCGACCGCCGTCGTCGCGGGGTATTTCCCGGCCCGCGAGGCGGCGCGGCTCAACCCCAACGAAGCCCTCCGGAGCAGCTGATCGCTACGATGACGACGCACGACGAAGGTGAGCCCGACGACGCCCTCGAGGCCGCGGTGGAGGTCGCTCCCGAGAGAGCTCCGTGGCGCCGCTGGCTGCCGAGGATGGCGGCGCTGGCGGTGCTGGTGGGGGCGGGCGTGGTCGGGGCGAGGTCGTGGCGTCGGGCGCACGCGTCGGCGCTCCCGACGGGGCTGCGGGTGCGGCTCGGCGAGGTGGTGGTGAAGGCCCAGGCCACCGGGCGCATCGTGCCGAGGCAGGAGGTCTTCGTGCGCCCGCTGGTGTCGGGGATGCTCGTCGAGCTCACCGCGCGGCCTGGCGCCGTGGTGCACCGGGGCGACCTGCTGGCGACGGTGCGCATCCTGGCCGACCCGGTGGCGCTGGGCGACGCGAGGGCGCAGGTGAGCCTGGCGAGGGTGCGCCACGAGCGGGCGGCGAGGGAGCTCGCGAGGGCGAGGGCCCAGTCGGCGCGCGACCTCATCGCGGGGCAGGCGCTCGACCAGGCGACGGGTGACGAGGCCGTGGCCAGGGCGGAGCTCAGCGCCGCGCTCGGTCGGGCGCAGCTCATCGCGAGGGGGAGCGCCGCGGGGTCGGCGCTGCGGTCCAACCGGGTGCTGGCGCCGGTGGACGGGACCGTGCTCGCGGTGCCGGTGAACGTGGGCGACTACGTGAGCGAGACCAGCGGCTTCCGGGACGGGACGACGGTGGCCGTGGTCGCCGACATGACCGACCTGCTCTTCAAGGGGCAGATCGAGGAGGCCTACGTGGGGCAGCTGCAGCTCGGGATGCCGGTGGCGATCCGGGTGGGGGCGCTGCCCTCGGAGAGCCTGCGAGGGACGCTCCAGTGGATCTCCCCGCGAGCGACCATCGAGCAGGTGGGAGGCGCCGCGGGGAGCGGGGTGCAGGCGCTGACGGCGTCGAGCGCCGGGGTGACGCGCTTCGAGCTGTGGGCCGCGGTGGCGCACCCGCCGGGCGCCGTGCGGGCGGGCTACAGCGCCTCGGCGGAGGTGGAGCTGGCTCGCGCGACGAGGGTGCCGATCATCGAGGAGAGCGCGCTGCGCTTCGAGGAGGGCAGGGCGTACGCGCAGCCCTGCGGCGGAGGCCCCGAGCGGGCGGTGACCGTGGGCGTCTCGGACGGGGTGCGCATCGAGGTGACCGGGGGCCTGCGGCCGGGCGACTGCGTGCGGGAGCGCGAGGGTCGCTGAGAGGGGGGGGGCTACAGCGAGCGGCGGGCGTAGTGCGCCGCGGTGAGCGCGCCGAGGGCGCCGGTGAGGACGACGGCCCAGGGGGTCGCCGGGGAGCGCCAGAGGGCGAGCAGCACGGCGGCGAACTGCAGCACCGTGGTGGCCTTGCCGAAGACGTCGGCGCGCTGCTCGTGGTGACGGGCGGGGGAGTCACGGCGTAGCAGCACCACCGCGGCGAGGAGGGCCTCGCCGATGTCTCGCGCGCCGAGGACGACGGCCTCCCAGGGGGTCAGCCGGTGGGTGACCGCGAGGGTGATCACCACGCCGAGGACGAAGATCTTGTCGGTGGCGCCATCGACGACGGCGCCCATGGGAGAGGTCTGCCCGAAGCGCCGCGCCCACCAGCCGTCGAGGACGTCGGTGAGGCCCGCGAGGGCGAGGACCCCGAAGGCCCACCAGGGCTTGTGGGCCACCAGGGCGAAGAGGACCATCAGCGGCACCCGCGCGAGGCTGAGCAGCCCCGGCACGCGAAGCAGGTCGCGGAGCAGGTACTGCGGATCGGCGGATGGAGACAGGGTGGCCATCGGACCTCTGGGCTTCAGTCTGGGTCCTGCCAGGGGACTCAGCCAGGGCGATGGCGGGGGGCGGGGAGAGGGAGCTCAGCGTGGGATGGCGCTGGCCCAGCGCTTCATGTGCTCGTTGACGTTCTTGCCCAGGTGGGCCTCGACCACGCCGAAGCCGGACAGGCAGTGGATCGCCTTGACCTCCATCTCCCGGAAGTCGTTCGACTCGCGGAGCGTGGCGAGCTTGTCGTGCTCGCCGCGCACGAGGATGAAGCCGTTCATCACGCCGCCGTGACGGCTGAGGATGGCGGGCTCGTAGCTGTCCACGACGCCCTCCTTCAGCTTCTTTTCGTAGAAGGCGAGGGTCGCGTTGAAGAGCTCGCCCGCGTTCTTCTCGCGGCCGGTCTTGACGTCGTTCCAGAGCAGAATGAATCCAGCGTTCGACATGAGAGGCCTTCCCTTCGCCGCCACTGCTGGGCGGCTCTTGATGGGCTGAACGTCCTCCGCGCGAGAGCATCCCGCTGCGTGGTTCCCCGAACGAGCCCGCCACTCCCTGGAGCCTCGCCGGGAGCCGTCAAGAGGGTATCTGGACCGACGCGCGCCCTCCGGCGCCGTTGAGGATTCTTTCGAAGGGCGTGAAGCCCCTCCGGGGTGGTCGCAACAGACTGGCGGGATCGGGGAGGACGCCACGGCGCGCGTCGTATGGCCGCGGACCCGCACACCCTTCGGAGCCTATCGATGGAACCCCAGAGCACGATCGCACAGGACCGCGTCGGAGCGCTGCTCAACGGCAGATACGAGCTCCTGCGGCTCGTGGGCGCCGGGGGCATGGGGGCCGTCTACGAGGCGCGCAACACGTGGACCGGTCGGCGCGTCGCCATCAAGGTGTTGCACCCGGAGTTCGCGCAGAACGAGGAGGTGCTGGCGCGCTTCTTCCGCGAGGCCCAGGCCGCGACGCGCATCGCGCACCCGAGCATCGTGGAGGTGCTCGACCTCGGCCAGGACGGGGCCGACGGGGTCTATTACATCGTGCAGGAATTCCTGGAGGGTCGTGACCTCCGGGCCGAGATGGACGAGGTCGGCGCGATGTCGCCGCGCCGCGCGGTGGAGCTCATGGCCCCGGTGATGGCCGCCCTGGCGGCCGCGCACGCGAAGGCAGTGGTGCACCGCGACATCAAGCCCGAGAACATCTTCATCGCCCACGGTCCTGACGGCGCCGTCACGCCGAAGCTCATCGACTTCGGCATCTCCAAGATGGTCGACCTCGAGCCCGCCCTGCTGCGCCGGACGACCCCCGGCACCACCCTCGGGACGCCCTATTACATGTCCCCCGAGCAGTGCCGCGGCGACGCCGGCCTCGACGGGCGCAGCGACGTCTGGGGCGTCGGGGCCGTGCTCTACGAGATGCTCTCCGGCGCCCTCGCCTTCGAGGCGCCCAACTACAACAGCCTGATCGTGAAGATCGTGACGAGCGCCCCCGCCCCGCTCGCCGAGCGCGCGCCCGAGGTCCCGGCCGAGCTCGCAGCGATCGTCCACCGGGCGCTGACCGCGAGTCTCGACGAGCGCCTGCCCTCGATGGAGGCCTTCCTCGAGGCGCTGCGGCGGTGTCCGCTCGATCGCTCCTCCGCCCCGCCGATGCCGCGCGCCTCGGGCCGGCGGCGGGCGGTGGTCCCGGCGGCGGCGGGCCTCGCGGTGGCGTGCGCGCTGCTGCTGGCCCTGGCGTCTCGCGGCTCGGCGGTGCACTCCGCGCCCGCGCCCGTCGCCCGACCCGCTGCGACGCGGGTCGAGGTGATCGCGCCCGCGGTGGTGGAGACCGTCCGCGCGTCGGCCGTCGCCGCGCCGCCGAGGGCGATCACCCGGCCGCGGCGGGCGGCGGCCCCGCGCACGGCGGTGCGTCCGGCGTCGAGGGTGGAGCTCGACTCGCCGGTGGTGGCGCCGCCGCCGCTGGAGCGGTCGGCCAACGGGGCGCTGATCCTCCCTCCGTAAGGGGATGACGGGCGAGAGCGATGGGCATGCGAGGAGGAATCATGGTCCGAGGGTCGAGGCTCGCCGCGCTGGCGGCGGCGATGGTGCTGGCGGGGCGGATGGCAGGCGCGCAGGTCGTCGAGGTCGAGGTCGAGGCGCTGGTGCGCCACGGGGTCGAGCTGCGTCAGCGGGGGGATGACCTCGGGGCGCTGGCGGAGTTCCAGCGGGCGCTCGGGCGCTCTCGGGAGCCTCGGGTGCTGGCGCAGCTCGCGCTCGCCGAGCAGGCCCTCGGGCGCTGGCTCGACGCCGACCGCCACCTGCGCGCGGCGCTGCTCTCCAGCCACGACCCGTGGATCGTTCGCAACCGCGCCTCGCTGCATCAGGCCGAGGAGCAGGTGGGCGCGCACCTCGGTCGCCTCCGCGTCGCCGGGGCGGTGGAGGGCGCCGAGGTGTACGCCAACGACGAGCGCGTCGCGACGCTGCCGATGGCCGAGCCCGCGAGGGTGGCGGCGGGAACCAACGTCGTCGAGGTGCGCGCCCCGGGCTACGTCACGATGATCCGCCGCGTGCAGGTGGAGCCGGGGCAGGAGTCGAGGGAGACCTTCGCCTTCGTGCGCGAGTCACCCGTCCCGGCGTCTCCGCCTGCGCTGCAGCTCGGGTCGATGGCGACGCCGAGGGCGCCGGAGCTCGCGAGGGGAGGCGACGCGCAGCGGGCGATGGCGTGGGTGACGCTGGCCACCGGGGCGGCGGGCATCGGTGTCGGGGTCTTCGCCCTGGCGCGGCGAGGGGGGCTGGTCACCCGCTACGACGAGCACCGCGACCCGGAGTGCCCGGGGACGGACTCGGCCACGCAGCCGACGGTGTGCGCGGGCTTCCTCGACGACATCGGCGCGATGCAGGCGCTCGCCATCGGGGGCTTCGTGGGCGGAGGCGCGCTGTCGCTCCTGTCGACGGTGCTCTTCGCGACGCTGCCGGCGGCGGAGGAGCCGGCGCGGGGCCTCGCGTCGGTGCGCTGCGGCGGGGGACCGGGCCTCGCGGGGGTGAGCTGCGGCGGGGTGTTCTGACGACATCGTGGCCCCGGGGGGCGACGGCGCGAGCATACCTCCCAGTGTAAAGACCGGCGGGCTTGCGGCTCGGGGCGGTGGTCCTAAGCGGGAGGGATGTTCGAACAACTCCTCCAGCAGTTTCTGGGTTCGTCGCAGGGCCAGGCGGCCATGCAGACGCTTCAACAACAGCACGGGATGAACCCCGCCATGGCGCAGCAGACTCTCGGGGTCGCGGGCGAGGGGGCCGCGCAGGCGCTCCAGCAGGCCAACGCGGGTCCACCCGGCAACGCGGCGGGGCTGCTCGGCGGCGGGATCACGGCCAACGCCATCACCGGCGCCCTGTCGGGGATGCTCGGCGGCGGCGGCCTCGGCGGCGCCCTCGAAGGGGGCCTGAGCGGCGTGGTCGCGGGCAAGGTCGGGGAGATGCTCGCGGCCCGCATGGGGATGAACCCGCAGATGGCCTCGCTCATCGCGGCGGGCATCGCGCCCCACCTGGTGAACTTCATCCAGGCCCGCATGGGCACGCAGAACGCCTCCGGGCCCGGGCCCTCTGCGCCGGGTCCTGCCGCGCCGCCGATGATCCCGCCGAGGATGCAGAACCAGGGGCCCGCGGCGTCGATGCAGCCGATGGGCGGCCCGCAGTGGGCGCCGCCGATGCAGAAGGGCGCCGGGGCGCAGGGCAAGTTCGATCCGTCGCAGCAGGGCGCCTTCGACCCGTCGCAGCAGAAGATGTCCAAGGGTGGCTTCGACCCCTCGCAGGACGGCAGCAACAAGGACCAGGGCCCCGGCTGGAAGAAGGGCCAGTAGCCCTCCGCGCTACGGATGGATCATGTCGAGGTGGGTCCCGTCGGCCAGCTCGACGAGGCTGTCGGGGCAGCCGTTGCGCACCAGCCACTCCCGCCGCTCCGCCTCCGGCACGGCGACGTAGTCCGTCGGCGTCACCCGAAACCCCAGGTGCTGGCTCGTCGGCGGGCGATACACCGTCCCCGGCGTCGGCTCATATCGCTCGGGAGCGGCGCCGGTGCGCCGGTCGCCGAGGAAGAAGATGTGACAGGCGTGCCACTGCTCGCGGTCGCGAGGAGAGAGCTCGGCGAAGGCCGGCGGCAGCTCGTCGACGGCGAGCGTGTGGTCACGCCTCGCGGGGGCCTGCGCCCGGGCGGGGGCGGAGGGCCGTGGGGAGCTCGGCGGCGTGGGCGTGGGCGTGGTGAGGTGTGGCGCGGCGGTGCTCGCCGAGACGACCGCATGGGACGAGGCGCAGGCCATGCCGAGCACGGCGACGCCGGGGAGAAGCGCGAACCTCATCGGGCGATGGTAGTGCACCCGCGTGGCGGAAGCCCCGCGTGCTAGTGAGCGGCGCAGAGAATGAGTCCGATCGTCGACCGGGTCCGCAAGCTCATCGCCCTCGCCGGCTCCCCCAACGAACACGAGAGCCGCAGCGCGGCCGCCATGGCGTGTCGGCTCATCCGCGAGCACGGCCTGCACGTCGACGACCCATCGCCCCACGGTCGTCACGTCGAGCGCGAGCCCGAGGCCCCGCGCCGCCGCACCCGCGGGCCCTACACCCGCGACCGCTCCACCCGGGGTCGGGCGCACTGCCGCGAGTGCTCCGAGCCCATCGACGACGCGGAGGTCTTCCGCGACGACGACGGGGCGCCCGTCCACGGGGACTGCATCCCCCGCGGCGAGCGCCCCTGAGCGGTCGTTCAACTCCCTCGGTGGCTGCCGCCGCATCGCTGAATCCCCACCACGGACCCTCAACCGGTCTCCTCGATCCTCCTGTTGCCAGACCGAGGACGGTCGCACGCGCATCGAGTGCCGCTTCGAGGGCGACACCCTCTGGCTGACGCAGGCGCTCATTGCCGAGCTGTTCCGGGTGACGCCGCAGAACGTCACGATCCACCTGAAGGCCACCTACGCCGAGGGGGAGCTCGATCCGGCGGCAACCTGTAAGGCATCCTTACAAGTTCGCTCCGAGGGTTCGCGGTCGGTCACGCGGCGCCTGCTGCACTACAGGGCCTCGCGCATGACTTCGACACCGATGGAGGGAACTCCGGCGAGGGACCGCTCACGTCGTCAGTCCCCGTCCTCACCCGGAGCGAAGCGGAGGGGAGAGACCGCCCACGTCGTCAGTCACCCAGCGCTCGGTTCGTCTCGCGAGGGGCCGTAGGCGGTTCGCGCTCAACGACTCGGCCGAAACGTGGGCGGTCGCCCCCCCTCCGCTTCGCTCCGGGTGAGGACGGGGACTGACGACCACCCCTCTCAAGGTCTCAAGGGACACTTGATCGTCGCCCACCCATGCCTGGGGTACGGCGTGCGGCCTCTTCATCGACGTGCAGCGCCTGACCCCAGGCAACATCAGGTGGTCACCTTCGCGCGACGCGAAGGTTGCATGGGGACGGGGAGGCGCGACGTGGGTTCAGGTGCGGAGTGAGCGCGGCGACGGCGAGGGCAGACGCGGCGACGGTGAGGGCGGGCCGTGCGAGGACGGCGACAGCGCCTGCCCTTGCAACCTTCGCGTCGCGCGAAGGTGACCACCTGATGTTGCCTGGGGTCAGGCGCTGCACGACGATGAAGAGGCCGCACGCCGTACCCCAGGCATGGGTGGGCGACGATCAGGTGTCCCTTGGGACCTTGAGAGGGGTGGGACTGACGACGTGAGCGGTCCCTCGCCGGGGCTCCCCCATCGCCCATTGGTGTCGAAGTTATGCGCGAGGCCCGAAAGGTGTTCATCGACTTCCAGCGGCACCTGTACGAGACGGCACCGCTGCCCTGACCTCTCCCCACACCCATCTCCCGCATCGTTCTCTCTCCCGCTCCGCTGCACCCTTCCGCTACGCTCGTTCCCCATCCGGGCGCCTGCGTCGTCGCCGTGCGCCCTTCACGTCTCCGCTGAAAGGACACCGATCACACGATGAGCGACTCCTCGAAGACGCCTGAGCTCTCCAAGGAGGTGCTCGACCTCCAGAAGGACTGCGACCGCACGGCCGCCATGGCCCGGCAGCACGCCGCCGCCCTCGGCGCCGCCATCGCCGCCCGCCACGACGCCGCGAGCGGCGAGGCCGCCGCGTCCCTCGCGCGCTCCATCGCCGTCTCTATCGCCGCCCGCAGCGCCGACCTCGTGAAGGCCGACGTCACCCTCACCCGCGAGCGCGCCGACGACGCGCAGCCCCGCCGCGACCGCGACGCCAGCGAGGTGCTCACCCGCGCCGCCATCGAGGACGTGCGCCGCCGCGTGGTCGGCCTCTACGACGCCCCCATGCTGGAGTCGCTGCTGCTCGCCGGGGCCATGCCGAAAGACCCGCTCCAGCTGGTGAAGTACGCACTCCGCGCCGCCGCTCACCTCGAGAAGCAGAAACCCGCTGACTTTCCCGACGCCTTGATCGATGGGGGCAAGCCCACGCCGAAGAAGTGGGCGAGCGCCATCCGCACCCCGGCGGAGAAGCTCGACGCGGCGCTCAAGGCCGTCGGAGCCGAGGACGCCCAGCTCGTCACGGCCCTCGCCGGTCGCGACAACCTCTTCGGCGAGGCCGAGACCGACGAGCCGCGGGCCCGCGCCGTGCTCGACGCGCTGCTCCGCTACGCCCGCCTCGACGCCGAGGCCGACCGCCTCGCCCGCCCCATCGGCACCCCCCGCGCGCCCTCGGCGGAGGAGCCCTCCCCGGAGCCGCTCCCCGACGCGGCCCCGACGAAGTAGGCCTCCCCAGCCGACCACCGGCGCCTGTTCCCGTCTGGGGAGGCCTTCCCAGACGTGGATTGCTGTCATCCCACCGCTGGGGAGGGGACTCGCCGCCCGCTGCGCTCGCCCGCCCCCGCGTCAGCTGCCGCAGCGTCTGCATGGCCGCGTCCCACCAGCGCCAGTGGGCTGCCGCTCGAAGCGGCTTCGTGATAATCGGTGCGCTGCGATTCATGATCGGTCGGGGAGGACGATCGGGCGTGTCAGACCGCGGCGCTGTCTGTCGTCCCTCCACACATCTGCAGGAGGTGAGGATGAACAGCTACGACAGGCAGGCGTTGGATGAGATCGTGACGTGGCGTGCGCCCAGCGACTCGAAGCTCTCGAAGTTCTTGAAGCCGGTGACCGAGAAGGTCGAGCAGGCCGGAGACTGGGTCGCCGACACCCGCCTCGGAGCGGTGGTCTTGAAGGCCATCGCGGGCGTCGTATCCGTTGTCAACGACGCGAGCGCGTGGAGCGTCCGCAGGAGCGCCATCCTCGCGGAGTATCGGTCCGACGGAGCGACGACCGTCCATGACCTGAGCGACATCCACGACCTTTCACTGAAGCGCGTCGAGACCACGGTCGGGTACCTCGCCGCGAAGTACAAGACCCTCGCGCTGGCGGAAGGCACCGCCGCCGGCACCGCCGGCCTCCCTGGTATGGCCGTCGACATCCCGGCGCTGGTCGCCCTCGCGCTCCGCGCGGTGAACGAGTACGCGACCTACTACGGCTACGACGTCTCGCTGGAGTCGGAGCGCTATGTCGCGATGACGGTGCTCGCCGTCGCCACCGGCGGAGACACGGTCGCCAAGCAGGCAGCGATGACGGAGGTCGCGAAGGCCACGGTGATGGCCGCGCAGAAGAAGACCTGGGACGAGCTCCAGCGCGTCGCCGTGGTCCGCCTCATCCAGAAGCTCGCAGAGCAGCTCGGCATCCGACTCACGAAGGCGAAGCTCGCGCAGGCGCTCCCGGTGTTCGGCGGGCTCGTCGGCGGCGGGTTCAATGCGTGGTACCTGAGCAAGGTCTGCTTCGCGGCGCGCATGGTCTACCGCGAGCGCTTCCTGCGGGAGAGGTACGGTGAGTCCGTGGTGCCGCACTACGGTCGCGCGAGGGCATAGGGCCTGCCGGACTGCGCCGGGCTCAAGAGGTGGGGGGCGACGCCGAGGAGAAGCGCGAACCTCATCGGGCGATGGTAGCCCCCTCCCGGTGTCTACGCCGTGAGCTCGACCCGCAGCGCGCGCCTCCGCGGGTGCGTCTCCCTCGCCCAGGCCACCCACGCCTTCGACTCCTCCACGCCGAGCCCCTGCATCCGCCGGATGAAGCCCGCCGCCTCCCGGTAGCGCGCCCGATCGCCCGTCGCGACCAGCGCCTCGACGTGCGCCGACCAGATCGTCATCGCCACCGACGGCCTCTTCTCCGCCGCCGCCTCGGCCACCGCGAGCCGCGCGCCCGACACCACCGGGTGCGCCGCGCTCGCCACCGTGGGCTCACCCCGCGTGCACTCCTCCGCCGCGTCGAGCTCGCCCATCGCCAGCAGCACCCGCACCGCCTCGGGCCGCCGCCCGCCGCGCGCCGCGAGCGACGCCACCACCCGCGACTGCAGCGCCGCCCGCTCGGCCTCCGGGGTCTCCTCCCGCAGCGACTCCCAGCGCGCGACGCTCGGATACATCCCGAGCATCTCCTCGGCGGTCACCCTCGCCGCCGCCAGGTCGCCCCGAGCCCGGCAGCGCATACCCCACCAGGTAAAGAGCGCCTCGCTCGGATCGCGCTCCAGCCGGGCCCGCACCGCCGCGTCGAGGTCGGCGCCCACTCCCCAGCGGGCGAGCAGCCCGGCCACCGCGGGCAGCGCCCCGGTCGGGCACTCCCACGCCGCGGCCACCGCCTCGTCGCGGCGCCCGTGCAGCAGCATCGCGTCGACCAGCTCGACGTGGCGCCCGAGGGACTTCAGCCCGCGCAGCACCTCGTCGAGGTCGAGGCCGTCGCGCAGCAGCTCGAAGAGCAATCCCCCGAAGGGCATCGACGACCACGCCAGCGGGTCGTTGGCCGCGAAGCCCTCGCGCGCGGCGCGCTCGAAGATCCACCCCGCGACCATGGCCCGCTCGGCCTCGTCGGCGTAGCGCAGGATCGCCTCGGGGATCTCCTCCGCCGCCCCGACGTCGCTGCACGCCAGGTCGCCCTGCGCCACCGACCAGAGCGCCGTCAGCGCCTCGCGCCTCAGGTCGCGGTCCTTCGCGCGCGCGAGCGCCGTGGTGAGCCCCCTCGCGGCGTCGACCGCCAGCGCCCTCAGGGCCCCGTCGCCGTCCTGCCCCGCCACCGCGGCGTAGCCCTCCAGCACCCCTTCGCCCAGGCCCCGGAACACCTCCGTCGCCCCGCGCAGGTCGCCCGCCCTCAGCAGCGACTCGCCCCGCGCCTTGAGCACTGAGAGCTCCCAGGTGATGGCCCCGGCCGCGCCCCACGCCGTGCCGTGCCGACGCATCGCCGACCGCGCCCGCTCGCCGCTGTGGGCCACGGGCATCGCCACGCGCTCGAGCCACGGAGCCAGCGCCACCATCTCCTCGACCAGCGACGCCAGTGACTCGGTCGAGCGCCGCCGCAGCGAGGCCCCCACCCCGCTCGCGTCGTGGAAGGCCCACGGCCGCGACGCCCAGGTCATCAGCACCGCAGCCGCGTGCTTGCACCGCCCGGTGGACCCCGCCGCGCAGCCGCAGCGCGCCCGCACCACCCTCGCGCCGTCGTCCGAGAGGGTCACCTCGACCGGGTACGCCGGCCGGTCGCCGCCCTCACAGCAGGCCCGCAGCGCCCGCCCCGCGCGCCGCGCGTCGAACACCCCGTCGCGCCCGCAGAGGGCCTCCGCCTTCGCGCGCACGGCCTCGCTGAACCCCTCGAACCACCCGGTCGTCGTCGTGCTGTCCATGGGTCCAACCTCGCCCTTCGCGCGCATGCGCACAAGGGCGGGCTGGACATACCCTGTCACCACCTCGCGCGGGTGTTGAGGAAGCTTCTGGTGGCCGGGACGACCACCTCCGGGCGCTCCAGAAGTACGAAGTGCGAGGCCCTCCGGAGGTGGATCGCCTCGGCGTCGGGGAGGCGCCTCGCGATGACATGGGACTGGTACGCCGGGGTGAGCCAGTCCCATGCGCCGGAGACCACCAGCGCGGGGACGTGGATGTCCCTCAGGTGGTGGAGCACCGAGTGGGCGTCGAGCTCCTGGAAGAGCCGGAGGTAGTTGGGGAAGGTGCGCGGGTCGAACACCTCGCGCATGTAGCGCTCCATCACCGGGGTCATCTGCGCGGGTCGGGCGCGGGAGATGAGCCAGAAGAGGGCGGCGGCGGGCATGACGGTGCGCGGCGCGGCGAACTCGATGGCGCGGGCGAGGTCGGGCCGGTCGGCGACGGTCTCCACCACGGCGTTGAGCCAGGCGCCGGCGAAGGGCATTCTTACGAAGGGCTGTAATCCCGAGGAGAAGACGTGGCCGTAGGTGCCGTTCATGAGCAGCATCCCCGCGACGCGCTCGGGCATCATGGAGGCGGCCTCGAGGCTCACCTGCACGCCCATGCTCCAGCCGCAGAACACGGCGCGGTCGACGCCCTCCGCGTCGAGCACGGCGAAGGCGTCCTCGGCGTGGTCGGTGATGCTCAGGTGGGCGCTGCGCGAGGGGGCCGTGGAGTCGAAGAGCCCGCGGTAGTCCCAGGTGATGATGCGGTAGTGGTCCTGGAGAGCGTCGACCAGGGGCTGCCAGGTGTAGAGCCTGCCGCCGAGGCCGTTGGCCAGGAGGAGGGTTCGCTCGCCGCGACCCATGACGGTGTACGCGACGCGGGCGCCGTGGCGGGTATCGATGTATCGGGTGGGGTGCTCGTCGGCCATCGCGCTGAACGGTAGCGCAGCCGACGAGCGGAGGGGGAGGGACTAGCGACCGGCGTCAGCCGTGGTGCTGGTGTTGTCCGACTGCACGCACTCGATGGTCGCCTCGGCGCCCGTCGGGACGGAGTCGCCGTCGGTGAACGAGATGCGCTGGGTGCAGCTCGGGTTCGCGGGGTCGACGGTGGTGTCGTAGAAGAAGCCGTGCGAGCCGGCCGGGGCGGTCATGCCGGGCTGCACCGCGACCTGGCTGACGAGGCAGACCGCGCGGCCACCCTCGGTGGCGGCGGCGCCCGTGGCGCGGCGGCGGCCGTGGGCGGCGGTGCACCACTCGGCGGCGTTGATGGTGGCGGGGAGCTTCTCGCGCACCTCGCAGCCCACGCTGATGGCGGTGGCGCCCGCGGGGGTGCGGGAGTCGCAGTTCGGGCCCGTGGAGCAGCCCAGCGGGCGGCCCGTGGCGTCGCAGCAGGTGGGGCGCTGCGTGGCGAGCACGCGCGGCAGGCAGCGGCCGGTGAGGCGCTGCTGGATGCGCTGCACGATCTGGGTGAGCGCGTCGGTGTAATCGTTGCGGCAGATCGAGCTGACCGAGCCGTTGTTGTAGGTGGCCTGGAAGCGCCGGGCGACCTCGACGATGCGGCGCGACGGGAGCGCGAAGTACTGCACCATGGTGTCGCAGGCGGGGCGCATCGGGTCATACGAGCTGCCCTCGCGGCGGCACGCGGGCACGACGCGGGTGGAGCAGCTCGGGTCCATGTTGCGCTGGCGCATCGAGACCGGCCCTTCGGGGGACATGGTCGTGAGGCCGTCGGAGCCGTCGGGCATGCGGCCGAGGAGGGCGTCGTAGTCGGTCTGGCCGGACGCGGTCTGCGGCAGCATGATGGGCACGCCCGCGATGGCCGCGAAGATGACGTTCTCCGGGCGGTTGGGCTTGAGCGAGGTGAAGCCGCGGTTGGGCATGCGCGGGTTCATGTAGCGGTCGAGGTTCCAGGTCGGGTCCTGCGCGCCGCCGGGCTGGTACATGTAGAAGCGGAGGTTGAGGTCGGTGCTGGCCCACGCGGCGCTGGTGCTGTCGAAGACGCCGATGCCGTCGGTGCAGGCGACGCCGGACTCGGCGTAGCGGCAGTCGCGCACCGAGCCGTCTTCCTCGTCGGAGACGATCACGATGGCGAGCACGGCGTTGGGGCGCACGAAGCCGGCGTTGGGGTCCATGTTGCCCGCCTGCTCGCGCGGGTTGTGGACCACCAGGGCGCGGTACGCCGCTTCGAGCTGCTGCTCGAGGCCGCAGCCGTTGGTGGAGAGGTAGGCGTTGCAGACGAAGTCGTCGCGAAACTCCGCCGGGTTGGTGGTCGACGCGTCGAAGGTCAGGAACGCGGGGTACTGGTTGGGGTCCGTGGTGCAGCGCGCCGGGCGGGTGCCCGCGGGGGCCGTGGTCCACGGCTGGTGCGAGCGGATCGCCTGCCCGTTGCGGATCGGGTTGAGCAGGCCGTCGTCGCCGATGTCGCTGTTGGCGCACGACGGAACGGTGCTGCCGGGCGTGCCCAGGTCGGACGAGATGACGCCCACGTGGAGGCTCTTCACCGGGGGGTAGTCCGCGGTGCCGTCCATGTTGCGGTCCGGCGGGGACACCAACTGGTTGATGAGCACCGTGAAGTTGCGCGCGAGGTTGGCCTGGTTGGCCGCCATCGAGTTGGAGTTGTCGACCTCGAACAGGATGTCGACCGAGTCGACGGCGTTGTTCTGGATCGCGAGGCTCACGCCCGACTGGAGCCGCGTGTCAGGCGCGGCCACCGGGCGATCGAGACACCCCTGGCCGAGGACACCCAGCATCGCGACGGCCACGCCGCAGCGCATCGCACCGCGAAGACGAATGGATTGGGACATTGGAACGCACTGCTCCTTGAGCGAGGAAACCCGAGACACCCTGCGCAGCCGCGAACCATACAGACAGCGGCGCGGGACAGCAATCCCAGACACACTCGCCGGTGTGACCGGTGCGGATACGCTTGAGCAACCGCGGGGCCACGCTCGTCGCGCCGAGGGCCCGTTGCGGATCGAGCGCATCGCCGACAACCACGGTTGGCGCTACCCTGTCTGAAATGTCGCCCGGTCGAGCCGAGCGCGCTTGCTTGTGTCCCCAGGGATGCTGAACCCTTACGCCCGATGCCTCGTGGAGCGATCAATCGATGACTCGTGTCTTGCTGGTCGATGATGAGGAGAGCCTGCGCCTGGCCCTGAAGACGCACCTGCGAAAGCAGGGTCACGAGGTGCTGGCGGTGGGCGGGGCCGACGAGGCCATCGCGGCGATGGAGAAGGAGCCCGCGGAGTACGTCGTGACGGACGTGCGCATGCCCGGCGGGCGCTCGGGCCTCGAGCTGCTGCTGGAATTGCGGCGACGGTGGCCCGCCACGGCGGTGCTGGTGATGAGCGCCTACGGCTCCAACGAAGACGCGCTCGCGGCCATCAAGGCCGGCGCCCAGGACTACCTCACCAAGCCCTTCGCCCCGAGCGACCTGGCGTTCATGCTGCGCAAGGCCCAGGAGCGCGAGGCGCTGCGCCGGGAGAACCGCGAGCTGCGGGCCGCCGTCGCGCGCGACCACAAGTTCGACCAGCTCGTGGCCCGCAGCGAGCCCATGAAGGCGATGTTCGCGACCATCGCGCGCGTGGCGACCTTCAAGACCACGGTGCTCATCAACGGCGAGACCGGCGTCGGCAAGGAGCTCGTCGCGCGCTCGCTGCACCTGCGCTCGCCCCGCGCGGCCAAGCCCTTCATCGCCGTCAACTGCGGCAACTTCCACGAGAACCTCATCGAGAGCGAGCTCTTCGGCCACAAGAAGGGCTCGTTCACCGACGCCAACGCCGACAAGCGCGGGCTCTTCGAGGAGGCCGACGGGGGCACGCTCTTCCTCGACGAGATCGGCGACCTGCCGCTCGGGCTACAGGTGAAGCTCCTGCGCACGCTGCAGGAGAGCACCATCCGCCGCGTCGGGGAGAACATCGACCGCAAGATCGACGTGCGCGTCGTGGCCGCCTCGCTGCGCGACCTCACCAAGGAGGCCAAGGCCAACCGCTTCCGCGAAGACCTGCTCTTCCGGCTCAACGTGCTGACGCTGGTGATCCCGCCGCTGCGGGCGCGCAAGGAGGACATCCCCCTGCTCGTCGACCACTTCGTCGGGCGCTTCAACGAGCGCCTCGGCACGGAGATCACCGGGGTCGACCCGCAGGCGATGCGGCTGCTCTGCGACTACCCCTGGCCGGGCAACGTGCGCGAGCTCGAGCACGCGATGGAGCGCGCGATGGTGCTCTGCGAGGGCACCGCGCTGCAGCCGCACGACTTCGAGGGGAAGATCCGCGAGCCCTCCGACCCCATCGCCGCCGAGCTGGAGAAGGGCAACTACTCCATCAAGAAGACCACGCGCACCATCGAGGAGATCCTGATCCGCAGGGCGCTGGAGAAGACCAAGGGCAACCGCACGCGCGCCGCGGAGTTGCTCGAGATCTCGCACCGGGCGCTGCTCTACAAGATCAAGGAGTTCGGCATCACGTGAAGCTGACGAGCACGGCGTTGGCCTCGACGGTGCCGCCCAGGACGGCGTGCACCTTCGCCACGACGCCGACGCCGCGGGCCTTCACCTCGTTCTCCATCTTCATCGCCTCGACGATCATCACCGGCTGACCGGCCACGACGCTCTCGCCCTCGGCGACGAAGATCTTGATCACCCGGCCGGGCATCGGCGCCCGGACGTCGCGGCTCTTCGCGGCGCTCTCCGGCCCCTTGGCGCGGGCGGCGGCGCGCATGCGCTCGCTCTCGACCGGCACGTAGGTGCGCGTCCCGGAGGCCACCACGCCCAGCATCGGGCCGGAGCCCTCGATGGTCAGGTCGAGCACCCGCGCGCCGATGCGCACCGAGAGCTCCCGATCGGAGAACGACACCACGTCGACCGCCACCGGCCGCCCCCCGACCGACGCCGCGACCGAGCCGTCCGGCTGCAGGACGATCTCCACCTCGTGCTCGCGACCCGCTGCCTGAACAAAATATCGCATGGGAATTGCCGCGACCCTACGCCATCCCGCGCTGCCCCATCAACGCCTCGCGCCCCCGTGGCGGCCGTGTCACCCTACGAGCGCCCTAATGCCCTCCAGGCCGAGAGTCCGCGAGACGCCCACCGTGCTGCGCCCGATCGTCGGGTACTTCGAGCGCCGGGTCGACCCGCTGACCAACCTGTTCCTGGTGCTGCCCCTCTTCGGCATCTACCACCTCGGGGTGCTGACCCAGATGCGGCACAGCCGCCAGGGTTTTACCTGGGTCGGTAACGGGATGGACTTCCTCACGGGCACCGTCCTGGCCCTGGTGCACGGCGACATCCTGGCCTACACGGCCATCGCCGCGGGGGTGACCATCCTGCTGGGGCTGCTCATCCTCCGGGCACGCCGGCAGTCGAGCCTTCATCCGCGGCTCTTCATCCCGGTGCTGCTGGAGAGCACCCTCTACGCGCTCATCGTCGCGTCGCTCATCGGCTCCATCGTGCGCACCTTCGGCCTCGGGGTGCTCGACCACGAGGGCCTCCCCGCGCAGATCATCGCGTCCTGCGGCGCCGGGCTCCATGAAGAGCTGGTGTTTCGCATGGGGCTCTTCGGGGGCCTCGGGTATCTGCTCTCGCGGCGCATGAAGCCCTGGATCGGCTGGCTCATCGCCCTCGGCTTCTCCTCGGTGCTCTTCTCCGCCGTGCACTACCTGCCGCCGCTGGGAGACGCGTTCAGCCTGTCGAGCTTCGTCTTCCGGCTGCTGTGCGGCGTGGCCTTCGCGATCATCTTCCGGCTGCGAGGCTTCGCCATCGCCGCATGGACCCACGCGCTCTACGACATCTTCTACTTCATGCTCCGGCACACGTAGCGGGCGAGCCCGGCTACGCCACGCCCGCCATGCCGTCGTCGTCGTCCTCCGCGGGCGCCGTGATCGCCGAGAGGTAGCAGGCTCGGCAGCGGGCCTCGTAGGAGTCCGCGGCCCCGACCTGCACCCGCTCTCCGCCGCCGGAGAGGCGAAACGATCGGCTCGCCAGGGCCCCGCACTGCGAGCACACCGCGAGGCACTTGGTGATCTGCTCGGCGATCGCGAGGAGCTGGGGGATGGGCTCGAAGGGGCGGCCCAGGTAGTCCTGGTCGAGGCCCGCGATGACCACGCGCACCCCGCGGTCGGCCATCGCCTGCACCGCGGCGACCAGCGTCGGACCGAAGAATTGCGCCTCGTCGATGCCCACCACCTGCGTGCCCGGGTCGAGCGCGGCGACCAGCGAGGCGACGTCGGGGAGGGCCTCGGCGTCGAGCGACTGCGCGCTGTGGCTGGTGATGCGGGTGTCGTGGTAGCGCCGGTCGATCGCGGGCTTGAAGACCTGCACGCGCTGCTTCGCGATGGCGGCGCGCCGCAGCCGGCGGATGAGCTCCTCGCTCTTGCCGCTGAACATCGGACCGCAGATGACCTCGATCCATCCGGCGTCGCGCCGCGGGTGATCCATAGGCGGAGAAGGTTCCGACGGGGCAGGGGGCGGGGGCCAGAAATCGGGCAGAGCTTGCCCTCGCCGAGGAGGGGGTCAGAGCTCTGCCACGGGCCGCGGAGCGCTCTCCCGGGGGTCCCGAAAGCGCCCGGCGGAACTATGCAAGGAGAGCGGCTCGATGGACGCCGAGGGCGCCGACGGGAGCCACGAGAGGGACAGCGCTTCCGGCAATGCACGACACGCCCCTCATCTCGACCATCGCGGTGGCCTTCACGGCCGCCTGGATCCTGGGGCTGCTGGCTCAGCGGGTGCGCCTCTCGCCCATCGTCGGCTACCTCATGGCGGGCGTGATCATCGGGCCGCTCACGCCGGGCTTCGCGGGCGACCTGCAGATCGCCCAGCAGCTCGCCGAGGTGGGCGTCATCCTGCTGATGTTCGGCGTCGGGCTGCACTTCCAGATCAAGGACCTGATCGCCGTGAAGGGCGTGGCCATCCCCGGGGCGGTCGGCCAGAGCCTCGTGGCGACGCTGGCCGCCGTCGCCGTGTTCACGCTGCTCGGCCTGCCGGTGAAGACGGGGGTCGTGATCGGCATGGCGATGTCCGTGGCCAGCACGGTGGTCCTCATGCGGGTGCTGATGGACGCCGACCTGATGAACTCCCCGCAGGGGCACGCCGCCGTGGGCTGGCTCATCGTCGAGGACATCTTCACCATCGTGCTCCTCGTGGTGCTCCCCATGCTGGGTGACGGCGGCACGCCGGGCGCGTCGCTCTGGGCCGCGCTGGGCGTCGCGCTCCTCAAGCTGACCGCCCTGGTGGCGCTGGTGCTCCTCGTCGGCGCGAGGGCCGTGCCCTGGGTGCTGACGCGCGTCGCCAGGCTGCGCTCTCGCGAGCTCTTCACCCTCACCGTGCTGGTGTTCTCCATCGCCATCGCCGCGGGCGCCTACCACTTCTTCGGCGCCTCGATGGCCCTCGGGGCCTTCCTCGCGGGCACCGTGGTGGCCCAGTCGCCGGTGAGCCACCAGGCCGCCGCGGACGCCCTCCCGATGCGCGACGCCTTCGCGGTGCTCTTCTTCGTCTCCGTGGGGATGCTCTTCGACCCGGCGTTCATCTTCCGGGCGCCGCTGCTGGTGGTGGCCGCGCTGGGGATCATCCTGCTGGTCAAGCCGCTCACGGCGCTGGTCATCGTCGTGCTCCTGGGCCACTCGGCGCGCACCGCGCTCACGGTGGCGGTGGGCCTGAGCCAGATCGGCGAGTTCTCGTTCATCCTCTCGGACGTCGCCCGCAGGCACGGGCTGATGTCCGACGCGGGGCACACCATGCTCGTCGCCTCGGCCATCGTGTCGATCGCGGTAAACCCCCTGATCTTCCGCTCGCTGCCGCGCATCGAGGACTGGCTGCGGGCCCGCCCGAGGCTCTGGACCCTGCTCAACGGCCGCGCCGAGCGCAGGGCTCGCAAGACCAACCTCGCCGCGGCGGCGGCGCTGGGGGCGCCCGCGGCCGGAGAGCGCATCGCGGTGGTGGTGGGCTTCGGCCCGGTGGGGCGCTCGGTGCACAGCCTGCTGCGGGACGCCGGCATGACCACGGTGGTGATCGACCTCAACCTCGACGTGGTGTCCGGGCTCAACGAGTCGGGCCAGCGGGCGATCTACGGCGACGCCTCGCACGAGGGCATCCTCGAGCAGGCGGGGGTGAGGCGCGCCTCGCACGTCGTGCTGACGCTGCCGCACGCCGCCGACCGGGCCACCATCGTCGCCTCGGTGAGGGCCCTCAACCCCAACGCGCGGATGCTGGTGAGGGCGCGGTACCTCAGCGAGCGGGAGGACCTCGAGCGGGCGGGCGTCGCGGCGGCGGTGTTCGAGGAGGCCGAGGCGGCGGTGGGGCTCGCCCGGCTGGTGCTCGCCGACACGGGGGTGCGCCACGAGGCCGCCGAGCGCAAGGTGCGCGACCTGCGGCTCCAGCTCATCCGGGAGAACATGGCCAACATCCGTACGCAGCGCGTGCGGAGCGTGATGGTGCCGTGGAACCGCGTCTGGCACCTCTCCGCGAAGGCCAGCCGGGACGAGGTGCTGCGGCAGATCTCCCAGAAGCGCTTCTCCCGCTGGCCGGTGGTCGACCCCGAGACGGGCGCGGTGCAGGGGTACCTGCTCGCCCGCGACCTGATCGCCGTGGCCGCGGCGGACGAGGACTGGACGCGCTTCGTGCGCCCGCTGCGGGCGGTTCGGCCGGACGACGACGTGGAGTCGACGCTGCTCTGGATGCAGGGCGAGGGCGCGACGGTGTGCTCGGTCGAGCACGAGGGCAGCCTGCTGGGGCTCATCACCCTCGAAGACATCCTGGAGCAGGTGGTCGGTCGCATCGAGGACGAGTACCCCCACGAGGCGGAGACCTCGCTCCTCGACGCGCTGAAGGCCGGCGGGCTGGTGCTGGAGCTTCGAGGGCGCACCCGCGAGGCGGTGGTCCGGGAGATGGCCTCGGCGCTTCCGCCCGGCGCCGTCTCACGGGACGCCGCGATCGCCGACCGGGCGCTGGCGCGCGAGGTCGAGCTGTCGACCGACCTGGGCGTCGGCGTGGCGCTCCCGCACGCGCGGGTCCCAGGGCTCACGACCCCGCGGGTGGTGTTCGGGCGCTCCTCCGAGGGGGTCGCCTTCTCGCCGCCGCCCGACGAGCCGGTGCGGCTGGTGTTCCTGCTGGTGACGCCGGTCGAGCAGCCCGAGGTGCAGATCGCCCTGCTGGGGCAGATCGCCAACGTGATCAGCGAAGAGTCGGCGCGGGAGCGCCTGCGCCGCGCGTCGACCGACGGGGAGGTCCTCGAGGTCATCGCGCAGCGGCTGGCGATGAAGAAGGGCGCCTGACGGGCGTCGCGCGGCCGCGGAGACCCTGTAGCGCCATCCGTGAACGTTGTGGGGGCGCGGCGCGTCCGTTAGCGTCACCAACGATGTTCTGTCCTACGTGCGGTGGTTCCAACCCCGATGGGTCACGCTTCTGCAACCAGTGCGGGGCGACGCTGCTCGCTCCAGGCGGGGCGGTGAGCACCGCGCAGGGCAGCGGCGTGACGCGCGCCCCGACGGCTCAGGGCACCGGCGATCGCATCGAGCTGCCGATGGTGGGGCCCTCGAAGCGCACCCTCGTCGCGATGCTGCTGGGCGTCGGGCTCGGGTGCCTCGGGCTCGGCGCGCTCGCGGCATGGAAGACCCTGGGACAGAACTCCGCGCAGCCGCCGGTGACCCCGGTCGGCCTCTTCGGCGAGCCCTCCTCGGTGACCTCCGCGGAGCCCGCCACGGACGGCGGACTCGCCGAGCCGCCCGGCTCGCCCGACTCCCCCTCGCGGCCGACCCGCGCCGCGCGCCCGACCGCAGCCGCCCCGGCGCACGCCCGCCCGACCACCGTGGCCAGCAACGAGCGCCCGGCGCCCTCCCACCCGACGACCCCGACGGGGAATACACCGCCCGGTAATACCGAGCCGGGCGAGGCGCCGACCCCGACCGGCAGCGCCGCGACCCCGACCACCCCGACCCCTACCGGCACGGCCGCGACCCCGCCGACCCCGACCGGCAGCGCCGCGGCCCCGACCGGCGCCGACCCCGCGCCGACGAGCCCGACCACCCCGAGCGCTCCCCTCCCTGCGGAGCCCGGCGGCGTGCGGGAGCGCGTCCCTGGCACCCCCGCCGGCAGCGGCTTCCGCCTGGGCGACGAGACCGACGCCACGGGGCACATGGACCCGGCGGCGTTTCGCTTCGTCTACGACCACTACCGCTCTCAGATCGCGAGCTGCTACTCCAACGCCACCCGCAACGACACGCCCGTCTCGGGGGTGATCGTGATGCGCGTGCGCATCGGCGAGGACGGCCACGTCCGCAACACCCGGGTCATCTCCGACAGCGCCCGCACCCCGGCCCTCACCCGCTGCGTGCAGACCAGCGTGCAGAGCTGGCGCTACCCCCGCCCCGAGGGCGGCGAGGTCGAGGTCGACTACCCGATGCGCTTCGGCAGCTCGCGCTGATCACGCGCCCGGGACGGCCGCCCGGCGGCTTACGTCCTCCCGACCTCCGTCAGCGTACAGGAAGTGCGGCTCCGTCGGCCGGTCCGGGCGCGCTCGCCGGGCGACCATCCCGGACGCGCGATCACTCACCTAACCCGATTGCTTCATCGCCGCGGTGAGCCAGCGACGCAGCTCCGCCCGCTCGGCCGCGAGGTCGCGCGTCGGGCCGACCGCGCGCAACTCGTCCCACGCTCCCCGAAGCACCGCGCCCGACCGCGGGTTGCGAAACCAGTCCTCGTCGCAGCGCTCCCGCAGCCGCGCCCTCGTCGCCACCGCGCACCAGAGCCCGGCCACCCGCCCGGCCGATCGCCCCGGCCACGCGCCGCCCGGCTCCATCGCCCTCGCCACCAGGTGCACCGCCCAGGTCGGCGACGGCGCAGCCCCCAGCGCGCGACCCAGCTCCGCCCCGAAGCGCTCGGGCATCCCCGGCTCGCGCCGCATCGCCGCCGCCGTGAAGCGCGCCACCGCCGCGTCCCAGCGCATCCGCGCGAGCTCCGCGTGCAGCGCCGACCGCAGCGTCCGCTCCCTCGCCGCCCCGCTCAGCCCCGCGTCCCTCGCCAGGAAGCCCGGCTCCGTCAGCAGCCACCGACCCAGCGCGTGCGCCGCGCCGTCGAGCACCCGATGCACGCCCCGCTGTTGACCCGCCGAGAGCCCCGCCGCGGTCACCCCCGCGGCGCACACCGCGAGCGTGCCCAGCACCTCGCCCGCGTCCGACCCGAGCGCCCTCGGCCGCCCCAGCACGAGTGCCCGCCGCCCGGGCTCGGTCACCCACGCCTCGACGCCCTCCGCGTGCAGCGCCGCCGCGCCTCGGGCGTCCACGATGCCCCGCTGCGCCGACTCCAGCTCGATCCTCGCGAGCCACGCGGTGCCCAGCAGCCCGAGGCTCCCCGAGGGGATCTCCCGCCGCAGCGCAGGGCTTACCCCCAGGTGTAATCGATCGGCCCAGGTGAGCCTCGCGGGGTCGCACTCCCCCTCCTTCGCGGCCCACGCGTCGAGCTCCTCGAAGGCGTCGTCGGTCTCCGCCAGCAGGGCCGCCGCGTCCTCGTCGACGTCGCCCATCCCGAGCGCGTCGGTGAGCCCGCCGCCCAGCGCCGCGGTCACCTCTCGCAGCGCGTCCACCACGTCGCGCGCCTCGTCGCGCAGCGCGACCGCCCCCTTGTCGCCCGCCGCCTGGAGCAGCTCCCTCCGCGTCCGGCTCGGCTCCGCGCCCACGGCTCCGGGCAGCGCCGCCCACGGCACCTCGCCGTCATCCGCCCGCAGCTTCACCGGCGCCTTCGCCATCGCGGCCCGGTAGCGCGCCCACGGCGCCCGAAGCGCCATCCACACCGCCGCCTCGGCCACCAGCACCGCCCTCGCGCGGTCGACCTCGACGAGCTCCTTCGCCGTGCGCGTCAGCCCCTCAGGCCCGGGCCACCGCTGCGGCAATGGCTTCTCGCCCTCCAGGGCGCACCGTCGCACGTCCGCCACGGCGTCGATCGTCGCCGCGGCCGTGCGCTCCACCGACTCCCACGACTCCGCCACCGGACTTCAGCCCCCCGCGCCGGCTTCGGAGCGCAGCACCGACAGCTTCTTCCGCTTCGGGACCACCTCCGCCGCCTCGAAGGCCCGCTGGTAGTCCGCGAAGCGCCCACCGGCCTTCGTCGCGTCGTAGACCGCGCGCCCGGCCTTCTCTCCGCCCTGGGCGAGCACCCACTCGATCCACGCCCAGCGCGCGCTGGTGGGGCGCACCTCGGCCCGGCCCTTCAATCCCCGGCGCAGCCGGTCGAGCCGGTGCTCCACCACGTCGATGCCCGCGAAGCCGAGGCCGTCGAGGGGGGTGTTTCGCTTCGACACGAAGGGCGCGATGCCCAGCGCGATGGGGATCACCTTGCTGAGCCCGGAGACGAACTCCACGCACTCGTCGATGTCCTCGTCGGTCTCCGAGGGCAGGCCCACCATCAGGTAGAGCTTCATGGTCAGCATGCCGTTGGCGCGGGCGTGCTCGGCGGCGCGCTCGATGTGCTTGATCTTGGCGTGGCGCTCGAGCATTCCCCGGAGGCGCTCGCTGGGGCCGTCCATGGCGGTGGTGAGCGTGCGGTAGCCGCCGCGCTTCAGGGCCGCGACGAAGCGGTCGGTCATGCGGTCGGGGCGCAGCGAAGAGAGGCCGACGCCCATGCCGCGGTCGACGAAGGCGTCGATGATCTCGATGATGCGGGGATGGTCGCTCACCGCGGCGCCCACGAGGCCGACCTTCTTCGCGTCGGCGGGGACGCGGGCGAGGATGCTCTCCATCGACGCGAGGCGCATGCCGCCGTTGGTGCTCCTTCGCATCACGCAGTACTGGCACCGCCGCGAGCACCCCCGCTCGGTCTCCACCAGGAACATGTCCGACAGCTCCGTGTCGGGCGTCATGATCTGCGCGTACGCCGGGAGCTTGGTCTCGTTGTCCGCCGCGGCGATCTTCGCCAGCGCCTCGCCGTGCACCGCCGGGACCCACACGTTGGGGTGGTCCGCGAGCTTCTTGAGCCTCACCTCGGGGTCGAGCTCGGACGTGAGGATGTCCATCACGTCGTGCACCACCTGCTCGCCCTCGCCCATGACCACGGCGTCGGCGTAGGCCGCGAGGGGCGTCGGGTTGGAGAAGGTGAGGGGCCCGCCCATCAGCACGAAGGGGTGGCGCCTGGGGTTGCGCTCCTCGCGCAGCGCGGGGATGCCGCCCAGCTCCAGGGTCTCGATGACCCCGCCGAGCTCGTTCTCGTAGGCCACCGAGAGGGCGACGACGGCGTGGTCGCCCAGCGGCCGCATGGACTCGTAGGTGAGCACCGTCTCCCGGTGCTTGCGCGCCTGGGCGAAGTCGTCGGGGGCGAAGGCCCGCTCGGCCACCAGGTCGTCGCGGCTGTTGAGCTCGCGATACATCACCTGGTAACCCAGGGACGACATGCCGACCCGGTAGGGCGATGGATAGGTCAGGGCGACCCGGAAGGGGGCGTCGCGGTAGAGCGTTCCGCGCTCGCGGGAGAGCCGGTGCTGAATGGTGTCGCGCAGGGATGCCAAGAGGCCGGGCAGTATCCGCGCAGGGCCCCGCCCGGGCAAACCCGTCTCAGTCGTCCTCGTAGTCCTCGTCCTCGTCGTCGAGGTTGAGGTCCTCGACGATGGTGGATTCGATCTCGAGCTCGTCCATCGACCAGCCCACCCGGTTGCCCGGGGCGATCTCGTCACGCGCAAAATCCTCGAACGAACGGTAGAACCTCGACATCGATACCCTCTTCGCTGCTCGTGGAGACGCGTTCGCCCGGCGCGGCGGCAACCGCCGACCACCCCCGAGACGCATCCGACCTATGAAGGTGTTGGTGCCACCTGCACCTACATCTGCCGCCAATGTATCCCCCGGCCCTGGGAAATCCATTTTGTGTCGGCGATGGCGTCGCTCCCCTGGGAATGGCGGTGATTTCTTGCGATCGGTCCTCCTTGGTGGGCGCGAGGGCCGAGGACGCTGGACAGGGTCGGGCGGGTGGGGTTAGTGGTCGCGGCCCGACGGCGAAGGTCCGCGTCGGCTGTAGGAGAACGCGGTTGTCATGGGCAGGGTCTACGCGATCGCCAACCAGAAGGGCGGAGTGGGAAAGACCACGACAAGCGTCAACCTCGCGGCGTCGCTCGCAGCCGCCGAGAAGCGCGTGCTGCTCATCGACATGGACCCGCAGGGCAACGCCGGCAGCGGCGTCGGGGTGAGCCCGAGCGGCGGGGTCACCCGGGGCACCTACGACGTGCTGCTGGGTCAGTCGCGGCTCGAGGACGTGATCGTCCCGACGGCGCTCCCCACGCTCAAGCTCTGCCCCGCCTCACCGGCCCTGGTCGGCGCCGAGGTCGAGCTCATCGAGATGGAGCGCCGCGACCTGCTGCTGCGTGACGCCCTCGAGCGGGTGCGCAAGCGCTACGACTACGTGATCCTCGACACGCCGCCCTCGCTGGGGCTGCTCACCCTCAACGCGCTGGTCGCCGCCGACGCGGTGCTGGTGCCGATGCAGTGCGAGTTCTACGCCCTCGAGGGCATCGCCCAGCTCGTGGGCACCATCGAGCGGGTGAAGGCCACGCGCAACCCGAAGCTCTCCATCGAGGGCGTGCTGCTGACCATGTACGACCCTCGCAGCAACCTCGCGCGCCAGGTCGCGGAGGAGCTCCGCAAGCATTTCCGTGTGTTCGACAACGTGGTGCCGCGCAACGTGCGGCTGAGCGAGGCGCCCTCCTTCGGCAAGCCGGTGCTCCTCTACGACGTGGCCTCCAAGGGCTGCCAGGCGTACCTCGCCTTCGCGAAGGAGCTCATGGGACACAAGGCCCCGGCGGCGGCAGCGGGCGGGCGGTCATGAGCAACGACAAGGGCAAGAAGCCCGCGGAGACCAAGGAGCCGAGGCGCGCGCTGGGCCGTGGGCTCGACGCGCTGCTGCCGGTGACGCAGATCGCGGCGGCGGCGGCGGCGAGGGCGGAGAGCCCGTACCAGATGGTGGGCATCGAGCGCATCCACCCGAGGCGCGACCAGCCCCGCAAGCGCTTCGACGAGCCGGCCCTGGAGGAGCTCGCGCGAAGCATCGAGGAGCAGGGGCTCATCCAGCCGCTGGTCGTTCGACGCTCGGACGAGGAAGAGGGCTACGAGATCATCGCGGGCGAGCGCCGCTGGCGCGCGGCGCAGAAGGCGGGGCTGCGAGAGGTCCCGGTGGTCATCAAGGACGTCGACCCGGAGTCGGCCTTCGAGCTGGCCCTGGTGGAGAACGTCCAGCGCATGGACCTCGACCCGGTGGAGACCGCCACCGCATACCGCCGCCTGATGGACGAGCACGGCTACACGCAGGACGTGCTCTCGCGCCGCATCGGCAAGGACCGCTCGACCATCGCCAACACCCTGCGGCTGCTCCAGCTCCCCGACGAGGTGCAGGAGCGCGTGGTGGCGAGGGAGCTGAGCGAGGGCCACGCGAGGGCCATCCTCTCGCTGAAGGACCCTGGCGAGATCACCAAGCTCGCGAGGGTGGCGGCGGAGAAGGGCTGGTCGGTGCGTCAGACCGAGCAGTTCGCGCGGCGCAAGCTGGAGGGGCCGAAGCCCCCGGCGACGCCCGACCCGGCGAAGGAGCCGGCCCCCGCCTCGTCGGCCAACGTGCGCGACCTGGAGAAGAAGCTGGAGAGCGCCCTCGGGATGCCGGTGGCGATCCGCACCGACGGGGCGATGAACTCCGGCACCGTGGAGATCGGCTTCGACAACCTCGACCAGCTCGATCGCTTCCTGAGGCGCGTCCTCGGGGAGTGACGCCCAGGGGCCATGTCCGCGGTCATGGACGCCGCCCCGCGGGCGACGTGACCAGGAATCCACCCCCCTCTTCATTGGACATCGCGCGACACTCGAAATGAGCCGTGTCGCGATCACCGATCGACGGCCTCCCCCTCCGCAGCCGGCGCGGGCGGGAATCCATAGCCGTCTTCATTGAAGTTCGTCCGTCGATTTCCTCATGGAGAGGCGCGATAACGACGATGGACCTTCCGCAGATCCGCCCTCGGCGGCTCGTAGGTCCATCGAGGCTCGCGCGAAGTGGATATCGCCTGTCGGCGTCCCACTTCCCTATTGGAGGATCGAGACATGCTGGCCGCATTGCGGGTCGCGCTGGCGACCCTTCTCCTGACGGGTTGCGCCGACCCCGCGGGCACCCCTGCCGATCCGTCGGGCGCCGCGTCCACAGCGGACAAGGAAGACGCATCCGCGGCGGCGGGCCCCGACGGCGCTCCCTTGTCGATTGAAGGTGCCCAGCCCATAGGCGGCTATGCGACGCCGATGGAGGAGCCGCGGTCGGACAACCCCATCGGCACCTGGTATCTCAACACCGATGGCGTGCGGCAGACGCTGCGCATCACCACGGGCTCCGAGGCCGGCAGCTACCGCGGAACGCTCACCCTGGAGGCCCCGCCCTCCACGGTGTACCCGCTCTCGGCGCTCGCCTGGGAGCCCGCGGCGTCCCGGCTTCGCTTCCGCGTGGACGGCGAAGGCGCGCGCCGGTGGTTCACGGCGGACCTGGTGGAGGGGACGATGATGGGCCGCTTCGCCATCGGCGACATCAGCGACGACGAGCCCGTGGCCACGCGCTACCGCGGCCACGTCACCGGGTGGAACGCGACGCTCCTCGACCGCGACATCGTCCCTCGCACCTTCGACCTGCGCTGGGAGGACGGGCGCCGGGGGCGGCTGCAGATCGACCGGGCGCCCGACGGGGGCTTCGTCGGGACGATGAAGGTGCACGCCACCGAGCGAAACGCCGCGCTCGACGAGGAGGAGCAGCGCGACCTCTCGGCGGTCTCCTGGGACGGCTCGACGCTCTCCGCAGACGTGGACGACCGCGGCGTCACCTGGCACTACGAGGGCGCCGTCCGGGGCCGAACCCTCAGCGGCCTCGCCACGACCAGCGCCTCGACCGCCACCGTGGCCTGGAGCGGCGTCCGCGCCGAGGTGCTGGGCCACGGGATGACCGCCCGCCCTCCTGCCGTGCAGGCCGCGTGGAGGGAGCGCGTGCGGCGTCAGCTACGGCACATGATGATGGGCGATGACCCGAGGCCCACGGCGACGAGGGTCACGGTGCTCAGCGCGGGGGCGCCGCCCATCGCCATCCGGAACGTCCCCGGCGAGCGGGACGACGACCTCGCCCGGCCGCAGGCCTACACCCTGAGCGAGCTGCAGCTCGATCACACGTTCGACGACGCCCGCGGCGGCCCCGCCATCACGCGCCGCTCGCACGTGTACATGGCCACGCCCACGACCCCGGCGCCTCCCGGGGGATACCCCGTCGTGCTCGCGGTCAACGGGCACTGGGGCAGCGCGCGGCAGATGATGGATCCCAGCTCGTACTACTGGTACGGCGACGGGTACGCCCGGCGGGGCTACCTGGTCGTCGCGGTGGACGTCTCGCACCGGCCCTACGCCGAGCGGGCGGCGCTCTACTCCGACCTGCCCGGCGGGGATGATCCCGCGAGCGGCAACGGGCCGCACCCCGCGATCGCCTCCGCGGGCTTCGACACCGACTGGGCGGAGGACGGCGAGCGCGCGTGGGACGCCTCGAGGGCGCTCGACCACGCGCTGGCGCGCCCGGACGTGAACGCCGCCAGGGTGATGGTCACCGGGCTCTCGCTCGGCGGCGAGGTGGCCACCCTCGCCGGAGCGCTCGACCCGCGCATCGGCACCGTGGTCGCGGCGGGCTTCTCCCCCGACCTCAACGTGATGACCTTCCGGGCGCCGCACTTCTGCTGGCAGTGGCAGCACGCGGACGTGCGCGAGTACGTCGAGGTGTCCGACTACCACGCGATGATCGCCCCGCGCCGGCTGGTGGTGGAGACCGGCCGGGGCGACCCGACGTACTCCAACTTCCGGGTGCCCTTCGCGTCGGACAAGCAGGTGCTGCGGCGCGCCCGCGCGGGCTTCGGAGGCGCCGCCGATCGGCTGGTGCACTACCTCCACCCGGGAGGCCACACGTACCGCGTGGGCGATCCGGGGGCGGACGTCGACGCCCCGCACGGCGTGTCGGTGCCGGCGCTCATCGCCCCGGACGGGCTCAACCCCCTCGCGTGGCAGACCGACGGCGCGACCATCCAGCGGCGGGTGACCGTGTTCGACCTCACGCTCTGGCCCAGGGGGCGCTGAGGGGCCGAGGGTGGTGCTTGACGGTCTCCGGGCGGGCGAGTAACCGTGCGATGAGGGATCTCGTCAACGACGGCGGTGCTCACATGACCCGAGACGACAGTGAAGCCCCGGTCGCGGCGCAGGAGTCGGAGTCCACGGGCACCCTCACGACGGTGACGGGCATCTCGGCGTCGATCACCCGCAGCGCGCTCGACGCGGAGATCCTGCGGGTCGTGGACGCCGACGGCCGGCTGCTCTTCGAGCACAACACCAGCACCCGGGTCACCGTCATCGTGGCCCCGGAGGGCGACCTCGAGCTGCGCGCCCCGCGGGGCAAGGTGAAGATCGTCGCGGCGGAGGGCTTCGAGCTCGACACCCCGTCGCTCCACGCGAAGATCGGCGAGGCCCGGGTGGAGGGCCGCTCGCTCAGCGCCACCTTCGAGCGGGTGAAGAGCGCCGTGGGGGTGATCGAGACCCGCGCCGAGCGCATCATCGAGCGGGCGAAGAACACCTACCGCGAGGTCGAAGAGCTCTCGCAGACCCGCGCCGGGCGGCTGCGCCTGGTCGCCGAGAAGACCGTGAGCCTGCTGGGGCAGCGAGCGGTCGTGAAGGCGAAGGAAGACGTCAAGATCAAGGGCGACAAGGTCTATCTGGCCTGAAGCGTCAACGGAGAGGCTAACGCGATGTTTCCAGCGTCTTCCAAGGGTGGCGGCCAGTGCATGGCCTTCCCGGATGTGTGCAAGGTCCCCGCGCCGCCGGCGCCCTTCGTGCCGGTGCCCTTCCCCAACATCTCGATGGTGATGCAGGCCTCAGGCACCGCGGGCAAGGTGAAGATCTGCGGCAAGGACGCGGTCACCAAGTCGAGCAGCATCAGCCGGTCTCAAGGCGACGAGGCCGGCACGCTCTTCGGCATGATGAGCCAGGTCAACATGAACAAGACCTCCTACAAAATGGGGGCTTCGAACGTGAAGTTCCAGGGCTCCGACGCCATCACGGTGCTCAAGCCCACGGGGCAGAACGGGATGAGCGCCAACGCCCCGGCGGGCGCCCAGATCGCCCCGAGCCAGACCACGGTCATCATTGTCGGTTGAGCTTGTCGGTTGACGATCGTCGACCGGCAGACCCTCATTCCCCCATCCGAAGATTGATCGACGTTGCGAATCGTCAAAGAGACCCCTTTCGAGTTCGGCTTTCTCCCATGGCAGGTCAGGCCCCCGGAGGGGGCGCTGATGGTGTTCCTGAAGGGCACCTTCGACCTGGTGCACGACGGGGCGTGCGCCATCGCCGCCGAGCAGGCGCTCACCACCGGGCCGCTCCACTGGGACGACGACCCCAACCAGTCGCTGCGCCTCGACAGCGACTTCGCCGTGCTCAAGCCGCGCGCCGAGTGTCACTTCGTCGGTCACGCGCACGCCCCCGGGGGTGAGCCCGCGGGCAGCCTGCTCGCAGGCTTCCGCGTCGGGGCGGTGTCCCGCAGCCTCGCGGTCTTCGGCGATCGCACCTTCGACGGCTACGGCGCCGTGAGCGCCCCGGCGCCCTTCCACCGCATCCCCATCCGCTGGGAGCTCGCCTTCGGAGGCCCCGGCTACGCGCGCAACCCCATCGGCCGAGGCATCGCCCCGGTCGACACGGAGCTGGGCCGCCGGGTGCTCCTGCCCAACCTCGAAGACAGCGCCGAGCTCATCTCCAGCGCCAGCGACCGGCCGCGCCCCACGTGCTTCGCCCCCGTCCCCCCGTCGTGGCCCGAGCGCACCCGCAAGGCGGGCACCTACGACCAGCGCTGGCTGAAGACCCGCTGGCCCTGGCTCCCAGACGACTTCGATTACAGCTACTACCTGAGCGCCCCGACATCGCAGCACGCCGAGGGGTACTGGCGAGGCGACGAGGCGGTGGGCCTCCAGAACCTCACGGCGTCGCAGAGCGTCTTCCGCTCCCGGCTGCCGGGGCTGCGGGCGCGCTGCTTCGCCGAGCTGCGCCGGGGGGCGGCGGTGGAGTTCATCGAGGTCCCGCTGAGGCTCGACACCATCCTCCTCGATGGCGACAAGGAGCAGTGCCAGTGCGTCTGGCGCGGCCTGCTCGAAGGCGTCGGCGAGAAGATGGTCGAGGTGGAGACCTTCTTCTTCCTCCATGAGCCCATCGATGCCGGATACCCGCTGAGCCATTACCAGCAATGGCTGGAGCGGAAGAAGCAGGAGGCCACTGCGGAGGACGCCGACCTGGAGGCCGTCGAGCCGCCCTCCGAGGAGGCCGCCGCGCTGCCGCCTCCCAGGGCCACGCCGCAGATGCTCCTCGCCGACCTCGCGAAGTCCATGCAGGAGAAGGGGCCCGCGCCGGGGGCCGACCCGGCCGCCCACGCGGCGATGATCGCCCAGGTCTCGGCGCTGGCCGTGGCGCCGCCCGCCCCGCCGATGCCGCAGCCCTCCGCGGTGCGCGCCGGCATGGACGCGCAGGGCCTCGAGGTCCCCGAGGAGCTGCGGGCGCTCCCCGACGACGAGCCCGAGGAGCCCGAGGCCGAGGAGGCGGAGGAGGCCCCCGGGCTCACCCGCGCGGACGTGCTGAGGCACCGCGCCTACGGGCTGCCGCTGATGGGCGCCGACCTCACGGGCGTCGACCTCTCGGAGCTCGACCTCACGGGGCAGGACTTCAGCGAGGCGATCCTGAGCCGGGCCGACCTGCGGGGCTGCGTGCTGCGCGACGCGGTCTTCAAGGACGCGATACTCGACCACGCCGACCTCAGCGAAGGCGACTTCGTCGGGGCGTCCTTCGAGGGGGCCGACCTCACCGGGGTGACGGCCGTGAGGGTCAACGCCGAGGGGGCGAGCTTCGAGGGAGCGACGGCGGAGGGCTCCTCGTGGACGGGCTCCCGGCTCTTCAAGGCCAACCTCAAGGGCGCGGAGTTTCTCCAGTGCTCGCTCAACGCCTGTGATTTCCGGGAGAGCGTGTGCGACGGCGCGGACTTCAGCGGGTCGCGCGGAGAGCAGGCGCACTTCGAGGGGGCCTCGCTGGTCTCCGCGACCTTCGAGTCGGTGAAGTTCGCCCGAGCGGTCTTCGACGACGCCGTGATGACCAACCTCCGCGCCGACGAGAAGGCCGACTTCTCCGAGGCCTCGATGCGGAGAATCAAGGCCGTCGAGGCGCACTTCGAGGAGGCCAACCTGCGGGGCGCGCAGCTCGGCGAGGCGATGCTCGACAAGGCCGAGTTCGCCCGGGCGACGCTGGAGCGAGCCAACTTCACGGCGGCTTCCTTGAAGGGAGCGCGCTTCCACGAGGCCAACCTCACCGGCGCCGTGATGCTCAAGGTCGACGCGATGGAGGCCAGCTTCGAGGCGGCGCTGCTCATCGAGGCCGACCTCCGAGGGGCCAACCTCACCAGCGCCCAGCTGTGGCGGGCCCGCACCGACCGCGCCCAGCTCGAGCTGGCGCTGCTCCATCGCACCATCCTCGACCCCGACAACCAGGGATGAGCGCCTCCGCACGGGACGACCTCGCGACGGTGCTCGAGCGCTGCCGCGCCCACCGGGCGGCCCTCACCCGTCACCTCACGCTCGCGCCCGACAGCCTTCACCGCGTGCTGCGCTGCACCCGCTGCCAGCAGTGGAGCCTCGACACCCGCGCCTACGAGGGCTTCCTCCAGCTCGGCGACGGCGGCCGGCGCCCCTGCTGGGACCTCGCGGAGCTGCGCGCCTTCGTGGAGTCGCAGCACCTCGCGCTGCACAAGGTCGACCGGGTCGACGCGTGCCGCTGCGGCGCCCCGGCGATCAGCCTCTCCCTCTCGGCCGCGCGCTTCTTCCACGCGATGCCCGGCAGCGGCGCCGAGCTGGTGATCGAGGTCCATTACCAGGACGAGGCAGTGAGGGCGGTGCGCTACGGGAGGAGCCCGCCGGGCGGCGCGGTGTCCTTCCTCGAAGAGGTGTCCGAGGAGATTCTCCACGGCGTCTTCGGGGTTCCGCTGACGGTGTGGGGCACCTGGCGCAAGGTGATCGCCGAGGCGCAGGGGGCGCTCGCTCCCGTGGAGGAGGGCCTCGCGCTGGCGGCCTTCCCCCTCTCGGCCGAAGGCTTCCGCGCGGACTTCAGCGAGGCGCTCCAGAGCGACCCCGACCTGCGGGCCTACGGGCTCTCCGGGAGGGTCACCGCCGACCCGGCGTGGCAGTGGCTGCGCTCCGAGCCCGCCCTCGCGGGGCGCCCCGACACCGTGCTGGTGATGATGCTCCGGCACGACGTGCTCGACGCGCGCATCGCCCTGCTCGCCGCCGCGCGGGGCCTGGGCGCCCGCCGGGAGGGCGACACGGTCTGGGTCGAGGAGGGCAACGCCCGCTGGCCCGTCGAGCTCCCGACGGTGGCCGAGGAGGGGCTCCGCCGGGGCTTCTCCCTCTCGACGATGGCGGCCGCCGCGGTGACCCACGCCCTCGACCGCATCGAGACCCTGCAGGGCTTCTTCGGGGCCATCGAGCGGCTGCGGCCGGGGGTGGTTCTTACCGTGGAGGGTATGTTCCTCACGGCCTCCAGGGAGGGCGTCGCGGGGCGGCCGATCGACCTGCGCGTCGCGCCCTTCGGCCCCATCCCCGACCCGGAGACCCTCGAGCGCGACCTGCGCTTCTACCTCCAGGAAGGGCCTTCGTGGAGCGACCCGTGGAGGGTGTGCCCCTGCGGCGCCGCCCGCACCGTCTCGCTGCACCGATGGAGCCGCGAGGAGCTCACGGCCCCGGGCGTGCGCGCCGACGAGCTCCTCTTCGTGGACGATCCCTCTCCGGGTGATGGCACCGCGCTGGTGTTCGGGGCCTCGTGCGATCGCCACATCGAGCACGGGCTGCGGCCGCTGCTGGCCTCGCACCCGAGGAGCCTCGGGTCGCTGCGCGCGCAGGCCGAGCTCGACCTGGAGCGGCAGCGCTACGCCATCCGGGTGGCTCGCTACGCCGACGAGGGGGCGAAGGGCGCGGCGCTGGTCGAGGCGCCCAACCTGCTGGACGTCACGGCGCACCCGCGGCTGCTGGCGGGCCTGGTGGCGGCCGCGCTGGGGAGCGAGGCGACGGCGACGGTGAGCACCCTCTCCCGAGAGCTCGCGGTGGTGGCCGAGGAGGGGGTCGACGCGGCCCTAGCGGCGCGCGTGGCGGAGGCGGGCGTGGTGCTCTGGACGATCCAGCGGGGGGCCGCGCCGACGCCGGTGCGAGAGGTGTTTGCGAGCGACCGATCGACCGCGGCGGCGGGGCTCTTCGAGCAGGTGGAGAATGCCGGGCCGGGTCAGCACGACGGCGCGGGGACTGTGATAGACCGGACGGGGCTTCGGAGCGCGAGCCCATGAGGTGGAGATGACGGCGCAACTGTTGTCGGTGAAGGTCCCATTCTCCACCACCGAGCTCCAGATGGGCTCTTCGGTGGGCGGTCCCGGGGTGAGCCTCTGCACGGAGAGCGACGTGCTCGTCGACTCCGTCGGGGTGATGGACATCCAGTCCAAGGGCACGTTCATGGCGCAGACCAACGCGACCATGTCGATGCTCTCGGCGTCGGTGCAGAAGATCCACTCGCAGGGCAAGGTCGAGATCTGGGCGGGCGGGGGCAAGGCGCCGGCGGCGTGCGGCCTCTCGGCGCCGGCGGTGCCGACGGACGCGGGCCCTCCGGGGGCGACGGTCGAGAAGACCACCGGGGTCGCGTGCGCGGCGCTCTCCGTCACCAGCGCGAGCTTCGGCATCTCGGACACCTTCTCGGGCTCGATTCCGGCCTACGCGGTCTCCGTGGGGGTGCTCGGCGTCGCGTCGCACGGCGCCTTCTCCTCGATCGGGGCGGCGGCGGGCGTGGTCATCGGCGGCGGCGCGCCGGACATCGAAGAGCGGGCCAGCGCCAACATCAAGATGGTCGCCGGCAAGAAGATCTCCGGCCTCGCGCCGCAGATCATCAGCTCCAAGACCCTCGGCAAATACGAGGTGAAGGCGCTGCTGGTGACGGACTTCACCACGCTGCTCTTCACCAACTTCGCGCTGGCGAAGTTCGAGGTGAAGGCCCTCGACGCGTTCAAGACCACCTCTCGCAGCTTCGAGGTCGACGGCAGCGCCACCATCGATATCGAGACCAAGGACTTCAAGGGAAAGTCCGCGAAGATCGTGATGAACGGCATCACCAAGGTCACCAAGGTGATGGGCGTCGACGGCAAGACCGAGCTCGCCGACGACATGCTGGTCGACCGCAACGCGCTGATGACCGGGGCGCTCTTCGTGAAGGGCAACACCGAGGTGAAGGGCACCCTCACGGTGAGCAAGAACACCACGGTGAAGTCCACCAAGACCGTCGACGGCAAGGTCAAGACCGACACGCTGGAGTTCAAGTCGCGGGTGACCTTCGGGCTCTGAGAGCCCTCTTAGCCGGGAGACGGAGCCGATGAGCACGCCGCAGACATTCGCAGTCACTGTTCCGCACTCGACGAGCCAGCTCGCGCTCGGGCGCTGCGCCTGCCCCGACGGGGCCTCGCTGACGACGCTCGGGAGCGTCCTGGTCGACGCCGCGGGCACGCTGACGGTGCAGTCCGACGGCACCTTCACCGCGCAGACCAACGCCACGATGTCGTGGCTCTCCCAGGCCAAGACCGAGGCGCACACCTCCGCGGGCTTCCAGATCTACGCCGGCGGAGGCACGGCCCCGGGGGCCTGCGGGGCGGGGATGCCGGCGGCCTCCCCGGGCGCGACGAAGCCCGCGGAGACCACGGAGAAGGCGGTCAACGTGGGCCTGGCGGCGGCGAGCCTCGGGCGCAACGTCGTCGACGCGCTCGGGGCCGACAACGCCGCGGGGGTGGCGGTGCAGGTGCTCGACGCGGCGAAGAACATCGGCGAGGCGGGCAAGGACCTCGGGTCGGACAAGGCCGGGGTCGCGGCCCCCTACGCGGAGACGGCCTCCGGGCTGGTCGGGGTGGGCGCGGCCATCGCGTCGGGCGACATCGCCGGGGGTATCGGCGCGCTGGCCACCGTCGCCTCGGGCGTGGCCGGCGCCGCGGCGGGCCCGACGGACATCGAAGAGCGCGCGGTCAACGAGATCAAGATGGTCGCGGGCACGATGATCACGGCCTCGGCGGGCATCGGCTTCGACTACAAGACCCTCAACAAGTTCAGCGTGACGGCGGGCGCGCTCACCAGCTTCACCACCACGGTGTGGGGCGCCTTCTGCCTGTTGAAGTTCGAGGTGAAGGCCATCGGGGCGGTGAAGATGAAGACCGCGAAGGTCGAGGTGAAGGCGAAGAAGGCGGCGACGCTGGACGCCAAGGCGAAGCTCACCTTCGACAGCCCCTTCATCGACTATGAGAGCAAGCTCGAGGTGACCAAGACGCTGAACGTCACGCAGAAGACGACGGTGCACAGCCTCGAGGTGAAGAACGCCAAGAAGTCGACGATCGACGGCAACCTCACGGTGACGAAGAACATGAAGATCCACCAGGATCTGCTGGTGGAGAAGAACCTCGACGCCAAGAAGGACGTGAAGGTCTCGAAGAAGACCAAGGCCAAGGGCGCCGCGTCCGTGAGCGGCAAGACCAAGGTCTCCTGAGAGCGCCTTCAGAGGGGAGCTGCGGACGATGCCTGACAACATTACCGGTGCCTTGAACGAGCCGATGTCCCAGCCGGGGGTCACCAACCAGGGCGGCGTCGTCGACTCGGACAACGACCTCAACGACGACCCGGTCACGGGCACCACCGGGCACGTCGACGTGGCGAGCTTCCCCGGGACGGTGCCCGCCATCGGGGACCAGAAGAAGAAGGCCGAGGAGAGGGCGGCGGCCTCGCCGAAGGGCGCCGACGCGACGGCGCAGGCCTATCGGGCGGAGGTTCCGTACTCCGCGAGCACCCTGTCGCTGGGCTCGGGGAGCTCGGCGGGCGGCGCCGGGGCGGCCATCACCACGGCGGAGAACGTCTTCGTGGGCGCCACGGGCGTGCTGGGGATGCAGTCCCTCGCGGCGTTCACCGGGCAGACCAAGGCCGGCATGGGGCTCTACTCCGTGGGCGGCACCAGCGCGCACTCGCAGAGCCAGTTCCAGATCTACGCGGGCGGGGGCACGGCGCCGGGGGACTGCGGCAGCGGCGGCCCGGCGGGCACGGTCAACAAGGGCAAGCCCGCCGAGATGGCGGAGAAGATCACCAACGGGGTGTGCAACTCCCTCGGCGTGGTGAAGGCCGGCAACGACCTGTACAACGCGGCGACGGGCTGGAAGGGCGGCGTCTCCGACTACCTCACCGTGGCCAAGGGCCTGACCGACCTCGGAAACAAGGGCAGCGCCATCGTGATGTCGGTCGCCGGCACCGACAAGGACACCGCCAAGGCCGTTGGGAAGTGGTCTGACACGACCTCCGGCACGCTGAACATCCTCGGCGGTCTGGCCAAGGTGAAGGACGACCCGGTGGGGGCGCTCTCGAGCATCCTCGGCGGAGCATCGAGCATCTCCGGGGCGCAGGGCGGCTCCGGCGCCTTCAACCCCGAGGGCCCGGTGCCTGGGAGCGCCGGCGCCACCTCGAAGGTGCCGAAGCCCCCGGGCGCGCCTGCTGGCGCTGGTGGTGGTGGTGGTGGTGGTGGTGGTGGTGGTGCCGCTCCTCTCGACATCGAAGAGCGGGCCGCGGCCAAGATCCATATGAGCTGCAACATCAAGGTCGGTGGCAACGCCCCGGAGGGCATCGACTGGAAGACCGCGGGGGCCTTCCTGGCCAACGCGGTCGCCGCGGTGGATTTCGCGACCACCAACTGGGGCGCCTTCGCGGCGGCGATGTTCAAGGTGCGCGCGGTGGTGCTGGTCGATGTGAAGTGTCGGAAGTTCGATATGAAGGCCCTGGCGACTGGCACCTTCATCAGCGCCCACACCACCATCAAGGCCTCCACGATGAGCACCCTCGATGGAGCGACCGAGGTGACCAAGACCCTCACGGTGCTGAAGCACAGCACCCTGCGCGACGAGCTCCTGGTGAAGAAGAACGCCCTCATCAACGAGAACCTGACGGTCAAGCAGAAGACCAAGGTCGACAAGGACGCCAAGTTTCACAAGAACTGCACCTTCAAGGGCGACGTCACCGCGAATGGGCGCTACGTCGTCAAGGGGGATTTGAGGTCCGTCAATCAGGGCAAGCTGGGATAAGGGCGGCGACGGGCCCGCGGCGGACTTCATGGAAGACATCACCACAAGCGAAGCGTTCCAGGCCGCGATGGCCGAAGGGGGACTGGCCGGGGTCCGGGTGCGCGGGGTCACGCTGGAGGACCTCGTCTTCGACACCTTCACCATGACCTCCGTGGCCTTCGAGGGCTGCGTCTTCCGTCGCGTCTCCCTCTCCGTGGCCTCGCTCACCGGGGTGGCCTTCCTGGGCTGCCTCTGGGAAGACTGCGTCTGGGAAGACCTCACCCTCCTCGGGGCCCTCTTCACCGCCGGCGCGCGGGGGGAGCCTTCGTACTTCGTGCGCACCCGCTTCCGTGGCCTGAGCGCGCAGCAGGCGGTCTTCGAGTCCTGCGGCTTCGAGCAGTGGGCGCTCGGCGAGGCGGGGCTGACGGACGTGACGTTTCGCGCCTGCGCCCTGCGCGACGTGCTCTGGCTGGAGGTCACCCTGGCGGGCTTCTCCTTCGAGGACACCAGCGTCGAGCGGGGCTGGTGGGCCGACGCGCTCGGCGACGGCGGCGCGCTCGTCCGCTGCGACCTGCGGGGGCTGAGGGCCCCGGGGCTCAGCCTCACCGACACCACCTTCGACGCGGTGGAGTTCGCGGAGGCCGACCTCACCGGCGCGACGCTCCTCGGGCTCACGCTCACCGGCATCCGCTCGATGCCCGCGGCGCTCGACGGCGCGCTCCTCACGGGCTGCGACCTCACCGGCAGCGACCTCACCGGCGTGACCCTCCAGAAGGCCGACCTCACCAACGCCACGCTGGCGAGGGCGACCTTCGACGCGGCCGACCTCACCGGCGCCGACCTCAGCGGCGTGATGGCCGCGGGGGCGTCGTTTCAGGCGGCGGTGGTGCGCGAGGCCAACTTCTCCGGGGCGGTGCTCCAGGGGGCCGACCTGCGGGTGCGCGACGCCGTCGGGGCGCTGTTCTCCGGCGCCGACCTGCGCGCGAGCGATGTCCGCTACGCGGCCTTCTCGCAGTGCCTCTTCGACGCGTCGTTGTGGAACGAGGCGCGCACCGGGCACGCATCCTTCCTTGAGTGCAACTTCGAGGGGGCCACGCTGGAGGGGGCGTCCTTCGACGGCTGCGCGATGAACGCCTCGTCCCTCGCCGGGGTGCACGCCGCCGGGGTGTCGTTCCGAGGGTGCGACCTCACCGAGGTGGACGCCTCCGCGGCGCAGCTCGCGGGCGCGGTGCTGGCCGGGGCGCGGCTGCACGACGCGGTGCTGGTCGAGGCCGACCTCACCGGGGCCGACCTCACCGGGGCGCAGCTCTACCGCAGCGACCTGGCGGGGGCGCAGCTCTCGGGCGCCGCGCTGCAGGGCGCCGACCTCACCCGCATCGACGCGAGGGGGCTGCAGCTGGGCACCTGCCGGGTCGACCGCTCGACGGTGTGGGAGGGGGCCGACCTCCGGGGCGCCGTGGCGGCGGGCCTGGACTTCAGCGGGGCCAACCTGCGCGACCTCGACGCCCGCGAGGCGAACCTCACCGGCTGCCGCTTCGACGAGGCCACGCTGGAGGGCGCGACGCTTCACGACGCCGAGCTGCGCGGCACCTCGTGGGTGAAGGCGAAGTGCCGAGGGGCGGAGTTCAACGGGGCCAGGATGGAGGAGAGCGACCTGCGCGGGGCCGACCTGCGCATGGCGAGCTTCGTCGGGGCGAGCGCCCTGCGGAGCCGGCTGACCCGCGCCGACCTCGACCGGGCGAACCTGGTGAAGTGCGACCTGCGCGAGGCCAACCTCTCGCTCTGCACCATGCGCTACTGCGACCTGTCGCACGCGAAGCTCGACCGGGCGGACTGCACCCACGCCGACCTCACCGGCTCGCTGCTGCACCGCATGAGCGAGCTGGAGACCAAGTGGTTCGACGCCACGCTCGACCAGGTGGGGCGCACCGACCCGAAGCTCGCCGCGGGCGAGGACTTCGCGCCGGCGCCCCCGAGGGCGTAGCGGGCCGTATCAGCTCTGGTCGTCGAAGGTCACGGTGATGCCGTGACGGGTGCGGATCTGGCTCTGCGTGGGGTTGCCCGAGTTGACCGGCGAGGCGGTCTCGAAGTTGGGCACCGACGACATGATGAGCGGGCGGTCGGGGTCGCCGTTGACGTGGATGATCGCGACCTCGGTGCCGATGTGCAGCGGAAACTGCACGCCGTAGCCGCCGCCGGAGGCGGGCTGGGCCATGCGGATCCACCGGGACGCCTTGCCGCCGGCCTTGCTCGCGAGGTCCCAGGGGAGGATGACCTTGTAGCGCCCGTGCTCGTCGAGGGGCGTCGCGCGCACGCCGTCGCTGCCCGCGTCGATCTTGCCGTGGATCACCCCGGCGATGCGCGGGACCGGGGTCATGCGCACCGGGCGCCAGGCCACCGCGTAGGGGATGGCGGTGAACTCGTTCTGGTAGGCGCGCGACGAGGAGCCCGCGTCGATGCCCGCCTGCTGCACCGAGTGGCGGATGTCGGTGACGACGTACTGCTGGTCCATGGCGTCGAAGTAGTGGTTCTCGACGGCGAACTTGTGGCCCGGGTGCAGGCCTCGGACGCTGGTGGCCCCGGCGTAGGTCTCGCGGTGCGCGAAGAGTTCCTGCGCGCGGAGCTTGGCGATGCGGGTGCCGCCCGCGGGGTCCTTGAAGTGCTCGCCGTAGTAGACGTGCTCGCCCACGCCGTCGGGGTCGACGTCCTCCTTGCCGACGAGCTCGGTGGAGGGCGTGCGGTAGTTGTAGTCGCGCACGCTCACCTTGGTGGTGACGGTGCGGCGCGTGCGGGTGAGGGCGCTGATGCGGTGCTCGCCGCCCGCGGTGCCGCCGCGCGGGTCGTAGGTGAGCGACTCGAAGCCCTCGAGCTCGACGAAGTTGTTGTTGCCGTCGGCGATGACCAGCTTCGAGCCCTCGTCGCCGTGCTCGAAGAAGTAGAAGATCCCCTCGTACTCCATCACCCGCGACAAGAACTGGAAGTCGGTCTCCTCATACTGGACCTTGTATTCGTAGGGCTTGTAGGTCTTCGACAGCCGCAGCTCGTAGTCGTCGCCGTCGTGGAACCCGGCCTCGGTGAGCACGTCCTTGATGACCTGCGGGGCGGACAGTTCCTGGTAGACCCACGAGCCCGCGGTGAGGGTGGTGTCGAAGAACTTCGGCACCAGGCGCAGGTGGTAGAGCACCGGCGAGGGCTCGTTCATGTTGAGCATCTCGACCTCGCGGATGACCCCGTGGACCTTGTGCTCCTCGTTCTCCCCGAAGGCCAGCCAGGCGTCCTTCACCAGCAGCTCTTCGACCACGTCGAACGCGAGCGGACCGCCGGTGGAGGTCTCCACGATGAGGTCGAAGGCGTAGAGCTGCGAGAGCCCCTCGTGGCCGTCCATCTGCCGTACGTAGAGGTCCGGGGCAGACTCCGCCGTGGTGCGAAACACGACCGTGTAATTCGAGTGCTCCTGCGTGGTCATGGCGCCTCTGTCTCCATCGTTGATGGGTGTGTGGAAGGTGTAGGCTGCGACGCTATCACGGCCCGGACGGCCGTTGGTGGACGCGGGGGACCTGCGATAGGCTCCGCGGGTCTCCCGATCACCCGCCGCCTTCCCCCGCCGCCGTTAAGGGTCTCCCGGGGGAGTCGAGAGGACCCCTCATGCTCATCCAGAACCGACTTGGAACGCGCTTCGAGCTCCTCCTGCACCCGCCGGCCTCGGTGGCCTCGGGGGTCCCGGTGCCCTACGCGAGCGCCGAGTCGTTTCTGTCGACCTTCACGGCCCCGCAGCGGGCGCAGATTCTCCAGTCGCTCGGGTCGAACTCGTACTTCCCCTCCGTCGACCCCATCGCGCTCCGCAACATCCACAACGACGACGTCGCCTCGACGGTGCTGGTCCGCCTGCTGCGCGCCCGGCACATCGCCTTCCGCCACCCCGGCGCGCCGGTGCAGCGGGCGCCCGTCGTCAACGCAGGCGCCCGGGGAGAGCCCGCCTCCAAGGGCCCGGCGACGCCTCCGCCCGCGGTGAAGGCCGCGGTGGTCTGCGAGCTGCTCGCCATCGAGGCCGCGTGCGCCCACAACGGCCGCAAGGCCAACAAGGCCGGCATCCTGGAGGTGGTGCCGGGGCGCCAGGACGACCTGATCCAGCTCAAGTCGACGCTGAAGGGTGGCTGCGGGGAGCACCCCCGCTGGGAGGTGCGCACGCCCTTCTCGTCGACGATCGAGAAGACCGGGGCGAGCTCCTCCTTCGTGGCCAAGAGCTGGGGCTTCAAGGCGCTCGGCATCTTCGAGGTGCAGCCCAAGACGTACTACGTCAACTGCACCTGCTGCACCGGGCCGACGAAGCAGTTCGAGGTGCGCGCCTACCCCATCGACGAGTGGGAGCTGAGCGTCGCCATCGACATGAAGAAGCCGCCGACGCAGTGGAGCGTCGAGGTGAAGATCACCCCGTGGGAGGAGACCTCGCTCACGCTCAAGACCGACGTGCTGCGCACCTTCAACGACAAGACCGAGCGGCTGAAGTGGGCCCTCGACAAGGTGATGGTGCCGCTGGTCGGCAAGCAGGGCGACTGGGAGTTCTTCAAGACCAAGCTGAAGTTCAGCGGGAAGTGGGCGGAGAACGAGGGCGACCACCGGGCGTTCTACAAGTACACGGCGGGCCTCGAGCTCGACCCGCTGCTCAAGGGGTACTTCCTCATCCCCTTCGGCCCCTCCGCCGCCATCCCCGCGTGGATCAAGAAGTGGACGACCGACTACATCGGCGACCTCTACCTGTATCTGAAGTTCGAGGGCGAGGTGAAGCTCTTCGGCTCGTGGAGCCGCACCACCGCCGACAAGTCCAGCGCGCAGGTCGAGGGCTCGGGGAAGATCGGCGTGAAGGCCGGGGGCAACCTCTTCCTGATGAAGAAGAGCGCGCTCAACCTCGACGTCAACGGCTCCACCAGCATCACCGCCGAGGCCAAGGCCCCGGTGTCGCGGATGCCCGCGGTCGAGTACGACCTGAAGTGGGGCGGGCTGGAGATCGAGCTCACCATCGAGGCCGCCTGGGGGCTCGTGGAGTACAAGCGCAAGTGGAAGCCCATCGAGGGCTTCTCGCTGCTGGAGAAGATGCTCGGCCGCAAGCCCGATCCCTGGTACCCGCTGGGTCACTGAGGCAACGGGAGCCCCAATGAGCGACACGGAGCGCGGTGCGTGGTGCCGGTGGAGATCGCTGGCCCTGCTGGCGCTCGTCGTCGCGGGATGCCCCCAGGGCCTCCAGGGGGATGACGGCGGCGAGGACACGGTGCTCGTCGCGCAGGCCGTCACATGCGACCCCGCCATCGAGCGCTACCCCATCGCGGCCCCGCACAACGGCGGCTACGACCGCGCCTGGAACAACTTCACCTGCGCCCCGCACCCCGGCGGCAGCCCCGACAACTCCGACTACGGCGGCGACCACCACGGCAACGACCTCTTCGCCCCGCGAGGCGCTCCCATCGTCGCGGTGCGGGCGGGGCGGGTCACCCGCGCCGGAGAGGTGTCGTCGACCTCGGGTCTGCGCGTGACCATCGAGGACTCCTGCGGCTGGAGCTACTACTTCGGTCACCTCGACAGCATCGCGCCGGGCATCGGCGTCGGGGCGAGGGTGGTCGCCGGGCAGGTGATCGGCACCCTCGGCGACACGGGCACGCGAGGCACCGCCCCGCACCTTCACTTCAACGTCCACCGCGACGGCAACTACAGCAACGACGTCGACCCGTACCCCCTGCTGCGCGCGGCCGACGCCACGGCGTGCGATGCGACCGCGACCCCGGGCTCTCCCCCGCCGCAGACCTGCGCCCCGAGCTGCGAGGGCGCCTCGACGCTGGTCTCGCGCGACTGCACGCGAGGCAACTGCGGGGCCTACGGCGCGGGCTGCGTGAGCGACACCCTCGGGCCGCGGTGCGTGTTCTTCGCGTGCCCCGCGCTGGGCGAGCAGGACACCTGCTGGCTCGGCCGGTACATCGGCCACTGCCGCAACGGGCAGCTCGTGTCCCAGGGCGACTGCGGCGCCTACGGCGCGACCTGCGTGCAGGACGGGACCAGCGCCCGATGCGCCTCCCCCTCGTGCGCCCGGAGCGGCTCGTACGACACCTGCCTCGCCGGTCGGTACATCACCCGCTGCCGCGACGGCGTGGCGCAGTCTCCGGCGGGCGACTGCGGGGCCTACGGGGCGCGCTGCGTCGACGACAGCCTCGGGGCGCGCTGCGTGTTCTTCGCGTGCCGCCCGCAGGGGGAGCACGACACCTGCTGGCTCGGGCGCTACCGCGGCCGGTGCTTCAACGGGCAGCTCACCGCGCAGGCCGACTGCGGCGCCATGGGTGGGCGCTGCGTCGAGGACAGCCTGGGGTCGCGCTGCGTGTCGACGCTCTGCCCCGCGACGCGAGGGGAGGTGACCTTCTGCGTGGCGCCGCATCGCATCGCGCGCTGCAGCGACGGGATGTTCATGGGCTACGAGGCCGACTGCGCCGCGGCCGGGAGCACCTGCGCGCAGGCCTCCGCGACCGCCGCCCGCTGCGTGCGCGCGGGTGAGCCGCCGCCCGCCTTCGACGCGGGCCCGCCGCCCCCGCCGGTCGACGCCGGGCCGCCGCCGGACCTGGGCTTCTCGCTGCCCGACGCGTGGGTCCCGCTGCCCGTCGATGCGTCGCTGCCGCCGGCCGACGTGGTGATCCCGGTCGACCTGCCGCCGGCCGCCGACGTGCCGCTGCCCGATGATGTCGAGTCGTTCTTTGTCCCGGATGGCGGAGCGATGGCGGCGGAGGTGACCAACGCCCATCCCCCCGTCGAGGACGACGGCAAGGACCCGTGCGCCATCTGCCGCCCCCTCGGCCGCTGTCCGCCGCAGTGCGACGCCGACGGAGGGACGGCGGCCGTCGGGGATGTCGGCGACTCCCTGGTGGGCCCCGGCTGCGCCTGCCGGGCGGCGGGGCGATCGTCTGCGGGAGGGGGCCTCGCGAGCGTGCTGGCCTGCGCGCTCGGCCTGGGCCTGACGCGGCGGCGGCGACGCTAGATCGAGCCGCAGCCGATCGCGGGGTTGAAGCACATCCCCGAGGGGCAGACGCAGACCCGCACCGAATGGCTCGACGCCGGGGCACAGCTGCACGCGCCGACGGAGCAGCGGTTGGGGAAGTCCCCCACGGACATGCAGCACAGACTGGTGTCGACGGTTCCGCCGGTGGAGGTGCAGCGCTGGGCGAGCGCGTCGCCGCCGTCCGTCGGGGGGACGTCCGTCGCAGGGACGTCCGTCGCGGGGACGTCCGTCGCGGGGACGTCGTCCGAAGGGGCGTCCGTCGCAGGGACGTCCGTCGCGGGGACGTCGTCCGAAGGGGCGTCCGTCGCGGGGACGTCGGCGCCGCCCGCGTCGCGGATCACGTCGGCGGGGACGTCCGTCCCGGTGTCGACGCGGCCGCGGTCGGTCGGGACGTCGATGCGGACGTCGGCGGTGACGTCGACGAGCGAGCCCGAGTCGGCGGCGGGCAGCGGCTCATCGAAGCACCCAGCGCCGAACAGACCCAGCGCGCCCAGCGCGAGGAGACCCTGAACCGAAGGACGGATGTTCATGAGACAGCGGAGTAACTGATCGCGCCCGAAGCGTCGAGCGGTGTTGCGACGGACGGCGGTGCGCGGGCACCATCCGCCGATGCCCCCGATGCCGCTCCATCTCCGCGCGCAGGCCAGCGCCGCGCGCGCGCTCCTGAAGCTCCCCCGCCCGGTGCTGGTGGGCCTGTCCGGCGGGAGGCGCGTGGAGCGCGACGGGTGCGTCCTCGACGAGCAGTTTCAGTTCATGCTCTCGCTCGCCGAGCGCCTGGGCAGGGGGCTCGCCAACGTGGACGCCACCCTCGCCGAGCGCCGCGCCGCCATGGACCACGACGCCATCCTCTTCGCGCCGATCGCTCCCGGCCTGGAGAGCGTGCGAGACGAGCGGGTGAGCGAGCACATCACCGCGCGCGTGTACCGCCCGCACTGGCTGCCGAAGCCGGCTCCCGCGCTGGTCTACCTCCACGGCGGAGGCTTCGTGCTGGGCAGCCTCGACTCGCACGACCCGGTGTGCCGGGCGCTCGCCCACGAGGCCCGCTGCGTGGTGATCTCGGTGGACTACCGCCTGGCGCCGGAGCACCCCTTCCCGGCCGCGGCGGACGACGCGACGGAGGCCTTCCGCTGGGTGATCGCCCACGCGGCGCGGCTCGGCGTCGACCCGCAGCGCGTGGCGGTCGGCGGAGACAGCGCGGGGGGCAACCTCGCGGCGGTGGTGGCGCTCGACACCCGCGACGACCCGCACCCTCCGTGCTTCCAGGCGCTGATCTATCCCGCGGTCGACCAGACGCGCTCGTTTCCCTCGCTCAGGATCATGGAGCGGGGCTTCCTGCTCGACCGGGCGACCATCGACTGGTTTCTGGAGCAGTACTCGCCCGACCCGGCCAACTGGGACAAGCCGCGGGCCTCGCCGTGGTTCGCCGACGTGAAGTCCGTGGCCCCGGCGCTGGTGCAGACGGCGGGCTTCGATCCGCTGCGCGACGAGGGCGAGGCCTACGCGGTGAAGCTGAGAGAGGCGGGGGTGGCGGTGAGCTCGAAGCGCTACCCGAGCATGGTGCACGGGTACATCAGCACCACCGGGTCGATCGTGGCGGCGCGCGAGGCGTGGGGCGACCTGGTCGCCGGGCTGCGAGGGGCCTTCCGCTGAGCGGCCCGAGCGGGCGTCACGCCAGCTTCGCGGTGTTGGCGAGGCCCTGCTCCCGGGCCATCTCGCTGACGGCGCGGCGCACCGCGGCGTGCACCCGCAGGTCGAGGGGGTTGGGCACGAGGTCGCCGGGCTCGGCGTGCGCCGCGATGGCCTCGGCGGCGGCGAGGCGCATCTCCGGGGTGATCTTCGAGGCGCGGACGTCGAGGGCGCCGCGGAAGATGCCGGGGAAGGCGAGGGCGTTGTTGATGGAGCGGCCGTCGCCCGCGTAGGCGGCGCCCGCGGCCACGGCGACGTCGGGGTTGATCTCGGCGTCGGGGTTGGAGAGCGCGAAGATCACCTGGCCGCGGCGCACCATGTCCGGCCGGATGAGCCCCGGGCGGCCGGTGGTGGCCACCACGATGTCGGCCTCGCGCATGATGGTCGCCATGTCGGTGATCGAGGCGCCGAAGGTCCTCATGCGGTCGCAGGCCTCGATGGAGAGGTCGCTCACCAGCACCTCGCGGGCGCCGTAGGCGAGCGCCGTGCGGGCGATGGCGCTGCCCGCGGCGCCGAGGCCGATCTGGCCCACGCGCGAGGACTTGAAGTCGACGCCGGTGAGCTTGCAGGCGTTGAGGATGGCGGCGAGGGCCACGGTGGCGGTGCCCCACTGGTCGTCGTGCATCACGGGCTTCGGGAGCCGGGCGGCGAGCTCCTCCTCGATGCGGAAGCAGTCGGGCATGCGGATGTCTTCGAGGTGGATGCCGCCGAAGCCCGTGGAGGTGCGCATCACGGTCTCGATGAACTCCGCCGGATCGAGGGTGTTGATGAGGATGGGCGTGGCGGAGATGCCCGCGAAGCGGTCGTAGAGGGCGGCCTTGCCCTCCATGACGGGGAGGCTCGCGAGGGGGCCGATGTTGCCGAGGCCCAGCACGCGGGTGCCGTTGGTGAAGATGCCCACGGAGGTGGCGATGCCGGTGAAGTCCCAGGCGAGGTCGGGGTCGCGCTGGAGGGCGAGGGCCACGCGCGCGACGCCGGGCGTGTAGATGTAGCGGAGGTCGGAGAGGTTCTCGATCTTGCTGCGGCTGGTCGTGTGGAGCTTGCCGCCTCGGTGCGCCTCGAAGACCCGGTCGGTGGTCGAGATGAGCTCGATCTCCGGGAGGGCGCGGATCACGTCGAGCACGCGGGCCGTGTGGGCCTCGTCGTCGGTCTCGATGGTGACGTCGCGGACGGTGTCGTTCTCGCCGATGCTGACGGTGCTGATCTCGCCGACGAGGCTGTGCGCGTCGGCGATGGCGGAGGCGAGGTACGCGAACTGACCCGGGCGGTGACGAAGTCGAACCCGGACGATGGTGTCGTGGCTGTATTTCCGCATGGCGGCGCAAGGGTATACCCGAGACGAGGGATCACAACGATCGTGAACGGGATCACGACGGTCGTGAACGGGGTCTGAGCGTCGGCAGGGAGTCCCCGATACGAGCGCGCGGCCGTCGGTAACCCGAGCCAGACCCTGAGCGTGAGCGAGGGGAGGAGCCCTCCTACGTCATCAGTCCGCCTCTCCGACGCCTCGACCTCCACGCGATCCCCAGAAGATTCGGACGCGCACTGCTGACGTAGGAGGGCTCCTCCCCTCGCTCACGCTCAGGGTCTGGCTCGGGTTACCGACGGCCGCGCGCTCGCATCGGGGACTCCTCGCCGACGGCCTCGCGCTCGCGGACAGCTTCGCTCCTCAGCCCTCGCTGGCCTTTGATACGCTCGGCCGATGGCCACCGCGAAGAAGCCCGCCGCGAAGAAGTCCCCCGCGAAGAAGCCCCCCGCGAAGAAGCCGCTCCCCGCCGCGCTCGTGAAGCGGGCGCAGGCGCTCCACGAGGCCGCGCAGGCCCGCCTCGCCGAGCAGGGGCGCGAGGCCATCTCGCTCATTCGTGAACGCCGCGAGGCCATCGCGGACAACTACTTCGACGTCGGCCAGGCGCTCATCACCCTCAAGAGCGAGGCCATCGCGCAGGCGCTCGGCTACGAGGACATCGCGTCGATGCTGCGCGCCGAGCTCGACCTCTCCGTGAGCACGGCCGCGAGGCTCATCGAGCTCGCCACACGGGTCGACCGCTCGCTCCTGCGCGAGCTGCAACAGGAGCGCGCCGCGGCCATCCTCGCGGTGGTCGACGCCACCGAGGAGGACGACACCCCGGAGCAGCTCCTCGCGAAGCCCTTCCGTCTGCCCGAAGGCGGATCGATCGACCTCCGCACGGCGCCCCTCGTCGACGTGAAGGCGCTCGCTCGCGCGCTCCGGCACCAGCGCGCCGCGACGAAGAAGCCGGCGCGGGGCTTCAGCACGACGCCCGCCGACCGCAAGGCCTTCGCCGCGCTCATCGCGCCCGTCGCGAAGGACAAGACCCTCGGCGGCGTGGCCACGTTCAAGCTCCTCGCCTCGCGCGAGGAGCACGGTCCGCTGGTGGAGTCGCGCGTCCCGCTGAAGGACTATCCGCGGGTCGTCGCGCTGCTCCACGCCCGCCGCTGAGCGCCCGGTCGGCGTTCACAACCGTTGTGAACGACGATCACGGGTACGCACGCCGCTACCAGATCCGCCGCACGCCGTACTGATCGAAGATCTCCTCGTTGCTGACGAGTCCGAGGTTCTCCGCCAGCGCTTGCGCGATCAGCATGCGGTCGAAGGGATCGCGGTGCGGCCCCGGCAGGCTCCCCGCCCGCTGCGCGTGGTCGATGGTGATCGCGAGGCCGGTGAAGCCCTGGTCGATGAGGCACGCGCCGACGTCCTCGGCGACCGCGAGGGCGCCCGGCAGCTTGCCGATGCGCGCCTTGGTCACGATCTCCCACGCCGACGCCGCGCTCACGAGCACCGCCGTCTCCTCGTTCTGGATGAGCCGTCGCACCCGGAGCGGGAGGCGCTTGTCGCCGTCGAGCCACCAGAGCAGCGCGTGGGTGTCGAGCAGGACGCGCACGCCCTCACCCGCCCCAGGCGTCGAGGTCTTCGGCCGTGAGCGGGTCGAAGAACGCCTCGGTCACCGTCGCCCGGCCCTTCATCGAGCCGAAGCGCCGTCGCGGCTCGGTCGCGGTGATCGGGACCAGCCGCACCACCGGCTGGTTGCCCCGTGCGATGACGATCTCCTCGCCCGCACACGCGCGCACGATGAGGCGAGAGAGGTGGCTCTTGGCCGCGTGGATGGTGATGGGCTTGGTCGACATGGTCCCACTTGGGTTAGTCCACCTGCCCGGAGGCGGCAAGGCCGCGCCGCGCGACGAGCACGGAGCGCTGGTGGAATCGCGCGTCCCGCTGGAGGACCATCCGAGGGTCGCCACGCTGCTCCACGCCCGCCGTGGAGCACCCGGTCGGCGATCACCACGGTCGTGAACGGGATCACCACGGTCGTGAACGGGATCACCACGGTCGTGAACGCGGATGTGGTGTCCGGGGACATGGCGCATCGCGTTCGAGGGGGGAGGGCCGTCATGGCCCGTCCGAAGCGCGGGTCGTGTCTGGTAGGGTGCGGCGCGTGCGACGGACGGCGGCGATAGCGTGGACGATCGTGACCATGGCGGCGGGGTGCGAGCAGGCGCGCACGGAGGTCGTGGTGCGCGTGGACTCCGAGCTCGCCTGGGGCGTCGGGGCGACGGTGCAGTCGCTCGTCGTGAGCGTGCGCCGTAGCGGCGGCGATGGCCCGCTGCGCGATCGCCGCACGATCGTCCTCGGAGCGGCCGCGGGTCAGCAGCCGCTGCCGCTGCGCGTAGGCCTGCTCGCAGGCGAGGACGTCGCCACGCCGCTGTGGATCGAGGCGCTCGGCTGCGGCGGTCCCAACGGATGCACGGCGGCGCAGGCGGTGGTGGCGCAGCGGGCGGTGGTGCGCTTCACGGCCGGCCAGACGCTCGAGCTGCCGCTGCGGCTGACGGCGGAGTGCGTCCGGGCCACGTGCGCGAGCGACGAGCGTTGTGCCGTGGGCCGCCGGTGCGAGCCGGCGACGCGGGCCCAGCTCGACCTGCGCCCCTTCGATGGGGTCGTCGACCCCATGGAGACGGACGCGGCTCGCCCCGGCGACACGCCCTCGGCGATGGACGCGCCCGTGGCGATGGACGTTGGCGCGGACGCCGGTCCTGTGATGGACGCGGCCATAGACGTTCGACTCGCCATGGAAGCCGGGGCGGACGCGGGGCGCGACGTCGGGACGGACGCGGGGCGCGACGCGGGGCTCCCACCCGCGGACGACGGGGCGGTCTGCCCGAGCGCTCAGGTGCTCTGCGGGAGCACGTGCCGAAGCGTGCAGGTCGACCCGAGCCACTGCGGCGGGTGCGGCCGGGCGTGCTCGTCGGGCCAGACCTGCGTGGCGGCGGTCTGCACGACGCCCCCGCCGTGCCCGGTCGGCATGCGGCTGATCCCTGCGGGGATGTTCGAGATGGGGTCGACGACGGTCGCGGACGAACAGCCGAGCCACGGCGTGCGACTGAGCGCGTTCTGCCTGGACGAGACCGAGGTGACGGTGTCGGCCTTCGGGGCGTGCGTGACGGCCGGGGCCTGCAGGACGCCCGGCGAGAGCCCCACGTGCAACTGGAGGGTCGAGGGACGCGACGACCACCCCGTCAATTGCGTCGACTGGGAGGAAGCGCGCGCCTACTGCCAGTGGCGCGGAGCGAGCCTCCCGACGGAGTCCCAGTGGGAGTACGCGGCTCGGGTCACGAGCAGCCGGACCTACCCATGGGGCAACGACGCGCCGGGCTCACAGCTATGCTGGTCCGGCGGAGGGACGAGCCGATCGGGAACCTGCGCGGTGCGCTCGTTTCCCCTCGGCAACTCGCCCTTCGGTCTCTCCGACATGGCGGGCGGCGTCTGGGAGTGGGTCGCCGACTGGTACGGGCCCTACACCGGATCGGCGGGCTCCTACGTCCTCGACCCTGCGGGCCCGACGAGCGGGTCGGCGCGCGTGATCCGCGGCGGTACATGGGACAACACGGCGCCCGGCGACGTGCGGGCGGCGAACCGCTTCCTGCTGATGCCGCTCCTTCGCGACGTCCACGTGGGGATGCGCTGCGCCCGCGCGCCGATGTAGGGCGATCAGGAGTCGGCGATCACCACCACCCGGTCGCCCGCGGCGAAGGTCAGCCGGGCGCTCTTCTTCGGGTTGAGCTTCGGCGCGCGGCCTCCGGTCGTCGCGGCGATGTCGTAGCCGATGGCGATCTCGCCGCGGCGGCGCGCCGCCTCGATCACCGCGGAGAAGTCCACGGCCTCGCCCGTCGCCACGTAGGCGCCGGCGTCCTTCAGGTAGATCTCCGCGCCGTCGGCGTCGAAGAGGTCCTCGAAGACGGCGCCGAGGTCCTTGTTCTCGGCGAGCTGGGCGAGCAGCAGGCTGATGAGGTTCTCGCTGACGATGAAGTCGTCGGTCTCGGTGACCTCCGCGAGCTTCTGGTTGCGCGCGTCGAGCATCTCGCTCACCACCGAGAAGGTCTCTCCGTGCTTCTGCTCGATGTCCCGCAGGTGGAGCAGCGTCACCAGGGTGATCGCGTCGGCCTCCTGCACCCCGCGCTTGTCCGCGTAGGAGAGGGTGATCACGTGCTGGAAGCCGCTCACCCCGGCCGCGTCGAGCACCCGCCGGTCGTTGATGTCCCCCTTCACCGTGCGGACCTTGTGGTTCACCAGCTCGGACTCCAGCGCGTCGAGGTCCTCGCCGGGCGAGTCGTCCTCCGCGATGATCGTGAGCTCCGAGCCCGCCACCGCGTACTTGTCGAGCTCGCTCACCACCGTGGCGCCGCGGCTGTTCCACCCGAGGATGAGCGTGCGCTCGGGCGCGCGCACCGCCTCCACCGCGGGCCGCAGCAGGGACTCATCCACCTTCGGCGCAGAGCGCGCCGCGGTGATCTTGTCGTCGTCCTCGGCGATCACGATGAGCGCGTCGCCCGCCGCGAGCTTCGTGTCCATCGCGGGGAGGAGCTGGGTCTTCCCCCCGGCGGTGCGTAGCCCGATGACCGCGGCGTCCTCGAAGGCGTCGAGGGACTCTCCGAAGGTCCTGCCCGCGAGCGCCGGGGCCTTGTGGAAGTAGATCTCGTCGCCGCCGAAATCGAGCAGCTCGGTGTAGATCGCCGAGAGCCCCGACTGGCGGCACGTCTGCACGGCGATGCGCGCGATGACGTCGCCGGACATCACCAGCTCCACCTGGTCGCGGCCCACCATGCGCGCCGGAACCCGGTTCTTGATGTCGCGGATCTCCGCCACGATGTGGTGCTTGCCCGACTCGCGCGGCTTGTGGCCGACCAGCGCCAGGATGGTCTTGATGACGCTCGCGTCGGGGTCCGGCGACTCCTCGGGCCCGAGCACCACCACGGCGCGCGCGGTCTCCGGGCTGCCCAGGTCGAGGTCGTCGAGGTCGATGGGGCTGCCCCTCCGGCACACCACCCGGGAGCCGCGCAGGTCGGGCACCTTGGTCGCGAGCTCGTCCTCCATCTCGACCTTGTCCTTGTCGGCGAGCACCACGATCACCCCGCCGCCAGCCTTGTTCTCCGAGGCCGCGCAGAGCTCGCTCACCACCGTGAAGACCTGCGCCGACCAGCCCAGGATGAGCGTGTGCCCCTCCTCCAGGACGCGGCTGCGCCCCTTGCGCAGGTCGTCGAGCCGGGCCTCGAGGCCGCTGTTGAGCACGCCGATGAAGGCGCTCACGATGAAGATGCCGCCCAGGGTGACCGCCAGCATCAGCGCCAGGTAGAGCTTGCTGCCGTCGTCGCCGCCCACGGCGCCGGCGTCCATGGCGCGCATGCCGCTCATCCAGATCAGGGTGATGAGCCCCGGGCGGTGGCCCTCCGCGTCCGCGGGGGCGACGCCGAGCGCGTAGGCCAGCACGCCGCCCACGATGACCACCAGCAGCGACGCGAGGGCGAGCGCCCCGACGAGGGCCATGGGCCCGCGGGACATGAAGTTGTCGAAGCGATAGCGGAAGCGATCTCGGGCGGTGACGGGTCGGCGCATGGACGCCGTATCGCCCAAAGCGCGGCGAAACGGCAAGCGCCCTGCGATCAGGTCACTGCACGTTGCCGAAGCCCGGGAGCACCGAGTTGATGACGTTGTTGATGGTGCTTGTGGCGCCGCGCATGAAGAAGTCGCGGGCGACGGTGCCGTGGGTCTCGAAGGGAGCGCGGATCGAGACGTAGTGGTCGACGGTGACCTCGCCGCGGAGGGTGTAGTTGAGCTGCGGCGCGCCGCTGGCGACGAGCAGCGAGGCGGGCACGCCTCCCCAGGGGATGGTCATGGTGGCGCTGACCGGGGTCCAGCGGCCGGGGGGGATCTGCGCGGCCACGGCGGAGACGCCCGCGCCGATGTCGTTGCCCTCGATGATCATGTGGGCGCGCAGGTCGTGCAGGTCGAGGGTGAAGGTGTTGGTGTTGTAGGCGATGAAGTCGACCTGGAAGGTGAGCCCCGCGCCGTCGACGCCGGTGAAGCGCAGCTCGCGCGCCTGGATCTGCGGCACCTCCGCGGTGATGGTGCACCCCACGGAGGACAGACCGGCGAGGCCGAGGGCGAGGAGGAGGTGACGGCGGGTGGGGCTCATGGCGGCATCGCTCCGGGCGGGATGAAGGTCGACGAGGGGCGTGACGGGTCTTATACGCCCGAAGCGGCGCGGAGCTGTACGGCCCATCGCCGGGGGCTCATCACCAGCGCGCAGGCAGCGCGACCCGGTGCGTGCGGCCCTCGTAGACCACCTCGACGGAGCTCGCTCCGGAGGGGGACGGGGGCACGAGCACGTGCACCTCGTCGCTGTCGCCGAGCGGGTCGGCCTGGGCCACCGAGCGGCGGAGGAGCAGGCCCGAGGCGTCGAGCCAGCGGAGCGTCGCGTTGCCGCCGGCGGCCGCGGGAAGGTCGAGCGCGTCGAGCCACTCGCTCTCGGCGCCGTGGTCGAAGCGCAGCACCCGGTGGCGGAGCGTCGGGCGCGCGGCGAGCGAGGAGCCCCGCAGGTCGATCGAGGCGTTGGAGCCGTTGACCGCGATGATCCGCTCCCAGAGGGCGGTGTAGTTGTAGTCGGAGATCCAGCGGGGCTGGCAGTAGCCCATGAAGTCGAAGGCGTTGGGGCGCACGAGCCCTCGGCGCCGCTCGTCGTAGCCCCAGCCCCCGATGGTTCCGCCGCGGTAGGGAAACTCCGGGTCGGGCCCGGCGGCTGCTCCGCAGGGCGCGTGCGCGCGGCCGTGGTTGTGACCGATCTCGTGCACGAAGGTCTCGGCGGCCCGGTCGTCGTCGAAGCCGAGGCCCGCGGCGACCCTCCCCCGGGGATCATCGGGGAAGGCCGAGAGGTAGCCCTGGCCGAGGGTGCAGGGGCCCTGGCAATACTCGTCGAAGTATTCCGTCGGGGCGACCATGCCGTAGTAGTAGTGGCTGGACGGCACCTCATCGCGGGTGCGCAGGAAGCGCAGCGACGAGATCATGGCGCCGAAGTCGGCGCTGCCGGAGGGGAGCAGCCCCCGGGACCAGGAGACGGGCTCGTGCACGGTGATGCGCACCTCGCGCACGGGGTACATCGCGCGGAGGGCCGAGCGCATCCGCTCGATCTGCTCGGGGGAGGTGTCCGGGAGCCTGCCGGACTTGTCGGCGTCCCAGCGCATCGGGACGAGGACGACGTCGATGCCGCCGCCGTCGTCCTGGGCGGGCACCGGGAGGGAGGCTCCGTCGGAGGGGAAGCGCGCGCCGTCGGAGGTGCCGGGCTCGACCTCGACGCCGCCGGGAGCGAGCAGCCGCACCGAGAGCCGCGTGTCGGGCCCCAGCGCCTCCGCCGGCACCTCGAACTGGAACACCGACCCGGTGTCGTCGTCGCGCGAGGCCCTCGAGATCAGCCGCCGGTCGCGGAGGATGGTCCCCTGCTCTCCGCGGCGCACCGTGAGCTCGCCGTCGACGCCCCGCGACTGATAGCCCGCCTCGGGTCGCACGTAGACCCGCACGACCGCGCTGCGCCCTGCGATCACCGGGATGCTCCGCCCGGTCACCACGCTGCCCGCCGCCAGGAGCGGCACCTTCACGGCCTGGAAGAGGGAGACGTCGGTGATGGTCAGCGCCCGAACGAGCCCCGGTGCCTGTGCGACGTCCGCGGCGGTGCTGGCGGTGACGACGTCGGTGGCGTCTGCCGCGCCCCGATCGGTGGCGGCGTCGGCGAGCGCGGAGGGGTCATCCCCGGCACAGCCCAGGAGGAGCGACAGCGCGCACGGGGCGAGATGGCGGGAGGGCTGCATGGGCGGTGGAGATACGTGCGCCGATGGGCGGGGGTGTCAAGGCGACGGGCGGGTGGGGGAGTGGCCCTGCCGGGAGGCTCAGCCTCGGCCGTGGAGCGAGAGCGCGCGCTGGTGCGCCGTGTACGCGGGGATCGCGTGGGCGACGACCCCGGCCAGCGAGAGCGGCCCCGCCAGGAGGAAGAACGCCGAGTAGAACATCGACGCGACGACGAACCAGAACAGTGCCCGGAGGAAGTCGCCGTTGTAGAGCTGTCCCGCGCCCGGGATGAAGAACGACAGCATCGCAGCGGTACCGGCCTTGGTCATTCGAACCTCACAGTCGCGACTCCACAAGGGTCGCGCCGGAGTTGTAGCCACGGCGGGAGGGCTCCGCACGTGGTGAGGGTGGAGAATTCCATCGGGCCCGACGAAGCGGCGCGGGTGGAGGCGGCGAGAGAGGCCCTGCTGGGCTGGTACGCCGCGAGCGCGAGGGCGCTCCCGTGGCGCGCGCAGGGGACCACGGCGTGGGCGACGTGGGTGAGCGAGGTGATGCTCCAGCAGACGCGGGTGGAGACGGTGGTGCCGTACTTCGCCCGCTTCATGGAGCGCTTTCCCACGCCGAGGCACATGGCCGAGGCGAGCGAGGCGGAGGTGCTGGGGCAGTGGGCGGGCATCGGGTACTACCGCCGGGCGCGCTTCCTCCACGCGGGGGCGAAGGCGGTGTGCGAGCGCCACGGGGGGGAGGTTCCGCGGGGGGTGGAGGCGCTGCGGGCGCTGGACGGCGTCGGGGAGTACACCGCGGGCGCCATCGCGAGCATCGCCTTCGGAGAGCGCGCCGCGCTGGTGGACGGCAACGTCGAGCGGGTGCTCACCCGGCTCTTCGCCATCGAGGGGGACCCGAAGTCGTCGGCGGTGAAGAGGCACCTGTGGGCGCTGGCCGCGGGCTTCGCCGACCACCCCGACGCGGGCGCGGTCAACCAGTCGCTGATGGAGCTCGGGGCGACGGTGTGCGCCCCGACGGCGCCGCGCTGTCTTACCTGCCCCGTAAGGTCGATGTGCAGGGCGGCGCAGGAGGGAGAGCCCGAGCGCTACCCCGAGAAGGCCCCCAGGAAGGCCCCGCGCGACGAGGACTGGACGGCGCTCCTGGGGCTCTACCAGGGGAGGGCGCTGCTGGTTCAGAGCGCGCTGGGGCGATGGGAGGGGATGCTGGTGCCGGTGATGGTCCCGGGGGTGGTCGACCCCGCCTCGCTGGCGGGCCGCGCCGGGGCCCACGCCGTCATGGACCACGGGGTGGTGGTGCACGTGCTCACCCACGCCCGGATGCGGCTGCGGGTGTTCTCCGCCACCCTCGACGAGGCCCCGACGGAGGGCACCCTGGTGTCGATGGACGCCCTCGCGGGCCTCGCGGTGCCGAAGGTCACGCTGCGGGTGCTGTCGGCGGTGCGTTCCAGCGGAGACGCAGCCCCCAGGCGAAGGCGCTGAGCTGCAGGGCGCCGCCGAGCAGGCGCGCCGAGAGCAGGGCGAGGCTCCCGCCGCGGGCGTCGTGGATGACCACGCCGCGCCACGCGGTGGCGGCGGTGAAGCCGTGGGCGCCGAGGGACAGCAGCGCGCCGAGGGCGGCGAGGGCGAAGAGGGCTCGGCGGGCGCGGCCGTCCGTGGGGGCGAGCGCGAGGGTGACGAGGCCGGTGACGAAGGCGTGCATGGAGAGCCGCGCGGTGGCGATGGGGTAGCCCGCGAGGTGCCACGGCGACGACGGCGGCTGGAGCGCCACGAACTCCCAGACGGAAGAGAGCGCCCCCACCGCGAGGCACGCGAGCGCGAGGCGCACCAGCGAGCGATCGGCGCTCACGGGGCGACGCTCTCCCCCATGGCCGAGAGGGCCTGACGGGCGCCGCGGTGGCCCGGGTCTCGCTCGAGCACCATGCGCAGCGCGCGGACGGCCTCGGCGCGCTGGCCCATGGCGTTGCGGGCCTTGCCGATGAGGACGCGGGCGTCGAGGGCCCCTCGGCCGCCCTGGGCCACGGCGTCGTTGGCGTGGGCGATGGTCTCCTGGTAGCGCCCCGCGGCGAAGGACTGCTGCGCGAGGGAGAGCGCGCTGTGAGCGCTGCGCCGGGCCGGAGGAGCGCCCGCATCGACGACCACCGCGGGAGAGGGAGCCGCGACCACCGCGGGAGCAGCCGGAGCGGCGATGGGAGCGGGCGCAAGAGCGGGCGGAGCGGCGACCGGCGGAGGAGCGGGAGCAGGCGGAGCGACGACGGCGACGGGGGCGGCGACCGGCGGAGGAGCGGGGGGAGGATTACCTCGGCGGGTAAGGCCGACCGCGGCGGCGAGGGTGACGACAGAGGCGAGGGAGACGACGGCGACGAGGGGCCACGGGCTGCGGGAGCGCGCCGGAGGGGGAGGCGGTCGCAGCAGCGCGGTGGCGGACATGGTGACCGTGTCGGGGACCCCATCGGAGAGCGGAGGCGCGGCGTCGAGGGGGCGGCCTAGCGCGTCGGCAAGCAGGGCGGCGGAGTCGAAGCGGTCGGAGGGGTCCTTGGAGAGGCAGCGGAGGATGATGGCCTCCAGGCCCGGGGGGATGTTCGCGGAGGGGGCGCGGCGGCGGGGGGAGTCGGGCTCCTGGGCCATGTGGCGGGCGAGCAGCTCGACCATCGAGGCGTCCTGGAAGAGCTGGCTCCCGGTGGCGCACTCGAAGAGCACGGCGCCGAGGGAGTAGAGGTCCGTGCGGGCGTCGACCTCCCGGCCGCGGGCCTGCTCCGGGGCCATGTACGCGGGCGACCCGAAGAGCTCGCCTGCGCGGGTGACGTTGGCGTCCGTGCCCCCGAGGATCTCCGCGTTGGAGGTCTTGGCCACCCCGAAGTCGAGCACCTTCACGACCCCGTCCTCGGTGAGGAAGATGTTCTCCGGCTTGATGTCCCGGTGCACCACCCCGACGGCGTGCGCGGCGGCCAGCGCCCTCGCCACCGCGGCCCCGATGCGCACGCACTCCGCGACCGGCAGCCGGCCCTGCTCGGAGGTCTTCGCCCGCTCCAGCCGCGCCCTCAGCGACTCGCCCCGCAGCCGCTCCATGGCGAAGAAGAGCCGCCCGTCGTCGGTGGTCCCGAGGTCGTAGACGTGCACCAGGTTGGGGTGCGACAGCGCCGCGATGGCCCTGGCCTCCAGGCGGAAGCGCTGCACCAGCGAAGGGTCCGACGAGAGCGCGGGGGACAGCACCTTGAGGGCCACCGGGCGCCCGAGGTCCATGTGCTCGGCGGCGTAGACCTCCCCCATGCCGCCGGCTCCGATCTGCGCCCCGAGGCGGTACGGCGTCCCTGGCAGCACCCGCGGATCGCGCGGGGCGAGCGGCTCGGTGTTCACCTGCTGCCTCAGCCTCGGCGGGTCGGCGGTGGTCCCGCGCTGCGACCGGGCCTCGGCGATCCAGCGACGGTTGCGCTCGGACTCGGCCTCCTGGGCGCCGGGGAGCATCGCCCTCAGCCCCTCGGAGATCACCTCGCGGTCGATGCGAAGGCCCTCGGCCTGGGCGAGGTCGAGCAGCGCCCGGCGGGCGGTGGTCGCGTCGGCGAAGCGCTGCGCCGGGTCGAAGGCCGTCATGCAGGCGACCCAGCGATCGAGGGAGGGAGGGACGTCCGGGCGCAGGGTCGAGGGCGCGGCGGGGCGGTGGGATCCGTCGGCCAGGGCGCGCAGGTGGTCGACGATGTCGAGGGTCATCCAGTCGCGCAGGGTGAGGAGCTCCCAGGCCACGACGCCGATGGCGTAGAGGTCGGTGCGCGGGTCGAGGGGCTCCCGGCGGGCCTGCTCCGGGGACATGTACCCGGGCTTGCCGAAGATGGCGCCGTGGACGGTCTGCGCGCTGCGTCCGGCGGCGAGGGCGGTGCCGAAGTCGAGCACCTTCACGTCGCCGTCCCAGGAGGCGCGCATGTTCTCGGGGGAGAGGTCGCGGTGCACCAGGTGGAAGGGCGTCCCGTCGAGGCCCTGCGCCCGGTGCGCGTAGGCCATGCCGTCGAGCACCGCGGCGAGGCAGGAGAGCACCACGTCGAGGGGCGGATACCTCCGTGACCCGCGGCCCGCGTCGATGAGCTCGGCGAGGTCGGTTCCGCCGACGTACTCCATCGCGAGGAAGGGGACGCCCTGCTCGATGGCGACCTCCATCACCTGGCCGATGTTGGGGTGCTGCAGCGCGCAGAGCACCCGGCCCTCGTCCAGGAAGCGCGCGACCAGGTTGTCCTCGCCGGTGAACTCCGCGCGGATGGTCTTCACCACGCAGAGCTTCTGGGCGTGGGCGATGGAGCCCGCGAGCGCCAGGTGGATCTCTCCCATGCCGCCGCGGGCGATGGTTCCGAGGAGGAGGTAGCGGCCGAAGGAGCGGCTGGACCCGGACCCGGAGAACCGTGGAGCGGCCGGGTCGGTGTCAGCGGGGTCGGGCATCGGGTGGGAGGGTGGGAGCGAGCGTCACCCCCGAGGGCGAAGCGCGACGGAGCGTTGGAGGAGCGAGCGGAAGGAGGTCGACGCGGGCTTCGGGGCGGCGTCGGTGAACTGCGCGGCGACGGGGCCCGTGGGCATCGACGGGGCGAAGCGCTCGGAGCGTCGCTCGGAGGGCTCCTCGCGGGCGACGCTGGGGGTCGCGGTGGTGATCGGCAGCGGCGGCGCCGGGACCTGGTTCACCTTGGGGAGCGCTCGTCCCACGCGGAAGGCGACGGTCTCGACGTGGTCGGCCTCGTCGTCGCCGAAGCCCGGGGAGACGACGGATCCGGCGGCGAAGGAGGCCGCGATCCGGTCGTCGGCCTGCTGCGAAGGGGACGCGGCGGGCAGCGAGGTCTTCGGGGCCGCGGTCGGCGCCTCGAGCACGCGGCGAGAGACCTGCGTGGAGTCCATGGAGGCTGCGACCGAGGGCAGCACCTCGAGCAGCGTGGACTTGGTGGCCTCGGCGACGGGCTTCGGGGCCTCGACCACGGCGGGCTTCGACGCTTCGAGCACCGCGGGCTTCGGTGCCTCGACCACGGCGGGCTTCGGCGCTTCGGCGACGGGCTTCGGGGCCTCGGCCACCGGGGGCTTCGGGGCTTCGGGGCGCAGCGCTTCGAGGCGCGGGGCCTCGGGCTTGAGGGGCTCCGGGGCGATGGCCTTCGGGGCGGGGGAGGTGGCGAGGACGGGCACCTCGACCGGGGCGGCCACGCGGGGGAGGGCGCGGCGAGCGACGACGCGGTTGAGCAGGGTCTCGAGGCGGGCGATGACGTCGGAGCTCATGCGGAGGCACCTCCCAGGAGGGTGGCGAGGATCTGTGGCCCGGGCTCGCCGCGGCCTGCGCGCTCTCGGACGAGCTCGCACGCCGCCTCGGAGCCGAGGAAGAGGGTGATGCCGTCAGCGTGGGTGGAGAGCACCGCGGCCTGGGTCTGTACCCGGGTGACCTCGCTCACGACCTGCGAGACGAGCGTCGCGGCGAAGCGATGGAAGTCGGCATGGGTGGAGGGGGGGGAGTTCCAGACGAGGGTGAGGGCGTCGCCGAAGCGCTCGAAGGCGCAGGTGCCGAGGCCGCGCTGGCCGAGGGCGAGGGCGATGGCGTAGGCGACCTCCTCGGGGGTCGGGTCGGCGGTGCCGTCGAGGATGATCGCCGCATCGTTGGCGACGCTGTCTGCCAGCGACTTCGCGAGCGGCACGAGCTCATCCCCCAGGGCCGCGATCGCGCGCGCCAGCCACACCGTGGGCACCGCGACGGCGCGGTCGACGGAGGGGGTCTTCAGCTCGATGCGACCATGGGACAGGTCCACCGTCACGGCGCTCGCGAGGGGGTGCAGTCGGGTTGCCATCGGGCCGGGACGATCGCACACCGCGCTCCGCGCCCGCAAATACCTTGGAACCTCCACCCCCGCTGGCACACTCACCCGGCGATGCCCCTCTCCCGATACGTGCTGTCGCTCTCGCTCGCCCTCTGTCCCAGCGCGGCGGCGGCGCAGTCGCCGAGGGCGATCCCCACCTGGCCCGAGCGGGCGTGGGGTCAGGCGATTCCCCTCGACGGGGTGCGTCCCACCGGGGAGGTGGGGGTGCTGCGCTCCTGGCGCGCCCCGGTCGACGTCCATGTGATGCCCGGCGTGGACGCCGCGACCGCCGCCGCCACGCTCTCCGAGGCCGAGGCCGTGATGGACTCGCTGGAGCAGCGCACCGGCATCGCGCTCCCGCTCCCCGACGGCGACCGCGGGGGAACCCCCTCCTTCGACCTCTACCTCTACGCCCGCCGCTCCCCATCGGGCCGAGGGGTCCCCGACGCCCTCTCCTACGCGGGCCCGTGGGACCGTGCGACCGCCTTCGCCATCGTCGAGGCGGGCGCCGATCCGGCGGCGAGGCGTCGGGCGGTGGCGCAGTCCATCGCCGAGGGTTGCATCTACGGCGCGAAGGCCGATCACCCCATCGGCTTCGTGCGGGCGATGGGCGCGAGCCTCGCGAGGCGGGCGACGGGCGACGCGCTCGACCCCGACGACGTGCTCGCGTTTCAGTCCGAGCCCGCTCGGGCGTGGTGGTCGGACGACGCGCGCTCCCCGGCGGCGCAGCGAGGGGCGGCGGTGGTGCTCGACGCGATGTCCTCCCGCTGGGACGACGAGCGCGGCACCTTCCTCCGCGGCCTGCTCGAAGCCCCGGTGCAGCGCACCCCGCCGGGCTGGCCCCGGCTCTGGAACGAGCCCGACGTGATGGAGGTGCTGCGACGGGTGACGCGCGACGAGCCTCGGGGCTTCTGGGGCGCGCTCCTCACCGCGGCGAGCGCCCGCGCGGTGCTCGACCCTGCTCCTCCTGCGCGCACGGCGCAGTGGTCGGAGCTTCCCTCGTGGACGCTGGTGACGGGCGTCGCGCCCACGGGTCAGGCCTCGATGGTGCTCGACCTCGGCGACGCCCCGCTGCGGGCCGCCGTGGGGGTGTGGGTGCACGCGTCGCCCTACCACCGCTGGATGGCCTCGCTGCTGCGTCTCGACCGCGACGGTCGCGTGCTGGGGAGCGTGGACTCGGAGCTGATCTCGACCGGGGAGTGGTCGGCGCAGGTGGACGCGCTGGAGGGCGTGGCGAAGCTGGTGCTGGTGGTGGTGAGCGCTGGCGACGAGCAGATGGACCCGGACGGAGAGCCCATCCGCGACGGCTGGGTGGCGATGAACGTCGGGCGGATCTAAACCCCCGACCGCACCGCCCTCGCTCCCCGCTCACCTCACGCAGAGCACCACCGCCGACCCGATGAACCCGGCGCTGGAGTCGACCTCCACCCGCAGCGGTGACCCGCTGTAGCCCGCCGGGCAGGAGCACCCTCCCGTGACGGGGTTGCCCGAGCGGCACCCGACGCCACCCGGGACCGCGTCGTCCACCTGGTAGGCCCCGCCGAAGCTCGGCCTCGCTCCGCCGCTGGCGACGCAGAGCGACGGGTTCGACCCGATGATCCCGCTGCCGGTTCTCACCAGCGTGCGGAACCCGATGCGAGAGTACCCGCCCGGGCACGAGCACCCGCCCGTGTAGGGGTTGGCCGCGCGGCACCCCGCGCCCCCGCCCACCGCGTCGTCCTGCTGGAAGCCTCCGCCGAACTCCCCCGTCGCCGAGGCCCCGCAGAAGGTCGCGCTGGCGCCGATCTGGGTCCCTCGACCGGCGCAGTCGTTGATCACCCGCCAGGTGAAGGTGCTCGCGAAGCCCCCGGGGCAGCCGCAGGTGCCGGTGAAGGCGTTGGCGTTGAAGCAGCCCGAGCACGGCGCGTCGCTGGTCTCGAAGCCCCCGCCGAAGCTCTGGCAGGCGCCCTCCCGGCACACCCCCGAGGGGCAGCGCGTCCCACACCCGCCGCAGTTGTTGGCGTCGTTGGTGGTGTTCACCTCGCACCCGTTGGCGGCGCTGCCGTCGCAGTTGGCGAAGCCCGCGGCGCACGTGAGCACCGTGCACGCCCCCGCGCCGCAGCCCGCGACGGCGGTGTTGGGGAGCGAGCACGCCCTGGAGCATCCGCCGCAGTTGCGCGGGTCGGTGGTCACGTTGACCTCGCAGCCGTCGCTCGCCGCGCCGTTGCAGTCCGCGAAGGACCCGTTGCAGCTCGCGATGGCGCAGCGTCCGCCCGAGCAGGCGGGGGTCGCGTTGGCGAGCGAGCACGCGTTGCCGCACGCGCCGCAGGCCGACACGGTGGTCTGGGTGTTGGTCTCGCAGCCGTTGGCGGCGTTGCCGTCGCAGTCCGCGAAGCCGTCGTTGCAGCGGGCGATGGCGCAGGCGCCGCCGCGGCAGGCGGGCGTGGCGTTGGGCAGCGAGCAGGCGCGACCGCAGGCTCCGCAGGAGGTCTCGCTGGTGTTGAGGCTGGTCTCGCAGCCGTCCGCCGCGCTGCCGTTGCAGTCGCCGAAGGCCGCGACGCACGTCGCCACGGTGCAGCGCCCGCCCGCGCACCCGGGCGTCGCGTTGGGGACGTCGCAGGCGGTGCCGCAGCCGCCGCAGTTGCGGGGGTCGCCGGTGAGGTCGACCTCGCAGCCGTTGCCGGCGTTGCGGTCGCAGTCGCCGCGGCCCGCGCTGCACGTCGCGAGGCCGCAGACGCCGGCCACGCAGGCGGGCGTTCCACCCGCGACGGAGCACGCCATGGAGCAGCTCCCGCAGTGCGTCGGATCGCTCCGGAGGTTCACCTCGCAGCCGTTGGCGGGGTTGGCGTCGCAGTCGGCGAAGCCGTCGTCGCAGCGGGCGATGGAGCACGCTCCGCTCGCGCACATCCCGGTGGCGTTGGAGGGGTTGCACGCCCGGCCGCAGCCGCCGCAGTGGGTGGCGCTCACCCGGAGGTCGACCTCGCAGCCGTCGGTCTCGACGCCGTTGCAGTCCTGGAAGCCCATCACGCAGGAGGTCACGCACGACCCCGCGAGGCAGCCCGGGAAGGCGTTGGCGCGCTCCTCACAGGCCCTGCCGCAGGAGCCGCAGTTGGCGGCGCTGCGTCGCACGTCGGTCTCGCAGCCGTTGGTGGCGTTGGCGTCGCAGTCCCCGAAGCCGGTGGAGCAGGCCGCGATGGCGCAGGCCCCGGCCACGCAGGAGGGGGTTCCGTTGGGAGGGTTGCAGAGGGTGGAGCAGGTTCCGCAGTGGGTGAGGTCGGTGCGGAGGTCGACCTCGCAGCCGTTGGCGGCGTTGCCGTCGCAGTCGGCGAAGCCGGTGTTGCAGGTGAAGCCGCAGGTGCCGGCGGTGCACGCGGCGGTGGCGTTGGCGCGGACGGGGCAGGCGGTTCCGCAGCCGCCGCAGTGGGCGACGGCGGTGAGGGTGTTGGTCTCGCAGCCGTTGGCGTTGTCGCCGTCGCAGTTGCCGAAGGGGGCGGCGCAGGTCCCGACGGTGCAGTTGCCGTTGAGGCACACCGCGGTGCCGTTGGGGACCGCGCATCGGCGGTCGCACGCCCCGCAGTGGGCGATGTTGGCGAGCGGGTCGACGCAGGCCCCGGTGCAGCAGCTCTGGCCGGTGGGGCAGGGGCTGTCGAGGGTGCAGCCGGTGACGCAGAGGTTGCCGACGCAGAGGGTTCCGGCGGGGCAGTCGGGGTTGGCGAGGCACTCGACGCAGGTGCGGGAGACACGGTCGCAGCGGCGGCCCGGTCCCGCGGAGCCGTCGGCGGAGGTTCCTCCGTCGGAGGGGGTGGCGCCGGTGCAGGCGCTGTCGTCGCGGCAGCCGGCGACGCAGGTGTGGCTGGCGTCGTCGCAGTAGCGCCCCGAGGGGCACACGTCGCTGGCGGCGGAGCAGGCCACGCAGCGCCCCGAGGTGGTGTCGCAGACCGGTCCGCCGGGGTCGCTGGCGCAGTCGGCGTTGGCGGCGCAGCGGGTCGGGACGTCGGCGTCCATCACGGGCGCGTCGACGGGCACATCGGCGGCGACGTCGGCGGGGACATCGACGGAGACCTCCGGGGTGTCCATGCCGGGGACGTCGGGTGTTCCGAGGTCGGTGACGTCGATGGAGGTGTCCACCGCGGTGCCCGCGTCGGCGGGGCCGCCGACGACCGAGGCGCCGGTGGAGCATCCGGCGGCGAGCGTGGCGAGGAGAGCGACGACCAGGAGCGGATTCGGGGCGCGCATGACCGCAACGGTATCAGAGCGCGCGGGAGGCCTGGGTCTGCGGAGGGACCAGGGTGGATGCGTGGGCGGCGGCTCAGGGGCGGCGGAGGGCCCGGGGTGGATGCGTGGGCGGCTACTCCGGGGCGGAGTCGGCGCATTGCAGCGGGGATATGGGGTGGGGCGGTACGAGCGCGAGGTCGTCGGCGGGGATATCCCCGGTACGACCGTGAGGCGTCGGCGACCCGAGCCAGACCCCGAGCGTCAGCGAGGGGAAGAGCCCACCCAGGCCCTCCCAGTGCGGCCTCGCCCGGAGGGGAGCGACCGGCTACGTCAGCCTGGTGCGACTCATTGGCTACGGGCGCCGAATCCGAGAACGATTCTTCGTCGGTTCCCCACTCGACGACGGAGTTCGTCGCGACGAAGACGCACCGGGCTGACGTGGCCGGTCGCTCCCCTCCGGGCGAGGCCGCACTGGGAGGGCCTGGGTGGGCTCTTCCCCTCGCTGACGCTCGGGGTCTGGCTCGGGTCGCCGACGCCTCACGGTCGTACCGGGGATATCCCGCTCAGTCCTGCTCGTGCACCACGAGCACCGGGCAGCGCACGGCGCGGATGATCTTCTGCGCCTCGCTCCCGAGGATGCGCGTGACCAGCCGGGGGAGGCTCGTCCCGACCACCACCATCTCGGCGCCGGTCTCGGCCACGACGGCCGCGATGACCCCCTCGATGTCGCCGTCGAGCAGGCGAGCGGACACCTTGGGCCAGCGCGCGCGCTGCTCATCGGCGATCGAGTCGAGCTGGCGCCGCAGGTCGTTGGCGTGCTCGGCCACCCGCTCGGCAGAGAGCATGATGGTCGCGTCCATCACGGTGATCTGCGTGGGCTGCCAGGCATGCACCAGCAGCGCCTCGGCGTTGAGGTCGCGGGCCAGGGCGACGCCTTGCGTGACCGCGTTCCGAGAGGCCTGCCCGAGGTCGGTGGCGATGATCAGGGTTCTCATACGCCGTGGCGTATCACGGATCATCCCACGGGGTTCACGCGAGCTCGCGCAGGGCGTCGCGGGTGATCCAGCAGAGCCTCTCGGCGACGGGGGTGAGCGAGCCGCGGCGCAGCGCCTTGCCGTCGACCTGCCACGACACCGTGACCCCCACCTCGCCGGGGGATCGGGTGAGCCTCGCCGCGCGGGGCCTCTTCCCTTCGAGCAGCACCGACCAGCCCGGGTGCCCATGGAGCGCCCCCTCCTGGAAGCCCGGCCACAGCGTCACCAGCGCCGTGCGAGGAGCCCTGCCCGCAAGCACCGCGAGCCCGGCGCCGTCGCCCGTGTACGCGGCGCCCATGCCCAGCGCGGCCTTGCCCTGCAGCACGCGGGGCGCGGCGGAGGCCGTGAGCCCGGAGCCCAGGTCGAGCTCCTGCAACGAGCCGGTGGACTTCGCTCCGACGAGCTGCCGCCCGGCGAGGATGGCGCGCTCGCGGTCGGGGTGGACATCCACCGTGGCATCGGCGCCCAGCCACCCGGCGGGGTCGTCGGGCTCGCCGACGCTGCTGTCGAAGAGCACCATCCCCCGGGAGGCGTCGACGAGGGCGAGGTCGCCGCGGTCGCGCACCGCCCCGAGCTCGAAGGCCGACTGCAAGAGCAGCCTCGACGGGTCGGTGAACACCACCGACTCCACCCCGAGGCCCACCGCGCAGACCCTCTTCGGAGCGCCTCCCGACCAGGGGACCATCCAGAGCGACCCGGTGCCCTTGCGGGGCATGTCCGCCGAGAAGGGACCGCCCAGCCACACGGCGACGAGCTCTCCGTCGGGGGAGAGCGTCGCCACCGCGGGGCGCACGTGGGGCAGCCGGGGGAGCGCCGTCCAGGTGTCGGGCTCCATCGCGGCGGCCACCGAGAGCTCGGGGAGCGAGAGCACGTAGCCCGAGCGCTGCCGGACGTTCTCCCGCAATCCCCCGGGCCAGCGGCCGGGGGTGATCAGGGCGCGCGAGGCGCACTCGTCGGGGTGGCGCGTGGCGCTGAGCGAGATGCGGGCGCGGGTGCGGGTGAGCCCCGGCAGCGCGACGGTGCCCAGCACGCCGCCGTCGGGGACGGAGTGGAGCACGGCGCGAGAGCCGAGGTCGGCCGCGCGCACCACCAGCAAGAGCTCGCTCGATGGCCAGCAGAGGGCGAGCGCCTCGCGGCCCCGGATGGCGAGCGCCTCGCGGCCGTCCTCGAAGTCGTAGACGCGCACCACGCTCTGCCCGTCGAGGTCCACCGGATCGGAGGTGGCGAGCCAGCGGCCGTCGGGGCTCCAGGCCCAGTGGGTCACCTCGCGCTGCAGCACCCGAAGCCCCGGGACAGGCCCATCCACGATCGCGCTCTCGGTCATCGGAGGCGAACCATAGTGCGTCGAGCCCGCCGTAGCCCCACCCGAAGTGCGGACATAGCCTGTCCACCGATCAATGGACCTCCATGCGCGCGCGGACTAGAACGGGCTTCGTCATGGGCCTGAACCAACCCGAGCTGTTTGCCCCGACGCTGCAGACCGCGCCGGCGCTCTACGTCGAAGTGGCCGTCCCGCTGCCCTTGAGAAACGGGCTGAGCTACGCCGTGCCGGCGGGGATGGAGAAGCACGTGGCTCCGGGCGTGCGGGTGGTGGTCCCGGTGAGCGGCCAGCGGGTGGTGGGCTACGTGCTGTCGGTGTCCAAGACGCTTCCCGACGAGGTCGACCCCTCGAAGGTGAGGCCGATCTTCCACCTGCTCGAGGCCGAGCCGGTGTTCGCCGAAGACCTGTTGAAGTTCTTGCGCGAGGCGGCCGACTACTACCTCCACCCGATCGGCGAGGTGCTGCGCTCGGCGGCGCCAGCGGTGGAGCGGCGGAGGCACGACGGGGAAGACCCGAGGGGCAGCGGGCTGGTGAAGGCCTCGCTCAAGGCGCGCTGGGCGAAGGTGAGGGAGGAGACCTTCGTGGCGCTCACGCCGGAGTACCTGGCGGAGAAGCCCAGGCTGCGGGGCGACCGGCAGGCGCAGGTGGCGGCCATCCTCGAGGCGCGCGGTGAGGTCTCGATGGCCGAGCTGCGGCAGCAGGTGAAGGGCGCCCGCTCGGCGGTGGAGTCGCTCAAGGCGCGCGGGGCGGTGGCGCTCACGCTGAGGGAGATCCCGGACGATCCCTTCTTCGGGGCGCCGGTGCCGAGGGATGTTCCGCCGACGCTGACGAAGGCGCAGGACGACGCGGTGACGGCCATCGTCGGGGCGGTGACCCGGCATGAGCGGCAGACCTTCATGCTTCACGGCGTGACCGGATCGGGGAAGACCGAGGTCTACCTCCACGCCATCGAGTCGGCGCAGAAGGCGGGCCGTGGGGCGCTGCTGCTGCTGCCCGAGATCGCGCTCACCCCGCAGCTCGTGGCGCGCTACCGCGCCCGCTTCGGAGACAACCTCGCGGTGATGCACTCGGGCCTGAAGGATCAGGACCGTCACGCGATGTGGAAGAAGCTCCACCGCGGGGAGTGTCATGTGGTGATCGGCGCCCGGAGCGCGGTGTTCGCCCCGGTGCGAGACCTCGGCCTCATCGTGGTGGACGAGGAGCACGACGGCTCCTTCAAGCAGGACGATCACTTCCGATATCACGGCCGCGACCTGGCGCTGCTGAGGGCGCACCGGGCGGGCGTGCCGTGCGTGCTGGGGAGCGCGACGCCTTCGGTGGAGAGCTACCACGCGGCGCTGGAGGGTCGGTATCAGCTGTTGCACCTGCCCGACCGGCCGACGGTGGCGCTGCTGCCTTCGGTGGAGATCGTCGACCTGAAGCGGGTGGGGCCGAGGGGGCCGACGGGGCACGAGCTGTTGTCATTGCCGATGGTGCGCGCCATCGACGCGACGCTGAAGCGCAAGGAGCAGGCGATCCTGTTTCTCAACCGCCGGGGCTTCGCTCCGACGGTGCGGTGCGTGCGGTGCGACGAGGCGATGGAGTGCCCGTCGTGCAGCGTGGCGCTGGTGCTACACCGCCGAGAGGGGGCGCTGCGCTGTCACTACTGCGACTTCAAGGTCCCGTTCGCCAACGCGTGCATCAAGTGCGGGTGCGTGGAGATACAGCTCCTGGGCGTCGGGACGGAGAAGCTGGAGCGGGCGCTGATCGACTCCTTCCCCTCGGCGCGCATCGGGCGGCTCGACCGCGACGTGGCCAGCGGGATGGGCACCGAGGCGGTGCTGGAGAAGCTGCGCACGGGCGAGCTCGACGTGCTGGTGGGGACGCAGATGGTCACCAAGGGCCACGACATGCCCCGGGTGACGCTGGTAGGGGTGATCACCGCCGACGCGGCGCTGGCCTTCCCCGACTTCCGCTCCGCCGAGCGCACCTTCCAGCTGCTGGCGCAGGTGGCGGGTCGCGCGGGTCGGAGAGACCTTCCGGGCCATGTGGTGATCCAGTCGTTTCAGCCCGATCACCCGGTGTTGCAGCGGGCGAAGGCGCACGACTTCGAGGGCTTCTTCGACGACGAGATCGGGGCGCGGCGCGAGCTGGGCTATCCGCCCTTCGGGAGGCTGGCGGCGCTGAAGCTCGACGGCCCGGAGGAGGAGAAGCTCCAGGAGATGGCGAGGCGCATCGACTCGTTTCTGCGGGCGCTGCCGGACGTGGTGAGCGGGAAGGTGAAGGTGCTGGGCCCGGCGCCGTCGCCCATCGAGCGGCTGCGCGGGCGGTGGAGGATGCAGTCGCTGCTGCGCTGCCCGGAGCGGCCTCCGCTGCGGCGGGTGCTGCTTCAGATGGTCGACGAGATGGAGGCGTTTACCAGGGACGGTATCCGCGTGGCCATCGACGTCGACCCGGTGCAGATGCTGTGAGGTCTACGCCGCGAGGTCGCTGAGCGTGCAGCGGAGCTTCTCCAGCGCGCGGGCCTCGATCTGGCGGACCCGCTCCTTGGAGATGCCGAGGGTCTTGCCCAGGGACTCCAGGGTGACGTCTTCTTCGCTCAGCACGCGGCGCTCGATGATCCAGCGCTCTCGCTCGTTGAGGGCGCAGAGGGCGGTCTCGATGCGGTCCCGCCGGTCGTCGCCGGTGGATCGCTGGTCGGCGAGCTCCTCGGGGGAGTCGCCCGGGTCGCGCAGCCGGTCGAGCGCCGGGGTCTCGCCGTCGATGGAGGCGTCCAGAGAGACGTCGCGCTGCTTCAACATCGGGAGGAGCTTCTCGACGCGCTCGGCGGAGATGCCCGAGAGCGCGGCCAGCTTCTCGGGGTCGTCCTCGCGGGTGCGGCGGTAGGCCCGGAGCGCGCGGCGCTCGCCCTTGCTGCCGCCGATGCGCACCAGGCGGTAGGCCCGCACCACGTACTCGCGGATCTCCGCGCGGATCCAGTACACGGCGTAGGTGATGAGCCGGCAGTCGCGCTCGGGCTCGTAGCGCATGGCGCCCTTCAGCAGCCCGAGGTTGCCCTGCTGGATGAGGTCCTCCAGGGGGACGCCCCAGCGGCGGTACTCGGTGGCGACGGTGATCACGAAAGGCAGGCTGGCTTCGATGAGGCGGCGTCCTGCACGCTGGTCGCCGTGGCGCCAGCGGAGGGCGAGCACGCGCTCCTCGTCGGACGAGAGGGGTGTGACCCCCGTGAGGGAGTGGCGATAGGCCTCGAGCGCCGTGACCGATCCAAGCGAACCCATAGGGTGACTCCTGAGCGTCTCAAGGAGGAGTCAGTTGGGACGCCTCCGACGCGAGCAGCCACGTGTGCACGGTGAGTGCCACACAGGGAAATCCCGCGATATGCGGCGATGGGCTGTGAGGAGCGCGGCCGAGGACGGCAGTCGTTGCGTCGGCGATGGGGCTCGGGCGAAACGATTGCGCCAGGGGGGACTTCCGACAAGGGGGCTGTTCACGATTGGGCCCCTGTGCCACGTGGATTGTATGGCTGTAGCTTTCGACACGGTGGTGGTTGGGGCCGGGGCGGCGGGCGCCGTGATCGCGGCGCGCGTGACCGAGCGGGCCGACCGGCAGGTGCTCCTGCTGGAGGCAGGGCCCGACTACGAGACCCCGGAGAGGCTCCCGCAGGATCTTCGCGACGGCACCCGCAACTCCCTGGTGGACCATGACTGGGGGTACACGCACCGGCCCAACGCGCGACAGGTGAGCTTCCCTCTGCCGCGGGGGAAGGTGGTGGGCGGCTCGTCGGCGGTCAATACCTGCATCGGGCTCCGGGGCGTTCCGTCGGACTACGACGAGTGGGCGGCGCGGGGCCTCGGGGAGTGGTCGTGGGCGCACTGCCTCCCGGCCTTCAAGCGGCTGGAGACGGACCTCGACCGGAGGGACCAGTGGCACGGCGACCGCGGGCCGATTCCATTGAGGAGGCACACGCCCGAGGAGCTGGTCCCGTGGCAGGCGGCCTTCCTCGAGGGCGCGGCGGCCATCGGGATGCCTCGCTGCGACGACACCAACCACCCCGAGGCGAGGGGCTACGGGCCCCACGCCATGAACAAGCTCGACGGCGAGCGGATGGGGGCGGCGCGGTGTTACCTGACGCCGGAGGTGAGGCGCCGGGCCAACCTGACCATCCGGGCGGACACCCTGGTGCGGAGGGTTCTCTTCCGGCAGCGGCGGGTGGTCGGGGTGGAGGTCGAGAGCGCGACCGGGCGCGTGTACACCATCGAGGCGAGGCGGGTGGTGCTCTCCGCCGGGGCGCTCGCGACCCCGGGGCTGCTGCTGCGCTCGGGGGTGGGTCCGAGGGCGGAGCTCGACCGGCTGGGGGTGGGGGTGGTGTCGGAGGTGGCGGCGGTGGGGGCGAAGCTGCTCGACCACCCGGGGGCGGCGTTCTTCCTCTGGCCCAGGAAGGGGGTGTGCGAGGTCGGGCACCCTCTGATCCAGACGACGCTGCGGATGCGGTACAAGAGCAGCGTCCACGAGAACGACATGCAGCTGCAGGCGGGCTCGGCGGTGCTGCTGCCCGGGTACAGCCTGCCGCTGGTCTCCATCATGTGTCAGGTGGGCAAGCCCGAGGGCCACGGTCTCATCCGATATCCGAGCGCCGACCCGAGGGCGAAGCCGGTGATCCACTCGAGGCTGCTCGACCACCCGGCCGATCGGGAGAAGGCGCTGGAGGGACTGGAGGTCGGGAGGACGATGGCGGAGACGCCCGTGATGAGGGACCTGGCCAGGGTGGTGTGGCCGCCGCCGAAGGTGCTGGGGAGCGAGCGGTTCAGCCGGTGGATCTGGGCGTTCTGCGCGTCGGGCTATCACCCGTGTGGGACGGTTCCGATGGGGGCGGAGGACGACCCGGACGCGGCGACCGACGGTCGGGGAAGGGTGCGGGGGGTCGAGGGGCTGATCGTGGCGGACGCGAGCCTGATGCCGACGATTCCGACGGCCAACACGCACCTGCCTACGCTGATGATCGGAGAGCGCTTCGGAGAGTGGCTTCGGGAGGATATGTCATGAAGGCGAAGTCGGTTGAGGAGGCAGTGCCCAGCCTTATCAATGCGCCGATGTGGCCTTCGATGCGCCCGTCAGGGCTTTCCCTTCTACACATCTCGCCAAGGGCTCTTGCCTGGGGTACGGCGTGCGGCCTCTGCATCAGCGTGCAGCGCCTGACCCCAGGCAACATCAGGTGGTCACCTTCGCGCGACGCGAAGGTTGCAGGGGAAAGGCGCTGTCGCCGTCCTCACAGGGCCCGCCCGGCAGGGCGTCGCGACCGCTTCCACCGTTGCCGCGCTCGCTCCGCACCCACGTCGTGCCTCCCCGTTTCCCTTGCAACCTTCGCGTCGCGCGAAGGTGACCACCTGATGTTGCCTGGGGTCAGGCGCTGCACGCTGATGCAGAGGCCGCACGCCGTACCCCAGGCAAGAGGCCTTGGCGAGATGTGTAGAAGGGAAAGCCCTGACGGGCGCGGCGACGGGCGCATCGGCACATTGAAAGGGATGGAGGCAGTGTCATGAAGGTGTTGATCCTCGGTGGGACGCGGTTTGTCGGGCACCTGCTGGCGTGGAGGCTGGTGGCGGGGGGGCATCGGGTGACGATGTTTCATCGGGGTACGAGGGTGGTGCCCTTCGCCGATCGAGTGGAGACGCTGCTCGGCGACCGCACCACGGGGGTGCTGCCGTCGCTCATCAAGGGCAGGGAGTTCGACGCCACGGTGGACTTCGGGGCTTACGTTCCTGGGGACGTCGAGCCGCTGGTGGACACGGTGGCGAGGGCGGCGCTGGGGCACTACGTGCTCATCTCCACGGGGCAGGTGTACCTGCTGAGGGAGGGCTGCCCGAAGCCGGCGCGCGAGGTCGACTACGACGGCCCGGTGATGGCGAGGCCCGAGGACGAGGAGGGCGCGGGCCAGTGGGACTACGGCTTCGGCAAGCGCATGTGCGAAGACCTGGTGAGCCATGAGAAGTCGCACGCGACCCGGGTGAGGCTCCCGATGATCAACGGGCCGCGAGACCCGCACCGCCGGCTGGAGGGCTACCTCTGGCGGCTGCTCGACGGCGCGGAGGTGCTGCTGCCCGACGGGGGAGAGACGCCGATGCGGCACGTGTTCAGCGAGGACGTGGCGAGGGCGCTCGCGGAGATGCTCTGCAACGAGCGCACGTACGGGCAGGCGTACAACCTGGCCCAGGACGAGACGCCGACGCTGAGGGAGGTGCTGGAGCGCATGGCTTGGAGGGTGGGCGCCCCGGCGAAGCTGGTGCCGGTGAGCACGGCGGACATCGAGGCCGAGGGGCTCTCGATGAGGGCGGTGTCGCCCTTCAGTCAACGGTGGATGTCCTTCATGGATCCGACGAAGGCGAAGTCGGAGCTGGGCTTCGTGCACACTCCCTTGTGGGAATACATCGACCGGGTGGTGACGGCCTTCCTGGGACACCCGCCGAGCGACCGGCCGGAGGGATATACGGAGAGGCGCCGGGAGAGCGAGCTGGCGAGGCGGGTGATGCGCAATGGCTGACCCGAGAGAGTCGCTGGAGCGGCTGTTGGAGGAGGTTCCGGTCGCGAGCCTGGCGGTGGCGGGGGAGGAGGGCCCTGCGGTGTCGCTGGTGCCGTGGGTGAGGACGAGAGGGCCCACGCGGCTGTGGATATTGGTGAGCGAGCTGTCGGCGCACACCGCGGCGCTGAGGAAGAGCCCGAGGGCGGGGGTGATGGTGAGCGAGGCGTATCGGGAGGGCGACCCGAGGAGCAACCACGCGCTGACCCGGGTGATGCTGACCGTGGACGCGCGCTTCGTGGGGAGGGAGGAGGCCCGGGCGCGAGGGGCGGAGGGGCTGTATCGGGAGAGGTTCCCGATCGGGGAGACGCTGTTGGGACTGGGGGATTTCCACTGGGTCGAGCTGAGCCCGGCGGGGAGCGGCGGCTTCGTGATGGGCTTCGGCAGGGCGTACCGTGTGGGCGGCGACGACCTGGAGGAGCTCAGCCATGTGATAGGGAAGTGAGGGAGGAGGGTCAGCGCGCCTGGGCGGCGGTGAGGCCCGCGGCGGCGGTGGCGTCGTCCGGGCTCACGGCCAGCACCGAGCGGAAGGCGCTCGCCGCCTCGTCGCGCCTCCCCCGGCGCAGGTCGCACCAGGCCGCGCCGGAGACCATCTCCAGGTCGCCCGGGTAGCGCTCGCTCACCTGCTGGTACACCCCGCGCGCGTCGTCGAAGCGGCCCAGCTGGTAGAGCGCCAGCGCGAGCCTGCGGCTGGCCAGGTAGTTGTCCGCGTCGAGCCGCAGCACCTCCCGGGCGCGCTGCTCGGTCTCCTGCCAGCGCCGCAGTGCCATCAGCGGGAGCAGCTCGCCCACCCTGGGCTCGATCGCCCGGGGCGCCGCCGAGGCGGCCCGGCGGTAGGCGGCGACGGAGTCGTCGTGGCGACCCGCGAGGTAGAGCAGCCACGCGTGGCGCAGCGCGAAGAGGTAGGCCCCGCGGTCGGTCGCGGGCAGGGACTCGATGGCCGAGAGGGCGCCGCGGATGTCGCCGCGGGTCTCCAGGGCGTACGAGCGACGCCACTCGTCGGGGGTGGCCACCGCGCGGGGCGCGAGGGTCGAGAGGGACAGGGCGATCACCATGGCGATGGAGCGTGCGTCAGACATGGGCGGTACCTCTTTCGGTAGGGAGGATCGTGATGCGGGCGCCTTCCTCGACGGGCGGCGCCACGGGGGAGAGGTCGACGCGCTGGCGGCGTCCCCGGACGCGCACGTCGACGGAGACGAGGCCGACGCCGGGGGAGAGCCGCGCGGCGCTGACGACCCAGGGAGTGCCATCGCGGGACGAGCGATCGGAGCGGCCCTCGACGAGGAGCGAGGCGCCCTCGCGGCGGGCGGAGTACGTCATCGAGAGCGAGGAGGGAGCGCCGAGGGGGCTGACGACGTCGTAGAGGGCGCGAAGCCACACGGGGAGGAAGGGGCGCAGGGGGAGCCGGTCGCTCCAGCGGAGCGAGGAGGAGGCGTCGAAGGGGACCCTGGAGAGCGCCACCCTCAGCAGGTGGAGCGAGGAGCCCGATGGTCCCACCACGTCGTGCACCGTGAAGCCCGAGGGGGTGTGCTCGTAGTAGAGGACGGCGTCAGTGGACTCGGAGCGGAGCACGCAGCGGCCCAGCAGGTCGATGCCCGCGGTGAGCTGCTCGGAGCGCTCGCGGCGACCGTCGGTGTAGCGCGCGTGACGAGACTCGCCGTAGCCGAAGCGCAGCAGTTGGGCGCGCTCGTCGTCGGCCTCGACGCGGCGCACCACGTCGCCCCGCGAGGGAACCCGCGCGGCGTAGAGAAGCTCCCCCGAGGCGGTGGGCCCGACGACGTCGTGGAGCTCGATGGGGATCGTCGCCGCCCCCACGTCGGCGCTCGCCTGGAGTTGCAGGTGAAGGTGCGGGGTCGCCGATCGCCCCGAGTTGCCGCAGAGGGCGAGCACGTCGCCGACGGCCACGGGGTCACCCTCGCGGACCCGGGCGCTGCCGGGAGCGAGGTGGGCCACGCAGGAGTACAGGCCGGGCGCGTGGTAGACGATCACCACGTTGCCCCAGTTGTCGTCGAGGTTGACCTCGCCGACGGGGTTGTCGGGCACGGCGTCGATGACCCTGGCGACGACGCCCGCGGCTGGGGCGGTCACCGGCAGGCGGTAGCAGGAGTAGTCCTCCAGGGAGGTTCCGTGGCCGGAGAAGGCGCGGCCGTCGGAGTCGAGCACCTCGAAGTCGAGCGCGTCGCGCCAGACGCCCTCGTGGGTGACGCCGCCGGAGACTCCCTGGGTGCAGGTCCAGCGGCCTCGGAAGGGGGCGGTGAGGCGCACGCCGCGCACGGCCCCGAAGCGCTCCCGGCGGGAGTGGAAGTACGCGAGGTTCTGCTCCGGGGTGCCGGGGGCGAAGTCGACGGCGTGCGGTCCTCCGTCGGAGACGCGTTGGCGCATCACGTAGAGCACCAGCGGCACCGTGAGGTTGAAGGGAACGATCAGGATCGGCAGCCCCAGGCGCTCGAAGCGCGCGGCGAGTCCGAGGGCGAGGGCGCCGGAGACCAGAGAGCCCGCGAGGGCGACGGCGTAGGAGGCCGGTCCGGGGATGAACCACACGGCGCCGAGGGCCATCGCGACCAGCATGGCGTTGAGGCCGAGGGAGGGGGCCAGGGCGGGGGAGAGATGGAAGGCCAGGGCGAAGACCGAGAGGGAGAGCGCCGCGGCGATGCGGCTGTGGAGCAGCAGCGCGGCCAGCACCAGGAGCCCGGCGTCGACCCGAGGCGCGCAGAGGATCGAGCCGAGCGCCTGGAGGTACGAGGCGAGGAGGCCGCCCTCGGAGAGCGCGAGGGGGGCGGCACCCTGAGGGAGCGCTCCGACGGTGAGGTAGAAGACCGCGAGGAAGGGCAGCGTGAGGACGGGCAGCCCGTGGCCCACGCCGAGCGCGAGGTGCAGCGCGGCGGTGACCAGCACCGAGGCGACCACCGCGACGGCGAGGACGCCCAGCGCGAAGGGCGACGGGGGGGAGAGCGCCGAGAGCGCGAGGCCCACCATGAGCGCGTTGTACGAGAGCTGCCCCGAGCGGCGCTGCTCCGGGGGGAGCCCGAGCGCGCTGGCCGTGGCGAGCGCGAGGAGCACCGAGGAGACGCCCGCGAGCGCGGCGGCGGGGGCGGTGGCGGTGGCCAGCAGGAGCAGGGCGCCCACGAGCGGAGAGCGGGAGAAGAGGAGCTGCGCGTAGGTGAGGCAGAGGGTCTCCGCGAGGCGCTGCGCCGCGGCCCCGGCGCGCGGGGCGGCGTCGACACGCCAGCCCGCCGCCAGGGCCGCGTGGGCGGCGCTCACAGCCACGAGGGGACCTCCTCGGAGGCCAGCAGGGTCTCGAGCTGCTCGCGCTTGCGGATGATGCCGTGGCGGCCGTCGGCGCCGATGATCACGACCGCGGGGCGGTACGTGATGAACTGCATCCACTGCGTGACGTTGTAGGCGCCGACGTTGCGGAACACGACCTGGTCGCCCGCGCGCATCGGCGGAAACTGGATGGTGTCGCGCACCACGTCGATGTTCATGCAGAGCGGCCCGTACATGACGGTGGGCTCGGAGATGCCGCCGAAGGGCTGCGCCGGGACGACGTCGTGGTCGTACCAGAACGAGGTGAAGAGCACGTTGACGCCCGCGTCGACGACCAGGCCGCGCTGGCCGTCGGGCATGCGCTTGTTGGCGATGACGGTGGAGATGAGCGTTCCCGAGTCGTCGACGAGCGCGCGGCCCGACTCCAGCACGATGGTGGGCTCGCTCCCGGCGGGGTAGTCGAGCGCGGCCATGCCCTCGGCGCAGGCCGCGGCGTAGCGGTCGAAGCTGGGCGAGGCCTGCTCCCCGGGGAGGTACTGGGCCTTGAGCTTGCTGCGAGACGCGAAGCCTCCGCCGATGTCGAGGAAGGACATGATCGCCCCGTGCGCGCGGCGAAGCTCGTTGGCGAGGCCCGCGAGCTTCGTGGCCTGCTCCCGGTAGGAGGCCGGGTCGAGGATGAAGGTCCCGAGGTGGCAGTGGAGCCCGACGAGGTCGAGGCGCTTGCCGGTGAGGATGCGGTTGGCGGCGGTCATCGCCTGGCCGCTCTCCAGGTTGAAGCCGAAGCGGCTCCAGGCGGGGATGGACTCCACCGCGAGGTTGACCCGCAGCGCGACCTTCGGCGTGAGGTGGAGCTCGTCGGCGAGGCGCTCCAACAGCGCGAGCTCGTCGAAGTTGTCGATGTGGATGAGCGTCCCCTCGGGGAGCACCCGGCGCAGCGTGGCTTCGGTCTTGAGCGGTCCGTTGAGGTGGATGCGCTCGCCCGGCACGCCGTTGTGCCGCGCCTTCTCCCACTCGAACTCCGACACCACCTCGGCCCAGGCCCCTTCGCGGTGGAGCACCCTGCAGATCGCGTCGAGGTAGTTGGTCTTGTACGACCACGCGACGCGCACCTTGGAGAAGCGCCGCGCGAAGGCGTCGCGCAGCTCGCGGTAGCGCGCCACGATGGTCTTCTCGGAGAAGACGAAGAGGGGCGAGCCGTAGGCCTCGATGAGGGTCTGCACGGGCACGCCGTCGACGTGCGTCTGCGGCTGCATCGAGGCCACGCGGCTGAACTTGTTCATCAGGCCCGTCTGGTGGCGGGCGAGGATCGGGCGGTCGTAGAGGGGACGGCTCATCGCGCAACTCCGTGGCTGCGGACGACCTCTCCCGCGGTGCTCATGCGGGAGAAGGCGTCCATGTCGCTGATCTGATCGAGCGCGATGCGCACGAACATCGTGCCCACGCGGTAGTCGTGGAGGGGGGAGAGCTCGCGCCCCGCGGCGAGCTCGGCGACGGCGTAGGGGAGGTTCATCCCGGCGCCCGCGGAGAGGAAGCACCACGCGGGGAAGCGAGGGTTCACCTCCAGCACGTGGTACCCGCCGTCGGCGTCGCGGATGACCTCCAGCTCGCAGGGTCCACGCCACTTCGTCGCGCTCATGAAGGTCGCGGTGAGCTCGCTGAGCCCCGGGTCGCGGATGGCCACGCCCGCCCACCCCTTGCCCTTGTCGGTGATGACCGTCTTGCGCATCTGCACCGCGCCCACGAGCCCGCCCTCGCCGTCACCCACGGCGCAGACGCACAGCTCCTGGCCCGCGACGAACTGCTGCACGATCACGGGGTAGCCCCACTCGCCGACCATCTTGTAGAAGGCCGCGACGGCCTCCTCCAGCGTGTGGGCGACGCGCGCCCCGTAGTAGGGCCCCTTCACCACGATCGGGAAGGGGATCACCTCGTGGATGGAGTAGAGCTGCGCCACGTCGGTGAGCACCCGCGACGCGGGCACCGGGAGCCCCTTGTCGCCGAGCGCGGCGAGCTTGGCCTTGCAGCGAAGGTCGAGCTGCTCCCGCGTGGGGAGGAGCGTCCCGACGCCCTGCGCGGCGAGCTCGGGGGCGAGCTCGACGAAGCCCGGGAGCTCGGCGTCGAGGGTGGGGATGATCACGTCGAAGCCGGTGCGCTCGCGGATGTACGCGAGGCGGTCGCGCAGCGGGTCGACGCCCTGAGAGGGGTAGGGGATCATGAACACGTCGCTGACCAGGCCGTCGGCGTAGACGCCGGGCTCGAGGGCGTCGTAGGCGAGGCCGACCACGCGCACGTCGTCGTGGCCGTAGCGCAGCGAGCGGATCACCCCGACGCCGGGCCCGGGGTTGTCGGTGGCGTTGAGGCCGGTGACGGCGACGGTGAGGGGGGCGCTCACCGGCCCACCTCGAAGCCGCCGGGGACCAGGCCGAACATCCGCAGCGACTGCACGAGGTCGTCGATGTCGCGGGGGAGGTCCTCGTCGGAGCACTCGAAGCGCTCTCGAAGGAGGGCCACGAGGCCGTCGCGGTCGAGGCCGCGCTTCAGGCCGTCGAGGAGGCACTGGGCGGTTCCGTTGACGGTGTACGTGGCCCCGGAGAAGGGGTCGAAGACGAAGCCCGTGTCGCTGATGGCGAGGTCGCGGAGTCGCTGCATGATGGGTCTCCTTGTCACCAGGCGCCGAGCACGCCGAGGGTGAGGAAGTGGGCGTCCGCGTCCGTCGCGTGGAGCGCGTCGCCCGTGGTGAGGTGAAGCCAGTCGTAGGAGGGGAGGAGGGAGACGCCGCGGCCGAGCGGGATGCGCGCGGAGAGAGAGACCCCGCCGCGGATGCGGTCGTCGGTGGCGAAGGTGAGGGCCTGGTCGAGGGAGACCGTGCGGCGCTCGTCGCCGTAGCGGCCGGAGAGGGTGAGCGCGTAGCCGTCGCGGCGGTAGGAGACGAGCGCGCCGATGGACCCGCCGAGCCCGGTGGAGCCCGACTGCACCGAGGCGGTGGGTCCGAGCGACCAGCGCTCCGAGAGCGCGGCGGACCACGAGCCGAGCGCTCGCACCACGGTCTCGTCGGAGAAGGCGGCGACGCTGGCCTCGGCGTAGAGCTCGCCGTGCAGGGCGACGCGCGCGGAGGCGCCGAAGAGGTTGGCCGGGGCGATGGAGTTGTCCGCGTCCCAGAGGCGTCCGTAGTGGAGCCGCAGCGCATAGCCAGGGCGGGTGACGCCCGCCGACGCGTAGAACTCCTGCTGGAGGTAGCGGCTGCTCGAAGGGGGGCGCCCTGGCTGCGGAGGCGCGGTCAGGAGGTCGTAGTCGATCGCTCTGTAGGTGGCGCCGAGGAGGACGAGATCGTGGAGCTGGAGGGTCAGCGAGGGGGTGACGCTGAGCGAGAGTCGGCGCTGCGGGTGACCCTGGTAGAGCTGGGCGCCGGCGTAGAGGCCCGCCCAGGCGCGCACCGGGCGGGGCTCGGAGGCGCGGGCGAGCGAGAGGCCCTCGCGGGCGGAGGCGCCCACGGTGGGGTCGGCGGTGAGCGCCTCGAAGCGGGAGCGCGCGGCCGATGGGTCACCGAGGCGGAGGAGGGTCCACGCGAGGCCGAGGCGGGCGTCGACGGAGGCGCCGGCGGAGAGCGCGAGGGCGCGGGCGTAGTGGCGCCGCGCGGAGGGGTAGTCGGCGCAGGAGAAGGTGAGCCAGGCGAGGCGGAGGGCGACGGCGTGGTCCTCGGGGAAGGCGGCGGCGAGGGGAGCGAGGGTGGCGGCGGCGGCGGCGGGGTGGCCGTCGCGCTCCTGGCGCGCGGCGGCGGAGAGGGTGGCGTCGTAGTCGAGGGGCTGCGCCGAGGCGACGGAGGAGAGCGAGGCGGTGAGGCAGAGCGCGGTCGCGGCGAGGAGGTGACGCATCGTGGGTGCATCGACCTTGAGCAACGGGTGCGCCGCGCTGGTTTTCCAGGGGAATCGCGAGGATGCGAGGGGGAGTGCGGAGGGCCGGAGTGCGGATTCCGCAGTGCCGCTGCGGATTCGGCAGCGGGGGAACAGGTCGCTCCCGTCGCTTCGCTCCGGTGAGGCGCATCGGGCTGGCGTCGCGGTCGCTCTCCAAGATGAGACCAACGCCCAGCGCCCACCTCCAGACGTCTGGAGCTGCACCTCCCGACGTCCGGAGCTGCGGGGCTCAGCCCAGCCGGTAGCGCTTGAGCTTCTCGTAGAGCGTGCGAAGGCCCATCCCCAGGTGCTCCGCGGCGCGCTTGCGGTTGCCGTCGTGCCGTTGCAGCGCCTGGCGGATGGCAGTGAGCTCGGCCTCCTCCAGCGTCGGAGCGCTGTTGCGAGGGGCGTCCATGGGCAGCGCCCTCGCGTCCGGCAGCGGGGCGTCGAGCTGCAGCGCGTCGCCGTCGCTGAGGATGGCCGCGCGCTCCAGGGTGTTGGAGAGGTCGCGCACGTTGCCCGGGAAGGGCATCGCCGTGAGCGTGGAGAGGGTCGCCGGGGAGAGCCGCAGCCCGGGCCGACCGAGGCGCACCCGCAGCCGGGCGACGATGGCCTCCGCGAGCGGCGCGATGTCCTCCCTCCGCTCCCGCAGCGGCGGGATCATCACCGGGAACACCGACAGCCGATGGTAGAGGTCGGCGCGAAACTGCCCCGCGCTCACGGCCGCCACGAGCTCGCGGTTGGTGGCCGCGACCCAGCGCACGTTGGCGACGAGCGTGCGCGTGCCGCCGACGCGGGTGTACTCGCGCTCCTGGAGCACCCTCAGCAGCTTCGCCTGGAGCGAGGGCGCGAGCTCCCCCACCTCGTCGAGGAAGAAGGTCCCCCCGGAGGCGGCCTCGATGTGACCGACGCGCTGGGTGACCGCGCCGGTGAAGGCCCCGCGCTCGTGGCCGAAGAGCTCGGACTCCAGCAGCGTCTCCGAGAGCGACGCGCAGTTGATCGCCGCGAAGGGCCCCGCCGACCGCCTGCTCCAGCGGTGTATCGCCCTCGCCGCGACCTCCTTCCCCACGCCGCTCTCGCCCTGCAGCAGCACCGTCGCGTCGGTGGGCGCCACGCGCCGCAGGGCGGTCTCCACCGGCGCCATCGCCGCCGCGCCCCAGGTCAGCCGGGTCTCCGTCGCTCCGCCCCCGTCGGCGAGCGGGTCGCGGCCGAGCGCCCTGGTCACCGCCGAGCGCAGCGCCCCGGGGCTCTCCACGGGCTTCTCCAGGAAGTCGCTCACCCCCAGTCGCATCGCCTCGACGGCCTTGGCCACGCTGCCGTGCGCGGTGAGCACGATCACCGCCACGTCGGGGTACGTCGCCCGCACCTGGCGGAGCAGCGCCTCGCCGTCGAGCCGTGGCATCCGCAGGTCCGTCAGCACCAGGTCGAAGCGCCGCCGGGCCAGCGCCTCGAGGGCCTCCACGCCGTCCGCCGCGGTCGCCACGTCGTGCCCTGCGCCCGCCAGCGCGGCCCCGCAGAACGCCCGCAGGTCCTCCTCGTCATCGACCACCAGGATGCGCGCCACGGGGCGGGAGGGTGCCGCAGGGAGAGGGCGGGTGTCACCCGTTCGCGGGCGGCGCCTGGAGGAGCATGGTGAAGAGGGCCCCGCCCCCGGCGCGGTTGCTGGCGCTCACGCTCCCTCCATGGATCTGCGCCACCCGGCGCACCACCGCGAGCCCGAGGCCGACGCCGCGGGTGCGCTTCGTGACGAAGGGCTCGAAGAGGCTCTCGACGTCGTGGGGGTCGATCCCGGCGCCGTCGTCGCTCACCTCCAGGCTGAGCATGCCGCCCTCGTAGACGATCCCGACGGTGACGGTCTTCGCGCCGGCCTGCGCGGCGTTCTGGAGGAGGTTGGAGAGCGCGAGGCGCAGCCGCCGCTCGTCGAGCATCAACAGCGGGATGCCCGCCGTGGCGTCGATCTGGACGCCCACCTTGAGCTCGTCGGCCACCTCGCGCACGAGCGCGACGGGGTCGCAGGGGCGGCGGGTGACGGGGCCCTCTCGGACGAAGTCGAGCAGGTCGCGCACGAGGCGCTCCAGGCGGGTGGAGGCGTTGACGATGCGGTCGGCCTGGGAGCGGGTGGAGGTGCCCTCGTCCAGCGACTCGGCGAGGAGCTGCGCGTGGCCCTTGAGCGCCGCGAGGGGGTTGCGGATCTCGTGGGCGATCACGGCGGTCATCTTGCCGAGCTCGGCGAGGCGGTCCTGCTGGATGGTGCGGCGGTCGAGGTCCTCGTCGTGCACCGAGCACCACCAGAACCACGCCGCGGCGATGAGCAGCAGCGCCGAGATGACGACGGAGAGCGCGAGGGTGCGGTCGGACTCCGCGATGGCCGCGCGCACCATGATGGGCTCGAACTCCAGCAGCATCCTCGGCGGCGGCGGACCGGGCGGGAAGTGCACCTCGCCGGGCGGCCTCGGGGGGCCGAGCATCGGAGGGAGGTAGCGCACCCGGGTTCCGACGTGGCGCAGCGAGGCGCCGCCGGAGCGAGCGGGCGGGGCGACGGGCGTGCGGTCGAGCGAGCCCACCAGGGAGAGGACGGCGCCGGAGTCGTCGACGAGCGCGAGGGCGCGCAGGCCCGCGTCGTGGCGGCGGGAGAGCACCGACTGCATCCCCCGGGTGGTGGGCGGTCCGCCGAACTCGGCGGGCATCTCCGCGAGGAAGGACTCGGCCAGGCCGCGCTCCAGCGCGGGGGCGAGCCCCCGGGAGGTGCTCCGGGCGCCCCAGGCGGTGCTCACCAGCGCCGCGCAGGCGCACACGCTGAGGGCAGCGGTGACCCAGCGTGCGAGGTCGGGCAGCGAGCGGCGCGGCGCGTCGGTCACGAGAGGCCCGCGAGGGAGTGGTTGCATCGAAGGCGCATCGGGAGAGGATCGTCGCGATGGCGCGGCGTCGCAATCGGGGCCACGGCCGCGCTCGGACTCGTCATGGGCCCATGACGAGGCTGCGAGCGCGAGATTGGCCTGTTTTCTGGCAATGCATCGAAGCTCGCGCGGCCCCCTTCCCCGCTGCCGCGCGCCCTACCCCCGCGGAGCGGGGGCAGGGCTTCCTCGTCCGCATAACAATCGCAGCGCTGTCAGGTCACGGAGCCCTGCCCCCGCTCCGCGGGGGTAGGGCGCGCGGCAGCGGGGAAGGGGGCCGCGCTCGCAGCCTCGTCATGGGCCAAAGTCGAGTCAGGGGCGCCCGGCGCAGCGGCGGGCGTAGCCGGTCGGCGTCTGGCCGATCTGCTGCTTGAAGTCGCGGATGAAGTGCGACTGGTCGGTGTAGCCGAGCTCCGCGGCGAGGTCGGCCCAGGTGCCTGGAGAGGCGCCCCAGCGGGCGACGCGCTCGGCGGCCTCCTGCACCCGCGCCCGGCGGACGACCTGGCTCGCCGGGACGCCGACCTCCTGGAGGAAGAGCCGCTGGATCGACCGCATCGAGAGCCCGGCCCTCTCGGCCAGCAGGTCGACGCGCACCAGCGAGGGATCGCCCTGGAGCAGCGCCAGCAGCGAGGGCACGCGAGGCTCCGCAGCGGTGTCCCCGGAGGGGGCGCGCTCGGAGAAGAAGGCCTCCATGAGGGCGATTCGCTCGTGGTCGTCGTCGGTGGAGGCGACGGCCTCGTCGAGGCGTCGACCGGCGTCTCCGTAGAGCGCCTCGATCGGGAACTCTCGGTTCTTGAGCGAGCCCATCGTCCAGGGAGGAGGGAGGAAGGGGACGAAGCCGCCGGGGCGGAACTTCGCGCCCAGCACCCACCCGACTCCAGAGAGCTGGGCGACGAAGCGCGCGGTGTTCACCCCGTGAACCCCGGGGCGGTGGGTTCCGCACACCACGTTCACCGCGGGGAAGGGGAGGGTCTCCTGCGCGTAGGGCGGCGCGTTCCGGAGGTCCCAGCGGACGACCCAGTACCGGTCGATCCAGCGGGAGAGGCGCTCCGAGGGCGCGTGGCGGTTGAGCGCGAACCGCCCTTCGCCTGCATCGGGAGCGAGGATCCCACGGCGGTCGATCGGCGACCGGCCCTGCGGCTTCGACGAGGGGCGCGGCACGTCGCGTTTCTACAATACCCGGGGCCGGTCGCGCGGCTACGAAGGCCCTCATGACCACCGAAGCCCCTGTCGAGGGCGGCTGCCACTGCGGCGCCGTCCGGTTCAACGTCCACGCTGCCCGCCCGGAGAAGGCCTACGCCTGCAACTGCTCCATCTGCTCTCGCGCAGGCTGGCTGCTCACCTTCGTCCCGGCCGATCGCTTCGAGCTGCTCTCCGGCGCCGACGCCATCCAGGACTACCAGTTCGGCAAGAAGCACCTGCACCACGGGTTCTGCCGCCACTGCGGCGTCCGCTCCTTCTCCCGCGGGATCAGCCCCGAGGGGGCGGAGACCGTCGCGGTCAACCTCCGCTGCGTCCCCGCCTGGAAGGCGACCGAGCTGCCGGTCGAGACCTTCGACGGCGCCTCGCTCTAGGCTCGCGACGGTAGGAGCCCTCTCACCCCCGGCGCGCCATCGCCGCGAGCGCCGCGTCCATCGCCGCGCACTCCTCCGCCGCCGTCACGTCGGCGCGCTCCCGGTTGATCGCGCCGTACACCGCCATCGCCAGCAGCGTCGCCCCGCGCCGCGTATCGCCCGCCAGCCACCGCGCCACCACCGGGTGCCTCACCGCCACCCGCGCGACGCGCGAGCCCGACTGGTAGTCCACCATCGCGTCTCGGGCTCCCCGAGGCGCCTCCGTCCCCTCCAGCGTGTGCAGCATCTCCGGGGCGAGACCCAGCGCGCGCAGCTCGCCCTCCACCCTCGACGCCCACGGCCAGGCCACCGAGCGCGCGGCGCTCACCTTCGCCGCGGGCTCCTCTCGCATCGGCTCCTGCGCCGTCTCCGCCCGAGGCGCGCTCACCACCGGCTTCGCCTGCTGCGGCCTCTCCTTCGCGGGCTCCTTCGCCTTCGCGGGAGGAGCGCTCACCGTCACCGTTGGGGCCTCGTCCGCCGAGAGCATCCCCGCCTCGCGCAGCACCGCCATCCACGGCGCCTTCGCCTCCGGGACGAAGTACGCCTTCTCCGTCCGACCATCGCCCGGCGGGACCACCCGCAGCGCCCGGTCGTCCTTCCTCGCCGTCTGAAGCTGCTGGAAGGTCGTGCGGGTACCCGGCAGCCGCAGCGTCCTGGAGGCGTCGCGCATCGTCGCGCCAGTGAGCACGCCCGCCAGCGCCGCGCGGGTGAGCAGCACCGCGTGCCCTTCGTCCTCCGCGCTCACTCCCTTCGCCCCGGACCACACGTCCAACAGCCGCCGCCACGCCCACGCGACCACCGCCTCCAGCAGCTCGTCGCGCTCCTTCCCGCCTCGAACCACCCGGTGCAGCCACAGCCGACCCGAGAGCGGCGCCGCGCCACCGTGCTTGCCCCCGGTGCGCGCCTTCCACAGCGTCGACTGCTCGCCCGCCATCACCTCGATGGTCCCTGGCGATCCGTCGGGCTCCAGCCAGAGCCAGCCCGCCGCGTGCGCCACGCCGCCCCGCCACGCAGGGCTCTTGGGGTCGTGGGCCGCCACCGATCCCAGCGGCGCCTCCCTCTCCGTCGGACCCAGCGTGCGCCGCAGCGTGCCCAGCGCCAGGTCGACCGCGCGCTGCCTCGCCTGCGCCAGCGCCAGGTCGGGCACCGGCCCGCTGCGCGTCGCGTCCGGCGTCAGCTCCGGCGCCTCCAGCGCCACCCGCGCAGGCCACGGCAGCTCGACCGCGCTCTCCCCCAGCCGACGCCGCCCCCGGTACCACGCCACCGTGCTCCCGGGCGGAGCGTCGCTGTCCAGCCAGCAGACCTCCCCCTCCGCGCCCTCCGCCTTGATCGGGCTGCGCACCCGCACCCGCACCGAGCCGTCCACCGGAGCTTCGATGCGCGTGGCCAGCGGCGAGCGGTCCCAGGCCAGCGCGCGCAGGGCCGCTTTTACCGCCCCGGTAAGGTCGCGACCCTTGCGCAGCGCCTGTAGCCACCCCGCCTCGCGCGTCGAGAGCACCACCGCCCTCACGCCCGCCTCGGGCAGCGCGCACGGCTCGTCGGGCGCCACCGTGCAGTAGCCCACCGCGCGGTGCGCCGCCTCCTGCGACTGGAGATCCGCCAGGCTCATGGGCTTCGCCTCGGTGTCGGCGAAGACCGCCCGTCCCAGCGCCGCGCCCTCGACCCCTCGCGTGGTGAGCAGCGCCCAGCGCATCGCCGCGTCGCTCCACCGGGGCAGCGCGTCGCTCGTTCCCGCGACCCTCAGCAGCAGCGAGCGAGCGATCTCCTGGAGGCGCGTCCCCAGCTCCAGCGACTGCACCGAGCGGTCGATGTCCGAGGGGTCGAGGTCGACGCACGCGATCGCAGCCGCCATGGCGAAGGGCGCCGGCAGCGTCAGCACCCGGGCGCTGCTCCCCGGAGCGTGCACCCGCAGCGTGAGGGCGGGCTCGTCGTCGACGAGGCGCAGCTCGCCGAAGCCGATCTTCGGGGCCGCCGCCTCGATGCGCACCGAGAGCGCCGGGCACTCGGGCTCTCCCGGGATGCGCACCGCCGCGCCGCCCGAAGCCCGCAGCGAGCGCAGCCGCTGGAGCTTCTCGATCTCCTCGGAGCGGTCGACGGCGAGCTCGCCCACCAGGGCCGCGAGCCCCTTCGCGTCGTCCGGGTGATCGAGCACCACCGCGGCGACGTCGGGGTCCTCGCCGGGGGCGGCGGCGATCCACGGGGTCGAGCGCTCTCGACACCACGCGGGCCTCGGGGTGAAGAGGGTCAGCGTCGAGAGGGAGATGCGCTCCCCCGAGGGCGTACGCCACATCGGAACGCGCCGCAGCCGCTCTCGCAGCACCGTGTGCTTCGCGATCCCCCGGCTGCCCTCCGAGAGCGCCCAGCGCAGGCAGAGCGTCGCCATGCCCGCCGCCAGAACCTTCCCCCCGTCGGCCTCCTCCAGCGCCCCTTCGAGCAGCACCGGGACCATCACCCGGAGCAGCGCGTCGAGGCCCTTGCGCCCGGCGTCCGTGAGCGCGTCGAGGGCGCTGGTGAGGGCGGGGTCGGCGTCGGCGTCCAGCCTGCCCCCCAGCGGGAGGGGGAGGGCGTCGCCGGAGAGGGTGAAGGCCACCGCGCCGTCGACGATCACCTCGATGCGGGCCGAGGCGAGCTCCCTCGCGATGGCGGCGTGGAGGGTGCCCAGGTCCTGCTGGGTGAGCGTGCGCACCGGGGAGCAGGTGGGGAAGCCGGAGAGGTCGTCGGGGCGCACCTGGGGGAGGGAGGCGAGGCGGGCGCGGGCGAGGCGGCGGGCGCGGGCCTCGCGGAGGCCGGGGAGCTGCTCGTGGGCGCTGCGGAGCTTCACCCCGAGGGACTGCTCGATGAGGCCGCGGTGCTCGCGGTCGGCCACGAGCAGCGGGGTGAAGTCCTCTCCTGCGAGGTCCGCCGGGGGCTCCGCCAGGTAGGGGTAGGGCCCGCCGCCAGCGGCCTGGATGCGCTCCCTCAGCGCCCTCGGGCTGAGCTCCTCCACCGCGCCGTCGACCCTGCGCGACTGGATCATCGGCGTCCCTTCGAGGGCCTCTCTCAGCGGGTGGAGGCTCGCGTCCTCCGGGCGCGCTGCCGTGTACGCGAGGGCCGAGAGCAGCATCCTCCGCGCCGGGACGCTGCGGATCTCCTCCGGGTCGCCTCCGAGCGAGTCGGCGGCCTCGTCGTCGCCCCGCCACGCGAGGCAGAGCTTACCGACCAGGGTAAGCTCGGCCGCGGCGACGAGCTCGTCGAGGTCCCCGGGGACGCTCTCCGGCAGCGCGGCGCTCTTCTTCTCCGGGAGCACGATGATCCGGTCGTCCTCGGCGACGACCTGCATCGGACCGAAGCGGCCACGGCGCTTGCGGGAGTCGAGCGCGAGGCCGCCGTGGGCGAGGACGAGGGTGTCCCTGGTGGAGGGCGACGGGGCGAGGGCGATGCGGGTGTGCTCGCTGGCGACGACGATCCACGGCACGGCGCGGCGGTCGTCGAGGGTGACCAGGGCGCGGGGGTCGGGGGTGATGCGCGTGGGGAGCGCGTCGGTGAGGTCGACGTAGCGCGTGGACGCCGGGAGCAGCGCCGAGAGGGAGCGCCGGACCGACGGGTCGAGGAGCAGCACCGTGCGCCCGTCGGCGCGGAGGCCCGAGCGGGTCGCGGTGCTGAAGAGCACGCACCCGACGGGGGATTCGGCCATGGCGCGAAGCTCCCGGGTCGAGGCGAAGACCCCCGGGGCGGTGGTGGTCCAGAGCGGGAGCTCGTCGAGGGCGGGGTGGCGCTCGAGGAGATCGCTGCTGAGGGAGCGCGGCTCGGAGGGGGCGGCGCTGGCGTTGCGGAGGGTGTCGAAGGCCGCGCGGGCCATGGCGCGACGGGTGGCGGGGGAGAGGTCGTCGAGCGAGGGGCCGAACCACTGCCGCCTCGGGTCATGGAGCGAGAGCGCTCCCGCGAGCTCGTCGGCCAGCACCGCGAGGGCCTCGGCCAGCACCCGCTTCACGGCCCTCATGGCGTCGGCGAGCGCGGCGTCCCGCTCTACGCCCTGGAAGGCCTCGTTGGCCCTGAGCGGGGTGTGCTCCAGCGCCACCTCCGCGGGGACCCCTGCGGTGTCGAGCGCCTCGGCGGCGAGCGGCCGCTGCTCGATGAATACGGTGGTCTGTAAGACCCCGGCGGCGTCGAGGCCCCGCGCTCGCAGCACCAGCTCTCCGCGCAGCCCCGCGAGGGAGACGGGGAGGGTGGGCCGCTCCTCGGTGGAGGGCTCTCCGAAGACCACGCGCAGCACGGCGTCGTCGGCCTGCGCCACGCGGGGTTCGCGGGGAGCGAGCCCGAGGAAGCGCTTGCGGCGGGTGAGGGCCTCTCGGGCGACCGCGATGGCGGCGTCGGCGGGACCGAGCGAGAGCGGTCGCAGCAGGGCCTCGAGGCGGGGGCGCCTGGGAGGGCACCAGAGCACCGCGGCGAGGTGGGGGGCGAGCTCTGCGGCGACGGGCTCGGCGCCTCGCCAGACGAGCGCGGGCCGGGGGTTGGTGTCGAGGATCGAGGCGACGGAGAGCCGGGACCCGGCGGCGGTGGGGATGAGCTCCAGGGCCATGAGGGCGCGCAGCACGGCGGGCGGGCACTGGCCGAGCTCGGTCTCGTCGGTCGCGGCGATGGCGCTGCGTCCGAGGGCGAACCATGCGTCGCCGAGGTAGTGGTGCACCCAAGCGAGGAGCGCCTCGTGGAGGGCGACGCGATCGGCCTCCGGGAGCTGCGGGTCGTCGAGGCGGGCGCGTGCGGCGTCGAGGAGCTGGGGGAGGTGGAGGTTCCAGGCGCGGCGGAGGGCGTGCTGGAGGCCGCCGGAGAGGTCGACCTGGGAGCGGGAGGCGTTGGTGGGCAGCGAGCGGGCGTCGAGGTGGAGGCGCAGCGGGGCGCCGGGGACGTTGGCGTCGGGCGCGACGGAGAGCAGGCGCTCCTCGAGGATGACCCCGAGCTCGGAGAGCACGAGGCGATGGCCGTGGGTGGCGCTGATGAGCTGGAGCGATCCGCTCAGCCCGGCGCCGAGCTCGAGGGGAACGCTGACGAGCGGGCCCGGGGCGAAGCCCGTGGCGAGGGCGACGCCGTCGCGGCGCAGCGGGATGGGGAGCGCCACCAGGCGGTCGCGCAGGAGCACGGTCTCCGCGGGATCGCGGGCGAACCACTCCCTCACCACCGGGAGCCCGAAGGACTCTCGGAGGTGCACCCGCACCCCCTCGGGGGGCAGGTCGGCGGGGCGCGCGACCAGCTCGACGCGGGCGCTCTCCAGGGCCGCGGGGACGCGCGCGTCGGGGTCGTGGGAGACGCCCGCGGTGAAGCGCACCCGGTGGCAGTGCCCCGCGGGGGCGTCGCGGGTGGTGTAGAGGTCGACGTGGCGGGGGCCGAAGCCGAGGGCGGTGTTGACCGCGATGGCGAGCAGCCGGAGGCGTGGGTGCTGGGTGCTGAAGAGGTGGTCGAGGAGGTGGGCGAGGTCGTCGGCGGAGGGGGCTGCGCCGTCGAAGGTGAGCACCAGGTCGTCGGCGTCGTTGTAGAGGTCGACCGCGGTGGCCTCGCCGGCGACGGCGGCGCGGACGATCTCCAGCACGTAGAGCAGCGGCTCGGCGAGCTGGAAGCTGCGGAGGCGCTCCACGGCGGCGCGCGGGTCGACGAGGGCGGTGCCGCGGGAGAGGACCTTGCGTCGATCGCTCATGAGGGGGTCGCGAGGGTGAAGAGGGAGAGGTCGCGGCGGGCGTCGAGGGTGCCCGCGTCGAGGGCGACGGCGCGCAGCAGGGCGAGGGCGGCGAGGGCCGGGTCGGAGCGAGCGGCGTCGACGGCGGCGGCCACGCGGGGGTGCGTCACCTGGAGCAGCAGGGCCCTTCCCTCCTCGAGGGAGAAGGGCTCGTCCCGGGTGGCGTCGAGGAGAAACTCCGTCGCCCTCGGGTCGTGGGCGAAGGCCGCGAAGGCGCGGTCGCGCCCGTGGCCGTCGATGGTTCCGAGGAAGACCTCTCGGAGACCGAGCGCGGGGAGCAGCGGTCGCAGCGCATCGAGCAGCTTGCGGGCGTGGGGCACGAGGTCGTTGGTGTGGAGCGGTCGGGCGAGGAGGTAGCGGGCGTCGACGGGGACCACCCGGTCTTCGTGGTGGTGGGCGCGCAGCAGGGCGAGGAGGCCTTCGGCGCCGGGGCCTGCGGCGCCGATGTCGACGACGGGGATGTCCTTGCGGGCGAGGGCGGCGGTGAGGGCGGAGGGCTCGGCGGCGTAGCGGCGCTCGGGGCGCTGGAGGATGCCCGGCGCGAAGGAGGCGGTGACCCGCGAGGGGTCGGAGGCGAGCGGCCAGGCGAGGGGCCAGGCGACCTCGGCGGGCTTGAGCTTGAAGGGCGCGTCGAGCGCGAGGCGGGCCCAGGCTGCGAGGAGGGCCGCGTCGGGCGCGGGCTGTTTTGCGTGGCGGGCCGAGGCGCTGCGAGAGGCGGCGGCTGCGAAGGCGGCGACGAAGCGCTCCCGGAGGGCGGTGCGGGCGAGCTCTGCGGCGAGCTGCTGGGCGCGGGCGAAGGCGGCGTCGCGGCGCACGTTGTCGCGGGAGACGGTGTGGTGGAGGTCGTGCGCGTCGACCTTCCAGCGCACCCCGGGGAGGGGCGTGTCGGTGGTCTCGTGGAGGAGGATCCCCCGGTTGTAGAAGGCGACGGAGGCGACCGGGTCGACGGCGAGGGCGAGCACGGTGCGGGCGTCGACGCGGTGGGTGAGGGTGACGGGGCCGTCGATGTCGAAGGGGCGGTCGATGCGGACGTCGCGGTCTCCGCCGGGGATGCCGTGGGTGCTGAGCTGGAGGGGCGCGGCGACGTGGGGGCACCAGCGGGAGAGGGCGGCGAGGGAGCGCTCGGCGAACTCGCTGGCCTGGGCGGAGGAGCGCTGGAGGGTGAGGGTGACGGTGGTGCCCCGGCGAGGGGGGATGGCTTCGAGCTCGTAGGTGAAGTCGGGGCGGAAGCTGAGGCGCAGCGCCTCGGGGGCGTCGGCGCGGCCGGAGTCGACGGTGACGACGGAGGGCCCTGCGCCGAAGACCGAGAAGAAGCCGACGCCGAACTTGCCGATCTTGGTGGGGTCGCGGTCCTTGGTGGAGCGGAAGAGCACGACGAGGGAGCGCTCGATGGTGTCCTGGTCCATGCCGTGGCCGTCGTCGGTGACCGAGGCGAGGAGGGCGCCGCGATCGGACACGCGGTCGGGCTGGTAGTCGAGGTGGACGCTGATGGCGGTGGCGCCTGCGTCGAGGGCGTTCTGGACGAGCTCGCGCAGCCACGCCATCGGGTCGGCGAACTGGCGCACCATCTGGTGGATGGCGTCATGGACGGCCTCGCTGGCGCTGAGCTGCGGGCCGTCGTCGGGGCGCGTGCGGAAGGGCGTGGTCATCCGAATCCGTTTATACCAACTGGTTGTCAGTCTGGCCTCCATTGGCCGGTGACGGGCGCGACGACCTTGAAAGGGCTGATGCCATCAGCCAATGCGCCGAAACTGACAACCGACAGGATTACGCCTTCCGGGTCCACTCCGTGGTCTCGACCACCGGGAGCTGGAGGGCCCGCTCTCGGTCGAGGTCGAGGTTGCCGACGTGCAGCGAGAGCGGCGCCTGCACCCACTTGTAGATCGACTGCACGAACATCCGGGTGAACTTCGCCACCCAGCGCTCCCGCTCCTCCGCGGTGTCATCGGGGAACATGCTCTCCAGCGCCTGCACGATCTCCGGCGGGGACAGCTTCTCCGCGGCGTACAGGTGGAAGCACGCGTCCAATACCCTGAAGGGCATGAGCTCGTCCTCGCCCTTCTGGTTGGGCGCCAGCTCGGGGCCCGCCGGGGCCGACAGGGTCTTCCAGATCCCTTCGAAGCCGTGCTTCTCCAACAGATATTCCAAGAGATAGATCACCACCGTCTTGGGGACGTTGGCCAGCACCGCGAGGGCGCCCTCCAGGTCGCCTCCGATGGTCGTATAGCCCATGGCCTTCTCCGACATGTTGCCCGTCTGGAGGAAGAGCATCCCCGTGGTGTTGGAGTAGTTCCACATCCGCTGGGCGCGCACCCGGGCCTGGATGTTCTGCATGGTGAGCGCGGTGAGCTCTCCGCCCACCATGGTCTTCGCGGCCTCGGCCTCTCGCTCGAAGGCCTCTTCAATGGCCACTACCTTGAATGGCACTCCCAGCTCTTCACAGATGATGCGAGCGCTCTCCGAGGTGTGATCCGTGGAGTAGCGCGAGGGCATGTAGAAGGCCTTGAGCATCTCCCCCGTCTTCGCCTTGCGGGCCTCGTCGGGCAGGTCGGCGAAGCGCTTCTGGATGGCCCTCCAGGTGACGAGCAGCGTGAGCAGCGAGTCTCGGCCCCCCGAGAGCGCGAGGCCGAATCCCTTGAAGGCGCGGGTCTTCTCGTAATAGTCCCAGACGCCCATGCCGAGGGCGTCGAGCAGGTCGTCGCAGAACTCCACGCGGGCGTTGCGGGGACCTTGGGGGCCCGGCAGGAAGAAGCTCCCGTGCGTGGGGGCGGGGTAGGGCAGCGACGCGCGGCTGGCGCCCTTCCCCGTGGCGGTGATCAGCGTGGGCTTGATGGGCGACTGCGCCGCGTCGAGGCAGTCGGTGCGCCAGGTGGTGGCCTCGGTGCGCAGCCGGCGGGTGCGGTCGAGGTCGACCACCACGGCGGCCCAGGACTCCACCCATCGAGGGGCCTCGACCATCGGGCGGCCGTTCTGGAAGACGAAGCCGCCGCCGTCGAAGATGAGGCCGTCGTTGGCGCCCACGCTGTTGACGTACGCGAGGGTGCACTGGTTGTCGCTGGAGCGCGTGGAGAGCATCTCGCGGCGCGTGCCCATGACGCCCATGCGGTAGGGCGAGGCGGAGAGGTTGAGCACCAGCTCGGCGCCGGCGTAGCAGCGGCGGCGCATGGGGCCGTCGGGCGACCAGACGTCTTCACAGACCTCGACCGCGAGGGTGCCGAAGTCGAAGGCGAACACGAGGTCGCCGAAGGGGACACCCTCCACGGTGTCGCGCTGCCCGGGGACCCCTCGGGAGAAGGTTCGGGCTTCGTAGAAGACGTTGTAGGTGGGGAGCTTCTCCTTGGGGACGAGGCCCAGCACCGCGCCCCGGTGCACGACGGCGGCGCAGTTGTAGAGGTGCCCCTGGTGGGCGACGGTGACGCCGAGCGCGAAGACCGTGGCGAGCGAGGAGGTCTCCTGGGCGAAGCGCTGGAGCGCGTCCCACTGGGCGCGGACGAAGCCCGCCCACTGCACCAGGTCTTCGGAGGGATAGCCGCCGATGACCTGCTCGGGGAGCGCGGCGACGGTGACGTCGACGGCGGCCATGGCCTTCGCCTCGGCGATGCACCGGGCGGTGTTGGAGTGCACCGAGCCGACGGTGGGGTTGACGCTGCCGAGGCCGATCTTGACCAGTCGCATGGTGGTGGTGGGCTCCCTTCGCTGAACGCGCGGCGAAGCTACACCACCCGGGCCGGAAGGGTCAGACGTCGCGACGTCCCACCTCGGATGGCCGTCGCACGCTCTCGCAGCGGTTGTGGTAGTTCCTCGCGACATGACCAGCCGTGCAGACCGGCTCGTGGCCCGCGCTCGACTGGGCAGCGGAGCCTGGAAGGGACTCTGGCCGCAGACCAGAGATCAACCAGGGGCACATTCCCCTGGGACCTTGGCGGATGTGATGGAGGCGAAGGGTTCGGTCGGGGAGCTCATCGCGGGAACCCAATCGCTCCCGCGCACGGTTCCCATCACGCCGCTGCGCTCCGAGAAGGACGCGTGTGATGGGCGGCTGCGCGAGGAGTGCGCCCGACTCATCGGGGCTGGCAAGAAGGTCGTCCTGTCGTGAGCGATCGCATCAACCTCGACGAGCTCTCCCGGCGCGAGAGCGAGCAGATCGAGTGGAAGGAGAACGTCGCCGACATCGACGACGTCGTCGCCACGTTGGCCGCCTTCGCCAACGACCTCCAGAACCTCGGCGGCGGCTATGTGGTCTGCGGCGCGAAGGAGGAGAAGGACGAGCACGGCTTCCCCCGGCTCGCGCGCGTCGGACTCACCGCGACTCGACTGAAGGAGGTCGAAGGCCAGGTGCTCACCCGCTGCCGCGAGCGCGTGTCGCCTCCCATCACTCCCCTCGTGGAAGAGATCGCCACCGCCGACGAGTCGAGGCGCATCCTGGTGTTCACCCAGCCCTCGACGGGCAGCGCGCACACATGTCGCAAGGCAGGCGACGGCGCGAAGCACTTCGTGCGGGTCAGCCGCGCGACCATCGAGGCGCGCAACGGGACGCTCCGCGAGCTCTTCGTGCGCAAGGGAGCGATGGAGCCCTGGGACGCTCGCCCCTGCCGCGGCGCGACCGTCAACGACCTCGACCTGCTCGCGATCCGCGACGCGATGCAGCGCATCGGAATCTTCGATCCCACCGTCGGGGTCGAGCCCTACCTCGTCGATCGTGCCCAGCTCTCGCCCTTCGTGCCGTCACTCTGCGTCGCCGAGCCGCTGACCGGCGTCCTCCGCCCCCGCAACTACGCCGTGCTCCTCTTCGGTCGCGAGCCGCAGCGCTTCGTCCCTGGCGCCTACTCCATCTACTCGACCTACCCGGGCACCGATCGCTCCGATCCCGTCGCGCGTCGGTCGGAGATCGCTGGCACGTTGCTCGACCAGGCCAGGCGGGTGCTCGAACTCCTCGACGCCGAGGCGATCACGCTCTTCGACAAGACCGACCTGAAGCATCCCAACGCCGAGAAGTACCCCCGACGGGCCCTGCAGGAGGCCATGGTCAACGCGCTCGCGCACCGCGACTACGAGCTCGTCGACCCCTCGCGCTTCACGGCCTTCGCCGAACGCATCGAGTTCGTTTCGCCGGGGTCGCTGCCCTTCGGCGTGGCGCTCGACGACCTCCGCGCACGAAGGGTCACCCCGCGCTGGCGCAACCAGGGCCTCGCGTGGTTCCTCAACCGTCTCCAGCTCGCCCAGGCCGAGGGCCAGGGAATCTCGACCATTCGTCGCGCCATGAAGGCCGCGGGATGCCCGCCCCCGCGCTTCGACGCTACCGAGGCCTTCGTGACATGCGTGCTCCGCGCGCACCCACGCTTCAAGGCCATCAAGCCGGCTTCGGCGGTGAAGCGCACCCCCGCAAAGAAGCAGGCGAAGCGCGGATAGGGACACCCGCAACGCCATCGAGCGGGCGACCTGGCGAGCGCGGCGCCTGCTGGAAGACCCCGCGGGTTGCGCCACCTCCGACCGACCCGGGTTGCGCATCTCGTGAGCGTCACGCCCCTCCGCTTCGCTCCGGGTGAGGCGCATTGGGTGGGCGTGTCGAAGTTATGCGCGAGACCCGTCGACCCGGTGTTCTACGGCGACCCGAAGACCGCGGCGATGAAGGTGCTGGGGATGACGTGAAGGCTTCGCCCGCGAGGGCGCTCAGTACGGCGCGTCGGGCCCCCAGTGCTGCCGGAGAAACTCCCGTCGCCCCGAGTGGTCGTGATAGGCGCTGTAGTGCGTGGGGTGGGTCCGCCAGAAGTTCTGGTGATAGTCCTCCGCGACCCAGAACACCCCGGCGTCTTCGATGGTGGTGGTGATGGGATCGGTGAAGTGGCCGAGCGCCGCGACGCCCGCGCGGGTGCGGGTGGCGGCCTCTCGCTGCGCGGCGTCGTGCACGAAGATGACGCTGCGGTACTGGTGGCCGACATCCGAGAAGGCGCGGTCGACGCCCGTCGGATCGACGCGTCGCCAATACACATCGAGGAGCTGGTCGTAGGTGACCTGCGAGGGGTTGTAGATCACCCGGATGGCCTCGGCCTGCGACGTGCGGTGGTTGCTCACGTCGTCGTAGGTGGGGTGCTGCTCGGTGCCTCCGGTGTATCCCGAGATGGCGTCCTGCACGCCGTTCACGTGCTCGAAGGCGGCCTCCATGCACCAGAAGCAGCCGCCCGCGAAGGTCGCCACGGCCATGCCCGCAGGCGGCGGACCGGCCTCGCGGGTGCCCCCCTCGGGGACGACCGGGTAGTCGGCGACCGGGGCCTCGGCGGGGGCCCTCGGGGTCGCGGCGGACCGCGCGGGTGCGGGAGGCTGGGTGGAGGCGTTGCAGCCCGAGGAGCCGCAGCCCGCGAGGAGGAGCGCGAAGGCCGGGATGGCGAAGGAGGTCCGGAGGGTCATCGGGGGGGTTTACTCCCAGGGAGGTATGGCGGTTACGAGGGGCGATAGTCCCGACAATGTTCGAGAGGGCTGCGGACTCCGATCGCAGCCGTGGGGCACTTCGCCACGCTGTGGAAAAATGGGGCAACCGAAGGACCCCTCGGCCTCGGGAAGGCGCTCTGGAGCTGGCGGCATGCCCATTGCCCAGGGGAGGGCCCTGCCCGGAGATGACCGCTGCCTCTACCCGTGGGCCCTCTCACGAGGCGCCCGGCTCGCGCGATCCATCCCCCACCCGGGCGCGGCCTCGCAGCCACTCCATGGACCGACCCGAATGATCCAGAAATTCATCCGTCGACCCGTCCTCGCCATCGTCGTCTCTCTCATCCTGATCTTCCTCGGAGCGCTGGCGATCAAGAGCCGGCCGACTTCGCAGTTTCCCGCGATCGCCCCGCCGCTGGTGACCGTGACGCTCGCCTACCCGGGAGCGAGCGCGGCGGTGCTCGTCGACTCCGCGCTGATCACGCTCGAGCGCTCGATCAACGGCGTGCCGGGCATGAAGTACATGGTCTCCGACGCGACGAGCGCCGGCGAGGCGACGATCCAGGTCGTCTTCGAGCTCGGCACCGACTCCGACCTCGCGGTCGTCAACGTGAAGAACCGCGTCGACCAGGTGAGAAACCTTCTGCCCGAGCTGGTTCAGCTCGAGGGCATCGTCGTCACGCCCGTGCAGCCCAGCATGTTGATGTACGTGAACCTGTACAGCGACGACCACAACGCCAACGAGACGTACCTCTACAACTTCGCGAGCGTGAACCTCGTCGCGGAGCTTCAGCGCATCCCCGGCGTCGGCCGCGTGACCATCCTCGGCAACCGCCAGTACGCGATGCGCGTCTGGCTCAAGCCCGACCGCATGCGCGCCTACAACGTCTCGACCGAGGAGGTGATGCGGGCGATCAGCGACCAGAGCATCATCGGCCGCCCGGGCCGCATGGGGCAGGCCACCGGCCAGACCGCGCAGTCGCTCGAGTACGTGCTCACCTACCAGGGCCGCTACAACCAGCCCGACCAGTACGCGAACATCATCATCCGCGCGACGCCCAACGGCGAGACCCTCCACCTGCGCGACATCGCGGACGTCCAGCTCGGCAGCGAGTTCTTCGACATCTACTCCAACCTCAACGGCCACCCCTCGGCGGCCATCGTGCTCAAGCAGACCTACGGCAGCAACGCGACCCACGTCATCGAGGCCGTGAAGGCCCGGCTCGAGGAGCTTCAGCGATCGAGGTTCCCGCCCGGGATGCACTACTCGATCAACTACGACGTCTCGAAGTTCCTCGACGCGTCGATCGAGAAGGTGGTGCACACGCTCTTCGAGGCCTTCGTGCTCGTCGCGCTGGTGGTGTTCCTCTTCCTGGGAGACCTGCGCTCGACGCTCATCCCGACGCTCGCGGTGCCCGTGTCCCTCATCGGCGCCTTCATCTTCATGCAGGCCTTCGACCTCACCATCAACCTCATCACGCTCTTCGCGCTGGTGCTCGCCATCGGCATCGTGGTCGACGACGCCATCGTCGTCGTCGAGGCCGTGCACGCGAAGATGGACGAGGAGGACGTCACCCCATACGTGGCCGTGAAGAAGGTGATCGGCGAGATCAGCGGCGCCATCATCGCCATCACCGTGCTCATGACGGCGGTGTTCGTCCCGGTGGCCTTCATGACCGGCCCGGTGGGCGTCTTCTATCGCCAGTTCTCCATCACCATGGCGTCGTCCATCGTCATCTCCGGGGTGGTGGCGCTCACGCTCACTCCGGTGCTCTGCGCCATCATCCTGAAGAGCCACCACGGCAAGCCGAAGCGCCGCACGCCGGTGGGCATGTTCATCGACCTCTTCAACCGGGTCTTCGACCGGGTGACCAACCGGTACGTGCAGCTCCTCGGGCTCATCGTGAACCGCCGCCTGGTCACCTTCGGTCTCCTGGCGCTCTTCGGACTCGGCATCTTCGGGGTGAACAAGGTCCTTCCCGCGGGCTTCATCCCCAACGAGGACCAGGGGCTCATCTACGCCATCGTCCAGACGCCCCCCGGCTCGACGCTCGAGAGCACCAACCAGGTCGCGCGCACGCTCCAGGAGGTCGCCCAGCACGTCGAGGGCGTCGAATCCATCTCGTCGCTCGCCGGCTACGAGATCCTGACCGAGGGCCGGGGCTCCAACGCGGGCACCTGCCTCATCAACCTCAAGCCGTGGTCGCAGCGCACGCACTCGGTGCACCAGATCATCGAGGAGCTCGAGGAGCGCTCGCGCAACATCGGCGCCACGGTGGAGTTCTTCGAGCCGCCGTCGGTGCCGGGCTACGGCGCCGCCGACGGCTTCGCGCTGCGCCTGCTCGATACGAGCGAGACCGTCGACTACAACGAGTTCGACCGCGTCAACCGCGAGTTCATGCACAACCTCGAGCGGCGCCCGGAGCTCACCGGACTCTTCACCTTCTTCGCGGCGAACTATCCCCAGTACGAGCTCGTCATCGACAACGAGCTCGCGATGCAGAAGGGCGTCTCGATCCGCGCGGCGCTCGACAACCTCGACATCCTCATCGGCAGCACCTACGAGCAGGGCTTCATCCGATTCGGCCGGTTCTACAAGGTCTACGTGCAGGCGGGGCCGCAGTACCGCCGGATGCCGTCAGACCTGATGAACCTGTTCGTGAAGAACAACCGCGACGAGATGGTCCCGTACTCGGCGTTCATGACCATGCACGAGACGCACGGCCCGAACGAGATCACCCGCTACAACCTCTACAACTCCTCCGCCATCCGCGGCGTGCCTGCTCCGGGGCACACGAGCGCCGACGCCATCAACGCCATCCGCGACGTGGCCCGGCGGACGCTGCCGCGCGGCTACGACATCGCGTGGGAGGGCCTCTCCTTCGACGAGGCGCGCCGCGGCAACGAGTCGATCTACATCTTCGCGATCGTGCTCGCCTTCGTGTACCTGGTGCTCGCGGCGCAGTACGAGAGCTTCATCATCCCGCTCGCGGTGGTGCTCTCGCTCCCGGCGGGCGTCTTCGGCTCGTTCTTCGTGCTGAAGATGCTCGGCCTCGCGAATGACATCTACGCCCAGGTCGGGCTCGTCATGCTGGTCGGCCTGCTCGGCAAGAACGCCGTGCTCATCGTCGAGTTCGCGGTGCAGGCGCACCACCGCGGGGCGACGGTCTTCGACGCGGCCATCCAGGGCTCCAGGGCGCGCTTCCGCCCGATCCTGATGACCTCCTTCGCGTTCATCGCGGGCCTGATCCCGCTCGTGCGCGCCACCGGCCCCGGCGCCGTGGGCAACCGGACCATCGGCGGCTCGGCGCTCGGCGGCATGCTCTTCGGCACCCTCTTCGGCGTCGTCCTGATCCCAGGCCTCTATTACATCTTCGGCACGCTCGCCGAGGGCCGGACGCTCATCCAGCACGAGGAAGAGAACCCGGTCACCGAGGGAGACGATCGCGATGACTGAGGCCCGCTCCCGGAGCGCGCTCGCCATCGTCGGCTCGGTGCTCCTCGCGGGATGCGTCCCGGCGCTCCCGCACGGGCCCGCTCGCGCGCCCAACAGGCAGGTTCCGGCCTCCTTCGGCGTCCCCTCCGACCCGCAGAACTCGGCCCTCGTCGACTGGCGGGAGTACTTCGCCGACCCGCCCCTGCTGGCGCTCATCGACCATGCGCTCAGCCACAACCAGGAGCTGAACATCAACGTCCAAGAGATGCTCGTGACCAACAACGAGATCATGTCGCGGCGCGGCGAGTACCTGCCGAGCCTCGGCGTACGCGCGGGCGCCGGCCTCGACCGCGTCGGCCGCTACACCAGCCAGGGTCAGGCCGACGAGCACACCGGCGTCGCGCCAGACCTGCAGAGCTACTCGTTCGGCCTCTACGCGTCGTGGGAGGTCGACATCTGGAGGCGCCTGCGCAACTCCATCGACGCGGCCCGGTACCGCTACCTCGCGAGCCAGGAGGGACTGAACTTCATGGTCACCCGCCTCGTGGCGGAGATCGCGAGTCGATACTACGAGCTCATCGCCCTCGACCGTCAGCTCGAGATCGTGCGCAACAACGTCGAGCTCCAGCAGAGCGCGCTCGAGATGGTGCGCCTCCAGCAGCAGGCGGCGCAGGTCACGATGCTCGCGGTGCGGAGGTTCGAGGCGCAGCTTCGGGGCTTCCAGAGCCAGCAGTTCGACATCACCCAGCGCATCGTCGAGACGGAGAACCAGCTCAACCTCCTCGTGGGCCGCTTTCCGCAGCACGTGGAGCGGCGCGCGGAGGGCTTCCTCGACCGCGAGCCGTCGGCGGTGCACGCGGGGGCGCCGGCGCAGCTTCTCGAGAACCGCCCCGACGTGCGGCGCGCGGAGCTCGAGCTGCGGGCGGCCTCGCTCGACGTGGCGGCGGCGCGCGCGCGCTTCTACCCCGCGCTGCACCTCGACGCGGGCCTCGGGTATCAGTCCTTCGACGCCGGCCGCCTGCTCGCTAGTCCGGACTCGATTCTCTACAGCGTCTTCGCTGGAGTGATGGCGCCGCTGCTCAACCGAAACGGCATCACGGCGGAGTACTTCTCCTCGAATTCGCGGCAGATGCAGGCGGTTCTCCGATACGAGCGCACGATTCTCGTGGCCTACGTCGATGTCAATACGGGTCTGAACATGCTCAGCAATCTCTCTCAGAGCTACGCGCTCAAGGCGCAGCAGGTCGAGCACCTGACCGAGTCGGTGCAGATCTCGACGCTGCTCTTCAACTCCGCGCGGGCGGACTACCTCGAGGTGCTGACGGCCCGTCGTGACCTGATGGAGGCGCAGGTGAGTCTTGTCGAGACCAAGCAGCGGCAGCTGACGGCCACGGTGACGCTCTACCAGGCCCTGGGCGGGGGCTGGCGTCCGGCGGGGCCGCGCGCCCAGGGCCCACAGAACGCGGATGCAGGAGCTGCGCGATGAAGGCGCTCACGCAAGGCGGGCTCATCGTCGCGCTGCTTTCCGCGGTCGCTTCGGGCGGCTGCCACAAGCAGCACCCCCACGCCGAGGAGCGGCTGCGCCTGGACGTGACCACGGCGATCAGGAAGGACACGGAGATCACGCACGACTACGTGTGTCAGATCCGGGCGTTTCAGCACATCGAGGTGCGCGCGCTCGAGCGCGGCTACCTGCGCGACATCTTCATCGACGAGGGCCAGACCGTGAGGCGGGGGCAGAGCCTCTTCCAGATCACGCCGGTGCTCTACCAGGCCGAGGTGGCGCGCGCCGACGCGGAGGTGGAGTTCGCCGGGGTCGAGTACCAGAACACCCGGATGCTCCGCGAGGGCAACGTCGTGTCGCCCAACCAGCTCGCGCTCGCGCAGGCGACGCTGAACCGGGCCTCCGCGCAGCGCGCCCTGGCGCGGGCGCACCTTCGGTTCTCCAGGCTCGACGCGCCCTTCGACGGCATCGTCGGGCGCCTGATGGTGCGCCGCGGGAGCCTGCTCGGAGAGGGTGACCTGCTCACCGTGCTCGCCGACAACAGCCAGATGTGGGTGTACTTCAACGTGAGCGAGCGCGAGTACCTCGCGTTTCGCCGCACGCACGCGCCAGGCGAGCCGGTGCCGGTGCGCCTTCGCATGGCGAACAACGAGATCTTCGATCACCCGGGCACGATCCAGACGATCGAGGCGGACTTCAACAACGAGACGGGCACCATCGCGTTTCGCGCGGGCTTCCCCAACCCCGACCGCCTGCTGCGCCACGGCGAGACGGGCGAGATCCTGATGACGACTGCGCTGCCGGGCGCGCTGCTCATCCCGCAGAAGGCGGTCTTCCGCGTCCTCGACAAGGCCTTCGTGTTCGTCGTCGAGGCGAGCGGCGTCGTGCGGGCGAGGGAGATCACCCTCGGCGAGGAGCTGCCGCACCAGTACATCGTGTCGAACGGCCTCCGCGAGGGCGAGCGCATCCTCATCGACGGCCTGCGCCGCGTGCGCGACGGCGACACCATCACGCCCAACATGAGGGACGCCGAGCAGGTGTTCACCGAGCTGAGCCGGCTCCCGGCGGAGTGACCGCTCTCTCTCTGTCACAACCCCAATAGCCGCTCGGCCTGTCGCCTGAACTCGGTATACGAGGTCGGCTCATCGACCACCCGCCCCGCGGGCTCCCTCCCCGGCGCCCTCACCAGCATCGGAACCGTCCGGTCGAAGAGGTAGGGCGATCCGTGGCTGGTCCCCCGGCCCAGGTCATATCCCGAGTCGAAGAAGGCCCCCGCCCTGGCCTGCGCATAGAGCGCCGCGCCGTTGCGCTCTGGAATCGCCCTGCACAGCAGCGCCTCCACCGACTCGCCCTCGGCGCACGAGGCCGCGACGGTACGGGTGTCGATCACCCGCTCGATCTCCGGAAACTGACGGAGCGTCGCCGTGAGCGCCAGCTGAAGCAGCTCGCGCCGTGGCCCCGGCAGCGCCTCCGCCTCGGGCGTCAGGTACACGTACGGATCAGCCACCCCGAGCACCCAGCGCCCCTCTCCAAGAAGGCGCACCGCCGCGGCCTGCAGCACCGTCGCGACGTGGTCCGGGTCGATCCTCCCGAGGGCACCGCAGGGGCGCTCATAGGGGTCGCTCCCTCCGCGCTGCCTCGGACCATCGCACCAGGGCCTCGCCGCGGGGATGGTGGCCACCTCGGGGAGCGAGGTGATGCCGTGGTCCGCGGAGAGCACCAGGGTCCATCCGTCGTGACCCGCGAGGGCGTCCAGTCGGGAGAAGAAGCTCGCCAGGGAGGCATCGAGTCGGCGGAGCTGGTCCCAGGCCTCCCAGGAGTCTGGTCCGAAGAGATGTCCGATGTAGTCATTGGAGGAGAGCGAGAGGGCCAGCAGCATCGGGGCCCTCGGGTCTCTCGCCGAGAGCGCGTCCTCCGCGAGGCGCAGCACCGCGGTGTCTCCCATCGGGGAGGCCCGCATCGCCCCAGCGGGCCGTCGGGCGCGGGTGAAGTCATGGGGGAAGGTCCTCCCCCAGCCGCCGAGGTCCCCTTCGCCGGGCTGGTCGTCGGGGGTCGCCGCGTGGGCCCTCACCCAGGGCTCATCCGACAAGGTCCACGGCGTCGCCCGCAGGGCCTGGAGGGCGGTGGGCGTGCCGGCGCGGTTTACCCAGGTGGGTAAGGTCTGTCCGAAGGCGGTCGAGGTCACGAAGGCGTCGCGCGAGGGGTCGAACCACAGGGTCGCGGTCGGGTGGCGGCCTCCGCCGAAGATGGCCCCGCGGTCCTTGAGGGAGATGCTCACGATGACCGCGCCGGGGGAGCGCGCCCGGAGGGCGTCGGCGAGCGTGTCGACCCGCAGCCTCGCGATGGAGCTGCCCACCGCGTCGGTCGCTCCCTCCGAGGTCACCACCCGGGCGCTCTCGTCCCTCAGGATCGACACCCGCTCCCCGCGCGCGTCCGGAACCTCGTTGGCCAGGATGCCGCTCTCCCTCGGAGGCCGACCCGTGTAGAGCGACGAGTGCCCCGGCGCGGTGTCCGTCGCCGCGTGGCCATAACGGACATGGCGGTACCAGGTGCCCTCGCGCCGCAGCCTCGCGAAGCCGCCGTCCTCGGGGAGCATCGGCAGTCGATCCTCGGCGATCCAGGCCGCGAACTGATCGACCACGAGGGTCACCACCAGCGGGGCCGGGCGGGGCGATGGGGGCGGCGTCGTGGGCGCCGCGGGCCGGGACGAGCAGCCGAGCGCGAGGATCCCGAGGGCGAAGGCAAGCGGTCGCATGGCCATGGGCCGCGACCTTATCAGCCACCGAAGCGCATCTTCATGGGGTATCGGAGAAGTCTCGGAGGTGATATCCCGGGGGGGCAATCGGGTATCTTCGTGGGGCGCCTTGTCTTCGTGGCCCGTGGGGGCGATAGACGTCGGCCGTGGAGGAGACCGCCAAATCCCCGGTGATCCGGCTCTGGCCGCGCTACCGCCCCGGCTCCGTGGAGATCGGCGGAGGCGGCCCCCGGCTGCTGGTCTACATGGGCTGCTCGCTCGCCCTCTGCGCCGCGGTGCTCTCGCTGCCCGCCGTGCACCGGGCCACGGGGATGGCTCCCTCGTCGGTCGTCGCGCTGCTCGGGGCCTACTACCTGGCGATGGTCTTCAACGACCTGGTGCTGCACCCCGCGGCGCTTCGCTCCCGCCGCGGCTTCAACGCGCAGATCGCCACGCTCTTCTTCTACAACGAGCTCTTCTGCCTCGGCCTGGTGGTGCTCCCCAACCAGCCGTGGTCTCCGCTCTGGCTCGCCCCGGCGCTCTGGGCCTTCAAGACCGGATCGTGGCAGGAGATCGACGCCTCGGTCTTCGGCCTCGCCTGCCATGTGATCGGGCCGCTGCTCACCATCCCCATCTTCCTCGAGCGAGGGGCGTCCGCCTCGCACGCCGTCGTCGGTCCGGCGCTGGCCTCGCTGATCTGCGGCCTCTCCTACCTGATGCTCGGGAGCACCAGCGCCGCGTGGCGCGCCCTTCGCGACGCGAGGCAGGCGGAGCTCGACCACCACCGAGAGCGGGCCGACGCCCTGGAGCGGGAGCGCATGGCGCGCGACCTCCATGACAGCTTCGGCTCCACGCTTGCGCTCACCGCGTCGTACGCGACGATCATCCGCCGCAACGCGGCGCAGCCCGACGCCATGCGCCGCATCGCCGTCACCCTGGAGGAGATGGGCAGGGAGGGGCTCACCGACCTGCGCGCCATCCTCGACGCGCTCACCCCGGAGGACTCCACGGTCGACGCGCTCCCCCACACCATCGAGCGCCTCGCCGGTCGCTGCGAGGCGGTCGGGCAGCTCAGGGTCGACGTGACGGTCACCGGCGACCGCTCCCGTAGGCTGTCGGGCAGCCAGCACCTCGCCGCGGCGAGGGTGACCCAGGAGGCGCTTCGCAACGCGATACGCCACGGCGGGGCGAAGCACATCACCTGCGAGCTCGCCGCCGACGAGGAGGGGCTCACGCTGGTCGTGCGGGACGACGGCACCGGGCTCGACGCGTCGCGCGCCTCCGAGGGGGGCCGAGGGGTCCACAGCATGCGCCGCAGGGCGGAGGAGCTGGGCGGACGCTTCGAGCTGGGGCCCGGCCCCGGAGGGGGCGCGGAGGTGCGCTGGAGCGTGCCCTGGACGAGCCCGTAGCGGGCCGTTGCAGTCCGCGGCGGGCGCGGTCACCCTCTGGCCCCCGCCATGAAGCTCCACCTCCGAGGAACCCGCTCCTACACCGAGGCCCTCACCCGCCTCTCCGACCGCGGCGACGAGGACCTCGACCGGGTCACCCCCGCGGTGTCCGAGATCCTCCACGCGGTGCGCTCCCGCGGTGACGAGGCGCTCAAGGAATACTCCCTCCGGTATGACGGCGCCGTGCCTTCGCCCTTCGCCTACGGGCCCGACGAGATGGCCCGCGCGCTGTCGGCGCTCGACCCCTCTCTGGCGGACGTGCTGCGGCTCTCTGCGAAGCGCATCCGCGCCTATCACGAGAGGCAGGTGGAGTCGGGCCTGCGGTACACCGACGAGGACGGGGTCTCGCTGGGCTGGCGGGTGAGACCGCTCTCCCGGGTGGGCGTGTACGCGCCGGGGGGCAAGGCGCGCTACCCGTCGAGCGTGCTGATGTCGGCCATTCCCGCGGCGGTGGCGGGCGTCGGCGAGGTGCTGCTGGCGACGCCGAGGCCGACGGCGGAGATCCTCGCGGCGGCCTCCATCGCGGGGGTCTCCCGGGTCTTCGACATGGGGGGCGCCCAGGCCATCGGGGCGCTGGCCTACGGCACCGCGAGCGTCCCCCGCGTGGACAAGATCGTGGGCCCGGGAAACATCTACGTGGCCTGCGCGAAGAAGCTGGTCTACGGGCGGGTGGCCATCGACGGCATCGCCGGTCCTTCGGAGATCCTGGTGGTGGCGGACGAGGGGGCCGACCCGGAGGTGGTGGCGGCCGATCTGCTGTCGCAGGCCGAGCACGACGAGGCGGCGTACCCGCTGCTGGTGGCGACCACCGAGGCGGTGGCGATGAGGGCGCTGGACGCGCTGCGCCACCAGCTCGCGTCGCTGCCGAGGAGGGCCATCGCGGAGACTTCGGTGATGTCCAATGGACACGCCTTCGTGGTGGACGACCTCGACGAGGCGGCGAGGGTGGTGACCGCGCTGGCCTCGGAGCACCTGGCGCTGCTGGTGCGCGACCCGGAGGCGCTGCTGGCGAGCGTCGGGGCGGCGGGCGCGGCCTTCCTGGGCGACTGGACCCCGGAGGCCGCGGGCGACTACCTGGCGGGCCCGTCGCACGTGCTGCCCACGGGCGGTGCGGTGCGCTTCAGCTCTCCGCTTGGGGTGTACGACTTCATGGTCCGCACCTCGGTCATCCGATATGACCGGGCCTCGCTGGAGCGGCACGGCAAGGCCATCACCGACTTCGCGAGGGCCGAGGGACTGGAGGCGCACGCGAGGGCGGTGGAGGTGCGGCTGCGGGGACGCTCTTGACGGCGATGGCCCGGACACCCCCACGGTTGCGCCCCTATGGATGAACGCGACCTGCCCACCGGGCGCCTCGGACGCTTCGCTCGGCTCGCCTCGACGGGGCTGCGCGTCGGGGTGGGCGCGCTGATCGACAAGGACGCCCGCGCGGCGGCGATGCACACCGCGGAGGTGCTGGGCACGCTGCGGGGCCTCGCGGCGAAGGTCGGGCAGATGGCCAGCTACGTCGACGGGGTGATCCCCGAGGGGCAGCGGGAGCACTACGAGGTGGCGATGAAGGGGCTGCGCGCCGCGACGCCGCAGTCGTCGCCCGCGGAGGTGAGGGCGCTGCTGGCGGCCGAGCTCGGGGGCGCGCCCGAGGACCTCTTCGCGGAGTGGGGCGCCGCGCCCATCGCGAGCGCGTCCATCGGGCAGGTGCACCGGGCGAGGCTGCACGACGGGCGCGCGGTGGCGGTGAAGGTGCAGCACCCGGGCGTGGCGGCGGCGGTGGAGAGCGACCTGTCCAACGGGAGCATCCTGACCTCGATGGCCTCCAGCATGGGGATGCGCCGGCACGACCCGGACGCGGTCTTCTCGGTCATCAAGGCGCGCTTCCGGGAGGAGCTCGACTACGCCCACGAGGCGGGCAACCAGCGGCACTTCGGGGCGATGTTCGCGGGCGACCGGCACATCCGGGTTCCGGCGGTGATCGACGACCGCTCGACGAAGCGGGTGCTCACCATGGAGTTCGTCGAGGGGCGCTCCTTCGAGGAGGCGGTGCTGGCGCCGAGGGAGCAGCGCGAGGCGTGGGCGAAGACGCTGTGGCGCTATGTGTTCAGCGCCATCCTGGGGGGAGGGCGCTTCAACGCCGACCCGCACCCGGGCAACTACATCTTCCTGCCCGACGGCGCGGTGGCCGTGCTCGATTTCGGCTGCGTGCAGCGCATCCCCGACGACAACCGCAAGCACGCCCGGGCGATGCACCGGGCGGCGCTCGCGGGCGACGAGGCGGCGTTTCGTCGCTCGCTGGCGCTGATGCTGGACGCGAAGCCGGGGCGCATGGAGGTGCTGTGCGGGGAGTACATCCGGCTGGCCTTCAGGCCGCTGTTCGAGGCGCCCTTCCACATGACGCGGCCCTACGCGGCGAGCCTGGTCGACGGGATGAAGGTCGTCGCGAAGGAGAGCCGGGCGGTGCCCGAGGCGGAGTTCTTCACGATGCCCGCGGAGATGACCTTCATGAACCGGCTGCAGTTCGGGTTCTACTCGCTGCTGGCGAGGCTCGACGTGACGGTGGACTACGCGGCCATCCAGAGGGAGATCCTCGCGGGGCTGTGATCACTGCCAACGTTGCCGTTTTCACTGCCAACGTTGGCAGTGGCTCCGTACGGCTTTCTCCCTGTCGCTGGTGGGCCTCTGATACCGTCCGCGGCCGTCGATGCCCACGATCTACGACAACATCGACCAGCACCTCGCCCCTGCACTGAAGGCAGCCCTGCGCGAGGCGCACTCGGCGGACTTCTGCGTCGGGTACTTCAACCTCCGGGGGTGGGGCGACATCGGGCCATCCATCGATGCGCTGCCAGCAGGCGCCGAGCCATGTCGGCTCCTCATCGGGATGGTTCAGCCCCCCGGCGAGCTGCGGCGCGCGCTCCATGGGATGTCGCCTGACGACGGAGGCATCGACAACCCGCTCCTCAAGCGACTCCGCCGACGGGTCGTCGAAGAGTTTCGCGAGCAGCTCACGTCGGGGGTGCCCTCGCGCGCCGACGAGACCGTGCTGCGCATGCTCGGACGACAGCTTCGCGAAGGGCGTCTGCGCATCCGCTTCAACGCCGACCGCACGCTCCACGCGAAGCTCTACCTCGTGCACTGGCGCAATCCGCTCATCCCCCGGCTGGCCTACCTGGGTAGCAGCAACCTGACCTTCTCGGGGCTCCGCGGGCAGGGCGAGCTCAACGTCGACGTGCCCGACACCGACGCCACCGCGAAGCTCGCGCGCTGGTTCGATGACCGCTGGGACGACCCCTTCGCGGTCGATGTCTCGCAAGACCTGGCCGACCTCATCGACGAGAGCTGGGTGGCCGAACGCCTGGTGCCGCCCTTCCACGTCTATCTGAAGATCGCCTGGCACCTCTCGCGCGACGCGCGCGCAGGTCTGGCGGAGTTCAAGATCCCTGCAGACCTCGACGCGAAGCTCTTCGACTACCAGCGCGCCGCCGTGAAGATCGCGGCCCATCACGTCAACACCCGCGGCGGCGTGATGCTCGGCGACGTCGTCGGACTGGGCAAGACCCTCATGGCGACCGCCGTAGCCCGCGTGCTGGAAGAAGATCTCGCCTGGTCGACGCTGATCCTCTGCCCCCGGGCGCTCGTCCCGATGTGGGAGCACCACCGCGACACGTATCGCCTCCACGCGACCGTCCTCTCGCTGAGCAAGGCGCAGCAGAGGCTCCCGTCTCTGCGCCGCTACCAGCTCGTCGTCATCGACGAGAGCCACAACCTCCGCAACCGCGAGGGCAAGCGCTACCGGGTCATCGCGGACTACATCCGCCGCAACGAGTCGCGCTGCGTCCTGCTCACGGCCACCCCGTACAACAAGTCCTACCTCGACCTCGGGAGCCAGCTCCGGCTCTTCGTCCCCGACGACAAGGACCTCGGCATCCGGCCGGAGACGCGCATCCGAGAGATGGGCGAGGCGGAGTTCAGGGCGAAGTACCAGTGCCCGCCGCGGACGCTCGCCGCCTTCGAGAAGAGCGAGCACGTCGACGACTGGCGCGACCTCATGCGGCTCTTCCTCGTGCGCCGCACACGGAGCTTCATCCGGCGCCACTACGCCGCGCTCGACCCCGAGACGGGGCGCCGCTACCTCACGCTCCACGACGGGTCGCGCGCGTGGTTCCCCGACCGCGTGCCGAAGACCCTGCGCTTCGAGCTCGACGAGCGCTCCGCCACCGACACCTACGCGCGCCTCTACGCCGACGACGTCGTGCAGACCCTCGTCAACCTCCAGCTCCCGCGCTACGGGCTGGGCAACTACCTCAAGGCCGACGCGCTGCGGAGCGCCTCCCCATCCGAGGGCGCCGTGCTCACCGGGCTCTCCAAGGCCGGCCGCCGGCTCCAGGGCTTCTGCCGCACCAACCTCTTCAAGCGCCTCGAGTCCAGCGGCGCGGCCTTCCTCCGCTCCGTCGAGCGCCACATCGTGCGCAACCACGTCTTCCTCCGCGCGCTCGCCTCGGGCGGTGACCTGCCCATCGGGCCGCAGGAGGCCGACATGCTCGACGACTCCTCCGAGGCCTCGGACGACGACACGCCGCCGCTCTTCGACTCCGCCGAAGAGCCCCAGGTCGACGAGGGCACCGAGGCCACCCTCGAAGCCCGCGCCGCGCGCGCGTACGAGGCCTACAAGACCACCTGGGTGCGGCGCTTCAAGTGGCTGCCCGCCGCGCTCTTCAAGCGCGAGCTCGCCGCCGCGCTCAAGAGGGACTGCGCCGCGCTCCAGGCGATCCTCGACCTCGCGGGGCAGTGGAACCCCGCGGAGGACCGCAAGCTCTCCGAGCTCCACGCGCTGCTGACCACCACGCACGCCGCCGAGAAGGTGCTGGTGTTCACGCAGTTCGCCGACACGGCGGAGTACCTCGCCGGTGAGCTCACGAGCCGGGGCGTCACGGACCTCGGCTGCGTCACCGGGCGCACCGACGATCCGATGACCTACGCGCGGCGCTTCAGCCCGCGCAGCAACGAGGTGTCGCCCCCGCCGTCCGACGAGCTCCGGGTGCTCGTCGCCACCGACCTCCTCAGCGAAGGCCAGAACCTCCAGGACGCCGCTCTCGTCGTGAACTACGACTTGCCCTGGGCGGTGATCCGCCTCGTGCAGCGCGCGGGTCGCGTCGACCGCATCGGGCAGCGCTCGCCCATCATCCGCTGCTACTCGTTTCTCCCGAGCGCAGGGGTCGAGCGGCTCATCAACCTCCGCGCTCGCATGCGCCAGCGGCTCCAGGAGAACGCCGACGTGGTCGGCACCGACGAGGCCTTCTTCGACGACGACGAGGCCCGCGAGATCGTCGACCTCTACAACGAGAAGGCCGGCATCCTCGACGGGAGGGACGACGCGGACGTCGACCTCGCCAGCCTCGCCCTCCAGATCTGGAAGGACTCCATCGCGGCCGACCCCTCGCTGGAGAAGACCATCCGCGACATGCCCCCGCTCCTCTACGCGACCCGCGCCGCGCGCCCCGAAGACTCCCGCCCCCCGGGCACCCTGGTGTTCGTGCGCACCGCCCACGACACCGACGCCCTCGCCTACCTCGACGAGCGCGGCGAGAGCGTGACCGAGTCGCAGTTCGAGATCCTCCGCCTCGCGGCGTGCCGCGCCGACACGCCCTCGCTGCCGCCCCGAGAGGAGCACCACGCCCTGGTCGCGAAGGGCGTCGCGCACATCCTCGACGAGGAGCGCACCGTCGGCGGCGAGCTCGGCTCGCGCAACAGCCCTCGCTACAAGGTCTACGAGCGCCTCAAGCGCGTCGTGGAGCGCGACCGCGGCACCCTCTTCGAGAGCCGCCCCCTCGTGTCGGCGCTCGACGAGATCTACCGCACCCCCCTGCAGGCCACCGCGAGCGACGCGCTCTCGCGGCAGCTCCGCGCGGGCATCGACGACAAGAGCCTCGTCGAGCTGGTGCTCGTCCTGCGGGACGAGGCGCGCCTCTGTTACACCGCGGGCGCCAGCGACGGGGCGCCGCGTGAGCCCGTCGTCGTGTGCAGCATGGGGATCGTATGAGCATCGACTTTCGCAAGGTGTCCGCCCTCCTCGAGGTGTTTCGCTTCGGCGACGTGTTCGTCGCCCACCTGGGCTGGGGGCGGCCCGCGAGCGCGAAGGTGGTGCCCTTCCGCGCGGGCGGTGTCGACTTCACCCGCGCCGCCATCGCCGAGCTCTCCGGGGTGGTGGTCTTCGAGGTCACCGCCGCCGACGGCGCGATCCCCGACGCGAAGCTGCGCCTCGCCGCGCACAAGGTCGTCTCGGCCCACCACCACGAGCACCTGCTGGTGTTCGTCGACCGCGCGCGCACCCAGAGCCTCTGGTCGTGGCTGCTGCGCGGGGCGAAGCGCGACGAGGCGCGCACCCACCTCTACGTGAAGGGCCAGCCGGGAGACCTCTTCATCGGCAAGCTCGCCGCGATGGTGTTCGCGCTCAGCGAGCTCGACGACTCGGGCAACGTGCCCATCGTCGAGGTCACCGGAAAGCTGCGCAGGGCGCTCGACGTGGCGCAGGTCACCAAGCGCTTCTTCGACGACTTCCAGGCCGAGCACGAGGCCTTCCTAGAAAGGGTCGAGGGCATCGCCGACGAGCGCCAGCGGCGCTGGTACGTGTCGGTGCTGCTCAACCGGCTGATGTTCATCTACTTCCTGCAGCGGAAGGGGTTCATCGACGGCAACCAGGAGTACCTCCAGGCGAAGCTCCGCGAGACGCAGCGGGAGGGCCTCGACCGCTACTACGAGGTCTTCCTCACGGCGTTGTTCTTCCAGGGCTTCGCGGTTCCCGAAGAGTCGCGCTCCGCTGAGGTGCGCAAGCGCCTGGGCCGCGTGCGCTACCTCAACGGCGGCCTGTTTCTTCGGCACCACATCGAGATCGACAACCCCGGCATCCGGGTGCCCGACGCGGCCTTCGAGGGGGTGTTCGCGCTCTTCGCGCGCTACACCTGGCACCTCGACGACACGCCCGGCGGCAAGGCCGACGAGATCAACCCCGACGTGCTCGGGTACATCTTCGAGAAGTACATCAACCAGAAGCACTTCGGCGCCTACTACACGCGCCCCGAGCTCACGGCGTACCTCTGCGAGCAGACCATCCACCGCCACGTGCTCGACCGGGTGAACGAGCGGGAGATCCCGGGCGTTCCGGGCAGCGGGCCGGGCGGGGCGCTGCGCGACTTCCAGAGCATCGACGACCTGCTGCTGCACCTCGACGCGAAGCTCTGCGGCAAGGTGCTGCGGGTGGTGCTGCCCGAGCTCAAGGTGCTCGACCCGGCGTGCGGCTCGGGGGCCTTCCTCGTGGCGGCGATGAAGACGCTGCTCGACCTCTACGGCGCCCTCGTGGGCCGCGCGAAGATGCTCAATGACGACCGGCTCAGGGACGAGGTCAACGGCTGGGAGCGGGATCACCCGAGCCTGCCCTACTACCTGAAGAAGCTGATCATCACGAACAACCTCCACGGCGTCGACCTGATGGAGGAGGCGACGGAGATCGCGCGGCTGAGGTTGTTCCTGGCGCTGGTGGCGTCGGCGACGGAGGAGAGGCACCTGGAGCCGCTGCCCAACATCGACTTCAACGTGATGGCGGGAAACTCGCTCATCGGGCTCATCGACGTGAGCGCCGAGGCGGTGAAGCGGCACGCGCTCGACCACGGCAACCTGATGCTCACGTCGTACCCCGCGGTGCTCGCCAAGAAGAACGCCAGCATCAAGGCGTACCGCGACATATCAACCTTCACCAAGGACCTGACCGGGCAGCGCGAGCACATCGACCGCGAGCGCCGCGAGGTCTGCGACTTGCTCGACGCCGTGCTGCTGGCGCAGTTCGACGGCCTCGGAATCCGCCACGAGCAGCCGACCTGGGACGACAAGAAGAACGACGTCGGAAAGAGCGTGAAGCGCGCGCTGAAGATCGACGACGTGAAGGCGCTGCACCCCTTCCACTGGGGCTTCGAATTCGCCGACGTCATGGTCCAGAACAAGGGCTTCGACGTCATCCTCGCCAATCCCCCGTGGGAGGTGTTCAAGCCACAGTCGAAGGAATTCTTTCAGGACTATTCCGACGTCATCAGCAAGAACAACATGCGCATCGAGGACTTCGAGAAGGAGCAGTCGAAGCTCCTGGCGAAGCCCGTGGTGCGCAAGGCCTGGCTGGCGTACCTCGCGCGGTTCCCTTTCGTGAGCGAGTTCTATCGCGCAGCCCCGCAGTACAAGAACCAGATCTCGATCGTGAACGGCAAGAAGGCCGGCACGGACATCAACCTTTACAAGCTCTTTGTCGAGCAGTGCCTCAATCTGCTTCGTCCTGGCGGTCAGCTCGGACTCGTCGTGCCCGGCAGCCTCTGCAACGATCTAGGTGCGAAGCAACTCCGGGCGACGCTGTTCGACGCCAACACGTTGCGCAACCTCTATGGGCTCTCGAACGAGCGGTATCTCTTCGAGGGCGTCGACCACCGATTCAAGATCTGTCTACTCGTTGCTGAGCGAGGTGGAAGCACGGAACGGTTTGAGGCCGCGTTCCGCATCAACCCGCGCGAAGCGATAGACGTCGAGCACGTGGGCGAATTCCTGCGGGATCCGCAGGAGCACATGACGCTGACCCCGCAGTTAGTGAAGAGGACATCTCCGGACTCCTTTTCCGTAACGGAGTTCAGAAGCGCAGTCGATATCGCGATCGTTGAAAAGATCATTCTACATCCCCTGCTCAGTACCGACGTCGAAGGTGCCTGGGAGCTCAAGCTCGCGAGCGAGTTTCATATGACCGGCGACAGTGAGCTCTTCAAGCTGAAGCCTGCCGAAGGGAGATTGCCGCTCTACGAGGGCAAGATGATTCAGCAGTACAATGTGCACTTCGCCGATCCGCGCTACTGGGTTGAGAAGTCCGAGGCCGAGGCATCGCTGCGATCGGCACGGAGTAGACGTGCGAAGGATGTGATGCGAGCGCACGATCTGGTGATCGAGCCGCAACACATGCCCGCACTTTCGCTCGATATGGATGGATATCGTCTGGCGTTCCGTGAGGTGTCATCGAGCACGAACGAACGATCCATGATCTGTGCGGTGCTTCCGCCCAGCGTGGTGGCGGGGCACACGCTGGTGCTCCATCGGCCCTTTCGCGATGTGGTCATTCGCAAGAAGCTCGTTGAGCTGCCGACGATCTCGCCTGCGGAGATGCTGTACCTCGTCGCTGTGTTCAACTCGTTCGTGGTGGACTGGTTCCTACGCCAGCGGGTGTCGAGTCACATCACTCTGTTTGCCGTCTACCAGCTCCCGGTGCCGCGGCTCACGGCTGGCAACGCCACCTTCGACGCCATCGTGAAGCGCGCGGCGCAGCTCACCTGCACGACGCCGGAGTTCGACGACCTGGCGAAGTCGGTGAAGCTCAAGAGCCACAAGCACGGCGCCACGCACCCGGAGGACCGCGACCGGCTGCGCGCCGAGATCGACGGCCTCGTGGCGCACCTCTACGGGCTCACGGCGGAGGAGTTCGCGCACGTGCTGAAGACCTTCCCGGTGGTGCCCGAGGCGACGCGCATGGCCGCGCAGAACGCCTGGCGCGCGGTGGCCCGCGGGGACCTCGCGTGACCTCGAAGCGGGCGATCACCTCGCTGCGGGTGAGAAACTTCAAGGCCGTGCACGACTCGGGGACGCTCACCCCGGGCGGGTTCACGGTGTTCATCGGCAACAACGGGACGGGCAAGAGCAGCGTGATCGAGGCGCTGCGCTTCCTGCGCTCGCTCTCGCGGAGCACGCTCGACCAGGCGCTCAAGGAGTTCGGCAGCTACGCCGACCTCCGCTGGAAGGGCGGGGCCAACCGGGGGCAGATCTCTCCGAGCGACCCCGACAAGGAGCTGCACCCCATCGAGCTCACGGTGAGCGGGCACCTCAACGCGGGCGTCCACCGGGCCTCGGTGCGCATCAGCGGGCTCAACCAGTCGAAGGTGGGCTTCGACCACGAGACGCTGCGCCGCGGCGCGACAACGCTCACCCGCACCCGCGCCGACGAGCACGACCTGCGCCCGGAGCAGTCGCTGCTCTCGCGCACCCGCTACTTCGACGACTGGCAGTACCTCGACCTCGCGCCGCAGGCGATGGGCCGCGTCGAGCAGCTCTCCGGGGTGGAGCCCCGCGGACACCTCGAGGCCGACGGGAGCAACCTGGGCGAGTACCTCCTGTCGCTCCAGCAGGCGGAGGGCGGCGAGGCCGCGTTCGAGCGGCTGCAGCAGACGTTGCAGCGGGTGCTCCCCTACTCGCGCTCGCTCAAGACCGAGGTGACGAAGATGCTCGGGCAGCGGGTGGCCCTGACGCTGGGCGAGGAGCTGTCGCCGAAGGAGCGCTTCGAGGTCCCTGGCTGGATGCTCTCGACGGGGACGATGCGTCTGGTGGCGCTGCTCGCGGTGCTGCGCCACCCGAAGCCCCCGTCGCTGCTCTGCGTGGAGGAGATCGAGAACGGGCTCGACCCGCGGACGGTCATGATGGTGCTCGCGGAGATACGGCGCGCCACCGAGGCGGGGCGCATGCAGGTGATGGTGACGACGCACTCGCCCTACCTGCTCGATCAGGTTCCGCTGGAGTCGATCGTGCTGGTGACGCGGGACGAGGGCCAGTCGCCGCGCTTCACCCGTCCGGCGGAGAGCGCGGTCGTCCACGAGTGGGCGAAGCAGTTCGCGCCGGGGCAGCTGTACGTGTCGGGCACGCTACGCCGCCCGGTCGACGAGGCCCCGACGGTGGCGCCGCGCCGGGGGCGGAAGTGAAGCCGAAGAAGCCGGTGGCGGTGGCGCCGAAGAAGATCGGCTTCGTCCTGGAGTGCGGCGAGGACGGGGCGGACCACCAGGTGCTGCGCTTCGTGCTGCCGCTGCTGCGGGAGGGCGTGACGCCGGTGTTCAACTGCGCGGTGAACAAGGGCGCGCTCTTCCGCGAGTGCGCGAAGCGGGTGGAGGGCTTGCTCACCATCGAGCGCTGCGATCACGTCTTCGTGGTGTGGGACCTGATTCCGCCGGAGGTGCGCGACGCGGACGGGAAGAAGTCGTGCGTCGCGGAGGCCGAGGCCCTCCGAGCGCGCCTCCGTCCGCAGGATCGTCGCCGCACCTCGCTGGTGTGCATCTCTCAGGAGCTGGAGGCGTGGCTGCTCACGGATGGGACAGCTATCGAGGAGTACCTGTCTCGCCCCGGCCACAAGGCGCCGCGGATCGCAGACGAGAAGCACCCCGAGCGCGTCGCGAACCCGAAGACGGCGCTCAACAAGATGTTCCAGGCGGCTCGCGGACGGTACTTCGAGTACAGCGACACCGACCACGCCATCGAGCTGGTGAAGCGCGCAAAGCTATCGAAGTATGACAGCGCCCAGAGCTTCGCGCGGCTGCGGGCGAAGCTCGCGGGGGTGTAGCCGCTGCCAACGTTGCCGCTTTCGCTGCCAACGTTGGCAGTTACTCCGCCGAGGGCAAGTTCACCTTCGCGGCGGCCTTCACGAAGGTCGCCCACTGCCCCTCCGGGATCCCCCGCAGCGTGATCTCCCCTCGCGCGTGCTGCACGCCCACCTTGCGCAGCGCCGCGCTCTTGCGCAGCCCTGCCTCGATCGCCCCCTGCACCGGCGAGGCGGCCTTCTTCGGAGCGCGGCCCTTCCGTGCGAGGGCGCGCGTCGCCGCGGCGATCTCCACGACCGTGGCGTCGGCGAGGCCGAGCTGGAGCGCCTTCCCCTCGCGCGTCGCGGGGATCTTCAACCGCGCGAAGTCGACCGGGATCTTCGGCCCGTCGAGGTCGAGGCCCTTCGCGGCGAGGTACGTGAGCGCCGCATCGAGCTTGCTGGTGCCGTAGCGGGTCTCGTCGTCGGGCGACGCGAAGCGAGCGACCCGCATCATGCGAAACGCGGTGCGCTCCTTCTCGCCGACCATCTTCGCGAGGAAGGCCCGCACGGTCGTGAACCCACCCGCGAGGTACAACGGCGGCGTGTGGTCGATGATCGCCTGCACCGCCTCCCAGTAGGCGTCAAACCCGCTGCTCTCGTCGCGCTTCGCGTCGTGCATCGCCTTGGAGAGCGCCTCCCAGGCCAGCTTGCTCTTGCGGTCGATCACCACCTCGACCTTCGCAGGCCGCGCGGTGGACTTCGTCGCGGTCGCCTTCCCTGATCGCTTCGCTCTTGCCATGGAGTCGAAGGATCCACCGATCGGGGCCGGGGCTGCAACCGCGACGTCCGCTCCTGGCGTTCGGAGTACGACCGCGAGGCCGTCAGCGACCAGAGCCAGACCGCGACCGTGAGGGAGCGGCAGCGACCTACCACGCCCTCCCATCGCGGAACTCTGGCGCCGCCTCGCGCCCGGAAACCGTCGGCGCTCCCAGACGACGACTGGCAGCGTGGTAGGTCGCACCCGCTCCCTCACGGTCGCGGTCTGGCTCTGGTCGCTGACGGCCTCGCGGTCGTACCGGGGATATCCCCGCTGACAACCTCGCGGTCGTACTCCGAACTCCAGTCTGCTCAGTGCGCGTCGCCCCAGTTCTTGCCCCAGCCGCACTCCACCAATAGGGGCACTTCGAGCTTCATCACCCCTTCCATGGTCTCCTTGACCATCGCGCCCACAGCCGACTTCTCCGCTTCGGGCACCTCGAAGACCAGCTCGTCGTGCACCGTCGAGACCATCCGGGTGGCTACCTTCTCCGCGGTCAGTCGCTCGTCCACCCGCAGCATCGCCAGCTTGATGATGTCCGCCGCCGTGCCTTGAATGGGCGTGTTCTGCGCCACCCGCTCGGCGGTCAATCGAAGCGCCCGGTTGGGAGAGTGCAGGTCCGGCAGAAACCTCCGCCGCCCGAGGATCGTGTGCACCCCCTCCCCGGTGCGCGCCTTCTCCACCACGTCGTCGAGGTACTTCCTCAGCGTCGCGAAGGTCTGGAAGTACTTTTCAATGAACTCCGCGGCCTCGTCCCGGGTGATGCCCAGCCGCTTGCCCAGCGACGACTCCCCCTGGCCGTAGATCACCGCGAAGTTGGTGGTCTTCGCCTTCGATCGCATCTCCTTGGAGACGTCGTCGCGGGAGACCTTGAAGATCTCCATGGCCGTTCGCACATGCACGTCGTCCCCGGAGCGGAAGGCGTCCACCAGGATGGGATCTCCCGAGAGATGTGCCAATACCCGGAGCTCGATCTGTGAATAGTCCGCCGACAGGATGAGGCACCCCTCCGGCGCCACGAAGGCCCGGCGAATCTCCCTCCCCAATGGAGTACGAACAGGGATGTTCTGGAGGTTGGGGTTGTTCGAGGAGAGCCGCCCCGTGGCCGCCACCGCCTGGTTGAAGCTGGTGTGCACCCGGCCCGTCGAGTCGACCAGCAGCGGCAGCGCGTCGAGGTAGGTTCCGATCAGCTTGGTGAGCGACCGCACCTCCAGGATCTTGTTGGGCAGCGGGTGCTGCGACGCGAGCTCCTCCAACACCTCGGCGTCCGTCGAGCGCCCGGTCTTGGTCTTCTTGACCACCGGCAGCTTGAGCTCATCGAAGAGGATGGTCTCCAGCTGCTTCGGGGAGTTCACGTTGAAGGCGTGGCCCGCCATCGCGTGCGCCTCGGCCTCCAGCTTCACCACCTCCGCGCCCGCCTGCTTCGACATCGCCTTCAGGTGGTCGACGTCCACCAGCACGCCGTGCTCCTCGATGCGCCCCAGCAGCAGCGCCAGCGGCAGCTCGACGTCTCGCAACAACCCCGTGAGCGCGGCGCCCTCCAGCTTGGGGCGCAGCCGCTCCTGTAGCCGCGAGACCACCTCCGCGTCCTCGGCGGCGTAGCGGGTGGCGCGGGCGATGTCGACCTCGTCGAAGGTGATCTGCTTGCCCTTGCCCACCTTGGTCACGCTGTCATAGCTGACCATCTCGTAGCCGAGCTCGCTCTTGCTGATCTCGTCGAGCTTGTGCGTATGCCGCTCAGGGTCGATGAGGTAGCTCGCCAGCATCGTGTCGAACTCGTACCCGCTCACCGGAACCCCCGCCCGGCGCAGCACGATGTCATCGTACTTGATGTTCTGTCCGATCTTCTTCACCGAGGCGTCTGCGAAGAGCGGTCGAAGTCGGTTGAGCACCAGCTTGCGATCGAGCTGCGCGGGGTCGCCCAGCACCCGATGTCCGATGGGGATGTACACCCCGTGGCCGGGCTTCCAGGAGAGGGAGATGCCCACCAGCTCGGCCCGGGTGGTCTCCAGACTCGTGGTCTCCGTGTCGACAGAGAACCACCCGGTCTTCCGGCACTGCGCGATGGCCTCGTCGAGGGCCGCCTCGGTGAGCACCGCCTCGTAGACCGCGGGCCCCGCCGCAGCCTCCGGAGCCGCCGAGGCGGAGCCGGTCTGCGCGGCCTTGGCGTCCTCGGCGTCGAGGGAGGCCACGAGCCGGGTGAACTCCAGGTCCTCGAAGAGCGCCCGCACCGTGGAGCGCTGGAAGCCTCCATACACGAGATGGTCGACATCGAACTTCATCGGGACATCGGACTTGAGGCTCACCAGCCGCTGCGAGAGGCGGGCGTCGGCCTCGTGGGTCTGGAGGTGCTCCTTGACCTTCCCCTTGATCTTGTCGAGGTTCTGGTAGACCCCGTCGAGGGTGTCGAACTCCGTGAGGAGCTTCACCGCGGTCTTCTCTCCGACGTGCGCCACGCCGGGGACGTTGTCGGAAGAGTCTCCCATGAGGGCGAGGAGGTCTCTCACCCGGTTGGGGGCGACGCCCCACTTCTCCTTCACCTCGGCGGCGCCGAAGATGCGGGAGCGCATCGCGTCCCACATGATGACGTCGTCGTCGACGAGCTGGAGGAGGTCCTTGTCGCCGGAGCAGATGACGGTGAAGAGGCCGTGCTTGCGGGCCTCGGCGACGCAGGTGGCGAGCAGGTCGTCGGCCTCGACCCCTTCGCACTGGAGCACGGGGATGTTGTAGGCCTCGGCCACCTCGCGGCAGCGGGCCATCTGGATGGCGAGGTCCGGCGGAGGCGGCGGGCGGTTGGCCTTGTACTCGGAGTAGAGCTCGTGGCGGAAGGTCGGCCTGACGCTGTCCATCGCGACCGCGAGCAGGTGCGGCCGCTGGTTGCGCACCAGGGCGTGCAGCATGTTGGTGACGCCGAGGGTGGCGAAGGTCGGCTCGCCCTTGCTGTTGGAGAGCGGGGCGACGGCGTGATAGGCGCGAAACACGTAGCCCGACAGGTCGAGCACGTAGAGGGCCTTCGGATCACCAGGCGGCGGCAGCGTCGTGGGCATTGGGGTGCCGACGGGTGTAACAGGGTCCGCGCGGAGGGGGCCAGCAACGGGCGATTGCGGGTGCGGTGGGCCTTCCTCGTTGTTGTGGCGGCGGCCCCCTTCCCCGCTGCCGCGCGCCCTACCCCCGCGCTCAGGGCGCGAGGGCAGGGCTCCGACGTCATCAGACCGAGCGCGAAGCTGTCAGGTGACGGAGCCCTGCCCTCGCGCCCTGAGCGCGGGGGTAGGGCGCGCGGCAGCGGGGAAGGGGGCACACCCCCAGCCGAGCCGCCCCGCCAATCCCCTCTCAGTCCCCCTCGACCCCCGCGTCGCTCGTCACCTCGATGCTCCCGCCAAGGTCCTCCGCGCCCGCGTCGGTGCCCGTCTCGGCGCCCGTGTCCGCGCCCGCGTCCGTGCCCGTTTCCGCGCCCACGTCTGTTCCCACGTCCATGCCCGTCTCCGGGACCACCGCGTCGGCGCCGCCGTCGCCGCCGTCGGGCTTCGGGCCCTCGGGGACGATCACCCGCACCACGCGCTCGTCCACGGTCACCCCGTCGCCCACCAGGGCCACGCGGATGAAATACAACTGCGGGTATTCCGTCTCCCGCTGCGTCATGTTGCGAAGGCGCACCCGGAAGGTCAGCCGGGTCCTCGTCGGAACCGTCGTGAAGGTGTCCGGCACCCCGTCGCGCATCGCCGTAGGGAGGAGGTCGACCCGCTGCGGCGGCGTCGCCCCGTCGGGCGTGCGGGCGCTCACCGCCTCGATGGCGCGCACGAAGGCGTGAGGGTCGTCCGTCGCCCGGCCGCTCACCTGCGCGAAGGCCAGCGAGTCGAGGAAGCGCAGGATGCCGTCGACCAGCACCGCCCCGAGGCCCGTCCCGTCTTCGGCGATGTCGAACACCAGCGGGCACATCCCGCCCACCGCCAGCCGGGTGGTGCCCCCGATGCCCGTCGGGCACCGCCCCCCGGTCGCAGGAGCCACCGCCCCGGTGCGCACCGCGAGCGCCTCCATCTGCGAGCGCGATCCCTCCCCCGACGCGATGCCGATCATCCGGGCGCCGATGAGCTGAAGCGCCGCCCCGGCCTCCTGCGTCGAGTGCGCTCCCGGCACGGCGTCGCCGTAGTCCGAGGGCTCGTGCGACGGAGCATCCGTCACGTTGATCACCACCCGCGCCGCCCCCGCGCGAAACCCGACGCCCCCGATCACGCTGCCCGCGGGCGTCCCGGCAGGAGGGACGAAGGGGGGGATGTTGCCGAGGCTGAGCCCCGTGAGCCCGGCGCCGGTGGCGATCTGGTAGAGCGCCTCGCCCCAGGGCTCGGCCGGGTCGCCGCCGTTCTGCAAGGGCTGGTCGAGGGAGTTCACCGCCACCGTCACCCGGGAGAGGTCGGTGGTGATGGGCGTCAGCAGGTTGTACGGCGCGTCGGTGTTGCGGCCGAAGGGCGCCACGGGAAACTCACCGAAGCGCGACACCCCCATCGCCAGGTCGCCCACCCGCGCCCGCAGCGAAGGGATGATGTTGCTCCCCAGGGCGACCTTCAGGTTGGCGATCTCGCCGTTGAAGCTCCCGGTGGTGTCGATGTTGAGGTGCACGTCGAGCTTCGTCGCCCGGGGCTCGGCCTCCATGTCGAAGCCCTGCTCGAGGCCCTCGAAGGGGAGCGTCACCGTCAGGTCGTAGGAGGGGTAGGGCGAGGCCGCGCGCGACGGCAGCGACCCGTCGGAGACCCGCACCACCCCGAGGTCGCTGGAGGGGAAGGCGCTGTCGCCCGCGTCGAAGGCGCCGAGCCCCGGGGGACGCTCGCCCGCGCAGCCCGCCAGCGCCGCCGTGATCACGAGGTTGCGGGTGAGCGCCTTCACCGTCGGGCACGCTAGCACGGAGCGCCCTGAACAGCCCTCACACCGTCAGCCGGTCGCCCGCCACCGGGATCACCACCCTCGGCGCGCCCTCCGCCAGCAGGGCGTCCCGCAGCGAGGACTGCGCCGGGAGCTCGCCGTGCACCAGGGCGATGGTCTTCACCGCCCCCTGCTCCTGGCAGGCCCGGGCGTAGGCCAGCAGCCCGTCGCGGTCGGCGTGGGCGCTGAAGCCGTTGAGCACCACCACCTCGGCGCGGCGCTCCCGCTCCATGCCGAAGATGCGCACCCTCGGCCGGCGCTCGACCAGCCGTCGCCCCAGGGTGTGCTGCGCCTGGAAGCCGACGATCAGCACGGTGTTGCGCGCGTCGTCGATGGTGGTGCGGAGGTGGTGAAGCACCCGGCCGCCCTCGCACATCCCGCTGGCGGAGATGATCACCGCGGGGTCGGCGCGCAGCGAGAGCTCGCGGCTGGCCTCGACGTCCTGGATGTAGCGAAGCCCCTCGAACTCGAAGGGCGCGTCGTGGGCGGTGATCATCCCGCGGGCCTCCTCGTCGAAGCACTCGGGGTGCATCTTGAACACCTCGGTGATCTTCGCCGTGAGGGGAGAGTCGATGAACACCGGGATGGGAGGCAGCGCCCCGCTGCGCCGCAGGGCCTTCAGGGCGAAGACGATCTCCTGCGCCCGCTCGAGCGCGAAGGCGGGGATGATCACCTTGCCGCCGCGGGCGAAGGTTCGCTTGATGGTATCCGCCAGGTCGTCGTCCATCTTGGCGATGGGGTCGTGCAGCCGGTCGCCGTAGGTGCTCTCGGTGATGAGCATCTCCGCGCCGGGGACCACCTCCGGGTCGCGCAGGATGGGCATGTTGGTGCGCCCGAGGTCGCCGGTGAACACCAGCCGCCGGGTGCGCCCGTCCTCCTCGGAGTCGAGCGCGACGATGGCGCTGCCGAGCACGTGGCCGGCGTCGAAGAAGGTCACCCGCACGCCCTTCGCGACCTCGAAGGAGCGGTGGTAGGGCATCGCCACGAAGCGCTCCAGCGCCTGCAGCGCGTCGGCCTCGGTGTAGAGCGCGTCGACCCGGTCGCTGTCGATGACGCCGCGGTCGATCTGCTTGTTGAGGAAGCGCGCGTCGGACTCCTGGATGTTGGCCGCGTCGAGCAGCATCGCCGCGCAGAGGTCGTGCGTGGCGTGCGTGGCGTAGATGGGCCCGTCGTAGCCCTGCTTTACCAGCAGGGGTAAGGCCCCGGAGTGGTCGATGTGCGCGTGCGAGAGGATCACCGCGTCGACCTCCTTCACCGGCAGCGGGAGGTTGCGGTTGCGCTCGATGCTCTCCCGGCGGTGGCCCTGGAAGAGCCCGCAGTCGAGCAGCAGCGTGGCGTGCGGCGTGCGCACCAGGTGCATCGATCCGGTGACCGTCTGGGCCGCGCCGACGAACTCGATCTCCATGCCGGCGATGCTACCGGAGCGGAGCGTCCAGGCGGGAGTTGCATTCGCGCCGGGGTCGTGTAGGTTCGCGGCCCCTCTGCGAACGCCTATGCGTCCGCTCTATTGAACTTCGAGGACTGCGATGCGTGACATGATCCGCCTGGTGTCGTCTGCTGGTACGGGCTTCACCTACTACACCAACAAGAACAAGCGCACGACGACCAACAAGCTGGAGTTCAAGAAGTACGATCCGGTCGTCCGGAAGCACGTGATGTTCACCGAGATGAAGATGCCCAACCCGAAGAAGCAGGGCTGATCGTCTCCGCCTCTCTCCCCGCCGCACACCTCAGTCCGGAGCGCTCCCTCAGAGCGCCGCCCGGACGCTCTCCTCCACACCGTTCAATAGCAACGTGAGCTCCTCGTCGGGGATGTTCAGCGGCGGCGTCACGTACACCGTGTCGCCCATCGGTCGCAGGTAGATCCCCCGGGAGCGCGCCTCGTCGAAGACCCTCCACCCGGTGCGGGCGAGGTAGCCCTCGCCGCCGAGGTCGAGGGCGCCGATCATCCCCAGCGAGCGGGAGCGGGCGACGCCCGGCAGCGCGCCCATGCGGGCGAAGGCCTCGGCGATGCGCGGCGCCTTGCGGGCGACCTGCGAGGGGATGTCCTCGTCGCGGTAGACCGAGAGCGCGGCGCGGGCGACCGCGGCCCCGAGGGGGTTGCCGCAGTAGGTGTGGCCGTAGAAGAAGGCCCGGGAGTCGTCGCCCCGGAAGCCGTCGAAGATGCGCTCGGTGGTGAGCGTCGCGGCGAAGGGGACCGTCGCGCCGGAGAGGGATTTCGCGAGGCAGAGCAGGTCGGGGGCGACGTCGGCGTGGTCGGTGGCCCAGCGGCGGCCGGTGCGCCAGAGGCCGGTGAAGACCTCGTCGGCGACCAGGAAGGTGTCCGCGGCGCGGGTGAGCTCCCTCACCGCGCGGAGGAATTCCGGAGGGTGCATCCGCATCCCCGCGGCCCCCTGGACCATGGGCTCGATGACCACGCCCGCGACCTCGTCGCCGTGCGCTCGCAGCAGCCGGGCGACGGCGTCGAGGCACTGCTCCCAGGTGGTGGCGTCGTCGGCGAGCGGGAGCCGGAGCACCTCGAAGGTCCACGGGGCGTAGAGCCGGGTGAAGGTGGAGACGCCGCCCAGGCTGGTCGCCCCGAGGGTCTCGCCGTGGAAGGCGCCGTCGAGGGCGATGAAGCGGGTGCGCGCGGGGCGGCCGTTCTGCGCCCAGTACTGGCCGCAGAGCTTGATGGCGACCTCCACCGCGGTGCTGCCGTTGTCCGAATAGAACACCCGGGAGAGCCCTTCGGGGCTGAGGGCGCAGAGCTCGGCGGCGAGGAGCGCGGCGGGCTCGTGGGTGATGCCCGCGAGGGCGCAGTGGGCGAGCGAGTCGAGCTGGGTGCGCAGCGCGGCGACCAGGGCGGGGTGGCGGTGGCCGAGAGAGGCGACCCACCACGAGGCGTTGGCGTCGAGGTAGCGGCGGCCGTCCATGTCGGTGAGCCACGAGCCCTCGGCGGAGACCACCACCAGGGGATCGGTCTCCGCCAGGTACCGGTCCATCGGGGTGTACGGGTGCCAGACGTGGCGCTTGTCGAGGGCGACGAGGGCGGCGCGGTCGGTCATCGCAGGTGGTGATGGGGCGCTGGGGGAGGGCGGGTCAAGTGGGACGCCGTCGCGGAAATCGACTGCTTCGATGATAGTCAGGCCGATGAAGACCCTGTCGAGCCACGAGCTCGTGGCGCTGCGGGTGATCGACGCGGGCCAGGAGACGCTGATCCCCCTCGGCGCGACCCCGGTCACCCTCGGTCGACGCCCGGACAACGCCGTGGTGCTCCGGTCGCTGTGGGTATCCGGGCTTCACTGCCGGATCGATCCCCACGGCGGGGGCCACAAGGTCGTCGACGTGGGCTCGCGCAACGGGCTGCTCTTCAACGGGCAGCGGGTGACCGAGCGGGTGCTCTCGGACGGCGACGTGCTGCGCATCCCCGACCCGACCACCGCGAGCGTGGTGACCCTCGCGTACGTCAACCAGCTCTCGCCCCGCGTGTCGAAGGCCGCGACGGTGGCGCTGCACCAGCCCATCGCCAGGGGCCCCGGGGTGGTGACCCTCGGCCGCGTCGGCGCGGACGTCGTGCTCGACAACCCCCAGGTGTCGGCGCGCCACGCCCAGGTCGAGTGGCACGGCTCGTATCACACGCTGCAGGACAACCGCTCGACCAACGGCACCTTCCTCAACGGACGGCGGGTGTACGGCCCGGTGCTGCTCAAGGCCGGGGACGTGATCCAGATCGGTCCCTTCAAGCTGCGCTACGACGGCGACAGCCTCGACTCGTACGACCAGCGGGGGGCGCTGCGCATCGACGCGCTCTCGCTGCGCCGCGAGGTGCCCGACCCGCGAGGCGAGGGCGCGAGGGTCATCCTCGACGACGTCTCGCTCTGCATCGACGCCTGCGAGTTCGTGGCGCTGGTGGGAGGATCGGGCGCCGGCAAGTCGACCCTGATGATGGCCCTCTCGGGCTACCAGCCCGCGGACCGGGGCGAGGTGCGGGTCAACGGCGACGACTACTACCGTCACTTCGACGCCTACCGGGCCATCCTGGGCTACGTGCCGCAGGACGACGTCGTGCACCGGATGCTGCCGGTCGAGCGGGCGCTCTCCTACGCCGCGAGGCTGAAGCTGCCGGCGGACACCCTCGACGAGGAGATCGCCGCGCGGGTCGAGAAGGTGCTCGCGGCGGTGGAGATGACCGCCCACCGGGGCAAGCTCGTGGAGCACCTCTCCGGGGGGCAGCGCAAGCGCGTGTCCATCGCCGCGGAGCTGCTCAACGACCCGTCGCTGTTGTTCCTCGACGAGCCGACGTCGGGGCTCGACCCGGGGTTGGAGAAGAAGATGATGTTCACGCTGCGGCGCCTCGCCGACAGCGGGCGCACCGTGGTGCTCGTCACCCACGCCACCGCGAACATCACCCAGTGCGACCACGTGGTGTTCATGGCCGCGGGGCGGATGGTCTACTTCGGTCCGCCCGCCGAGGCGCTCGGGTTCTTCCGCGTCACGAGCGGCGACTTCGCGGACATCTACACCAAGCTCGACGGCGTCGCCGACCCCGAAGGCCCGCTCGTGCGCACCGACCTCCGCGACGAGTACGCCCTGTGGCAGAAGCACAACCCCGACGCGACCGGGCGGCCGCTCTACGCCGAGCTCTGGGAGATGCGGTATCGCCGCTCGGAGCAGCACCAGCGCTACGTGGTCGACCGCCTCGCCCGCGCCCCGCAGGGCCCCTCCGTGGACGGCGCGGAGGCCGGGGGAGGGCGCCGCTCCGGGGCGCGGTACTCGCCGGTGCGGCAGTTCGGAATCCTCGCCCAGCGCTACCTCGACCTCATCTCGCAGGACCGCCGAGGCCTCGCGATGCTGCTCGGCCAGGCCCCGCTGATGGGGGTGCTGCTCGCCATGGTCTCCCGCGCGGACTCCCTCACCGGCCGCCGCGCCGACGCCACCGAGGCCCGCAAGCTGCTCTTCATGCTCTCGACCGTGGGGGTGTGGTTCGGGATCATCAACGCCGCCCGCGAGGTCTGCAAGGAGTCCGCGATCCTGCGCAGGGAGCGCCTCGCCAACCTGCGCGTGGGCCCCTACGTGGCGTCGAAGGTGGCGGTGCTGGGCGCGCTGGTGATGGTCCAGTCGGCGCTGCTGCTGGGCGTGGTGGCGCTGTGGGTGCGGCTGCCTCCGCACGGTCTGGTGCTAGGGGTCGAAGGGGACTTCTACGTCACCACGGTGCTCTCCTCGGTGGCAGGGCTCGCGCTGGGGCTGCTGATCTCGGCGCTCGCGACGACGCCCGACAAGGCCATGAGCGTGGTGCCGCTGGCGCTGGTGCCGCAGATCCTCTTCGCGGGGATGATCTTCGACCTGTCGGGCTCCACCACCGTGGCCTCGTGGTTCACCGCGAGCCGCTGGTCCATGGACGCCTTCGGCGCGCTGGCGGCCATCAACGACCTGCCCGCGAGGCCCGGCGGCCTCAGCGCCGCCCGCGCCGGGCTCGCGAGCGCGCAGTACGAGAGCACCGCGCGGCACGTGCTGGAGTGCTGGGCGATCCTCGCGGGCTACGCCGCGGCGTGCGTGGGGCTGACGGCGGCGATCCTCCAGCGACGGCGGGCTTAGCGGCGGCAATGTCGACAGCGGATTGGTATCAGCCCTTCCAGCCCTGCAGGATGCGGGTGTAGTTGCCGCGCTCGAACATCGCCGGGTCGGGGCAGTGCGCGAGGTTCATGCTGCCGCGGAGCTGCGCGAGCGAGTCGTACTCGTGCTCCACGAGCCAGCGGGTGACGCCGTCGCGCACCCGGGTGAGGTGCCCGGGGCCGTGCTTCAAGAGCGCCGACACGAGCTGCACCGCCCCGGCGCCGGCCGCGAGCGCCCGCAGCGCGTCGGACTCGGTGTGCACGCCCCCGGAGCAGGCGAGCTGCATCCCGCCGCGCCCGGAGAGGATCGCCAGCCAGCGCAGGCGCAGCAGCAGCTCGGACGAGTCGGAGAGCACCAGCCGCGGCACCACCTCCAGGGTCTCCACGTCGATGTCGGGCTGGTAGAAGCGGTTGAAGAGCACGAGCGCCTGAGCGCCCGCGACCTCGAGTCGGCCCGCGAGGTTGGCCAGCGAGGAGTGAAACGGCGAGAGCTTCACCGCGACCGGGATCTTCACCTGCCGCCGCACCTCGAACACGATGTCGATGATGCGCTGCTCGACCGCGGCGGCGTTCTCCGTCGGGTCGGTCGCGACGTAGTAGGGGTTGAGCTCGAGCGCGTGGGCGCCGGCCTGCTCGATGAGCCGCGCGTACTCGAGCCAGCCCGTCGCGGTCACGCCGTTGAGCGAGCCGATGACCGGCACCGCGACCGCCGCGCGGATGCGCCGGATCTGCTCCAGGTACTCGTGAGGCCCGAGGCGGAAGTCCCGGGTGCGCGGGAAGAACGACGTGGCCTCGGCGAAGGCGTCGACGTGGGCGTCGAGGTCGTGGGCGGTGCGCGCGTGCTCTCGCTCGATCTGCTCCTCGAAGAGCGAGTGCATCACGATGGCCGAGGCGCCCGCGTCTTCGAGGCGCCGCACGGTGTCGAGGTCGTCGACCATGGGCGACGCGCCCGGCATGAACGGGTGCTTCAGCTCGAGCCCGAGGTACTGCGTGGTGAGGTCCATCTCAGGCTCCCTTTCCGTCGTCGGTCCTGGCCCGCGGCGTCATCGCCAGCGCGAGCTGCTCGTAGGTCGCCCAGCGCGTGTGGATCTCCGCCTGGGCCTCGTCCATCAGCACGCGGAAGCGCGCCGGATCCTGCTGCTCGACCATGCGGAAGCGCGTCTCGTTGCGGGCGAAATCCACCAGCCGCCCCTTCGGCGGGGACGAGTCGAGCTTCAGCGGCGACTCGCCCTCGGCGACGCGCCTCGGGTCGAAGCGGTAGAGCGGCCAGTAGCCCGACTCCACCGCGCGCTTCTGCTGGTTGGCGCCCTGCGCGAGGTCGTACCCGTGCGCGATGCAGTGCGAGTACGCCAGGATCAGCGACGGCCCCGGGTACGCGTCCGCCTCCATGAACGCGCGCACCGTCTGCGCGTCGCGCGCCCCGAAGGCCACCCGCGCCACGTAGACGTGGCCGTAGGTCATCGCGAGCATCGCGAGGTCCTTCTTCTGCGTGGCCTTGCCGCCGACGGAGAACTTCGCGGCCGCACCCTTCGGCGTCGACTTCGACTGCTGGCCGCCGGTGTTCGAGTACACCTCGGTGTCGAGCACGAGGATCTTCACGTTCTTGCCCGACGCGATCACGTGGTCGAGCCCGCCGAAGCCGATGTCGTAGGCCCAGCCGTCGCCGCCGACGATCCACACGCTCTTCTTCACGAGGTAGTCCGCCAGCTCGAGGAGGCTCCGCGCGCGCGGGTCGTCGACCCCGGCGAGCTTCGCGCGCAGCTCGAGCACCCTGGCCCGCTGCTCGAACACGCCCGGCTCGTCGTCCTGGTCGGCCTTGAGCAGCGCCTCCACGAGCACGTCTCCGATGTTCGCCGAGAGATCGGTGACGAGCTCGCGCGCCTGCTCGGCGTGCTTGTCGAGCGAGAGCCGCATGCCGAGGCCGAACTCCGCGTTGTCCTCGAAGAGCGAGTTGGCCCACGCCGGGCCGCGCCCCTCGTGGTTGACCGTGTACGGCGTCGTCGGGAGGTTGCCGCCGTAGATCGACGAGCACCCGGTGGCGTTGGCGATGATGGTGCGGTCGCCGAAGAGCTGCGTCATCAGCTTGATGTACGGCGTCTCGCCGCAGCCCGCGCACGCGCCGGAGTACTCGAAGAGGGGCTCCAGAAACTGCGAGCCCTTCACGTCGAGCGAGACGCGCGAGCGCTTCGGGTCGGGCAGCGCCAGGAAGAAGTCGAAGTTGTCCCGCTCCGCGGCGCGCAGCGGCGACTGCGAGGCCAGCTCGAGCGACTTGTGCCTCGGGTTGGCCTTGTCCTTCGCGGGGCACACCTCGACGCAGAGGCCGCAGCCGGTGCAGTCCTCCGGGGCGACCTGCACGGTGTACGCGTCGCCCTTGAAGTCCGTGCCCTTGAAGGGAACCGACTTGAAGGTGATGGGCTTCTCCGCCAGCAGCGCGTGGTCATAGACCTTCACGCGAATCGCCGCGTGCGGGCACACGAACGCGCACTTGTTGCACTGGATGCAGATGAACTCGTCCCACACCGGGATGTCGACGGCGATGTTGCGCTTCTCCCACTTCGTGGTGCCGGTCTTCCACGTCCCGTCGGGGGGGAAGGCCGAGACCGGGAGCAGGTCGCCCTGGTTGGCGAGCATCATCGCGGTGACCTCGCGCACGAAGCTCGGCGCGCCGCGCGACACGATGGGCTCGCGCTCGTGGTCGGCGGTCACCGCGGCGGGGACGACCACCTCGTGCAGGTGCTCGAGCGACGCGTCGACGACGGCGTAGTTCTTCCGCACGACCTCCTCGCCCTTCGGACCGTAGGTCTTCTTGATCGCGCCCTTGATGTACTCGAGCGCCTCCTCCCGGGGGAAGATGCCCGCGAGCGCGAAGAAGCACGTCTGCATGATGGTGTTGATGCGCGTGCCCATGCCCGCCTCGCGGGCCACCGTCGCCGCGTCGATGGCGAACACCCGAAGCCTGCGCGCGATGATGGTCTCCTGCGCCTCGCGCGGCAGCGCGCCCCAGAGCGCGGCGGTCGGGAGGGGGCAGTTGATGAGCAGCGTGGCGCCCTCCGTCGCCTCCGCGAGCACCTCGTAGCGCTCGAAGAAGTTCCACTGGTGCACGGCCACGAAGCCCGCGCGGCGCACGAGGTACTGCGACCGGATGGGCCGCGGCCCGAAGCGCAGGTGCGACACGGTGATGGCCCCGGACTTCTTCGAGTCGTAGACGAAGTAGCCCTGGGCGAAGCGGCTGGTCTCCTCGCCGATGATCTTGATGGAGTTCTTGTTGGCGCCGACGGTGCCATCGGCGCCGAGGCCCCAGAAGACGGCGCGCACGACGTCGTCGGGCTCGATGTCGAAGTCGCGGTCGAAGGGCAGCGAGAGGTGCGTGATGTCGTCGACGATGCCGACGGTGAAGTGCCGCTTCGGGGCGGCCTTGGCGAGCTCGTCGTAGACCGAGCGCACCATCGCGGGCGTGAACTCCTTCGACGAGAGGCCGTAGCGCCCGCCCAGGATGCGCGGCAGCGCGCGCGCCCAGAGGCCGTCGGCGGAGGCCTCCGCGAGGGCCGTGACGACGTCCTGGTAGAGCGGCTCGCCGATGGCGCCGGGCTCCTTGGTGCGGTCGAGCACCGCGAGCGAGCGAGCGCTCGGAGGCAGCGCCGCGATGAAGTCGGGGACGGAGAACGGTCGGTAGAGCCGCACTCGCACGAGGCCGACGCGCTCTCCGCGGGCGCAGAGCCAGTCGACGGTCTCCTGCACGGTCTCGGCGCCGGAGCCCATGAGCACGACGACGCGCTCGGCCTCGGGGTGGCCGTAGTACTCGAAGAGCCCGTAGTCGCGGCCGGTGCGCTGGCCGAAGCGCCGCATGGCGTCGCGCACGACCTCGGGGCAGCGGTCGTAGTAGGGGTTGCACGCCTCGCGGGCCTGGAAATAGGTGTCGGGGTTCTGCGCGGCGCCGCGGAGCAGCGGCCGGTCGGGGGTGAGCGCGCGGGCCCGGTGGGCGGTGAGCGTCGCGACGTCGACGAGGGCCTCGAGGTCGGACACGTCGAGCGCGGTGATCTTCGCGACCTCGTGCGAGGTGCGGAAGCCGTCGAAGAAGTGCAGAAACGGCACGCGCGACTCCAGCGAGGCGAGGTGCGCGACGGCCGCGAGGTCCTGCGCCTCCTGCACGGAGCCCGAGCAGAGGAGGGCGAAGCCGGTCTGCCGGCAGGCCATCACGTCGGAGTGGTCGCCGAAGATCGAGAGGGCGTGCGTGGCGATGGTGCGCGCGGTCACGTGCATCGTGAACGGCGTGAGCTCGCCCGCGATCTTGTACATGTTGGGGATCATCAGCAGCAGGCCCTGCGACGCCGTGAAGGTGGTCGCGAGGGAGCCCGCCTGGAGGGCGCCGTGGACGGCACCGGCCGCGCCCGCCTCGGACTGCATCTCGGTGACGCTGGGGACGGTGCCCCAGAGGTTGGGCACGCGCTTCGCGGCCCACTCGTCGGAGAGCTCACCCATCGAGGACGACGGGGTGATGGGGTAGATCGCGATGACCTCGCTCAAGCGATAGGCGACGTTGGCGACCGCGGTGTTGCCGTCGAGGGTGACTTGCTTCGGCTCAGCCATTGGGGGCGTTCCTTGCGTGGGGGGCACGGGGGCGCCAAGCACGAAGCACTCCAACGGCAGGAGATCGCCCCGCCCGGCGCTCGCGGACGACTCGACGGGGGATTCAGGGGTTCGGAGAGCGTGGGCACGCGCAAAGGAGGTGAATCGTTTGCGCCTGCTGCCGTGGCAGCGTCGAGCGGTCTCGCGTCCCTCAGGCGATCGGTCAGCGCCCGAGGACCTCGTCGATCCAGGCGCCGAGCTGCGCGCCCGACGACGTGGCCGTGAGTGGGTGGTCGTCGTCGACCTCGACGAGCCGCGCCCGGGAGCCCGCCACCAGCCTCCTCGAGTGCTCGATGGGGACGACCGCGTCCTGCCGCGCGTGCACCACCAGCACCCGCTCGGCGACGGAGGGCGGGAGCGCGGACAGCGGCGCAGGGACGGGGCCTCGCCCTCGGGCGGCGACAAGCTCGTGCGCTGGACACAGGAGCACCGTGGGGCCGCTCCAGGCGCCGGACTGGAGGAGCCTCAGCGCGACGGCGCCGCCGAAGGAGGAGCCCATCACCACGTCGATGGGGCTGCGCGCGAGCGCCCTGCGCTGCACCGCCACGCTACGAGCGAAGGCCCTGCGCGTGATCGCGACCCTGGCGAGCGGGCCCAGCGCCGCCGCGAGCGACACGCCCCCGACGAGCCCGCGCAGGCCCCGGCGCGCGGTCGCCCAGGAGATCGCAGCGAGGGTGACGCCTGCGCCCGCGATCACCGCGGGGTCTCGCAGCGCCCTCGCCCTGCCGCAGGGCATGAGCTCGCTCTCGACGTCGTAGCCCTGCTCCCTCAGCGAGACGGGCTTCCTTCCGGTGGGGCCCGACTCGAGGCCATGAACGAAGAGCACGCGGGTCATGGCCGGAGTGGAACACGAGGCTCGGCGCGCTTCCCAGCGGAGACGTCCCCGGTCGTCGCATCCGAGGTGCGCGAGGCCTCGAACTCCCTCACGGCCCGGTTGATCGTCTCGAAGACCCGCAAGGCCCCGTCGGAGACGAGGCCCGCCCGCTGCAGCGGCGTGAGCGCCCGGTCGTTGGCGCGCGCGATGGCCACGACGATGTTCTTCTCCCGCAGCGACGTGATCAGCTCCGCGAGCATCTCGATGGCCGTCGCGTCGACGGCGCCGACGCCCTCGAAGTCGAGGACCACCCACTCCTCCTCGCCGGGGTTGCGCTCGAGCACGACCTCGAGCCGCTCTCGGAAGCGCGCGCTGTTCGCGAAGAAGAGCGGCGCGTCGAAGCGGAACACCAGCAGCCCCGGCAGGCTCGTCCCTCGCTTGTATCGGTCCGAGTCGACCCAGCCGTCGAGGCCCTCCGCGCGGGTGAGCACGGCGTCGTGGGGGAGCGCGACGCGGGCGAAGGCCACGAGCCCGGAGAGGCCCACCGCGAGCAGCACGCCGGTGAGCAGGTCGAAGATCATCACGCTCAGGGCCGTGGCGACGGCGACGGAGAACTCGACCCGGCTGACCCCCCAGAGCCAGCGGTACCCGGCCACGTCGATGATCGCGATGGCCGCGGCGACGATCACCACCGCGAGCGCCGACTGGGGGATCATCGACAGCGCAGGGGCGATGAGCAGCAGCGTCGCGAGAAGGAAGCCCGAGGCGACGATCCCCACGAGCTGCGTGTGGCTGCCGAGCGACGCGGGCACCGCCGTGCGGCTGGCGCTCGACGACACCGGGAAGCCCCCGGCGATCGCCGACGCCAGGTTGACGACCCCGAGGCCCGCGAGCTCCTGGTTGGCGTCCACCGAGTAGCCGCGCTTCGCGGCGATGGAGCGCGCCGTGAGCACGTTGTCCGTGTACCCGACGAGGACGATGCCCAGGGCGGTGGGGAGGAGCGCCACGAGGTCCGCGAGGCGGAGCGCTGGGAGGGAGAGCGATGGGATCGCGCCGCGGATGGTGCCGACGAGGCGCACGCCCCGCGCGTCGAGGTGACCGAGGCCGGCGACGAGGGTGGAGAGGGTCACCACGATGAGCGCGCCGGGGAGCTTCGGGGCCCACCTGCGCAGCGCGAGGAGCAGCGCGAGGCCCGCGCTGGAGAGCGCCAGCGTGACGGGCTGCACCCCGTCGAGCGAGCGCGCGAAGGACCACGCCCTGGTGAAGAACTGGTCCCCCGCGACGGGCGCGCCGGTGAACTTCCCGAGCTGGCTCGACAGCAGGGTCATCCCGACGCCGGTGATGTACCCGACGAGCACGGGCTTGGAGAGGAGCTGCGCCAGGAAGCCCATGCGCAGCGCGGCGCCGAGCAGGGCGATCGCGCCGACGAGCAGCGCGAGGGTCGGCATGAGGGCCAGGTAGCGCGCCGGGTCGCCCGCGCTCAGGGCCGCGACGCCCGTCGCCGCGAGCACGGCGGTGCCCGGCTCGGGTCCGACGCCGAGGTGCCGCGACGAGCCGACGAGGGCGTAGGCGACCGGGGGCAGCAGCGCCGCGAAGAAGCCCACGCTGGGAGGGAGACCCGCGAGTTCCGCGTAGGCCATGCTCTGAGGGACCAGCATCGCGCCGACGGTGAGCCCGGCCAGGAGGTCCGCGCGGAGCCACGAGCGCTCGTAGCGCGTCAGCAGCGCGAGCCCGGGGAGGATCGAGCGCCAGCTCACGCGCGCGGACCGAAGAGCCGCGCGACCGCCGTCTGCGAGTAGCCGTCCGCGCCGCGCCACGCGCCAGCGTGAACGAACTCGCCGCTCCCTCGCGATGGGTCCGACGGGGCGAGCACGCCGGCCGCCGCGAGGATCTCGATGAGTACGTCGCGCTCGGGCTTCGACGAGGGGAGCGCGTCGGCGAGGCGCCTGGAGAGCTTCCCCGGCGTGTCCTTCGGGGGGGAGCTCGCGACGATCTCGAGGATCTTCTCCAAGGTCGCCCGGTCGTCGTCGGTGGGGGTCGCAGGCTCGGCGCGCTCCAGCTCGGAGAGGTCGAGGAGCGTGTACAGCGGGTCGCCGTGCCGGACGCCGCCCCACTTGTGGCGCTCGAAGTTGAGCACGTCGAGGTCCTCGTCGCGGTGCTCACGGCGCGCGCCGCAGGTGACGCAGGTGCCGTGAGCGTTGCCGACGTAGTCGTGAGGCCCCGCCGCGCTGGCCAGCACATAGCTCGCGAGGCCCGAGCGGAGGTCGAGGCGCCGCGAGGTGAGGCTCGCGAGGAAGGCCGCCGACGCCTTCGCGAGCCCGATGGACTCCACGAGGCGCCGGGTCTCGGCCGCGAGGGCGTCGTGCCCGATGGTCAGCGGGTCGAACATCATCCCGTGGCGCTTCGCATGCTCGCGGTCGGCCTCGGAGAGGTGGCGCGCGCCCTGGTCGATCCAGCCCTTCGACGACCAGAAGGTGTCGAAGAGGATCTTCTTCGCGCGCGCGTCGGGCGCAGAGCCATCCTTCGCCATCGTCGCTCCTCTCGCCATCGCTCCATCCTTCACCGGGAGACCTGCGCCGGGTCGAGCGGGACCACCTCTGCGAAGCCGGCGGTCTTCTTGAAGGTCATCGCGTGGTCGAAGGCCTCCACCGCGGCCGAGGGGTCGACGTTGTCCAGGTTGATCCGCTCGAAGGACTCGCGGTCGAAGGCCACGGAGAGCACCGGGACGAAGCCCTCGTGGCCCGTCGCCGGGTCGATCCGCACGTCCGCGACGTGCACGAACACCACGGGCAGCGGCAGCAGCGCGAAGGTCTCGCGGGCCACGCGGAGGGCGGCGCTGCACACGTGGTCCTGATAGATCTCCCAGCGGCGAGCGGCGGTCAGCTTGCGGCGACCGAGCTTGCCTGTCGGCGTGAGCACCGGCTGCTCCGTCGGCACCACCTCCGCGCGGTTGGCCAGCAGCCACGCCTCGACGCACCAGTCCTGCTGCATCGACACCCTGATCGATCCGCCCAGATCGCGGAGCTGCTGGAAGGGCCCCAGGTGCTGGAGCACCGCGTCGCACGCGGCCACGTTGCCCCCGAGCACGCCCGCCGCCACGTCGTGGAACCACTGCCACCGCCCCATCGCCGCAGCGTCCGTCGCCGGGGGCGGCGGGGCGGCGGCGATGGCCCTCCAGTCCCAGGCGGCGGGCGCGGTGCGGTGGAGCGAGACCAGCTGCTGCACCAGCGCCTCGTGCGCGGCCACAGCGGCCGAGGGGTCGGCCGGCGCCGAGCGGGGAGCGGCGGCGGACGGCTTCGTGGGGGGAGCGCCGAGGGCGCCCGACCACGACGCGCCTGTGCCCGGGACCGAGGCGGTGTAGCGCGCTCCGTTGGGGCCGACGCCGACGCGGAAGCCGCGCACTCCCCACGAGACGCCGAGGCCCCCGGCGCCGAGGTTGAGCCGGAACCCTCCGGGGAGGTTGAGTCTCTTCGAGAAGCGGAAGCCCATCGGCCGCGAGGATGCCCCAAGCCTCCGCGCCCAGGGGAGTCCCCGGCGAGTCAGTACGCGCCGCCTCGGGGCCGACATCGGACCGTGGATCAATGCCGCGCACGCTCCATGAGGGACGGCGACGGCGTCGCCTCGCGAAGTCATGCGCGAGGTGTCACGAACGAAAGCCTCGGGATGCAACGCTGCAAGGTTTCACCGCGTGGCGACGGGCCATGTGCCTGGAATCCCGTAGGTCGGCTCATGGCACGTCTCCTGCGATGTATCTCCCCGAGCGGCGGCGCCGGCGTCCCCCCCCAAACGCCAACGGTGACCGCTGCTAAGTATTTCATCGAGGCCGATCGTCCAGTGGTGGCGATCGGCCTCACTTCCAGCGAGACGACGCACCCCGCCCGGGCTGATCGGTCGCCCGCCGCCACCCCGCCGCCACCCGCCGCCACCCCCCATCGGACTGCGTTCTGCGATGGGTCTCGATGGCACGCACCGCGCTCTGTGTTCGGGTCGTGGCGTCACCGTTCGATCAGTTCGCGAAGGACGTTCTCGATGCGACGCTCTCGTCGCACGGTCGCGTCGAGGCGGAGCTGGAGGTGCCTGCTCTCTCGTCGCAGCGTGCGGACGTCTTCTTCGATCCCGACCCCGCGCAGGTCGCGGCGCTGCTGCGCGCCGGGCCGCTGGAGCGGATGGCCGCTCGGCGATGCCTCTTCGAGCCGTTCCATCAGGCACCTGACGTCCCTGATGTGAAGGCGTGCACGCGGAAGCTGCTCAACCACCAGCACGCCGGTCAGCTCTCGGGGCGGCCCGCGGCGGAGCGCTCGTGGCTGTTGTGCGGAGGCCGTCCCGACGCGGCGCTGGGTGCGTTCGCGATGACGGCGATGCCCGACTGGCCGCGCGGCTACTACGGGATGTGCGACGCGCTGCCGGTGGCCGTGGTGGTGCTCTCGGAACTGGCGGTGACGGCCGAGACGTTGCCTCTTCGATTGATGGGCGCGGGCAGCACGCTGCGCGATGCCCTGAGCGAGATGGAGCGCCTGGGTCCGGGGCCGCTGCGCGACGCGCTGCTGAGGCCGGTGGTACAACTCATCGCGGCGCAGAGGCGTCGAAGAGACGTGTCGTCGACGGTGCTGAGTCCGGAGGAGGAAGACCTGATGCGGAGCTTGCCGTTGGTTGAGGAGATGGAGCGCCAGTGGCTTGCCCAGGGCGTTGCCCAGGGCGTTGCCCAGGGCGTTGCCCAGGGCGTTGCCCAGGGCGTTGCTCAGGGGCAATGGACGACGCTGGCGCGGGTCGTCGAACGCCGTCTCCGTCGGAAGCTCACCCCGCTAGAGACCGAGGCCCTCCGATCGCGTCTGGAAAGCGACGGTGATCGCGTGCTGGACGATGTCGTAGACCTCGACACCCCGGCGCTCGCTGCGTGGCTCGCACGCGACCCAGGCTGACCACCGCGGCCCCTGACCGTCCAGCACGTCGGCGGGCGGCGGGAGGCGCCGACGAAGCGGGCGCGCATCGATTGGGCGCGGCTGCTGTGGCTGATAGAGGGGCGTCGACGCGCTGAGGTGCCCAGCGTGCGATGGACGGATGAAGATGATCGCGGCGATCACCGAGCGCGCGGGCATCGTGCGCGATGGGCCGTGATCGGAGGCGAGGGAGGAGGGGGGGGGCTGAACACCGCCAGCGAAGTGCTGGACGGTCAGGGCCGCGGTGTGCCGGACGACGGCGCGAGCGGGGGAGATGGGGCGTTGGAATCGGTCAAGGCAGCGTCCAGGGAGTTCATGGCAGCGCTCGCGGGAGCGTGTACTACCGATAAGAGGCGATCTGGTAACTGGAGCGGATCGATGCCGACGACGGTGCCCTATTGGTCCTCCTATCGGCCATCGTGTAGCCGTTCTGGACGTGGTATCTGACCGAGCATGTCACCTCTGCGCCTGCTCACGCTTGCTCTGCCCTTCGTCCTTGCGCACCTCGTGGCGGCTTGCGCGACGACTCAGACGGCTCAGCCGGTGCCCGCAGGAGAGCCGACCAGGGCGTCGGGAGCGTCTCCAGCCGCTCGCGCCCAAGCGGACATGACCCCGACCGAGAGCACAGTCGCCGAGTCGAGCGTGGCGGACCCTACGGTGACCGACCCGGACAACTATCACCTGGTGCTGGAGAACCCTCGTGTCCGGGTCCTTCGCTATCACGACGTGCCAGGCACGAGGACGCACCAGCATCGTCACCCGGACTCGGTGCTCCATGCGCTGAGCGCATTCCGTCGCCGCCTCCATTTCCCGGACGGGACCACGCGCGATCGTGACTTTCAGCCCGGTGATGTCATGTGGGTTCCTGCGCAGACCCACATTGGCGAGAACATCGGAACCACGGACACGGAAGTCTTGCTGGTAGAGCTCAAGGCTCCGTAACGATGGCCAGCTCACTTGGGGAGGACGTGGGCTCCCCCCGGGCGCGTGTTCGTTGCGCGGCCGGCTACGTAACAGTTCAGGTGGCGCAAGCCGCCCGTTTGACGCTAAGGGTTCGCGCGATGGCGCTCACCCCAGGCTATAACAGGTGACGACCCCGCGTTCGCGGGGTCTTTCGTACCGGACTCGATGGACCCTCCGGAAGATCCAATCGATGTGCCGTGGGCTTCATCGAAGTGGCATTCCTGTTCGAAAGACCCCCACGAACGTGGGGGTCGTCACTTGTTATAGCCTGGGGTGAGCGCCAGCGCGCGAACCCTTAGCGTCAAACGAGCGGCTTGCACCACCTGAACTGTTACTGCGAGAGCGTGTACTGCCGATCATGGGCGATCTGGTAACTGGAGCGGATCGATGCCGACGACGGTGCCCCGTTGGTCCTCCTATCGGCCAAGACCCAAGGCGTCGGCGGACCGGCGTCGCGGAGGGGAAGCGGGTCGTCCTGTGAGGTCGATCGGGTGATCCCGGTTCTCCGCTGGCCGCACGGGATCACCACGCGACCGTCGTCGGTAACCACGGCGCTGACCCAAGCGCAGTCGGAATCGAGGGCCTCCCCGATCTGCGTGCAGGCGGGGAGCGGCGTCGTGGCCAGCACCGCGACGCCCATGGCCGCCGCGATGGTTGCACGCAGCCGGGCGTCGGCCTCCTCCAGCGAGACGACGCGCCCCTCCCGGGCCGATCGGATGCCCGCCTCGATCTTCGCTTCCTGCTCCGGGGTGAGCTCGAACCCGTCGTCACCCTCGACGGGCTGCCGGTCGCGGAGGCGAGCCGGCGGGCGACCGAAGCGGCCACGCGCGCGCTGCGTTCGGAACGGGAGGGGCCGCGTGCGCCGGGGGCCGCGGCGCGCAAGGCGGCGCAGGCGAACCGGGCGACCGCGCGGCGGGTGCGGCAGTCGCTGCGGGCGGCGGCGTGGCCCACCGTGACCGTGACGCGACGGCGAAGCGGGTGGTGATCACGCTCGACCGCGCGGCCGTCGACGCGTGGCTCGGCGGTGAAGCGGTGGGTCGACCGAAGGGATGAGGCGGGCATCTCTGTCTGTTCGCCGCGACCGAACCGCCTCGCCGTCGCACTCAGGGCGACGCCTGCCGCAGCGCCGCCCCGCGCGCCTCGGCCCGCTCCCACATCCGGACGTACGCCTCCGCCGAGCGAAACAGCGGCTCGAGGTCGGCGTCGCTCACGCCGTCACGGCGCGCGTCCTCGATGAGCTCCGGCAGCAGCCCGATGTGAAGCATGCCCTCGGTGTCGAAGTCGACGGCGCGGTTGCCGAGGTGCGGCGGCGTGAAGGTCACGTCGCCCGCGTAGCTCGTGAAGGGATAACGGATGAGGTGCCGCTGCGGCGTGTCGTGGCAGACCCCGTTCGGCCCGAACCGCGGACCGGGCGCGGACGCGAAGCCGTTGAGGTCGAAGCCGAAGCCCTCCGCGGGGTAACCCCCGTGCGCGCGGATCAGCGCGATGCGCTCGCGCAGCCCGTCGCCCATCGCGCCGGGGCGCGACGGGTCGCTGCACCGCCCGAGCCCGGTGATCGAGATGCCGTGCAGGTCGTAGACGCGACCATTCATCACGTTGCCGTGCGTCGCCGTGGGCGGATAGTCGGCGGCCGCGAGGAGCTCGTAGGCGCGCGCGATCGAGCGCCGCGGCAGGTGGTCGACCTCCACGATCATTCCGCGGCGCATCATCTCGTGGAGGAGGGTCTCGCCCAGCGGCGTGAGGCCCGCGTTCTGGCAATAGTCGCCTTCGAGCCGCGGCGCCCGCAGGGCGTCGACGAACGGGAGCAGCGTAGAGACCGGGCTCGCGGCGAAGCGGCTCAGGTCCGCGGGCGGCGGGGAGTCGTACACGGCGCGCGGGCGATTGACGCCGCCGAAGAGCACGTTGCCGCGGTCGAACACCGCCGGCGTCGACGGGCAGTCGAGCACGAAGTTCGAGTAGTGGCCGCTGTTGACGAAGCTCCCGAGCTGCCCGACGCGCCGGTCGCCGTCGCCGGCGGAGAACGCGTTGTCGAACTTGTGCACCGGGAAGAGCGCCCGCACTCCGAGGTCGTGGAAGTGGTCGAGCTGCGCGCGCACCCGCGCCGCGTCGCAGGCGGGCGTGCCGGGTCGCGGCGTCAGGAGGCACTCGAAGAGGTTCGATGTTTCGATACCGAAGATCACCGCGAGGCGTCCGGCGGCGATGGTCGTGCGCGCCTCCGCGGGGGTCGTGACGATGTGCAGCCAGCCGCGGCCCGCGCCGCCGGACTGCGCGTCGATGTAGCGCTCGAGGTTGCGCGCCTCGGCGATCTCGCGCTCGACGGCCACCATGTCGTCGCACGCGTACCGCGTGGGCTGCGCGCGGACGCCGGCGATGAGCTCGCAGAGCACCGAGTTCGTCGTGGCGTGCTGCACCACGAGGCGCAGGCCCGCGCGGTGCGCCCGCTCGAGCCAGCGGTAGTACTGCACCTGGTGCGTCGGGCTGCCCCAGGCGTTGGGCCAGTCGGTGAACTCGGGATAGCCCTCGGTGTGGTGGTTGAACTCCGGCGTGCGACCGCTCACGAGCGCCGTCAGCAGCGCGTTCGGGTCGAGGTCGCGCAGCCCCCCCACGAAGGCCCACGCGATGAGGTCCCGCCGCCCGTCGGCGCCGTGAAACTGCTCGCAGCTCGGGAGCGCCTTCTCGACCCCGAGGCGGTGAAACGGCGCCCCGTGGAACATGCCCGCGCCGCCGAAGCCGAAGTTCGCGAAGAGGTGCGAGTGCGCGTCGACGATGCCGTAGAGGTCGCCGTCGGGCCAGGCGCGCGGCGCGACGGCGCCCTCCGCGTCGAGGGTCATCTCGGGGAAGGGCGCGCACCCCGTGGCGGGGTAGAACGCCACCGTGGCGGCGTCCGCGGCGGTCGGGCTCGTGCCGCCGACCGTGAGGTACTCGCCGGTCTGGTAGTTGCGAAGCCGGAAGCGCGTCGGGTCGGTGGGCGCGACGTCGAGGTTCCACTCGGCGGGCGAGCGGAAGGTGTCGTCGAGGAGCTCGAGGTCGGACTGGAGCTGCGTCGCGCGGGTGAGCTGATGGCCGGCGCCCACGACGTAACCGCCGGTCGCGTCGCGCAGGAGGTACGTGCCGAGGTCCGACGCGCGCATCACGAAGCGGGCGCCGGCGCCCTGCGACGGCGCCGTGAACGCGTACGCATCGCCGGGGGCGTTGGCCGCGAGCCAGCGCGACGAGGCGCTGCCGGGGGCGGCGGCGTCCAGCACATAGCAGCCGTTCGCGAAACCGTCGCGGCCGGTGTTCGGCGGAGCCGGCGGCCGCGTCGCGACGTCGGCCCCCTCGCATCCGCACACGAGCGCGAGCACCATCCCGAGCGACCCCATCGACGCGACGACTCTCATGGGCAGTGACCGTAGTCGCGAACTCGCGCCGCGGGGAGAGCCGATCGGGGGTGTGGCGCGCTGATCGCACCGCGACGACGTCCGGCTCTATGAACGTTCTCTCGGGCGTCCATTTCTGACGTCACCATCCGCGCTCCGCCCTCTCGCTGCGCAAGGCGCCGCACGGTGCTTCCGCGTGCTCGGCGCGGTCAGCGCTCGGTCGGCTCCCGTGCATGGTGGTGCCCACGCAGCACCCGGTTCAGCTCGTCGATGGCGTCATCGGTGAACTCGACGCGATCAGCGCCCGTCGTCTCCGCGCGCACTGGTCACCGTCGCCCGCCCGCTCCGCCACCCCGCCAGGACGATGTGCCGCGCGTCCATGACCCGGCGCCGCGCTTCACCCCGCGGGCTCGTCGCGCAGGTGCTGCCTCGCGACGTTGGCCCACGGCCCCTTCGGGTCCAGTGCGAGGTAGCGCTGCCAGTGCGCTCGCGCCTGCTCCTTGCGGCCGATCTCCGTGAGGGCCATCGCCAGGTTGAAGTGCGCCTCCGCGAAGTCCGGCTTCAGCGACAGCGCCCTCTCGAACAACGGGACCGCCTCGTGGTGCACCCCCCGCTCGACCAGCAGGTAGGCCAGGTTGTACGGCGCCTCGGCCTGCGACGGATCGGAGGCGATGGCCCGCCGGTACATCGACTCGGCCTCCGCGCGGTCGCCCGCCACCAGCCGGAGATTACCCAGGTTGGTAAGCGCCGTGGCCAGCCGTGGATCGAGGTCGATGGCCTTGCGGTAGGCCTGCTCCGCGCGGTCCCGGGTGGTCTCCTCCTCGTCGAGGCGCAGGCCCTCCAGGTAGTGGGCGTAGGCGTCCCGCTGGCGCTTCGAGGGCTGCGGCCGCAGCGCGCGCACCACGTCCTCCCGCAGCGAGCTCAGCTCGAAGTCGAGCAGCCGCTGGCCCGTGACCGGGTCGAAGCGGGCCCCGTCCTGGCGGGCGACGAGCTGGTGCCCCTCGGCCCCGAGGCGGGCGTCGGTGACCGGCCGCGCCATGCCGGGCTCGGTGGTGCGCAGCGACTCCACCGCGCGGCGTATCGAGCGGAGCGACACCCCGGCGTCCACAAGCCGTCGGGTGGTGCGGGCCGCGAGCAGGTCGGCGAAGGTGTACGCCCTGCGGTTTCCCGAGCGGGCGCTCGGGGCCACGATGCCCATGCGCTCCCAGCTCGCGAGGCGCCCGGGGCGCAGCTTCAAGATCTCCGCGACCTCGCGCGCGGAGAAGAGCCGCGCCACGGTGTCGGTGCCCGGGGTCTCGGCGGTCGGCGGTCGGCGCACGGCGTCCTCGACGCGTCGGCCGCGGCCGAAGTCGACGTGGATCACCGGGCTCGGAGGGGTCTCTTCGGTCTGGTCGCTCACCGTGACGAGGAGCACCGTACCGTCGCACAGGCCCGGGACGCGAAAATCGCGCGAGTGCGGTACACCCCCGGGCACCTATGGTGGTCATCGGTCTGACGGGCGGCATCGCGTGTGGGAAGAGCGCCGTGGCGGCGATGCTGGCCGAGCGAGGCGTGGCGATCGTCGACGCCGACCAGGGGGCCCGCGAGGTCGTGGCGCCCGGGAGCGATGGGCTCTCGGAGGTGGTCGCGGCCTTCGGCGAGGGGGTGCTCTCCCCGGACGGGTCGCTCGACCGGAAGCGCCTGGGAGAGCAGGTCTTCGGTGACGAGGAGGCCAGGAAGAAGCTCAACGCCATCCTGCACCCGCGCATCGCGCAGTGGAGCGCCGAGCGGTTCATGGCGCTGGCCGCGGAGGGGAGACCCTTCGCCGTGTACGAGGCCGCGCTGCTGGTGGAGAACGGAGCGCACCGGGCGATGGGCGGGCTCATCGTGGTGACCGCGAGGCCGGAGGTGCAGCGCGCGAGGCTCATGGCCCGGGACGGCATCGACGCCGCGGCGGCGCAGGCGCGCATCGACGCCCAGTGGCCGCTGGAGAAGAAGGTCGCGGTCGCTACCGAGGTGATCGACAACTCGGGCGACCGCGAGGCCTTGCGGGCGCAGGTGCTGGGGCTCCATACGCGGCTGGTCGAGGCCTACGGGCGATAAGCGGCGGCGCCCGGGCTGCGCGGTTGTGTTGGCCTTCGGGGCTGATCTAGAGTCCGCGCGCAAAATCCACGGTTGGAGGGACTGAACCCATCATGCGTACGAGCGATCCGGGCGACCACGATGACCTGCCTGAAGTTCCTGACGTCCCGGATGAGCCTTCGGGCGACAGCGGGGTGATGGTCAGCGACGACGAGGCCGTCCGGCGCATCAACCGCCGCGTGAGCCCCGTCGGCTGGCTCGGCATCATCGCCGTGCTCGGCGTCGGCGGCGGCACCGGCTACTACATGCTCAACACCGCCCGGCAGGAGCAGGCCGAGGCCGACGCCCTCACCCGTGGCCGCGCCGAGCTCACCGCCATCACCGAGCGCAACCTCCCCAACGCCGAGACCGCCCGCCTCGTGCGCGAGGTCTACGCCCGCAACACCGCCCGCAGCGTCCGCCAGACCGCGCGTCGCCTCCTCGCGCAGCTCAACGACCCCGAGTCCGTCCCGATGCTCATCGACGGCCTCGCCGAGCCGGGCGCCGGGCGCAAGCAGGCCGCCCTCGGCCTCGCGGAGATCGGCCTCCCCGCCGCCGCCGCCGCGAAGCCCGCGCTGCTCGCCGTCCTCCCCACGGCTGATCCTGCCACCGAGCAGCTCGAGATCGCCTGGGCCCTGGTGGTGCTCCAGGAGCCGCAGGCATGGACCGTGGTGCGGCAGCTCCTCGAGCAGAACAAGCTGCAGACGGTCACCAACCTCGACGGCCGCCGCATCTTCGACCCCGCCCTCGTGGCCCGCATGGCCGGCCGAGAGCGCCTCCACGAGCTGGTCACCTCGCGCTCGGTCACCTCGCTCCGCCTCGCGGCCCTCTCCCTCGCGGAGATCGGCACCCCCGACGTGCTCGATGACCTCAACATCCTCGTGCAGAACCCCGACGTGAGCATCTCCCGCGAGGCCGCCATCGGCCTCGGCCGCACCGGCGACCCCCGCGCGGCCGAGCCCCTGGTGCGCTTCCTCAACGCGCACCCCGACGCGCGCGAGGGCGTCCTCTCGGCGCTGGCGGTGAGCTCCGGGGCGCAGGGCCTCGGGGTCATCATCCACAGCGCGCAAGACCTCCCGACGCGCGCCACGGCCACGCGCCTCCTGCGCGACCAGCGCGACCCCGACGCCGGCGACGCCCTCTTCGAGGCGCTGGGCATCGCGTCGGGCACCGACGAGGTCTCCGTCGGCATGAAGCGCAACGCGGTCTTCGGCCTCGCGGAGATCGGCGACCCCCGCGCCGTCGAGGCGCTGCTCGCGTACGCCACGCACGCGCTCACGCACACCGACCCCAACTCCACCTCCGAGGCCAAGCAGGCGCTCGACCTCATCCGGCAGATCCCTGGCGCGGCGACGCGCGCCAAGGAGGGCCTGCTGGCCATCATCCGCGACCCGCACGGCGACTTCGTGCGAACGCCCTCCATCATCGCCCTCTCCCGCTCCGGCGACGCCTCGGTGGCCGGCGTGGTGGCCCCCTTCCTCACGCAGCCCGACGCCATGGAGGGCGCCGCCGTGGCCCTCTGCGCGCTGCACAGCCCCGAGTGCGCGAGCCGGGTGCTCCCGATGGCCCGCATGCCGGCCAACCTGCGCATGGTCGAGGAGACCGTGGTCGACGAGCCGGTGCTCAACTCCAGGCGCACGGCCATCCGCGCGCTGTCGTGGATGACCTACGGCTCCGCCCCGGTGGCGCCCGCGGCCCGCGCGGCTGCGGTGCGAGAGCTGCGGCGCATCGTCGAAGACCCCAACGACCGGCGCTCGCTGCGCGAGGAGGCGGGCTACACCCTGGCCGCCGTCGCCGACGACGCCGCGCTCGCCGACATGGCCGCCAAGGCGACGGACACGCACGTCCCCGAGGAGGCGCGGATCTATTACATCTACGCGCTGCGCGGCCGGGCCACGCCGGAGATCGCGACGCGGCTGGTGCAGACCTACCTGCGCCGGGGCACCAACCCCGACGTGATGCGCGGCGCGGCCATCGCGGCGGGCTTCGGGGCCAACGAGGCCACGAGCGACGCGCTCATCCCGCTGCTGCAGCTCACCGAGGCGCAGGACTCGGGGGTGCGCTTCGCGGCGGCCATCGCGGTGGTGCTGGGCGGCAACGCGAGGGCGGCCAACGCGCTGCTCGACGTGCTGGTGGCCAACGACGAGCTCGCGGGCATGATGCAGAACGAGTTCGCGCCGCGCGGCGCGAGCGGCGGGGCGAACAACGCCACGGTGCAGGAGAACTGGTCGCTGCTGCCGCTGACGGCGCCGATGTTCGAAGACGGCCGGGTGTTTCGCCGCATCGAGGTGGCGACCATCCTCGAGGCGGGCAAGCAGAACAAGCACTACGGCTGGGCGGTCAACTGGCTCACCACGCGGCTGAAGAGCGGGTGGGACAACGCCATGGGCGTGAGCGCCTACGACGTGCGCCGGCTGATGAGAGAGGCCGCCCTGGGCAACGACGCGTTCCGTCGGGACATGGCGTTCCGAGGCTTCAGGGTGCTGCTCGACCGCGGCTCGCTGCACGCGCTCCGACGCCAGACCCGGGTGCCCGCGGCCAGCGAGCGAGCGCGCCACGAGCTGATGGAACTCTCCGGCGGAAACAGCGCCGCCCCCGCGCGCTGAACGCTCCGCTCCTCTCCCTCTAACTTCACATCCGGTCCCCCTCCATTCGACTTGTGGCAGAGCGCCACGAGCGTGGCAGGCCTGCCCTCTCTCAGATCGACACCCGGCCGTCGGGCAGGTGCTCCCGGTCGGGCGCTCCGGCCCGGTAGTCGGTGAGCAGCCACACGGCGCCCAGCACCATGCCCGAGGCGATGTAGAAGCTCCGCGCAGGGCCCGCCCGGGAGAAGCCCACCAGCCATGGGGTGGCCACCAGCAGCGGCGCCATCATGGCCTCCAGCGCCCCGTGCACCGGGAAGGGGATCATCTTCAGCAGCCCCATGGGGAAGGCCGTGAGCACCGTCAGCGTGGCGTGCAGCGCCGCCAGCACGTAACAGAGCGACGCGGCCCGGGAGCCGAAGCCCAGCAGCGTGGGCGCCAGCGCGAAGGCGGCGATCACCACCAGGTCGAGGTAGCCGTGGACGCGGGGAGAGATGAGCTTCATGAGGGCGTTCAGCCTTTCAGGAAGACCTCCGGTGCAGCGCCTGTGCCGCGAGCGCCTCGCCTGTGCTGTCCACGTCGGCCGTGCCCCCGAGGTCGCCGATGCGCACGCCGGTCGCTGCCGAGGGCGGCGCGGCGAGGCCCGGGGCGACCCGGTCGATCCACGAGCGCAGCCCCGGGTGGGCCGACAGCTCCGCCTCGATGCGCTCCCGCTCCCCGTCGGCCTCGAACCACCCGGCCTCGCCCACCAGCAGGTCGAAGAGCAGCTCCGCGTGCCGGGGCAGCCGGGTGTCGGTCGCCCGGGTGCGCACCAGCTCCCGGGCCAGCTCCCGGTCTCCCAGGCGTAGCGCCACCAGGACGCGCACCAACAGCGCCGCGCCCGTGGCGAAGGGGAAGGTCGGGTGCTCCGCGGCGATCACCTCGAGCTCCGCGAGGGCCTCGTCGGTGCGGCCCGTGGCCGCGAGCAGCCGCGCCCGCACGGCGATGAGCGCCGGCACCAGGATGTCGCTCATGCCGGCCTTCACGGCGGGGTTCTTGAAGAGCCGGCCGAGGCCCCGGTCGCAGAGCGCGAGCGCGGCGGGCAGGTCGTCGCGGCGCTCGGCGTGCTCGGCGAGGTCCAGCAGGGCGACGGCGGCGTGGGCGTGCGTGGTGGCGCGCGCGGCCCGCTCGAGCTTCGCGTCGGACTCGGCGGCGCGGTCGTCGGCGTAGAGCGAGCGCGCCTCGCGGATGGTGCGGTCGAGCGCGAGGTTGCGGCGCACCGCCAGCGTGATGGAGGCGATCACCGGGAGGGCGAAGACCCAGACGCTGATCGTCACCGAGAGGGCCCGGTTGATCATCGGGAGCGCGACCACCATCGCGCCGATCACCAGCGACCAGGCGAGGAGCCACCACCGCCGCGGGGAGGGCGAGAGCTTCCTCGCGAGGGCCCGATCGGCGGCCACGCGGGCGCGCGCCTCGGCCGAGGGCGAAGGGAGGCGGGCAGGGTCGACCGAGGCGCCAGGCTCCGAGGCGCGAGGGGCGAAGGCGGCCGCCTGGGGGACGACGGAGACGATCCAACGGGCCGAGGGGGAGAGCTCTCCCTCACGCGACGCGGGCGCCCGGTACGCGCTTCCCGCGGGCACCGCCGCGAGGCGGCCGAGGGTGCGCGCCAGCATGGCCTCGCGGCCGCTGAGCTGATCGAGCAGCGAGCGGGAGCGGGTGAGCTCGCCCACCAGGGCCTCGCGCTCCCCGGCGCGGGCGAAGGTGACCGCGCGGGCGAGGGCGGCGTAGCCCTTGAGCAGCGGCAGGGCGTGCGGGGAGGCGTCGACCCGGGCGGCCTCCTCGCGGGCCATGGCCGACTCTCCCGCGGCCGCGAGCATGAGCGCCCGGTTGGCGCGGAGCACGAGCTGGTACTGCCGACCCTGGGAGCGCGCGAGGAGCGGGATCTTGAGCGCGAGGGCCTCGGCGGACACGGCCACCGCCCCGGCGGCGTCGCCCCTGGCGAAGAGCACGTAGGCCCTCTGGGAGAGGGCGGCCATGCCCACGAGGCCCCCGCGGCTCGACCGGGGGATGGTGTCGAGCAGGGCCATCGCCTCGTCGTAGCGGCCCTGCGTGAGCAGGTCGTGGGCGGCGTTGTTGAGCATCACCGCGGGGCCGATGCGCTGCTGCCGCAGCCCGAGGGCCATCATGAGGGCGCCGAAGAGCACGGCCGCCCCGCCAGCGGCGGTCATCCCCTGGAAGACCACGATCACCCCGAGGCCGAGGAGGAGGTAGAGCCCGCCCAGCAGGAGCATCCGTCGGGCGGAGCGGCTGGTAGGGTGCTGAGGTAGCGCGGGCTTCGGGGCGGGACGATCGGGCATCGGTGGGGCGCGCAGCCTACAACGCCCGTCCCCTGGCGCCTCTGTCCCATGCGATGGATCGGTGTCCGGCGGAGAGGAGCATTCCACGATGAAGAAGGCGGTCGCGCTGCTGCGAGGGATCAACGTCGGGAAGGCGAAGCGGGTGGCGATGGCCGACCTTCGCGCGCTGGTCGAGGGCCTCGGCTACCGGGACGCGCGCACGCTCCTCAACAGCGGCAACGTGGTGTTCGGCCTTCCGGCGAAGGGGGGCGGCGACCCGGCGAGGCGCATCGAGGAGGCCCTCGCGACGAAGCTGGGCGTGAGCGCGAGAGTGCTGGTGGTCTCCGCGGAGGAGCTCTCCGCGGCGGTGGGGGCACACCCCTTCGAGGGCCTAGCCACCGACCCTTCGAAGTACCTGGTGACCTTCGTGAGCGACCCGGCCTCGATGGCGAAGCTGAGCCCGCTCGCGGCCCGCGACTGGTCGCCCGACGCGCTGCGCCTGGGCGAGCGGGTGGTCTACACCTGGAGCGTGAAGGGGATCCTCGAGAGCGAGGTCATCAAGGCGATGAGCAAGGCCCTGGGTGATGGGGCCACGTCGCGCAACTGGGCCACGGTGTCGAAGCTCCACGCGATGCTGGGAGAGGGCCCAGCGTAGGCGCTACGGGCGCCAGCGGAAGTAGGCCGCGCGCACAGCCTGACCTCGGCGCGGGCGGTAGGTCGTCCCCCGGAAGAGGATGGTCCGCGCGGCGTCGTCGTAGTCGAAGCCGTCCGCCCTGGAGCGGGGCGTGAGGGCGCTGTCGACGCGCACCCTCAGCGACGCCGAGATGGGGGCTACGGTCACCTGGAACTCGCTCGCCGCGCCCGCCACCGCGTCGACGATGCGAGAGAGGGCGGCGGAGACCTCGCCCTCCGAGGCCGAGCTGATGGGGATGTAGGCCCCGCCGTTTCCGGTCACCACGCAGGGGACGAAGTTGTCCGTCGAGGGGCACGACGAGCGAGAGAACAGGTTGGCCATCGCGAAGGTCTGCCAGCCGTTGGCGCCGAACCACCGGGTCACCGAGCGCACCCGGTCCTCCCGCAGCGCGCCCCAGCGCACCCGGTCGTTGGCGAAGTAGCGCTGGTCGTCGTTGGTGCCGGCCTCGTCGGTCACCAGGAAGGCCACCCGCTGCGCCCCCGCGCGGAAGCGCCGGCGGTCGTCCGTGTCCGTGGTGCGACGGTCCATCGCCAGCGCGGTGGTGACCGCCGCCGAGAGGGGCTCCTCCTCGCCGCCCTCCAGCGGATACGGCTGGCGGGTGTCCCTCGGGTCGTTGGCGTAGCGCTGGTAGGTCACCTCCCACGCGAGCCGCTGCGCCCCGTCGGGGTCCGCGCCGTTGATCCAGGCGAAGCCCGGGTCGTCGAGGTCAGGGCCCGCCGAGGCGCTGCCGGCCTGCACCACGCCCACGCGCAGGTCGATGCCCGCGGCGCTCATCTCCCGGAAGAAGCGCGCGGCCACGTTGCCCAGCCGCTCCTGGTCGTCCTCCATCGAGCGCGAGGTGTCCACCAGCCAGAGGAAGTCGGCGCTCACGTTGCGCGTCGCCACGATGCGCTGGCAGAGCGTGTCGAGCGTCGCCCTCGCGTCGCCGAGGCCCGTCGCGTTGGTGAGGTCCTGCAGCCGGATCGCCGTCGTCGAGCGGGCGTCGTCGAAGCGCCCCTCCGGCGCCGCCGCCACCAGCACGATCGCCCGCCCGATCTCCGGTCGCAGCACGGTGCTTACCTCGAGGGTAAAGCTCCGCGCCCCTCGAAACCCTGGCCGCGACGGCCCCGGGTTGAGGGCCGCCACGTCGCGCGCCACCCGGTCGCGCACCACCGCCGCCGAGGTCTCCAGCGCGCTCAGCCTGAACGAGCTCCGCCGCAGCAGCCACCCCTCGTCCGTGCGCCCCTCGCGCCCGACCAGCACCGGCACCGCGCCCACGCTCGCCGCGATGCGCCCCTCCCACTCCCCCGCGGCCTCGGCCAGGGCGCGCGACTCGGGCAGCTCCATCACCAGCGCCGCGACATCGTCCGAGGGGGCGTCCGTCGCCAGCGCCCTGAACGACCTCGCCGCGTCGTCGGCCACCCTCGGCGTCGACCACGCCGGGTCGAGCGCGAGCTGCGCCTGGGAGCGGGTGAGGGCCGCCACCGTGGGCTCCTCCAGCGCGTCCCCAGGGCACAGCGGATCGAGCGGATCGGCCAGCACCGTCACCGGGCACGCGAGCGCCTCTCCGCTGCGAAGCCGGTAGGGCGTGGTGACCAGGAGGTCGTAGCTGCCCTCGACGTCGGGGGTGAGCGAGGCCCGGTCGTCGCCCGAGGAGGCGACCACCGCGCGAGAGCGCCGAGGGGCCTGACGCAGCGCCCAGGTGAACCCGCTCGAGCGGGCAGTGACCTCGTCGACCACCAGGGTCAGCGCGGCCTCGGTGCCCACGCGAGCGCGCACCCTCAAGGGCCGGCAGCGAGGCTCCGGGGCGAGCGGAGCGTCCACCGAAGCGTCCACCGGCGGCGGAGGGTCGACGCGCAGCCCCGTGCGCGCGCCGCAGCCCGCGGCGAGCAGCGCGGCCATGGTGATCCCCTGCCAGCGTCCCTCGAACCGTCGGCTCATGGGAGGGGGCTACTACCGCAGCCCGCGGGCTGCGTCACCCGACGCCTCGACGGACCTCAGCCAGCGCCGCGACCAGCTCGTGGTGGACGCGCCCGTTGCTCGCGACCAGCCATCCGTCGCGGAAGTCCGCGGGGGCGCCGTCGAGGTCCGTCGTGCGCCCGCCGGCCTCGCTCACCAGGAGGGCGCCCGCGGCGAGGTCCCACGGCTTGAGGAAGCGCTCCCAGTAGCCGTCGAAGGTGCCGTCGGCGGTGAGGCAGAGGTCGAGCGCGGCGGCCCCGCAGCGGCGCACCCCGCGGGAGCGCCGGGTGAGCGCGGCGAACTCCGCGAAGTTGTTGAGCGGGTTGCTGGCGTTGTCGTAGGGGAAGCCCGTCGCGAGCAGCGCGCGGTCGAGCGAGGCGGTCTCGCTTACACGGCAGGGTAATCCATTGCGAAACGCGCCGTGCCCGAGGGCGCCGTGCCACTCGAGGCCGAGGGCGGGCGCGACCACCGCGGCGGCGAGCAGCGTGGGGCCATCGGCGAGCCCGATGGACACCGCGAAGAAGGGGTGGCCGTGGACGAAGTTGGTGGTCCCGTCGAGGGGGTCGGCCCAGAGCGCGAGCCCGTCGGGAACCGTCGCCCCGGCGCTCTCCTCGGCGACCAGCAACAGGCCCGGATAGGACTGCGCGAGGGCGGCGCGGAGGGCGTCCTCGCTGGCGCGGTCCCAGCGGGTGACGAGGTCGATGGGGCCCTTGAGCTCCACCTCGCCCGGGTGGCGGTAGCCCTCCATCAGGATCGCCGCCGACTCGCGCGCGACGGCCAGCAGCGCGTTCGCGTCATTTATCGTGATCTCCATGCGCCTCGCGGGGTCTACCACGCCGACCTCATGGCGGGACCGCTCCTGCGCCGCTACGATCCTCTCCCTATACCCGCGATGCGCCGCTCGAACTCCTACCCGACGCTGCTGATCTTCGCGGCGATCGGGGTCTTCGCCTACGGGGTCGAGCACTGGCGACGCCGCACCGCCGCCCGCGCCGGTCGCAGCGAGCGGGAGCGCTTCGCCGCCCTGGGGCTCTGCCTCGTGGGCCCCGAGGGGGCCCGCCGCGTCGACCACGTGGACGAGACCCGCCAGCGCCTGCGACGCCTCGCGATGGACACCTCGCTCGCCCCGTCGCCCACCTGGATCGACGGCTGCCTCCCGCTGGCCCGCGCGCTCGCGGTGGAGGGCGCCGCGGTGGACGTCACGGGTAGACCCGGCGCCGCGCGCACCCAGGTGGCCCGCCGGGCGAGGGAGCTGACCCGCGCGATGTCGCGGGTGGGCCTGGTGTGGCAGGTGAGGGCGGGCGATCCCGAGGCCGACCTCGACGTGCTGGCCGAGCTGCTCGCTCGCACCGCGGCGGAGATCGACCTGGCCACGGGCGGGGCCATGGTGTTCGAGTCCAAGGGCAGCCGCGCGCCGAGGGTCGAGCCGCTTCCTGCGCCGGTGACCCTCGAGCTTCCGGGGCTCTTCCCGCTGCCGCTCGGGAGCCCTCGGAGGTTCCTGGTGGGGACGCCCCTGCCGGCGATCTCGGCGGTGTCGCTGACGGGGGCCCGCCCCACGGTGATGGTGCGGGCCCGCGACGAGGCGCGGGTGTGGTCGCTGGGGCCTTCGGGGCTGGTGCGGGTGCTCCCGGAAGACGGCCGCGGAGACGGGCTCTCGCCGGTGCTGCTCGACGGGGTCGACGCGGCGCTCGGGGTGGCTCGCATCGCGGCGCCGCCTGCGGGGGTCGACCCCTCGGGGGTGCAGCTCGACGGGGTGGTGCGCGACGGGGTGTTCTGGCTGGGCGAGGCCGTGCGGGGGCAGGGACCGGTGCTGGCGAGGCTCCCGGTGACGGGCCGCGAGCCCGCGACGGCGGTGCGGCTCTTACAGGGCCCGGTAAGCCCCACGGTGGACGAGCGCGTCGCGGTGGGGGAGGGCACCGCGGCGGTGTTCGCGGCGTACACGGCGCCCGACGGCGACGGGGCGACGGTGCGGGTGGTGCGCGCGACCGTCGGGGCGAGGGCGGCGGTGCTGCCGGTGACGGTGCCCGACGCGTGGCGCACCCGAGACCGGCGGCCGGGGCTGGCGATGTGCCGCACCGGCGCGACGCTCTGGCTGGCGGTGACGTCGCGCGACGCCTGGCGGCTCGCCACGGTGGACGCGGGCGCCGTGACGGAGGTGTGGAGCGCGCGGGCCCCGGCGGGGCGGCGCTTCGACGAGGCGGCCACGCTGCGCTGCGACGGCGGTGGCTTGCTGCTGCAGGGCCGGGAGCGACCGAGGTCGAGCCCGGTGGTGTGGTGCGGCGCGGACCGGTGCGCTTCGGTCGAGGCGCCGGTGACACGGCAGCCGGTCGACCTGCCGGTGTACGTGACGCCGACCGCCAGCGGCGGCCGGACGATGCACCCCGAGTGGCCGCTGCGCTTCGCGAGGACGGCGCGGGGCACGCTGCTGAGCGCGAGGGCGAGCGGCACGGTGCTGGGCCTGCGGCGCCGCGGCCCGGGGGAGCTGGCCTGGGGCGAGGAGCGGGTGCTGCTCGACGCCGCGGCGGCGCAGCACGGCGGGCTGGTGCAGGCGGTGGAGTTCTACAGCGACGCGACGAGGGTGCTGCTGGCGATCACGACCGCGTCGGGCCTTCACCTGCTGGAGTCGCGCGACGAGGGCCGGAGCTGGCACGGCCCCAACGAGTGACGAGCGCGGCGAGCGCGAGGAGCAGCGCCCAGGGCGCGGAGGTCGTGCGGGCGGAGACCCCGCAGGTGAGCCCGGAGCCGCTGTAGACGACCAGACCGGGGTCGGGCACGCAGGCCTCGGTGACGCGCGGCGGATAGATGGTGCAGAGGCCCGAGCGGTCGTCGTCGGTGGGCACCCGCCGCTGCTCGCCGCGCCCCGCGGAGTACCACATGACGGCGCTGCGCTCGGCGGAGTGGGCGAGGCCCTGGGTGTGCCCGAGCTCGTGGGTGACGATGGTGGGGAGGTCGGCGGCGTTGGCGCGCCCGTCGGTGGCGAAGACGAAGCCGCGGGGGTTGGCGTCGGTGCGGAGGTTGAGCTCGGTGTCGGCGTCGAGGATGCGGGCGCTCGGCGAGGTGAAGGTGACGATGGTGATGGCCGCGGCGTCGGGCGAGTGGAAGGCGTCGTCGCCCCAGTGGTCGCGGAAGGCGACGGAGTTGATGTTGGGCTGGCCCTCGAAGTAGCCGACGGGCACGGGGAAGTCGTCGAGCACGGTCAAGGTGAAGGCCGCGCGCAGGGCGCTGCCCGGGCAGGTGAACGACGACCACGCGCGCGCCGAGTCGACGACGTGCGCGTGGAAGGCCGCGGCGGTGAGGTCTGTCGGGAGCACCCGGGGGTCGACGCGGAGCCCGATGCAGGCCCGCTCCCACGCCACGGGGCTGCCGCAGGTGGAGCACATCGTGGGGTCGGGCTGCGAGCCGCAAGTGGTGGTGCGGCAGTAGGCATGGGCGCTCGCAGGCGAGAGCAGCGCGAGGGGGGCGAGGGCGAGGGCGATGGGGAGCAGGCGCATGCGCGTCGGGGTCTCAGCGCGGGAGCGCGCGGACGAGGGCGGCGAAGCGCTCGACGCGCATGCCCTCGGCGGGAATCTCCTGGAGCGCGGAGCTCACGGTCGCAAGGGCCGGGTCGGGTCGGGGATCGGGGAGGAGGGTGATGCCGGCGGTGGAGGCGGGGCGCACGACGGGGGCGCGGGTGGCCGGGTCGAGGGCGATGGGGAGCTGCCCCAGGCACAGGTCGAAGACGGTGTAGGCGCCGTCGGGGAGGCGGCGGAGCAGGACGATCCAGGTGCCGCCGGGGGTGAAGGCGGCGGCGCCCGGGAGATGCTGGGTGATGCGGCCGACGGTGCCTCCGGGGAGGCGGAGCGTGAGGGGGCCGACGGGCAGGTCGCCGCGGAGGGTCTCGAGCACGGAGACGTCGAGGTCGGTGACAATGCGGCCGTCGACCCAGCGAGCCCGGGCGTCGAGGGCGCCGGGGGTGGTGATGAGGGCCACCGCGTCGGCGTCGCGGATCATGGCGTCGAGGGGGCGCGCGACGAGCGTGGTGCCCTGCGCCGAGGGCGCGAGGCCGAGCGTGAGGGCGAGGCTGACGAGCAGCGCGCGTCGGGTCGGGAGCCGCGGAGGGGGTGGCATGTCGTGGTGCGTGTGGCTCATCGGCGTGAGGCGCCAGGGCTGAGAACAGCACCTCCGAGGCACTTCACACAACCTTCTACAGAGGTCGTTGACACGGAAGGGGCATCAGGTCTAACCCCTTTCGCCATGCGACGTTTTCATACGGGGTTCCTGGTCGCGGCAATCGCGCTCGGGCAGACGGGGTGCCTTGCCAAGCTTGCCGCCAATTCTACGGCACGCATCATGAACCAGGCGTCGCCCGCGCTGCAGTCGTTCAGCGACCCGGCCACCGCCGAGGCGGCGCTGCCGTACTCCATCACCCAGATGGAGGGTCTGCTGCTCGTGATCCCGAACAACCAGCTGCTGCGCGGCAACCTGATGCGCGCGCTGGGCTCCTTCGGCTTCGCCTTCCTCGTCGATCGCATGGAGGAGGCCGAGGTCGCCGACGACGAGGCGCGCATCGAGTACTACCGCAACCGCGCCACGCTGGCGTTTCTCCGCGGCAAGGAGGTCGGCTTCCAGGCGCTCACGCTCGAGGAGGACGGCGACGGCGGCGCCCGCGGGGCCTACGGCCGCGGCATCGACGCGTGGCGCGCCTACCTCCAGCAGTTCGACGACCAGGAGCAGGCGGGGCTGGTGTTCTGGCTCGGCTACAACTGGGCGCAGCACATCAGCCTGAACAAGGAAGACCCCGACGTCCTGGCCGACCTGCCCTTCGCCATCGCCTGCTTCGAGCGGGTGTTCGCGCTCGACCCGACCTACAACAACTACGCCCCGTACGCCGCGATGGGCTCGTACTACGCCCGCACCTCGGCCTCCCTCGGCGGCGAGCCGGCGCGGGCCCGCGAGATGTTCGAGACGGCCATCGCCCGCACCCACGGCAACTTCCTCACCTACAAGGTCATGATGGCCCGGGTGTACGCGGTGATGGTGCAAGACCGCGCGCTCTTCACCCGCCTCCTCCAGGAGGTCATCGACGCCGGCGACGTGATGCCCGAGCAGCGCCTCGCCAACCAGATCGCCAAGCGCCGCGCCCGCCGCTACCTCGCCCAGATCGACGACCTCATCTCGCCGTCCGAAGAGCCGGCCGCCGCCGAGGGGGCGACCCCGCCCGCCGAGGGCGACGCCCCGGCGACGACGCCCGCCGAGGGAGCGACCCCGGCGACGCCGTAGTCCGCCCTCGCCACCCCCCCCCTTCCGCCCATTGAATCAATCTCCCTCCGCGCAGCGTCTCGGCGGGAACCACAAATCCTTCGCAGGAGTGAGACACACCATGAAGCGCTATCGGTTGGCTCTATTGGCGGTCGGGTTCGGTGCTCTCGGAGCACTCTTCGCTGGTCGCGCCGTCGAGGCGCAGCCGGCCCCCGCCCCGGCGACGACCCGCACCCTGTCGCTCGCCACGGTCGCCCCCGCGGGCTCGACGTGGATGCGCGTCCTCGAGGCCTGGAACCGCGAGCTCCGCCGCCGCACCAACAAGGCCCTCTCGCTGCGCATCTACCCGGGCGGCGTGCAGGGTGACGAGTCCGAGGTCGTCCGCAAGATCCGCGCGGGCCGCCTCGACGGGGGCGCGGTCACCGCCGTGGGCCTCTCGCAGGTGCACCGCCCGGCGCTGGTCTTCCAGATGCCGGGGATGTTCCGCACCAACGCGCAGCTCGACGCGGCGCGCGCGGGCACCCACGACGACATCGTCCGCGCCTTCGACGCCGGGGGCTTCGCGTTCATGGGCTGGGCCGACGTGGGCGTCGCCCGGATCTTCTCCCGCGTCCCGGTCCGCGTCCCGGCGGACATGCGCGGCACGCACCCCTACGTCTGGCGCGACGACCTCGTGATGCCGCACCTGTACGAGGCCCTCAACGTGACGCCGGTGGCGCTGCAGCTCCCCGAGGTGCTCACGGCGCTGCAGACCAACCGCGTCGACTCGTTCATCACCTCGCCGGTGGCGGCGGTGTCGCTGCAGTGGAGCAGCCGCGCCACGCACATGCTCGACATGCCCACCAACGTGGTCGTCGGCGCGACCATCTTCGGCAAGAACCAGATCAACTCGCTCCCCGCCGACCAGCAGACGATCCTGCGCGAGACGGCCACGCAGTTTCACCAGCTGCTCATCCAGAACCTCCGGCGCGACGAGATCTCCGCGATCCGCTCCATGAGCACCCGCGGCATCACCGTCGCCACCGTGGGCGACAGCGAGCGCGCCCAGTGGAACGAGGTCTTCGCCCGCACCCGCACCCGCCTCGTGGGTCGCATCGCCGACGCGGCGTTCATCACCCGCGTGCAGAACCTCGCGCGCTGACGCGCACGCCCCCGCTCCCTCCCTCTCCCCGTCCAGCTCCGAACCCGATGGCCCCTCGCGGCGCTCCGTCGAGCCGCGCTCGGGGGGAGGCGGAACGCTTGCCACGGCGCGCGGTAGCTATGATAGACAGGTCAACCCTGCGGCGCTCCGTGCCGCTCTGCCCATAGCAGGTTCTTCCCCATGGCGAACGACCAGAACAGCAACGAGAACAGCGCCTCCGACACCCCGGGCAACGCCTCGGACTCGCCGGAGACCGCCGACACCACCAGCGCCACCCAGAGCCGGCCTCCCGCGGCCGAGGTCGCCGGCGCGTCGACGCCGAGCACGCCCCCGCCCGCCGCCGATCCGCTCGCGGCGATGACGACGGAGCGCGACAAGCTCAAGGAGCAGCTGCTGCGCACGCTCGCGGACTTCGACAACTACCGCAAGCGCAGCCGACGCGACGAGGAGGCCGCGAAGCACCGCGGGCGCGAGGACGTGCTGCGCGAGCTGCTGCCGGTGTTCGACAACCTCGAGCGCGCCGCGACCTACGCCAAGACCGGGGCCGACGCGAAGGCCATCGGCGACGGCATCGGCATGGTGCTCAAGCTCTTCGAGGACGCCGTGGTGCGCCTCGGGGGCCAGCGGCTGAAGTCCCTGGGGCAGCCCTTCGATCCGAACATCCACGAGGCGATCCAGCAGGTGGAGAGCGCCGAGCACGCCGCGGGCATCGTGGCGATCGAGCTCGTGCCGGGCTACCAGCTCGGCGAGCGGCTGCTGCGGCCGGCGATGGTGGCGGTGTCCAAGGGCCAGCCCTCGGCCGAGCCGGCGCCGACCGGCGACGACGACACGAAGCAAAACTGAGCGATCGGGAAGAAGGGGACAAAGACTTCCATGGGCAGGATCGTCGGGATCGATCTGGGGACCACCAACTCGTGCGTGGCCATCGTGGAGAGCGGCGCGCCGGTGGTGATTCCCAATGCCGAGGGCGCCCGCACGACGCCGTCGGTCGTGGGCTTCTCGGCCAACGGCGAGCGGCTGGTCGGCCAGGTCGCCAAGCGCCAGGCGGTGCAGAACCCCGAGAACACCGTGGTGTCGATCAAGCGCGTGATGGGGCGCTCGTTCGACTCCGAGGAGGCGCGCAAGCAGTCCGCGCGCGTGGCGTACAAGATCGTCCCGTCGCCCAACGGCGACGCCTGGGCGGAGGTCATGGGCCGGCAGATGTCGCCGCCGGAGATCAGCGCCGCGGTGCTCGCGCAGATGAAGACCATCGCCGAGGCGTACCTGCGCGAGGAGGTCACCGACGCGGTGATCACCGTCCCGGCGTACTTCGACGACGCCCAGCGCCAGGCCACCAAGGACGCGGGGCGCATCGCGGGCCTCGACGTGAAGCGCATCATCAACGAGCCCACCGCCGCGGCGCTCGCGTACGGCCTCGACCGCAACGCCGACGAGCGCATCGCCGTCTATGACCTCGGCGGCGGCACCTTCGATATCTCGATCCTGGAGATCACCCGCGGGGTGTTTCGCGTGGTGGCCACCAACGGCGACACCTTCCTCGGCGGCGACGACTTCGACGAGCGCATCATCGAGCTGCTCGTCAGCGACTTCCAGAAGGAGCACGGCATCGACCTGCGGGGCAACCGCCTCGCCCTCCAGCGCATGCGCGAGGCGGCCGAGAAGGCCAAGCACGAGCTGTCGTCGTCGCTGGAGACGGAGGTCAACCTCCCGTTCATCGCGTCGACCTCGTCGGGCCCCGCCCACGTGCTGCGCACCCTCAAGCGCCAGGAGCTCGAGCGCCTCGTCGAAGACCTCGTCGAGCAGACCCTCGAGCCCTGCGCCCGCGCCCTCAACGACGCCCGCCTCGGGGTGCAGGACATCCACCAGGTGGTGATGGTCGGCGGCATGACCCGCATGCCCCTGGTGCAGAAGCGCGTGGCGGAGTTCTTCCAGCGCACGCCGCACAAGGGCCTCTCGCCCGACGAGGTGGTCGCCATCGGCGCCGCGGTGCAGGCGGCCTCCATCCGCGGCGAGCTCGAGAGCGTGCTGCTCCTCGACGTGACCCCGCTCTCGCTCGGCGTCGAGACCGCCGGCGGCGTGATGACCCCGCTCATCCCGCGCAACACCACCATCCCCACGCGCCGCGGCGAGACCTTCTCGACCTCGCTCGACAACCAGAGCTTCGTGCCCATCCACGTGCTCCAGGGCGAGCGCGAGATGGCCGTCGACAACCGCTCGCTCTACCACTTCGAGCTCACGGGCATCCCCCCGGCGCCGCGCGGCGTGCCGAAGGTGGAGGTGACCTTCGACATCGACGCCAACGGCATCCTCTCGGTGACCGCCACGGACATGGCCACCAAGAAGACCCGCGACGTGCGCATCGTGGCCGGCAGCGGGCTCTCGCAGCAGGACGTCGAGCGCCTCGTCGAGGAGGCCGCCAACACCAAGCAGGAAGACCTCCTGCGCCGCGAGTACGCCGAGCTGCGCAGCAACGCCGAGGCGCTGCTGGTCACCTCGGAGAACGCCGTGCGCGAGTACGGCGAGGTGCTCACCGAAGAGCTGCGACAGATCCTGGAGCAGGACCTCGTCAACCTCCGCGCGGCCCTCGACACCGGCGTCGACACCCAGAGCCTGCGGAGCTACCTGTCCGCCCTCGAGACCAGCGCCTACAAGATCGCCGAGTCGATGTACGGCTCCGCCGGCTGAACTCCCCCCGCACCCCCCCCACCCGGAGCGCCTCGGCTTGACCGGGCGTGAGGTTCCACGCTACGGCCTGCGCCCGTGCGAGACCTCAACGCCGCGTGGCTGCTGGCCGTCCTCGCGGGGCTCCTGCCCCTCACGGCGGCCTCGCGTGAAGCCTCCGCCCAGGTGTCCCCGGCCGATCCGTCGACCCACGTCGTCCAGCGCGGCGAGTCGCTCTCCGTCATCGCCGCGCTCCACCACGTCTCCGTGGCCGACCTCGCCGAGCGCAACCACCTCCGCGAGCCCTACGCCCTTCGCCGCAACCAGCGCCTCCGCCTCCCCAGCCACGCGCTCGCCCCCGCTGCCGCCCCCGCTCCCGTGGCTGCGCGCCCGGAGCGCGCGACCGTCATGCGCAGCGCCGTGCTCTCCTCGGGGAGGGTGCCGGTCGCTCGGGTCCCGATCCTGCGCCGCCCGGTCACCCCGGCCCGAGGCCGTCCCGCGGCCGGTCGCTGGGGCGTCCCCCGGCGCCCGGGCCTGGTCAACCTGGTGCGCCTCGCCACCAGCCAGCACGTCACCGCCAACCTCCGCCGCCCGGGGCGCGGCGCGCTCGGCGTCATGCGCAGCCTGCTGCGCTCGACGGACAACCGCTCGCACGCCATCAACCCCCGCCTCGTGCGGCAGCTCGCGCAGGTGAGCGACCACTTCGGCGGCCGCGTCCTCGAGGTGATCTCGGGCTTCCGCCCGGCCCGCCGCGGGCAGTACACGGCGCACTCCAACCACAACATCGGCCACGCCGTGGACTTCCGGGTGCGCGGCGTCCCCAACCACGTCCTGCGCGACTACTGCCGCACCCTCCCCAACACCGGCTGCGGCTTCTATCCCCGCTCGGTGTTCGTCCACATGGACGTGCGCTCCTCGTCGGCCTACTGGGTCGACTGGTCGCGCCCCGGCGAGCGGCCCCGCTACGGCCGCGAGGGGCATCCCCCCAGCGACGCGCCCGCCCGCACCGCCGCCGGCCGCGACGACACCATCGCCGCCATGCCCCCGCCCGGCGCCGACCCCGAGCTCGACGACGTCATCGCCGACGCGCCCGCGGTGCGCCACGAGACGCCCGACCCCGACGACGAGCGCGACGACCCCAGCGAGCCCGGTCACCCGACCGAACACGGCCCCGCCCCGGCCGCCCCGGCCGATCCGCAGCCTTGACATACCCTGTCCGTCGGTCCTGCTTCGCGTTGCGCCGACGCAGCGGGACGCGCATGGAACCGGGGACCTACATAGAAGAGACCGATGGCACGCACCAAAACCCCGACGACCACCCGTACCGCCCGCGCCCGACGCACCCCGAAGGAGTCCAATGACCTCGTCGTGCTCTGGACGGCGAGGGCCATCGTCTACACCGACACGTTCCGGTACTTCCTTCACGACGACGGCGACGACCGCTCTCCGCTCGACGTCATCGGCCTCGCCCACCTCCGCGACGACGGCGTCACGCCCACGCGCGCCAAGCGGGAGATCCGCGACCGGCTCGTCGCCCTGGAGAAGAGCGAGATCACCCGCGAGGGGGTGCTCTTCCGCAACGTCGAGACCATGGGGCGGCTCTTGTCGCTCACCCGCGCCGAGCAGGAGGTGCTGGCCTTCGCGATCGTGCTCGACATCCAGAAGTCCCTCCAGGCCTGCTTCGAGCGCCTGGAGGGCTTGTCCCTCCGCAAGCTGCACGAGCTGCTGGGGCAGGTGCTGGGACTGCCCGAGACGGAGGTGCGCGACGCCCTGAAGCGCTCGGCGCCGCTGGCCTCGACGGGCCTCGTGCGCGTGGCGACGGACGTGCGCCGCACCTGGGACGATCCCTTCGAGGTGATGGACGGCCTCGAGAACATCCTGCTGACGGAGTACGAGACGCCGGAAGGCATTCTTACGAACTTCTTCCGGCAGTCGCCCGCGGCGAAGCTCACGCTCGAAGACTTCCCCCACGCGTCGCAGGACGTGGGCATCCTGGTGAAGTTCCTCCAGGGGGCGATCGAGAAGCAGGTGCCCGGGGTGAACGTGCTGCTGCACGGGCTGCCGGGCACTGGGAAGACGGAGCTCGCGAGGGCCATCGCGGCGCACCTCAAGGGGCAGCTCTACGAGGTCAACGTGGAGTCCGACGACGGCTCGGCCATCTCCGGCACCGGGCGCTTCGCGGCCTACCAGCTCTGCCAGCGGATGCTCGGTCGGCGGGCGCAGACCGTGGTGCTCTTCGACGAGATCGAGGACGTGTTTCCCGACCGCTGGTACCCCTTCTTCGGGCGGCAGAAGCGCTCCGGCGAAGACAAGGGGTGGACCAACCGGCTGCTCGAAGGCAACGCCGTCCCGACCATGTGGCTCTCCAACGAGATCGGGCAGATCGACTCGGCCTTCCTGCGACGCTTCGACTTCATCTTCGAGCTGCGCACTCCGCCGCTCGCGGTGCGCCGTCGCATCCTGGAGAAGCAGCTCGGCCCGCTGCCCGCGCGCCCCGCGTGGACGCAGCGCATGGCCCACGACGAGCGGCTCACGCCCGCGCACATCGAGCGCGCGGTGCGCGTGGCGAGGCTCGCTGGGATGGAGAAGGCCGAGGAGGTCGAGGCGACGCTGACGCGGGTGCTGCAGAACAGCCTCGCGGTGCAGTCGCCCGAGCGGCCCGCGGCGCCCGTCACGCCGGAGGTCTACGACCTGCGCTTCCTCAACGCCTCGGACGACCTGGGCAAGCTGGTGGAGACCCTGGAGCGCAGGGCCCGCGAGCAGGGGCCGCTGCACGGGTCGATCTGCCTCTATGGTCCGCCGGGGACGGGCAAGACGGCCTTCGCGCACCACCTCGCCGAGCGCGTGCAGCGGCCGCTGCTGGTGAAGCGCGCGTCGGACATCCTGGGGCCCTTCGTGGGGCAGACCGAGGCCAACCTGGCGGCGATGTTCCGGCAGGCGAGGGACGAGGGCGCGGTGCTGCTGCTCGACGAGGCCGACAGCTTCTTCCAGAACCGCCGGGGCGCGAGCCAGAACTGGGAGGTCACCCAGGTCAACGAGCTGCTGGTGCAGATGGAGTCCTTCGAGGGGCTCTTCGTCTGCTCGACCAACCTCTTCGAGCACCTCGACGAGGCCTCGCTCCGCCGCTTCACGCTCAAGATCAAGTTCGACCCGCTCCGCCCCGAGCAGCGCATGGCCCTCTTCGAGCGCACCCTCGCGGCGCTCGGTCAGGTGCTGCCGACGGACGCCGTGGCCTCCACGCGCGCCGCGCTCGACCAGCTCAACACGCTCACCCCGGGCGACTTCGCCACGGTGCGACGGCAGGCCCTGCTGCTGGAGACCACCGTCGACGCCCGCGCGCTGCTCGTGGCCCTGGAGCGGGAGTGCCGCAACAAGCCCAACGCGCAGCGCTCGCGGCTCGGGTTCAACCAGGTCTAGAAGCCCCGCCCCGCCTTCAAGAACTCCCTCTCCTCCGCGCTGCTCTCCCGCCCGAGGACCTCGTTGCGGTGCGGGAAGCGGCCGAATCGCGCGATGACCGCGCGGTGCTTCTCGGCGTAGCTCAGCAGCTCCTCGGCGCTCTTGGTCAGCGAGGCAGGGGCCTCCGCGGCGAGCGCCTGGAAGAGGGCCACCGAGCGGTCTTGCAGCGAGATCTCCTCGGCGTGCTCGAAGGGCAGGTAGAAGAAGCCGCGCGGTGAGAACGACAGCGCGCGGTCGAAGCCGCGGGCGATGGCGCGCTCGGCGACGCCGCGGGCGATCGGGTCGGCGGCGAAGGCCTGCGCGCTGCCCCGGTAGACGTTGCGGGTGAACTGATCGAGCAGCAGCACCAGCGCGAGCGCGCCGCGGGCGCTGTCCTCCCACGCGAGCAGACGGCCCGCGGCGGCGGACTCCACGAGGGCGCCGAAGCGCTCCCCGAGCTCACGGTCGAAGGCCGGGTCGACGGCGAACCAGCGACGCCGAAACTCCGGGTCGATGGGCCCGTCGAGGGTGTCGCTCCCGAACCAGGTGGTCAGTACCGCGGAGGCGTCGGCGTCGATCTCGGTGCTCATTGGGGCGTAGAGAGTATCTACCTCATCGAGAGGTGCCGAGGGCGCTACGACGAGGTCGCTGGCCTGCGCAGATGCTTGCCGATCGAGGGCATCGCCTCCATCGTGCCCGGCGATGGAACGCTGGGAGCGCGTGGTCGACGGGGCGAAGGATGTCTGCGAGCTCGCTCGGGAGGGCGCGCTGATCACCGAGCGCGCGGGCCGCGAGGGCGCGACGCCGGTGACGCGCGAGCACCACTGCGACACCGAGGCGACGGCCGAGGGCATCCGCCGGAGAATCGCGGCGCAGCGGGAGCGACAGGGCTACGCGAGGGTCGGCGACGACGCCGCGAAGGAGGCCGCGAAGGACGTGGGGAGCGCGAGCGCGCGGCCCGGGTACCCGGGGCTGAGCGACGAGACGCTGGACGCGGTGATCCTGCGGGTGGGGAAGGCCGCCGCGGGGGACGCGTACAAGGTCGGCGAGGCGATCTACAAGACCACCGGGGACTTCGCGGGGCGGTACGGGGTCGCGTGGTTTCTGGTGGCGCAGGGGCTCGTGCCCGCCGAGACGATGCCAGGCCTCTGGGACCTCCTGGCCGAGGACCACGCCCACGTCGACCCGGCGGCCGTGCTCTCGCTGCTCTCCCGGCTAACCCCGGGCAAGGCCTTCACCAGGCTCTTCAAGTACGACCCGATGCCGTGGTTCGTCGCGGGCTTCACCCGCTCGCTCGACGAGCTGCTCTTCGCGGCCTGGCAGCGCTCCCCGGACCTCTTCGAGGCGCGAGGCTCCGAGCTGGTCGAGCCCGCGCGGCGCTCGCTCGACTTCGTGCGCGGTCGCTCGGGGGTCGCGCTGCCCCCGGCGAGGGCGCACTCGCTGCTGGTGGAGTTCGCCCACGCCCAGGCGACGAGCGGCCTCGCCACCAACTGGGAGCTCGCGCGCGTCGAGAGCGGCGCCGTCACCCGCCCACGGCTTTCCGACCCCGCGGCGGTGCGCGCCGTCGCCCTGCTCTTCGGAACCGAGCAGGAGTGGGGCGCCGCGATGGTCGCCGCCGCGCTGAAGGTGCAGCGCCCCTCGCTCTCCAACGTGCGCGACGCGCTCGGGCACTGCACCGCGGTCGAGCTCGCCACGCTGCTGTCGCGCCGAGGCTCCTTCGGCAGCAACCCCGAGCTCGCCCAGGAGCTGCGCATCCTCGAGCAGGAGCGCTCCGACGCCCCGGAGGCGCTGCTCTCCGCCGCCGAGTCCCTGCGCGACGGCGACCGCCACGCCCACGCGGTCTCCGAGATGTTCGCGGTGGTCGCCGCGGCCCGCTTCGCCGAGCAGGGCCGCGCCGTGCCCGCGTCGCTCGCCCCGCTGCTGCGCTTCGAGTTCCTCTCCGGGGTCTATCACGAGAGCATCCGGCCCTACGTACGCGCCCTCAAGGCGCTGTCCCCCGAGGAGGTGCTCGCCATGGCCGAGCGCTCGCTCGGCGAGGAGTACACCTACGCCCGGGGCCTCGGCGCGCTGCTCGCCTGGCCCGACGACGCGATGCTCGGGCGCTTCTTCGACAAGGACACCGCCAACGGCTTCCTCGAGCCCGAGGTGGTCGGCCGCTTCGGGGCCGCCGCGCTGCCGCACCTCGCCCGCATCTGGGAGCTCACGCCGAGAGAGCGTCGGCGCACCCGGCACCAGCAGGTGCTCGCCGCCCTCGGCACCGCGGGCGACCGCGGCGAGGCCGTCGACCCCTCGTGGGATCGCCTCGTGGTCTTCGACGAGGAGGGCGTCGAGCGGCTCAAGTACTGGGACCCCTCGTCCGCGAGGGTGAGAGAGCGGGCGCTGATGGCCCTGAGCCCGGAGCGTCGCGCGGCGGCGCTGCTGCGCTGCGCGGAGAGGCGGGCGTACCCCGAGCGGGCCCTCGCGTCGGCGCGCATCCTCGACGACGACGGCCTCGCGGCGGTGATGGCGGCCTTCCTGCCGCGGCGCTCGGAGAGCGAGCGGGGCGCCACGGTGCAGGCGCTGAGGGCGCTGGGCGATCGCGCGGCGGAGGCGCTGCGGCGCTGCCGGGGGGACTTCGAGGGCGACGCGGCCTTCGTGGCCGTGCTGAGGGAGGCGCTGCCCGCGGGGCAGGCGGACGCGCTCCTCTCGGGCTGAGCGAGGCCTACGCCGCTACCAGTTGCCCACGGTGATGCGGCTGGCGCGCTTCCACTCCACCTGCGGGGGCAGCGCCTGCACGCCGACGAGCCTGCGCAGCGGCTCCTCGTCGCCCTCCAGCAGCGCCCAGCACCAGCCCTCGTCGACCCGCCACGCGGCGGCCAGCACGTCGGACCACATCGGGCCGTAGTCGTCGTCGCCTCCAGGGATGACCCGCAGCGAGGCCACCAGGAAGCGGTCGCCGTCGAGGCAGTAGCGCAGGTCGGCGGAGGTTCCTCGGCCCTTGATGCAGAGGCCCGGCAGCCGCGAGAGCTCGTCGACGAAGGCCTCGATGTCGTCGAGCGGAGGCGCCTCCTCGGAGAGATACACCGCGGGGTAGGGGACCGCCGAGCGGGCGCTCCAGTCCTCGCTCCCGGGCGACGGGGCGAAGGACGCGTACTCGTAGTCGCCCTGATCGGTCTGTCCCCGGCGCAGCACCGCGGGCTTCTTGCTACGGGCCTTCACGCCGAGCTTGAGGTCGTGCAGCACCCGCACCACGTCCTCGAAGCTGCGCAGCGCGAAGGCCGTGGGCGCGGCCACGTCGGTCACCTCCGCGGGCGCCTCGTCGGCGGCCTTCGCCTTCGTCCCCTTGCGCGCCTTCTTCGCCTCGGGCCCGGCGGCGGCGACCGGCGAGAGCGCCCCGTCGCGGACCCGCTGCTTCCACGGCTCGAAGGCGTCGCCCTCCATCGAGAGGAGCGCGGCCCTGGCCAGCGAGGCGCGGGGCTCGTCGAGCAGCAGCGCCGCGGCCGCGAGGCAGTGCGCCGCGGCCGGGGAGCGCTGCCCGGCGACCTCGGTGTACCCCTGCGCCGAGTCGAGGGCGACGAAGAGGGCGCCCGCCGCCTCGGAGGCCCTCGCGGTGAACTTCTCCCTCAGCGCGAGCTCCGTCACCAGCGCCCCGTCGCCCTCGGCGGTCACCCTCAGCGGCCCTTCGTCTTCATCGAGCTCGGTGAAGGCGCCGCGGATCAGCGCCCCGTCGACGCCCACGTACATCCCCGAGCGCACGATCTCGACGGCGAAGCGCACGCCCCGGGAGGCGTCGAGCGGGGGCGTCGCGCCGTGGAAGGGCTCTGGCGTCGAGACGGTCCATCGCTCGGCGGCGACGTCGACGGTGAGGGTGACGTACTTGCGAAGGCGCACCGTGAAGCGGGAGGCGCCGCGCACGCAGCCGAGGACCCAGAGGTCGGTCGACGGAGCGCGGAGCTCGACCTCGGCCGAGGGCGCGTCGAGCGAGGCGAGCACGGCGGGGGGGCCGCGCCACGCGGTCTCGTCGCGGTCCGCGCCGTAGTGGCGAAGGAGGGCCTCGACGGAGGGGGCCCACGGGGGGCGAAGCTCCTTGAGGGCGTTGCCGAACTGGTACTCGCGGGCCCCGAGCACGTTGGCCACGCGGCAGAGCTCGAAGCGGGCGATGGCGTGAACGAACACCGAGCGCTCTGCGCCCGCCCAGAGCAGCGCCCACCCGAGGCCCCATCCCTGGGCGGGGTGGTGCTTCGTGATGACGACGGTCCATCGCATGGCGTCGAGCGCGGCGGTGAGGGCGTCGGGGTCGGCGCCCAGCCCGAGGCGACCGGCGGAGAGGGCGCGCTCGTAGGCGCGAGGAAGGTGGGTGAGTGAGGGGTCGAGGGCGAGGAGCTGGATCAGGTCGGCCCAGCCTTCGGGCGGCAGCAGGTCGCGCCCCGGGCTCTCGGCGATGGCCCGCTCGATGGCCGCGAGGGGGGTGGGCTCATGGACCCTCGTCGGCGCGGCGCCCGAAGGAGCGCGGAGGTCGATGCGAGGGTCGCGGCCGAAGCGGGGGAGGGACCACTGCTCTCCGGCCCAGAGCGGCTGCGGCGCCGGGGGCAGCGAGACGAGGGTGCGGGCGAGCTCGGTGGCGGCGGTGGGCTTCGATCCCGCGGCGTCGAGGAGGGTCTGGGCGGCGCGGGCTCCCTCCGCGCCCATGGACGCGAGCGCCGCGGCCGCGACGCGACCGAGCTTCTTGTCGGAGAGCAGCGCGGCGACCCCGTCGGCGCACTGCGGATGGCCCTGGGCGACCACGCGGGCGAGCGCGAGCTCGAAGTGACCCGCGCGCTTCGCCGAGGCGCGCAGCAGCGCCTCGATTGCGGCGGCGTCGAGCAGCGCGGTGAAGGGAAACAGGCTGCCCCGCTCGTGCTTCTGGAGCCGGGGGACGCAGGCGACGAGGGCGGCGGCGTAGGCCTGCTTGATCCAGTCGGGGAGGGAGGAGGCGAGCGGGGAGAGCCATTGGCCGAGGTCGCGCACCTCGTAGGCGTGGATGGCCGCGAGCGCGTCGCGGAGGTAGGCGCCCTGGGCCTCGACGGTGGCGAGCTGAAGGGCCCCGGCGTAGAGGCCCTCCGGGGAGGCGAGCTTGCGGCGGGCGCAGGCGGCGCCGAGGGCCTCTCCCGCGAGGGCGTAGAGGGGCTGCTCCATGGGGTCGGGCGCGACATGGGAGGGCAGCAGGTCGACGAGCGCGTCGGGGTGCACCTCCACGGCGAGGCGAACGAGCTGCTCTCGGGTGACGGGCCCTGGGTCTCGCACGTCGAAGCGGGCGGCCAGGGCGCGCACCGCGGCCGGGTCGGGGTGCGTCGAGGCCCAGGCGCGCAGGGCGGGGAGGTCGTCGGTGGGATCGGACATCGGTGGGTATCCCGGGTTAGATCAGCGCGGCGTCGAGGGGCAAGCGATTCGGGGATCTCTCTCGAGCGGCGGGTCGCGCGCCCGTGGATTCGAGGGGTGGGCTTGACGCCTCGGAACATGGAACTAGCCATGTCGCGGGACATCGTCGGAGAGGCCCTTGTGGCCACAACTGGAGGGGAAGCCATGCCTGCGATCAACATGCCCGAGATCAACAAGTCCGAGGTCTACAAGCGCATCAACAGCGAGATCACGGAGGCGCTCAACACCGGCAGGCTCGACGTGCTGAGCAGGCACATCTCGCCCGACATCGTCGATCACGGGATGCCGCCCGGGATGCCCGGCGGCATCGAGGGGATCAAGGCGTTCACGACGATGTGGCGCGAGGCCTTCCCCGATGGCCGGTGGACCATCCAGGACACCATCGTCGACGGAGACCGGCTGTCCTGCCGCACGTCCTTCAGCGGCACGCAGAAGGGATCGCTCATGGGCATTCCCCCGACCAACAAGCGGGTGAACCTCGAGATGAACGACTGGACGCGCTTCCAGGGAGACAAGTGCGTCGAGCACTGGGGCAGCATCGACGTGGCGGCGATCCAGCAGCAGCTCGGCCTGGCGCCGGGCCTCGGGGTCAACCACACGCAGACCGTCCAGCGGCTCTACGGCTGCTTCCAGCGCGGCGACGTGGCCTCCATCGTCGCGCAGTGCGTCGAGAACGTCGACTGGCGCAACGACCGCGTCGCCTCCAGCGAGTGCCCCTGGAATGGCAACTACAGCGGGCGCAAGAACCTCCCGGGCTTCTTCAAGGCCGTCGCCGACTCGCTGGAATTCTCGCTCTTCGAGCCGCGCACCTTCATCGAGCAGGGCAACCACCTCTGCGTCGAGCTCAGCATCGAGAGCACGATCCGCAAGACCGGCAAGACGATCAAGAACGACGCCCTCCACCTCTGGACCTTCGACGCGAAGGGCCTCGTCACCCGCTACCGCCACTTCAATGACACGGCGGCGGAGCTGAGCGCGTATCGGGGTTGAGAGGGAGCGCGCCGGACGCGGAGACGACCGCGGCGGTTGCGTGCGAGCATCGGCGCCGATGAAGCGCTCCCTGCTCGCGATCGCCGCCGTCGTCTCCCTCACGTCGCTCTGCGCGTCGCGCCCCGCCGGGGCCAACAGCATGGTCACCCACGTCTGGGTGGCCGAGCAGTCGATCACCCAGATCGAGCCTGGCGCGCTGCGGGACATCGTCTCCGACCCGGCGCTGCGCGGGGTGATCCAGAACGGCGCGATCTACCCCGACTCGGGCTACTCGGTGCGGCACCCCTATGGCGAGTGGGCCCACTGGGAGAGCTGGGTCGAGCCCTACCTCCAGTGGATCCGCGCCCGCTGGGGCGCCGAGGGGTACCGCAGCGCCGACGCGCGCCGCCACGTCGCCTTCCTCATGGGCTGCGCCGCGCACTCCATGACCGACCAGACCTTCGACCAGTACTTCGTCGCCCGCGCTCGCCAGTACGACCACACCGACGCCGACAGCCTCGACATCGGCTCGGACACCTGGCTGGTGGTGGAGCACGGGGTCACCAGCGAGGCCGACGGGCTCTTCTGGGTCGACGAGATGCCCGCCATCCACGCGGCGGTGGGCGGCCCCGCGGTGACCCCCGCGGTGCTCACCGAGGCGGGCAACCTCACCGCCGCGGGGACGCGCTTCCTCGTGCGCTTCGGCCACACGCTCTACACCGCGCGCTGGCGCGACTACCCGTGGGCGGCCTCGCACTACATGGACGCCGAGACCCCCGGCAGCTATCCCCGCCTCGTCTCGACCACCGCGGCGTACTGGCGCTTCCTCTGGCGACGGCTCCAGGGCGACGCGCCGCCGGGGGCGCCGCCGATCTACAGCTGGCCCGCGCCGGGGCAGGTGAACTTCCCCGTCGACCATGGCGACATCGAGTCGCGCGCCGTGGTGACCACCCCGTGGGGCCTCGACGACGCCACGGTCAACGAGGGCACCGTGCGCATCCTCGGGCCCGGCGACGTGCCCGTCCCGGCGCGGGTCTCTCGCTACGGCGACCACGGCAACACGCTGATGATCCGCCCGATGGCCGACCTCGCGTACGACACGCCCTACCGGGTGTCGCTGTCGGCCTCGCTGCGCACGCTGGAGGGCTCGCTCACCGGGGCGGAGCAGACCATCGCGTTTCGCACCCGCTGCTCGCCCGACCGCCTGGCGCAGTGCCCTCCGCTCCCGACGCCGCGGCCGACGCTCTCGGCGCCCCCCGTCTCCACGCCGCGCCCTCCTCCGGGCCTGGACGCCGGCAGCGGGACGGTGGTCATCGAGCCCGACGACGCGGGAGCCCTCGACGCCTCGGTGGACGACGCGGCGACGCTCGACGCGGCCCTGGGCCTGGACGCCGGGGGCGCGTCGACGAAGGAGGGCTGCGGGTGCCGCGCGGGAGGGGGAGGAGCGGGCGGCGGCGTGGGGTGGCTCTCGCTGCTGGCGCTCGCGGGGCTCTCGCGGCGTCGGCGCCGGGCGCCTCTCCCTTCGATCAGTCGGCGCACATGACGCGCACCCGGCCGGTGCGCAGGGGCGCCTCGGTGAGCGCGGCGGCGAACTGCCGGGCGTCCCGCTCCGAGCGAAACGTCACGGTGAGAACCTGCGCGCCGTCTCCCGTCGGAATCGTGCTCGGATAGCTTCCGCCGACCGCGGGCGTGCAGTTCAGGTCTCCCACGCTCGCGGCCAGGTGGGCCGCCTGCGTATGCTGAAAGAGCGCGTTGAGCTCCGGGGAGGGGCCCGCGCTGGCGGTCAGCGTGACGGCCCACACGGTCGCTCCGTGCGCTCCGTTCACGCCGACGGGGGGGGGCGCCCCCTCGCGAAACGCGAGCGTGCGAAGGCCGATGAGGGGGTTCGCGGCGGCAGCGGGGCCCGCGTCGGTCTCCACCGAAGCGCCCGCGGCGGGACAGCGCGGGGCCGAGGCGTTGCCGGGGCCAACGCAGCTCGTGTCCATGAGGCACGCGCGGAGGCAGCGGCCGCCCGTCCAGTTGCAGCCCGAGAGCGAGAGGCACGCGTCGCAGGCGGTCGCCGACTCGCAGGCAGCGGCCGCCGGGGCGAGCTCGGCTCCCGCGTCGGCGGTCGCGCCGCTGGTGATGGTTGAAGCAGAGGGCGGAGGCGCGCTCACGCCCTGGCGCTGCGTCGAGCCCTGGCACGCGACCAACGAGAGCCACAGCGCCGCAGGGAGGGTCCAGGTCTTCATGGATCGCCCGGGTATCATCAAGCGTGGGAGTCCACCAGAGCGTCGCTGGTCCGTCCGGGCGAAGTGCGTTACCCCCCCCCGGGAATCTCCCTCACGAAGGACGCCTATGGCCACTGCACTCATCACCGGCGCGTCCGCCGGGCTCGGATCCGAATTCGCCAGGCTCTTCGCCGCCGACAAGCACGACCTTCTGCTCGTCGCGCGGCGCCGCGACCGGCTCGACGCCCTCGCGGCCGAGCTCTCCGCCGCGCACGGCGTGAAGGCCCACGTGCTCGCCGCCGACCTCATGGATCCGGCCGCGCCGGGGGCGATCCTCGACGAGGTCTCCCGGCTCGGGCTCGAGGTGGAGTTTCTCGTCAACAACGCCGGCTTCGGCACCAACGGCAATTTCTGGGAGCTCGACGCCGAGCGCGAGCGCGGCATGGTCGAGGTGAACATCACCGCCCTGGTGGTGCTCACCCGCGCGCTGCTCCCGGCGATGGTGAAGCGCGGCCGCGGACGGGTGCTCAACATCGGCTCCACCGCGGGCTTCCAGCCGGGGCCCTTCATGGCCGGCTACTACGCCAGCAAGGCCTTCGTGAACTCCTTCACCGAGGCCCTCGCGTACGAGCTCCGCGGCACCGGCGTCACCGCCACGGTGAGCTGCCCCGGCGCCACCGCCACGGAGTTCGCGGCGATCGCGGGCAACGACAAGACCAGGCTCTTCAAGGCCGGCGCGATGACCGCCGCGGAGGTCGCCGAGAGCGCCTACCGCGCCATGCACGCCGGACGACCGATGGTGGTGCACGGCGCGATCAACCGCCTGAGCGCGTGGTCGTCCGGGCTGTCGCCGCGGGCGGCGGTCATCGCCATCGCCGCGGCGCTCAACCGGCGACAGTCGTAACCGCCCGCTGCGCCTCCCGTCTCCCCCCTCCGCGCTCCCTCTTCGCCTACACTCGGGCGCAACTCCCCCATGACCATCACCGTCCACGCCGAGGCCCGCATCGCCCGCCCTGTCGACGTCGTCTTCGCGCTCGCCGCCGGGCGCACGGCCAACCTCGCGCGCTTCTTCATGGGCCACAAGCCCCTCATCCCGGCCATCAGCTCGGCGACGCTCGTGGGCCGCGACGACCCGCCCGTCGCCGGAACCCTCCGCGACGTCGCCCTCTCCGACGGGACCTCCATCCAGGAGCGCGTGCTGGCCTTCGAGGCGCCGCGCCTCCACCGCTACGACATGGCGAAGATGAACCTCCTCCAGCGGGCGCTCTGCTCCAACATGGTGAGCGAGTGGCGCTTCGAGCCCGACGGCGAAGGCGCGTCGCGGGTGACGTGGGAGTACGCGATCCACGAACGCGGCCTCGTCGGGCGCATGCTCGGTCCGCTGGTGGCGCGGCAGTTCCAGCGAGCGATGCAGTCGTGCCTGGACAACATCGGGCGCGCGGCGCTGGCGGGTTGACCGCGCGGGCGCAGGTGGTGTTCGATGAACCCCGTGGGACGAAGTGAAGACAGCCGCAAGAAGGTGAACCAGTCCGCGATGATCGGCGTCGGCCTCGGGCTGCTGCCGTTCCGCTTCGCCGCTCCGGCGGTGGCGGCGCTGGGGATGAAGGTCGTGAAGGACGTGCAGGACGCCTTCGAGGCCGAGACCTCGCCCGTCGAGCAGGCCGCGGCCGCGGCGGTGCTGGGCGCTGGAGAGTTCGCGCTGGGCTCCGCGTCGCGGGCCGCGAGGCTCATGCCGTGGGCCGGGCCCCTCGTGAGCGCGGTGCTCACCGGCGCCGCCCTCAAGGCCCTCGGCGAGGGGGCCATCGCGTACTACCAGTGGTCGACCAACAGCCGCGACGCCGAGGCCCGCCCCGCCGCGGCTGCGGCCGACGCCTCCCGCGTCAACTTCTGACCTCCCTCCCGCTCTCCCCCCCCTCCGCGAGAGATGGACCTCCAGCGCTCGCAGCTCCCCTCCGCCCTGCTCGCCTGGATCGACCGCACAGCCTGCGCCGAGCCCCTGGCCGAGTCGCTCCCGAGCACCGCGCGCTGGCTGCTCGCGCTCTGGGGCCGCGGCGACGACCACCTCCCGCTGCACCTGGTCCACGACCTCGGCCACCTGCTGCTGCGCGGCCGTGATTTCCGCTTCGCCTCCAGCGCGTCGCTCGCCCGCTGGTCGGCCGAGGAGCGCTCCGGGAGGCTCGCCTACGAGGACAAGGTGCTCGGCCGCTGGGCGCTCGACCCGACGGTGCTCGACGCCCACGTGGCCATCGCGGGGATGTCCGCCGCGGGCCGCGACGCCGCCGTCGCCCACGCCATCGGGCTCGCGCTCTCCGGCCCGCTGCTCGGGGCGGAGGACCTCGCCCGGGCCAACCCCGCGCACCTCCGTCAGTGGATCAACGAGCTCCCCGCGGTGGCCGCCGACGAACCCGCGGTCTTACACGAAAAGGTAAGCGAGGAGTGGCGCTCGTGGGCCGAGGCGCAGCACGCGGCCTGCGTGAAGGCGCTCCCTCCGGGCCGCCTCTTCCACGCGGAGGACCTCTGGGAGATCGCCCACCTCGCCGAGCTTCCGAGCGAGAGCGCTCGGCTGGCGCTGCGGACCATCCTCGGGCTCACGGCGCGGGTCGGCCCGGTGTCTCCCTCGGTGGCCCTCTCGCTTCGCCACAAGGCCAGGGAGGTGCCCATCGAGGCCGAGGACGCCGACCAGTACCCGGCGGGCGGCTTCGACGCGATCAGCACCCGGGGGACCTTCGAGAATCTGGTTCGCAGCGAGGTCGCCTACGTGGGCGAGGGGAGCACCGAGCGCGGCGGCGTCGACCTCTTCGACGTGCGCTTCGCGGAGAACGAGCTGCTCTTCTACACCCGCGACGAGTCGCCCCTGCTCGACGCGCGCCGCGACCTCACGGTGGTGCTCCACCGCCCCGCGGCGCAGCGGCACAAGCACCCTTCGCTCGAGGCGCAGACCCTGGTGTTCACCGAGGCGCTGGCGCTGACGCTCCAGGGCGACCTGCTGCGGGTGTTCGGCCCGTCTGGATCGCGCTGCACCATCGTGTGGCTGGCCGAGCGGCCGGGCGACCTCGACGTGGCGGAGGAGGAGCGCGCGCTGCTCTCGCTGCCGCTGGCGGCGGAGGTGGCGCACCGGCGGGTGACGCTGCAGGTGGCGCGCTCGTGGGAGGAGGTGCCGCTGGCGGGGCGGGTGGTGTGCTCGCCGCTGGCGGAGGACGACACGGTGACCCGCTCGGCGTGGGTGCGCGTCGACGAGGCGCACTGGGTACAGGGCGAGGCGCACGCGGACATGGCGGGCGGACCGGCGGCGCTGCGGGCGCTGGCCGACCGGCTGCTGGCGATGATCACCCGGCGGGCGCCACGGCGGAGGCGCGCGGAGCGGTGAGCGGGGAGGGTCGTGCCCTCCCTCTTCAGTGAAGGAACTCGAACGCGATGGAGAAGTCGTTGACCTCCGGGTGCGCGGCCACGAGGGCGTCGCAGCACTGGCGGGCGAGCGCGAGCACCTCGGGCGCGGGGTCGTCGGGGTCGACGTCCGGGCGCACGACGAAGGCCACGATGAGGGTGTCCTCCTCGCCCTCGTAGGCGTCCTGGAACTCGAGCATGAAATCCTCGATCTCCCCGGTGGGAGAGAAGCCGTTGAGCTTCACGATGTGAGCGTCGAGAAACTCGGAGGCGAGGCGGGAGGCTTCGGAGATGTCCACGGTGGGACGGAGGCATACAGCGGTCGAGGAGGGCGTCAAGCCTCCCGTCGCTCACACCATCACGAGGTCGTCGGCGTCCTCCGCGGCCTGCGCGGTCACCTGGATGAGCTCCTCCTCGCGCGAGACCGCCAGCTCGTAGAGCGACGAGAGCAGCGCCGGGTGCTGCCTCACGATGCCCATGAAGTTCTCCGGCGCGAGCACCAGCGCCACCGTCGGCTCGACCGCGATCACCGTCGCGTTGGTCGGCCGCCGCAGCACCAGCGAGATCTCCCCCACGCAGCCGCCCGGGTCGATGCCCCCGATCACCAGCTCGCTGCCGTCGTCCTCGCGGCGCCGCACCTCGAGGCGCCCGGAGGCCACCAGGAAGAGCCCCGACGCCTCGCTCCCCTGCGCGAAGAGCACCTCCCCCTCGGCGAACTCCCTCGCCTCGAAGGCCCCCGCCAGCGCCTCCCGATCGCCGAGAGGAATCTCCCTCAACAGCGGCGCCGTACGCAGGAGGTTCTGCACCAGGCGCTGCTGGCTGAAGGCCCGCAGCTCGGCCCCGAGCGAGGGCACCTCCTTCACCGCCAGCGCCAGCGAGGGCGGCGGCGCCTCCAGCACGATGGACGCCCGGGTCGTATGCACGCTCGCCGCGCGCGGCGCCTCGGTGAGCAGCGCCATCTCCCCGAACACCGCCTCGGCGCCCAGCACCGCGAGCTCCTCGGGCTCGTCGCCCTCCTCGGCCCCCGCTTCGCTCGGCGCGACCTTGCGCGCGATGCGCACCTCGCCGCGCGCCACCACGAAGACGCTCCCGCCGCGCTCCCCTTCCAGGATGGCCGCGTGCGACGGCGCGAACACCCGCACCTCCATCGCCTTCGCCAGCCGCTCGAAGGCCCCTCGGGGGAGCGCCCCCCAGAGCGGCAGCCGCGCTCGCGCAGGGAGCTTCGCGGGCAGCGCGGCCTTGAGCGCCTCGATCTTCTTCGTCGCGAGGGCGATGAGCTCCGCGCGGGACTCGTCGCCGAGCTCGGTCACCCGCTCGCTGGCCAGCGGGGGAGGGAGCACCGCCACGTTGCTCTCCCGCTCGGCGTCGGCCCCGAAGACCCCGGCGAGCTCGGTGAGCAGGTCGCTCTTCGAGCTGAGCCGCTGCACCGCGATGGCCGCCGCGACGGCGTGCGCGGCGAGACCCTGCAGGGCGAGCGCCCGGGCGGCGGTCTCGAAGGCCAGCCGGGCGAGGGCCATGGCCCCGACGGAGACCGCGGCGCGGCCGATGATGTCGATGGCGGGCGCCCCGGCGCCGACGTCGTCGAGCACCGGGATGGCGATGCGGAGGCACAGGTCGGGATCGTTCTGGGCGAGCGCGGCGACGCTCTGGTCGAGGGCCGTGGTGGGCGCCCGGGGGCGCGAGCGCTTGCGGTGGGTGGGGTCGGTCATGACGGTCGCGGACGCTACCAGAGTCCGCCGCGAGGGCGGGAGGAGGGTGGCAACCTGGGGTGCTGCGCCGCTACTGTGCGCGGTCTATGAATCGACGACGCTTGTCTGGCGGGTTGATCGCGCTGCTGGTCCTCGGGGCGCTCGGGTGCCGGCAGCGCCCGCCGCCGCCCACGGCGGCCCCCATCGCCGACGTCGCCGTCGACGCGGGCGCTCCCGCCTCCGTCGCGGCGCGCGACGCCACGGCGGGCGCTCCCGGCGGTGGGCTGATGGACCTCGCGGGCGAGACCGCCGTCACCATGGCTCGCATCCGGGGCTTGAGCCTCCAGCACGAGGTCCGCCGCGGGGTGATGGACCGCGACGCCATCGTCTCCCGGCTGCGGGCGAAGACCGCGCGGGAGTATCCGCCCGGGGAGATCGTGCTGGAGGGCGAGCTCTACAAGCGCCTCGGGTTGCTGCCCGAGGCGATGGACTACGAGCGCACGATGTTCGACCTGCTCGAGGAGCAGGTGGCAGGCTTCTACGACCCCGACGAGCAGACGCTCTACATCGCGGGCTGGCTCCCGTCGGCGGCGCAGCCCGTCACCATGGCGCACGAGATCACGCACGCCCTGCAGGACCAGCACTTCCACATCGGCCGCTACACCCACCACGTGCGGGGCAACGGCGACGCCCAGACCGCCGCGATGGCCGTCATCGAGGGCGACGCGACGGCCTCGATGCTCGACTTCATGCTGGCCCCGATGGGGCGGCGCGCGCGCGACATGCCCGGCGTGACCTCGATGGTCGAGAGCCAGCTGCAGGGCGCCGACCAGATGCGGCTGCGGGAGGCGCCGAGGGCGCTGCGGGAGAGCCTGCTCTTCCCCTACCTGGCGGGCCTCGGGATGTGCGTGAGGGCGCTGCGCGCGGGGGAGGGATACAGCAGGGTGGACGCCCTCCTGGCGACGCCGCCGCAGTCGACGGAGCAGGTGCTGCACGAGGCGAAGCTCGCCGCGAGGGAGGCGCCGGTGGCGGTGCCGCCGAGGGTGCCGCCGGCGCTCGCGGGGGAATACGAGGTCGCGTATCACGACGTGCTGGGAGAGCTCGGGTCGCGGCTGTTCTTCTACAGCGCGATGCCCGACGGGAGGGCGCACTCGGCGGCGCAGGGATGGGGCGGCGACCACGCGGTGCTGCTGGTCCCGAGGGGGAGCATGACCTCCGCGGGAGACGCGGGGGTGAACCTCTCGGGCGACGCCCTCGCCAGGGACGTGATGCTCTGGACCGTGGTGCTCGACCCGGTGGAGGGAGCGCGCGGCGCGGCGGCCGACCGCGAGGCGGTGGACTTCGCCGAGGCCGCGGTGTCGGTGCTGATGTGGCGCCACGGGGCGCGACCCTCGGCCGCGGTGGCGGGCGCGATGGCGGCGAGGGACGTGGGCGGGGGGCGGGTCTCGCTGGTGGCGAGGTCGGGTCGGCGGGTGCTGGTGGCCGATCGGGTCCCGAGGGCGTCGGCCGCGGCGGTGGTGCGCTCGGCGCTGGCGGAGTGACGGCCAGCTAACGCGAGGCGATCAGCACGATCTCCACCGCGGCCAGCAGCGCCACCGAGCGGTCGTCGTCCCTCAGCCGGGGCACCAGCGGGTCGCAGTCCCCGCTCGCCCCGGTCGCGTCGCTCCACGCCAGCACCGCGAGCCTTCGCACCGTCGCGTCGGGCGAGTCGAGCGCCTCGCGAATCGGGTCCGCCGCCGTGGCGTCCCCATGCTGCGCCAGCACCGACAGCGCGCGAATCGCCACGAAGCCGTCGGGCAGCCGCGCCATCGGCCGCAGCGCCGCGAGGGCCTCCTGCCGGGTCGCCTCCATGCTCGCGAGCGCCGAGGCCACCCGCAGCGCCACCTCGTGGTCGTCGTCGCGCATGAAGCGCTGCAGCGCCTCGGCCTGCCGCGTGGCCATCCCGATGGAGCCCACCGCGGCCTGCGCCCTCAGCTCTCGCCGCGCGGCGGTGCCCATCACCCGCAGCAGGTACGCGTCGCCGCGAGCGTCGCCTCGCGCCACCAGCACCCGGGCGGTCTCCACCGAGAGGGGCGTCGGCGGGTCCACCAGCAGGGCCGCAAGCGCCTCCCTCCCTCGCCCCGGCGACGCCGCCATCAGCGCCGAAGGCACCGCCATCCTCACGATCGCGTCGCGGTCCTCGAGCGCCGCGAGCAGCGCCTCGGCGACGTCCTCTCCTCGGCCTCCGAGGGCCATGGCCGAGGCCGCGCGCACCATCGCCTCGGGGTCCTCCCTCAGCGCCACGACCAGCGCCGCGGTCACCGCCTGGTCGTCGCGCCACCGCGCCAGCGCCCTCGCCGCCGAGGCCCGCATCGGCGCCCGCCCCGTGCGCAGCCAGCGCATCAGCCGCCTCGCCCCGGCGGCTCCCCGCAGGGTCACCATCCCCGCGACGCGCCTCTCCCGGTCGCGGCTCCGCAGCGCCGCCGTCAGCCTCGCGGGCGGTGTCCCCGACCGGCCGTTGAGCTCATAGAGGGCCGCCGCGGCGCGGTCTCCCACCACGCCCGGTCGCTCGCTGAGCGACTCCAGCAGCTCTCGCCCCCGCGCGCCGAGGCCCGCGATGGCCGAGAAGCCCGCCGCGCGGGTGGGCGCGTCCTCGCTCCCGGCGGCGCTGCGGAGCACCTGCACGGCGACCTCCGCGAGCAGGTCGGCGTCGCCGAGCCCGCGCGCCTCGGTGTAGTCCTGGTAGAGCCGCAGCGCGGCGGCCACGTCGCCCTGGCGGGCCGCGTCCCGGATGGGGCCGGTGGCTCCGACGCACCCGAAGGCCGCGCAGGCCAGCAACGCAAGGGGCAGCAACGACCGCGAGGCACGCACCCGCGGACGTATAGCGCGGCTGCACCCGCGGACGCGATGAACTGGCGCAGCGAGGCCATTGCCGGGGCCCAGGTCGCGGGGCAATGCTCCCTGGCGATGCGCCGCCCCGTCGCCCTCTCGCTCATCCTCCTAGGCCCGCTGCTCCACGCGCAGGACCGCCGCGCCACCCCTCCGCCGCCCGATCGGGTGCGCGTCCCGGCGGGGCCCTTCGTCATGGGCGAGGACACCCGCGGCGAGGCCGACGAGCGCCCGAGGCACACCCGCACGCTGCCGGCCTACGAGATCGACCGCACGGAGGTCACCCGGGAGAACTACGAGCGCTGCGTTCGGGCGGGGCGGTGCACCGGACCTCGACCCCTCGATGCCCGCTTCCGGGACCCGAGGCAGCCGGTGGTGGGGGTGAGCTGGTTCCAGGCGACGGCGTACTGCGCCTGGGTGGGGGCGAGGCTGCCGACCGAGGCCGAGTGGGAGAAGGCCGCGCGAGGCTCCGACGGGCGCACCTTCCCGTGGGGCGAGACCTACCCCACGCTGCGCATGGCCACCTTCGGCCACGACGAGCACACCGGCCACCCCGACCCGGTGGGATCGCGCCCGGGCTTCCCCTCTCCCTACGGCGCCCTCGACCTCGCGGGCAACGTCTGGGAGTGGGTCGACGACCCCTACGACCCCTACGCCTACCGCGAGCCCACGGTAGCGCCCACCTGCGAGCGGGCGCTCGCCTCGCTCCACGACCTGCGCGCCCGCCGGGTGCGAGGCTTCACCGGCAGCAACCCGCTGCCCACCACCTGCGAGCGGGTCCTTCGCGGCGGCGGCTGGAACTACGGCGGCGCCGGGCTCCGCAGCTCCAACCGGGTGCACCACGCGCCGAGCTACCGCCTGGTGATGTCGGGCTTCCGCTGCGCCGCGAGCGTGCCCGAGGTCAGCGCCGCAGCGCCGGGCTCGTGACCCACGCATAGACCGCCGCGAGCGCCACCGCGCCGGCCACCGCGCCGGTGCGCACGGGCGACGGCTGCCACACGGAGAGGGCGGCCTCGGTCGGCATTCCCAGGGCGACGGCGCAGGCGACGAAGAGGCGTGATCCGATGGCGATGCGCCGGGCCAGGCGCACGGTGCGCAGCGCCGCGAACACGAGCGCGGCGCCGCACACGAGGATGGCCTCGGCGCGCGCGAAGGCGAGGGCCCCCAGCAGCATCGCGTCGACCAACAGTGTGGACGCGAGCGGCGGAGGCAACCTCAGTCCTTGTCGTCGTCGTCGTCGTCGTCGTCGTCGGGTTCGGGAGCGGCGGTGCCCGGGGTGGGCGCGCGCTTGATGGCGCCGGGGCGGGGGGCGATGAGCATCGTCATGGCCTTGCCCTCGAGGGCGGGGTTGCTCTCGATGATGATCATGCCCTCCAGGGCCTTGATGACATCGTCGAGCACCTCGCGACCCTTCTCGGGGTGCGTGATCTCGCGGCCGCGGAAGCGCACCGTGATCTTGGCCTTGTTGCCCTCTTCGAGGAATCGCCGGATGTGGCGGACCTTCGTATCGAGGTCGTGGTCGTCGGTCTTCGGACGGACCTTGACCTCCTTGATCTCGACGACGGTCTGCTTCTTACGGGCCTCGTTGGCGCGCTTCTTCTCCTCGTATTTGTACTTCCCGAAGTCCATGACCTTGCACACGGGCGGGTCGGCCTTCGGGTTGACTTCAACGAGGTCGAGGGCCTCCGACTGCGCGAGGCGGAGCGCCTCCTGGCTGGTCATGATGCCGAGCTGTGTCCCATCGGAACCGATGACCCGCACCTCGGGTACACGGATACGATGGTTCACCCGCACCTGCGGTTGACGCTGCTGGTTTCGGTCGATGGGTCCCTTGAGCGCTATCGGAATGCTCCTTGAGCAGGGGGATCAGTCAGATCCCCACAATGGGTGTCGTTGGCCCGCGGCCGCGGATGGTGGTCGTGAAGGGGGGGGGCGTCAACCCGGCTGCCTCCCCGAAGAGCTCTCGACCTCGCAGTCACGATGAGTGACAGGCGCGAGGTGAGGTCATGGGGCGAGGCAACATCCCGGATTGGCAGCCAGACTGTGGGGGGAATGGAGGGGGGATCAGTAGGCGCGACTGGGCTTGAACCAGCGACCCTCACCGTGTCAAGGTGATGCTCTACCACTGAGCTACGCGCCTGAAGAGAGCCGCGGTAACTACTCCTGCTCCGCGACCCTGTCAACACTTCTCTTCACTGCACCCGCACGACCCCGGTCATCCCCGTAGAAGCGTGCGCTTCGCAGATGTAGGGGAAGGTTCCCGCCGAGGGGAAGGTCACCGTCACCTCGCGCATGTTGCCGTCGGTGAGGCGCTGGATGGGGTTGCCCGCGGTGCCCGCCCTCGGGCTGTTGAGCACGCCCGGCGAGAGCGGGTGCACGCCGAAGCTGCTGGTGGCGCCTCCGGAGAAGGTCACGCTCTGGCCCGCGGCGATGGTGATGCACCTCGGCGAGTAGGTGAAGAGCGTGCTGCCGCTCGCTCCGCCGTAGCCGATGGTGCGCGACGCGCCCGCCGCCGTGCGGTCGACGAACTGCGACGAGGAGCAGTCGTTGAACGAGCCCTCCTCCGCGTCAGTGCCGCAGCTTGACGTCAGGGCCGAGAGCACCACGACGAGCGCCGACAATCGATGGGTCACCGCGAACCGTACACGCATCACTCAGCCTCCCAGCCGGAGGTTGCTCGCCTCCCCCGGCTTGGGGCATCCTCGCCGCGCCCATTCACGGGGGCAATGGATTTCGTTCACCTGCTTTGGAGGAATCACGCATGTCTGATGAACACGTCTCCCGCCGCAAGGCCCTGACCGGAGGCGCCGCAGCCATCGCCGGCGTCACCGCCGCGCTCGCGGTCTCGGCCGTCACGCGCAGCGCCCATGCGGACAACGCCACGGACGCCACGGCCCTCAACGCCGTGCGCACCAAGGCCTACGAGATCGTCGCCGTCTACGACGCGGCCATCGGCTTCCTCATGGGCATGGCCGAAGGCGCCACCGCCGCCGCGCTGCTCGGGCACTTCCGCCAGCAGCACCGCGACGAGGCCGAGCGGCTCGGCACGCAGATCACCGCCCTCGGCGGCACCCCCATCACCGAAGGCTCGGTCAACGCCCCGGCCAACCCCACGGGCTTCAGCCGCAGCATCCCCAACTACCTGAAGTACGCCGCCAACCTCGAGCGCCAGGCCTCCGTCGCCAACGTCGCCCGGCTCAACGCCATCGGCAGCAAGGAGGCCGCCGAGCTCGTGGCCGCCATCGTCGGCACGCAGACCCAGCACTTCACCGTGCTCTACCTCCTCGCCCGCGGAATCGCCGGCCCCGGCGCCATGGCGGCCTCGATGCTCAACGAGATCGTCCCGCGCGCCTTCGTCTCCATCGAGGCCGCCCCCGCGGTGAGCCTCACCTCCGTGGCCGACCTTACCTTCACCGCCTGATTCGAGGACGACGACCATGACGACCAACAAGTTCCTTTCGCGGCGCGCCCTCCTCGGCGGCGCGGCGGTCACCGGCTCCGCCCTCGCGCTCCAGGCCTGCGGCGACGACGTCGGCCCCGTCGTCCCCAACCCCGACATCCCCCCCCTCAACAACCTCCTCGCGGCGGAGTACGGCGCCATCGCGGCCTACACCGCGGGCATCCCCATCCTCGAGATGCCCCCGACCGGCGACCCCCTCGCCGCCAACGGCCCGGCCCTCGGCGTCATCGCCCGCGCCTGGCAGGCCCAGCACCGCGAGCACGCCGCGCAGCTCGCCGCCACCGTCACCGCCATCGGCGGCACGCCCGTCGCCGAGAGCTCGATCACCTTCACCGCGCCGACGGGCTTCACCCCCAGCGTGCGCAACGTGATGGTGCTCGCCTGCAACGCCGAGAAGGCCGCGGCCATCGCCTACAACCAGGCCGTGAAGACCATGACCGCCGCCAGCTCGCGCTACATCGCCGCCAACATCGAGGGCGCCGAGACGCAGCACTTCGTGATCCTCTACACGCTGCTGAAGCAGGTGGTGGCGCCCAACCCCGCCTCCCTCATCTCGATGATCAACGAGATCGCCCCGAAGGCCTTCGTGGTCAACGTGGGCACGGCCACCAACGGCCTCTCGTCCATCGCCGACTTCACCTACACCGCCTGATCAGGCTTTCGGGGGAGGTTCACTCCCTCCCCCGTCCGCCCTAAATCCCCTTCACCCCTCGTCCATCGCCAGACGCCGCGCCTCGGCCAGGTCCGGCGCCGCGCCCAGCAGGTCGACCCCGTTGCGGGCGAACCGGAGCGCCGCCGCCTTGGCGCGCGAGTCGTGCTCGTGGGTGAGCGACCAGTCCGCGTGCCTCGCCAGCAGCGCCAGGGCCAGCGAGCGCCCCAGGGTGAGCGCGATGCGCCGCGCGTCGGCCTCCAGCAGGCCGAGCCCCTCGGCCGCGGAGGGCGCGTCGGCCATGTGAGAGCGCGCCGTGTGGAGCGCCCGCTCGACGGTGCCCAGGGCCACCCGGGCGACCGCCGCCAGCGCCGGATCGCGCACCGCCGCCGCCAGCGAGGCGACCTCCGAGTGAAGCGCCTGCACCGTCGCGGTGTCGCCCATGGCGCGCAGGGCGTCGAGCGAGAGCACGTTGGTGGTCCCCTCCCAGATGGGGAGCACCTGCGCGTCGCGGAGCAGCGTCGGGAGGCCGGTGTCCTCGACGTACCCGGCGCCGCCGAAGCACTCGATGGCCTCGCTGGTGACCTGCACGGCCTGGCGCGCGGTGGTCAGCTTTACCAGCGGGGTAATCAGCCGCAGGAGGTTGCGCTCCTCGGCGGTGGCCTCGGCGCCCTCCTCTCGACCGAGCAGCTCGACCGCGCGGAAGGTCAGGTGGAAGCCCGCCTCGGCCTCGGCCTGCAGGCCCGCGAGGGTGTCGAGGTGCAGGGGCTTGTCGGAGAGCGAGGCGCCGAAGGCGTGGCGGCGGCGGGCGAAGTCGCGGGCCAGCGCGACGCCGCGGCGCATGAGCGAGGCGGAGCAGACGGCGTTCCAGGTGCGGGTGATGTTGAGCATCGGGGTGATGGCGCGGACGCCGCCGGAGAGGCCCGCGACGGCGACCGCGGGCGTGCCGTCGAGGCTGAGCTCCGCGGTAGGAACCTTCCTCGTCCCGAGCTTGTCCTTGAGGCGGTTGACCCCGATGCGCTGGAGCTTCCCTCCCGCGTCGCGGGTCTCGACGTAGAAGAGCGCGAGCCCGCGGCCGCCGGGGGGATTGCCCTCCGGGCGAGCGAGGGTGAGCGCCATCTGCGAGGTGGTCGCGCTCGAGAACCACTTGGTGCCGTGGAGGCGCCAGGTGCCGTCGGGGTCCTGCCGGGCGACGGTCTCGGAGAGGCCCACGTCCGAGCCTCCGGTGCGCTCGGTCATCCACTGGCCGGAGGTCCAGAACTGCGCCGGGTCGCGGCTGAGCAGGTGGGGGAGCGCGCGGGCGGAGACCGCCGCGTTGGCGTGCACGGTGAGCGTGCGCGCGGCGCCGTCGGTCATGGCGAGCGGACAGGTGTAGACGTCCGTCGAGGGGTTGAAGAGGTACACCCTCGCGAACTGGTCGACGCGGGAGAGGGCGCCGTGCCTGCGCTCGTAGGGCGTCGCGATGAGGCCGTACTCCGCCGTGAGCGCGGCCGCGCGCTTCCACACGGCGGTGAGCTCGATGTGGTCGATGCGGTTGCCCCACGGGTCCCACGGGGTGAGCACCGGGACGTTGAGCCGGTCGGCGAGCTGCAGCTCGTAGAGCTCACCCCCTGCGAGCGCGCCGAGCTCGGAGAGCGCGGGGCTCACGTCCCGACGGACCTCCTCCGGCAGCACGCGCGCCAGGTAGGACCGCAGCACGCGGTCGTCGTCGAACTGATTGCCGAGCGAGGGGGGAGCCTGGAGGAACGCCATGGTGGCGCGGACTCTAGCGCGGGAGCCTACGGGGGTGCGACCGGGGCGATGGTGGTGACCGCGGCGCCCCACCAGGCGACGTCGTTGCGGGCCACCTCGGTGGCGCGGCCGGTGGTGATGTCGAGGGTGACCACGGCGCCGCCCTCGGTGAAGCCGTAGACCCGAGAGCGCCAGTAGCCGACGCCCCAGGTGCGGGTGACCCCGGTGGGGCCGATGCGGGTCGCCCGCCCGTTGGTGGGATCGATGCGGGCGAGGTACTCCACGGGCTCCTCGCCGAAGCCGACGTTCAGGTCGACGATGGTGGCGAAGGTGCCTCCCCCGGCGACGGAGACGAGGTCCCCGGAGGAGCCCGTGTCGGGGCCGTAGAGCCCGAGCTGACGGATGGCCCCGGTGGCAGGGTCGACCCGCACATAGGCCCCGTTGCGGTTGGCGGCGACCAGCACCTCGCCGGGCTCCAGCTCGCCGCCCGCGATGAACGAAAGCCCGTTGAACACCGCCCCGGCGAAGGGAGCGACGAAGGTGCAGCGCGCGGTCGCGAGGTCGACGCGGTAGAGGGAGGTGAAGGTGATCCCCCAGGCCTCGCCGGTGGCGTTGATGGCGAGGTCGGTCATCTGCGACGGGCCATCGGGCCAGATGAAGTCGCCGACGCGGGTGACGGTGAAGCTCCGTGGGTCGATGGCGTAGAGCGAGTCGGCCGTGTGGGCGTAGACGCGCACGTCGTCGAGCAGCGGGGGGATGTCGGGCCGGCCGACGTCGATGGCCTGCACGTCGGGGTAGGTGGCGGGGCCGGCGTCGAGGGCGCCCGCGTCCCGGCGCACGCCGGAGTCGGCGACGAAGCGCGGCGTATCGTCGGCGCCGCAGGCGGCCATGGCGAGGGCGGAAACGCAGAGGAGCAGTGGGCGGAGGGTCATCGATGGGCCTTGGCAGCAGGGTCACGACATCGGGGGCCCCGGGTCAAGCCGCGCCCCAGGGGGGGGACATGGACGGGCGCCCTGCGCGGCGGAACTTGCAACGACCGCGCGTTCGCATAGGGTGCGGCGCTTATGGTGCGCCTGCTTCGATCGATGGGCTGTCTCGCGGTTCTGCTGGCTGCCTCGTGCGGAGCGCGGGGTGACTTCAGCACCGGGCCGATCGCCGAGAGCTGTACCGCGGGGCAGCGCGAGGAGTGCGTGTGCGAGAGCACCATGAGCGTGGGCTCGCGCTTCTGCGGCTCCGACCTGCGCTTCACGGCCTGCGTGTGCGACGGCGTCGACGCGGGCGTGGTCGGCCCCGACGACCTGGGCTCACCCGGCACCGATGCTCCGTCGATCGTCGACCGGGGCTTTCCCTCCATCGACATGCCCGCGGTGGGCATCGACCGTGGCGCCCCGGTGGGCCCTGGGGCCTTCGGCTCGGCGTGCACCCGGCTCGACCAGTGTTCGAGCGGCGTGTGCTTGCCCACCGGGCGCTGCTCGCGCACCTGCACCGGCGCGGCGGACTGCCCGACCACCATCGGCTGGACGTGCACGGCGCTCCCGGGGCTCGGCCCCGTCTGCGGGTGCACCCCTCGTGGCGTCGAGACCTGCAACGGCCTCGACGATGACTGCGACGGCGTGGCGGACAACGGCATCACCCGCTGCGGCTCCTCGTGCGTCGACCTGCAGACCGACCCCAACAACTGCGGCGGCTGCGGCATCGCGTGCGGCGGCGGCACCTCCTGCACGCGCGGCACCTGCCTCTGCCCGGCCTCGCTGCCCACGGCCTGCGGCGGGCGCTGCGTCGACGGCCGGAGCGACCCCAGCAACTGCGGCTCCTGCGACAACCGCTGCGCCTCGGGCCAGCGCTGCGAGAGCGGCCGCTGCACCGGCGGCACCACCGGCGTGTGCCCGTCGAGCTGCGGCACCAGCAGCGACTGCGGCTCCTGCCGCACCCCCTCCGACCCGGTGGGCTCGACCTACTGCTGCCTCTCGGGGCTCTGCATCTACACCTCGTCGTCGACCTGCGGCACCGACGCGGGCCTCGTCGACCTGCCCACCATCGACCTGCCGATGAGCGACGGCTCCGGCTCCGGCGACGTCGGCCGCCTCGACTGAACTACGCCGCGTCGCTCTCCAGCTCGCGGAAGAGGGCGTCGAGCTCCTGACGCCCTCGCATCGCCGTGGTGAGGTCGCTCGCGGCGCCCACCAGCACGCCCTCCATCTCCGCGAGCTGCGCGGCCAGGCGCTCGATCTTCGGCTGCACCTCCGCGCTCTCGGCCTCGCTCGCCTGAGACACCCGCTCGAGCTGCAACCGCAGGGCGTCGATCTGGTACTCGAGGTCCTTCACCTCGGCGTCGCCCTGGCGCCCGTTCTCCTGGGCGCGGTGGAGCTCCTCGGCGTGAGGGAGCAGCGCCTCCAGGGCCGTCATCGCCGCGCGGTAGCGGTCGGCGACCTCCACCGTCGGCGCCGCGTTGGGCCCTAGCGCCACCACGGCGCAATGCGCCGCGCGGAAGGGCTCTCCCCGTGCCTTGAGCGCCGCCTCCGCCGCGGTCGCCTGGGCGAGGGCCGCCTGGGTGCGCTGGCGCGACTGCGAGAGGTCCTGCCCGAGGGCGTCCATGGCGCGGCCGAAGCGCCCCTGGGCCTCCTTCGCGGCGCGAGCCAGCGAGTCGAGGCGCTGCTGCTCCTGGAGCCATCGGGCGTGCACGTCGGACATCATGGTGACCGTCGCCCGCAGCCGACCGAAGGCCGCGCTGAGCTCCGGGGTGGTCCCGCTCGGGAAGGCCCGCAAGAGCATCTTCGAGAGGATCTCCGAGCGCCGCCCCCAGCGGGAGGCCGAGTCCGTCGCGAACATCCCGTGCAGCGAGCCGGAGCTGGCGGGAGGCATCGAGCGGGCGGGCGGCGTCGGCGCGACGAAGCCTCCGGAGGCGCGCCGCGGACGCGGGTGGCGGGTGCCCAGCGCCGTGAGCGCTCGCTCGATGGCGTGCGCGTCCACCGGGCGGAGCGCCGGGTCCTTCTCCAGGCACTGGAGGATCAGCGCCTCGAGGTCTGGCGGGACCGCCGGGTTGATCGATCGGGGGGAGGGCGGCTGCTCGCGCAGGTGCTGGATGAGGAAGCTGGTGACGTCCTTGGCGGCGAAGGGCAGCCGCCCCGTCACGCACCGGAACATGATGCACCCCAGCGCGTAGAGGTCGGCGGGGATGCCGGCCTCGGTGCTGGTGATGCGCTCGGGGGCCATGTACTGGGGCGTCCCGAAGATCTCGCCGGTGCCCGTGAGCCGGGTGTCGAGCAGGCAGCGGGCGATGCCGAAGTCGAGGATCTTCAGCAGCTCGGAGCCGTCGGGCAGCGGGCAGACGTAGAGGTTCTCTGGCTTGAGGTCGCGGTGCAGCACCTGGAAGTCGTGGGCGCGAGCGAGGCCCGCGGCGAGCTGCAGCATCAGGTCGACGGCGCGCTCGATGGGCAGCGGCCCCTTGGCGCGCTTGAGCACCGTCTCCAGCGTGGCGCCGTGCAGGTACTCCATCACCAGGTAGGGGACGCCGTCGTCGAGGTCGCCCTCCTCCAGGATCTCGATCACGTTGCGGTGCGCGAGCCGCCGGGTGTTGGTGCTCTCCCGGCGGAAGCGCTCTCGCAGCTTCGAGTCGCCCACCAGCTCCTTGCGAAACACCTTCACGGCCACGGGCCGGTCGCCCGCGTTGCCCATGGCCCGGTAGACGGTCGACATGCCGCCGCTACCGATGACCTCCTCGATGCGGTATCGCCCCGCGATGACCGACCCCAGGTAGGGGTCTGGCGCCAGGATGAGGGCCGTCCGATCGACGAAGCAGTGTGTCGCCTCGGTCGGATATCGCAGCTTGCACGTAGGACACAGCTTCATCCGAACGCTCCCGCGGGCGGCAGTGTACCATCACACCTCTCGCCGCGGAGTCTCCGCCTTCCTCGTAGCCCATCCATATCGCCCATGAACACCGACCGACTTGTGCTTGACGCCAGCCACGCTGGCCAGACCCTCAGCGCCGTTCTCCGCCAGTGGAGGGATGTTCCCTGGTCGACCGCCAAGGAGTGGTGCACCCGCGGCAAGGTCACCCTCAACGGCACCGTCGAGCGCGACCCCGCGGCGCGTCCCGGCTCTGGCGTGGTGGTGGAGCTGCACCTGCGCGCCCGCCCCGCGGACGCCGCCGCGCCCGACGCGCTCTTCCTGGAGCGCTGGCGGCTCATCCACTGCGACCCGCAGATCGTGGTGGTCGACAAGCCCCCGGGGGTGAACAGCGTCCCCTTCGAGCAGGGCGAGCGGGGCGCGCTGGTCGACCGTGTGGCCGCGATGCTGCCGAAGTGGAAGCTCGCCCCCGCGCACGCTCCGCTCTTCGTGGTGCACCGGCTCGACCGGGAGACCTCCGGGCTGCTGGTGTTCGGCCGCACCTGGGTGGCCAAGCGCCACCTCGCGGGTCTCTTCCGCAAGCACGACATCGAGCGCGTCTACCTCGCGCTGGTGAAGGGCCGGATGTACGAGGCCCGCAAGATCGAGACGGTGCTCCTCGACGACCGCGGCGACGGGCTGCGAGGGTCAGCCCGAGGGCGCACGGCGCCGCACATCGGGCAGCGGGCCGTGACCCACGTGCGGCCGCTGCTGCAGCTCGCGGGCGAAGGGGGCGTCACGCTGGTCGAGTGCAAGCTGGAGACGGGGCGACAGCACCAGATCCGCATCCACCTGTCGGAGCTGGGGCACCCGGTGCTGGGCGACCGGGTGTACGCGCGCTACCGGGACGACATGCCTCCGGCGCCGCGGGTGATGCTGCACGCGCGCACGCTGGGCTTCGTCCACCCGACGCGCGACAACGGCGAGGTGGTGCACTACGAGGCGCCCATTCCAGAGGACATGATGGCCGTGGCGCGCCGGCTGGGCTTCGTCGGGGAGACGCTGCCGGCGTAGGCGGGGAGGCCGAGGTACCGCTGCGAAGCTGAAGCTCGCGGCCCCCTCACCGCGCTGCCGCGCGCCCTCACCCCCGCGGGGCGGGGGCAAGGGCTCCGACGCCAGCAGCACGAGCGTGAACCTGACAGCCCCCTGAGCCCTTGCCCCCGCTCCGCGGGGGTGAGGGCGCGCGGCAGCGCGGTGAGGGGGCCGCGCGAGTCCCCCCCCCCGCTCACTCCTTCTTGGCGCGCTTGCTGCGCTTCTCCTCGACGCGGCGGAAGCGCTTGCGCTCGTCGCGGTCGCCTCGCAGCGCGAAGCGCCCGGCGGTGCAGATGCGGCCGGCGGTGCGGTCGACCAGGGTCCACGCGGCGTTGCGCAGCCGGGTGTGGCGCTTGTCGGCCTCGGCGTCGGGGGAGGCCAGCTCGGGGAGGTGCTCGGCCAGCGTGACCATCTGGTCGAGGGCGGTCTTGCCCGCGGTGAAGCGCGCCAGGTTGGCGGCCCGCTCGGACCAGAACGCCGTCAGCTTGCGCACGTCGTCGTGGAGGTCGGCGACCCCGACGCCGAGCAGGAGCTGGGTGCACCACGCGCGCACGGCCTTGTCGTCGCGGTAGGCGTGGCGGATCGCCTCGATGGCGGTCTTCTGCGCGGCGCGCGCGGCGGCGTAGTTCTTCCGCTGGGTCGGGGTGAGGTTGGCGGTGGCCTCCTGCCGACGCTCCTGCTCGTCCTGGATGTCGGCGAGCCGGATGACGGAGCGCTCGAAGTCCGTGAGCTCCGAGGCGGTGAGGTCGTCCTCCGGGGTCATCGGGGTGGCGAGCAGCGTGGCGCGGTGCTGGCGCGCGGCGGTGACCAGGCGTCGGGCCCAGGCGATGTACGCGTCGACGTCGGTGCTGGGGCGGCGGATCTCCTCGGCCAGCAGCGACTCGGGCTTCGGGGTGCTGGAGCGCTCCCTCTTCGAGGCAGGGGCGGGTGTCTTCTTGGCTCGCACGGTCATCGCGGTGGACCTCTCCTGCAAAGGGTTCAGCACCGACGCTAACAGCCGGTGAGCGACCTCGGCAACGCACGGGAACAGGGACGAGGCGCTACGGGAACCGCGACGAGCATGTACGGGAGCCGAAACGAGAGCACGGGAAGGGGGACGAGAAGGTACGGGAGCGGGCTTCGAGAGCACGGGAGCGGGCTTCGAGGGTACGGGAGAGCAGTGCTTGCACCGGGTCGCGCTCCCGATGGACGATCGCCCCACGATGCACACGAAGGTTCGGCGGGGAGCGACGGAGCTGGAGGGCGGCGGCGCGGAGTTCGTGCTGTGGGCGCCGTCGCACGGCAACGTCCGGATCGAGCGGGTGGACGTGCGCGCGGAGGGCCTCTCCGCCCCGGTGCTCACCACCGAGCCGACCGAGGACGGCCACTGGGTCGCGCGGGGCAGGATCGTCGCCCCCAAGGTCTTCTACGACTACGAGGTGAACGCGCTGCACCTGCCCACCGGGAGGCGATTCACGCGGGTCATCAGCGATCCCTATGCGCGCGAGGTGCACCGCGATTTCCGCTCGGTGCTGACCACCGGGGAGCTCGCCCGCCCGGCGCCCTTCGTCCGCCCGGCGCTGCGCGACCTGCTCATCTACGAGCTTCACGTCTACAACTTCACCGCGGAGGACCCGTCGGTGCGCGGCGAGGTGCGCGGCACCTACGCGGGCGTCATCGCGAAGCTCCCGCACCTGCGCTCCCTCGGCGTCAACGCCATCGAGCTCATGCCCGTCTTCGACTACTCCGACCCGTGGCAGGTCGGCATCCGCTGGAACTACATCACGGCCTGCCACCTCTTCGCCCCGCACCGCGGCTACGCGGCCCACGAAGACGGCGCGCGCGGGGAGTTCATCCAGCTCGTCAACGCCTGCCACGAGGCGGGCATCGCGGTGATCGTCGACGCGGTCTTCAACCAGGTCTCCCGGCGCTTCTCCTACGCGCGCATCTATGACCCCACCGACGATCCTCGCGGGGCGGCGCCGGACTGCGGGAGCAACCCCCTGCTGGGCAACTTCGGCGGCACCGACCCCAACCCTGGCTCGGAGCCCTACCGCGACAAGGACTGGGGCGGCGTCGACCTGGACTACGCCCGCCCCGCGGCGATGGCCTTCGTGCGCGACGTGATCCGCGTGTGGTTCGACGAGCTGGGCATCGACGGGATGCGCTTCGACCACACCCTCGGCTTCTACCACTGGAAGGATCAGACCGTGGGCGCAGGCGCCGTGGCGGAGGCCACGAGGGAGATCGGCGGGGACGGCTGCTACCGCATCGCGGAGCACTTCTCCAACGACCAGAACGAGCTGGAGCTGCTGAAGGACTCGGCCTTCAACTCCATGTGGGCCAAGGGGTTCTACTACGCCGTGGACGACGCCCTGCACGACCGCGGGCTCGCGCACCTGGAGCACAGGATGAGCGTCCGGGCCCAAGGGTTTCCCGACGACAAGCCCCCGGTGGTCTTCCTCGACAACCACGACGACGAGCGCCTCTCCAACCGCGGGGCGAAGCCCTGGTGGCGCATCCAGACGCCGACCATCGCGCTGCTCACCCACCCCGGCGTGCCGATGCTCTACATGGGCTGCGAGTACGCCGAGGACGACCGCACCCGCTTCGCCTCGGGGCTGCCCAGGGAGCACAACCCGCTCGACTGGGCGCAGACCGAGGCCACCGCGCCGCTGCTGCGGCTGCACCGGGCGATGGGCTTCCTTCGGGAGCGGGTGCCGGCGCTGCGCTCCCCGGGGATGATCCCCATCTGGCGCCACGAGAAGGAGCGGGTGCTGATCTACGGGCGAGGCGAGCACGAGCCCGAGGTGATCGTGGCGCTCAACTTCAACGAGGAGCCGCAGTCGGTGCGGGTGCCCGCTCCGGGGGGCGACGGGGAGTGGCACGAGTTCCTGTTCAACCTGAAGTTCATGGCCCACGGCGGGGCGATGCAGTTTCACGGCAGCGACGGGGTCATCTACGACCGGGTGCTCGTCCCCGGCTCCTACGCCCACATCTATTGCCGCCAGCGCGTATGGAGCGATGCGGAGTGGGTCGAGCTCTTCGCGGTCGACCGCACCTGACGCCTCCAGCGCTGTCACCTGCTTGAAACGCCGTTGACGGAGGCGGGCGATCGCGTTCCTATCCGCGCCTCCCGCGCCGCAGGGCTCTCGCGGCGCACCACACGTGAGGGACGATGGTCAGCACACCGCTTGATCCAAACCGCGCCGAGTCGGTCTTTATCGACTTCAAGGGCGAGTACACCCAGGAGCAGGCCACGCTCGAAGCGAGCCGCTGCCTCTACTGCTCCGATGCTCCGTGCGTGAAGGCCTGCCCCACGCACATCGACATCCCGCAGTTCATCCGCAAGATCGCCACGGGCAACCTCAAGGGCTCCGCCCGAACCATCTTCGACGCCAACATCCTCGGGATGTCGTGCGCGAGGGTGTGCCCCGTGGAGACGCTCTGCGTGGGCGACTGCGTCTACAACCTCCTGCACGTCCCGCCGATCCAGATCGGCAAGCTCCAGCGCTACGCCACCGACCACGCCTACGCCGAGGGCTGGCGCTTCTTCGAGGCGGGCGCCGACACGGGCAAGACCGTGGCGCTCCTCGGCGCGGGGCCCGCGAGCCTTGCCTGCGCGCACGAGCTCCGCCGCCGCGGCCACGGCTGCACCGTCTACGAGAAGCGCCCGGTGGTGGGCGGCCTCAACAGCACCGGCGTGGCGCCGTACAAGATGAAGGCAGACCGCGCGGCCGACGAGGTCGACTGGGTGCTGGGCATCGGCGGCATCGACGTGGTCACCGGCGTCAGCGTCGGCGAGCAGGTGTCCTTCCAGGAGCTGGAGGCCCGTCACGACGCGGTGTTCCTGGGGATGGGCCTGGGGCCGGATACGCGGCTGCGGGTGCCGGGGGAAGATCTCCCCGGGGTGCGCGGCGCGGTGGACTTCATCGAGGAGATGAAGCTCACCCCGATGAGCCTCTCGGGCGTGAAGCACGCGGTGGTGATCGGCGGCGGCAACACCGCGCTCGACGCCGTGCGCGAGGCCAGGGGCCTGGGCGTCGGGCACGTGGTGATGCTCTACCGCGGCGACGAGGCGGCGATGAGCGGCTACGCGCACGAGTGGGCGGCGGCCAAGGTGGAGGGCGTGCGGGCCGAGTGGCGCGCGGTGGCCATCGGCTTCGAGGCGGGCGCCGACGGGCGCGTGTCGGGGGTGCTCTGCCAGCGGCTCGACGAGCGGCGGCACCCCATCGCGGGGGAGACGTTCACGATGCCGGCCGAGCTGGTGCTGGTGGCCATCGGGCAGTCGAAGCTCGCGGGGCTGGTGCAGTCGCTCGGGGGCATCGAGGTGCACCACGGGCGGGTGGTCACCGACGAGCGCGGCGCCACCGGGCGGAAGGGGTATTTCGCCGGCGGTGATTGCCGCAACGGCGGCATGGAGGTGGTCAACGCGGCGGCCGAGGGCAAGCTCGCGGCGACGGCCATTCACGAGTATCTGATGGGAGGTCTGTGATGCCTGATCTGAGTTCGAACACTGGCGGCATCCGCTCTCCCAACCCCTTCTGGCTGGCCTCGGCGCCTCCGGCCAACTCCGGCGGACAGGTGCAGCGGGCCTTCGACGCGGGCTGGGGCGGCGCGGTGTGGAAGACCCTGGGGCAGCCCATCCAGAACGTGTCGAGCCGCTTCGGCGCGCACAGCGTGAGCGGGGCGCGGGCCATCGGGTTCAACAACATCGAGCTGATCACCGACCGCTCGCTGGAGACCAACTTCCGCGAGATCTACGACACCAAGAAGAAGTACCCGAAGAACGCCGTGATCGTGTCGCTGATGGTGGAGACCCGCGAGGAGTGGCGGGACATCATCAAGCGCTCGGTGGACACCGGCGCCGACGGGCTGGAGCTCAACTTCGGGTGTCCGCACGGGATGTGCGAGCGCGGCATGGGCTCGGCGGTGGGGCAGGAGCCCAAGGTCAACCAGGAGATCACCTCCTGGGCGGTGGAGTACTCGAGCATCCCGGTGCTGGTGAAGCTCACGCCCAACGTGTCGGACATCCTCCCGCACGGCCTGGCGGCCAAGCGCGGCGGGGCGCACGGGGTCTCGCTCATCAACACCATCAAGAGCATCATCTCCGTGGACATCGACCGGATGGTGCCCAACCCGAGGGTCGACGGGATGAGCACCAACGGCGGGTACTGCGGTCAGGCGGTGAAGCCCATCGCGATGCACATGGTGGCGGCCCTCGCACGCGACGAGCGCTTCCGCCTTCCCATCAGCGGCATTGGCGGCATCTCCAACTGGCGAGACGCGGTGGAGTTCATCCTCCTGGGGTCGAGCTCGGTGCAGGTGTGCACCGAGGTGATGCTGCGCGGGTTTCGCGTGGTGGAGGACATGATCGAGGGCCTGGAGGAGTACATGCGCACGCACGGCTTCGCCAACCTCGACGCGATGATCGGCAAGGCGGTGCCGAAGTACTCGGAGTGGGGCGACCTCGACCTCAACTACGAGACGGTGGCGAAGATCGACCCGGCGCTCTGCATCGGCTGCAACAAGTGCATGATCGCGTGCGAGGACGGGGCGCACCAGTGCATCCACCCCGCCCCCGCGGGGTCGCGGGTGCCGGTGGTGGACGAGGCCGAGTGCGTGGGCTGCAACCTCTGCCAGATCGTGTGCCCGGTGGAGGGCTGCATCGACATGGCGCAGGTCGACAACGGCTTCACCCCCGCGAGCTGGAACCAGTTCGTCGAAGAGGGTCGCGTGCTCCGCCCGAAGAAGGGCGCGCACTGAGTGGGTTTCAGGTCGAGCGGAGGAGTTCATCGATGACGGCAAAGAACAAGGTCGTGCGCTGCGGGCTGATCCAATGCAGCAACCCCATCAATGACGAGAGCCGCCCGGTGGCGGAGATCCAGAGGGCGATGTACGAGAAGCACATCCCCTTCATCGAAGAGGCCGGCAAGAAGGGAGTGCAGATCCTGTGTCTGCAGGAGATCTTCAACGGCCCGTACTTCTGCCCGAGCCAGGACGCGCGCTGGTACGCGGCGGCGGAGCCCGTGCCGGGGCCGACCACCGAGGCCCTCTCGGCCTACGCGAAGAAGTACGAGATGGTGATCGTGGTCCCCATCTACGAGAAGGCGATGGCGGGGGTGTTCTACAACACCGCGGCGGTCATCGACGCGGACGGCTCGTACCTGGGCAAGTACCGCAAGCAGCACATCCCGCAGGTGTCGGGCTTCTGGGAGAAGTTCTTCTTCAAGCCCGGCAACGGGGGCTATCCCGTGTTCGAGACCCGCTACGCCAAGGTGGGGGTCTACATCTGTTATGACCGGCACTTCCCCGAGGGGGCGCGGTGCCTCGGGCTCAACGGCGCGGAGATCGTGTTCAACCCGTCGGCCACGGTGCAGGGCCTGTCGCAGTACCTCTGGAAGATCGAGCAGCCCGCGCACGCGGTGGCCAACGGGTACTTCGTCGGCGCCATCAACCGCGTCGGCACCGAAGCCCCCTGGAACATCGGGAAGTTCTACGGCAACAGCTACTTCGTGAACCCGCGCGGCGAGACCGTCGTGCAGGGCTCGGAGGACCACGACGAGCTCGTGGTGGCTGACCTCGACCTGAACATGATCGACCAGGTGCGGGCGACGTGGCAGTTCTTCCGCGACCGCCGCCCGGACGCCTACGACGAGATCGTCGAGCCGTAGGAGAGACTCCGTGACACCGTCGGCCCCCTCACCGCGCTGCCGCGCGCCCTCACCCCCGCGGGGCGGGGGCAAGGGCTCCGATGTCTTCTACGTGAGCGAAGGACTGAAGATGTCTCGGCCCCATCAGCTCCACCACAACCTTTCACCCACTCCAGCCCTTGCCCCCGCTCCGCGGGGGTGAGGGCGCGCGGCAGCGCGGTGAGGGGGCCCGTGAGCGCAGCACCCCCAATGCACATGAGCACGCCGACGAACATCGCATCACCCGCATGAAGGACCAGAGCCGATGACCACAACGTTGATTCGAGGCGGCACCGTGGTGACCGCCGAAGGTGAGTTTCGCGCGGACGTTCTCTGCTACGGCGACACCGTGCACTCCGTCGGGCCCAACCTGGAGGTGCCCTCCGGGGCGCTGGTCATCGACGCGGGCGGCGCCTACGTGATGCCCGGCGGCATCGATCCCCACACGCACATGGAGCTTCCCTTCATGGGCACCGTCGCGTCGGAGGACTTCTTCACCGGCACCAGCGCGGCGGCGGCGGGCGGCACCACGATGGTCATCGACTTCGTGATCCCGAGCCCCAAGGAGCGCATCCTCGACGCCTACAAGAAGTGGCGCGGCTGGGCCGAGAAGGCCGCCGCCGACTACTCGCTCCACGTGGCCATCACCTGGTGGGACGAGACCGTCCATGCCGACATGGAGACCCTCTGTAAAGAGTACGGGGTCAACAGCTTCAAGCACTTCATGGCCTACAAGGGCGCCATCATGGCGGACGACGAGGTGCTGGTGAACAGCTTCACCCGCGCCCGCGAGCTCGGCGCCCTCTGCACCGTCCACGCGGAGAACGGCGAGCTGGTCTATCGGCTCCAGAAGGAGCTTTACGACAAGGGCTTCCGCGGCCCCGAGGCGCACCCGATGTCCCGGCCTCCGGAGGTGGAGGGCGAGGCGGCCAACCGGGCCATCCGCATCGCGGAGGTGCTGGGCGTCCCTCTCTACCTGGTTCACACCTCGTGCATCGACGCGCTGGAGGCCGTGGCGAGGGCGCGCATGGAGGGCCAGCGGGTCTTCGGCGAGGTGCTGGCGCAGCACCTGGTGATCGACGACTCGGTGTACCGCAACCCCGACTGGAACGCCGCGGCCCACTACGTGATGAGCCCGCCGTTTCGGGCGAAGGAGCACCAGGAGGCCCTCTGGCGGGCGCTCCAGTCGGGTGTTCTCCAGACCACGGCGACGGACCACTGCTGCTTCTGCACGCCGCAGAAGCAGGCGGGCCTCGACGACTTCCGGAAGATCCCCAACGGTACCGGCGGGGTGGAAGACCGGATGGCGGTGCTCTGGCACCACGGGGTTCGCACCGGTCGGCTGACGCCGAGCGAGTTCGTGGCCGTGACGTCATCCAACACGGCGAAGATCTTCAACGTGTTTCCGCGCAAGGGCGCGGTGATCGCGGGCGCCGACGCCGACCTGGTGGTGTGGGACCCGGAGCGCACCCGCACCATCTCCGCGAAGACCCATCACCAGAACATCGACTTCAACATTTACGAGGGGATGGAGGTGGTGGGCGGCCCGGCGTACACGCTGAGCCGCGGGCGCGTGGTGTGGGCCGACGGCCAGCTTCGCACCGAGCGGGGCCAGGGGAAGTACATCGACCGGCCGTGCTTCCCGAGCTACTGGGAGAGCCAGAAGCGCCGCAACGAGCGGGCCGTGGGCACGCCGGTGGAGCGGGTGCTGCCCGCGAAGGCTCAGTAGATATCCATTCGAGAGATAGATAGTTCAAAGGAGAGACGATCGACCATGGAACTCAATTTCCCCGTTACCGGGTATGACTTCACGACGTATGTGCCGGCCCTCAACTGGGTGGGCGGTCAGTGGCTCGAGGCGAAGGAGAAGCACGGCGAGCTCGAGGTGATCAACCCGCGGCACGGCAAGGCCATGTCCCGGGTGGTGCTCTCCGGGGCCGCGGACGTCGACGCCGCCGTGCGCGCGGGCGAGAAGGCCTTCGCGACCTGGAAGGACTGGCCGCTGCGCGAGCGCGCCCACATCTTCTATCGGCTCCGCGACCTGATGGTGCAGAACATCGACGAGCTCTCGTGGCTGGTCTCTCACGAGAACGGCAAGGTCTTCCTCGAGGCGAAGGCCGAGGTCGAGAAGGCCATCGAGTGCATCGAGTACGGCTGCTCGCTGCCCAACCTCGCGTCGGGCAACCAGCTCGAGGTGAGCCGCGGCGTGGCCTGCGAGGTGGCCTACGAGCCCCTCGGGGTGGTGGCGGGCGTCACGCCCTTCAACTTCCCGTGCATGGTGCCGTTCTGGATGATCCCGCAGGCGCTGGTGGGCGGCAACGCGTTCATCCTGAAGCCGAGCGAGCAGGTGCCGCTCTCTTCGCTGCGCATCGCCGAGATGCTCAAGCTGGCGGGCCTGCCCGACGGGGTGTTCAACATCGTCCAGGGCGGCCGCGAGGTGGTCGAGGCGCTCTGCGACCATCCCCGCATCAAGGCCCTCGGCTTCGTCGGGTCCACCAAGGTGGCGAAGCTGGTCTACGGGAGGGCGTGCTCCACGGGCAAGCGCGCGCTCTGCCTGGGCGGCGCGAAGAACCACCTCTTCGTGGTGCCCGACGCGGACATGAACCTCACGGCGGAGAACGTGATGGCGTCGTTCACCGGCTGCGCGGGTCAGCGCTGCATGGCGGCGAGCGTGCTGCTGGCGGTGGGCGAGGTCGACCACATCATCGACGCCGTGGTGGAGCGCACCGCTCGGATGAAGCTGGGCACGGACATGGGCCCGGTGACGACCCGCGAGGCGGCCGAGCGCATCACGCGGTACATCGACCAGGCCGAGAAGATGGGCGCGAAGGTGCTCATCGACGGCCGCGGGCAGCGCGCCACCGACGGCGGCTACTGGGTCGGCCCGACGGTGCTCGACAACGTCTCCATGGAGATGCCCGCCGCGGCGGAGGAGATCTTCGGCCCGGTGCTGTCGATCGTGCGAGTGCCCAACATCGACAAGGCGCTCGAGGTCGAGAACGCCAACCCCTACGGCAACGCGGCCTCGGTCTATACGACCAGCGGCGACGTGGCGCGCCGGGTGATGGACCACGTCGAGGCCGGGATGTGCGGCGTCAACGTGGGCGTTCCCGTGCCGCGCGAGCCCTTCGGCTTCGGCGGCTGGAACGACTCGGCCTTCGGCCAGGGGAACCTCACCGGCTGGGACGGGTATCGGTTCTGGACCCGGCAGCGCAAGATCACCAGCAAGTGGTCACTCCAGAAGGACGCCACCTGGATGTCCTGAAGGGACATCGAAGGCCAACAATCCAATGATGGAATCAAAGGACATGATCGAGGCGTGCTTGAAGCACAGCCTCTACTCCTGGTCGGCGAACGGGAAGGTCAACCCGCTGCCGGTCGCGCGCGCCGAGGGCCTGTACCTCTATACCCCCGAGGGCAAGCGCATCCTCGACTTCAACAGCCAGCTCATGAGCGTCAACATCGGCCACGGTCACCCCAAGGTGATCAAGGCCATGAAGGACCAGCTCGACACGCTGATCTTCTCGTACCCCGGGACGGCCACGGAGGTGCGCGCCCGGCTGAGCCTCAAGCTCGCCGAGATCGTCCCCGGTGATCTCAACATGTTCTTCTATGCGCTGGGCGGCGCCGAGGCGAACGAGAACGCCATCCGCGCGGCGCGGCAGTACACCGGGCGCCACAAGATCCTGAGCCGCTATCGCAGCTACCACGGCGCGACCAACGCGACGCTGCAGCTCACCGGCGACCCGCGGCGCTGGGCCAACGAGCCCGGGATGCCGGGGGTGATCCGGGTGATGGACCCGCACCCGTATACGTACAGCTTCGGTGACGACGAGGAGGAGGTCGTGAAGAACAACCTCGCCTACCTCGAAGAGGTCATCATGTACGAGGGGCCGCAGACCATCGCGGCCATGATCATCGAGACCGTGACGGGCTCGAACGGCATCCTTCCGCCGCCGAAGGGCTACCTCCAGGGGCTGCGCGCGCTGCTCGACAAGCACGGCATCCTGCTGATCTGCGACGAGGTCATGTGCGGCTGGGGCCGCACGGGCAAGCTCTTCGCCTTCGAGCACGGCGGGATCATTCCCGACATCGTGACCATGGCGAAGGGATTGACCAGCAGCTACTTCCCGCTGGGCGTGGTGGCGATGCGCGACAAGATCGCGGCGCACTTCAAGGACAACGTGTTCTGGGGTGGGCTCACGTACAACGCGCACCCGGTGGGCCTCGCGACGGCGCTCGCGGTCATCGAGGTGCTGGAGGAGGAGAAGCTGGTCGAGAACAGCGCCCGCATGGGCGAGCTGATGCGCGGCCACATGGAGGCCCTGAAGGCGAAGCACCGGTCGGTGGGCGCCGTGCGCAACATCGGGCTCTTCGGCATCGTGGAGATCGTCAAGAACGCCAAGGGCGACCGCATCGCCCCGTACAACGGGTCTCACCCGGCGATGGGGGCGCTGTCGAAGTTCCTCCTCGACAACGGGCTGTTCACGATCTTCCGGTGGGACAACTTCATGTGCAACCCGCCGCTGACCATCGATGAGAAGACCTTGAAGGAGGCCTTCGAGATCATCGACCGCGGACTCGAGATCACCGACGCGGTCTTCGAGGGATAGCGCCCTCCCTCCTCCCTCCTCCCTCGCTCCTCCCTCGCCCCTACCGCCGCTCCCGTGAGCGGGAGGCCGAAGCTCGCCGACCTCGGCTTCCGCAACGAGACCGGCTGGAGCACCTCGAAGACGATGTGCTCGGACGCCTTCTCCTCCTCCTGCGGAGGCGGCGGCGCCTGCGGGCGGGTGCGCTTCTACTGACGGTTGACCGCGGATTCACCCGTAGCCTTCGGGGCGGTCGGTGAACAAATGATCACCGGAAATTTGCACGGGTCAGCCCGGCTGTAGGACAACGCGGGGGTCGCACGGCTGAGGGGCCATCGAGGTGCGACGAAACCCTGGAAGGAGCGTTTGATCCAATGAGCAAGACGGCTGAAGGCACGTTCATCTGGCGCGAGATCATGACCCCCGACGTGGCCGCCTCGAAGCGGTTCTACGGAGAGGTCTTCGGGTGGAAGTTCGATGACATGCCCATGGACGGGTTCACGTACACGATGATCAAGAACGGCGAGACCGGCGTCGGGGGGATGGCCTCGCTCGACATGATCCCCGGCGCGCCCCCGCACTGGATCGGCACCGTCTGCGTGGCCGACACCGACGCCTCCGCGAAGCTCGCGGTCGAGGCGGGGGCCAAGGTCATGATGCCCCCGGGTGACATCCCCGGGTACGGCCGCTTCGCGGTGATCGCCGACCCGCAGGGCGCGCCGTTGACGGTGATGCAGCCCTTCAGCAACGAGGGGGCGCGCGAGGGCATGCCGGGCCTCGGGGACTTCTGCTGGGAGCACCTCAACACCGCCGACATGGCCGGCTCGAAGGCCTTCTTCGGCAGGCTCTTCGGGTGGGAGGCGTCCTCGTCGCCCGCGGGCATGGACGTGTTCAGCGTCCACGGCAAGCAGGTGGTGTCGGTCACCCCGGCGCCCGCGGGCGCGCCGACCCACTGGCTCACCTACGTGGTCGTCGACCAGCTCGCGAGCGCCCGCGCCCGCGTCGTCGCCAACGGCGGCAAGGTCATGATGGAAGAGCACGCCGTGCCCACCATCGGGTCGTTCTCCGTGGTGACCGACAACGTCGGCGCCACGATCTGCCTCTTCCAGGGCCTCCGCGCGGCGTAGCGCTCAGCCCGTGTAGCTGACCCTCATCGTCTCGATGATGGTCTTCAAGAGCCGCTTCACCACCTCGGTGCTCGGGTCTCTCACCACCACGTATCCATCGCCCTCGTAGCTCTCGCTCTTGGGCGCGCCCACCGTCGGCAGGTTGGCCTCCACCACCCATTTGCCCACGGCCTCCCAGGTCTCGTGGATGCCCGTCACCGAGGCCACCCGACCGTGGCCCATCCCTCGGAGGAAGGCGCTCCCCACGGCGTATTTACGCTGCCATGGCCCATGGAACTCGCCGTCGACCACGGCGCTGATCCACGCGTCGTAGAGGTTGATGTCATTGGCGAGGCCGGTCATCAGGCTGATGTTGGCGCCGGGCGGGCGCTGCGCGATCTCGCCGATCACCAGGCTCTCATCGGGCCGCTGGAACCACTCCATGTGGGTCATTCCATCGTCGAGCCCCAGCGCCTTGATGGCGGCTCGGGACATGGCCCTCGCGCCGTCGTACTCCGCGCCGGAGATGTCCCTCGGGAGCAGGCAGGTCCATTGGATCCACGGGTTCTCGATGGCTTCGAGGCAGCTCGGGAGATAGTGGGAGATGGACTCTCCCCGGGGCGCCCCTCGGGTGCTGATGGTCTCGAAGCTGAACTCCCTCCCTCGGAGAAACTCCTCGGCGAGAACCGGGTTGGCGTCGCTCGCGCCCATGCCCTTCGCCGCGCGCAGCAGCTCTTCATAGGAGCCCACCCGATAGGTGGACTTGCCGCCCATGCCCGCCGGGGGCTTGAGCACCATGGGGAAACCCACCTCGTCGGCGAAGCCTCGCGCGTCGGGCTCTCCACGGAGGAGCCGGCTGCGGGCCACGGGCAGTCCAGCCGCACGGAGCGCGGCCTTCATCTTGGCCTTGTCGCGGAAGAGCTCGGCCACCTCCGGAGGCGTCCCAGGGACCTTGAAGTGCGCCCTCGCCTGGGCGAGCTGCACCATGATCGACTCGAGGATGCCGATGATGCGGTAGGGCTGACCGTGACGGCGTCGCAGCACCTCCGTGGCGTCGATGATGTCTCGCGCCGAGAGGGGATCGGTGACCCGCACGAAGTCGTCGTAGAGCCGGGCGTCGGCGCCGGAGGGGGGCGTGTGCCCGACGCCCAGCAGGCGCACGTCCGGGGCCCGCGCGGCGGCGCGCACGAAGCGCATGGTGACCTCGGCAGGGAAGGGCGCGACGAAGACGACGTTTCTCGGCATGGTGGTGTAGGTCGGGCGAGGATGGGGGAGGGGGCTCGCGCGGGTCAACGAGGACGAGAAACTCTCACGCGGTCGTAACGATCGGAGGTGATAGCTTCGCGGCATGCGCGTCGTCTTCCTGGCTCCGTCGTTTCCTCCCGAGATGATCCAGTACACCCGAGGGCTCGCGGAGGTGGGCGCCACCGTCTACGGGGTCGGCGACGCCGCGAGGGAGGCCCTGCCGAGAGAGGTGCGCCCGTACCTTCACGACTACCTCCAGGTGCCTCGGATCATGGACGAGGACGACGTCATCGAGCGCGTCACGGCGTGGATGCGAGGCAAGGAGGTAGACAGGGTGCTCGCCAACTGGGAGCCGCTGGTGATCCTGGCGGCGCGCATCCGCGAGCGCTGGGGGATGCCCGGGATGAGCACCGACGCGGTGCGGGGCTTCCGCGACAAGGAGCTGATGAAGGAGCGAGTGCGCGCCGCGGGGCTGAGGGTTCCGCGGTCGCGGCGGGTGCGCTCCGAGCGGGAGATCCGGGAGGCGGCGGAGTTCATCGGATATCCATTGATCCTGAAGCCCATCGCGGGGGCGGGGAGCGCGGACACCTATCGGGTAGGCGACAAGGCCGAGCTCGACCGGGTGATCCCGCTGATGCGAGGGGTGCAGGAGGCCAGCTGCGAGGAGTACGTCGAGGGCGAGGAGTTCACCTTCGACACGGTGTGCGTCGAGGGAAAGCCCGTCTACGAGAACATCGCGGCCTACCTCCCGAAGCCCATCGAGATGCGCTCCCTCGAGTGGATCAGCCCGGTGATCATCACCGTGAGGGACATGTACCAGCCGAGGCTCAACCCTGGCGTGGAGCTCGGCCGCAATGTGCTGGGCGCCCTGGGGATGGGCACCGGCTTCACGCACATGGAGTGGTTTCTCACGCCGAAGGGCGAGGCGGTCTTCGGCGAGATCGGGTGCCGCCCTGGCGGCGGGCACATCGTCGACCAGATGAACTACACCTCGGACATCGACCTGTTTCGCGAGTGGGCGCGCGTGGCGTGCTGGGGCGCCTTCGAGGCCCCCACGGAGCGGAAGTACAACGCCGGGATCATCTTCAAGCGCGCCCAGGGACAGGGGCGCATCACCCGCATCGAGGGCCTCGGCAACTGGCTTCGGGAGGCGGGGAAGTGGTGCGTCGAGGAGCAGCTCCTGCGGCCAGGGACACGGCGACGGGACTGGAAGCAGACGCTGCTCTCGGACGGCCACGTGATGGTGCGCCACCCCGACTGGGCCGAGGCGTACCGGCTGTCCTTCGCGGCCGCGACGGGCATCAAGATGTACGCGGAGTGATCGCTCAGTAGACCGCGTTGACGCTGTATCGGATGAGGCAGGCGTCCACGGCGCTGGCGCAGCGGAAGCCCAGGGTGTAGGTGCCCGCGCCGAGCTGGATCACGTCGCTGACCGAGGGCGTCGGGTTGGTCAGCACGAAGGCGCCGGAGGCCTGGCCGCTGGCGAAGAGGGTCCAGTCGGCGATGGTGAAGATGCCGACCTGGAAGAGCGCTGGCGACGAGGCCGTGAAGCGCACCGTGGCGGGCGCAGGCAGGGTGAAGAGGACGCCCGAGTAGCCCCCGGCGAGGGCGTAGGCCGTGGCGCCGCTGAAGATCACCTGAGCGCCGGGCTCGACGCACGACCCGGAGGAGCAGGTCAGCGGGAAGGGGCAGGTGCCGCAGGAGGTGCCGTAGCCGTCGAGGCCGCAGCTCCACCCGAGCTGCTCGCAGGTGCGCGCACCCGTCGAGCCGGAGCCGGGGCCGACGTCGACGCACCCGGCCAGAGAGAGCGAGAGGACGAAGGCGAAGACCGCTGGGCGCATGTCCGAAGGGTCGTACCGCGGATCGTTGGCGCAAGCCGTCCAAAGACCGATCGAGGGCCGCTATCATCGCGGCCGACATGAGCTCGCTCGTTCGACTCGAACCGGGACAGACCTTCGCCAGGGACTTCGAGGTGCTGAGGCCCCTGGCCGAAGGGGGCATGGGCGCCGTGTACGTGGCGCGGCAGCGCAGCACCGGGCACGAGCGGGCGCTCAAGATCATGCACCCGCAGCTGGTGGCCGACCCGGCGTTCAGGGCGAAGTTCGAGCAGGAGGCCTGCGTCGGCGCGAGGATCGACTCGGACCACGTGGTGCAGGTGGTCGCCGCAGGCGTCGACGAGCCCACCTCAACCCCGTGGATCGCCATGGAGCTGCTGCGCGGAGAGAGCCTCGAGGCGTGGGTGAAGCGCCGCTCGCCCGTCGCCCCCGACGCCGTGAAGGAGCTCTTCGAGCAGCTCCGTCACGGGCTGGCGGCGGCGCACGCGAGGTCGATCGTGCACCGCGACCTCAAGCCCGAGAACATCTTCATCGCCGAGTCGCGCTCGCCGAAGGTGCCCTTCACCCTGAAGGTGCTCGACTTCGGCATCGCGCGCATCGTGCGGGAGAACCAGACCGTCGCGACGGTCACCACCGCCATCGGCTCGCCGCTCTGGATGGCTCCGGAGCAGGCCTCCGCGGGCGCCCACATCCGCGCGGCCACGGACGTCTGGGCGCTCGGGCTGATCGCGTTCTATGTGTTCACCGGCAAGAGCTACTGGCTGCGCGCCAACGACGCCGGGGGCGTCAACCTCCAGGCGCTGCTGGTCGAGGTGATGGTCGATCCCATCGCCCCGCCGAGCGCGAGGGCCTCGGCCCTGGGGTGCCCGCGGATGTTTCCGAGCGGCTTCGACGGGTGGTTCGCCCGCTGTGTGGCGCGCGACCCGGAGCAGCGCTTTCGAGAGGCGGGCGAGTGCCTCGACGAGCTGCTGAAGCTCCTCACGCTGCAGCGCACGGTGATGATGGAGGCCGTCCCTCAGCCCCCGCCGAGGGCCGAGCCGCAGCCCGAGCCGCAGCCCCAGCGCACCGTCGCGATGACGATGCCCTTCACCTCGCTCCCTCCGCAGCCTCCTCCGCAGCCTCCTCCGCAGCGCACTCCGCAGCCTCCTCCGCCAGCGCGCTCGTCGATGGCGGACATGGCGGTCCCTGGCGTGCTGGGCGTGCTGCTGCTGATCGCGGGCGGGGTGTACTTCTCCCGCAGCCGACCGACGGAGCCGCAGTCGAGCGCCGACGCGGGCGTCGAGGTCGCGCAGGCGGGCGCCGCGTTCGCGCCATCGGCGGATCCACCGCCGAGCGACCCGGGCGCCTACCTGGGAGAGCCCCGGGTGCCGATCTACCGGACGCCCAACCGGCCCGACCCCCGAGGGGGGAGGTTCTCGCTCGCGGAGGCCACCGCGGGTCTGTCGGGTTCAGGCCCGCTGCGCGCCATCATCGAGGTGCCGCCGCACGGGGAGTTTCAGTGCACCCTCTTCGAGCGGACGGCGCCCAACACGGTGGCCAATTTCGTCGGCCTCGCCAGGGGGCTCAGGGACTTCTGGGACCCGGTCCACGGCCGCTGGACCCGGGCGCCCTTCTACGCCAACACCATCTTCCACCGGGTGATCCCGAACTTCATGATCCAGGGCGGCGACTTCCTCCGCTCGGGCTCCGGGGGCGTCGGCTACGAGATCGCCGACGAGAACGTCGCCCCCCACGACCGCGCGGGACTGCTCTGCATGGCCAACCACGGCCCCAACACCAACGGGGGGCAGTTCTTCATCACCCAGGGCCCGAAGGCCCACCTCGACGGCAGCTACTCGATCTTCGGTGCGTGCAGCCCCACCAGCATCGTCAACGAGATCGCCTCGGTGCGCCGCGACCACAACGACCGACCGACCGTGCCGGTCATCATCCGCCGCGTCACCATCACCCGCTGAGCGCTCCGCTCACCTCACCACCAGCGCCGCAGCGCCTCGGCCAACGGCCCCGCGAGGCGCGCCACCTTCGCCTCGCCAATACGCATCTCGGTAAACGGATCGAAGGGGTCGGCCACCAGGTCGCGTCGCACCTCCATGCAGAGGGTGCGGCCCGGCCACGCGGTGGCGTGATCCCACGCGAGGGTGCTCGGGTGCAGCGGGTAGGTCTCGCCCTCGCCCACGGTCACGCCCGCGGCCGCCATCCCGCTTCGCAGCGAGTCGGCCACCGCGCCCGGGAGGTGGGAGACGCCGCCGAGGTCGCGGCCGATCAGGTCGATCTCCGGGCGCAGCGGCCACGTGGGCTCCACCTCGGGCTGATACGCCCGGCGCAGGCTGCTCACGATGTGCTCGTCGACCTGCACGTCGACGTCGCGAGGCGCGTAGGTGTGGAGCATCAGCATCGCGCCCGAGGGCATGGTCGCCGCGACGGCCGAGCGCACCGCTCCGACGTAGGCCTCGTAGCGCGCTCGCAGCAGGGCGCGGTCGGCGGGGGCCGTGACCCAGGGCATCAGCCCGGGGGTGACCTTACCGGCCTTGAAGTCCTCGGCGGAGGCGTCGATGCGGCGGTTGCAGTCCATGAAGGTGCGGGGGATGCGGCAGCGAAGGAGCACCACCGAGCGCGAAGGATCGAGGGCGAGGAAGCGCCGCGCCGTGGCGAGCGCGAGCTCCGGGGCGCCCGCGTCGGTGTTCACATGGAAGAAGTCCGAGAGCCCGTCGGGCAGCGGGCTCTCCATCCGTGAGGCCACCCGGGTGAAGTCCGCGGTGCGCGTCGCCCCGTGGGGGATCTCGATGAGCAGGTCGGGCGCCGCTCCCTCGGGGGCCCGGTCGCCGCGGAGGAGCTCGACGTCGACGACGTCGGCGATGGAAGAAGCGATGGGGCTCGAAGGGGTCATGGCGCGAGGGAGGGTAGCGCAGCCGCCGCGCGGCGGGATCAGCTCTCTTCCACGGAGAACACCGTGTCGCGCAGCCCGTGGCGGGGCGCGTAGCCGAGGGCGTCGCGGGCGCGTCGGTCGTCGACCATGCAGACGTATCGGATGTGGTCGAGCTCCGGCGCGGGGAAGCTGGAGAGCCGGTAGCGGAAGAGCTCGGAGAGCATCGAGCGGGCGGCCCCGTGGGGGATCGGCAGCCGCGGGCGGCCGAGCATCTTCAGGATGCGGGAGAGGGGCACGGGCTCGGGGCCGGCGAGGTTGAAGATGCCCCGGGCGCCGGGGCGCAGCGCCATCACCACGGCGCGGGCGACGTCGTCGAAGTGGATCACCTGGATCATCGGGTCGAAGCCCATGAGCGTCGGCGCCACCGGGAGGCGGAGGTAGTTGCTGGGGGCGTTCTTCACGGCGCCGAGGATGTGCGTCGGGCGGAGGATCACCGTCTCGCAGCTCGGGTGCCTCCAGAAGAAGCTCTGGGCGAGCATGTCGACCTCGATGAGGTCTCGGATCTCGCTGAAATCCTGGCTCCCCAGGAGGGGCGACTCCTCCGCGAGGAACTGCGGGTTGTCGGGCCTCGGGCCGTACACGCTGGCGCTGGAGAGCACCACCAGCTTCTTCACCCCGAACTGCGCCATGGACTCCAGCATCTTGCCGAAGCCCACGACGTTCCAGGAGTGGTGGTCGTTGGCCGAGGCGCGAGGGTCGTGCATCACCCCGAGGTGCACCACCGCCCTCACGTTGCCCGCGCGAAACACGTCGCGCATCTTCTTGCGCCGCAGGTCGATGCGAAGGTGGGTGACGTCCTTCGGCCGGTCGGGAAACTCCCTCCGGTCGACGCCGATCACCCGCACCATCCGGTGCAGCAATCGCACGACCCGCTTGCCCAGGCGCCCCACCACGCCGGTGACCACCACGGACTCGTCGCTGCCGATCGCCGCGGACAGCACCTCCGGCTCTTCCGCCTCGCTCATCGCTCGGCTCCTGCGTCGTCGAGGGCCTCGATCAGCAGGGGAAGCTCCCGGTCGAGGTCGTTGGGCCAGTGCGGCGCGAAGCGAAGCAGCCCGTCGGGGCACGAGGTGACCACGCCCCGGGCCGCGAGGGCCCTGGACCACCAGGGCGCGTCGCGCGCGTCGCCCGCAGGAGGCCGCACCCCGAGGATGCACGAGCGCTGCTCGGCGCTCGCTCCCCGGAGGCTGTGGAAGCCGCGGTCGACGAGCTCCCGCTCCAGCGCGTCGAGGTAGCCGTTGACGTGGCGGTGGATGTTGCCGATCCCGAGGGAGCCGAGCAGGTCGACGCTGGCCTCCAGGGCGGCGCAGCCCACCGCGCTGAAGGCGCCGCCCTCGACCAGCCCCGCGTCGGCGCGGAAGGGGCGGTCGTAGCGCAGCAGCTCCGGGCCGTTGAGCAGGAAGGAGAAGGCGTCCTGGTGGGAGAGCCAGCCCGCGAGGTGGGGGCGCATGGACCTGGAGAGCGCGCCGCGGAGGTAGAGCATCCCGGCGCCCTCCAGGCCCATCAGCCACTTGTGGCCGCCGCTCGCGAGGGCGTCGATGCCGTCGGCCTCCACGTCGATGGGGACCGATCCGCAGGCCTGGATGGCGTCGACGAAGAGCACTCCGCCGACGGCGCGCACCCGGTCGGAGATGGCCCTCAGCGGCATCCGCAGCCCGCTCTGGAACTGCACCGCGCTCACCGCCGCGAGCCTCAAGCCCCGGGCGCAGACGGCGTCGACCTCCTCGAGGAAGCGGGTCGGGTCGGTGCGGGCGAGGTCGGCGTCGATCCACGAGAGCTCGAGGCCGTAGAGCTCGGCGGCGCGCTGCCAGGGCGTGACGTTGGCGGGAAACTCCGTGAGGAAGCACAGCACCCGGTCGCCCTTCTCGAAGGGGAACCCCATGGCGACGTGGGTGACCCCGAGGGAGGTGTTGGGCACCAGGGCGACCTCGCCGGGCTGGGCGTTGAGGAGCGCTCCGAGCTTCGCCCTCAGCCGGTCGCGCTGGTCGATGGTGGCGCCGAAGGCCCCGGCGCCGCGGCGGGCGTAGTCGCCGAGCAGCCCGATGACGGCCCGGCGGGCGACGAGCGAGGGGGGCGAGATGGCGGCGTGGGCGAGGTACGCGCGGGCCTCGAGGTCGGGGAAGAGCGAGCGGTCGCCGAGGCGCGGTGAGAGGGGGGCGAAGGTCATGGGCGGTGCGCGGGACGGTACCAGAGGTTCCGCGGCTGGCATCGCCCTGGCCGATGGGGTAACCGATAGCCCTTCCAAGCCATGAACCCATTCGACACGCTTCGGGCGCTCTACGCCACGCGACCGGTGATCCTCGCCCCGATGGAGGACGTCACCGACGTGGTCTTCCGCCGGCTCTGCCGCTCGGTGGGCGCGCACTTCTGCGTCACCGAGTTCGTCAACGTGGAGGGCCTGCTACGGGGCTGTCGCACCGCGAAGCGCAAGGTGCAGATCGCCGCCGACGACACGCCCACGGTGATCCAGATCTACGGCAGCGACCCCTTGCGGCTCGCGGAGGCGGCGACCGTGGCGGAGCGCGCCGAGCCCACGGCCATCGACATCAACTGCGGCTGCTGGGTGCCCAAGATCGCCGGCCGGGGCGCCGGGGCGGGCTGGCTGCGCGACCCTGGCGCGATGGTCTCCATGGCGAAGATGGTGGTCGAGCGCGTGGCGCTGCCGGTGACGGTGAAGACCCGCATCGGGTACGGGCCCGAGAGCGACATGCCCATCGTCGACCTCGCCCGTCGGCTCGAAGACGCCGGGGTGCAGGCGCTCACGGTGCACTGCCGCACCGCGCAGATGGGCCACTCCGGCGCGGCCGACTGGGACTGGGCCCGCAAGGCCCGCGAGGCGGTGTCCATCCCCGTGGTGGTCAACGGCGACATCAAGTGCGCCGACGACGCCCGGCGCGCGCTGGCCGAGACGGGATGCGAGGGCGTGATGGTGGGTCGCCGCGCCATCGAGCACCCGTGGATCTTCCGCGAGGCCCGCACCCTCCTCGACGACGGCGTGGAGTGCGCCCCACCCACCTGGGACGAGCGCATCGACCTCTGCATCGAGCACCTCGCGGCCAACGTCGCCGAGCGGGGCGAGCGCCACGGGGTGGCGGTCACCCGCCGGCACCTCACCGGCTACCTCAAGGGCATCCCCGGGGCGGCCACGCTGCGCCAGCGGCTGGTGGTGACCGACACCATGGCCGCGTGCGTCGAGCTGCTGGAGGAGTCGCGGCAGCGCCGGGCGGCGGCGCGCTCGCACGACATGGAGGCCTCGCTGTGAGCATCGAAGCGATCACCAGGGACTACGCGGCGCACGTCGCGGGGCTGCAGCGCTCCTATGAGAAGGCCCTCGCCGAGAGCGGCTTCGACGCGGTGGTGGTGCACGGGGGCGCGGCCCGGAGGCGCAGCGACTTCGACGACCAGTGGTGGCCGCTGAGGGCGACGCCGCACTTCCAGCACTGGGTGGCGCTGCGAGAGCCGGGCGCCGCGCTGGTGGTGAGGGCGGGACGCCGGCCGACGCTCTTGCGGGTGACCGCGGTGGACTACTGGGAGCACGCCAACGCCCCGGAGAGCGAGCACTTCGTCGAGCACTTCGAGCAGGTGGCGCTGGCCGCGGCCGACGACGCGAAGGCGCACGTGCCGGGCGGCCGGGTGGCCTTCGTCGGCGACGAGGCGGCCATCGCGGCGCGCTGGGGCATCGAGGCGGTCAACCCGCCAGGGCTGGTGGCGGCGCTCGACGCGCTCAGGGTTTACAAGACCGCGTATGAGCAGGGGTGCCTCCGGGAGGCCAACCGGCGCGCGGCGCACGGCCACTCGGCGCTGCGACGGGCCTTCTTCGAGGGGGCCTCGTCGGAGCTGGAGCTGCACCTCGCCTACCTCGCGGTCACCCAGCAGGACGACCCCGAGACGCCCTACAAGAACATCGTGGCCTACGACGGCAACGCGGCCACGCTGCACCACGTGGCCTACGCGCGGCGGCGGCCGGGGGAGGGCGGCCCGAGGACGCTGCTGCTCGACGCGGGGGCGACCTGCCTGGGGTACTGCTCGGACATCACCCGCACCTGGGTGCGCGACGGGGGCGACGCGACGTCGGCGGTGTTCCGGGGGCTGGTGGAGGGCGTCGAGGCGCTGCAGCAGCGGCTCTGCGCCGCGGTGGCGGTGGGGATGCCCTACGAGGCCCTTCACGACCGGGCGCACGACGAGGTGGGCGCGCTGCTCTCGGCGACGGGGGTGGTGAAGTGCTCCGCGGACGAGGCGGTGTCGTCGGGCATCACCCGGGCGTTCTTCCCCCACGGCCTGGGCCACTCGCTGGGGCTGCAGTGCCACGACGTGGGCTGCGCCGTGGTGAAGCCGAGGGCGGACAACCCCTTCCTCCGCAACACCAGCGTCATCGAGGGCGGGCAGGTCTTCACCATCGAGCCGGGGCTGTACTTCATCGACGCGCTGCTGCGCCCGCTGCGCGAGGGCGAAGGCTCGGCTCGGGTCGACTGGGCGCTGGTCGACGCGCTGGCGCCCTTCGGCGGCATCCGCATCGAGGACGACGTGGTGGTGCGCGGGGCGATCGGGGGAGGGGCGACGGAGATCGACAACCTGACCCGCGCGGTGCTCCCGGAGGGCGGCGGCGCGGCATAGCCCCGCGCGACGCTGGAACACTTCCCCGTCTCGACGTAGCCTCCCGTCCCACGATGAAGAAGACCCGATGGTGGGCGCTGCTGGTCCTGGTGCTGGCAGCAATCTGGATGTCCCCGCTCGCCGCGCTCGCGCAGCAGACCGGAGGCAGCTTCGGCGGCTCGCGCTGGGGCTCTGGCAGCTCCGGCTCGTCGGGCTCGCGGCCCTCGTCGTCGGGCTCGTCGTGGTCTCGGCCCTCGTCGTCGGGCTCGTCGTGGTCTCGGCCCTCGTCGCCGTCCTACGGCGGGGGAACTTCCTATGGGGGCGGCTCCTACGGGGGCACCTCCTACGGCTCTCGCACCGGCGGCGGCGGCGGCGGCCTCGGGGCCTTCTGCTGCATCGCGTTCTTCGTGCTCATCATCGTGGTGATCGTGGTGGTCGCCCAGAAGAAGAGCGGCGGCGGCCGCGCGATGGCGCCGTACTACCCCCCCGCGGGTGGTCCGATGCCGATGCCCCCGGGGGGGATGGACACCTTCTCCGTCGGCGTGCTGGCGATCGCCTTCGACTCCCGGGCGAGGGCGCAGATCCAGGCCGGCATCGCGCAGATCGCCGAGCGCAGCAACATGGGCGGCAACGGCCTGCCCAACGCCGCGCGAGAGACCGCGCAGCTCCTCTCCCAGTACCTCGACGCCGCGTACATGACACAGCACGCGCTGAGCGAGGGCATCGCCATGCAGACGGCGCAGCAGTACTTCGACGCCGCGGTGAGCGACGCCCGGGGGCGCTTCATCGTCGAGACCATGCGCAACGACGCGGGCGGGGTGCGCAAGGTCGAGGGACCGAAGGTCACCGCCAGGGCCGAGGAGGGCGGAGGCTTCGTGGTCGTCACCATCGTGGTGGGGCGCCGCGGAGGCTTCTTCGGGTTCCAGCCCCCGACCAGCCGGCCGATCCTGGCGCAGGACCTCCAGACCATCCTCCAGGGCGACGCCAACCTCAACGCCATGGAGGTCATCTGGCAGCCGAGCGACGCCAACGACGTGATGTCCTCGGCGGAGATGGCCCAGGTCTTCAAGGAGCTTCGGCCCATCGACCCCGACCAGCGCGTGCCCCGTCGGGCCTGCGCCTACTGCAAGAGCGTCTTCGCTGCCGAGCTGCCCGCCTGCCCCAACTGCGGAGCGCCCGCCAACGGGTGACCGCCGCCGCCGCGTCGTTGCTACCCATCACCACATGGGATATTCGACGCGGACCATGGCTCCTGTCCGCGCATCCTCCTGGCTCGCCTCGACCCTCCTCCTCGCGCTCGGCTGCTCGAGCGAGGTCGCCAATCCGAACCCCGTAGACGCAGGCGCCGACGCCCCCGCGGTCGATGCCCCCGCGGTCGATGTTCCGGTCGATGCGGGCCGCCCGATGCGCAGCCCGCAGGCCATCTTCGGGGCCTGCGACAGCGCCGCCGAGTGCCGCGACGGCATGATCTGCCGCCGCGCCGCCGACACGGGCCTCCCCGGGGGGCAGTGCAACCGCGAGTGCACCCGCGACGACGAGTGCGTGCTCTTCCTGCCGGGCGGCAAGCCCATCGACGGCTTCTGCCAGGCGGCCGACCGCGAGGGCCGCCGCTACTGCGCCCGCGTCTGCGCCAACGGCATCGACTGCGAGCGCGACGGCTACACCTGCCAGGGCATCAACGCCGGCACCATCAACGCCGTCAACATCTGCATCCCGGTCTGCACCGCCACGAGCTGCATCGACGGCACCGTGTGCGACCACGAGTCGGGCCGCTGCCGCCCCGCCGGCGCCCCCGCCCCGACGGGCCGCACCCTCGGCCAGTCGTGCGTCGCCAACACCGACCCCGCGATGACTCCCGCCACCGTGTGCCAGTCGGGCCTCTGCAACCCTCAGGTGACCCGGGACTCCACCGGCGCGCCCTTCCAGACCGGCAACAACGGCGGCTTCTGCGTGAGCCGCTGCATCCTCCCGCAGGGCTACAACTCCTCCAACATCTGGACGGACATGGAGCTGCCGCGCAGCAACTGCCCCGCCAACGGCATCTGCTTCATCAGCCGCACCTTCGCCGAAGGCGACCTCGGCACCTGCGTGCAGTCGTGCACCGAGGACAGCGACTGCCGGGTGAGCGAGGGCTACGCCTGCCGCAAGACCTTCCGCGTCACGGCCACCCGCACCCGAACCTTCGCCAACGGCTTCTGCGAGCCCTTCGACTGCGCCGCCACCGGCGCCCGCGCCTGCCCGACGGGCTACACCTGCCGCCGCAGCATGAGCGGCACCACGGTGGTGGGCGATTGCGTCCCGAGCACTTGAGTGTGAACATCCTTCGCATCCCTTCACCGCCCCACCGCCATCCCCCGAGGAGCACCATGAAGACTCTCGCGTTCGCCTTCGCGCTTTCCACCCTCGCCCTCGCCGGATGCGGCGACAGCAGCAGCACCGGGGTGACTCCGGCGCCCGCGACGGGTACGGATGCGGGCACCGTGGTGGCGGACACGGGCGTCGTCGCGACTCCCGATGCAGGCGTGACCCCCCCGGCCGAGACCTACCCCGCGGGCCCCTACGGCTCTCGCGTGGGCGCCCTCTTCCGCCCCTTCACCCTCACCGCGTGCAACCGTGAGGGCGCCGAGGCCCAGTGGAGCTTCGACGGCCCCGACTTCTTCACCAGCCAGCTCACGCTGATCTCCATCTCCGCCGCGTGGTGCGTCCCCTGCCAGCGCGAGTCGGCCCAGATGGAGGCCGAGCTCGTGGCGCGCTACGCCGGCCGGGGCGTGCGCATCGTGCAGCTCCTGGTGCAGAACGTCGACCGCTCGGCCATCTCCGCGCCCACCTGCCGCGCCTGGGCCACGCGCTACGGCCTCAGCTTCCCCGAGCTGATGGACCCGATGTTCATCACCCAGCCCTTCGTGCCCAACACGGCCTTCCCGGGCAACATCATCGTCGACCGCTGCGGCCGCATCCGCTGGCGCGAGTACGGCAGCGAGAACGGCCTCACCTCGATGCGCACCGCCATCGACGAAGTGCTCGCAGATCCGCGCTACCCGGCCTGCCCGACCGAGTAATCTCCGCGCACCACCGTGCGTCCTCGCTCCGTCGCCCTCGCGCTCCTCTCCGTCACGCTCTCCGCCACGCTCCCGAGCACGGCCCTCTCCCAGGGGCTCGTCGCGCGGCTGCCTGGCCTCGGTCCGACGGCGTTCACGATCACCAACACCAGCCTGCTGCGGTACCGCGGGTCGAACTTCGACCAGAACCTCCACGACGACCACTTCGGCTCGTTCACCGAGCGCCTCGACCTCGCGGCCACCTCCGCGCCCTGGCGGCTGTACCTGCGCGTCGACGGCTTCTCGCCCTTCAACCACGACAGGTCGTGCACCGAGGACGAGGTCTCGCTCTGCTATCTCCGCTCCAACTACCGCCCGGGCAGCTCGGACAGCACCCGCTTCGCGGCCTCCGATCGCTTCCTGCTGCGCTCGCTCCCAGAGCGCCTCTCGCCGATGCCCGAGCGCCTCTCGCTGCGCTACCAGCGAGGGGACATCACCGCCGAGGTCGGGGACTTCTACCAGGTCTTCGGCCGCGGCCTCTCGCTGGCCTTCCGCAAGGTCGACCCCATCGGGCTCGACACCACCCTGCGCGGCGGCCGACTGGAGATCGACCGGGGGCGGCTCACCGCGCGCGCCTTCGCGGGCTACAGCAACCCGCAGAACCTCGACCCCATCTCCCTCTCCATCTTCGACGACCCGTCCGACCTGCTCGCCGGGGGATCGCTCTCCGCCAGGGTCGGCGCCGACGAGGACATCGAGCTCTCGGGCCACGTGGTGCACACCAGCTTCGAGCTCCTCGCCGACCAGCGTCGCCAGGACGACGTCGACATCGGGGGGTGGCGGGTGGAGCTGCCCTCGCTCCTCGACGGCGCCCTCTCGCTCTACGGCGAGATGAACATCCTGCGCCGCGCCTCCCGCACCGGCCGCGCCTCGCAGGACGACAGCCTCCCCCCGTCGCGCACCACCAACGGCCGCGGCATCTACGTGGCCGCGCAGCTCAACCGCGGTCGCTTCACCGTGCTGGCCGAGTGGAAGGACTACACCCACTACCTGCTGGCGCCGACGGAGGCGTCCAACAGCGCGCCCCGCGACGTGGCGAGGGTGTACAGCTCCGCCCCCTCGCTGGAGCGCGACGACCAGCGCATCTTCACCAACGCCAACACCCGCGGGGGGAGGGTGCGCGTGGACTACACCGTCGCCCCGTCGCCGTGGATCTTCACCCTCAACTCGGTGATGTACGGCTGGGCCGAGACCGCGGACAGCCTGGGCAACGAGCTCGACCCGTGGGACCCGTCGCACGGGCTCATCACCTCGCACACCTACCTCGCGGTGCGCCGTCGGTCGCGCCCGGTGGCGAGGCCCTCGGCGGCGCCCGCGGCGGGTGATCCCAGCGCGCCCGCGAGGGGAGGCGGGACCCCGGCCGCGGCGGGCAGCGCGGGGGGCGTGGTGCCGGGCGCGGCGGGCCTCGGGGGAGCGAGCGTGACGCGCGTGGCGCGAGGGGACTTCAACCTGGTCGCGAGCGTGGGGTATCGCCGGGAGTTCTACGCGGGCTCCGATCGGTCGTCGGGCGCGCTGCCGCCGCAGTGGCAGGCGGGCGACCTGAAGCACGAGAGCCTCCAGGCGGACTTCGACATCGCGCTGCCGGTGGGCGCCAACGACTCCATCGAGCTGCGGGTCGACCACCGCTTCGAGCGCAACTACACCGCCGACCGGCTCACGGGCTTCGACCTCGACCAGCTCACCACGGGCGCCCGAGGGGGCGTCGCGCTGTCGTGGTCGCACGGGCTGCCGCTGGTGGTGAGCGCGTCGCTGCGCTGGGACAACACCACGCGCCCGATCGGGCAGCGGGGCCTCGGCGATCAGTCGCTGGGCCTGGTGAGCACGGGCCTCCCGCTGCTGCCGGTGCTCTTCCCCTCGATGGAGGTGCGGTGGAACTTCACCCTCAGCAACTTCATCCGGGTCTTCGGCGGCATGACCCCGGGCGGCCGGGTGTGCTCCGGGGGCGTGTGCCGCGACGTCCCGCTGTTTCAGGGCGCCGTGGCGGAGCTGGTGCTGAGAATCTGAGCGGGAGAACCGAAGAGGGTCGATGAGTCACAAGCACGAGAGCGATCACAGGCACGACCACAAGCACGGCCTCGACGACGAGGACATCGAGGCGCTCGACGGGTCCATCTTCGGGGAGGGGCAGCCCTGCTTCGGGTGCTCGCCGAGCAACCCCGTGGGCATGAAGCTCAAGCCCGTGCGGGTGGGCCGCGAGGTGACCGTGAGGTACACCGCTCCGCCGGAATTCCAGGGCCCCGCGGGGGTGATGCACGGCGGCCTGGTGACCACGCTGGCCGATGAGCTCGCGGGCTGGGTGGTCATCGGGGTGCGAAAGCAGTTCGGGTTCACCGGGGCCATCGAGGCGCGGCTGCTGAAGCCCGTGCGCATCGGCGTCGAGGTGCTGGGGCACGCGAAGATCGTGAGCGAGAACTCCCGGATGCTGAAGATCGACGTGCGCCTCCACCAGTCGGGCGAGGAGGTGTACCGGGGGATGTTCTCCTTCGTGATCCTCGATGAGGCCGGCACCGAGCGGGTCATGGGGATGCAGCTCCCGGAGGCGTGGAGGCGCTTCGCCCGGCCGAAGGTGGTGTGAGCGCTCTGTCGTAGAGGCCGCCCGATCGAGGCCACCGGGCACTACGCTGTAGGGAGACCAAAGGGTCGTCGAGCGCTCGTCGCCCCTTCACATCACCCATGAGCACGCCCTCCACCCCATCGCTCTCCCACGCCGACGCCGCGCGCCTGTGGATGAGCTCGCGGGACAACCCCATGGTGGTCACCGCGGTGCTGCCCCTCGACGCACCGCTCGACCTCGCCACGCTGCGCGCCCTCCTCGACGAGCGCCTCGCCGTGCGCCCCCGCTTCCGCGCCCTCATCGACCTCCCGCGCCTCCCATGGAACCGCCCCCGCTGGCGCGAAGACCCTGCCTTCTCCATCGAGCGCCACGTGGAGCGCATCGCCCTCCCTCCCGGCTCCACCGAGGCCGACATCGCCCGCGCGGTGTCCGAGCTCGCGAGCCTCCCGATCTCCCTCGATCGCCCCCCATGGCGCGCCTGGATCATCGATGGCGCTGGTTCCGCCTCGGTGCTGGTGGTGCGGGTTCACCACGCCATCGCCGACGGCATGGCCCTGCTGGGCGTCCTCTTCTCGGTGAGCGACGAGGGCGCCGGGACGCAGCCTCCATCCCCATCCCCGCTGCCTCCGCGGCCGAGGGCCTCGCTGCCCCCGGCCTCCGAGCTCCTCCGCGGCGCCGCGACCCTGGCCCACCTGCTGACGCAGCGCTCCGACACCTCCGGGCTCCTCTCGGGAAGCCTCTGCCCTCGAAAGCTGGTGGCGTGGTCGCGCCCGGTCGCCCTGGAGCCCGTGCGCCGCGCCGCGCACGCCGCCGACGCGCACGTCAACGACGTGATCCTCGCGGCCCTCGCGGGGGCCCTGCGAAGCGCCCTGGGCCCCGGTCGGGCGCGCCGCACGAGGGGCGTCCACGCGCTGGTGCCGGTCGCGCTCTCCCACGCCCCTGGCGACCTGGGCAACCAGTTCGCTTCGGTCTTCGTCGAGCTCCCGCTGCACGCCGACTCCCCGGTGGAGCGGCTCTCCCGGGTGCGCGAGTCCGCCCGCCTCGCTCGCGAGGCCGCCGGGCTCTCCCTCGGCCGCACCCTCGTCGACCTCCTCGGAACCCTCGGCGGCGTCGCCCACCAGGCCGGCGTCCGGCTGCTCTCCCGCAAGGCCTCCCTCGTCGCCAGCAACGTCCCTGGTCCTCCGGTGCCGCTGCACCTGGGCGGTCGCGCGATCACCGCGCTGCGCTTCGCCGCGCCGTCTCCGGGCTCCATCGCCCTCTCGGCCAGCGTGGCCAGCTACGCGGGCGAGCTCTCGCTGACCCTCCTCGCCGACGCGCACCTCCGCGTTGCTCCCGACGTCCTGGCGAGCCTCTTCGTCGACGAGCTCGACGGCCTCGTCTCCCTCCTCGCACCCGAACAGGAACCCTCCTGATGGCCTCACGACTCCTCCCTGCGGCCGACCAGCTCGCCCGGCTCTCGCTCCGGGCGCGCGGGCTCGCGAGCAGCACCGTGCGGGTGCGAGGCCTCGACCTCCACGTCTACGATGGCGCGGGGCGCGGCAGGCTCCCCACCGTCGTGATGCTCCACGGCCTCGGGGCGGGCGGGGCGTCCTTCGGTCCGATGGTCACCGCGCTGCGGCCCCATGTGCGGAGGGTGATCCTCCCCGAGCTTCCGGGGCACGGCTTCAGCGCGCGCCCGGCGGACGGCGGAGACATCACCGCCGACCTCCTCCTCGACGCCATCTCCGACGCGCTCGACGGCCTGCTCGACGAGCCCGCGATCGTGCTCGGCAACTCCCTGGGCGGCGCCGTCGCCCTCGGCTACGCGCTGCGCCGGCCGGAGCGGGTGCGCGGCCTGATGCTGGTCTCCCCCGCCGGGGCGAAGATGGAGGCGGACGAGTGGCGCGAGCTGGTCTCGGCCTTCGACCTCACCACGACCGCCGAGGCGAGGCGCTTCCTCGAGCGCGTGTACCACCGGCCGCCGTGGTTCCTGGCGCTCTTCGCCCATGAGTTTCCCGACGTGCTGAAGAAGCCCGCGGTGCGGCAGATTCTCGCGAGCGTCACGCCCGAGCACTCGCCCACGCCCGACGAGCTCGCGCTCCTGTCGATGCCCATCCTGCTGCTGTGGGGGCGCTCCGAGCGGCTGCTGCCCGCCTCGGCGCTGGCGTGGTTTCGCCAGCACCTGCCGCCGCAGACGGTCATCGAGGAGCCCGCGGGCTTCGGCCACGCCCCGCAGCTGGAGCAGCCCGGACTCCTCGCCGCGCGCGTCGTGGCCTTCGCCCGGGAGTGCGCAGGGTCGGGCGGGGTCTCGACGCGGTAGCCACGCATGGGGCGCCCGGAGCGTGCGCGCGCTCGGGGATCAATCGAGGTTGGCCGCGCGGCGGGTCTTGAAGTCCCATGTGCGGCGGCCAAAGGGCGGGACGACCGTGACGACGAGCGTGGCGGTGTCGTCGTGACGCCTGTACTGGATGCTGCGCATCGGCCCGGCCGAGCCCGCCGGTCGGGTCGAGCGGAGAAAACGCGGGACGAGCTCATCGAGGCTGTCGGGGTAGTGCCCGTGCTCGGCGCGGTACGCGTCGACCGCCGGGATGATCTGCGCCTCGTTGCGCAGAGCGATCGCGGGGTCGGGTTGCGGAACAGCGAGCGCGATGAGCGCGCCCGCGAGCACGACCGCACCCTCGATGGCCACCTTCCGCGCGCGAGCTCGTCGCCCCCGCGCGAGGTGGATCGCCGTCAGCGGGACCCCGACGACCAGCACGCAGCACGCGGCGAAGACGCCACCCGCCGGGCCCACGCACGCGCTCGATAGCACCACCAGCGCGCCGAGGACGGCGGCGCCCACCGGAAGCGCGCGGGCCACTGGCACAGGCGCCTGGAGGGTGGGCTCGCGGTAGGGGCCGTGGGGCACCGCCATGGGACGACGATGCGCGCCTCGGGTGGGGCTGTCGAGGGACGCCGACGTCCGCGATGGGTACTGTCGGTGACCAATGGGTCTCTACCGATGTCTCCTCGTCGGGCTCGTGATGACCGCGTGCTCTCGTCGCGCCCCGACCGGGGGGACGCCGCTGGCCGCAGCTCCGACCCCGCAGCCGATCGCGCAGCCCGCACCGCCGCCCGCTCCGATGAACGCGCCCTCTGCGCCCGAGGTCACGGCCGTCGTGCGAGACGCGTCGTCGCCGTCTCCTGGCGCGTGCGTCTTCGTGGGAGGCACCGCCGGCTGCACCCGCTGCATCGTGCGCTCGTGCCGCGTCTCGCTCGCGGCGTGCTGCGCGAGTGACCGCTGCCGCGCCGAACTCCCGGGGCTCGGCGCATGCCTCACCAACAACCCCGGCAACGAGAGCGCCCTGACGGGCTGCTGGGACATGTTCAACGCTCAGGGCGGCACGGCCGCGCAGCCCACGCTGCGCGAGTGCATGGAGCAGGGCCCTTGCGGCATCTGCGAGGTGCCGCGCTAGGGCTTACGGGCCGCCGCCCGCGTGAGGGTCGTTGCGATAGACTGCCGCGCCGTGATCGCCGCCCGCTTCCTCCTCGCGCTCGCGCTCGCGCTCGCGGGCTGCGCCAACGCTCCTGCTCCCGCGCCGCAGACCGCCACCGCCAGGCACCGCCGCCGTCGCCGTCGACGCCCGCCTCCCTCGTCGGCGCAGTGCGACGCCCTGCGCGCGGAGTCGCAGGCCACCGTCGCTCGGGCGCTGGGGCGGCGATCGGCGGCGACCTGGCCGGTGCTGGCCTCGCTGGACTGGTGCTCGCCGACGCCGGGCGGCGGGGCCTGGGCGCTGCGCGTCGATGCGCTCTCGGTGGAGCGTGACCCCGACACCCGCGCGGAGCTTCTCCAGGGGACCTTCTCGCTGGTGCACTCGACCCCGTCGGGAGAGCGCAGCGCGGCGCGACCCTGGAGCGAGGGGATCACCGGGCCGGAGGGCAACCTGGTGTGCGCGGTGGGGGACGAGTGCGTGGCGATCGAGGCCCCGTCGCTCTTCGACCACGACGGCGACGGGGAGCCCGAGGTGTTCGTCCGGGTGACGACCGAGCGGCGCGGCGGCCCGAGCACCTTCCACGGGCGGGTGTGGACCTTCCGTGACGGCGCGGTGGACGTCTACGCCCCGTCGCGGGAGTGGATGGTCGCCGCGGTGCGCGACGTCGATGGCGACGGGCGCCCCGACCTGCTCACGCATGGGCACTACGTGACCGAGGCGCCGGGTCCGTGCGGGGAGGCGCCGCACTCGGCGGTGGGTCCGCTGCTGGCCGCGCACGCGCTGCCCGACGGGCGCTTCAGCTTGACGGACGAGGCCGCGAGGCGCGCCGACCGGGAGCGGTGCCCCGCGGCGACGGGCGACCTGGCGGGCGTGGTGGTGACGACGCCCGGGGGCGGGGTCGACGCGGCGGGCACCTTCGAGCGGGTGGTGTGCGCCCGGCTGTGGGGCGCGAGCGCGGCGGCGGTGAGCGAGCGGGTGAGGGCGCGCGCGAGGGCGCTGCGGGCGGGCGGGAGGCACTGCGCGGCGAGGGCGCCGAGCGACGTCGACGTGCTGCTGGAGTGGGCGCAGCAGACGCCACCGGTGGATCTGCGAGGGGAGTGAGGAGGGGGAGAGGGCGAGGCCGACGACCGATGACGTAGCGGTCGCTCCGGTCCGTCTCCTTCTGCGGACCAATGGACGACGTTCACCCCACGGAGCGTCGTCGCCGTCGCGCCAGCACCCACCCGAGGCCCCATAGCGCGCTCCCGATGGGCCACGATCGCGTGCCCACGACGCCGCATCCGCAGCCCGATGGGTCGATCGCCATCGGGCTCGTCGCCTCGCCGTCGAGGATCGCCCGGCCCGCGTCGTCGGGCGTCGCGTCGCGCGCGGAGACGCACCGTCCCCCGCGGCACACCTCGTCTTCGAGGCACAGCCGCGCGCCGCTCGGAGAGGCGCAGCGGTCGACGCACTCGCCGCGCTCGCAGCGCGACCCTTCCGGGCACGTCACGTCGAGGCAGTCCTCGTCGACGCAGCGTCCGTCCGTCAGGCAGCGCAGTCCCACGCTGCACGGGTGGCACTGGCAGCCCGCGACGCACTGGCCCGCGGTGGGCAGCTCCGGGTGGTCCTCGCACACCTCGCTGCGGTCGCAGACCACGCCCTCGCAAGGATCGACGCAGCGCCCCGCCCGGCATCGCTGCCCGCGAGGACAGGTCACCCCGTCGCAGGCGTCGACGCACTCGCCCCGCTGACATTGCGCGCCCTGTGGACACGCGACGTCGAGACACGCCGACTCGACGCAGGTCCCTCTCGGCGAGCACACGCGCCCGGTGGCGCACCCGGCCCCCTGCCCGCAGCGCTCGCGGCACAGCCCCTGGTCGCACGCCTGAGCCCCCGGGCAGAGGCCGTCGCCCTCGTCGGTGTGGCCGTCGCAGTCGTTGTCGAGCCCGTTGCATCGGCGCGCTCGCGGGCGCGTGATCTGCGTGCAGGTCGTGCCGGGCCCCACGCAGGTCGTGACGCCCTGGGCGCACATGCCGTGCTGTCCCGGGACGGCGCACGGTGTACCGCCCCCGCTGCACGCGGGACCCCACCCGCCGCTGCCGCGAATCTGGAACCTGTAGAGCCCCGGCTCGCCGCCGGGCACGTTGCTGGTGGTGCACGCCGCGGTGATCGCCGCGGAGCGCGACATCGGGAGGGCGACGAAGTTCATCCGGTTGCCCGCATCGAAGCCCACCTGAGCGGGCGTGCCGGGCATTCCCTCGGCGCCCACACCGGCCGCCCACTCGCAGCGGTTGTAGCGAAACTCGATGTCCGGGTCGGGGCCCCTGGTGCAGCTGTTCGACGTCGACAGGATCATCTGGAAGTCGTTGCGCAGCCCGTCGCTCGCCCCGTGGCGCTGGACGTTGTGCCAGGTCACCACCAGCCGGTTGAACTCGATGTGGTAGCAGATGGCGTTGTCCGAGGGCTGACCGCCGCGGCTGGTGTCCACGTCGGCCCACCAGGGCGCGATCATCGGCTGACCCGCGACCGGATAGGCCACGGGGTTGGGCGACGACAGCGGCGCCGCGAAGGTGATGTTGCCGTTGGCGTTGACGTAGAAGCCGTCGTAGCGCCGACCGAAGAAGCGGAGGCCGTCCGGAAAGGCCTGATGGATGTCGACGGGCACCGGCGTCGCGGCCGTGCCGGGTTGGGCTCCTGCGTAGGAGCCGTTGTCGCTGGCGTGGAGGCAGTGGGTGGGGATGCCGTAGCCGGTCGGTCCGCCGAAGCCCGTGAGCAACGGGACCGCGCCGGCCCTCGGCGCGAAGCAGGTGACGATCGCGAGCGCGAGGGCGCGCGACAAGCGCCGCTCAGGCGCGCTTGCCGAAGAGGGCTTCGGCGAGGCCCACCGGGCGCAGCACCGTGTCGAACCACCAGATGGCGCCCACCAGCAGGTTGCGCTTGTCGCCGAAGAACTTCGGCGGATTGCCCTTCACCGCGTGGCCGATGCCCTGGAGCGTCCAGCCCGCGGCGAACATGCTCAGCCCCACTGGGGGAATGATCATCGCGGGCAGCGAGGCCATGATCATCGGGATGCCCACGAGGTGCGTCGCCTCGCAGATCGGGTCGTCGTGGTACTCGCGGTAGTCCTTGAGCAGCGTCTGCCACTCGTCGTTGAGCAGTGCCATCGGGAGCTCGCTCTCAGGTCTTGGGGGTGCTGGGGGTGCTGGGGGCCGCGGGCGCCGCGGGGGCGCTGCTCGATCCGCTGTCGCCGCTGCTGCTGGGGGTGCTGGGGGCGCTCGTCCCGCTCTCGCCGCCGGTCGCGCCCGGGGTGGCGGCGGGGGTGCCGCCGACCTTCGACCCGGTGGAGCCGTCGGCCTTCTTGTTGGAGCCGCCGCTGTAGAGGTCGGCGTACCAGCCGGAGCCCTTCAGGATGAAGTTGGCCGAGTTGATGAGCCGTCGCACCGCCTCGGCCCCGCACGAAGGACACACCTTGATCGGGTCATCAGACATGCGCTGCACCTGCTCGAAGGCGTGGTTGCAGGCGCTGCACTGGTAGGAGTACGTGGGCATAGGACGCGACGGGTAATCCCGCAGCGCGCGACCGTCAACCGTTCTGGCGTCGCGCCTTGGCCGCCGTGAGGGCCGCCTCGAGCTCGGCCTCCTCGCTGGCCTCGGTGTGCGCGGCCTCTTCGGTCACGGCGCTCACCCGCACGTTGGTGGTCCCCTGGGCGGTCGCGGCCACCGGCGGGGAGACGCCCATCTTGCGCTTCAGCTCGTCGAGGGCCATGTCGGCGCCCTTGGAGACCTCGAGGTCCTTGAAGCGCTGAGAGAGCGCGTCGCCGGAGTACTGCTCGGCCACCTCGGTCTGCGCGTCGGCCTCGGCCTCCATCTGCACGATCTTCTCCTCCATGCGGTTGAAGGTGTCGAAGGCGCTGTCGTTGGAGAGCCCCTGCATCGTCTCGTGGATGGCCTTCTGCGCCTCCGCCCTCTTCTTGCGCGCGACGAGGACGTTCTTCTTGCGCTTGGCCTCCTCGATCTTGTTGTTGAGCGTCTTCAGGGCGGTCTTGAGCTGCTCGACCGCGGTCTTCTGCTTCTGCCACTGGCGCTCGAACTCCGCCGAGAGGCTCTCGTGCTCCCGCTGCCGGAGCAGCGCCTCCTTGGCGAGGCCGTCGTCGCCCGCGCGCACCGCCATCATGGCCTTGCGCTCCCACTCCTCCGCCGTGGCCTTCTCGGTCTCGAACTGCTTGGCCAGGCGTTTCTCGTCCGCGATGGACAGCGCGACCTGCTTCTTCGCCTCCCCGAGCTGGGTGTTCATCTCCAGGATGACCTGGTTGAGCATCTTCTCCGGGTCCTCACTCTTGGAGATGAGGTCGTTGAGGTTGCTCTTGATCAGCGAGGCCAGTCTGCCGAAGATTCCCATAGGACTATTTGGTTCCCTGTTCGCTGTCTCGATTGGGGGGAAACGCGCAGTCGGGGTGTTTCAGCCCCGGAGCGAGGCGACGTGCTGCGACGCCGCGATGCCAAGGTCGTCGACCACCGCCTGGAACTCGTTGGGGTCGAGGTTGTCGAGCGGCAGCGCCGCCGTGAGGTAGATGCCGTCGTCCTGCAGGCAGAACGCGCTGTGCAGCAGCCCTGATCCATTGAGCCGGAGGAGGTTCTCGAAGAGGGCCTCGCGGTCGGGCGTGCCGGGCTCCGGGGCGTCGAGCACCCGCAGCCGGAACACCACCACCGGCGACTCGACCTTGATGGCCAGGTTGTGCAGCCCGGATGCGTCGTCGGTCACGACGAAGAGACCGCCCCCGAGGTCCTGGTACGGGATCCCGAACTCACCGAGGAATCTCTCCACATCCCGTTCAGTCCGCATGGTGGCGCGGGAGCCTAGCAGGCGAGGTGGCGAGGTACTAGTGCCTCATCGCCGAGCGCGGAGGGATCACTCCCGGACGTAGGTTCCGACGAGGGAGCCGGAGGCGAGCACGTGGCCTCGCATGGCCCTCACCAGCTCGTCGCGGGTGGGCGACTCGTCGAGCTCGAGCGCCGCGTCGAGCGCGAACACCTGGAAGTAGTAGTGGTGCACCCCGTGCCCGGGCGGAGGCATCGGGCCCATGTAGCCCGTGTCGTGGCCGCTGTTGCTGCCCTGGTGCGCGGCCGGGACGCCAGGCACCGTGGCGGACTTGCCGACGCCCTCGGGGAGCGAGTGCACCATCGCCGGGAGCCCGTGCACCAGCCAGTGGACGAAGGGCGTCGGGAAGGGGGCGTCGGGGTCTTCGCAGAGCACCGCCACCGAGCGGGTGCGGTCGGGCACCCTCGACCACGACAGCGCCGGGGACACGTCGCTGCCGTCGCCCGCGTAGCGCCGGGGGATCGACCCGCCCTCCACGAAGGCCGTGCTGGTCACCTCGATGCTCGCCCCCGCCGTGAGCTCAGGGCGGTGCACCGCGACCTTCTCGTGCCCCGCCCGGATGGGGCGGATCGCCTTGCCGAACTCGCGCTTCACCGTGTCGACGATGCCCATGACGTCACCTCCGCTCCTTCGCCGTGCGCTCCTTCGCGCGCAGGAAACGCGATGCCAGAAGCATTCCGTTGGGGCGCTGCCGTTGGGGCGGAGGCGCACGGCGTGGCAGGTCGGTAACAGTCGTGGCGAAAGCGGCCGGGCTACAGCGCCCAGAGCGCCAGCATGATGGCGAGCTGAGAGAGGGCCACGCCCGCGAGCGCCGCGGTGAGCAGGTCGAGGTAGGTGCGCTCCAGGCCGATGGAGCGCAGCAGCGAGCGCTCGTCGCCCGCGTGCAGGATGATCCGATCGGCGGCGGTGCCTCCCACGGCGGCCATGGTGGAGTCCATGCGGTACGAGCTGGCGGCCTTGGGGTCCTCGATGCGCCTGCAGGGGCCGAGCACGTAGAGCGACTCGCCGGGGTCGAGCACGCTCTGCTCGACGGTCCAGCGGAGGTGCCCGGCGCTGGGGTTGAGCGTGCCGATGGGGCTCTGGGCCAGGGTTCTCGCGAGCTCGACGGAGCTGCCCTGCTTGTAGGTCTTCACCGTCGAGCGGAGGTCGACCTCGGCGTGCGAGGGATCGATCAGCCCGCTGCCGCTCGCGTCGCTCACCGGGATGAGGGCGGGCCAGTACTTCCTGGCCACGAGCTGGGTCACCTGCTGCTTGCCGACGGCGACGGTCTCCTCGACGCGCACCTCCACCCAGGCGTGCGGCCTCGCGTCGAGCACCCCCGCCGCCGGGGCGCCGTCGTCACGGACGCTCACCGCCAGCTCGACCACCCCGCCTCTCGCGTCCCTCAGCGGAACCGTCTGGGCTTCCCTCACCGGCGCCATCGCCCGCTCGAGGTTCTGTCGGCGGTGGCGTACGGCGAGGGCGAAGAGCGCCGCGGTCGCGCACGCCAGCAGCCCGAACACATATCCGGGGCGCCCTCGAGAGGCCGCGCTGCCGGTCGCGGCGGTCCAGACGACGACGCCCTGGGCGAGGGCCAGGACGAGGGTGAGCGCCACGATGCCGACGACCATGGGCCACGCCTTGAAGGCGGGGACCGGGCCCGCGCGGCGGAGGAGCGCGTCGGCCAGCGGGCGGGCGCGCAGCACGTACCAGAGGTAGGCCAGCGCCACGAGGATCGCCGCGGCTCCGGCCGCGAGGCGGCCTGCGACGAGGCTGGCGTGCGCGTCGATGCGAGGCTGCGCGGTGCCGTCGCCGGTGGTGATGGTGAGGGGGGTGCTGCCGCAGCCGGTGAGGTGGGCGCCGTCGGGGTCGACGCAGCCCTCGACGAAGACGGTCTCGCCGCTGGCGACGCAGTGGGCGAGCAGCCGACCGCCGTAGGGGACGTCGGCGAGCACCGTGCGAAACCACGCCTCCTGAGCGGCCGGAGCCACCAGCGGGGCGTAGGGGTCGAGGTCGACGGGCTCGTGGACGCGGATGCCCAGCGGGGGCCGATCGAGGGCGCGGACGTCCGGGGACTGACCGAGGAGCGTGGCACCGGCGGAGCGGGTCCAGGTCGCGTCGAGTTTCCAGCCGCCGTTCTTGCCCGAGACGTAGTGCTCGTGCTGCACCACGCAGAGGGGAGGCTCATCGCCGCTGTTCGCCCGGATCGGGGCCGAGACCCGGACCACCGCGCCGCTCGACGGGAGCCGCAGCCGGTAGAGCGCCGAGCGGGGGTCGAGCACCTCGCGCAGCCCGTTCGAGCAGGCGACCACGGCGCCTCCGCAGAACACCAGGGCGATGGCCAGGACGAAGGTCGTGATCAGCGCCCGGCCAGCGAAGCCGGAGTTGCGCTGACCGAGCAGGAAGCGTGACCCGAAGCCGGTGCGAGCCATAGGTCCCGATGATGGCACAGGCTCAGGGAGCGGGTGACGGCGGGGTCGCGGCGGCCTCGTGGCGCAGCGCCCAGGCCTCGTAGGCGGGCACCCCCAGCGCCGCGAAGGACGGCAGGATCACCTCGTCGAGGCGCCGATAGAACGCCGGGGCGAAGCGCCACCGGGAGGCGACCCCGAGCGCGAGGGCGGCTTCGTCCTCGGGCACCTCCGGCGCGGCCGGGAGCTCGCCTCCGTCGGGGCGCAGGCACCCGGCGTCGGCGCGGTCGTAGTGGGCGAAGGCGAAGGCGAGGTCGGCCCCGAGCCACTCGCGCTCGTCGTCGGTGAGCGTCGGAAAGACCAGGCGCGCGAGGGCCCACCCGAAGCGGTCGTGCATGACCTCGTCGCGCAGCAGCGTGTCGAGCACCGAGCTCACGCAAGGGTCGGTGGCGCCATCGCGGAGCACGCCGAGCAGCCCCACGGAGGCGGCCTCACCGACGCAGAACATGGACGCCGTCCAGCGGGCGACGAAGAGGTGCGCGGGGAGCTGGTCGTCGACGAGGCGCAGGTGCGCCGGGTCGAGCGTGGCCTCGTCGTAGCCGCCGAAGGCCTCCGCGACGCGGGCGCACAGCTCCGTGTGGCGGGCCTCGTCCTGGAGGAGCTGCGAGGCCGCGGAGCTTACCTCCAGGGGTAATCCCGCCTCCGGGAAGCGCGCGATGAGCTCACCGAAGACGACCATCGAGCGGTACTCGGCCTCGACGCGGGCGGCCCACCCCGCGCGCACGCGCTCTCGCAGGGCGTCGGGGGTGCGCGAGGGGTCGAGGAGGTTCCAGGGGGGTACGGGGCGGGGGCCGTCGAGCATCCGCCGGTGCATCGAGCGGAAGAGCCTCTCGTCGGTGCCGAGCGGGACGCGCCGACGCATGGAGCGGGTCAGCCGTTGCCGGGCGGCGGAGGCGGCCGGCGCGGGGGCATCGGGCGGTTGATCGTCGGCGGCATCGGCGGGTTGATGGGCGGCGGGATGGTCCCGACGTCGGGCGAGGGCGCGGGGACGTCCACCGTGGGCGGCGGCGGCGGAGGAGGAGGAGGAGGATTGGGCGGCGGGTCGGCCGGTCGGTTGACCGTGGGCTCGACGGGGCGGTTGACCACGGGGTCGGGCGCGTGGGTGCAGGCCGCGGTCGCAACGGCGGCGCCCGCGATCGCAACGAGGCGGACGCGCAGTCGGGCGAGGCGATCGGGGTCGAGCGGGGTGGCCATCGGGTGAACGGTACACCGAGGTGACGCGGAGGGTACAACCACAGAGGTCCGTGGTCGGCGCTACGGGCTGTCTGCGAAGGCCGGGGCGATCGGCTGGGTGCTCTCCCGGCCGCGGATCGACTCCAGGTCGCCGATGAGGTCGGCGGCTCCATAGAGCCCGATGCCGTAGAGGTTCTGGTCGCCGCGGTTGCGCAAGAGGGTGCCGCGGGCGGCGTTCACCAGCAGGCCGAAGCGCTCGCTGACGGAGACCTCGTTCTCGACGAGCTGCGTGTCGCCGCGCGATCGGTTGAGGTGCACCCCGTCGGCCATGGTGACGCTGCCGCTCGAGGTGAGCAGCGTGCCCGCGCGGGTCTCGGCGATGCCGTTGCACTGGACGATCCCTGCGCTCGCGCCCGGGGTGACGACGATGCCGCCGAAGGCGTTGGCCACGAGGAGGCACTCGCCGATGAGCGGGGCGCTGGCGTTGGCGCCGAGGAGCACACCCCCGCCCGCGTTGGCCGCGATGAGCGCGCCTCGGAGGGTCACCGTGGCGTTGAGCCCCTGGGCGAGCACCCCGACGCGGGCGTTGCCTGCGACGAGGGTTCCAGACCCTTGGAGGGCGGGGTCGGTGATGTCGCCGTCGAGGGTGACCGTGGCCCCGGGGCCCACCACGAGGCCGTCGCCGGCCTGGCCGCTGGTGACCTCGGCGAGGCGGGTGTTCGCGAGGGAGGCGCGGCGCACGTCGACCGTGTGGCGCCCTTCGACGTAGAGGCCCGCGACGCCGTTGCCGTGGCTCACGAGGCCGTCGAGGCAGTCGCGCGGCCCAGGGGTGGGAGCGGCGCCGAAGCAGGAGGCGCGGCCGCCGGTGAGGTCGGCGTCGCCGAGGAGCACCACGCCGTGGCGGGCGTTTGCGGTGACGAGGCCGCGGGTGAGCTGGACGTGCGAGGCCTCGACGCGGAGGCCCTGCTGGGCGCCGTCGCGGAGGATGACGTCGTCGAGGGTGGCGCTGGCGTCGGCGCGGAGATGGACGCCGTAGCGCGCGGCGCGGCGGACGGTGAGGCGGGTGGCGGAGAGGGTTCCGCCGGTGAGGCGGAGGGCGTCGTGGCCGTGGTCGAGGGCGACGTCGCGGAGGGTGACCGAGGCGTCGGTGGCGTCGAGGAGGATGGACGCCTCGGCAGCGGGCGAGTCGCCGGGGTGGCGCAGCGTGAGCGAGGCGGCGGAGAAGCGGGCGGACGCGCGGACGACGAGGCCCGCGCCATCGGGGGAGAGGGTGAGCGTCGTGGCGGTGGCCCCGGCGCCGACGAGGGTGAGCTCGGCCGGGAGGGCGAGCGAGGGAGCGAGGGCGTGGTCGCCGCGGGAGAAGACGAGGGTGCGGGCGGTGGGCGCGGCGGCGAGGGCCTCGGCGAGGGAGGAGTAGGGGCGGTCGGGGGTTCCGTCGCCGCCGGGGGCGACGCCGGAGCGGATGTAGCGCACCGGGGCGGGGAGCGCGGTGGCGTCGGGCCAGTCGGAGGCGATGACATCGGGCGAGGCGCCCAGGCGGACGCAGGCGAAGGCGTCGGGCGAGGCGCCGGTGCGCAGCGGGGCCTCATCGGGCGACGGGCAGGTGGGGGCCGCGCGGGTGCGGGTGGCGAGGGCGCGGCGGATGAAGACCATCGGGGCGTCGGGAGCGGGCGCGTCGGGAGCGGGCGCGCGGGCGTCGACGGTGGAGGCGTCGGGGACGGCAGTGGGCGAGGGCGACGAGCAGGCGCCGAGGAGGAGCAGCGGGAGGAGGGCGAGGGCGCGGGTCATCGGATCAGTTGGGCGAGAGGGGCAGGCGCACGGCGGGGAGGGCGTCGTCGGCGCAGATGGCGTCGCGGCGATTACCGGAGAGGGTAATCGAGTCGAGGGTGATGGCGGCCGATCCGTTGGTGTTGTTGAGCGACGCGGCGCAGTCCGAGTGGCGGGTGACGACGCCGCGGCGGAGGGTCGTCGCGCCGAGGGAGGCGAGGCCGATCTCGGCGGAGGGGGCGCCGTCGAGGGTGACGTCGGTGGCGGTGAAGGTGCAGCGAGGACCGGTATAGAGACTGTACGAGCCGAAGACGTTGAAGGGGGCAGCGAAGGTGATCGGGTCGTAGTCGATGAGCCAACGGCGGGCGCCGCGCACGAAGAGGCCGTCGATCGCAACGGACGACGGGCCATCGAGCACCGGGCCCAGCAGGATGCGCAACGCAGCGATGTTGGCGGCGGGCAACAGCCCGGCGCGGACGGCGTTCGCCAGCAGCACCTCGGTCGGAAACCCAAAGTCCGCGGCGACGACGGCGATGCTGGGCTGCTGATCGACGCTCACCCTCCGGCCGGTCATGGCCCCGGCGACCCCGGTACCGACGCCGAAGGAGGGATACCGTTCGAGCGGTCGTGCGTTGCGCACGATGACGTCTTCCAGGGTCACGAGCGCGCGCGGGTCGACAGGCCTCCCGAGGGCCATGTTGAGGTCGACGAGGCGGGTCACGCGCTCGGGGAGACCGATCGCCCCGATGCCGATCATGGAGGCCTCCTCGATGACCACGCGGCGCGCGTCGAGGCTGCCCACGACGTTTACCGCCATGCCGATGCCGAAGAGGCTGTTGGGAAGCGGGGCGACCCGGTGGATCAGCGAGTCCCGCACGTCCACGAACCCGAACAGCGTCGAGACGATGCCGATGCCGGTGATGTCGACGAGCTGCGCGCGTCGCAGCGAGAGGTGCGCGAAGTTCTGCACGCTGATGCCGTGGCCCGCGTCGACGTCGCCCCGCAGGGTGCGAAGGAAGAACTGATCGAGGTCGGCGCGGGCCGAGTCCTCGGTGACGGAGATGCCGCTGCTCGCGTTCTCGATGGAGATGCGCCGGCCGGTCAGGGTCGAGTGGGCCACGATGACGGTGCTGTTGCCGGAGCTGGTCGTGCCGACGAAGTAGCTGTCGCGCACGGACAGGTCTTCGATCTCGGCGCGAGCGTTCCGCCCGATCATCACGGCCGTCTGCGTCGGGCCTCGGATGGACGCCTGTCGGAGCGTCAGCGTGGCGCCGTCCGTCGCCTGCACGGTCGTGGCGCGCGTCCCGCGTATCGCGACGTTCTCGACGATCGCGGTCGCTCCAGCGTTCTCGGCGATCACGCTGATGTACGCATTGCCTGGGAACGACGAGCGCCGCAGGGTGAGATGGCCTCCTGCACCAGCGATCGCATGGTGTCCCATGGAGGCCGAGTTGAGGTCGTCGAACATCGAGTCCACGGCCTCGACCCTGGCGCCGTCGTTGGACTCGATGGCGTTGTATCGGGCCTGGGAGAGCACGCAGCTACGGAGGGTCGCCTCCGCCCTGTTGCGCGCGAAGATGGTGTGCGAGCCGCCCGAGAGGCTGACCCCTCGGAGGTCGAGCCGGATCGCGGGACCATCCAGCAGGAAGAGCTGCGCTGCGTTGGTGCCGGTGAGCTGCACGTTGGCCGCGCACCCGCCGAGGATGTGCATCGGGTGTCGCACCGTGAAGCCCACCGGGTAGTACCCCGGGTACAGCAGGAACCACTCCGCCTCGGGCTCCGCCGCCACCGCCTGGTTGAGGTCGGGATAGGGCGCGCGCATCGACCCGTCGGGCGTGAGCGTCGCCATCTGTCGCACGTACACCACGCGCTGCCCCGCGGCCTCCGGCGGAACCTCCGGGAACCCACCGGGGGGACAGCGCGACTCGTCCGTCGGGGTGCAGGTCCCGTCGGGGAGCGGGCCGCTGTAGCGCGGGCAGTCGTCGCGCAGCGTCGGTCGGCAGTGCCCTTCGGGCGCGTTGGTCCAACCCCTCGGGCAGACCCACGGCGTCGACCAGGCCCCTCCGATGCCGCCGTCGGGTAGTCGGTAGAAGCGCGTCCCCTCCACCCCATCGGGGTCTCGCACGGTCGCCGGGCTGGTCGGGTCGTTCCCCTCGCAGGCCCCCTCCGCGGCGCCGCCATCGGTCGCGCACAGCAGCACCGCCGGGCCGCAGCCGCCGTGCTCGGACGCCACCCACCCTTCGGGGCAGGGGAAGCGCGTCGACACATCCGTCGCGTCCGCCGCCGCATCGCTCCCGGCGTCGCTCGCGCCCCACGGAACATCCACCCGCCCCGTCACCGTCGCGTCGCTCGGCGCCACGGGCGCGCCCTGGCCACAGCCTGTCACGCTCGCGACCATCATCACCGTCGCGACGAGCCACCCCGCCGCGCGCCCCTGTCCCCCCCGCTGCCCCATCACGCCTCCGGCTATGACCTCAGCGGCGGACGCTAACAGGGCGCGAGCGACGCCAGCAATCGCGCCGTACCGTAGTCAGCCGCCGACGAGGACGCCTTCGACGGTGCTCGCCGTCACGACCCGGGTGAGCCATGCGCGCAGCGTGGAGAGGTCACGACACGCTGCGATGCGTCGCGCCTGCTCCTCGTCGAGCCGCCACCCGCGCGCCTCGATGGTCGCCATGAGTGCCGCGCGCAGCGCGACCAGACCCTCCTCGCGGCCCTCTTCACGGCCCTCTTCACGGCCCTCTTCACGGCCCTCTTCGCGTACCGCATCGAGGCTCCCGTAGCCCCTCGAGGCCAGCAGGTTGCGCAGCGTCACCTCGTGCGCCGCGTCGCGGTCGTACAGCGCTCGCACCGGCACCGACAGCTCCAGCACCCCGGGCGCGGCAAGCGTCCCCTCGTCGCCCACGGTGCGCATCGCCGCCCCGGCTTCGTGGATCTCCACCCGTCGAGGACCGACCAGCCGCACCACCCACACCCAGCGCGTACCCGCCGCGAGGAGCTCGGCGATCTTCGTCTTCAGCTCGGCCTCGTCCTGGCCGCGCCCCGCGTACTCCACCGCGAGCGGCGCCTGGGTCGCCCAGGTCCCTTCGCCGCCCTCGAAGTTCACCGTCACATCGGGCGCCCGCAGCGTGTCGGGCCCCAGCGCGAGGCCCGTGTCGACGCCCGCGTTGCGCACCGCGGGATCGCTGTCGAGCACCGCGAAGCCCAGGCCGTTGGGGCCGCTTCCGTCGCGCCCCGTCGGCGCGCAGAAGATCGGGTGTCCCTGCGAGAGTTCGTAGGGGTCGCCCGAACGAAGCTGCCCGGGTCGAAAGGGACCGCGCTGGTACTTGCGATGACCGTCGCTCATCGGGTCGACGCTACCACCGCGCCCCATCGCTCGCTCATCGCTGCGGTGGTGCCACGAAGCCCGGAGCTTCCACGGAGACGATTGACGCCGTCGCCGTGCGGCGGCTTAGCTACGCCGCACGATGAGCGACGGGAGCGCGGCGGCGGTGGTGGTTCCGGCGGCGCTGGTGGACGAGCTGTACGGAGCGTCGCTCGCGCCGCAGCGATGGCCCTCGGTGCTGGCCGCGGTCGCCGGCTTCGTCGGCGGCGAGCGGTGTCGCGCGGTGGCCGCGCTGAGCTTCATGGAAGGCCCGGCGCCGGGGCGCGGGTGGCTGCTCGCCGGGGTCGAGGGCACGTCCGAGCGCGCGTACGACTTCCTCGACGCGACGGCGTGGCACCCGCTCTTCGTGCGGGCGGGCGGGCTGCCCGAAGGCTACGTCGGTCCGAGCGAGGAGTTCGCGTCGGCGGACGAGCTGGCGCGCACCACGCTGGCGAGGGAGTTCCTGAGCGAGGAGGGATCGATTCGCGGACAGAGCGCGGTGCTGCACGCGTCGGACGAGCTGCTGGCGGCGGTGCACGTGCTTCGACCTCGGCTGGGGGCGGCGTGGCCCGAGGATGCGGCGTCGCGGCTCGGGGCGCTGCTCCCGCACCTGCGCCGCAGCATCGAGGTGTACTCGCGGCTTCGGAGGTCGCGGGCGCAGTCGGAGATCGACCGCGCGCTGCTCGACCGCATCGACGTGGCGGCCTTCGTGATCGATGGCCTCGGGAGGCTGTCGCGGGCGAACGCGGCGGGCGCGGCGATGCTCGACCGCGGCGACGGCATGGAGCGCGTGGGAGACAGGCTGCGGTGCGCGGCGGCGACGGCGGACGGGGCGTTGCAGCGGGCGCTGACGGAGGCGGCGCGGCGTGGCGCGGCGCGCGGCGGATCGGACGTGGTGGTGGTCCCGCGGCGCTCGGGGGGGAGGCCGCTGATGGCCTTCGTGACGGGGCTGCCCGCGGGGGGAGCGGCGGTGCTGGCGAGGGATCCGGAGCGCCATGGGCCGCACGTGGAGGAGCTGCTGCAGCGGCTCTTCGAGCTGACGCCGACGGAGGCGCGGGTGGCCGTGCGGGTGGCCTCGGGGGAGAGGCCGTCGGAGGTCGGGGCGGTGCTGGGGATGGCCGTGGCGACGGTGCGAACGCACCTGAAGAAGGTCTTCGACAAGACGTCGACGACGGGGCAGGCGCAGGTGGTGAGGCTGGTGATGGGGGAGGTTCCGCCGATGGGAGAGGGGGAGGGGCGGGACACCTGAAGACGCTTCAGATCCCCGACGTTTGACGGCAGAGACGGCATCCTCCAACGTGGAGTCACATCGGAGGATCACCGTCCATGGCCACGCTCAACATCAAGAATCTCCCCGATCGCCTCCACCGCAAGCTGCGCGAGCGCGCGAAGCGCGAGCACCGATCGGTGGCCCAGGAGGTCATCCACCTGCTGACCGCCGCGGTCGAAGCGCCCACACCGCTCTCGATCCTCGCGCTGCGCGGCCTCGGCAAGGAACTCTGGGATGACGTGGACGCCGCGAAACACGTCGCGGCTGAGCGAGACGCGTGGGGCTGATCGATGCCGTCGGCGACGGGCCCATCGCGATCGACACGGCCGTCTTCATCTACTTTCTGGAGGAGCACCCGGTCTTCCTTCCGATCGTCGAGCCGTTGTTCGAGGCCATCGACGCCGGTCGCCTTCGCGCGGTGACCTCCACGCTCACGCTGCTCGAGACGCTCGTCGTGCCGTACCGCGCAGGAAACATCGCGCTCGCGGCGCAGTATGAGGCGCTGCTCGTTCGCAGCCGACACCTCTCGCTCGTCGACATCGACCGACCGCTGCTCCGTGCTGCGGCGGCGCTACGCGCGCGTCACGCGATCAAGACGCCCGACGCCCTGCAGGTCGCCGCGGCCCTCTCGGCGGGGTGTCGCTCGTTCGTCACGAACGATCGGAAGCTACCGACGATCCCAGGGTTGGAGGTCATCGATCTCGGAACGTGGGCGGTGTGACGGGGGAGGTCCCTCCGGTAGGTGGCGGCGGGGTGGCGTGCGGAGCCGTGTGTCGCTGGGCTGCCGCGCCTCCTTCAGGGATCCATGTCGAGCGTACCTCCACGACCAGGCGTGCGGCTCTGCGGCGAAGAGCGCGACGTAGTCCTCCCGGTCTCGCGCCGTGAGCACCGCGAGGTCGACCAGCAGCATGGCGAAGGTCAGCCCCTCCAGGCGCGCGTACCCCGTGTCGAGCGCGCGCTCGCGCAGACCGATGCGGACGATGTCGCGGTCGAGCGCAGCGTTGCGTGCCGCGACGAACAGCACCAGCGCGAGCGACGACTCGTCGACGAGCTCGCCGCGCTCGCGGCGGCCCTTCTCGATAGCCGCGAAGCCGATGTCGACCCCGCTGCGGACTCTGCCGGGCTCGCCGAGATCGCCCAGCGCGCCCAACGGGCACGCTCCGATGGGCCGGTCGGAATCCCCTGGGCCACACTGAAGTCCGAGCTCCTCGCGGGCTGACCCACCGCCGCCATCGGCGTGAAGCGACGATCGTCTCGCCCACGCCAACAGTCCCCGGCCTCGCCCGAAGGGCCGAGCCCACCCACGTCCTCCGTCCCCGTGTCTCGGCCGATGTCCGCGACGATCGGAAGCACTGATCGAAACGCGGGTGGGCGGCGGCCCTTCGGGCGAGGCCGGGGACTGTCGGCGTGGTCGGGACGATCATCGCCATTCGCCCCCACCCCCCTCGCACCCCGCACCGCCCCCCCCGCGTACACCCTCCGCGCCCTCCGCCGCTCTCCCCCATTCGGGTCATTTCCCTCCGCCGCTCCCGCTATCCTCCCTCTCCTCCATCTCCGCCATGCACCCGCTCTCCCCGCTCGCACCCGGTCTCTCCGTCGGCCCCTACACGCTCCTGCGCCACCTCGCGCGCGGCGGAACCTCCGACGTCTACGCCGCCCGCCTCGCCTCCGAGCCCGACGCCGCGCCCGTCGCCCTGAAGCTCCTCTCCCCGCTCTCTCCCGCCGATCGCCAGCGCGCCGAGCGCGAGGCCGCCATCGCCGCCTCGCTCTCCCACCCGCACATCGCCGCCCTCCTCGACCACGGCCACGCCACCCTCTCCTCTGCCCTCTCCGACCCCGACCCCTCCTCGCCGTCCCTCTTCCTCGCGCTCGAGCTCCTCCACGGCGAGACCCTCTCCGCCCGCCTCCTCCGCGCGCCGCTCTCCCCCGTCGACGCCATCACCCTCGGCCTCCAGCTCGCCGACGCCCTCGACCACGCCCACCAGCGCGGCGTCATCCATCGCGACCTCAAGCCCGCCAACGTCTTCCTCTGCTCGTCCCCCTCCGCCCCCTCCCCGCCCGATGCCCTCTTCGCCAAGCTCCTCGACTTCGGCGTGGCCCGCCGCTCCTCCGCCGCCTCCACCACCCCCACCGGCGCCCTCGTCGGAACCCCCGCGTACATGTCCCCCGAGCAGGTGCGCGGCGACCGCGACATCGACCCCCGCGCCGACCTCTGGTCCCTCGGCGTCACCCTCTTCGAGGCCCTCTCCCAGCGCCTCCCCTTCGACGCCGACACCACCCTCGCGATCCTCTTTCGCATCGCCTTCGACCCCGCGCCTCGCCTCGACGCGCTACGCCCCGACCTTCCCCCCGCGCTCTGCGCCGTCGTCCACCGCTGCCTCGCCCGCGACCGCGACGCCCGCTTCCCCTCGGCCGCCGCGCTCGCTTCCGCGCTCCGTGCGCTGCCGCCGCCCAGCCCCACCGCCTCGCTCTCCTCCGAGCCCGGCGCCGCGCCGCTCCCCGAGGAGGTGCGCCTCGTCACCGCCGTCCTCGCCCGCGGCGTCCGCGACCACGCCCTCCTCGAGCGCCTCGCCCGCGAGCTCGGAGCCCGCTACACGCTGCTCCCCGACGCCACCGCCCTCGTCGCCTTCGGCCTCGACCGCTGGACCGGCGACGAGGCCCACCGCGCCCTCCGCCTCGCCCGCGCCGCGTCCTTCACCGCCGACCACGTCGGCGTCGCCACGGGCCACTCCGTCCCCACCGCCATCACCACCCTCGCTCGCTCCGTCGCCGACCTCGCCCTCGCCGCCTCCGCGCTCCCAGGCCTCGGCCTCGACGCCACCACCGCCTCCCTCCTCCGCGCCTCCTTCCCCCTCTCCCTCCGCTCCGACGGAACCTCCTCCCCGCTCCCCGCCGACCCCGCCTCCTCCGTCACGCCCTCCGACGCCCCGCCCTTCGTCGGTCGAGCCACCGACCTCGCGACCCTCCTCGACGCCTTCGACCTCGCCGCCTCCTCCCTCCGCCCCGCCGCCGCGCTGCTCCTCGGCGTCGCGGGCATCGGCAAGACCCGCACCCTCGACGAGGCCCTCCGCCGACTCGCCGTGACCTCCGCCGCCCACATCCTCCGGGTGCGCTGCGACCGCGCCCGCCGCGACGCCCCCATGGCCGCCCTGAGAGAGGCCCTCGCCGCGGTCGATCCCCTCGTGGCCGCCGCGCTCTCTCCGCGCGCCGCCGTGCGCGACCCGCAGGTGGCCCTCGACGGCGCCCTCGGGGCCCTCTCCGCCGTCCTCCGAGGCCTCTCCCGCGATGGCCCCGTCGTGCTCGCCATCGACGACGCCCACTGGCTCGACGCCTCCTCCCGCGCGCTGCTCGCCTCCCTCTGCGACGCCCCCGACGCCCCCGCCCTCGCGCTCTGGATGACCGCCGACCCCGACGCCGCCACCCAGCTCCGCGACCTCGTCGCCGCCACCTCCACCCGCACGCTTGCCCCCCTCCCACGAGAGTCCGCCGCGGCCCTGGTCGCCTCCGTCCTCGGCCGCCCGGACACCGGGCTCGTCGACCGCGGCGAGGGCAACCCCCTCTTCCTCGAAGCCCTCGCCCGACTCGCGCTCGACCCCTCCCACGACGACGTGATCCCCCCGGGCATCGAGGCGACGCACCGCGCGGCGCTCGACCGCCTCGGCGCCAGCGAGCGCGACTTCGTCAAGCGCACCAGCGTCTTCGGCCGCACCGCCTGGCTCGAAGGAGCCGTCGACCTCGGCGCCTCCCCCGCGCCCCTCGACGCCCTGCGCCGCCGCGCGCTGCTCTCGGTGAAGCCCGACTCGCGCATCGCCCGCTGCACCGAGCTGGAGTTTCGCAGCGCCCTCCTCGCCGACGTCGCCCACGGCCTCTGGCCTCCCGGCGAGCGCGCCTCGCTCCACGGCCAGGCCGCCGCCTGGCTCTCCGCCCACGACGACGTCACCCCCGAGGAGCTCGCTCCCCACTGGCTGCTCGCCGAGCTCCCCGAGCGGGCCGCGCACGCGTGGTCCGTCGCGGCCGAGCGCGCCGCGGCGCTGGGAGCGACCCGCGCGGTCTGCGAGCACACCGCCCGCGTGCTCTCGCTCACCCGACGCCCCGACGCCCTCTGGCGAGCGCTCACCGCCCGAGACACCGCCCTCCAGCTCGCCGGCGACCGCGCCCTGCAGCGCGAGGGCCTCACGCTCCTCGACGAGCTCACCGCCTCGATGGACGACGCCGCCCGCGCAGAGGTGCAGTGGCGCTGGTGCCACCACGCGCGCATGGTCGACGACGTCGCCCACGCCGAGCGCGCGGGCCGATCGGCCGAGGCGCTCTCCCCCCCGGGAGCGCGCTGGGGAGCCGCCGCCACCATGGAGCTCGCGCTGCTCTACGCCGACCGCGGCCGCATCGCCGAGGCCCGAGAGCGCGCCGCCGCTGCGATGAGCGCCGCGCTGGGCGTCGACGACCCGTGGCTGCAGGCCCGCGCCGCGCATACGCTCGCGTACGTGCTGCTGGAGGAGGGCTCCGACTTCGACCGCGCGCTGCGCCTCTACCGCGACGCCGCCGCGGGCTACCAGCGCACCGGCGACCGTCGACGCGAGGCCATCGCGCTCCTCAACGGCGGCGCCGCGCTGGCGCAGGTGGGCCGCTTCGGCGACGCCCTCGACGCCTTCGACGAGGCCCGCTCGCTGGCGCTGCGCGTCGGCAACGCCCGCACCGCGGCCGTCTCGCTGGAGAACCGCGGGGCCGTGCGTCGCGCGCTCGGAGAGCACCTCCCCGCGGAGGACGACCTGGCCCTCGCGCTCGCCGAGGCCGCGCGCCTCGGGCACCGGAGGCTGGCCGAGGCCGCGCGCATCGAGCGGCTCTACCTCGCGCTGGCCACCGACGCGGATGCCCCCACGCTGCGCGCTCGATGCGAGGAGGTCGCCTCGGTCGCGGCGGAGGCCGAGGCGCCCGCGCAGGCCGCATCGGCGGTCGCGGCGGTGCTACGGGCCGGCGCTCGGCTGGGAGACGCAGTGGCCCCGATGATCGATCGGGCGAGGGCGATGCTCGACGCGCTGACGCCGCAGCCGATGCTCGCGGCCGAGCTGCTCGTCGCGCTCTGGGAGGTCGACGGCCGCCGAGCGATCGACGAGAGGGCCTTCGCGGCGGCGCTCTCGGCCTACGCCGAAGGGGCGGGCAACGACGCCGACCGGGGCGTCCGGCGCAGGGGCTTCGCGCGGCGCTTCATGGTCCCCGAGGGGCTGCTGTCGGGCTGAGGCCGCCTCCCGACGTCGGGAGCTGCCGCTACAGACGTCTGTAGGTGGGGAGTCCCCGGTACGACCGCGAGGCCGTCAGCGAGGAGTCCCCGGTACGACCGCGAGGCCGTCAGTAACCCGAGCCAGACCCCAGCCCGTAAGGGCGGGGGAGAGACCTACCACCCTACCAGTCGTCGTCCGGAGACGTGGTCGGTTTCCGGGCAGAGGCGGCGTCAGAATTCCGCGCTGGGCCGGCGTGGTAGGTCGCTCCCGCTCCCTCACGGTCGCGGTCTGGCTCGGGTTACTGACGGCCTCGCGGTCGTACCGGGGACTCCTCGCTGACGGCCTCGCGGTCGTACCGGGGAAGCGAAAGGGGCTCCGCTGCGATGTGTAGAAGGGAAAGGGTTTCCAACCCGCGGGCACAGCGGACGACCCTACGGACTGCGTTCGGGCTGAGCGCGGCCCTCCCCGCTACCGCCCCGCGAAGGTGCGCCCGCTGTCCTCGGACACCATCAGCACCCGGTACGGCGTCTTCTCCTCGACCACCCTGGTCCGCGGGGGATTGTTCCCCTCCGCCGTCGCGCCAGGAACCGGCTCGGTGCGCTGGGTGATCGTGTCGCCCTCGATCCACGCCGCCAGCGCGCGCCCCTGAGACACCCCTCGCAGCACCCGCACCGAGCGCACCGTGTTGGCCGCAGGGACCAGCGATCCCATGTAGCCGCCGGGCTCCCACTGCGTCGACTGCAGCGGCCGCCGCCAGGCCCGCAGCGCCACCGGGTGCGCCGCGATCGCCACCAGGCCGTCGTCCACCAGCAGCACCTCGCGCAGCCGGGCGCCCTCGCCGTAGGGCAGCATCGGAACCGTCTCCACCGTGGGCTCCCTCCCCACCGGGAAGGTCACCACCACCGTGTTCGCCGCCATCGTCGGCGGATCGCTCACCATCAGCGCTCGCCCCGCGTCGCAGCGCAGCGTCGGGTCGAGGCCCCACGCGCCCGCCGTCGTGGCCTGCGCCACCCGAAGCTGCTCTCCCTCGATGCGCAGCACCGCGACCCCGGAGGCGCCCACCAGGGCCACGTAGCGCACGCCGTCCGACCCGCAGGTGAGCAGCCGCTGCACCGATGGGAACACCACCGGCTCACGCCTCGGCCCCGGCGTCACCGTGAGCCCGCCCGGGGTGACCGCGACGACGTGCTGCTCCACCGCGAGGTCGAGCGCCCTCGGCCGCAGCGTGGTCACCCGCCAGCGCGTGGCGTCGAGCGGCTCTGGCGCCACCACGGCCCCCATCTGGCTCTCCGGGGCGCCCAGCGTGACGGGCTCGGACCACCGCCCCGGCTCGTCGAAGCGCACCGTCCGCAGACGCACGGTGCCCTGGGTGCGGGTCAGCCACGCGAGGCCGTCGGGGCTCGTTGCGGTTTGCCAGTCGAAGCCCTCCCCGCGTCGCGTGACGCCTGGCTCGTCGGGAAGGGCGATGACCCCGGTCGAAGGCTCGAGCGGGATCACCGCGCCGCCGTGCTCCGTCGAGGCCCTCAGGACGCCGCCGCGAGGAGGCTCCCTCCAGGCCACCGCGGCGCCCACCTCGGTGTCGCTGAGGGAGCGACGGTCGAAGTCTACCCGGTGCGTGCGGCCGTCGAGCAGCGAGCGGTAGAAGTACACCGTCGGGGAGGCCAGCACCGCCTGGTCGTGGGCGACCGGCACGTCGCGCCACCGGGGGACCTCCGGCGGCGGAGGCATCGGAAACTGCTCCTGCCGCAGGGGGAAAGGGGTCCATCGGTCGCGGGTGCCCAGGGAGAGGTTGCGCACGTTGGTGAAGAGCGACGCGAGCTTCAAGGGGAGGGTGCCGTCATCGACGATGCGCATCAGCCCGGTCTGCCAGGCCACCGCGGGATCGTCGCCGGGGGGGGCGAAGCCGAAGCGCGACGGCGTCGGCGTCGGGCGCTGCAGCCCCAGGCGCAACTCCCTGATGGTGGTGGTGGTGGTGGGCGAGCGCTGCGAGGCCGACTGCAGCCGCCGGTCGAGCTCGTCGAGCGGGGCCACGCAGCGAGAGGGCCAGTCGTGCTCGAGCGACCCTGAGGCGTGGATCTGGAGCCACGAGGCGATGCGCGACGTCCAGCGGGCCTCCTGCGCGGAGGGGTCGTCCTCACGGAGGATCCAGGAGACGTCGGAGCCGAAGAGGCAGGTGGCCAGGGCGCGGGCGCTCTCTGCCGCCGGACCGTCGCTGCGGATGACCTGCTGCTCGTGGCGCGACCACTGTCGGCGGGTGAGGGCGGCTACCGTGATGAGCACGAAGAAGGCCCACGAACCCCGAGACGGTCGGACCTTGAACAATGCCATCGCGCGTGGCGAACCCTACCAACTGCCCTCCCGACGCGCCAACCCCGACGGCGCATCGGATGCGATGGCGCCCGCCGGGGCAGCGCGGTTGAGGAAGGGCCGCTCGCAGAGGTACCAGAACCCCTTGGCCACCGCGAAGAGCAGCGCCACCTCGAGCAGCCCTCGCACACCGTCCGGCCACCCCTCGGGGACCGCCATGCGGGCGAGGGCCCGTACCGGTCGGAGGTTGAACTGGTGGGTCAGGTACAGGCTGTAGGAGAAGGCTCCGAGCGCGCCCAGCCAGCGCCCGGGAGCGCTGCGGCAGAGCCGGTCGTTCAGCCCGCGAGAGGCGATGAGCACCAGCGCGAAGGCGCCCACGACGAACCACTCCTGATAGACGAAGCGCTCTCCGAGGACGCGGTCCTGCCACGGGCCCCAGGCCACCAGCGCCGAGAGGGAGGTCAGCAGCGCGAGCCCGGCGTCCATGGCACGGCGGAGACGCTCGTCGCGGACGCGGCAGAGCCGGTAGAACACCAGCGCCCCGACGCCGAAGTGAAACCAGTACTCCAGGAAGACGCCGTAGGAGGTGCTCGGGAGGGCGATGTTCCAGAGGGCGGCGAGGACGGTGAGGGCGGCGACGGCGGTGGAGAGCGGGCGCCGCAGGGCGGCGGTGAGCGCGATGAGCGCGGCGAACACCAGATAGAATTGTTCTTCGTAGTTCAATGACCAGAAGGCGGTCACCAGCAGCGAAGGGTTGGACGACGCGTGGCTCTGCGGGTGGCGCAGCAGCGAGAGCCACTGGGTCATGGTGACGTTCTGGATCCACAGCACGGGGGAGGGCGGAAACATCCCGACGCGCCCCTGCAGCGTGAGCGCCGCGCGCACTCCCACCATGAAGACGAGCGCCAGCAGATAGGGGGGATAGATGCGACGGAGGCGCCGCCACATGAAGCTGCGGAAGCCCACCCCCCGGGCGCTGCTCGACTCCGCCGAGGCGGTGACGCAGTACCCGCTGATCACGAAGAAGATCATGACCGAGTGCTGCCCGAGGTCGAAGTCCCCGGCGTAGCCGAGGTGGTGCAGGACCACCCCCGTCGCGGCGAGGGCGCGCCATGAGTCCAGCGCCTGGTAGCGCGAGGACCACGTGGGCGACGACGACGGTGCAGGGCTGGTGGTCACGATCCGTCGGGCCCGTCCCGGTCGCGCTGTACCAGCGAGGCGACCATCAGCGCAGGGCCGAGCGGCTCGAAGTAGTTGAGGTGGCTCATCTTGTTGAAGGCCAGGAAGACCAGGTCGGCCAGCACGAAGGCGCGCAGCGCGGAGGAGGCGTCGCCCCGGCGGGCCGAGCGCAGCGCCCAGGCGACCAGCGCCGCCCCGAGCGCGTACCACGCGGGCCTGAGCGCGGAGGGGATCCACCCGGCCAGCGCCGATCGCTCGACGTCATGGGCGACGGCGTAGAAGAGCAGCGTGGCGGAGGCGAAGTCCGTGGCGCCCGCCAGCAGGGCCGGGGCGAAGACCAGGGCCGTGACGAGCGCGACGCCCACGGCGAAGCGACGCCGCGCCTCGGGCCGGTCGTAGAGGGCGACGCCCAGCGAGGCGAGCAGCAGCGCCCCGGGGAAGAGCTTCATCCCGAAGGTGGCGGCCGCGAGGGCGCCGCTCAGCCCGTAGCGCTTGTGAGCGAAGGCCGAGAAGGACCACAGGAGCAGCGGCGCGATGACGAGGTCCGTCGAGCACTCCTCGAAGAGCTGGAAGCCCAGCACGGGGTTGCATAGCAGCGCCGCCCACGCGGCGCAGAAGGCGAGGGCGCGGGTGCCGACCGGGAGCAGCGAGCGCAGCAGCGACGCGGAGGCGAGCAGGGTGAGGGCGAGGGCCGCGAGGAGGGTCACCCGCAGCGACGTGACGCCGTCGAGGAAGGGGGTGGCGGGGACGAAGGCCGCGGCCATCAGGGGGAAGTAGGGGTAGCCGTAGCGGTAGGGGACGCCCCGGAGGGTGACCGCTCCGTCGGCGCGGCGGACGACGCCCCGCGAGGGCTCGTGGACGATCTCGGTGCGCTGGCAGCGGAGCCGGTAGGGGTTGTCGCCGCGCAGCAGGGCGGAGGCCGCGCAGTGGGTGTTGTCGCCGATGTCGAGCACCGTCGAGCGGAAGTCGCGGAAGTGCGCGGCGTCCTGCCAGGAGCGGAGGAGGTCGATGGGGGCGGCGGCGATCCAGACGAGGAGGGCGGCGGTGAGCAGTCGGGCGGCGCGAGGGGGCACCGTCGCCGACCAGCGGGCCGTGAGCGAGGTGGGGAGGGAGAGGACGGCGGCGAGCCCGAGGGTGAGCGCGCCGAGCCTCAGCCCGTCGAAGTGCTGGGTGACTTGAAGGAAGCGCCAGAGCGCGGCGAGGGCCGCGAGGCGGATGAGCCCTGACCAGGGCATCGGAGGATCAGAAGCGGGCTTGCGCCGTGATGCCGAAGCCGAGCTGGTTGGGCGACTGGAAGACGCGCACCTGGCGGGTTCCGGAGGCGTCGACCTGGAGGAGGGTGCTGTTCTGGTCGAGCACGTACTGCACCCAGAAGATGCCCGCCATGATGGTGGAGAGGTCCCACCGGAGCGAGGCGCGGGTGGAGATGATGGGCACGCGGTCTTCGCCCGGCGGCAGGATGGAGAAGTTGCCCGCGCGGCGGATGACCAGGGTGCGCGACGAGAGCAGCGAGCCCTCGCGCACGGTGGAGCTGAAGGTCGCGGGCATCTGCACGCCCACGATGAGGCTCGGGGTCATGTGGAGGCGCGCGAGGGTGTAGTCGACCTGCGCGGCGAAGAAGAGCTCGGGCTGCACCACCGCGTCGCTGGGGAGCGTCTGGAAGGGGATGAAGCTCGGCACGTCGCGCAGCAGGAAGGGAACATCACGGAAGAGCCCGGTGAGGCTGGCGCCGAAGTACCCGGCCTTGAGGCGTCCCTGGAGCGCGCCCGCGAAGCCCGGCTGGATGGCCGTGCGCCCGGGGAAGTTGATGTCCGCGAGGTTCTGCGCCGTGGCGGTGACCTCGGCGGAGAGGGCGTACTGCACCGTGCCGGGGGTGAAGGTCTCCGGCGCGAAGGCGACGAAGGGCGCCGTCGGGTCGTTGCGGTAGAGCATCATGTCGAGCGACTGCGTGGTGCGCAGCCCCGACGAGTACACGGCGCGGGCGGAGGCGCCGAAGATGTACACCTGCTGGCCGCGCACCCCGGCGAAGTCGAAGCGCCCCTGGGCGAACCAGCCGCCCGAGAGGTCGAAGCGGAAGGAGTCTCCGGCGCGGAGGCCGAGGCCCGCGAGGCCGGCGTACTGGGTCTCCTCGACGCGCACCACCTCGATGTCGCGAGACGAGGTGACCACCTCCAGCGGGACCACGATGCCGGAGGTCTTGAAGCCCGCCCAGAGCGAGAGTCCGCCGATGTCGAGGGAGAGCTTCACGCCCGGCGCCGGGCCGACGCGGCGGGGGAACACGCTGTTGCCGCCCCAGGAGAGGTCCCAGAGGTAGCCCAGCCGGAAGCGGTCGGTGTCGAAGGGGAAGAAGGTGATCGCGAAGGCGTCGCGGTTGTTGCGCCCTTCGCCCAGGGCGTAGGAGACGCGGAGGTAGGTGCCGGCGTCGTAGAAGGCCTGGTTGAGGTTGCCCGACCCGCTGGAGAGCGCCGCGAGGTCGACGCGGAGCACCAGCGCGGCCTCGGTGTTGACCCTCGGGATGAAGCCCGGGGCGCGGGCGTACATCGCCAGGTGGGTGAGGTTCTCTCGACCCGCGAAGCGGCTGTTGAGGGCGTCGAAGAAGAGCTGGTACTGCGATCGGTCGCCGATGCGGGGCAGCGGCGAGACGGGCACCCGCTGGCCGGTGGCGGCGAGCAGGTCGTCGTCGCCGAAGGTCCAGGTGATGCGGGTGTCGATGAAGTCGTGGCTGGTGCGCGGCGCGGCGCGGCCCTGGTCGCCCGCGGCGGTGCCCGGGCCCGCCATGCGGTCGGCGGGCGCGAGGGCGCCCTGCGCGGGCGGCGCCGGCGTCGGGGGGGCGGCCGCGGTCCGGGACGACTCCGGCGGCTGCGTCGGCGTGGCGCCCGTACCGGGCTGTACCGCCGGCGGCTGCGGCTGCTGCTGCGCCCACGCGCCCGGAGTCCCCACCAACACTGCGACCAGCGCGCTGCGCCTCGCGATCGAACGGCGATTCATCGAGTACCCTTTCAACCTATGGATCGTCTGTCACTCTTCGGCGATCGACCGCTCGTGGAGGCAGCAGTCGCGCGGATGCTCGCACACCGTCTGGCCGTCGCCCGCCACCACGAAGTCGGCGCCGCAGCGGGGCTGGATGATCCAGTTGGGCCCCACCTGCTTGAGGGTCCCGGTCACCGTGGCCGTCGGGCCACGCAGCCGCTGCGGATCGAAGTTGGGGTTCACGATGCGCGGCGCGATGGCCATGCGCGCCCGGGCGCCGGCGCCCATCGCGGGGAGCGTCACCGTGACCTGGCCGTAGCGGTTCCAGTTGCTCCACTCGGAGCAGTTGATGTCCGCGGCGCAGGCGTCGGCGCACTGGTTCTCCGGGCCGCCGTCGTAGGTGATGCGGCCGTCGGTGTTGAGGTCGCAGTTGGTGGCCCCCATGGAGGGGATGCCGTTGGGCGCGAGGCCGGGGCCCATCAGCGACGGCAGGAGCACCTCGCGCACGCGGGCCAGGGACGACTCGTGGCGCTCCATGAGGATGTCCATGGCGAGCGTGGTCGGGGTGATCTCCACCGGGTCGGGGATGAGGCACTGCCCCGCGGCGGCGTCGTTGGGGCGCCAGGCGAGCCCGATCTGGTAGCCGGGCTGCGCGAGCTGCGTGGTGCTGACGAACTCCGCGACGGACCCGGTGAGGGTGTCGATGAGGTCGCACGGGCGCATGCCGTCCGGCGAGCGGAAGTTGAACGAGTACAGGCTGTTGTAACAGGGCTGTCCGTCGCACGACCGGTCGTCGATGTCCGTCACGAAGAAGCCCGAGTTGTCGGTCTGCGTGACGACCATGCGGTGCCGACGGTCGCCCGCCGGGGGGGCGTCGGGGGTGATCCGGCCGCGGAGGGTGACGCGCTCTCCGAGCAGCGGGGTGACGGCGCTGCGGCCCTGCACGTCGATGATGTTGGGGAGGCTGAAGTAGAGCGCCTCGCTGGTGCCGACGGCGTAGGAGCCGGCGCGCTCGGTGTCATCGTTGGCGGCGGCGCAGCCCTGGTCGGCGGGGTAGTCGACGAAGCCGTCGCCGTCGTCGTCGCGGCCGTTGGCGCACGAGGGGGCGGGCGTGCGGCGCGGGTCGACGGGGGTGTACCCGACCTCCTCGGCCCAGATGCGGGACTCGCCGTAGCCGCGGGCCACGGTGACCTCGAGCCCGGTGGCGAGGCCGTTGGTGAGCTTGACCATGTTGCCCAGCACCGAGCCCTCGGGGCCCGTCACCGAGCGAAACACCCCGGGCGCCATGGAGAGCCTCACCCAGCCGTTGAAGCTGGTGACCCGGCGGTTGTCTCGGGCGCGCACCTCGACCTGCAGCTGCAGGGGGACGCCGTCGCTGGAGAAGGGGAGCGGGGCCGCGGCGGTGCCCCGGTTGCCGCCGGTGGTGACCTGCACCGAGGCCACGCCGCCGGCGCGGTCTTCCTGGTCGAGGTCGGGGATGGCCCCGCCGCAGCTGGCGAGCACGAGGGCGAGGAGGCTGTACGAGCGCGCGGTCTTCATCGGCTCACCATCCGGAGGCGGCCGTCGACGCGGGCGCCGGTGCTGTCGTCGATGCAGGAGAGGATGCGGCAGGAGAGCGCCGCGCGGGTGGAGGCGGTGCACTGGCAGGCGCGGGTGGAGGCGGCGTCGGGGAGCGACGGGCAGCTGCGGCGCACCAGGGCCTCGATGTCGTCGCGGCACTGGCGCAGCACGCAGCGGCCGGCGCCCGCGGCGCAGGTGGAGACCGTGCCGCAGGTGCGGGAGCCGTCGTCGTAGACCTGGCGGCCCTCGCAGGCGCAGACCAGCGTCGGGTCCATGCAGTCGCTGTCCGACTGGCAATCGCGGAGGCCGTCGTCGGGGTGCGCGGGGATCGACTGGAGCGCGCGGTCGGTCACCCCGGCGCGGCGGTTGCGCTCGATGGTGACGGTGGGGTCATAGCCGCAGGGGCGGGCGTTGCGCACGAGGTCGACGACGGCGTCGCGCTGCTCGACGCGGGTGTCGACCTGGGTGGTGTTGCGCTGGAGCACGAAGAAGCCCGATCCGCCGCCGGCGATGTAGTTGTTGACCGCGGCGGCGTAGGAGGCGTTGAGCGAGAGCGGGGTCATGCAGCGGTGCGCGTTGGGCTCGCAGAGCGAGCGCTCCGCGGGGGCCGTCGCCTCGAAGCCGCCGGGGTTGCAGCTGTCGTCGTTGACGCAGGGGCGGTCGGTGACGCCGATGTTGATGGTCTCGGCGCAGTTGTTGAGCACCTGGCCCTGCTCGTCGCGGCGGCTGGGGCAGGCGCCGCAGACGATGACCACGCGGGCGCCGGCGATCTGCGCCTGCGAGTTGCAGCCGCGGCCGGCGGAGCGGCGCGCGACGAAGTCGAACATCTCCTGCACCTCGCGGCCCGAGAGGTTCATCGTGGTGATGGAGTTGTCGAAGGGGAACACGTTGAACATCTGGTCGAGCGAGATGGGCCCGGCGGGGATGTTGTCTCGGATGCCCAGGGAGTTGGTGAGGGAGAAGTCGGTCTGCACCCCGAGGCGCAGCCACATGCTGGTGGTGACCAGGTTGCCGAGGGCGGAGTCGCCGCCGTTGTCGGGCGTGCGGGTGATGTCCGCGGGGGCGTAGCCGACGAGGTTGTCGAGGTTGGCCAGCGAGTCGAGCGCGCGGGCGTAGGGCTCGAGGAGGTTCTTCATCGTCGGCTCTTCGGGCACGGTGCTGTCGACCGGGAAGAGCGTGAAGCGGTGCGAGACGACCTCCCAGCGGTCGCGGGGGTCGTAGTCCTGGGCGTGGCCGGGGTAGATGCGCTCCGGGTCGCGGGAGAGCACCGAGTCGAGGCGGCCGAGGTACTTCATGAAGGCGCCGGAGTGCTGGAGGATGGCGCGGCGCGGGCGGCAGGCGCGGGCGCGGTAGCCCCGGGCGAGCTGCCAGTAGTTGCGGGCCCCGGACGGGGGGCACACGCCGCTGGGGGCGCAGCACTCGTCGGCGCCGCAGGCGGCGGTGGAGGCGGTGCGCTCGACGACGTCGCTCAGCGCGGGGACGAAGTGGTTGCCGCGCTGGTCGAAGGGCCGGCAGTCGGTGACCTCCTGCGTCGGGTTGAGCACGATGTGGAGGTGGCCGCCGAGGACGATGTCGACGCCGGTGGTGAACTCCAGCGTGTGGATGTCGTCTTCGAGGCCGATGTGGCTGACCATCACGATGACGTCGGCGCCCTGCTCTCGCACGAGGTCGATGTAGTGCTGGGCGGTCTCGATGGTGTTGAGGGGGACGATGCCGAGGCGGTTGGGCTGGTCGAAGATCGAGGTGATGGACGAGAGGTTGCCCATCCCGATGACGCCGACCTTGAGCCCGCGGAGGTTGAAGAAGACGTAGGGCTTGGCGAAGCGGCCGAGCTCGGACGACCCCGGGGTGGTGGGGTCGTCGAACTGGTAGTTGGCCGCGAGGGTCTCGAAGGTGCCCCAGCGGGAGAACTGCCGGGCGAAGTTGAGGGCGCCGCGGTCGAACTCGTGGTTGCCGATGACCACCGCGTCGACGCCGGTGTGGGCGAGGGCTCGCACCTCGGCCTCGCCGTTGAAGAAGTTGAAGATCGGGGCGCCCTGGAAGCAGTCGCCGGAGTCGAGGTGGAGGATGCGGTCGGCGTGGCGCCGCTCGCGCTGGATGAGGTAGTTCATCCGGGCGGCGCCGCCGAAGGGGGCCTTGGAGGGGTCGAGGCCGAGGTTCTGGTCGGTCTGGTTGACCTGCTGGAAGTACGGGAAGAGGCGCGAGTGCCAGTCCGCCGTGTGCAGCAGCGTGAGGCGCACGTCGCCGCGGAGGTCGTACTGCTCCCCCGGGCTGTTGCAGCCGATGGCGAAGAGGCTCAGCGCAAAGAGCGCGAAGGCGATCGCGCGGGACATCACGGCGCGGGGGGTCGACACGTCACGCGATCGCAAGGAAACCTCTCCACATCCGAACGGGCGTTGGCACCGGGTGGGGGCTCATAAACCCGAAGCGCCCGCGGCGGCAAGCAAGGTCACTGATGGTTGCGCTGTACGGGCAGTCGCTCGGGGCAGTACACCGGGCGACGCGGGGTGAAAGGTCCACCCTCGCTGGGAGGGTGACAGGCTCTATGCGATCGAATCGGTGGCAGGTTGCGTTGGCGGCCGTGGCGCTGGGTCTCGTCGGAGGGTGCAAGCGGCGCGCGGCGGCGGGCGAGGCGCCCCCGGCGGCGACCGATCCCAACGCCGCGGTGCAGGTCGCGATCGGAGGCTCGTCGGCCTGCGCGGTGCTCGCGGCGGGTACGGTGCAGTGCTGGGGCGCCAACGGCTACGGCCAGCTCGGGGACGGCGGCAACCAGGCCCGGCTGGTTCCGGCGGCGGTGCCGGGGCTCGCCGGGGTCGCGGAGGTCGACGTGGGCGACGCGCACGCCTGCGCCCGCAAGGCAGACGGCACGGTGTGGTGCTGGGGCAGCGGGAGCGACGGAGCGATCGGCAACGGCGCCCGGCTGAACGCCCGGAGCCCCGTGCAGGTCGGCGGCCTGCCGGCGGTGCGAGACATCGGCACGAGCGGCGGAAACACCTGCGCGGTCGCCGTCGACGGCGGCACCTGGTGCTGGGGCAGCAACGTGTTCGGAGAGTCGGCGCAGCCCGCGGGCGTGCGCGAGGTGCTGAGCCCGACGCGCATCGCGGGCCTCGGCCCGGCGGTGGAGGTCGACACCGGGCAGAACCACACCTGCGCGCGCCTGGCCGACGGCACCGTGTGGTGCTGGGGCGGCTCCGGGCCGCTCGGCGACGGCGCCTCGGTGCAGCGTCACTCGCCGGTGCAGGTGCAGGGCGTCGCGGGCGCGACGGCGCTGGCCGTGGGGCAGAACCACAACTGCGCGCTCGTGGCCGGCGGCGCCGTGACCTGCTGGGGCAGCACCGGCGGCGGCGGAGGCGGCATGCGCGCGACCCCGGTGGCGCTGAGCGCCGTGGTCAGCCTCACGGCGGGCAACTACTCCACCTGCGCGACGCTCGCCGACGGCGTGGCGCAGTGCTGGGGGACGAACTACGAAGGGAAGTTCCTGGTGCCTGCCACGCAGCGCAGCGTGATGGCGCCGACCCCGCTGCCCGGCGTCGCGGGGGTGAGCGCCGTGGCGCTCGGCATCGGCTACCAGTGCGCGTTGCAGCGCGCGGGCTCGCTGAGCTGCTGGGGCACGCTCCGCCAGCCCGGCGGCGGCCGCTCGGTGCTGCGCACCGCGACGGTGTACCCGGTGACCTTCGACGGCCGCAGCCCGGCCCCGCCGCTGGTCCCCGATCCCCCGTCGGGGGGCTCCGTCGTCGCCGCGGCCAACGCGCTCGCCAACGCCGCCGCCGACGCGAGGCAGGCGGTCAACGCCGCGCAGGCCGCCGCGCCGACCGCTGCGCCCGCGGGCGCCCAGGAGCCGCTCGAGGCCCGCATCGCTCGCACCACGGCGGTCACCGCGACGCCCCGCGAGGTCACCGTCGGCGGTCAGCGAGTGACGGCGGAGCGCTGCGTCCTCGACGGCCCGGCGCTGCTCAAGGACTCCGGCAGCGGCGTGCTCCCCTCGCTCGCCTTCGACCGTCGCGGCGCGCTCTACCTCGTCGACGGTGACCAGCACGTCCGGCGCTACGACCGCGTGCGCGGGCAGGAGTGCCGCTTCGCCGTCGACCCGGCCTTCGGCGTCGGCGGAGTGCTCGCGCTGCCGTCGTCGGTGTCTCACGTCTCCGTCGACCGCCGCGGCGCCGTGGTGGCGAGCGGCGTGCTCGGGAGCTTCGTCATCGAAGACGGCGCGGTCACCACGCGCTGCAACCGCGGCGCGCACGGGTACGTGTCGATGTCCTCGCGCGGCCCTGGCTACGGGGTATTTCCCGGCTCGCCGGTGCGCCTCGTCGAGTACGACGACGGCGCGTGCACCGTCACCCCGTGGACCTACGAGCACCCGTTCCGCTCGGTGTCCGCCGTCGGCTTCGACGGGAGGAACATCCTCCTCGCGGGCTCGATGCCCGACAGCGGCGGCAACCAGGTGGCGATCCTCGACGACCGCGGCCGAGAGCGGGCGCGCTTCGGCAACCCCTCGGGCACCGCGGCGGACGGCTTCTGCTGGGTGCACGGGCTCAGCGCCTGCCGCGCCGGGGTGTGCGCGATCGACACCAACTGCGACCGCATCCACCTCTGGACGACGCGCGGCGTCCACGTCGGCAACGTCGGCGCGGGCGAGCTGCTCGGCGTGTCCAGGCCGTGGCTGTCGGCCATCGAGCCCGGCCGTCGAGGCGAGGTGTTCATCGCCACCGGGGTGCGCCGCGAGCCCACCGCCGCCAACGTCTACGAGGGTGTGCTCTTCCGCGTCAGCGGGCTGTAGCGCCCGTCAGGGGCTCTCCCCCTATCGCGGGGTGAGCCCTCGTGAGGCCGTGTGAGAGCCCCCCTCCGCAACCGACGTGCGAGCTTCGGGAGCGGGTTGACGACCCCTCCGGGCTCCGGTCCATGGTGACTGCCGGATGGACCATCCCGTGGAGATCGCCGAGGGCTCGATGTTCGGTCGCTACCGCGTGGTGCGGCAGATCGGGCGCGGCGGGATGGGGGCCGTCTACGAGGCCGTGCACCTCGACCTGGAGAAGCGCGTGGCGCTCAAGGTGCTGCTGCCCTCCACGGCGCCCCAGGCGGAGGTGGTCGCCCGCTTCGAGCGGGAGGCCAGGGCCGCGGCGAGGGTGCGCCACCCCAACGTGGTGGACGTCTCGGACGTCGGCGTCGAGGCAGGCGTCGCCTGGCTGGTGATGGAGCACCTGGAGGGGGAGGACCTCTCCCGGCTGCTGCGGCGCGAGGGGGCGCTGCCGCTGGCGCGCGTGGCCGAGCTGATGCTGCCGGTGCTCGGGGCCGTCGAGGCGGCGCACTCGCTGGGCGTGGTGCACCGCGACCTCAAGCCCGAGAACATCTTCCTCGCCCGCATGGGCGATGGGACCATCATCCCGAAGGTGCTGGATTTCGGCATCTCCAAGATGGCCCCCACCGGCGGAGGCCCCGCGCTCACCAGCACCGGCATCATGATGGGGACGCCCTGTTACATGTCCCCCGAGCAGGCCCAGAGCAGCCGCGGGGTCGACGGTCGCAGCGACCAGTTCTCGCTCGGGGTGATCCTGTACGAGTGCGCGACGGGGAGGAGGCCCTTCGAGGGGGAGACCTTCTTCAGCATCCTGACGGCCATCGTCGAGGGCCGCTATGTGCGCCCGAGGGAGCTGTGCCCCGGCCTGCCGGAGCGCTTCGAGGCGATGGTGGTGAGGGCCCTCGAGCGCTCTCCCGACGCGCGCTTCCCCTCCGTCGCCGCGCTCGCCGAGGAGCTGCGGGCCTGCTCGTCCGAGGTGCCCGCGCCGGTGCCAGTGCCGGTGCCCGCGCCCGCACCCGCACCGGTGCCCGTGCCGGTGCCGACGGTGGCGATGGCGGCCACCATGGCGGCGGTGGCGATCCCGCTCGCTCCGTCGGGGGAGGAGCGTCGTCGGGGTCAGCGGGTCGGGCTGCTGCTGCTGGCGGCGATGCTGCTGGTGCTCACCGGCGCGGTGGCGCTGACGAGGCGCGGCGGGGGAGAGGTGGAGCCGACGGGGACGACCGCGGCGACGCCGACACGGGTGTCGCCAGAGGACGCAGGGGCCGCGGCGGTCGCGCCGGGCGCGGCGGCGTCGCCAGTCGAGGAGGCGCCTGCGGCGTTGAGCGAGGCGATCCCGCCCGGGCGAGGGCGGGGGCACGGACACGGGCGGGGACACCGGGGTCGTCGCAGGCACAACGACGACTGAGGGCGGCTCAGCCCGGGGGCTTCGCCTCCGTCCCGGCACCGGCACCGGCACCGGGCGCCAGGTGGAGCGTCTGCGACGGCCTCGCCATCTTCACCGAGAGCCGCTCCAGCGCGTCGAGGAAGCCCAGCAGCACGTCCTGGCGGTAGCGCCAGAAGTCCTGCAGCTCACCCGTCTCGAACCACGCCATCACCTCCACCTGGAGCGAGTCCGCGGTCACCGACTTGAGCTGCACATACAGCTCTTCGGTCCAGAGTTTCGGGTGCGCGCGCAGCACCTCCTCCAGCGCCGCGAGCACCGCCCTCACCCGCGCCGGGGGCGTGTCCAGCTCGAGCGCCAGCGTCACCAGCAGCCGGATGCGGTCGCGCTGCGTGTAGTTCTCCACCCGCACGTCCGCGAGCTTGCCGTTGGGGATCGTCACCAGCGTCCGGTCGAAGGTGCGCACCCTCGTCGAGCGGAGGCCCACGCTCTCGATGGTGCCCGTGTGCTCGTCGAGCTTCACCAGGTCGCCCACGCGGAAGGGCTGGTCGAGCCCGATGGCCACGCTCCCCAGCAGGTGCTCCACGGTCTTCTGCGCCGCCAGCGCCAGCGCGAGGCCGCCTAAGCCCAGGCCCGCCAGCAGGCTCGCCACGGGGTATCCCAGGGCCGAGAGCACCGCCACCACGCTGATGCACGCCAGCACCACCCGCGCGGCCTGCGCGACCAGCGGGACCACCGTCACCGAGCCCGGGTGGAGCCTCGCCCACGCGGACTCACGGAAGGCCCTCGCCAGCAGCGCGATGGTGCGCCACAGCGCCCAGAAGAGGCCCGCGAAGAGCAGCGCCCGCAGGAGGTTCTGCACGAAGGTGTCGGCCGCCCGGGAGAGCCCGAGGGAGCCCACCGACACGGACACGAGGCCCACCGCCCAGAGCCAGGTGAGCGGCGCCCGGGCGTGCGTCGCCATCGACTCGTCGCGGATGTCCACCACCCGGCGGAGCAGCGGGGCGAAGGCCGCCAGGGTGAGCCGGGAGAGCAGGCCCCCGAGGGCGAGGGAGAGCGCGAAGGTCAGCGCGAGCGAGGCCCACTGCCAGCGCAGCAGGCCCTTGGCCCAGGGCTGCAGCCACCACGGCGGGAGGTGCCCTCGAATCCACCGGCCCTCGAGGCCCTGATACCAGCCGTCGACGTGGCGCACGGTGGCGCGGTTGAAGACCCACCGCGCGCCGTCAGGAAACTCCCGGCGCATCAGCCGTACGGGATCGCCCGTGGCGGTGGCTCCGGGGATGCGGCCGAGCTCGTCGACCCTCGCCGGGAGCCCGTCGTCGATGTCGCCCGCGGAGTCGCCCGAGAGCGCCGTCGGGTCGAGGCCCAGGTAGCGGTCGAGCACCTCGCGCAGCCTGTACGCCAGCACCGGACCATCGGACGCGGGGCGTCCCGCGAGGTCGAGGTAGCGCGAGGCCTCCTCCCAGCGCCCCCGCTGGGCGAGCTCGGCGAAGCGCTGCAGCGAGGCGCGAGGGGAGTCCGGCTCGACGCGGTCCTCGGGCTCCTCGACCACGGCGGGGGGCGCCGGGGGCGTCGGGGCGAACTGCGCCCTCACCGCCGGAGGAATCGGCTGCGCCACCAGCGGCGCGCCGACCAGCAGCGAGAGCAGGGCGACGATGCCGGCGTGGCGGCGGAGCATCAGCGCGTGGCGCGCGCCGGGTCGGCGTAGACCACGACGGTCTCCCCGGGCGTGAGCGGGTCGCGCTGCCCACGGCGGTTGATGCGCTCCAGGCGGGCGGGGGTGGTGCCGTAGCGCGCGGCGAGGCTGGCGAAGGTGTCGTCGGCCGCGGCGGTCACCCGGAGGCGCACCTGCCCCGCGGCGGTGACGGAGCGGTCGTGGAAGGCTTCGGAGGCGCGGTCGACGAGGGCGACCTCGGACTCGGACCAGGTGCGCGCGGTGTCGTCGGGGCTGCGGCTCACGAAGGCCTGGAGCCACATCTCGCTGTGGACGCGGGCGTGGGGGTCGAGGTTGTTCCAGCGGGCGAGGTCATCGGCCCTTACCTGTAACGCCCGGGCCACGCCTGCAAGCGAGTCCGGGGAGGAGACCCGCAGCCACACCCGCGCCGAGCCCTCCGGGGGGGTGATCGCCGCCAGCGCGGCGTCGAAGGCGACCTCCCTCGGGGCGGCCGCGCTCTCCGTCGCCGGGACCCGGTCGGGGACCAGCAGCATCGTGCCCGGCCCGACGCCCCGGTCGTTGCTGAGCCCGGAGAGGCTGAGGAGCTGCGCGGTCCTGGTGCCGAAGCGCGCGGCGACCTCGTCGAGGGTCTCTCCATGGCGCAGCACATAGGCGCGGGTGGCGGGCGTCTCGATGCGGGCGATGCCGGTGCGCACCGCGGCGCCGCGGCCCTGGGGGACGTGCAGCACGAAGGGCGTCTGGGCGCTCGGCGGGGGCGTGCGGTTGCGCAGCAGGGCGGGGTTGAGCTCCCTCAGCGTCGACTCGGAGACCTGCGCCTCGCGGGCGATGGCGGAGAGCGGGAGCGAGCGCTGCACCTCGACGTCCTCCCACACCACCGGCGCCTCCGGGGGCACGGTGGTGATCTCGAAGACCCCGGGGTTCTGCGCCGCGACGGCGAGCGAGAGGATGCGAGGGACGTAGTGGGTGGTCTCCCAGGGGAGGCCCGCCTCGAGGGTGGCGAGGGTGTCGAAGTCGTTGGTGTTGTACTTGCGAATCGAGCGGAGGAGGTTGGTGTAGCCCATGTTGTAGGCCGCGAAGGCGAGCTCCCAGGAGCCGAGGCGGCTGTGGAGGTCGCGGAGGTAGCGCACCGCGGCGCGGGTGCTGTGCTCCGGGTCGCGGCGCTCGTCGACCCAGGAGTCCACGCGCAGCCCGAAGGAGCGCGCGGTGTCGGGCATGAACTGCCAGAGCCCCGCGGCGCCGGCGCTGGACTCGGCGCGAGGGTCGAAGGCGCTCTCGGCGGCGGCGACCCAGAGCAGCGCCGTGGGCATCCCCTCGGCGGCGAGGGACTGCTGGAGCCGGGTGCGGTAGCGACCGGCGAGGACGGTCCAGCGCTGGGCGAGGCGGCGGGCGCGGGAGTCGGTGCGGAAGAGCGCCAGCTCGCGGACCATGCGGGTGGTCATGCGGAAGGGCAGCGCGGGCATCTGGAGGCGGCCCGCGAGCTCGGGGGGAAGGCTCGCCTCGTCGAGGGTGGCGCCGTCCCGGCGGGCGGCGTCGGCCACGGTGTCCGCGGCCTGGTCGGCGGCGCGCTCGGCCTCGCGGAGCGAGGAGAGGGCGGGGGACTCGGAGGTGCCCAGGATGGCGTCGAGGGAGCGGGGCTCCGGGGCGGTGCCTCGGGTGGGCGGAGCGACGCGCGCGGTGGGCGGCGTCTGCGCGGACGCGGCGCCGGCGGCGAGGCAGACGGCGATCACCCCGAGGAACGAGCTGCGTGCACTGCGCTTCACGACCGTGGGCGGTAGCACCCGGGGCCGTCGAGGTGCCAGTTACTGACCGTCGCGATCAGTCGTCGGAGCCGGGGCGGGAGCGGGACTTCTTGCGCTCGCCGGTGACCTTCTTGGCGGTGAGCCGCCGCTCCTTGGAGCCTCGCGAGGGGCGCGTGGCGCGGCGCTCCTTGGGCACCTCCAGCGCCTGAAGGATCATCACCTTCAGCCGCAGCCGCGCGTCGTCGAGGTTGCGCGCCTGGTCGCGGGTCTTCTGGCTGGTGAGCAGCAGCATGCCCTCCTGGTCGACACGCTTGCCGGCGAGGGCGCGCAGCCGCTCCTTCACGGCGTCGGGGAGGGCGGCGCTGCCCGCGAGGTCGAAGCGCAGCTCGACCTTCGAGGCGACCTTGTTGACGTTCTGGCCGCCGGGGCCGCTGGCGCGCACCGCGGTCATGGTGAACGCCTCGGCGGGAATGGTGATCGAGGGGTTGATGACGAGGGCGTCCATGACGGCCGCGAAGGTGGTGCCCGCGGCGGGCGCGGGTCAAGCGGCACCACCCGCGGGGGAGCGCTACGTGGTGACGACCTTCCCCGGGAGGTAGCCCGGCTCCCTGCTGGGACGCGGCGTCTCGGCGGGGCTCTGCTGGGGGAGGCTCGGTCGCTCCCGCCCTTCGCCGACCGGGAGGAAGCGCTGCGCCTCGGAGGACCACCACTCCACCTCGCCGCTCGCCACGTCGAAGAACCAGCCGCTCAGGGTGAGCTCGCCCGACGCGACCCTCTCGGCGACGCAGGGGTAGGTGCGCACGTGGTCGAGCTGCGCGAGCACGTTGAGCTTCGCGAGCTCGTCGACGCTCAGCTCGCTCGGCATGCTCCGCAGGAGGTGGCGCACCTGGGTCGCCTCGATCCAGCCGTGGAGGTGGTCGAGGCCCGCGGGGAGCGGGGTCTTGGAGAGCATGGCCGCCATCGCCCCGCAGCGCGAGTGGCCGCAGACGACGATCTTCGACACCTTGAGGATCGCGACCGCGTACTCGATGGCCGCGCCCACCGCGGTGCCCTCCGCGGCGCCCACCGGCGACACGAGGTTGCCGATGTTGCGCAGCAGGAAGAGCTCGCCGGGCTCCGTCGCGGTGATGAGGTTCGGGTTGATGCGGCTGTCCGAGCAGGTGATGAACAGGGTGTGCGGCGACTGGCCCGCCGCGAGCTTCCCGAAGAGGCGCGCGTAGCGGGGCTTCTGCGTCACCCGGTAGCGCTCCACGCCCGTGCGCAGGCGGGCGTCGGCCGACGGGGCGCCCAGCACCGACGCGAGCTCCCGCTCGTCGGAGACGAGCACCGACTCCTCGCCTCCGCTCGACAGAAACTGGGTCCGCGCCTCGCCGGAGAGGCCCACGATCACCGGCCGCTGGTCGAGGGCCCTCGCGTGCTCGACGAGGCCGCTCAGCATCGCGGCGCCCGAGGAGTCCATCGCCCTCACGTCGCGCACGTCGAAGACCACGCGGCGCCCGCCCTCGAGCATGTCCATGCGGGAGAGCATGTCGTCGATGGTGAGCGACGAGAGGAAGGTGAGCGGGCCGCCGAGGGCGAAGACGTAGTGGCCGTCGAGGCGGGCGCCGTGCACCAGCACCTCCGGGCGGCCGAGGCGCAGCGCGGCGATGGCGAGCGCGGCCACGACGCCCCAGCGCACGCCCTCCAGCAGGTCGACGAAGACGATGACCATGAAGGTGACGGCGAAGACGGCGCCGTCGGCGCGAGAGTGGCGCCAGAGCTTGAGGAAGGACGCGGGGCTGAGCATCCGGAAGGCGACGGAGAAGAGCACCGCCGCGAGCGCCGGGATGGGGATGCGCTCGATGACCGACGCGGTGGCGTACACCGCGACGAGGAGGGCGAGCGAGTGGACGATCGCCGCGCGTCGGGTCTTCGCGCCGGCCTGGACGTTGGCCCCGGAGCGGGCGATGACGCCGGTGACGGGGATGCCGCCGAAGAGGGCGCAGGCGAGGTTGCCGAGGCCCTGCCCGATGAGCTCCTGGTCGGGGTCGCTGCGGGCGCCGCCGGGGGACATCTTCTCGACCGCGGTGGCCGAGAGCAGGGTCTCGAGCGAGGCGAGCGCGAAGACCAGGAAGGTCGATCCGACCAGCGAGGCCAACGGAACACCCGCGGGCAGCCCGGGGAGGCGCGGCGCAGGGAGCGAGCGGGGGATCTCTCCGATGGTGGCGACGTCGAGCCCGAGGGCTGCGACGACCGCGGTGGAGAGGCCCACGGCGACGAGGTGGGGCGGCACCCGTGGCGCGATCCTGGGGAGGCCGTAGAGGAGGCCCAGGGTGAGCAGGGTGATGCCGACGGCGCCGGGGCGGGTGCGGCTGGCGAGGTCGGCGATGTGGGTCACGACGTCGAAGACGTGGGACTGCGCCGGGGGAGGGAGGCCGAGCGCGCGAGGGAGCTGACCGATCAGGATGATGGCGCCGATGCCTGCGGTGAAGCCCTCGATCACGGGCAGCGGGACGAGGCGGACGAAGCGGCCGAGGCCCAGCGCTCCCGTCAGGAGCTGGAGCAGCCCGCAGCCGATGCCGATCACGAGGAGGGCGGCGATCCCCTGCTCCTGCACGATGGCGGCGACGAGGATGGCCATGGCCGCGGCGGGTCCGCTCACCTGGAGGGGGGTGCCGCCGAAGAGGGCGCACACGATGCCCGCGACGATGGCCGTGACCAGGCCCACCGCGGGCGGCACGCCCGAGGCGAGCGCGATCGCCAGCGACAGCGGGACCGCGATGCACGCGACGGTCACGCCCGCGGCGATGTCGGCCCCGAGGTCCTTGCGGGTGAAGAGTCCCCTCCACTCGGGGAGGAGCTTCCTGACTCCCAGGTCGAAGCGTGGTTGAAGCTTGATCATCGGGTCCCTCCGATGTGTCGCGCTGCCCGAGTGTCGAAAGGGAAGGCTTGGGAGCCCGAGGCCTCCAGCGCAAGCCCCGGGGGGGGTCAGTCCCTCGGAACCCACGCGGGGATGAGGGCGCCCAGCGTGGCCTCGACGGCGGCGCTGGCGCGGTCGTCGCCGGCATTGGTGGCGACGAGCAGCACCCGCCCCCGCGACGGCACCACCCACACCGAGCACAGGAACATCGTGTTGCTCCCTTGATGGGTGAGCGCGGGGAGGGCGCCGGCCCAGGGGCGTGACGCGACGCCCCAGCCGAGGGCGTAGTCGCCTCCCGCGGGGGCCGTGTGAAGGCGGGCGAAGCTCTCGGGGCGGAGGTACGGTGTGGGCTCTCGCCGCGCGCCGCGGAGGTGGAGCTGCGCGAAGCGGGCCCAGTCGCGGAGGGTGCAGTGGACGGTCCCTGCGGGGCCGAGCGCGGGGGGATTGTCGGCGGCGGGTCCGGGCGGGACGGGGGTGTGCACGGCGCCAGCGGTGCGGTGGCCCCAAGGGGCGTCGGTGGTGTCGACGGTGGCGGGCGCGCCGAAGCCGCACGAGGCCATGCCGAGTGGGGTGAAGACCTCGGCGCGCATGAGGTCCTCCCAGGGGAGGCCTGTGGCGCGTTCGAGGGCGGCGCCGACGAGCATGTAGCCCGCGTTGGAATAGAGGTAGGTGCCAGCGGGAACCTCGGGGGCGAGGGCGAGCACCTGGCCGACGAAGGCGCGGCGCTGTTCGACGAGGGGGCGGGTGCTGGTCCAGAGGGCGTTCCAGATGGCGGGGCGGGCGAGGAGGTTGCCGACGACGCCGCCGCGGTGCTGGAGGAGCTGCTCCAGGGTGACGGAGCGGTAGGCTGCGCGCATGGTGGCGGCCTCGTCGGGGAAGGCCTCGGCGAGGGTGGTGTCCCAGCGGAGGGTGCCGCGCTCGACGAGGCGCGCGACCAGGGTGGCGGTCATGGCCTTGGTGTCGGACCCGAGGTGCCAGCGGTCGTCGACGGTGACGGGAGCGTCGGGCTGGTCGGCGGCGCGGAGCCCGACGGCGCCCTGCGCGAGGGGGCGGTCGGCGTCGTAGACCGCGGCCGCGAGGGCGGGGAGCGCGTGCCGTGCGCGGATGGCTTCGAGGGTCGCGGAGAGGTCGGCCGCGGGCGGGGCGGCGGGGATGTCGGTTGGGGGAATGGGGATATCGGCGGAGGGGATATCGGTTGAAGGGATATCGCTTGTGGGCGCGGCCGGGGATGGATGGGGCGTGGCGGAGCAGGCGGCCGCGGCGAGGCAGAGGGCGAGGAGGGTGCGCACGGCGGGAGTGGGCGGCGAGGGCGACGGGGGAGTCAAGGGGGAGGCTTGCCCCACCGCTGAACTGTTGCGCTGGGCATCGAAGAAGACGGTGGTACGGTGCCCGCGTCGGCGCATCGACCCGCCGACCACCATGACCTCCCGCTAACGCCTTCAGTTCGCCCTGCACGGCCCTCGCGAGCGCCAACGCGTTCGCTCGCCGGGCGTGCGCTGAAAGCCCACCGGTGATGGAGGTCTCATGGCATCACGTTCCCTCGCGCTCGAAGTGCGCGGCGTGGCCCTGACGCGCGCCGCGTCTGCCCTGCTGTTTCGTCAGGTCGATCTTCGCCTCGTGCCCGGCTGGTATGGGCTCGTCGGCGCCAATGGCGCCGGCAAGACGACGCTCCTCCGGGTGCTCTCCGGGGAGCTCGCGCCGAGCGAGGGCTCGGTCCGCATCGAGCCCGAGGGCGCGCTCGTCGCCCTGTGCGCGCAGGAGGCGCCGTCGCTCGCTCCGGGGCTCCTGGCCTTCGCGCAGGACCCTGGCGGCCTGGCGGCCTCGCTGCGCGGGAAGCTCGCGCTAGACCGGGCGCCCCTCGACCGCTGGACCACGCTCTCTCCGGGCGAGCGCAAGCGGTGGCAGATCGGCGAGGCGCTCTGGCGCGAGCCGGAGGTGCTCCTGCTGGACGAGCCCACCAACCACCTCGACGCCGACGGGCGCGCGCTGCTCGTGGGGGCGCTGCGGCGCTTCCGCGGCGTCGGGGTGCTCGTGTCGCACGACCGCGCGCTCCTCGAGGAGCTGCCGCGGACCACCATCCGGGTGCACGACGCCCGGGTCGCCGCGTACCCCGGGGCCTACCGGGCCGCCGCGGCGCTGTGGCGGGCCGAGGCCTCCGCGAGGGAGGAGGCCCACCACCTCGCGAAGGACCGGGTGCGGGCCGTCGCGGCTCGCCTCGCCGACACGCGTCGCGAGCAGGAGTCCGCCGACCGCGCGCGCAGCGCCGGCAGGCGGATGAAGGACCCGCGTGACCACGACGCGCGCTCGACGGGCGCGAAGGTCGTGGCGGCCTGGGCGGAGGCGAGGAGCGGCCGCGCGGTGGGCGTGGTGAGGGCCGAGCTCGCGCGCGCCGAGCAGGCGGTGCCGTCGTTCACGAGGGACCGGACGCTCGGGGCCAGGGTGTTCGCGTCTTTCGAGCGGGCCCCTTCGCCGGTGCTCTTCCACCTCGACGAGGCGGCCGTCACGGCCGGCGGTGCGACGGTGCTCACCGAGGTGCGGGTCACCGTGTCGCGCGACGACCGGGTGCGCGTCGCCGGCGCGAACGGCGCGGGCAAGACCACCCTGGTGCGCGCCCTGCTCGCGAGCGCGCGCGACCCGGGGCGGGTGCTCTACCTCCCGCAGGAGCTTGCGGCCGGGGAGGTGTGGGCCCTGGCCGAGACGCTGCGCACGCTCGACCCCGAGGCGCGCGGCCGTGTGCTCTCGGTGTTCGCGGCGCTCGGGAGCGACCCCGCGCGGATCGTGCTGCGTCGCCCGGAGGACGCCGGGCGGCTGTCGCCTGGGGAGGCGCGCAAGCTCGCGCTGGCGATGGGGCTCGGTCGCCACGCGTGGGCGCTCGTGCTCGACGAGCCGACGAACCACCTCGACCTGCCGAGCATCGAGCGGCTCGAGGGCGCGCTCGGCGCGTACCCCGGCGCGGTGGTGCTCGTCACCCACGACGACGCCTTCGCGGCGAGCGTCACCGCCCGCACCCTGCGGGTGACGGAGGGCGCCGTGCAGATGCAATGAGCCCGCGGCATCTCGCGTGCAGTCCCGAGCGATCGTCCCCTCGGGGACACCACAAGGAGGATCTCCATGCGACGACTCATGCTTCACGCCCTTCGGGCTTCGCTGATCCTGTCTACCGCCCTCGCGGCGGCACAGGACGCCGGGCACCACCACCCGGGCACCCCCGACCCCTCCGGCGGCACCGGAATGGGCGGGGTCGAGGCGCCCGCTACGCTGCAGAACGAGGGCGAGATCGTCGCCATCCTGGCGGCGGCCGACCGCGCCGAGATCACCGAGGGAACCTACGCGCGCACCCACGCGAGGAGCCGCGACGTGCGCGCCTACGGCAGGATGATGGTCACGATGCACACCGCCGCGAGCAACCGGATGACCGCGCTCGCCCGCCGGCTCCGGATCTCGCCCATCGAGGGCGCCGAGAGCCGGAGCCTCACCAGGGAGGCGGCCGCCACGAACGTTCGGCTCGCCCAGCTCACCGGCGACGACTTCGACCGCGCCTACCTCGACGCGGAGATCACCGCGCACGCGCACCTGCTCGAGGTGCTCGACCGCACCCTGATCCCCTCGGCGCGCACGGCCGAGTTGAGGACCGCGATCCAGAGCGACGTGCGCCCGATGGTCTCGTCCCACCTCGCCCGCGCCCGCACCCTCCGCGAGCACCTCTGACTCCCAGGCCCTCCGTGCCACCACCCGGGCTGTGGCTCGGTGCCCCAGGTGCGTCGCGGAGGGCGCTCAGCCTCCCCTCTCCCTGCAATCCCCAATCGAGAGACGAGAGGGAGCCGCGGTCGGCTCAGCAGCAGAGACCCCCCGCGGAGCGTCGTTACCGCTGCTGCGGCGGCGGTCCGCCACCGGGGGGCCTGCCGTCGGGGCGGCAGGCGAGGCCCCGCTCGGCGACGGTGGCGCAGGTGCCATGAAGCTCACCGAAGGGCGTCATCACGCGGCACGCCGCGCCTGCGGCGAGGTTCGCGCACGCGTCGAAGGCGACCTGCGGTGGTCCGCGCCGCGGGCCGCCGTTGGGGGGAGGGTCGGCGGCGGCCAGGGACGAGGCGAGGGCGACGGCGCCGAGGCCGAACATCGCGGACCATCGCGGGCTCAGGTGCTTCATCGGGTGACTCCTTCAGTGTGCCCGGTGAACGTCGCCGCGGGGGCGCGGCATTCCACCGGCGCGAGGCGTGTCGTCACGGCGGAGCGTCGCAGCGCACCTCCGTCGCGGTCGGGACGCCGGGGGCGGCGCGGGTGCCGACGCGCCGGGCGCTCGTCGGGATTCAGGGGGGCTCGGCAACGTGGCGGATGGAGTGTCGAGCGCTCGTCATCGGGGTGTCGAGCGCTCGTCATTGGGGGATGGCGGATGGCTCCTACGGGGCTGTGGAGGGGGGCCGCTGGGCCGGCTGCCGTGCCGGTACGGGGCTGCCGGAGTGGTGTACAGCGATCAGGCGTCGCGCATCCCATCGCGCGCCGCGGAAGAGAGCGCCCCGATGTGCCGATCGTTGTACGTGCTCCTCGCCGTACTCGGCATCGTCGGCGGCTGCAGCACGTCGACGAGCGTCCCCGATGCGTCGGCGTGCGCGTCTCCATCGACGCTCGAGTGCTACCACGCGCCCGACGGGCTCTGCGGCGACTCGCTGGCTCCGGCCGTCTGCACCGACGGCGCGTGGACCTGCCCCGCCGGAACGATCCGCGGCTCGGCGTGTCGATGCTTCATCGGCTTCAACGGCAACGACGCGTCGGGCGCGTGCACCTGCGGCGCGAGCGGGTGGGTGTGTCCCGACGCCGGCCCGGTCGCGGCGCGGCCCTTCTCGTGCGGCGACACCCTGCGATGTGACTTGAACGCCGAGTACTGCGAAGAGGCCAGCGGAGGGGTCATGGCGGGCGTCCGCTACGCGTGTCGGCCGATCCCGTCGTCGTGCATCGTCGAGCCGTCATGCCCCTGCCTCGTGCCGGAGCCCGGGGCGCGCAGGTGTCGACCGGAGTCCGACCGGTCCTTTCATGTGACGATCAACGCGCCCTGATTCACAGGGAGGGAGCACCCGCGAAGCGCGCGAAGGTGCCCAGCGCGGGAGCAGCGGGAGCCGCACTGAAGGATGGTCGTCGGAGGGGGGGCGCGATCCAGGAGAGATCGAGTGGGCTGCGGACGCCGTCGTGAGCGGGGGCCAGGGACCGCCCAGGGGCGCGTGGATCAACGAGCCCAGGGTGAGCTCCGCGGGGACGTTGGACGGATTGGGGTCCTGCGCCCACAAGGAGGCCGGGGATGGGGAGCCGTGGGTACGGCCCCAGCGCAGTGGGGAGGTGCGCACTGAGCCGAGGGGAGGAAGGGCTCAAATTCGTTGACACGTTCCGGAGGCTGCGCAACGCTCGCTTTCCGTAGATATGCAGCGGGGGACTGTGGACTGCGGTATTAGGGAGATAGGCAGCGAATGCATAACGCTCCCTTTATGGGGATATGCAGCGGAGGGACTGCCGAATGCGATGTTAGATAGCTCCGAGAGCGGCGAGCGACGCCCTGCGTCGGAGCAAAACTCGGGCCGTGTTCAACGAACAACGGGCTGTGGACAACGGACAACGAGTATCGCTCAACGAGCGGCGAACGACGGGTGGTGGGCGACGTGACGACGAAGTGGGCGACGACGGCGGCATCGGCTTCGACGAGCGAGCGCCCCGCGTCCGGCACTGCCACGTTTGCGATGTCTTCAACGTTAAGCGTATCTAACAAGCCCATGGTGCCGACCGCCCACACCTGGCCCGATGGCAACCCGATGGACCCAATGCGGCGGCACATGGGCAGGCCGTTAGGAAGCTTGGAGAGCGGCGAGCGGCGCCCTACGAAGAGCACGAATCGGGCCGCGATCGGCGAGGAAACGAGCGCCGGACAACGTACAACGGGCTTCGACCAATGGGCGGCGAGCAGCAACCGACGGGTGACGAGCAACGTGGCGAGGAGCGGGGCAACGTGACGGCGAGCGGCCCAGGGACGACGGAAGCGTCTGCAATGAGCGAGCGACCCGCGTCCGGCACTGCCACGTTTGCGAACCCGTCAGCCTTGAGCATTCCTAACAAGCCGATGGTGCCGACCGCTCCCAATCCGCCCGAGGAACGGTCACCTGATACGTGGCGGCGGCACATCGGCCAGTCGTTAGGCCACGAGACGACGGGCGACGGACAGGCAAGACGCGGGCGACGGACAGGCAAGACGCGGGCGACGGACAGCGATCAACGGGCGGTAGGAAGCAGGTCGCGGGCAAAAGGCGACGCACAACGACCAGCGAGGCGTCGGCCTCTCAATGGAACAAGCATGGACAGAAGAACCAAGGCAATTCTGCACAAGGACAAAGCGACCCACCTCAACGAGCATTGGGGTGTTGGCGCTGCCCATGCTCGCTACAGCGACGACGGCCACTGGTACGCCAAACTTGAGCGGTTCCCCGCAGCCCTGTTTGATGTTAACGGCTACGTCCTGTTTCCGACCGAGAAGGATTACCGAAACTCGCCTCATCTCAAGATCGGAAAACAGATAAGCATTCGGAAGCCTGGTATTTCGGCGATTCCCGGTTACGTGCGCGTAGGCAGTTCGGAGCCGAATCCAAGCCTTGATGTGGACATTCACTTTTCTGCCGCCCCCGAAGGACGTCGTCGACTGGTCGTGCATCTACAGAGGGAGCGGAATCAGGCTGTGGTTCGCAGGAAGAAGAAGCAGGCCACGTCGCTCGACTGTGAGGTCTGCGGGTTTTCTTTTGGCCGAGCTTACGGCGATGACGCTGCCGACTATTGCGAGGTTCACCATCTGCTCCCATTGTCGGACGCAGACGACACCACCAAAACACGAATGGCGGATCTCGCCATCCTGTGCGCCAACTGCCATCGCGTCGTTCATCTGCGCAATCCTCCCTACACACTTGATCAAGTCAGGGGACTGATTGCCAAGCCATGATAGCAAGAGTGCCTAACAAACTGATGGCGCCGACTGCTCCCCTTCACCCGCCATCAACCTGTCGCGCCTACTGCGGCGCATCGGCCAGTTGTTAAGAAGAAAGAAAAAGAATCATGAAGTCGAAGCAAGTGACCAAACCAGCACTCAACATTCTCGTCGTCTGCTCCGGCAACACGTGCCGAAGTCCTGTGGCCGCGATCTTCCTCAAAGCCCTATTGTCCCGGCACACCAAGGTCAGATACGACGTCCGCTCTGCGGGTTTCAAGCCTATTCCTGGTCAGCCGATTTGGCACATCGCTCACCCCGGAATCGACGCCGCATCGGAGCGCCTTGGACTCAACTTGTCTGAGGTACGCGCACAAGTGCTCGCACACAAAAGCCGTTCGCTACGAGCCGTGATCGGCCCGCGGAGTGCCGATAGATTCGTTCCAGACACGATTCTGTTTATGGAGCAAGAGAAACTCGCTCCGATCCGTGAAGGGCTTGCGACGGTCCTGCCGACAGAGGCCGAGCCCAACTGGGTGCTGCTGAACGTGCGAGATCATGCCTACAATAAGTGGGAGGCGAGCGGCTACCCTGCGGAATCCGGCGAACCTGGCTACGAGGAGTGCGAGCGCGAGTACAGTCGATTGTGCACCGCACTTGAGCGACGTAGCACTTATCTGAGCAGTGCCCCGCAACTACTGGAGACATCATCAAGTCCATTTTCACTCCATTGAACTGGCACTGACTGCCTCCCAGCGAAGACCGACTGTGACGTGCTCTTCCTAGAGTGGCCTAACAAGCCCATGGTGCCGACCGCCCACACCTGGCCCGCTGGCAACCCGATTGACCCAATGCGGCGGCACATGGGCAGGCCGTTGGGCAGCTTCGAGCCGGACCTCGATTCCGTCGGCGGAGGGCAGGCTGCCGCTTCGTGCCCTGGCCTGTGAGGCTGCTGAAATTCTGGTAGGGTCACGACATGTCAAGGAACACCGTTCTCGCAGAGGCCCTACAGCTTCCTCCAGAGGAGAGGGCGGATGTCGCGAAGTTGCTGATCGCTAGCCTCGACGAACCTGCGGATGATGGCGTCGAGGCTGCATGGCTTGCCGAGGTTGAGCGACGTCTTCAAGAGGTCGATCGGGGCACGGCGAAGGTCGAGCCGTGGGAAGCCGTTCGGGCTCGAATCGCGGCGCGTCTGCATGCAAACCGAGGATGAATGTCATCGTCCACGAGGGGGCGGACGCGGAGCTTGCCGCGGCAGCCGAGTGGTACGAGCAGGAGCGAGAGGGCCTCGGCGACGACCTGCTCTCGGAAGCCGGACGGGTGCTGAATGCAATCGCCGAGAGCCCCAACACCTGGCCTCTCGTCTCTGGCAGCAGGGTGGTGCGGAGCTTTCTGTTTCCACGGTTTCCGTACGTTGCCTATTTCGTAGTTCAGAATGAAGCGGTTCTTGTGATGGCGTTTGGCCATGCGAGTCGACGTCCCGGCTATTGGCGAAGTCGTCTGAACAAGTGAGTGACGGAGGCAGCGTCCCCAACAAGCCGTCGCTGCCGACCGCCCCCAATCCACCCGCCACCAAACCCCTCGCGCCCGTTGCGGCGGCACATCGGCCAGCCGTTCGGCAGCAGTTGGAGAAGTGACCCCTCATGAGCACCATCTGGCGATCGCACCAACGCTGCACTCGGTGCGGATGGGCAGGGACCACTCTGGCGCATCGATGGAACGTGATCAGTGCGCTGTTGTATCTCCTCACCGCGCTGGTGCTCATCATCCTCGAAACAACCGGGACCCTCGATCTCCAGCGGATGATCACATGGCCGGTCCTCTTGATCGCCCTCTTCTGGTTTCGTGGCGTGCCGATACTTCTCTGGCGGACGAATGCGTGTCGCGGGTGCGGCCAACGCATGGATGTCGCGTTGATTGAAGGAAAGTCGCCGCGCTGAGGTGTTCGTGCTGTTGGCGTCGACCGGGACCGAAGCGCCGAACATCGGAGGACAAGGCTGTGCCCAACGAGCCGATGGTCCTGCCCGGTGCCCTCAGCTCCATGCTCCACCGGCCGGACTACCGCGCTGACGGCGCGGCGGGCTCGCTCGCGGGCTCCCACGCGAGGTCGAGCGCCCAGGGGTCGCCCCAGCGCTGCTGCAGATGCGCGGTCGCCCCCTCCACGCTCAGCTCGTGGGAGCGCGACGTCGGCGGGCCGCGGCGGCGCGGACAACTCACGGCGTAGGCGATCGGGCCGCCGTCGGTCGCGAGCGCGGTGAGCGCGCACCCGCGCTGGCCGCTCTCCAGCATGGCGCCGGTGCCGAGGTCTTCGTCCATCGGCACGTAGACCTTCGTCGCACCGCAGTCGCCGTGAAAGAGCAGGTCGAGCGCGCCGTTCGAGGGGTCGTGGCCGACCCGCGCCTCGAAGCGGCAGCGGGATCCCACGGCGATCGGGAGCGAGTGCGCGCGGGTCACCGTGGCGTGCCAGACCAGGGTGGACTCCCGCGCGATGAGGTCGGTCTGCACGGGCCGCGGCGGCCGTGGCGAGGGGGAGCGGCGGCATGCCGCGAGGAGGAGCAGCGAGAGCCCGAGACGCCAGGGAGCGAGCGCGCGCACGTCCACCACGGGCGCATCGTACGACGACCCGCGGGGAGCCCGCGCTACCGCGTCGCGCGGCGGTGTCGGGAGCTCGTCGATGGGGTGCGCTCGTAGCCGACCGTCACGACCGCCGCAGGTAGATCATCCAGTAGGTCACGCCGACGAGCACCGCGCCGCCGACGATGTTGCCCAGCGTGACCGGCAGGAGGTTCATCGCCATCCGGGAGACGGTGAGCCACTCCGGGGTGGCGTCGAGCGAGGCCGCCCGCAGCACCGTCGGCTCGCGCGCCGCGAAGAGCGCGACGGGCAGCAGGTAGAGGTTCGCGACGCTGTGCTCGAAGCCGACGGTGCTGAACGCCGCGATGGGCGGGACCACGGCCATCATGCGATCGGTCGTGGTGCGCGCGGAGAGCGCCATCCACACCGCGAGGCACACGAGGACGTTGCAGAGCACCCCGAGCGTGAAGGCCTCGACGAAGCTCTCGTGCAGCTTTCCGCTGGCGATCGCGATGGCCTGCGCGCCCACCGCCCCGCCCAGAAACTTGAGCTGCCCCGACAGGACGACGAGCGAGGCCACGCCCAGCGCGCCGACGGCGTTGCCCACGAGCACCAGCGCCCAGTTGCGCACCAGCGCCAGGGTGGTGATGCGACGGCTCGCCCACGCCATCGTGAGGAGGGTGTTGCCGGTGAAGAGCTCGGCGCCGCCGACGACGACGAGAAGCAGGCCGAGGGAGAAGGCCACGCCGCCGAACAGCCGCAGCACCCCAGGCGGCCAGGCGCTCGATCCCCCACCGGCCGTCACCGTCGTCATGAAGCACGCGCCCAGCGCGATGAACGCTCCCGCGAGGACGCCCAGGGCCAGCGTTCGGCCCGCGTCGAGCGACGCCTTCCGCACGCCCATCTCTTCTGCCTTCTTCGCCATCTCGGGCGGCAGAAGCGCGTCGATGCCTTCCATGGGCGGAGCCTAGAACGAATCCCTCACCAGACGCTCGGATCTCACCGAACCCCATGAAAGCAGGGTCGCCCTTGACCATCTGTAAGTAATCGATTACTTACTTCGGCATGGCTGATCTTCGTCGCAGCACGGAGGCCCGTCAGGTCGAGCTGACCGATGCGGCGCTCCACATCATCGCGACCCGGGGCATCGCCGCGCTCACCACGCGCAGCCTCGCCGAGCAGGTGGGGCTCAGCAGCGGCGCCATCTTCCGGCACTTCGCCTCCATCGACGCGCTCATCGCGGCCGTCGTCGCGAGGGTCGAGTCGGTCATGGAGTCGACCTTCCCCCCGAGCGAGCTGCCGCCGAGAGAGCGGCTCGAGCGCTTCGTCGAGGCGCGCAGCACCGTGGTCGGCGGCCAGGTCGGCATCATGCAGCTCATGCTCTCCGAGCAGTTTCTCCTGGCGCTGCCGGAGGGCGGCTCGGCGCGGCTCGCGGCCTGCGCGCAGAAGACCCGGGAGTTCGTGCGGCAGTGCCTCCGCGAGGGCCAGGCCGCGGGCGAGTTTCGCTCGGACGTCGACGCGGGCGCGCTCGTCGTCGTGGTCATGGGGACGATCCAGATGCTCGCGCTCTCGGCCGCCAATCGTCGGCAGATCGGCACGGCCCCGCAGTCGGTTCGGGACGCCCTCGGGGTGCTGCTGAGGCCGCCTCCGCCCGTCGTCCCCCAGAGCACGCGGCCGAAGGGCTCGCGTGGAAGGTGAGGTTGTCATGACGACGCGTTCGGGCGCCTGGCGCTGGGTGGCCGGTGGGCTCGCGGTGGCCTTCGGGCTCGCGACGATCGTGGAGGGCGGGAGCGTGCTCCTGGGTGGGCCGGCCGCGAGAGCCGAGGCGGGCCACGTGGTGCCCTTCGTGCTGGCCTTCAACTTCGCCGCGGGCTTCGTCTATGTCGCCGCCGGAGCTGCGACCCTGGCAGGGCGAGCGTGGGCGGCCTGGCTGGCGCTCGCGCTCGCGTCGTCGACGCTGCTCGTCTTCGCGGCGTTCGGTGTCCACGTGTCTCAGGGCGGGGAATTCGAGGTACGAACGGTGGCAGCGATGACGCTGCGCTCGGCGTTCTGGGTGGTGCAGTCGCTCACCCTGCCGACGCTGCTGCGGCGAGGGAGGGCATCATGAGCGATCGATGGTCCATGAAGAGCGTCGCCCTGCACTGGGTCTCTGCGGGCTTGATCATCGGGATGGGCGCCGCGGGCTTCGTGATGAGCGACCTCGCGGCGGACTCCAGCCTGCGGCTTCTGCTCTCGCGCTCTCACACGCTCATCGGCATCACCCTCATGGCGCTCACGGCGCTGCGACTGGTCACCCGCTGGCGAGGGCCGAGCCCTGAGCCGCTGCCGCTCCCGCCGCTCCACCGCCGCGGGGTCGACCTCGTGCACAAGCTCCTCTACGTGGTGGTCTTCGCGCTCGGAGCGAGCGGCGTCATCACCGCCGCCCGCAGCGCGTGGCCCGAGTACATCCGAGGAGCGATCGCGAGGGCCCCGGAGCTGGAGCACGTCGCGTCGCGAGAGGTCCACGAGACGCTGGTCTTCGCGCTCGTGGCGCTGATCGCGCTACACGTCGGCGGCGTCATCGTGCAGGAGCTTCGCGGCGGCGGCGCGCTCCGCCGGATGCTCCCTCGATCGGGCGCCTCGGCTGCTGGTACCGGCTCCCCCCGAGAGGCGCGTTGATCCGATGACCCTTCCATCATTCCTTCGTAGCGCGCTCCACATCGCACGCCGCGGCCTCTGGATCGCTCTCCCCCTCGGCGTCGCGCTGCTGGTGCTCTGGCTGCGCGTCTGGTCTCCCGTCCGCGTCGAGGCCGTCCGGGTCGATCGCGCGACGGTCATCCAGGAGGCCTTCGGGCGCGGGACCATCGAGAGCCAGCGCGAGGCCGCGGTGGGCTTCGACCTCGTGGGCCGGCTGAGCGAGGTGCTCGTCGAGGAGGGCGCGCGCGTCACCCTCGGCCAGGAGCTCGCGCGGCTCCAGACCGACCAGGCCCAGGCCGACCTGCGCTCGGCGCAGCGGGGCGTCTCGGCCGCTCGCACCTCGCTGCTCCGTCTCTCCGCGGACGAGCAGCGCGTGCGCGCCCTGCTGCTCACCGCCGAGCGGGAGAACGCCCGCGCGCAGACGCTCTTCGCCAGCGGGGCCATCGCGAGCCTGCAGCGCGACGAGGCCAACGACCGCCTCCGCCTGGCGCACGCCGACCTCGACCGGGTGCTCGCCCAGCGCTCCGAGGCGACGCGAGGCATCGACGTCGCGGCGGGCGGGGCCGAGCAGCGGCGGGTCACCATGGTGCGCGCGACGCTGCTCGCGCCCTTCGACGGCCTGGTCACCCGGCGGCTGCGCGAGCCCGGCGACACGGTCACCGTCGGCTCGACCGTGCTGCGCATCGTCGACACCAGCCAGGTCTATGTGAACGCCGCGATCGACGAGACGGTGCTGCCGCAGCTCGCCGTCGATCAGCGCAGCACCATCGCCTTTCCGGGCGAGGGCCCCCCGGTCGCGGGGCGGCTCTCGAGAATCCCCTGGGAGGCCGACCGCCAGACCCACGAGCTCGTCGTCGAGGTCACGCCCGATCGCCTCGAGCGCCGCGTGGCCATCGGCCAGCGCGCCGACGTGCGCATCGAGGTCGGCCGCCGGGAGAACGCGCTCCGCATCCCCACCCGGATGATCTTCCACGACGAGGTCGGGCCCTTCGTGTACGCCGACCGCGGCGGCCGCATCGCGGTGGTGCGCCCGCGCTTCGGGCTCACGGGCGCCGAGCACGTCGAGGTGCGCGCGGGACTCTCCGAGGGCGACGCCGTCCTCGCGGCGCCGCGACCGGCCCTCAGCCTCCCCCCCGGGCGGCGCTGGGTGGCGCGATGAACCTCGCCCTTCGGGACGTCCGCCGACACGTCGCCCGCTTCGTCGGCACCGCGGCGGGCCTCGGGCTCCTCCTCAGCGTCGTCGTCGCGATGCAGGGGATCTATGCCGGGATGGTGGACGACGCCACGATCCTGACGCGCGCGATGCGCGCCGACCTGTGGATCGTGCAGCGAGACACCGTCGGCCCCTTCGCAGAGGCGTCACGGCTGGACCCTAGCGTCGAGGCGCGCGCCTCGGCGGTGCCCGGCGTGCGGAAGGCCCGTCCCTACAACTATCAGCTCATCCAGCGAGAGCACCGCGGCGCCGTGCTGCGCATCGCCCTGGTGGGCCTCGGCTGGCCCGACGACCCGGGGCACACGCTGCCGCTGGTGCGCGGGCGTCACCTCTCGCAGCCGCACGGGGAGATGATCGTGGACGCGTCCCTCGGGCTCGGCATCGGGGAGTCGCTGGTGCTCGCGGGCGAGCCCTACCGCGTCGTCGGGCTCACGAGAAACGCCCTCACCTCGGGCGGAGACTCCGTGGCCTTCATGAGCGTGGGCGACACCCAGCTCGTCGCCTTCGACCAGTCGCCCGAGGCGACCTTGCTGGAGCGGCAGCGCGTGGTCGAGCGCCTCCGCCGCACCGACCTCGGCCGGGGTCAGCCGACGCTGGAAGACCTCGCCGCGGATCCTCGCTGGCGCGCCCCGGCGCTCGCCTCGCCCCCGCTCGCGGCGGTGCTGGTCGACGCGGACCCGCATCGCATCGCCGAGGTGCAGGCGACGGTGCGCCGATGGGGAGACGTCACCGTGTTCACGCAGGACGAGGAGGAGACGCTCCTGCTGAGCGGCGTCGTCCAGCGCGCCCGCATGCAGATCGGGCTCTTCACGGTGATCCTCACGCTCACCGCCGCGATCATCGTGATGATGATCATGTACAACCTGACCCTCGAGAAGTCGCACGACATCGCGGTGCTCAAGCTCATGGGCGCGCCCCGCGGGCGTCTCCTCGGGCTGGTGCTGCAGCAGGCCTGGCTGCTCGGGGCGCTCGGCTACGCCGTGGCCTATGCCATCGGCGAGCTGCTGTTTCCGATGTTTCCGCGGCGGGTGCTCATCACCACGGCCATCTCGGTGGTGGCGCCGATCGCCACGCTCGGCATCGTGACCCTGGCGAGCGTGGTCGGCCTCAGCCACGTGATGCGCATCGACCCGGCGAGCGCGCTGGAGGGATGACCATGACCGACGCCGTGCGCGCAGTGGAGCTCAGCAAGACCTACGGCACCGGGGCGGCGGCGGCGGTGGCGCTCGACCGGGTCAGCTTGACGATCCCTCGGGGGACGGTGGCCGCGCTGCTCGGTCCGAGCGGATCGGGGAAGTCCACGCTCATCAAGGCCCTGGGCTTCGTCTCCCCCGCCGACACCGGCGAGGTGTACTTCGAGGGCAAGCTGGTGGTGAAGGACGGGCGGCCCCTCGCGGACCTCGCCCAGCTACGGAGGCGGCACCTCGGCTTCGTGTTCCAGAAGGCCAACCTGACGTCGTTTCTCACCGCGAGGGAGAACGTGGAGATCGCGTGCGAGTTCGGCGGGAAGACCGACGGTCGCAGGCGCGCCCGGGAGCTGCTCGACTACCTCGAGGTCGCCCACCGGGCAGACGCCTACCCCGAGATGCTCAGCGGCGGCGAGCAGCAGCGCGTGGCCATCGCCCGGGCCCTCGCCAACGAGCCCTCGCTGATCCTCGCCGACGAGCCGACCGCGGCCCTCGACAGCGTCCGCAGCCGGAGCGTGATGGAGCTGTTCCGGAAGGTCGCGCACGACCGCGGCGCGGCGGTGCTGGTGGTCACGCACGACCACCGCGCGCTCGATGTCTTCGATGTCCTCTATGAGATGGAAGACGGCCGCATCAGGCCCTCGGAGCACAAGGTCGGCGGGGCGACCTGAGCGACGCGCGCTCACTCCGCGTCGACGTGTCGCAGCAGGCGCTCCGGGGTCACGATGAGGGTGCGGCCGCGCCACGGTGGGCGCGTCGCCATGGCGAGCACCCGCTTGTCGCGCGTGAGCAGCAGGTGCGCCCCGGCCTCCCAGGCCAGCGAGAGAAACTTCTGGTCGTCCCGGTCACGGCACTGCGGCAGCGCCAGCGAGGCGTCGGGCGACGCGGCGTCCGGCTCGGCGAAGGGCACGGTGCGCGCGCGGTAGTCGGCGAGGAGATGCGCCTGTCGGTCGGGGTCGATCGCGAGCTCGGGGATGCGCAGCACCCGCGCGAGCTCGTCGAGGGTCGCCGCCCGGGTGAGCAGCGCGGCGCGGCGGCCCTCCAGCCAGCCCAGGAGGCCCACGAGGCGCGGGTGCCGGTAGTGCCAGAGCGACAGCACCGCGTTGGTGTCGAGCACGACGCGCAGCGGAACCTCGCGGGGCAGCGGCAGCGGGGCAGGCGAGGCCATGCCGATCGCTACTACTACGTAAACCAGGGCCTCTCGCTCGCCGGGTCGGAGCGCCGTCATGTAGAACTGGCGACTGAGCGACGTCGACCGGGCGAACAGGAGGGCGACGATGAGAGCGACGCGGCGGGCGAGGTTGGTGTTCCTGGGCTTGGCGCTCGTGCAGCACGCGCTGGTGATCGCGGCGATCTACGGCGCTCGCGACGAGTTTCCAGTCATCGCGTTCTACACCTCGGGTCAACTTCCCACGCTGGCGATGCTGCTCTTCGGTCGCCCGCTCGCGCCGGATGAAGATCGGTCGATCATACCGCTCGGTCGCCTGCTCCTGTTCTCGGCCATGATCGGCGGGTTCGGCGTGCTCCAGAGTCCGATCGGGCAGGGCGGCAACCTGGCCGGAGCGATCGCCGGGAGCGCGCTCCTCGGGGCCATTTCGGGGGGCGGGCTGGCCGTGCTGTTCCACGTGCTCTTCACCGTCGCGGATCGATGGCGGTGCGGCGCCCACCTCTCCCATGCGCTCGACGCCTGGGCGGCGCTCGCGATCTACCCGATGTGCGCTGGGGCCTATCTGCAGGGCACGCTCCCGCAAGGCCCCGAACTGTACACCGCGTGCGCCCGCGGGCTGCTGGCAGTCGGTGCACTCGTCGGGCTCGGGGTGATGGGCGTCGAGCTCTGGTGGCGGCGCGAGATCAGCCGCGCCCTCGCCGGCAGGCTGCCGGGGCTGCGGTTGATCGACGGGTCCGAGCGCGTCGAAGCGATGACGCCGGACTGGTCGCTGACCGGGTCGACGGGGCGGCGCGCGCTGGTCACCGACGCGCAGACGGAGTCCTACCGCGCCCACGGCGGTGGAGAGACCGTGGCGTGGGTTCCGACGGAGACGCCTGCGTCGTGGCGGCTCCTGCTGCTGCCGGTGCTGATCGTACTGGGGCTGTGCTGGTGGTAGCGCGCGACGACTGGCAACGTGCCAGGTCGCACCCGCTCCCTCACGGTCGCGGTCTGGCACCGGGTCGCCGACGGCCTCGCGCCCGACCGCTACACGTGTAGCGCCCGACCGCTGAGCGTTGGTCTCATCTTGGAGAGCGACCGCGACGTCAGCCCAACGCGCCTCACCGTCGCGAAGCGACGGGAGCGCCCGCGACGCCAGCCCAATGCGTCGCAGCGGTCCGGCGCTTCGACTCCGAGCGGTCGAGCTCCGCACGGGTGGAACCGCCGATTCCACGAGGTCGCGCTGGGCTGGCGTCGCGGTCGCGCCCGTCGCTTCGCGACGGTGAGGCGCATCGGGCTGGCGCCGCGGTCGCTCTCCAAGATGAGACCAACGCTCAGCGCCCGACCGCTACACGTGTAGCGCCCTACCGCTGCGGCAGCGTCACCAGGTCGCAGCGCACGTGCACCGCGTCCACGCCGCCGCCCATCTCGTCGACGTTGGCCATCACCGCCACGACGCCGTCCTCCGCGGGCAGCAGCACCGGCGGCGCGATCACCCTCGCCCTCAGCGGAACCACATCCCTCCTCGGAAACGGCGTCCCCGCCCCGTCGAAGTACACCAGGTAGGCGTGAAGTCCGCCCGCCACCGTGTCGCCGTTCATCGCCAGGTCGTAGAGCACGCCCTCTCCGCCGGTGATCATCGTGTGCCCGAGCGGCGCGCCGTCCAGCTCCCTCGTGGTCCATAGCCGCGGCGTCTCCACCTGCAGCCGACCGCGCGCCACCGGCAGCGTCGAGACCGCCAGCCCCCGGCCCTCGGCCCACTGCGACAGCACCAGCGAGCTCCCCCGCATCGCCGCCGCCGTCGGGTACGGACCCAGCCCCAGCCTCGCGGGATCACCCGAGGGCTCCAGCGTGTCGGTGAGCCGCACCAGCACCTGCTCCCTCGCCTGCTCACCGGTCACCGTCGCGCCTCGCACCGGCCGCTCCAGCAGCGCCGCCGCATCGGCCCCCGCGGGCAGCGGCAGGAGCTGCATCGATCCGCCGACGTGCTGCTGCCACAGCACCGGATCGCCCACCCGCTCTCCCTGCCCGTCGAAGCTGAGCGCGACGACCTCGCCGTCCTCGGTGCCGCCCAGCGCGATGGCGCCCGCGTGGCCGTTGACGGTGCGCGCGGTGGCCGTCAGCCACACGAAGCCGTGCGTCCCCGCGGAGGTGGCGGGCGGCGCCTGGGCGACCCGTCGCATCGGAGCCACGGGGCCCTCCGGCGCGACCAGCGTGGCGTAGAGATCCCCCGCGATGTGGGCGATCACCAGCACGCCCCCCTCCACGGTCACCCCCACCGGAACCCCCGGAGGAAAGGTCTCCCCCTCCCTCCGTGACGGGGTCGGGTCCTCCACGAAGAGGGCCTCGCCCACCAGTCCAAGATTACGGTTGACCCTCGCGAATACCATCCCGGGTAAAGCGTCCGGCGGCGTGGCGGCGCCCCGAAGCTCCAGCTCCGTGATGGACCGCCGCAGCCCTCGTCGCTCACCCACCCTCAGGGTGCGCTCCGGGTCTCTCACGGCGATCACGAAGGCCGCTCCCTCGCGAGAGGGCTGGGCGAAGGGCGCGGCCACGATGCGGTCGCTCCCGTTGGCCAGCAGGAAGGGGGCGCTCAGCACCCGCCTCGCCTCGGTGGTGACGCACACGCGCTCCCTCGACTGGGCTCCCGCCGTCGCGGCGCTGAGCAGGGCGAGGCATCCGGCTACGAGGCTACGTCGCGCGATCATCGGGCGGCTCCGGGGAGGTTGCAGGTGAGGTCGATCCATCGCCAGGTGACGCCGCGCTCGGCGCTGCGGGGGTAGAGCGCGACGAGGTGGGTCTCGTCGGCGTCGAGGCTGACGCCCCCGGCGATGGCGCTGGCGTCGTCGGGCAGGCGGAAGTGGGCGCCCGCGAGGGTGCCGCGGTCGAGCGCGGCGAAGGTGAGCGAGGCGGCGGGCTGACCCTCCGGGGCGATCCCGGTGGAGAGGGCGAGCCAGTGGCGCGTCCCGGCGTGGGCGCTGGCGAGGATCTCTCCCCCCGAAGGGTGCACCGCCATCAGGCTGCGCGGGTTGCGGAGGGTGTCGCGGTCGAGGTCGGCGATGCGCAGCGTGGGGCCGACGCGGGAGAGCACCGCGAGGGCGCGGCCGGGGAGGTGCTGCCAGAGGGCCGTCCCGACGACGTGGCCCAGCGGGTCGGCGAAGGGGTCGTCGTCCCTCGACGGCGCGGCGCCGAAGAAGCGCGCGGCGAGGGTGAGCGAGACGTCCTCGCCGAGGGTGTCGGGGCGGGCGAGGAGCAGCGCCGTGCGGTCGACGTCGCGCACGGCGTCGAGCAAGGTGTCGCCGTCGCGAAGGGTCGAGAGCACGACGGGCGGGCGACCCGCGGCGACGCGGGCGAGCACGGGCGACCCCTCGTTGGTCTTCGCGACCACGTAGACCTCACCGGTCTCCGGGACGACGGCCGCCGCGCTGGGATCGCGCAGCGTGGGGAAGAGCGCGTGGGTGACGACCGCGCCACGGATGGTGACGAGGTCGAGACGCTCCACCGACTGGAGGGGGTAGGAGATCACCGCGAGCGCGGCGCCTCCGGGGACGCGGGAGGCCGCGAGGATGTCGCTGGCGGAGGAGCGTCCGACGGCCAGGGGGGTGAGCCTCCGCTGGGCGTTGAGGGTCGAGGCGACGAGGCGGCCGGGGGCGTCGGCGGCGCCTCGCACGATGGCGAGCAGCGTGGCGCCGGAGGGCGTGACGACGACCGCGGAGGCGGTGTGGCGCAGGGCGCTGGCGTTGGTGTTGGCGTCGACGTGGGCGACGAAATCGCCCGAACCGCGGGCGGTGCAGGCCATGTCCGCGGCGGTGGACTGCGGCCGGGCGAGGGTGACCCTCGGGGCCTCCGGGGCGATGGGCTCCTGCACGAAGGTGCCTGGCGGGAGGTCGAGCGGATCGACGCTCTCGGTGGCGTGGCAGCGGACTCGGGTGAGGATGAGCTGCGGGGTTCCGTCGTCGACGTCCCGACCGTCGACGGCGAGGAGGGCGTCGTCGGCGCCGGGCGTGGTGGCGAAGGCGAACTCCGCGGTGCGGGAGAGGAAGCCCGTGAGGAGGGGCGCCCGCCCCAGGTAGCGGCCGGTGTCGTCGAGGAGGGAGAGGTTGACGGTGGCGCCGGCGTCGTCGGCGAGGGTGGAGAGGGAGATGGCCGCGATGCGGTGCTGCCCCAAGGGGGCGAGGGAGACGTGGAGGTCGGAGGCGCCGCGGTAGGTGGCGAGGGTGAGCGGGGCCTCGGCGACGGTGTCGTCGGCGGAGAGCACGGCGGCGCGGGCGGCGGTGTCGCGGCGGGCGACGCGGGCTCTCCAGGCGACCAGGGTGCGGTCGTCGCCCAGGGGCAGCACCGCGGCGTGGTCGAGGTCGCGGGCGACGAGGGTGGGGCGGTCGTCGTCGAGGCGCACCAGGGCGCGCTCGTCGGCGGAGCTGGCGTGGTCGCGGGCGACGGTGGCCCACACGGAGGTTCCTCGGGCGGTGACGGCGACGCGCGGTGCCTCGCCGGTGAAGGCGCCTCCCTCGGGAGCGGGCGCGGAGTGCACGCTGCCGTCGGGATCGATGCGGTCGACGAAGGCGGCCCAGGCGGTGGCGTCGGAGCGGCCATCGCCGGGAGAGCGGGCGCTGGAGCGGGCGACGGCGACGACGGGATGGTCCTCGCGGAGGCTGAGCGCAGGCGCGCCGAGCACGCCGGTGGGGGCGAGGAGGCGGGCGGCGGGGCCGGGGGTCCCATCGGGGCCGAGCGCTCGGAGGGCGATGCGGTGCTGGCCGGGCGGACCCTGACGCCACGCGAGGAGGTAGCCGTCGCGGGTGGCAACGAGGGCAGGGAGCGAGGGCGAGGGGCCTGCGTCGTCGAGGTCGATGGGGCTGTGGGCGACGCCGTCGGTGACGCTGCTGCCCTCGCGATCGAGGGGGAGGAGGCGCAGCGTCGGGTGTCCGTCGCGGTGGGGGTCGACCACGAAGGCCACCAGCCCGCCGTCGGAGCGCCGGGCGAGGGCGGGCGATGCGGGGAGCCCTGGGGTGAGCGAGGCGACCGCGAGGGGATCACCGGCTTCGCAGCGGGGCATCGCGGGGGCGGCGAGCGCCCTGACGACGGTGGAGGTGTCCGCGGGGGGAGGGGCCTCGGGCATCGCGACGGTGGGGGGCACCGGCCGGGGGGCGCTGCGGCACGCGGCGAGGACGAGCGAGAGGACGATCGGGTGGGGGCGTCGCACGGGGGGTGTTTTGAGCGACACCGGGGGACCGGGGGAAGTTCCCGGCATGGAGGCGATGGCTACACCCGCTCAGCCCGTGAGCTCGGCCAGCACCTTCGCCGCGTGCCCGGCGGCCTTCACGTTGGGGTAGGCCTTCACCACGGTGCCGGTGCCGTCGATGACGAAGGTGCTCCTCAGCACGCCCTCCACCTTCTTGCCGTACATGGTCTTCTCGCCCCAGGCGCCGTAGGCCTTGTGCACCGCCAGCTCGGGGTCGCTCAGCAGCGCCACCTTGAGCCCGTACTTGTCCCTGAACTTGCAGTGGCTCTTCACGGTGTCTCTCGACACCCCCAGCACGGTCGCTCCAGCCTTTGCGAACTCGTCGACCAGAGCCGTGAACTCGTTGGCCTCCACGGTGCAGCCCGGGGTGTCGTCCTTCGGATAGAAGTAGAGCACCAGGGTGCGTCCCTTGAAGTCGTCGAGGGAGACGTCGCTCCCCGAGTCGGACGGCGCCTTGAACGTGGGCGCCGCGTCGCCTGCCTTCACCATGTCGATGTCCCCTCTATTGCTCTGAACGACTAACGAACGCTGATCTGCCCGCCGGCGCGGAGCTGCGTCTCCAGCCGCACGGCCCCCTTGGCGGTCTTGCTCGCGAGCTGCGCCGTGATCTGGAACTTCAGCACCAGCACCTCGTCGTCGCGCACGTGCTGCACGATGACGTTCTTCAGCCTCGGCTCGTACTGAAGGATCGTCGCCCGGATCGACCGCTGCAGCGTCTGGATCGCCTCGGGGAAGGTGTGCATGAGGTCGGTGAAGTCGACCACGCCGAAGTCCATCGCGGCGGGGCACTCGCCCTGCCGGGTGTTGAGCAGCCCCCGCAGGTGCTCGATGATCGACTCGACGTCGTTCTCCGTGCGGGTGCGGGTGATGTCCTTCGCAGCGATCCGAGAGAGCAGTCCGCGTCCAGCCATTGGGGATGGGCGGGACTATACGCCTCCCCCGGTGTCCGGGCGCTCTCTCCGGCGCCGGGGGGCAGAGCTCTCCCGATGCCGAAGGGGGTTCTGGAGAAGTATTGCTTCGCTGAACAGCACCGTGCGATTCTCCGCCCGAATCCGTGGCGGTGCGGACTTCTGGTGCCGCGCCATCGCCGCTGGGGAAGGTCGATCAACGTGCGTAGAACGGGTAGCAAACAGGGTCTCCGAGGACTGCTCGCCTGCCTCGCGCTCGCGCCCATGGTCGCGACGTGCAGCAGCACCCCGCGGCTCCCGACACAGCCGGCCACCTGCAACCTGCCGCAGAACATCGGGCTGGTGCTGCGCGGCTCGGAGCGGCTCAACCCCAACGACGACGGGCGCTCGCTCCCGGTGGTCGTCCGCATCTATCAGCTCAAGTCCGGCGCGCGCATGGAAGAGGCCGAGTTCGAGGGCGTCTGGCGGCATGACCGCGAGGTGCTCGGCGACGACATCCTCAAGATGGACGAGATGTATCTCTATCCAAACCAGCGCATGGCCCGCACGTTTCGCCGCGACCCCGCGGCCACCCACGTCGTCGCCGTCGCCATCTTCCGCCACCCCGCGGGCCAGGCCTGGCGCACCATCTACGAGCTCCCGCCCCCTCCCGGCGACGAGCGCTGCGCCGCGCAGTCCGCCGACCCCTCGGCCAGCCCGCCGCCGGTGCGCGACGCCCGCTACGTCTTCTACCTCGAAGACTATTACATCGAGCCCGGCACCGACGAGCCGCCCACCGACGGGGGCATCCGTGACAGCCGCGGCCGGCTGCGCCTGCCCAGCACCCTGCCGGGTCGCCCGTCGGTCCCGTCGGTGAGCAGCCCCCCGACGCTGCCCAACGTGCCCAACCTCCCTGGCGCGCCGACGCTCCCCGGCGCCCCCGCGGCGCCCACCGCGCCGACGCTCCCCAGCGCCCCGAGCGCCCCGTCGCTGCCCAGCGCGCCGACGGTCACCCCGCCGTCCATCTCGATGACCTCGCCCATCGCGGTGCGCGAGGTCCGCGCATGAGGGTTCCGCAGCGCGTCATCTGGTCGGAGGGGATGTTCATGTCCCCGCAGCACCTGCAGCAGCTCGACCGCTACCACGAGGGGCTGCTGGAGGCGCGGCTCTCCGCGCTCAGCGCCTACGACTGGGGCGTCGTGTCGCTGGAGATCGACGAGCGGGCGCTCGTGGCCGGCCAGGTGCGCGTGCAGCGCTTCGAGGGCGTGCTCCCCGACGGCCTGCCCATCGCCTTCGACGGCGCGCACCCCGAGGCGCCCGCCGTGCGGCCCATCGAAGGCTACTTCGCCCCGACGCAGCGCGTGCTGGAGGTCTTCCTCGCGGTGCCCGCCGAGCGCGACGGCTCGCCCGTGGTGGCCCCGAGCACCGTGCCCACCCAGGGAATGCGCTTCTTCACCGCGCAGCGCGCCGTGGTCGACGCCGCGGGCGGCGCGCAGGACGTCGCCGTGGCCTTCGCGCAGCGCCACGTGACGGTGCTCTTCGGCACCGAGAGCCGCGACGACTTCGAGGCCATGAAGATCGCGGAGATCGTCCGCGACGGCGCCGGGCAGCTCGCGGTGCGCGCGGAGTTCATCCCCTCCATCCGCCGCATCGGGGCCTCGTCGTGGCTGATGGGCAGCCTTCGACGGCTGCTCTCCCTCATGGCCGCCAAGCAGAACTCCCTCTCCGAGCAGCGCCGCCAGCGCGACGCGGCGACGGTGGAGTTCACCGCCGCGGACATCACCCGCTTCCTCCTGCTCAACGCCATCAACTCGTACCTCCCGGTGGTCAACCACCTGTGCGAGCGCGGCGACACGCCCCCGGAGGACGCGTACCTCTTCCTCTGCCAGCTCGCCGGGGCGCTCTCGACCTTCGCCTCCGACGCGAAGTTCTCCCCGACCACGCTGCCGAAGTTCCTCTACACGGAGCTTCAGACGACCTTCGCCGAGCTCATCGAGCGCATCACCGTGCTGCTCAACCTCACGGTGCGGGAGCAGTACATCGTGGTGCCGCTCCAGAGCCGCGAGGACGGGCTGCACTTCGGCAAGCTCGACGACGAGCGCCTCGTGCGCGGCGCGCAGTACGTCCTCTCGGTGCGCTCGCAGCAGCCCGAGCAGACGGCGGCCGAGCAGATCCCGCAGCTCTCCAAGATCGCCGCCTGGAGCGACGTCACCTCCATCGTGCAGAGCGCCCTCCCGGGCGTGGCCCTGCAGGTGACCTACCGCCCGCCGCCGGAGATCCCGCCACGCGCCGGGGTCCTGTATTTCATGCTCAACCAGAGCGGTCAGTTCTGGCGCAACGTCTCGGGCGAGCAGACCATCTCGATCTACCTGCCCCCGCCGTACGACCCCGCGAACATCAAGCTCGAGCTGCTCGCGATCCCCAAGCCCGCGGCCGCCCAATAACGCCTTCCGCCACCGGAGTACCCCACCGGCATGGACCGAATCGACGATCTCACCGCGGATGTCTTCAACTTCCTGATCCAGCTACGGCGGCTGGACGCCAACGCACAGCCCCCGCCGGAGACCGTGCTCCAGCGGCTGCGCACGCTCATCGACACGATGGGCAAGCGGGCCGCCGACCTCGGCTTCTCCCGCGAGGACGTGCTGGAGATCACCTACGCCATCGTGGCGCTCGCCGACGAGGCGGCGATCTACGCGGGCGGCAACCTCAGACAGTTCTGGATGCAGCGCCCGCTGCAGCTCCAGTACTTCAACGAGAACGTCGCGGGAGAGAACTTCTTCGCGCGCGTCATGGCCCTGCGGCAGGACGCGCGGCGCATCGACGTGGTGCGGGTCTACTACACCTGCCTCGTTCTCGGCTTCCAGGGGAAGTACCGGGTGCGCGGCGGCGAGGCCGAGCTCGCGGCCATCATGGACCAGCTCGCGGGTGACCTCTCCCGCGCCGGTCTCCTGGGCCCGGAGCTTCTCTCCGTGCACGGCGACCGCCCGGCCGGCGAGGTGCGCACCCGCTCCCGCGCCGACCTCCCGGTGGTGGGCCTCGCGGCCGCCGCGGTGGTCATCTCGCTGGTCCTCTACGTCGGCCTGCGCATCTCGCTCAGCGGCGAGGTCAGCACCGTCCTCAACCGCATCGCCCAGTTCGTTCACTGAGAGAGGGCGACCCACGTGTTCAAGTACATCTTCGCGTTCCTGGTCGTCGCGATCGCCTGGGCGGCGGCGCTGATCCTCAAGGACAAGCTCCCGCACGGCTTCGACATCGCCGTCGCCGTCACCGTGCTCACGGTGCTCGCGCTGGTAGGGCTGGTGCTCTACCGCAAGTACCGCGCGCGCAAGGCCGCGCGGGAGATCGAGAAGGCCCTCAACGCCCAGGCCGACGAGCACGCCCGCACGGTGCGCCCCGAGCAGCAGGCGGAGGTGCGCGCGATGCAGGCGGAGGTCACCCGCGCCATCGCATCGCTCAAGTCGTCGAAGCTCGGCAAGAGCGGCGCCGAGGCCCTCTACGCGCTGCCCTGGTACGTCATCATCGGCCCGCCCGGGTCGGGCAAGACCACGGCGCTCCGCAACTCGGGGCTCCAGTTTCCCTACGCCTCTCAGAGCGGCGGCGGGGTGAAGGGCGTCGGCGGAACCCGCAACTGCGAGTGGTGGCTCACCAACGAGGCCGTGCTGCTCGACACCGCCGGCCGCTACATGACCGCGGACGACGACCGCGACGAGTGGCTCTCCTTCCTGGACATGCTCCGCAAGAACCGCCCCGAGAAGCCGCTCAACGGCGTCATCGTGGCGGTGAGCGTGGCCGACCTGCTGGGCGCCCGCGAGCACGAGATCGAGAACATCGCCAAGCGGGTGCGAGAGCGCATCGACGAGGTGATGGGCCAGCTCCAGATGACCATGCCGATCTACCTGCTGTTCACCAAGTGCGACCTCGTCGCCGGGTTCAGCGAGTTCTTCGGTGACCTCCGCAAGAACGAGCGCGGCCAGATCTGGGGCTTCACCTGGCCCCTCGGCCAGCAGCTCGCCTCGCCCGGCGGCGCCTTCGGCGAGCGCTTCGACGAGCTCGTGAAGGTCATCGACCAGCGGAAGTTTCGCCGCCTCGCGGGCGAGCAGAAGCTCGAGGTGCGCGAGCAGGTGTTCCAGTTTCCGCAGCAGTTCGCGGGCGTGAAGCAGAACCTCGCGGACTTCGTCGAGAACCTCTTCTCGACCAACGTCTACCAGGGCGCGCCCAACTTCCGCGGCGTGTACTTCACCTCCGGAACGCAGGAGGGCCGGCCCATCGACCGGCTCACCCAGAAGCTCCGCGACACCCTCGGCCTGCCGCAGACCGCGGCCCCCACGCAGGTGGTCACCGAGGCCAAGAGCTTCTTCCTCCGCGACGTGTTCGCCCGGGTGGTCTTCCCCGACGCCGACGTCGCCTCGCGCAGCCCCGAGGAGATCCGCCGACAGCGGCGGCAGCGCTACCTGCTCGCCGCGGGCGCCTTCGCCACGGCGCTGGTGATCCTCACCATCCCCGCCATCGCGTACGTCTACAACCGTGACTTCGTCCGCGAGGCCGGGGTCGAGGTCGAGCGCATCGCCGCCAACGCGGGTCAGGCCAACGCCGCGCCGCTCACCCTCGCGGAGCTCGAGCCCGTGCGCACCCGCGTCGAGCAGCTCCGCAAGTGGGAGACCGGCACCGAGATGGTGCCGCTCTACATGCGCTTCGGGATGTACAAGGGCACGGAGATTTACCCCCGCATCTCGCAGCTCTACTCCACGGCGCTGCGCCGCCGGGTCATCGAGCCCCTCGCGGCGCGCGACCTCCGGGGCATGCGCGACTTCGTCGCGAGCCACCCGGGCGGCACCGTCCCGACGCAGCCCGAGCGCACCGCCCAGTACGACGTGCTGAAGACGCACATCCTGCTGAGCCCCGCGACGCCGCGCGCCGCAGGCGAGCCCACGACCGCCACGCAGAAGCCCTTCCTCACCCGCGCGCTGGTCTCCGCCTGGGGGCGCGGCGCCGAACCCTCGCCGGCCGACCTGGCGGCGATGAACGCCAACATCGCGGCCTACATCGACCAGCTCGCCGACCGCCCGCAGGAGCTCGCGCTCCCTCGCGACGCCAACGCCGTGCGCTCGGTGCGCGAGGTGCTCAACCGCTCGTCGAGCGTCGACCTCGCGCTCGAGGGGATCATCCACGCCGTCGAGCCCATGGGCTTCGACGTGACGCTGGCGAGGGCCATCGGCCGCTCGCCGGAGCACATCTTCCAGGTGGGTCCGATGGAGGGCCGCACGGTGCGCGGCGCCTTCACCCGCCGCGGCTGGGAGGAGTACGTGCGCGAGCGCCTCAACGCCGCGCCGGAGGAGATCGTCGGCGAGGCGTGGGTGCTCGGGCAGAACCCCAACATCGCCCGCGCCGAGCGCCTCGCGGACGCCCTCGCGGACGTGCGATCGCAGTACTTCCAGCAGTACATCGCCGAGTGGCGGAACTTCCTCGCCAGCATGCGGGTGCGCGAGCCCAACGACCCCAACATGGCCCTGCAGATGCTGCAGTGGTTCACCCAGGGCGGCGCGCCGGCGTACGAGTTCCTGATGCGCACGGTGGCCACCAACACCCGGCTGCTCGACCCCGACGCCGTGGCCGCCAACGCCGCGGGCACCAGCCTCCTCGGGGCCGCCGCGCAGGCCGCCAGCTCACGGCTCCAGTCGCAGGGCCGCACCGGCATGGCCGCGGCCAACGCCACCCAGGCCGCGCTCCAGGCCCGTCAGGGTCAGGCCGGCGCGGTCCCCGATGCGCGCCGCCGCCGAGAGGACGTCGAGAACGACGCGCTGCTCCACGGCATCGTGGACTTCGGCGTGCCCCCGACGCCGCCGCCCCCGCCGGTGGGCTCGACCACCCCGCCGCCCCCGCCCGCGCCTCCGGGGCCGACCCCGCTGCGCGAGTACCAGGAGCAGCTCGCCTTCGTGCGCGACGCCCTGCAGACCCACGTGGACAACCCCGTGGCCCCGACGGCGCCGCTGCTCACGGCGCTCCAGACCGCGCAGACCCGCGTCGAGGCGCTCATCAACGGCGCCGCCGTCGACGCCCGGCCCGTGCTGCGCAACCTGCTCCCGCCGCCCATCGAGTTCACCGTGCGCCGCGCCACCGGCGCGCTCGCCGGGGCGGGCTCGGACCGCTGGTGCAGCGCGGTGGTGGTGCCCTACGCCCGCACGCTCCACAACCGCTACCCCTTCTCGGCCAGCGGCCAGGACGCGGCCCTCAGCGACGTCGCGGATTTCTACCGTCCCACGCGAGGCGCGGTGTGGGCGTTCTATACCGAGGCGCTCACTGGCGACATCGCTCGGCAGGGCGATCAGTACGAGTTCGTCACCCGCCTCGGCAGTGACATGTCCGACAACTGGCGCCCCGAGCTGCGGAGCTTCCTCAACCGCTCTCAGGACCTCTCGACGGTGCTCTTCCCCGCCGGCTCCGACGCCCCGAGGGTGGACTTCGAGGTGCGCCTCCGCGCGACGCCCTCCATCGCGGAGCTGACCTTCACCGTCGACGGCGAGACGCTCCAGTACCGCAACGGCCCGCCCGAGTGGCGGCAGTTCCACTGGCCCGGCGCCGGGACGCAGCGCGGCGCCAAGATCCGCGCCCGCGGCATCAACGGCACCGACGAGACCATCGAGCAGGAGGGCGAGTGGGGCCTCTTCCGCCTCTTCGAGGCGGGCGTCGTCCGCGGCGCCCCGGAGGCCCGCATCTTCTCGGTGGTCTGGCGCCTGCGCGACCAGGACATCGAGGTCGGCGTGGACATCCGCCCCGCCCGCAGCGAGAACCCCTTCTTCGGCGTGCCCCGCGCGGACAACGCCTCCACGGGCCGCTTCCTGCTGCCCTTCCGCGCCGAGGGCGTGACCGCCCCGCACCCCATCGCCCGGCGCGGCCGCTCGTGCAACCTCTCCGGCGTGCCGGGGATGCCCTCCGCCCCCGCGGACGATGACAGCTCCTCCCGCCGCCGCCGTCGCCGCCACCGCAACGGCGGCTGATCCACCCTCGAGCGAAGCACCAACCCCAATGGGATCCGTCGCGGCCGATCGGGATGCGCTCGGGGTCTACGGGAAGATCCCCGCGCAGGGGGACTTCGTGCGCATCAACGCCTCCGACGACGCCGCGCAGGCGCTCGACCTCTGGGTGCAGGAGGCCCTGGAGACCCTCGGGCGCATGGGCGTCCCCTTCCCCACGGAGCCGCTCTACTTCCTTCACCACGGCGGGCACCCGTCGCTCCCGGCCACCATCGGGGCGATGGTCGCCAGCCACGACCGCGTCGGGCGCGTCTACCCGATGACGGTGTTCGCCCGGGTCGACCCGGCGTGGCTCGCGACCCGCTGGTCCGGCGCCCCGCTGGGCTACGGGCTCTTCCTCCGCGACGCCACGCGCATCCTCCGCGACCTCAGCCGCGCCGACGCGCAGCTCCTCACGGCGTGGACCCGCAACCTCCGGCTGCCGTCCCCGCAGGACCTCGCCCAGGTCGACGTGGTCTGCATGCACGCGCTGCAGACCTTCTCCGCCGCGCAGGTGCTGCCCCGCATGACCGGCGACCCGCAGGCCGCGACCTGCTGGTACGCCCTCAAGACCGCCGTCGACGCGTGCGACAGCGCGAGGGTGCGCCCGGGCCGTCCGCCCATCGTGCTCGACGGCACGCTCACCGGCGACCTCGACCTCTTCGCGTGGCTCGAGCTGCTGCGCCGCCGGCTCCAGGGCGCCTTCGTCCCGACGGTGCTCTGGACCGAGTCGTCGCCCGCCCGGATGCTCGTCTGCATGGGTGCGCCGTCGGGCTCGGTCTTACGCTACCTGGTAAACCCCGACGACGCCGCGGCGCAGCACTGGCCGCTGTGGACGCACCGGCCGGAGGCCGTGGCGCAGGCGCGGCAGTCGCTCTCGCCCGCGCACCAGGCGGCCATCGCCCAGTGGAACTCACCCCTGGAGGCTCTACTCTCGGCCCTCGGCTGGGCGTAGATCCTCCGCTCCAACCGATCGCGAACCCCTTCACTCACGGTGGTCATGGACGTCGAAGAACTCCGCTCCCGCGCGCAGCCCTGGACCGCTCCCATCTCCGACGACGCCCCCGCGGGCGCCAACGCGAGCACCGACCCGCAGTACGCCGAGCTGCGCGACGAGGTGGCCAAGCGCGACTCGCCGTCGGGCGGTCAGATCCAGTGGCGCAAGGTCATCGACAACGCGACGGAGCTCCTCCAGAACCGCTCGAAGGACCTGCTGGTGGCGTCGTACATGGCCTTCGGGCTGTACACGTCGCGCGGCCTCGACGGGCTGGTCACCGGGCTCTCGGTGCTCTCGGTGCTCATCGAGGACTACTGGACCACGGCGTACCCCGAGCAGAAGCGTATGCGCGGCCGGGTCAACGCGGTCGAGTGGATCATCAAGAGCTGCGACATGGTGCTGCCCAACCTCGCGGTCACCGCCAAGGATCGAAAGACCCTGAACGACCTCGACTTCGTCGCCAAGCAGCTCGCGAAGGTGGCCCGAGACAAGTTCGCCGACGCGTGCCCCGCGATGCGGCCGCTCACCGAAGGGGTGCAGCGGCTGATGATGAACCTCCCCCCGGAGGCTGCCCCCGAGCCGCCGCCTCCCCCTCCTCCTCCGCCCCCTTCGGCCGAGCCCGCCGCCCAGGCCGCTCCGCCTCCGCCGCCTCCTCCGCCGCCTCCGGTCGCGGCGCCTCCGCCCCCGCCGCCGGCTCCGGTCGCGGCCGCTCCGGTGGCGGTGTCGATGCCCTCGGTCGCGGTGTCGGCTCCGGCCGATGCGAGCGCCGTGGTGTCCTTCCTGTCGGAGCTCGGCGGCAACATCTTCGACGCGTCGAGCACGCTGCGAAACGCCGACACCAGCAACCCCCTCTCGTACCGCATGGCGCGGATGGGGGTGTACATGCACCTCGTCGATCCGCCGCCTGCGGAGGGTGGCAAGACGAAGGTCCCGGCGCCGGACGCCGCGCGGCGAGCACAGCTCGCGAAGATCGCGGAGAACTCCAAGTGGGCCGCGCTGCTGGAGGAGACCGAGTCGGCGCTTCAGCGCTCTCGCTTCTGGCTCGACCTCCACCGCTACTCGGCGATGTCCCTCGCGGGCCTCGGCGACGAGCACAGGAAGGCCCTCGCGGAGCTGCTGCGAGAGACCGCCCTGCTGCTCAAGCGCATGCCCACGCTGGTCGACCTCTCCTTCGCCGACGGCTCCCCCTTCGCGAGCGCCGAGACCAGGGCCTGGATCGACTCCGAGGTCATGGCCGCGATGGGAGGCGGCGGCGGAGGCGGCGGCGGGGGGATGCCGATGATGGCCGCCCCGTCGGGTGGTGGTGGTGGTGGCGGCCCGGCGAGGGTGGTCGTGGTGCAGGGCGGGGGCGGGGGTGACTCCGAGGACGCCGCGGTGATCCACGAGGCTCGCTCGCTGGCCTCGTCGGGCAAGCTGCCCGACGCGATCGCGATGCTCCAGGGGCGCATGGCCGGGGCGGGATCGGCCTCGGCGCGCTACCGGGTGCGGCTGGGCATCGGGCAGGTGTGCATGGCGGCGGGGCAGGTGAGCCTGGCGCGCGCGGTGTTCGAGTCGACGGAGAAGGAGGTCGAGCGCTTCAGCCTGGAAGAGTGGGACCCGGCGCTGGCCGCGGCCTCCTCCGAGGGGCTCTATGCGTGCCTGAAGTTGCTGGCCAAGGGGGGCAAGGCGCTGCCCCCGGAGGCAGGGTTGCTATATGATCGCGTCTGCCGTCTCGATCCGACGGCGGCATTGCGCCTTGGGGCTTGAACGCGGCAGAGTCGCCCGCACGCAGAGCGCCGTCGGGCGGCGTTGATCACACACGGAAGGAAGATCTGGCATGTCACGAGAAGGTTCAGTTGCTCCCAAGGAGCGGGTCAACATCGTCTACAAGCCGGCGACCGGCAACGCGCAGGAGGAGGTCGAGCTCCCCCTGAAGATCATGATGGTGGGTGACTACACCCTCCGCCCCGACGATCAGCCGGTGGAGAACCGCAAGCCGATCAACGTGGACAAGGACAACTTCAACCAGGTGCTGGGCGAGCAGAAGCTCGAGCTCAACCTGGGGGTCGCCGACAAGCTCTCCAACGAGCCCGGCGCGGAGATGGCCGTCAACCTGAAGTTCAAGAAGCTCTCGGACTTCACCCCCGAAGGCGTCGCCAACCAGGTGCCCGAGATGCGCAAGCTGCTCGAGCTGCGGTCGGCGCTCAACGCCCTCAAGGGTCCGCTGGGCAACGTGCCGGCGTTCCGCAAGAAGATCCAGGGGCTGCTGGGTGACGAGGAGGGCCGCGCCAAGCTCATGCAGGAGCTCGGTCTCGGCGACAAGGGCGGCACCTGATCTCGCACCCGGCACACCAAGAAAACCCATCAAGGAACTACAGCACCCATGAGTGACCTGAAGACCCAGTCCCAGGGCGGGACGCAGACGCTGGAGCAGGGCTCGCTCCTCGACGAGATCCTCAACGAGGGCAAGATCAAGCCGAGCGAGGAGGGCTACGACGTCGTCCGCCGCGGCGTGCAGCACTTCATCGCGGAGATGCTCGCCCCCGGCCGCGCCGCCGAGCGCGTCGACAAGAACATCGTCGACGCCATGATCGCGGAGATCGACTCGCGGCTGTCCGCGCAGATCAACGCCATCATCCACCACCCGGATTTCCAGCGGCTGGAGAGCGCCTGGCGCTCGCTGAAGTTCCTCATCGACAAGGTGGACTTCCGCGAGAACATCAAGGTCGAGATGCTCAACTGCTCGAAGGAGGACCTCCTCAACGACTTCGAGGACTCCCCCGAGGTGCCGAAGAGCGGCCTCTACAAGCTGGTGTACTCCCGCGAGTACGGCACCTTCGGCGGCAAGCCCCTCGGGCTGATGGTCGGCAACTACGAGTTCGACGCGGGCCCCCAGGACATCTCGCTGATGCAGAAGATCGCCTCGGTCGCCGCGATGGCGCACGCGCCCTTCATCTCGGCGGCCGCGCCGAAGATGTTCGGCGAGGAGACCTGGGAGAACCTGCCCAACCTGAAGGACCTCAAGTCCCTCTTCGAGGGTCCGCAGTACGCCCGCTGGCACGCCTTCCGCGAGAGCGAAGACGCGCGCTACGTCGGCCTCACCATGCCGCGCTTCCTGCTGCGCATGCCCTACGGCGCGAGCACCATCCCGGTGAAGTCGTTCAACTTCGAGGAGGACGTCGTCGGCTCGCACGACAAGTACCTCTGGGGCAACGCCGCCGTGGCGATGGCCACCCGCGTGGCCGACTCCTTCGCCAAGTACCGCTGGTGCCCGAACATCATCGGCCCGCAGGCCGGCGGCACCGTCGAAGATCTCCCGCTCCATCAGTACGAGGCGATGGGCGAGATCCAGACGAAGATCCCGACCGAGGTGCAGCTCACCGAGCGCCGCGAGTACGAGCTTTCGGAGGAGGGCTTCATCGGCCTCACCTTCCGCAAGGACTCCAACAACGCGTGCTTCTTCTCGGCGAACTCCGTGCAGAAGGCGAAGTACTTCGGCCAGAGCCCCGAAGGGCGCGAGGCGGAGACCAACTACCGCCTCGGCACGCAGCTCCCGTACATGTTCATCATGAACCGCCTCGCCCACTACCTGAAGGTGCTCCAGCGCGAGCAGATCGGGTCGTGGAAGGAGCGGGTCGACCTCGAGCGCGAGCTCAACACCTGGATCGGCCAGTACGTCGCGGACATGGACGACCCCGCCCCGGGCGTGCGCTCGCGCCGCCCGCTGCGCAAGGCCTCCATCGAGGTCAAGGAGGTCGAGGGCCAGCCCGGCTGGTACCGCTGCGACCTCAAGGTGCGCCCGCACTTCAAGTACATGGGCGCGGCCTTCACGCTGTCCCTCGTCGGCAAGCTCGACAAGGAATGAGCCCCGCGGGCGGTCCCCTCGTCGGGTGATCGCCCGCCCCTTCCCTCTCCCTCAAAACATCAACTGGTGACGGTCAGCGCGTGAGCGCGGCGATGATCTCCGCGTGCGCGGGGTACCTCGCCGTGAGCGCCGCGCGGTCGGCCATCTCCAGGTCGCTGAACTCGAAGCCCGGCGCCACGGTGCAGCCCACCAGGGCCCAGCGGCCGCCCTTCGCCACGCGCGCTCCGAACCACTCGCCCGCCGCGACCACCGCCTGAGGGGAGGCGTCGGCCGCGTGGTGGCCCACGATCAGCGTGCGCCGCGCGCCGTCGGGAGCGAGCGCCGTCACCTCGATGTCGCCGCCCGCGTAGTGGTGCCAGACCTCGTCGCTGAGGATGCGGTGCAGGGCGGAGAAGTTCCCTTCGGCGAGGAGGAAGTAGATCGCCGTGGAGGCGCTGCGGGGGCCGTCGAAGCCCTCGGCGCGCACGGTGCGCGGGTCGCGGAAGGTCTCCCGGTACCAGCCCCCTTCGGGGTGGGGACGGAGGTCGAGGCGGGCGATGAGGGCGGCGAGCTCGGGGTCCATGCGAACGAGGGTCGCACGAGTCGAGCGGAGGTCTACCGGAGCCCGTGGCGCTTCAGCTTGTCGAGCAGCGTCATGCGCGACACCCCGAGCCGGCGCGCCGCCTCGGACTGGTTGCCATCGCTCGCCGCGAGCGCCCGCTGGAGCAGCTGACGCTCGAAGCCCGCCACCTGCTGCCGCAACCCCTGAGGGCCGCCGGGCTCCTCCAGCGGCGCGTCGCCGGTGAGCCTCGCGAGGGCCTCCACGCCGAGCGCGCCGCCGTCGCTGAGGGCCAGCATCCGCGCCACGGCGTTCTCCAGCTCGCGGACGTTGCCCGGCCAGGAGCGCGCCGTGAGGGCCGTCACCAGGGCGTCGGAGAAGCGCACGTCCGCGAGGTCGAAGCGCGCGGCGTAGCGACGGCGGAAATGGTCCAGCAGCACCGGCACGTCGTCGCGCCGGTCGCGCAGCGGCGGGACCGTCAGCTCCACCACCGCGAGGCGGTAGTAGAGGTCCTCTCGGAAGCGCCCCTCGGCGACGGCGGCGCGCAGGTCGCGGTGCGTCGAGGCCACCACCCGCACGTCGACCCGCTCGACCCGGGCCGCCCCCACCGGCTGGATCTCCCCCTCCTGCAGCGCCCGCAGCAGCTTCGGCTGAAGGGCCAGCGGGAGCTCGCCCACCTCGTCGAGCACCAGCGTCCCGCCGTCGGCCTGCGCGAAGTACCCGCGCCGCGCCGCGACCGCGCCGGTGAAGGCCCCCTTCGCGTGCCCGAACAGCTCCGCCTCGGCGAGCTCCGCGGGGATGGCCGCGCAGTTGAAACGCACGCACGGCCTCGCGCGCCGAGGGCTCTCGGCGTGGATGAGCGACGCCACAAGCTCCTTGCCCGTGCCGGTCTCGCCTCGCAGCAGCACCGTCACCTGCCGCCTCGCCACGCGCCGCGCGTCGTCCACCAGCCGACGAAAGGCCGCGCTCTCCCCCACCAGCGGCCGCCCCATCGCGCGCTCCGCGGCGAGCTGCCTGGCGCTGCGCCGTAGATCGCGGGCCTCGACCGCCCTCGCCATGACGGCGCGCAGCTCCTCCAGCACGAAGGGCTTGGTCAGGTAGTCGTAGGCCCCGAGCTTCATCGCCGCGACCGCGTCGCGCTCGGTGCCGCGGGCGGTGAGCAGCACCACCGGCAGGTCGGGGTCGGCCGCGCGCGCCTCGGCGAGCAGCGAGAGCCCGTCGCGCCTCGGCATCGCGAGGTCGGTCAGCACCGCGTCGCAGGCCCCGAGCTGAGGGCTCGCCTCGTCCGGGTCGGCCGCGGTGAGCACGACGTGGCCCGCGTACTCGAGCGCCTGCTGCACCGTGAAGCGCACCGCGGGCTCGTCGTCGACCACCAGGATGGTGCCCCTCACGACCGGCCCTCCGCCCCTGGGCCCAGGCTCAGCCGCGCCCTCGTCCCTCGCCCCGGCGCGCTCTCGAAGACCAGCGACCCGCCGTGCTCCTCGGCCACCCGGCGGGCCAGGCGCACGCCGAGGCCGGTGCCGCCCGCGCGCGTCGTGAAGAAGGCCTCGCCCGCCCTCGCCGCCACCGCCGCGCTCATGCCGCGGCCGGTGTCGGTCACCGTCACCACCGCGCTCGCTCCGTCGCGCTCCCAGGAGACCCGCACCGAGCCGCCGCGCCCGGTCGCGTCGAGGGCGTTGAGCACCAGGTTCAGCACCGCCTCCTTCACGCGCCGCGGGTCGACCTCCGCCGTCAGCGCCTCGCCCGAGAGCTCGAGCCCGACGCCCGCGCGCTCGGCCCGGTGCCCCAGCAGCCCCTCGAAGGAGCGCAGCGTCTCGCCGAGCTCCACCGTCTCTCGCGCCATCGCGTCGAGCGGCCGGGAGAACGAGAGGTAGTCGTGGAGGATGCGCTCGATGCGAGCGACCTCGCCGCTCATCACCTCCAGGCTCTGCCGGTCGTTGGGGCGCTCGGCGCGCTCGGCCATCAGGTCGGCGAGGCCCTTGATGGCCGTGAGCGGGTTCTTGATCTCGTGCGCCACCTGCGCGCCCATCGCCTCCATCGCCCGGTGCCGCGCCTCGGCGGTGGCGAGGAGCTCCTCCCCGGCGCCCGCGAGCGCGTCGCCCGCGTGGGCGTAGGCGTCCGAGAGGCTCGACACCCCGACCCAGAGCAGCGCCAGCGCCGTGAGCGAGGAGACCAGCAGCATGGCGCGCACCGGACCGGGCGCCAGCGGAGGGAAGGGCACCCCCGGCGGCACCGCCCAGAGGGCAGCCAGCACCGCCGCGAGCGCCCAGAGGAGGGTGCGCCCGGGGCCCGCGCGACCGAAGGCCGCGAAGCCCACGACCGCGGGCGCGAAGAGCACCGGGAGCATCGGGCTCGCGATGCCTCCGGTGCCGAGCACCCCCATCGTGATGCCCGCCACGGTGGCGAGCAGCGACGCGAGGAACCCCCGCTCGGACACCAGCGCGCGGCGCCCCCGCCAGGACTCCCAGGTGAAGAAGGTGAGCACCAGCGCGAAGCCCACGAGCACCACCGTGACCTGCACCCGCGGGGCGCCGCTCGTCGCGAGCAGCGCCGCCTGCACCGCCAGCGCCGGAGCCACCACCCACGGCCGCCGCCGCAGGAAGGTGGTCGCCACCGCGCGGAGCGGCGCGCGGCGGAGCTGCACGAAGGGTCCGGTGACCTCCATGGCCCGGAGGCTATCGCACCCCTGCGGCGCTCGACGCGCGAGGTGTCCAGCATTCCGTCAGGTCGACTGTACGGATCTCCGTACACATCGAGGGCCCGCTGACCCTTTGTCCACGCGAGAAAGAGAGGGCGATCCGCGCGCTGGCATGTGCCGTGTAGTCGGCTCCTCCGTGCGCGAGCGAGCCGCTCGCCCCAACCGATGGAGTCGCACCATGTCCAGCCCCACGGCCGTTGTCCCTTCCTCTCGCGCGTTCGACCCGAAGCCCGTCTGGGGCGCCCTCGCGCTCTGGAGCGGCGCCGCGCTCGTCGTCGCCCTCTCCGGCGTCGTCGCCTCGCTGCCGCGACCGCTGGTCCCGCTGCTCATCTGGAGCCCGGTGCTGGTCGGCGTCGCGCTCCACCGCCGGAGCGCCGCGCTGCGAGCCTTCGTCGACACCGTCGACCTGCGCTTCCCGGTGCTCTTCCACGTCGTGCGGGTGTTCTTCGGCGCGGCCTTCCTGGTCGAGGCCTCGGCCGGCCGGCTGCCCTCGTCCTTCGCGCAGCTCGCGGGCCCCGGGGACATCGTCGCGGGCCTGCTCGCGATCCCCGCCGCGCTGCTCGCCACGCGCGGCGACAAGACCTCCCGCTCCCTGCTCCTCGCCTGGAACATCCTGGGCCTGCTCGACATCCTCGCGGTCTTCCTCTCGGCGCAGCGGCTGCTTCTCGTGATGCGCGACGAGCGCTTCTTCCAGGCCTTCCAGCGCATGCCCTTCTCCACGCTTCCGGTGCTCGTGGTGCCGCTCATCCTGCTCACCCACCTCCTGGTCTTCGCGCGCCTTCGCGGCGCGCTGTCCAAGCGCGAGGCGCGACGCTAAGGTCCGCCGCCATGGACATGCAGGCGATGACCGTCGGCGCCGGGCGTATGCTCCTCGCGGGCTGCGCGCTGCTCCTCGGCTGCGGCGACGCGGCGCCTCCCTCTCGTGCCCCGGGGCTGCCGCAGCGCTCGCTGGTCGCGACCACGGCCCCGTCGCGGGTGCTCGCCATCGGAACCAACTACATCTCCGGCAGCGCCTGGTCGGTCACGCGCGATGGGAGCACCCGGTTGCTCCCGCTCGGCGCCACCGCCGACTCGGTGGTGCGGCCGCTGGGGGAGGTGATCGCCGTGCTCAACCGCGATCCCAGCCAGGCGGACAACCTCACGCTCTTGGAGGAGCGCGCGACCGGCGTCGCCCTGGTCAGCCAGGTCGACCTTCGCCTCGCCAGTGAGCGCGAGGCGTACCGCAGCACCAACCCCCACGACGTGATCGCCCTCGACGCGCGCACCCTGCTCGTCGCGCGGTACAACGTCCCGAGCCTCGCGGTGGTCGACGTCGCGCTGGCGGAGGTGGTGCGCACCGTCGACCTCGCGCCCTACCAGGGCCGCGCCCGGCTGCCCAACCCCGACGCCCTCTGCCGGGTGGGGGAGCGCCTCTACGTGACCCTCCAGCGCCTCGACGACGTGGTGAATCCCACGCAGCGCGCGATGCTGGTGCAGCTCGACGCGCGCACGCTCTCGGTCACCGCCGCCGTCGAGCTGCCGCTGGTCAACCCCATCGGAGCGATGGTGATGGTGCGCGAGGGCGTCGCCCGACTCGCCATGATCGGCAGCTACGAGGTGGTCGGCGATGGGGGCGTGCTGGAGCTCGACCTGCGGGGAGAGACGCCCGTGGCGAGGGTGCTGCTGCGCGACGACGAGCTGCCCTCGGCGGTGCGAGGCAACATCGACGGGCTCGCGGTGATCGACGACGACGTGATGGTGCTGAAGGTCGTCGGGCAGCGGCGGCCGGGGATGGACATCGACGTCACGAGGGTGCTCCGGTACGACCGACGCACGCGGGCCGTGAGGGTGCTGGTGCAGCGCGGGGTGTGGAGCGGGGCCGTGCCGGTGGTGCTGGGCGACACGGTGTTCGTGGGCGATCCGGGCGAGGGGGCGGGGCACTCCGGGGCGGGGGTGCGACGCTTCGACCTGGCGGGCGAGGCGCGCGGCGAGGCGGCGGGGGTCGGGGTGGAGATGTTCCCCTACGACCTCCAAAGGGCGCCGTGAGCGCGGCGCCGGGTGCGTGATAACGTCCGCGCCCCGATGAGCAACACCACCCGCAGCTGGAAACTCGATGGGTACGGGCCGGACGCCAAGGCCGCCCTCGCCGGAGCGCAGAGCCTCGCCGACGAGCGCTCGCACGCCGAGGTCGAGACCCTCCATCTCCTCTTCCGGCTGCTCGACCGCGACCCGCTGGTGCAGAAGGCCTTCGAGCTCTCGGGCGTCGACCCGGGCGACCTGATGTTCGAGGTCGAGGCCGTGCTGCGGAAGATCCCGCAGGTGCCGGGGGCCGTGGCCTTCCTCTCTCCTCGCCTTCTGGGGCTGACCGCGCGCGCGGAGTCCGAGGCGTCGAGGGACGCGAGCCCGGTGCGGGTGCGCCACCTGCTCATCGCGATCGTCAACGAGGTCACCGGGCTTACCGGGGCCGTATTGCGGGCGCTCGACGTGGACGAGGCGAAGGTGCGCGCCGCGCTCAAGGGCCTGCCCGACTCCATGGCGTCGACCGAGGGCGTGGTGGGCCCGAGCGTCCCGACGCCGGGGGGCGGCGGCGGCAGCGGCGGAGGGGCGACCGGCGACGTGCTCGCCCGCTACACCCGCGACCTCATCGCCGAGGCCTCGAAGGACCGCTTCGACCCCATCGTCGGCCGCGACGTCGAGCTGCGGCGGCTGCTCCAGGTGATCGCTCGCCGGCAGAAGAACTCCCCGGTGCTGGTGGGCGAGGCCGGCGTCGGCAAGCGGGCCATCGTGTACGCGCTCGCGGCGAGGCTGGCGCGTGGGGACGTCCCGGCGCCGCTGCGGAAGAAGAAGCTGATGCAGCTCGACCTCGGGCTGCTGGTGGCGGGCGCCCGGCTGCGGGGCGAGATGGAAGACCGGCTGCGCGCCGTGCTGGCGGCGGCGAGCGCGGTCGACGGGGAGGTGATCCTCTTCGTGGACGAGCTCCACAACCTGTTCAACAACCCGGCTGGCGGCGGCGGCCCGGCGGACCTGCTCAAGCCCGCGCTCGGTCGCGGCGAGGTGCAGATCATCGGCACCACCACCCCGGGGGCCTTCAAGAAGACCTTCGAGGCCGACGCGGCGCTCTCTCGGCTCTTCGCGATGCTGGTCGTCGAGGCGCCCACCGAGGAGCAGGCCATCGGGATGTGCCGGGGCATCGTGGAGCGCTACGAGCTGCACCACGGCGTGCGCATCAACGACCCCGCGGTGGTGGCCGCGGTGAAGCTGGGCAAGCGCTACCTGGGAGGGCGAGAGCTGCCCGACTCGGCCATCGACCTCATCGACGAGGCCGCCGCGCAGTGCCGCCTGGCGCTCGACGCGGGCCCGCCGGAGCTCGACTCGCTCTCACGCCTCCAGAGCGCCCTCGAGGCCCAGCACCGCTCGCTGGTCGACGAGGAGGACGAGGCCTCGATGGAGGTTCGGAAGAAGGTCGAGGCGGAGCTCGCGGAGACGCGCGCCAAGCTGGACGTGCTGCGCCCCAAGTGGGACCGGCAGCGCGACGTGATCGCGGCGATGCGGGCGGCGAAGGCGAAGATCCTGACGCTGCGGGCGGAGCGCGACAAGGCGGCCGCGCAGGGCGACACGGCGGCGGCCTCGCGGCTGGCGACGAACGACATCCCCGCGGCGGAGAAGACCCTCTCCGAGGCCGAGGTGGCGCTCTCCAAGGAGGGCGCGCTGCTCTCCAAGCTGAGCGTCGACGAGCACGGCATCGCGGGGGTGGTGGAGCAGTGGACCGGCGTTCCGGTGAGCAAGATGCTCGCGAGCGAGACCGAGAAGCTGCTGGCCATGGAGGACCACATCCGTCACCGGGTGGTCGGCCAGGACGACGCGGTGCGGCTCATCGCCAAGGCCGTGCGCCGGGGGAGGGTGGGGCTGCGCGATCCGGGGCGCCCCATCGGGAGCTTCCTGTGCCTCGGCCCCACTGGGGTCGGGAAGACCGAGCTGGCCAAGGCGCTGGCGGAGTTTCTCTTCGACGACGAGGCGGCGATGGTGCGCCTCGACATGAGCGAGTTCATGGAGAAGGGCTCGGTGTGGCGGCTCATCGGCTCGCCCACGGGCTTCGTCGACAGCGAGTCGGGGGGAATGCTCACCGAGGCGATTCGTCGGCGGCCCTTCTCGGTGGTGCTCTTCGACGAGGTCGAGAAGGCCCACCCCGACACCTTCAACATCCTGCTGCAGGTGCTGGACGACGGGCGCTTGAGCGACAACCGCGGGCAGCTCGCCAACTTCAGCGACACCGTGATCGTGATGACCAGCAACATCGGCGCGCCGCGCATCCTGGAGGCGACCGAGGAGGGAGCCTCGGACGAGTCGCTGCGGGAGGAGATCCAGGGGGAGCTGAAGAAGCACTTCCGGCCGGAGTTTCTCAACCGCATCGACGACGTGCTGATCTTCGACCGGCTGAGCAAGGTGGCGCTGCGAGGCATCGTGGACATCCAGCTGCGGCGCCTGGGCAAGCTCCTGAAGGAGAACCAGATCGGCCTGGAGGTGACCAACCCCGCGCGCGACCTGCTCACCGACCTCGGCTACGACCCGGCCTACGGGGCGCGTCCGCTGAAGCGGGTGATCCTGAAGCAGCTGCAAGACCCCCTGGCGGAGGAGCTGCTCCGGGGCGGGTACAAGGCCCACGACACGGTGCGCGTCGACGTCGGCGACGCGGGCTTCTCCTTCACCAAGGTGTGAGGCGGACGGTGCGCGCGCGAGGCTGCGTGGGGCTGCTGCTGATCGCGGCCGCAGAGGGATGCGTGGAGGCGCACGCGCAGCCGCGACCGGCGCCGCGAGACGCCGGGGTGCGACGGGACGCGGGGGCGGTGCGACGGGACGCGGGCGCGCGGGTGCGACGCGACGCGGGGGTGGACGTGCCGGTGCTGCCGCCGACGCGCGGGCGCATCGATCCGGCGGGGGCGCAGCGGGTGCTGGCGACGAGGGCGACGGAGGTGCGCGGCTGCTACGAGCGGGCCCTGGCGAGGGACGCGACGCTCCAGGGGGAGCTCACGGTGCGGCTGAGGGTGGAGGCCGACGGGCGGGTGTCGCAGACGGCGCTGAGCGGCGACGACGCGCTGCGAGGCGCGGGGCGGTGCATGGAGGCCGCCCTGCGGGGGCTGGTGTTTCCTGCGCCCACGGGCGGCGCGGCGACGGTGACGGTGCCGTACGTGTTTCGCGCGGGGGAGTGACTCCTGCGCCCCGGCAGGGGGACCGATTCGCCATCAGGTCTCTATAGAGGGCGGTGATGTCGGACGCAGACGACGTTCCCCCGGGCAGCCACCACGCGACGATGCTGGTCGACGGGCACGAGATCCTCCCGTCGCTCCTCGCCGACCTCCGGGCGGCCGAGCGGGAGATCCACGTGTCGATGTTCCTGTTCTTCCGTGACCCGGTGGGCCTGGAGGTCGCGGCGGCGCTCTGCGACCAGGCGGCGCGCGGCGTCACCGTGCGGGTGCTGCTCAACCTCGCGAAGACCGCCATGGGCGACCCCTTCTCCACCGGCGAGAAGGAGATGATCGATCAGGACCCCAACGTCGACTACGACCCCACGGACGTCGGGCCCCTCTGCGAGCGGCTCACCACCTCGGGGGTGCAGGTCTACGACACCAACATCGACTACGACGCCGACCTGCCCCACGCCGACGAGCGGCTGCGCTCGCTGGCCGCGCAGATCCGCGGCGCGATCAGCGTCGACGACCTCCACATCGACCACCGCAAGATCGTCGTCATCGACCGCCGCGTCGCGTACACGGGCGGCGCCAACATCGGCGCCCAGTACATGAACCACACGCCCTTCGACCCCGCGGTGGACGCCCACGCCGAGGCCATCACCTGGAAGGTCGAGGGATCGCGCGAGCCCTGGTGGAAGTGGCACGACAGCCTCACCCGCTTCGAGGGCCCCGTGGTCGCGGCGATCAACCACCATTTCCGCGACCGCTGGATCCTCGACGGAGGCCCTCCCTTCGAGCTCGACCCGCGGCCCCTGTCCGCCCCGCTCCCGCCGCGCGGCATCCGGCTCGACGCGGCGACGGTGGTGGAGAGCGCGCCCACCGGCGAGCCCAACGCGGTGCGAGACCTCTACCTCCGGCTCATCGCCTCGGCCGAGCGCTCGATCTTCATCGAGAACCCGTACTGCTACCACTCCGCCATCGCCGACGCGCTGGTGGCCGCCAAGACCGAGCGCCCCTCCCTCGACGTGACCCTCGTGCTCCCCGCCCTCGGCTGGAACGACAACGCCTTCGCGCACGACGCGCAGCAGTTTCACTACGCGCGCTACCTGGCCTGCGGCATCGACGTGTTCGAGTACCAGAACCACTTCACGCACCTGAAGGTGGCGGTCTTCGATGAGCGCTGGTCGATCCACGGCTCGACCAACCTGAACTACCGCAGCCTGGAGGATGACAAGGACTTCGAGCTCGTGGTGCTGGTCGACAGCGTCGCGCTCGCCCTCGACGTGCTCGCCCGCGTGCGCGACGTCGACATCGCGCACTCGCGGCGCTTCACCATGGCCGACGTCGACGGCTCCCTGCACGGGCTGCGAGTGCAGCACCGCGACCCGCGCACGCTGCTCCTGGTCTCGCGTCGGGTGCTGTAGAAGAGGGCGGAGGGAGAGAGCGATGCGCACCAGCAAGGAGATCTACGACCGCATCCACTGGGATGAGGGCTACGACGAGCGCTGGTTCAGCATCGGCTACCACGACCGCGAGAAGGGGATCATCGAGCTCCCCTTCACCAGCTTCGTGCCCGATGGGGACATCCCCTGGCACCGCATCCAGCTCTTTCGCTGCGGCCACACCCTCGTGTGGGATCGGGCCTCCGGGCTCGATCTCGTCGCCTCGCTCCGGCTCGATCCCGCGCAGCCCGACGCTCGCTCCGGCGAGGCCCCGCGCCCCTTCGAGAGCCGAGAGGCGCTGCTCGACCACCTGCGCTCGGGCGCTCCGGCCTGGGTGCTCACCCGCGAGGCCGAGGCTTACCCCGGCTTCATCGAAGAGGTGCTCCTCCACACGGCCTCCGAGGGCGGCGCCCGGCTCACCGTCGAGTGGCGCAGCTACACCATGGACTGGATGGGCGACGCCACCCACGTGATGGTGGTCTACGGCTTCGACTCACTCGACGCGCTGCTCTCGCACGTCGAGCGGCGCTACCAGCGCTCGGCCACCGACATGACCCCGAAGCCTCCTCCGCTGCCGCCCGGGACGCCGCTCGCCAACCGCTACCCCGAGGCCCTGGTGGAGGTCTTCCAGGACGCCTGGCGACGGCTGAAGACCGACTTCCGCGACGGGCTGCTCCTCGCCCACGGGCAGCGCGTCGTGCAGCGCTTCGAAGGCTTCTGACCCGACTCTGGCGCTTGCGCGTTGACGGCCCCCTGCGACGGCTGAGAGCTTGTGAGCCGATGAATCGAGCCCGAGGGACGTGGCGGTGGATCGCCCTCGCCTGCCTCTCCATCACCGGGGCCTGCGACGGCGACGCGCCCGCCGCCGACGCGGGACCGCCCTTCGTCGTAGACCCCACCGGAACCTGTCCCTCGGGCATGGCGCTGATCCCTGGTGGCGAGTTCACCATGGGCAGCAACGACACCACCGGCGTGGGCGCCGATGGATCGTCGGCCCCGGCGCACCGGGTTCGGGTCCACTCGTTCTGCCTCGACGAGACGCCCGTCACCGCCGCGGCCTACGCCGCCTGCGTCGAGGCCGGCCGCTGCGCCGAGCCCACCCTGAGCGCGATGCCCGGCTGCGCCTTCCAGGGCGGCGGGGTCGTCGCGCCAGGGCACGAGAGCTCTCCCATGAACTGCGTCGCCTGGAGCGAGGCCGACTCCTATTGCCGCATGACGGGCGGGGCGCTTCCCGCCGAGGCGCAGTGGGAATTCGCGGCCACCAACGGCGGCACCACGCGGTACCCGTGGGGCGACGACGCCTCCGGGGCCCGGCTCTGCTGGAGCGGCGACGCGTCGGCCATACACGGGCGCGTGTGCCCTGTGTCGGAGCACCCGGCCAACGCCCGAGGGCTGCGCGACATGGTCGGCAACGTCTGGGTCTGGACGCAGGACTGGTTCGCGAGCTACCCGAGCGCCGGCGGTGTACCCGTCGACCCGACAGGACCCGCGACTGGCCGACAGCGCACCTTCCGCGGGGCCAGCTTCGGCGCCGACACCGTCGACCTCCTCTCCCCGACCGTGCGCGGCTGGAACGTGCCCACCTACCGCGTTCCGCAGCTCGGATTCCGCTGCGCGCGCCGGCCTTCCCCCGCCAACGACCGCTGAGCCCCGCCGCGGATCCGATGTGGGATGACCGGCGCCCTCGGCGCAGGTCGACTCCCGACTTCATGACATATCACCAGCAGTGATGTGCCTTGTCGGATGAGGGGTCACACGCATCGCACCTGTCGGCGAAAAGACCACGGAGAGCACGTCTGATCGTGTGGGTTTAAACGGATATCGCCCCCGCAAAATACATTCGACTTGCACTAATCACTTCAGTTCAAACTGGGAAAGCACGTAAGGAGGTTATGCGCGCTGGATGGGTGGTGCGCTGGGTCGAAGTTACCAATGGGGCACGCGATGAACCGAACCTTGTCCGCAATCGCAGTGGTGATGTCGTCGGTCGCGGTGGTCGGCTGCATGAACGGTGACGAGGCGGGCCTCGGCATGACGTCGCAGGCGATCGTTCCGGGCATCGGACTGACCTGCGCCTCGGGCGGCCTCGAGGGCAACCTCGTCCCCGAGCTGGAGGCGGCCGCGCCCTGGGCGCAGGTCGAGGGCAGCGCCTGCGGCAAGGGCATGGGCTCGTGCGCGATCAGCGCCGGAGGCCAGATCGTGGTGGGCCGCTCGGGGCAGGACGGGCTGACCTACACGAGGGTCGAGCCGCGCGCCGTGGGCGCCACGCAGATGGTCATGGACGTCAACGTGGCTATTCGCCCCGACGCCCTCGCGACGGACCCGGACTGTCCCAGCACCCCCATCGCCAACATCAGCGCCTTCGTCTCCGACGGCACCCGCATGGCGGGCCTCGCGGTGGGGCGCATGCGCGGCGCCGACGGGGTCGAGACCAGCTACATCGCCATCCGGGCGCTCGACCGCTGCGCGACCCCCATCGCCATCGCGCCCTTCGAGTTCAACATCAACAACTTCCACGTCTACTCGCTGCGGCTCGATCGCACCGGCGGCGCCACCGTCTATGTCGACAAGGAGGACGCCCCCTCGATCCAGGTCGCCTACGACCGGCTCGACGCCGCGACCCCGATGCGGGGCGCCCACTACGGCTTCCGCACCGAGCGCGCGGAGGCCTCGTGGGACTACCTCCGCTTCTCGAGCTGCGGCGCCCCCTCGACCCCGACGCCTGCCCCGGTCTCGGCCTGCGGCGGCGCGCCCTGCCCCGGCAACCGCCCCCCGAACTGCGCCCGCGCCACGCCCTCGCAGGCCTCGCTCTGGCCGCCGAACCACTCGTTCCGCCCGGTGCGCATCGGCGGGCTCACCGACGCCGACGGCGACGAGGTCTCCTACTCCATCGACTACGTCACCTCCGACGAGGCCGTCGACGCCCCCGAGTCCGGCAACACCGCCGTGGACGTCGGCCGCGGAGACCAGGACCAGAACGAGGACGGCAGCCCCCACGTCGCGGGCGACGGGCAGAGCCACGGCCGCCCGGTGCTGCTGAGGGCCGAGCGCAGCGGCCGAGGCAACGGCCGCGTCTACGCACTGCACGTCACCGCCGACGACGGTCGCGGCGGCACCTGCGAGGCCACGGTTCGGGTCTGCGTCCCCCACGACAACAGCGGCGCCCCCTGCGTCGACGACGGCCAGACCTACGTCGTGTCGTCGCCGCCCGCCCCGCCCCCGCCGCCCCCCGCGCCGACCGCTCCCGGCACGCTCCGCTGCCCGGCGCCCTCTCGCGCCCTCGCCGGATCGCCGGTCACCCTCCGCACCACCAACACCACCGCGGGCGCGCGGGTGAACTGGAGCGTCATCTCCGCGCCGAGCAGCACCCGCGCCTACCGCTTCGCGACGGTCTACAACGACAGCGACGTCGGCGCGATGGTGGCGAGCGGCGTCGAGGTGCCCTTCACCTCCGTGATCGTCGGTGACTTCACCGTGCACGCCGAGGCCACCTACCCCGACGGCACCATCGACCAGTGCGACACCACCGTGTCCATGATCGGCCACGGCCTGCGCGTCGAGCTCTCCTGGAACACCCAGGGCACCGACGTCGACCTGCACGCCCTCGACAACTCCGCCGGGCGCTGGTTCTCGACGCAGGACTGCTACTACGCCAACCGCCGCCCCGACAGCGCGCTCCCGGCGTCCAGCCGCCGCTGGCTCGACACCGACGACGTCGACGGCGAGGGGCCCGAGAACATCCGCGTCGACACCCCGATGACCGACCGCGAGTACCAGATCGGCGTGCACTTCTACTCGGCGCACGGCCGCAGCGGGACGACCCGCGCGACGATCGTGATCTACTGCGGCGAGCAGCGCATGGGGACCTTCGTGCGCGACCTCTCGGGCAATCACAGCAGCCCCGACGCCAACGACTACTGGAACGTCGCCGCGGTGCGCTTCGACCCCAGCGCGGCGTGCACCGTGCGGACCCTCGGCCGGGTGACCACCGCCTCGGTGGTGCGCAGCGGGGGCTGAGCGCTCCGGCGCACCGCGCCCTCTCCCTCCTGCCTCTCCCTCCTCCCTCTCTCTCTCTCTACACTCTCTCTCTCTCTACACTCTCTCCTCGAAGCGCCTCAGTCCGGGTACGCGGCGACGAAGGTCGACCCCGCCACGGAGGAGGGAGCGCAGGCGCTCGCCAGCGGCGGGGCGAAGGTTCCGCCCAGCGCGCAGCCCGCGCTCGGAACCGACAGGCGGATGCGACCCAGGCCACCCGCGCCGCTCCGGCCGCCGGTCGCGAAGGGGCTCGCCAGTCGGCCCAAGCCCCCTATCGCCGAGAGCCGGGCCGTCGAGGTCGTCGTGATCTGCGGCGCGCGGAGGAAGATCACGCCCCCGGAGCCGCCGCCTCCGGCCGCGCCCGGCTGGGGGCTGCATCCGCCCGCCAGGTTGGCGCCCACGAAGGCGTTGCCGCCCGCGCCGCCGTTCGCCAGGAGCGACCCGCTCACGGTGATGCTCGTCGTCGAGGTGATGCGCAGCGCGCCGCCTCCGCCGCCGCCCCCGGAGGTGCCGCCCGCGCCAGGACGGAACGCATAGTCCGCGCTGCCTCCGCCGCCGCCCGACCCGGGCTGGAAGGTCGTCGCCACCGCGAGGTCGGCCGCCGCCGCGGCGCCGATGCTCCCGCCTCCGCCGCCGCCCAGGAAGGCCGCCGGGACGCCCGACGATCCGGGGCACTGGCTCACCCCGGTGTTGCCGTCCTCGCCGTCGTAGAGCTCCGAGCTGGCTGATCCGCCGCGGCCCGGGGCTGTTCCGCCGCCCCCGTACATGCCCATGCAGTCGATGGCACCCAGGGCGGCCGTCGACGGAGGGACCGCCGCCAGCGCGCCGGGGCCTCCGCCCGCGGGGCCGCCTCCGCCGCTGCCGTAGGCCCGCAGACCCGTGAACACCCCGCCCCCGCCGCCCCGGGCGAAGGGCGCCGCGAAGACGAAGGGCATGGCGATGCACGCCGTGCTCGACCCCGGCATGCAGGTTCCGACGGAGCTGAAGGCCCCGAGGCCGCCCGTTCCGCCCGCGCCCGCCGTGAAGGCGCACCCGGGCCCGGCGGGCGCCGTGCGCGGAGCTCCCGTGAGGCCTCCGGTGCCCGCGCGCCCTTCGGTGCTGGAGCCGATGCTGAGGCTCGACGCGCTCCCGGGGCCGCCTGACAGGTCGATGGTCCCGTCGATGACGACCTCGCCAGAGACCTGGAGGTCGAGCGTCGCGGACGATGCCGCCGTGCCGCTGGTGTCGAGCATCACCACCACCCCGGCCGGAATACGAACCGATGTAAACCGGTGCACCCCGGCGGTCAGGTAGGTCGGGTTCACCGTGGGACTGAAGGCCTGGCAGGACTCGCAGCCGGCGTCCGCAGCGCCATCCGAAGGCACCATGGAGGAGTCCCCGCTGGAGCCGGCGTCGGTCGGGCTCGCGTCGGTCGAGCTCGCGTCGGTCGAGCTCGCGTCGGTCGGGCTCGCGTCGGTCGGGCTCGCGTCGGTCGGGCTGACGTCGGTCGGGCTCGTCGTGCCGGTGTCGAGGGGGGCGCCGGTGTCCGGGTCGATCGCGGCGTCGGAGCCGAAGACCGGAGGGCGCGTCGATCCGCCGCACGCGCTGCCAGAAAGCCAGAGGAGCAGGAGGCCAGAAGAAGGTCCCGAGAGGCGCATGAGCGCGGAAATATCACGGGCGCCGAGCGAGGCGTGATGGTTCAGGACACAAGGCCCCGTAGGTCGATCGCCGCTCTGGACGATCGACCTCCGGGAGGAGACTTAGCAGCGGTCACCGTTGGCGTTGGGGGGAGACGCCGGCGCCGCCGCTCGGGGATATCTATCGCAGGAGGCGTGCCAGGGAGTGATCTGCGGGAATTCCAGGCATCGGGTAGATCCGAGGCCCGCGATTCGTTGCAGCGTTGAAAGCACACGCTTTCGTTCGTGACACATCGAGGCGCCCGCGAGGCCCTGGCGCTGGAGGGTCTTCGCCCCCAGGTATTGCTTCTGCCTGCCGAGCGATGCCTCATGGGACGGCGATCGCCGATCGGTACTGCGCCAGGCGCGGGTGGCTTCATTGATCCGACTGGCCGAGAGCAACGAGAGATCGAGACATGAAGATCCTGCGCTATCAGGCGGATAGACGGACGCTGGGAGTCATCGGGGCGTGGTACGCGCTCATGGCCTACGCCTGGATCGCCTCGCCGACGGGGTTCTGGCCCAACGCGGCGCTGGTCGCCGTGCTGTGCATGGGCGCGTTCCAGGGGGCGGTGGCGACGCACAACGCCGTGCACTGCCCGGTCTTCGTCGCGCGCTGGATGAACAACCTCTGGCAGGTGGTGCTCACGCTGACCTACGGCCACCCGGTGAGCTCCTACGTCCCGGGCCACAACCTCAGCCACCACCGGCACACCGAGACCCGCCGCGACGTGATGCGCACCGACAAGGCGCGCTTCCGCTGGCACCTGCTCAACCTGCTCTTCTTCACCGCGTCCATCAGCACCTCCATCCTCGGGGCCGAGGCCCGCTACGCCCGCTACGCCATCGGGAGGCACCCTCGCTGGGCGCGGCAGCTCGCGCTCGAGTCCGTGGTGATGCTCGCCGTCGTGGTCGCGCTCTTCGCGCTCGACTGGCGCAACGCGCTCCTCTACGTGGTCATCCCCTGGCAGTACGCCGCGTGGGGCATCGTCACCATCAACCTCCTCCAGCACGACGGCTGCGACCCCGCGAGCCCGTGGAACCACTCGCGCAACTTCGTCGGCCCGGTGATCAACTGGCTGGCCTTCAACAACGGCTTCCACGGCGTGCACCACCTCAAGTCCACGCTGCACTGGAGCCTCGCGCCCGAGGCGCACCGCCGGCTGCTCGCGCCGCACATCGACCCGCGCCTCGATGAGCCCTCCCTCGTCGCCTACGCGCTCCGCACCTTCGTGCTGCCAGGGGGCCGCCGCAACTTCGACGGCACCCCTCGGCCGGTGCGCGACCCGGGCCCCGACGAGGACTGGATCACCGACGACGGGCCCATCCCCGCGACCTCCGTCACCTCCATCCGCATGGCCCTGCTCCGCGACGCCGCGGCCTGACATCCGCGTCGGTATCCCCACTTCCCGGCGCTCCCACCCGAAGCGCACCTTGGGGTATGGAGCCCCTAAGCACCCATGAACGCCCGCTGGACCCTCCTCGCGCTGAGCGCCGCGATCGCCGCCGTCGGCTGCGCCTCGGAGATCACCGCCGCTCCGACCTCCGACGCCTCGGCGAGCGACGTCACCGATGTCAGCGATGTCACCGACGCTACCGACGCGCTCGATGTGGTGACGCCCGACGCGCCCGCGATCGATGCGCCCGCGGACGTTCCCGTACCCCGCGACCTTCCGCCCGACGACGTCGACCCGACCTGCCCCAACCGGGCGACGGACCGCTGCCTCGCGATGCCCCCTGGCCCCTGCGGCGACCTCTCCGACGGCGTCGAGCGCGTGGTCTCCTTCGCGGGTTTCGGCCAGGACCACGCGCCGAGCTGCGCCGGGGCCATGACCTCCGCGGGGCCCGACGCCGTGCTCCCGCTGGTGCTCACCCAGACCAGCGACGTGAACATCGCCGCGGCGCCCGGCAGCAGCGACGCCGTCGTGGTGGCGCTGCACCCCGCCGAGGGCTGCGGCGACGTGCGCCAGGAGATCCTCTGCGTCAACGGCAGCAACGCCATCGGGGCCATCGCCACCGCCCGCGCGAGCTCGCTCCCGCCGGGGCGATACACCCTCACCGTGGCCACCGCGCGAGGCCTCGACGTGCGCCTCCAGACGCAGGTCGTCCCGGCGCGCCCCCGCCTCCCCGGCGACCTCTGCCCCGGCGTGGCGGTGACCCCCGACGGCCCGCCGACGACGCTCGATACCCGCGGCTTCGCCACCTACTCGGACTACGGCACCACCTGCGGATACTTCTCGACCCGCGCCCTCGGCTGGGCCGACGCGGTGTTCAGCTACACCCTCACCGAGGCCCGTGACGTCCAGATCGAGGTCGCGGGAAGCTCCTCCGAAGACCTCTTCATCGAGGTCTCGTCGGTCTGCGGATCGACCTCCCAGGCCATCCCCGGCTGCGACACCGGCCTGCCCGCGAGCCGCACGCTGCGCAACCAGCGCCCCGGGACCTACTACTTCACCGTCGAGCACCACTTCGACGTGCGCCCCACGCACGTGCTCACCGCGCGCGTCACCACCTCCGCCCCGACGCTCCCCGGCCCGAGCTCCCGCTGCCCGGGAGTTCCCGTCGCCGCCGAGGCGGCCGCGAGCGCCGTGGACATCGACGTGCTCACCGCGGGCCCCACGCTCTCGTGCCTCCCCCTGCAGCGGGCGAGCGCCTTCTGGAACCTCACCGCCCCGGCGGGCGATGGCGACCTGCTGGTCAACGTGGCCACCTCGGCGATGCGCGGCGACGCGGCGCTGCAGGTGCGCGACGCCTGCGAGGGTGACCCCGGCTTCGGGTGCGTGGGGCCCGTCGACCGCTCGGCGCGCTCGGTCTGGACCCGGCTGCCGCGCGTCGCCGCGGGGCGGCGTCTCATCGTCCAGGGAGCGACCAACTCCTCCGGCGGCGAGCTCTCGGCCCGGTGGTACCGGGTGCCCACGCCGACGACCACCGAGGTGAGCGGCAACCTGCGCTGCGACGCCGTGACCCGCATCCCCCCGGAGGGCGGGGTGTTCGCTGGCAGCACCGCGGACGCCACGGCCGTGGCGACGCCCTCCTGCGCGACGACCATGTCGGGCTGCGCAGGCGCGAGGGGAGCCCTCTACCGCCTCGACCTCACCGCGCGGCGGCGCGTGGTGGCCATCGAGCGCAGCGCCGACTTCGACACGCTGCTCTCACTGAGCGCGGGGATGAACTGCCCGGGCCGCAGCTTCGGAGCGATCTGCAACGACGACTGGTACAGCACCAACTCGCAGGTCGAGGGGGTGCTCGACCCGGGCACCTACTGGATCTACGCCGCCGGCTGCGGCGCCACCCAGGTGGGGCGCTACACGCTGGAGGTGGCGGTGCTGCCTCCGTAGACCGTCACCCGCAGCAACTGATCTACACTCCCGCCTCATGGCACAGGTGATTCCGGATGCGTGGCAGGTTCCGGCTCGCATCCGTCAGCGGGTGGGGGTGCAGGCCGGGCGGCAGCGGGCCATCGTCGAGGAGGGGCACCTGCTGCTCATCGTTCACGAGCTGCCGAAGGAGGACGACTCGTCCCGCGCGGCGAAGCTCTTCTGGAGGGCGCCCGACGGCGCCTGGCGGGCCTCCGGGGCGGGGCAGTCCAGCGGGCTGCCGGTGCTCAAGCGGCACCTCGACTCGCTGCAGCAGGCGCTCCACCAGCTCGACGCGAGGGTCGACTCGGGCAGGTCGGCGCAGGACTACTTCACGGTGCTCAACGCGGCGACGCCGCTGCAGCGCGTCGTGCGGCACCTGCACAAGGCGCTGCAGGAGGCGCGCGAGGGAGTCGACGACCGGGAGGTCATCGCGATGAGAGACTCCGCCGGGGACCTGGAGCGCACGGCCGAGCTGCTGGTGGGCGACGCCCGCAACGCGCTCGAGTACACCGTCGCCCGCAACGCCGAGGCCCAGGCCGCCAACGGGCAGCGGGCGGTCGACGCGCAACACCGGCTCAACCTCCTGGCGGCGCTGTTCTTCCCGGTGACCGCGATCGGGTCGATCCTGGGGATGAACCTCCGCACCGGGATGGAGCAGGCGCCGCCGGTGGTGTTCTGGGCGGTGCTGGTGCTGGCCTTCGCGTCGGGCTTCGCGATCCGCAGCTCGCTCGAGAAGAAGTGAAACGACTCCGCGGGCGCGGCGCTGGACTTATCGGCTGGTGTATCGTCCGCGCCTCCATGAACAGCGCGACCCGGCTCCAGGGCTTCCTCCTCCTCGCGACCCTTCCCCTGAGCGGCTGCGCGGCGGGCCCTACCCGCACCGTGGCCGAGACGCCGGTCGCCAGCGCGACGACGGCCGTCGTGGCGTCGCAGCCCGCGGCCGACCCGCCGGACACCCGTCGCGTGCGAGGGACGGGGTGGTCCGCCGCCATCCCCGCGACCTGGACCGACGGGGCCGACGAGCACGGCGCCCCGATGTGGACCTCGCCGCTGCCTCCGTCGCACCCGCAGCGCCGCGCGTTCTCGGTGCAGGTGGTGCGGGGCTCGGAGACCTTCGACGAGCTGGTCGACTCGCTGCCCGAGGTCTACCGCCAGCGCGAGGCCGCCGCGACGACGCGTCGCTTCTCCCACCTCGGGGCGCAGGCCGCGGAGGTGGAGGTGCGCTTCCCCTCGAGCGTGCAGCAGATGCCGACCTTCCTGGGGGTGTTCATCGAGGGCAACGCGGGGGTGATCGTGACCTGCGGCGGAGAGCGAGACGAGTCCGTCGAGGGCTTCTGCCGCACGGTGATCGAGTCCCTCTGGATGGGCGCCAACGCCCGCGCGACCCCGCCCGGCCGCGCCCCGTCGGGCACCCGCTGGTTCGGGGGGCAGGGCCGCTACGTGCAGATCCCCGAAGGGTGGGCGCCGCTCTCGGGGATGTCCGCCCCCCAGGGCGACGCGCTCGGCGCCTCGGACGAGGGCGAGCACCACGCGGTGGTGCTGCACTTCATCAACGACCTCCAGATCCCGGCGCAGCAGGCCCTCCAGGGGGCGGTGCGAGGCATCACCGGAGACCCCGCCAACACCATCGTGCGCCAGCAGCCCTACCAGCACGGGCGCCGCGTGGGGGTGCTCGTCGACTCGACCCGCGCGGCGGTGCGCACCACCCCGACGACGCTCATCCAGTGGGTGATCCCCGCGGGGGCCGGGGCCTTCTTCACGCTCAACTGCGCGGGCCCGGCCGACGACATCGCCGCGCGACCGCAGGTCTGCCGCGACGTGCTCTCCTCCTTCGCGCCTGCGCCCGAGCGGTAAGGTCCTTGCCCGCGGGGCGGGGATGCGCCCACCATCGCCCCCCGATGAGCGTGAAGCACCGCTGGAGTCACGGGATGTTGGCGGCCGCGCTCCTCGCGGGCTGCGCCGGGTCGGACGGAGCCGTCGTCGAGACCATCGACGCCGCGGTGGCCGACGACGCCATCGACGCCGGGGGCCCCGATGCGGGCTTCGACGCGGGCGCGCCCGACGCGCCGGACGTACCGCCTCCGCCAGCGCGCTGCGGCGACGGGGTGTGCGCCCGGCCGATGGAGGACTGCATGAGCTGTCCCCTCGACTGCAACCGCTGCCCCACCTGCGACATGGCGCCGAGCTGCACCGGGGCGCTCGCGATACCGACGGCGTCCACCGCGCTGCCCGTGTGCAACAACACCACGGCGTCGGGCGAGCAGCGCACCAACTACGCGTGCGGCACCGAGCTCGGCATGACCCCCGGCGCCACCACCTGCGCCGACCCGCAGCTCCGCTTCCGGGTGAAGGAGATCTCCATCCGCCGCGGGTGGTTCGACATCCCCCGCAACCTCTACTGCGTCATCAGCGCGGAGGACGGCCGCCACTCGGAGCTGCTGCTCACGACCCCTCGCGAGGTCGCGGGCAACCAGAGCACCACGCGCATCAACCTCCCGCTCGGGCAGAGCGTCGCCTGGGGGCAGAGCGACCTCTACCGCAGCATCTCCAACATCACGATCAGCTACTCGTGCTTCCTCACCGCCAACGCCACGGCGGCGCAGCGGGCGCTGATGGAGATCGCCGGGCGCGCGGCGATGGTCTCTCAGCACGCCGACGGCTACGGCTGGGTGTTCGGCACCGTGGCCGTGCTCGGCACCATCATCGGGAGCTCCCTCAGCGGCATCTCGGACACGCAGGTGCTCGACGTGCAGCAGACCATCTCCGCGGGCGCGCTGCTCAACCTCACCAACGGTCGCACCTGGGAGATTCGCAGCCAGCACGGCAACATCAACCTCTCGGGCGCGTGGGACCTGCGGCTCACCATGGAGTCCTGGGGCTGCGCCGGGGTCCGCACGACGGTTCAGTGAGCTGACCGCGGGAGGGTCTTGGGGGCCGCGCGCGATTGCGCCCCCCGCCGCATCCGTGGAACAGTCGGTGGCTCCACCGATGCCACCGGTTCGCCTCGACCGATTCCAGCGTGTGCGCGAGCGCGATCGCTGGGGCCTCGGGGACTGCGTCGACGCCCTCGACACCCAGCGCCGCGACGCGCCCGTCGTGCTCAAGCGGCTGCCGCCCGTCGCCGCCGATCAGCGGGAGCGCGTCGAGGCGGCGCTGCGCTCGCTCGAGCCGCTTCGTCACAGCACCATCGTCCCGGTCGAGGGCTACGGCTTCGACGGCGACGTGCCCTTCCTGGTCATCGAGCCCGTCGAGGGGAGGAGCCTCCGCGCCTGGATCGACGAGCACGACGCGGCCCTCCGCTGGCCCGAGCTCCCCCAGGTGCGCGCCCTCTTCGACGGGGTCTGCGCCGCCGTCGCCGTCGCCCACCGGATGCGCGCGCTCGCGGGCGCCCCGGTGCTCCACGGTCTGCTCTCCCCGGAGAGCGTGATGATCTCCCGCGCGTCGGGCTCGGAGAGCTGGGACGTCTGCGTGATGGACTTCGCCCTCTCCACCCTGCCGGGGGTGCTCTGGTCGCCGTCGCCCGGCAGCGCGATGTCCGACCCGCGCGCCCCGGAGCAGCTCAGCGACCCGGAGGCCGTCTCCGCCGCGAGCGACGTGTTCTCGCTGGGCGTGCTGCTGGCGTCGATGCTGGTGCCCTTCGCCTTCCCGGTGAAGCCGAGGTGCTGGGCCCACTTCGCCGAGGAGCACCCCGCGGGGGCGCGCTCGCTGCTCTCGTCGATGCGGGCCGACGTCCCCGGCGCCCTCCTGGACGAGCTGGTGAAGGCCCTCTCGCTCGACCCTCGGGAGCGCCACGCGGACGCCGATCGGCTCCGCACCGCGATGCGCCGCGTGAGCTGGGAGCCGGTCACCGAGATCGCGCCGCCGCCCCGCTTCGTCGAGCCTGCAGAGCCGAAGGAGCGAGAGCGCGACGACGGACACTCCAGGCCCATGATGAGGTTGCCCTCGGCGCTGATGGCCGACCTCGGACCTTCGCCGATGAACCTCCGGGCGTCGGTTCCTACGCAGAAGATGTTCAACAGCGGGCTCGCGAGGCCCGACCTCTTCGCCGCCCCTCCGCCGGAGCCGACGGACACCGCGGTCGTGCTCGATCCTCCGCCCGAGGGAGCGGTCTCTCCGCGCAGCTTCGAGTCTCCGTCGGCGACCACCACGGTCGACGCGCTCCTCGCCTTCCGCCACATCGCGCGAGGCGAGCGCTTCGACGAGGCCACCGACACGCTCTCCCTCCCTCCCTCTCCGGAGATCACCGACGCCCTCCGGCTGCCCGACGACGACCTCTTCGCGGCCGCCGCTCCGCCCTCCGAGGAGGAGCCGCTGGTGCCTGTGAACGACCTGTTCAGCGGGGAGTTCGCGGCGCAGGAGACCGTCGCTCGACGCCCCGCCGCGAGGGCGACGCCCGCGCCCGAGAGAGACCCCACCAGGGCGCTGATGCTGTCGCCGGAGGTGTTCGGAGCGCTGCCCGCGGAGGGCGTGCTGGTCGCCGGGGTGAAGCTTCAATCGCTGGTGCTGAAGGCGCCGCCGCGGGCCCCGGAGCGCCACGAGGAGACGCGCGTCCGGGTGGTGGCGCCCGCCGAGCGCGACTCGCTCCCGGGAGAGACGCCGTCCGATCCGTGGGCCGACGGCACCGCCCCCGCCGCGCCGCCCCCGTCGCCGCCGCCCCAGTGGGTGGCGCCGCCGCGGCAGCCCACGATGGCCCCGCCTGGACCGTGGGTCGCGCACTCGCCGTCGCCCTCGCCGATGGTCGCGGCGCCGCCGCCGCAGGCTCCGATGGTGCCTGCCGCGCCGCCCTCGTCGCTGCGGTGGCTGCTGGCCGTGGTGGCGGTGGTCGGCTTCGTGGCCTTCGCGCTCGGGGCGCTCGCGGGTCGCTGAGGGGCCACATCGTCGCAGCGACGCGACGCTCCAACTCGCATACCATCCGCGGTCGCCGCGCTGGGCGGCTCACCACGCGAGGGCTGTGACGCCGATGGACGTTCTTGACGTGCTTTCCAACGCGGTTCTCCCGGAGGTCTCGCTGGACTTCGCGGGCGCCGACGGGCAGCCCTGGCAGGTGGCCTTCGCGCGCATCCGCGAGGCCCTCTCGGAGCCCTACGAGTGCTCGCTCGTCCTCACGCTGCCGACGCCCGGCGCCGAGCCCGACGGGCTCCTCGGGGGCGGCGCCGTGGTGGAGATCCGCCGGGGGCATCGCGCTCGCAAGGTGCAGGGCCTCGTGCGCCGCGTGGAGGACCTCGGCACCACCGCCACGCACCGCTACGTGCGCGTCGTCGTCGTTCCGGCGCTCTGGACCCTCTCTCAGCGCGTCGACTCCCGCATCTTCCAGGACCTCCCGGTCTCCGCCATCGTGCGCAAGGTGCTCCAGTCCGCGGGCGTCTATCAGGGCGACGGGGCGGCGGTGATCCCCGGCTCGCTCGACGCGCTGCCGCCTCGCATCTACTGCGTGCAGCACCACGAGAGCGACCTCGACTTCGTGCTCCGCCTCCTCCAGGAGGAGGGCATCCCCTTCTACTTCCGCCACGACGGCGAAGGCGGCGAGACCCTGGTGCTCGCCGAGGACGCCGCGCGCTGGGACGAGGTCGCCCCGATGGAGGGCGGGGCCTTCGGCGTCACCGACGCGGCGTCCCACGTGAAGCGGGGAGAGAGCGTGCAGTGGTTCGACCTCTGCGCGGCCATCGAGCCCACCAGCCGCACGGTGCGCGACTACGACTTCACCAGGCCGCGGGCGATGCTCTCGCTCACCGCGTCGCACCCCGGAGCGAAGGGAGCGCGCCCGGTCTACGACCATCCCTCGCGGCTCAACATGCACCAGTACAGCGCCGGGTCTCACACCCACGAGGCCCACGACGGCGCTCGCCAGGCGCGCATCCGCCACGAGGCGGAGCACCTCGCGACGCGCACCGGGCGGGGCCTCGGCAACGTCACGGGCTTCGCGCCGGGGGCGGTCTTCGAGGCCTCGGGGCACCACCGCTCGGACGGCGACGGGCGCTTCCTTCTCACCCGCGTCGAGCACCTGGTGCAGGCCTGGGGTGATCTCCCGGAGGACGTGCGCGCGAGCGAGCACCTCTCCGGGGCGCTGCGGGAGGCGGGCGTGTCGGGGCGCGAGGGTCGCGAGAGCGCGAGGCGCTACGTGAACCACTTCGAGTGCATCCCGGCGGCGGTGCCGTTTCGACCGGCGAGGGTGACGCCGCGGCCGCTGGTGCACGGGTCGCAGACGGCGAAGGTGGTAGGGCCTCCGGGCGAGGAGATCCACGTGGATTTCCACGGCCGCATCAAGGTGCAGTTTCACTGGGACCGGCAGGGGAGGCAGGACGAGCACTCGTCGTGCTGGATGCGCGCGGCGCAGAACTGGGCGGGGCCGAGCTGGGGCTTCGTCTTCACGCCCCGCATCGGGATGGAGGTGGTGGTGACCTTCCTCGACGGCGACCCCGACCGGCCGCTGGTGACGGGCTGCGCCTACAACGGCGAGAACCATGTTCCGTATGGGCTGCCCGGGGAGAAGAGCAAGAGCGTGATCAAGACGCGCAGCACCCCCGGAGGCAACGGCTACAACGAGCTGCGCTTCGAGGACCTCGCCGACCAGGAGGAGGTCTACCTCCGCGCCCAGAAGGACCTCAACGAGTGGGTGCTCCACGACCAGAGCACCAAGGTCGACAACAACCAGTCGCTGGTGGTCGGCAAGCACCGCACGAAGACGGTGAAGGCCAACGAGAAGAACACCATCGAGAAGAACCGCACCACGCAGGTGAACGCCAACGACTCGCTGGAGGTGAAGGACAACCTGGACATCACGGTGCACGGCTCTCGCGGCATGACCACGCAGGTCGACGAGACCTGCTACGTGCGCGCCGACGGGCGCATCGTGCTGGAGTGCGGCGGCAGCACCATCATCATGACCCCCGACTCGATCACCCTCTCGTCGCAGACCATCACGGTGCTGGGCGAGCAGGAGGTGGTCGTGCGCGGCGGCGTGGTGAAGATCAACTGAGGGGGGGAAGGAGACCCGCGATGGCGCAAGCAGGAAGGAAGGGCGATCAGGCCCACTGCCCGGCGGACTCGCACGGCTGCCCGGCGTGCCCGCACGACGTGGTGGGGCCCGCGGTGGAGGGATCGCCCGACGTGAAGATCAACGGGCGCGAGGCGCTGCGGGTGGGCGACCGGGGGGCGCACGGCGCGTGCTGCGGGCCCAACCAGTGGCAGGCGGTGGGCGGCGCGCCGGGGGTGTTCATCAACGGGCAGCGGGCGCACCGGGTGGGCGACGACGTGGCGCACTGCGGCGGCAGCGGGGCGCTGGAGACCGGGAGCGGCGACGTGCTCATCGGCGACCTCGCGGGCGGCGTCGCGGTGGCGGTGGCGCACGACCAGACCATGGACATCGACTACACGGACGCGATGGGGAGGGCCATCGGGAGGGCCGTGGTGCACATCGTGTGTCCGCACAAGAAGTGGCCCGACCAGGAGTTCTCCGGGGAGGTGACGCTTACCGGGCTCTGTAAAGACGCGGCGGTGCTGGTGCTCAAGCCGCTGCAGAGATTCACCACCGACTGACCCTGCGTGGAGCCGCGAGCGAGATGAACGACCGCCTCAAGCCCGACCCCGTCCCCCGGCCCCGGCCGCGCCCGAAGGACCACGTGGTGACGCCGCCCGCGAAGGGCGGAGGGAAGACCAACGGGGCCTTCCAGGGGGCGCCCAACGGCAAGGCGCGCAGCGTGGTGGAGCACTCGGTCTACAACTGGGTCGAGCTGGTCTACAAGGCCTTCGGGCTGGAGGTTCCGAGCGACCCGAAGAAGGTGGCGCTGCTGGGGGTGCGGGAGTCGACCTTCGCCGACGGGGCCGGCGCCGAGGCCGAGGACATGGTGAAGAAGGAGAAGGCCGCGGCCAACGCCGTGGGCGAGACCGCCGCCATCACCGAGGCGCAGGACCTCTCCGCCGTCACCCGCAACGCCGACCGATTCACCCGCGACGAGAAGGGCAACGCGCAGACCGGGAAGGACAACTCGGTCGTGAAGTTCAACGACATGCTCTACATGGTCTGGACCAACGAGGGCCAGAGCATCGACCAGCACGTCGAGGTGTTCCGGTGCACCATCGACCCGGGGGCCAACGAGAGCGACACCACGGGCACGCCGCTGCTGCTGGAGGGCTACGCGTACAAGGCGAAGCCCACCAGCCACAAGGGAAAGTCCGGGGCGCTGCAGGTGTACTCCGGCGCGGCGCCCACCATCCGGCTGGCGCGCGAGGCGACCAAGACCCGCAACGTGTTCACCAACGTGAAGGACGCGATGCTCAAGGCGCACGAGGGCAACGGCAACCAGGCGTGGCTCTTCGTGGCCGACGAGGAGAACACCTCCATCCACATCCACTGGTCGCTCGACTACGGCGACTCCGGGGTGGTGAAGAACTGGTCGACGGGCTGCACCGTGCTGGCCCACGCGAGGGAGTCGGACCGCTACAAGACGGACTTCCGTGCGCGCTGGGAGGCTGCGCCCAACAAGGAGGAGGTCCCCTACCTGGTGGTGTCGAGCAAATACCTGGTCATGTATGACGACTGGCAGGCGGAGCTGCGCAAGAGCCCCGGGACGAAGGCCACCGTGGCCTCGGTGATCAAGAAGGCGGGCATTCCGCTGATGCCCGAGGGGGTCACCGGACGGCTGCCCTCCATCGCCACCGAAGGGTTCGTGAAGGAGGTGCAGGCCGCCATCAAGGAGCTCGAGGCGGGCACCTACGCCTCGGCCCCGAAGGGGTCGGACCAGGCGGTGCTCGCGGCCAACCTGCGCACCTCGCTGGCCAGGCTCGGGGTGACCACGCTCGCGGTGTGATGTCGTAGAGTCCCGGGCGTCGCCATGATTGACCTGCTCATCGTCGCCATCGTGTTCGCGGTACCGATCACGGCCATCGTGTCGTGGGCGAAGATCAAGCTGCGACGGATGGAGTTGGAGGCAGGCGCCGGGGGAAACCGCGCGCTCGAAGACCGCATGGCGAAGCTGGAGCGGGAGAGGGCCGAGCTGGCGGAGCGCGTCGGGGTGCTGGAGTCCATCGTGACCATGGACGCCCCGGTGGACGCCCGCACCCGGGTGCGCGTCGAGGCCGCCCAGGCCGCCGCGGTGGCCAGCGCCGAAGACGACGCCGCAGCCCTCGCCGCCGCCGCGCGCCGTCGAGGCTAGAGCGCACCCGGGCGCACCGGGCCGGTTTGCCCTGGTGAATATCCCTGCGCTGACGGCAACCTACGCCCATGCATCGCTGGCAGCGTGTGTTCGGGGTGGGGCTGCTCTCGGGCGCGACGCTCGCGGGTTGTCGTGACGATGGATCGCCCGCGCCGGGCTCCGACGCAGGGGCCGATGTCACGGACTCGGCGGTCGCGATCGACGCTCCCGTCGATCGTCCCGACGCCGCGGATGTTCTTCCCATGGACGAGGGCCGCCCCTCCCCGGAGGCGGGCCTCTTGGACGTGGTCGCGCCTGACGTTTCCGTCATGGACGCGGGCGCGCCTGACATTTCCGTCATGGACGCGGGCGCGCCTGACATCCCCGACGTGCCCAGCGCTCCAGACATCCCCGACGTCCAGGCCGTGCCCGACGTCCAGGCACCGGTCGACGTGGTGACCATGGGGCCGGCCGCGCCGCGTCCGGTCGCGCCGCTGACCGGAGCCCACTCGCCGACCGCGCGCCCCCCGTTGCGCTGGGCCCTCCCGGCGGGCGCGTCGGGCGCGCGCGTCGTCCTCTGCCGCGACCGCGCGCTCGCCACCGGGTGCGTCACCTTCGACGCGAGCGGGACCTCGGGCTCCCCCGCCGCCGACCTGGCGGCCGGGACCTGGTACTGGGCGCTCCGCGGTCTCGCCGGCGGCGTCGCGGGCTCCGCGAGGAGCGCGGTCTGGCGGCTCCTGGTCGGCACCTCCTCCTCCGCCGCGGCGCGGCCCTGGGGCGGCGACCCCGACGTCAACGGCGACGGCTTCGCCGACGCGCTCGACGTCGTCTTCACGGACACCGGCACCGAGCTCCGCGTCTCCCTCGGGGCGCCCGGCGGCGTTGTCCCCCCGACCGCCCGCGCGGCGCCGCTCGACTCCACCGGCTTCGGGAACAGCTTCGACTTCGCGGGCGACGTCAACGGCGACGGCTACGGCGACGTGATCGTCGGCGCGTCGCGCTCCGAGTCGATCTACCTCTACCTCGGCGGCCCGGGCGGCCACGCCGCCACGCCGACCTCGTTGAACGGCCCCCGGGGCAGCGGCTTCGGCACCGTCGTCCTCGGGCCTGGCGACCTCAACGGCGACGGCTTCGCCGACGTGGTGGTCACCGCCCCGCGCGGCGACATGATGGTGATCCTGGGAAGCGGCGCGGGCCTGGGGATGGCGCTGCGCTACGCGATCGCCCCGGTCGCGCCGAGGTCGGCGGGCGACCTCAACCTCGACGGCCGCGCCGACCTGTTCGCCGACGGGGCGGTGTTGTTCGGCTCGGCGGCCGGGCTCGACTTCGCCGGGCGCCGCAACCTCGGCGTCCCGGGCACCGCCGCGGGGGACGTGGACGGCGACGGCGCGGCCGACCTCGCGGTGGTCGTGGGGTCGACCCTGACGGTGCGGCGCGGCGCGACCGCGTGGCCGGGGCCCGACGTGTCGCTGGTGCCGAACCCCAACCTCGGCTTCCCCGTCGCCCCTGCCGGCGATTACAACGGCGACGGGCGCAGCGACCTGTACTTCGAGGGCGGTACCCTCATCACCACCGGCGCGACGGGCCCCGTCGTGACCCGCGGGGAGCCGACCTTCGGCGGCTCGTCCTGGGCGCGCCCTCGGGCCACTGGCGACGTGGACGGCGACGGCCGCGACGACCTGATCTCCGGGGTGGACAGCGGCGGCCACTACCTCCAGTTCAGCGCCCCCGGCGGCCTCCCCCTCGGCGCGGCGACCTTCGGCGCCGCGGGCTTCGGCCCGTCGCGGATCGAGGCCGTCGGCGCGGCGGGCGACGTCAACCGCGACGGCCGCGCCGACCTCCTCACCGCCACCGCGGGGGGCGACTACCGGCTGTACTTCGGCGGCGTCGGCGGGTTCGCGCCCTCCCCCGCGGCGACGGTGCACGTGGCAACGTCGGTCCCCTCCGGCACCCTCCTGACGCCCGCTGCGGCGGGCGTCGGCGACGTCAACGGCGACGGCTTCGGCGACGTCCTCCTCAACGACCCGCACGGCAACGTCGGCGGCCGACTCTACCTCGGCACCGCGACCGGCCTCAGCGCCACCTTCACGGTGCTCCGGTACTCCGACCAGAGGGTGGTGGTTCCACTGCGCGCCGCGGGCGACGTCAACGGCGACCGACGCGCCGACGTCGTCGTCGGCGTCACGCCCAGCCCGCTGGTGTTCTTCGGCACGGCGACCGGCGTCGACCCGACGCCCCACCCGCTCTCCTCGACCTTCGCCGCGCCGCCCGCGACGCTCGTGTCCGCTGGGGACGTCAACCGCGACGGCTTCGACGACCTGCTCGTGCAGGCCGCCGCGGGGTCCCCGGCCGTGGTGTTCGCGGGCTCGCCGACGGGGTTGCTCCCAACGCCCCTCGCCACCCTGACCGTCGGGGGGTCGAGCCCCGCCCCGGGCGCCGCCGCCCCCGGGGACATCAACTGCGACGGCACCCCCGACGTGGCGCTGATGGCCGGCGGGCAGCTCGTCATCCACTATGGCCGCGCGACGGGCTTCGGCACCATCGCGCCGGCCACGGTCGCGATCCTGCGCGGCGGCCTGCTCGCCGCGGGCGACGTCGACCGCGACCGCTGCAACGACCTGCTGGTGACCCGCTCGACGACGAGCGAGATCCTGCTGGGCGGGGCCGCGGGCCTGACGACGGGCTTCCTCGGCGACGTGGCGGGCGCGGCCGTGAGCCTCGGCCCGGCGGGCTTCGGGGACATCGACGGCGACGGCGTCGGTGACGTCGTGACCTTCACGAGTGGGGCCGGGACGGTGCACCTGCTCGGTCGGCTGGTCCGCCCCGCGGTGGTGCTGAGCCCGCCGTACCAGTGACCGTACGTCGGCTGCGGCGGGGGTTCACCCCGCCCGATCGAGCACGCCCACCAGGGCCGCCAGGCCCTCCGCCAGCGCCCTCGGGGGAACGGCCGTGTAGCACAGCCGCGCGTAGCGCTCGTAGCCCGCGCCGAAGGCGTCCCCCGGCGCCAGCGCCACGCCCGCGTCGATGCACCGCTCCAGCAGCCCCAGCGGCGTCCCGTCGCCGATGGCCCTCGTCAGGTCGACGAAGACGTAGCAGCCCCCGTCGGGCACCACGAAGTCGCCTCTCCCGGTGAGCGCCGCCACGGTCACCGCCCTCGCCTCGCGGTACGCCTCGCGCGCCTCCTCGAGGAAGCCTCCTCCCTCCTCGATGGCCCTCGCCGCGCACCGCTGCGCCACCAGCGGAACATTGAACACCGTGTGCGTCGCCACCTTGCGCGCCGCGGCGATGAGCTCCGCCGGGCCGGCGATGTACCCGACGCGCAGGCCCGCGAGCGCGTGGCTCTTGGAGAGCGAGTACGCGGTCACCGTGCGCCCGGCCATGCCAGGGAGGCGCGCGATGGAGCGGTGCTCTCCCTCGAAGACGTAGTCGGCGTAGACCTCGTCGGCGATCACCCAGAGGTCGCGGCGCCGGGCGACGTCGGCGATGGCCTCGAGGTGCTCCTCCCGCAGCACGAAGCCGTCGGGGTTGTTGGGGGTGATGAGGTAGATCGCCCGGGTGCGCTCGGTGCACGCCGCGGCGAGCGCTCCCGCGAGGTCGAAGCCCGGCTCCCTCGCCAGCGCGGGCAGCACCGCGACCTCCACGGGCACCGCCCCCGCCGCGCGCAGCACGCCCACCGAGAGGGGCCAGTAGGGGCAGAGCACCAGCACCTCGTCGCCCGCGTCGAGCATCGCCCTCGCGGCGCAGAAGAGGGCGTGCGTGGCCCCCGCGGCGACCAGCAGGTGGGCGGGGGTCGGGTCGGGCAGCGCGCGACCGAGGGCGTCGAGCGAGCGGGCGATCGCCGAGAGCAGAGCCGGATCGCCGCCGAGCGGACCATAGCGGTAGAGCGAAGGGTCGTCGCTGACCGAGCGGGTGAGGCGAGCGGCCTCGGGGGGCGCCCGCCAGGTGTCGCCGATGTGGAAGGGGAAGAGGGTTCCGCCGCGGGCGGCGTGGGCCTGGAGGCGGGGCGCGAGGTCGGAGAAGACGCTGGCGCGGATGGCCCTGGCGGAGAGGGAGAGCGGTGGCATCGGGGGCGCGAGCATCGCAGCACCGCGGCGCCCTGGGGAAGCGGCTACGAGGCGGGCGTCAGCGCCGTCAGCCGGGCCTCGTACCTCCGGGCGGCCTTCTCGTCGCCCATCGCCTTCGCGGCCTTGAGCGCCGCGCGCACCAGCGTCCGTCGCTCGCCGTAGCGGAAGAGGCCCTCCTCGGCCATCGCCCGCGCCTCCTTGAAGCAGCGGGCCCAGCGGAGGTAGCGCGAGGCCCGCGCGAAGGTGGCGCCCCGGCAGCCCGGCTGGTCGTAGCCCGCGCGCAGCACCTGCGCCGCGAGCTCGCCGGACTTGCGGCGCAGGTGATCGAAGGCCGGGGTGTCGCGGGTGAGCGTCTGCGCCAGCATCACCAGCAGCGGAAGCGCGGAGCGGCGCTCGTCGGGAGCGAGGGCCTCGACGAGCGCGCGCACCCGATCGGGCAGCGCGGGGTACGCGCGCAGCAGCCGGGCGTGGTCGACGTCGTAGCTGGCGAGGAAGGTGAGCTGGCTCAGCGGAGCGAGGCGCTCCAGCCGGGAGGACCACCCCCGGGCGCTGCCCACGAAGGAGGCGATGAGCTCGCCGTTGCGGAGCACCTCGCCCTCGTCGTAGCTGAGCCGGGGGACGTACTCCTTCGGTCGACCGCGGCGGCAGGCCTCGTCGAGGGCGGCGATGGAGCGCGCCTCGTCGAGCGGAGCGCCTCGCTTGGAGCGCTTCGAGGGAGCGACGAGCAGGTGGGCGGTGCGGTCGCGGATCCAGTCGAGGGTCTCCGCGCCGCTGCGCTCGGGGACGTAGCGACGGAGGCGCTCGCCCATCGCGGTCGCGAAGGCGGCGACGCTCCAGCGGTGCCACGGGTCGTCCTCGTCGGAGCCTTCGGGGCCCCAGAACACCGCGATGGGAGCGAGGGCGTGCACCTCGTGGACCCAGCGCTCGAGGTCGACCGCGAAGGCCGCGATGGCCTCCTCGAAGAGGGCCGTCGCCTGCTGGTAGTGGCGGTGCCAGGCCTTCGGGTCGCGCGTCGGATCGGCGCCCCGCAGCGCGCTGCGCACGGGCTCCGGGGTGTAGTCCTGGAGCACCGCGAACTCGTACATGTCCCCTTCGCTGCCGAAGTAGCAGAACTCGCGGTCCCAGTGCCAGAAGCGGCGGAGCGGCGAGGGGACGCCGGCCTCGATGCGCGCCCGATCGGCCGGAGCGACGGCGCCCCGGAACCACAGGAAGACCTCCTCGCACTTGCCCACCGAGTCGACGGCGGGCGTCCCGTGGTTGATGAAGAGAAAGGGGTAGTCCTCGGGCGCAGGCAGCATCGGCGATGACCTCCGCCGGAGGGTTAGTGCATGGCCTCGGGGCGGTCCAGCGGTGCGTCGCGCCTCCCTCGGCGATCTCCTGCAGGGCCGCTCAGGCGATCTCGACGATGCGCGCGTCGACCTCGCTGATCACGCCCGCCGCGGCCATCGCCTCCTTCAGGCCGGGGCTCTCGAGGAAGGCGTGCGCCGCGGTGGCCGAGGGCACATGAAACCCGGCGTGGACGATGTTGGGGTTCACCGAGTCCTGACCGATGAAGGCCAGGGTGAAGCCCGCCGCGTCGCGCGTCGCCTGGTTGGCGTCGAAGCCCGGCTTCCAGGCATCGTAGTCGCGGACTTCATGGGTGATGAGCAGCATCGTGGACATCGCGTGTACCTCCGTGGTTCGAGGGCGTGGTGGGGCGGAAGAGGCTCTCCCTACTCGCAGAGCCCCTGGTAGCCCGGGAAGGCGCTCGCCTGCGCCTCGCCGGCCCACCTGAGGCACTGGGAGTCTCTCGGGCAGGTCGATCCTGCGCGGCAGAGCAGGGCGCACTGGCCCAGCACGCAGCGCGGGGTCACCGCGACGCTCGGCGTGGTGGGCGCGCACTCCGCGTCGGACTGGCAGTACACCTCGCACACGCTGTATCCGCGCGGGTTGTCGACCCCCTCGAAGTTGGTGCAGAACGCGCACCCCTCCGGGCCGCACTGGTCGTCGCCGGTGCAGCGGGAGTAGATCGGCAGCGCCGCCCCGCCCGCGCGGCACCCGCCGACGGAGACGCACGCGCTCCACTCTCGGGTCGCCTCGCACGACTGGTAGCCCGCCTGGGTGACCCCGCCGTCGAGAGAGCGCGAGCACGGACGCGACGTCCCCGGGGAGCACTCTCCCCCGGGGGTGCAGTCCACCAGGGCGAGCGCCAGCAGCGCCGCCATCCACCCTCGCCGCGGTTCAGCCGCCATCGTTCACGCACTCCACCGTCGCCTGCACCTCTGTGGTGCGCGAGGCGATCACCCGCTCGCACGCCGCGCCGAAGAAGGTGATCTCCCCGAAGGCGCGGTCGGTCCAGTCCCATCCGTCGCGGTGCGTGGCATCGAGCGCGACCGTCGCCCCGCCCGCGGTGATCACGATCGACCCCATCTCCTCGGGGCGCGACGGCGTCACGAAGGAGCAGCGCGACACGGTGTTCTGGATGGTGGTGAAGGCGCGGGTGAGGTCCTCCGCGCGCTCGACGTTGTAGTAGGTCGCGTAGCCCGACGACGACACGAAGGGCCTCCCCCCGGCGACGGCCATCGCCGTGAGCGTGGCGGCGTAGTTGGGGTCGGTCTCGTCCGCGAGTCCGATCACGAAGGTCGGTATCGACGCGATCGGGTTGGCCGCGAGCTGGGCGATCTCGCTCACGGTGCGCTCGCGGTCGAGGCACCGCTGGCCGTTGGTGTCGCGTCGGCACGAGCCGGCGCCGAAGGGTCCGCCGCCGCCCACACAGACGCAGCTCGCGGCGTCGAGCGCGGCGTTGCAGTTGGGTCCGCCGTCGGTGGCCAGCACCAGGTAGCGGGCGCGAGCGCGGTTGGGGTTGCGCACCAGGTAGTTGTACGCGCGCAGCAGCGCCGCCGCGGTGGGGGTGCTGCCGCCGGGGTCGGTGCTGTCGAAGACCCCGATCACCCGGGCGGCGGTGCCGTTGTTGGGGTTGATGTCGACGCTGGGGATGTTGGCCAGCGCGCAGGTCGCGAGCCGGGTGTCGGCGCCCTCCTGCGGATAGAAGAGGGCGCCCACGCGGATGCGCTCCTGGAAGGCCGGGAGCGTCGCGGAGAGGGCGTCCCGGAGGAGCACCCACTTGGACGATCCCGAGCGCCCTCCGCCGAGGCGCTGGCCCATCGAGCCGGAGCGGTCGATCACCAGCATCATGTCGGCCCCGCGCTGCGTCAGGGTGAAGCGCCCTGGGATGCACATCGGCGGCAGCAGCACGTCGCGCACGTCCGCCGCATCGGTCACGTCGGCCGCGTCGCTCACATCGGGGAAGGTCGCGACGTCGGGGACGTTGAGCCCGGTGCGCGCGCCGCAGCCGCCCAGGAGGGCCATCCACGCGGCCGGCCATCGCGACCTCGCGCTCCGCCACCGCTGCTTCGAAGGGTTCGTCATGAGGGGGGGATGTCTCTCGTGGGTGGGGGAGGCGCGGCGCGGCGACTGCGCGCTACCGCTCGCCCGGGCGAAACCAGTCGAAGGCGTTGTCTCGCACGAAGTTGGTGAACGCGAGGTTGATGCTCAGCGAGAGCGCTCGCACGTGGTGCCACCACCCGACCGGGATGAAGAGCATCTCGCCGGGGGAGAGCACCACCTCGCGCACGGTGGCGCGAGCGAAGCCGGGGAAGCGCTCGAGGTCGGGCTTCTCCGGATCGACGAGCGAGTACACCCCGCGGGTGCTCTGGAGCAGCGCGGTTTCCCACGGCGCCACCAGCAGGAAGCGCTTCTGCCCATAGAGGTTGCCGAAGAGGATGTTCGAGGTGTCGTGGTGCATCGGGGTGACCGTTCCGCCCGGGCCGAACCAGAACGCGGTGGACCCCTGGAGTCGCGCGGGGTCGAGCCAGCCGTCGGGGAGGGTCACGTCGTCGAAGAGGGCGCGCAGCCCGTCGCGGTCGGAGTTGCGGTTGTTGGCGACCAGGTAGAGGTCGTTGCTCTCCCCGGCGGCGAGCACCCGATCGACGAAATCGCCGAAGCGCACCGGGCGGCTGAGCGCGGGGGTGTGGAGGTCGTAGTCGGGGTCGCTCTCCCGGCCGAAGGCGGCCATGACCTCCACGTCGCCGAAGCGCTCCTTCAGGTAGGCCGGCGTCCAGCGCCCGAAGGCGGGCCACGCGGTGACCACGTCGGTGAGCACCACCGGGGTGTTGGTGGCGTAGTAGCGATCGAAGAAGCTCTCGGCGTCGAGGCCCGCGACGCGCTCGATGGCGCGAGGGAGCGAGCGGGTCGCGTCGAGCTGCTGGTGGAGGCGGGCGACGAGGTCCAGGCGGCGGGCGGCGCGCAGGTGGCGCTGCGCCGCGAGGAAGGCCGGAGAGGCGCGGATGGCGCCGAGCTGGGCGTCGATCTCCGGGCGGGGTACGCCGTGACGAAGCAGCGTCGAGAGGAGCTCGTCGAGGGGAGCGCCCGCGAGGAGGTTGTCAGCGATCCAGAGCTGCCAGTCGGGAGAGAGGGTGAGGGGAGCGGCGGGGCGAGCCCGGGGACGCCGTCGGCGGGGTGGACGGAGTCGACGCATGGGCCGTGATCAGAACCCGGCGTCCTTGGGGGGAGGCGGAGGCATCGGGGGCGGAGGCATCGGGGGGATGAAGCCGCCGTCCCTGGGAGGAGGCATCGGGGGAGGCATCGGGGTGATCCCGCCGTCCTCGGGGGGCGGCATGGGAGGGGGCATCGGAGGGATGATCCCGCTGTCCTGGGGAGGCGGCATCGGAGGGATGATCCCGCTGTCCTGGGGAGGCGGCATCGGAGGCGGCATCGGGGTGATGAGGTCGGGCGGCGTCTGGCGGTCGTCGGCGACGACGACGTCCGGGGAGTCGGCCGCGGTGGAGTCGGTCGCGGAGGCGTCGACGGAGGTCGTCGAGGAGCTGCACGCGACCGAGCCGAGGGCGCTCAGGGCCACGGCGAGCGCGGCGCGCCGCACCATCGCGGGCGTGGACGGGGGCGGCGTGAGGGCGGGTTGCGGGTCGCGGCGTTGGTTCACGGGATCAGCAGAACGACAATCGCCGCGCGGGGTCAAGCGAGCGCATGGCGGACGCCCGGACAGGCGTGCGCGCTGGTCGGCGGCTCTCGGGTGGGCGAAGATGCGCCCGAAGGAGTACGAGAAAAGATGGGGACGGGACTTTCACGACGGGGATTCCTGGATGGCCTCGCGTCGGTGCTGTTGGCGGCGCTCGGTGCGAGGGCGCTCGCGGGCTGCAGCAGCTCGGACGTCTCGGTGCGCATCCGCCGGGTCGACGGGACCGTGCAGGGCAGCACCGCGGTGGTTCGCGCCTCCGTGGTGGTCACCAACCACACCAACGAGGCTCGCACGCTGCCCATGCGGCTCACGCTCACCAACAGCAGCGGAGCGGTGCTCGGCACCATCGAGGAGACCGTCAACGTCGCCCCCGCGGAGCTGCTCTGTCACTGCCTCAACGTCACGGTCCCGGCGGGCGGCGGCTCCATGAGCGGCTCGACCTTGAACATCGTCTTCGGCGAGGAGACCGCCTCGGCGTCGATCCAGGCGCTGGGCTCCGCCCCGCTCCCGGACTGCAGCTACACCTGCAACTACTGACCGGTGGGCCTCAGCCCTCGGCGGCGCCCGCCTTCGGGCGCATCGCCATCGGGGGGTAGAACTCCATCGGCGGATGCACGAAGGCCGGGGTCGGACGGGCGAAGAGGTAGCCCTGCAGCAGGTCGCAGCCGAGGCCCAGCAGGGCGTCGCGCTCGGCGACGGTCTCCACCCCTTCGGCCACGAGGCAGATGCCCATCTCGCTGCACACCGCCGTCAGCGCGCGGATGATGCGGGCGGAGATGGGGTTGCGGTCGACCCCTCGCACCAGGCTCATGTCGAGCTTCACCACCTCGGGGTGCAGCGCCGCGACGCTGGCGAGGCCCGCGTAGCCGGCGCCGAGGTCGTCGATGGCGATGTGGTAGCCCAGCGCCCGGAGCTGCCGTAGCTGCACCTGCGCGGCCTTCTCGTCGTCGAGCCGGGCGCGCTCGGTCACCTCGAAGGTCACCCGGTGCGCGTGGCGGGTGAGCGGGGCCGACGGGTCGTAGAGGTCGGGGTCGTTGAGGTCCTGCGGGTGGACGTTGACGAAGAGTCGGGCGGAGGGGGGGAGGGTGGCGATGGCGTCCGCGGCGAGGGAACGAATCCGGCGGCCGAGGTCCTCCAGGCGACCGAGCTTCTCGGCGGCCTCGAGCAGCGCCGGGGGCGACGGGAGCTGCGGCTCGATGCAGCGCATCAGCGCCTCGAAGGCCACGGGCCTGCGATCGGTGCAGGAGACGATGGGCTGGAAGGCCAGGTAGACGCCGCGCAGCGCCAGCTCGAAGGCCTCGGCCAGCGAGGACACGTCGCCGAACGATCGCCCGGTGGGGCCCACCGAGCGGATGACCGTCATGGAGTGGTAGCGGCGCCGGGCGTTGCGGCGGATGCGCGCGCCCTCGTTGACCAGCGTGAGCATCTCCGCGTCCGAGACGGCCCGGGTGAGGTAGCGAAGCGCGCCGCGCTCCATGGCCTCGACGGCGTTGTCGAGGTCGTTGCGCGTCGAGACCAATATCACCGAGACGTCGGGGTCGATCGCCCGCACGCGCAGCAGCAGCGAGAGGCCGTGCAGGTCGGGGAGCTGGGCGCTGCTGAGCAGCACGTCGATGTCGCCCGAGAGGAGCCGCCGCAGGGCGGCCTCGCCGTGCTCGGCGCACACGACATCGAAGCCGTCGCGTCGCAGCGCGTCGCTCCAGCCGTCGGCCTGGGGGCCGCTGGTGAGCGCCAGAAGCACCCGTCCCGCAGCGCCGGGTCGTCGCCCCGCGTGCTCGCGCGAAGGGGCGGTCGGCGGCTTCGGGACGAAGGCACCTTTGGGGGACGGTCCGTCGCTCATGGGGAGTTGATTCTATCGTCCCGGAGGCGATCGGCGTGAACGGCCATCCGCCCGAAAAGCCCGGCCGCCGAGTGGATTTCTCCCTGCATGTACCGACACCGGCGCCCCCCTGACGCCGGGTCGCCTACACGGTTCGCTTGCGCACCGCGAGGGGGGCCGATAACCCTGGCGCCATGGACAACGACCCGCGGAAGTTGATCGTGCTCGGCTTCGACTCGGCGCTGAAGGCGCAGGAGGCGCTGATGGCCGCGACGCGCTTGATGACCGAGGGGGAGATCCTGCTTCACGACGCGGTGTTCGTCTTCAAGGACGCCAGCGGGGAGACCCGGGTGCAGGAGACCACCGACGTGACGCCGGGGCAGGCCGCCCTCGACGGCGCCTTCTGGGGGCTGCTCTTCGGGACGCTCCTCGCCGGTCCGGTGGGGGCGCTCGTGGGCAGCGCGCTCACCGCGGGCACTGGGGCGCTGATGGCCAAGGTGATCGACACGGGCGTCCCCGACGAGCGGGTGCAGGAGCTCAGGCAGATCGTGACCCCGGGCACCACGGCGCTGGCGCTGCTGGTGAGCCACATCCACGTCGAGGCGCTGGTGGCCGAGCTGAAGCGCTTCGCGGGGGCGAGGGTGGTGACCACCGACCTGCCCGAGGCGACGGTGGCGGCGGTGCGAGAGGCGCTGGCGGGCTGAAGATCCCGGCCGTGGATGATCCATGGCCGGGACACCCTCAGCGCTCGATCAGAAGGGGATGTCGTCGTTGTCGGTGGCGTCGCCGAAGTCGTGCGCCGGGGGGCGGCCGTAGCCGGGGTCGGGGGCCGACGGGCGGCGGGCGGCGGCGGGCGCCGACGGGGCCGAGGTGCGGGCGCGGGGCGCCGGGGTCACCGCCACGCCGCCCTGCTGCTCGCGGAGGCGGGCGGACCAGGCGCGGGCGCGGGCCGCGTCGAGGCGGCTCCACTTGCTCTTGGGGCCGCCGTTCTTGTCGACGGCGTTGGACTCGTCATCGCGCTGGGCGAACCACTCGTACGCGTCGGCCAGCAGGTCGAGGAACTCCGGCTCGCACGCCGAGAACGGCCGCCCCTTGCAGTCGGGGCCGGTCCACCGCTTCGGCATGAAGCGCACCTCCGGGTCGCCTCGCGGCCCGTCGATGTCGGCGTCGATGTCCCCGCCGGGGGAGCCGGCGTGGGCCCCCGCGGCGCGGGCCACGCTGCCCCCGTTGGTCTTCAGCGCCGCCATCAGGGCGTCCAGCTTGGTTTCAATACGATCGAGGCGATCTTCGAGGCTGCTCATGGTTGGGATCTCCGTTGTGTGCGCCCGCGGGACGAACCGCGTCGACGGACGCACCCTGCGACATCCCGAGCCATCACGCGAGTCTTTGTCTGACAGGGAATGTCACGGTAAAATCCCTGTGCTTTCGTGAGCTCACCCTCCCTGGAAGCCCTCCGCGCGCAGGGTGATCACCAGCGTGTCGCGGTGTCCCTCGTCGCTCGTGGGCTGGATGGGCGTGCTCTCGTGGATCACCCGCGCGTCGTCGAGCAGCATCATCGTCCACGGCTCGGTGAGGGTGAAGCGCTCGCCTCTCGGCCCGTCGGCCTCGAAGACCCGCGTCTCTCCGCCCTTCACCCCTTCGCGCGCCACCAGCAGCACGGCCACGAAGTCGACCCCGTCGCGGTGCGCCCCCTCCGGGGTCGGGCGCCCGATGCCGTCGGTGGTGTCGATGCGAAACTGGTGCGCCTCGACGAACCACCGCGGCACCTCCGGCCGCAGCGCCGCGCAGGTGCGAGCGAGCGAGCGCAGCAGCGCCCCCCAGGCCCCGAGCGCCACCGTCGATGGCTCCATCGGCTCGAACCACCGCTGCATCCCGCCGTGCAGCGCGTTGTACTCCACGGACTGCCAGTGGGCCCGGTGCGCGACCTGCTCCACGCGGTCGGGGGTGACCACGAAGCAGGAGTGGCGGCGGCGACGGTAGCGCCCGCCGTCCTTCATCCAGGCGTCCGGGGGCAGCGAGTCCCAGTCGGGGCGCATGGCGTCGAGCGCCGCGATCGTGGCGCCCGACCACGCGGCGGCGTCCGAGGGAGAGAGCACCGCGTAGCCCCGGTCGCGCACCGTCGGCACGAGCTGCTCCGGGGCGGTGAAGGACGGTGCGAGGAGAGGCGCGTTCATGACCCGAGGGGGTGCCGCACAACCCCCCCTCTCGTCCACCGCTACCGGCGCCGGCTGCGGCGGCCGTAGCATTCCCCGCTCATGGGACTCCTCGACCCGACGCCTCCGCCCTACGACCCCATCGCGTGGCAGCAGAGGCCGCTCGACGAGCGGGGCCGCATGGTCTGCGAGGCCTGGGCGGCGCAGGGCTACGGGACCCCGCCGGGCGTCTTCGCCTTCTACGCCGCCAAGCTCGCGCTCTACCTCGGCGCGTGGGTGTTCTTCTGCGGGCTGAGCCCATCGCTCGGGGGCGTCTCCAGCATCGCGTCGTGGGCGCTGCGCCCGCTGGCCTTCCAGAAGGCCATCGTCTGGAGCCTTCTCTTCGAGGTGCTCGGCCTCGGCTGCGGCAGCGGCCCGCTCTCCGGGCGCTACCTCCCTCCCGTCGGCGGCTTCCTCTACTTCCTCCGCCCCGGCACCATCCGGCTCCCGCTCTTCCCCGGCCTCCCCCTGATCGGCGCGCCCACCCGCTCGCTGCTCGACGTCGCGCTCTACCTCGGGCTCGTCGCGGCCGCGCTGCGAGCCCTCGTCGCCCCTTCCCCCGAGCTCGCCCACTTCCTCCCCATCGTGGTGCTGCTCGGTGTGCTCGGGGTGCTCGACAAGACCATCTTCCTCGCGGCCCGCGCGGAGCACTACTGGGTCACCCTGGTGTGCTTCGTCGCCACGCCGCACTGGATCGCCGGCGCCCAGGCGGTGCAGCTCGCGCTGTGGTTCTGGGCGGGCGTCTCCAAGCTCAACCACCACTTCCCGACGGTGGTGTGCGTGATGACCAGCAACGGCCCGCTCACCCGCTTCCCCGCGCTGCGCCGCAGGATGTACCGCGACCCCCCGGGCGACCTCCGCCCCTCCCGCCTCGCCACCGTCCTCGCCCACGCCGGAACCGCCCTGGAGCTGGGTGTTCCCATCGCGTTCCTTCTTACCCCCCTCGGTACTCCTCCGGTGGCGGCGGTGCTGCTCATGCTGGCCCTGCACGGCTACATCACCAGCAACGTCCCCATGGGCGTCCCCATCGAGTGGAACTTCGCCGTCGTCTACGGCGGCTTCGCCCTCTTCTGGGCGCACCCCGAGGTGTCCGTCACCGCCCTCGGCCCCCCTACGCTGGCGGCCTTCCTCGCGGCGATGCTCGTGGCGCTGCCCCTCCTCGGCAACCTCTTCCCGTCGCGCGTCTCCTTCCTCCTGGCGATGCGCTACTACGCGGGCAACTGGGCCTGGTCGGTCTGGCTCTTCCGCGGCGACTCGCACCGCAAGCTCGCCCGGCTCACCACCAGCAGCCCGTGGGTCTACGACCAGCTCGCTCGCTTCTACGACCGCTCCACCGCCGTGGGGCTCGTGGGCAAGGTGATGGGCTTCCGGATGATGCACCTCCACGGCCGCGCGCTGCCGCTGCTGGTGCCCCAGGCGGTCGACCGGCTGCAGGACTACGAGTGGGTCGACGGGGAGATCATCGCGGGCCTCGCGCTGGGCTGGAACTTCGGCGAAGGACACCTCCACCAGGAGCAGCTCCTGGCGGCGATCCAGTCGCAGTGCGGCTTCGAGGAGGGCGAGCTCCGCTGCATCTTCGTCGAGTCTCAGCCCCTCGGAGGCAGCACCCTCGCGTACCGCATCGTCGACGCGAAGACCGGCCCCCGCGCTCAGGGCGAGCTCGACGTGGCCGACCTGCGCTCCCGTCAGCCGTGGGAGTCGTGCGCGCCGTAGCGGTCGTATGCTCCGCGCCGGCCATGGCGATCCCACCCGACGACAGCGAGCTGCAGCTCTGGAGCCTCATCGAGCAGCGCTGCCTCCCCGGCGCCGACGCCGCCCTCATCGACCGCCGCATCTGGGAGCGCTTCGGCGAGGAGTGCGCCGTGATGTTCACCGACCTCACGGGCTTCTCCCGCCACGTCGCGGCCTTCGGGATCATCCATTTCCTCCAGGAGATCTTCGAGCAGAAGCGCCTGCTGCTGCCCATCGCCGCCGCGCACGGGGGCACGCTCATCAAGGTCGAGGCGGACAGCTTCCTGCTGCTCTTCCCCGGGGCCGATGGGGCGGTGCGATGCGCCGTCGAGATGCAGCGCGCCTGTCAGCGCTTCAACGAGGGCCGGGCGCCCGAGGCGAGGGTGCTGCTCTGCGTGGGCATCGGGTACGGGCGGGTGCTGCGCGTGGGCGACCGCGACGTGTTCGGCGCGGAGGTCAACGCCGCCAGCAAGCTGGGCGAGGACATCGCGACGGCCAACGAGGTGCTGGTGACGGATGGGCTGCGAGAGGCCGCGGGCGAGCTCGCGGGGATGGCGTACTCGGAGCTCGCGGTGGAGGTCCCTGGGACGGCGAGGGCTTACCGGCTGGAGTATTCGCGCTGAGGGAGAACCGTCAGCCGCGCGCCGCGAGCGCCGCCCGGAGCGCCGCGACCTCTGCCTCTGCCGCTTCGGCCCGCGCGTCGGCCTCCTCCTTCGCCGTCGGCCACAGCCGCTCGCCCGCCTCGTCGTCGGCGAGGCGCAGCCGCGAGCCGCCTTCGGTGAGCACCAGCCACGCGCCGAGCTCCTCCGAGTATGCGGGCGCGTCGCCGGCGTACACCCGTCGAAAAGCCTCCTGCGTCCAGCGCCAGAGCTGCAGGGTCCACGGACCGCCCAGCAGTCCCCGGCCGCACCGCTCCTGGTCGAAGACCCACAGCTCGCGGGTGCCGCTCGCGGCGTACTTCGCGGGGCCTTCCTCGTAGTCCTTCCGGGCGGTGTCCCGGCTCACCACCTCGACCGCGACCCGAGGCGCGTGGTGGCCCGGCTCCCACGTTCGCAGGCTCCGCACCTGCCGCTCCAGCGGCGCCGGCTCGACCAGGCACACGTCCGGGTCGACGCCGACCCTCGGGTGCTCCTCGTCCCAGCGAAGCGCGAGGTTGGCGTACACCGTCGCGTCGCGCGCCGTGCGGGCGATCCAGGCGCGCAGGATCGCCTCCAACAACTCGCAGGCCAGTCGATGTTCGCTGCTCTCGGGCATGGTGGCGCCGTCCTCGAGCACCCACCGCTCGGACCAGCGCGGGACCGTGAAGACCAGTTCCACGCCCCGTTGCTCCCGTGCCGCCATGACGCCCATGGTACCACCCATCCCAACGAGCGTGCCAACGCGAAGAGGCTTGTTTTCAAGCCTCGCGGTGGTGGTGGCGGGTGGCGGTGGGTGGCGGCGGGTGGCGGCGGAGAGAGCGGCCTTTACCGGCTGGAGTATTCGCTCATCGGGGGGCAGGTGCAGACCAGGTTGCGGTCGCCGTAGGAGTTGTCGATGCGACCCACCGCGGGCCAGAACTTCGAGTCCTTCAGCCACGGCGCCGGATAGGCCGCCTGCTCTCGGGAGTACGAGTGCTTCCACCCGTCGCTCGCGATCGCCGCCGCGGTGTGCGGCGCGTGCTTGAGGGCGTTGTCGGCCCGGTCGCTGCGGCCCTCCTCGATGGCGCGGATCTCCTCGCGGATGGTGATCAGCGCGTCGCACAGCCGGTCGAGCTCGGCCTTGGACTCGCTCTCCGTGGGCTCGATCATGAGGGTGCCGGGCACCGGGAAGCTCATCGTCGGCGCGTGGAAGCCGAAGTCCATCAGCCGCTTGGCGACGTCGTCGACCTTCACCCCCGAGGTCTTCTCGAAGGGCCTCACGTCGATGATGAACTCGTGCGCCACGCGGCCGCGCGCCCCGCGGAAGAGCACCGGGTAGACGCTCTCCAGCCGCTTGGCCATGTAGTTGGCGTTGAGGATCGCCACCTGCGTCGCGCGCTTGAGCCCCGCCGCGCCCATCAGCGCGATGTAGACCCACGGGATCGACAGGATGCTCGCGCTCCCGTAGGGCGCCGCGGAGACGGCCCCGGAGGCCTGCGTGCCGGAGCCCTCCGGCGCCACCACCGAGTGCCCCGGGAGGAAGGGCGCCAGGTGCTTCGCCACCGCGATGGGACCCACCCCAGGACCGCCGCCCCCGTGGGGGATGCAGAAGGTCTTGTGGAGGTTCATGTGGCAGACGTCCGCGCCGATGTCGCCGGGGCGGCAGAGGCCCACCTGCGCGTTGAGGTTGGCGCCGTCCATGTAGACCTGCCCCCCGCTCGCGTGCACAGCCTCGCAGATCGCGCGGATCTCCTCCTCGAAGACCCCGTGCGTCGAGGGGTAGGTCACCATCAGCGCCGCGAGGTTGTCGCGGTGCGCCTCGACCTTGGCGCGCAGGTCGCTCACGTCGACGTCGCCGTTGGCGGTGCACTTCACCGCCACCACCCGCATGCCCGCGATGACGGCGCTGGCGGGGTTGGTCCCGTGCGCCGAGTCGGGGATGAGGCAGACGTCGCGGTGGTGGTCGCCGCGGCTGTGGTGGTAGGCGCGGATGGTGAGCAGCCCCGCGAACTCGCCCTGCGATCCGGCGTTGGGCTGGAGGCTCACCGCGGCGAAGCCGGTGATCTCCGCGAGCCAGGTCTCGAGGTCGCGGAAGAGCTTGCGGTAGCCGCCGGTCTGCTCGGCGGGCGCGAAGGGGTGCATGTCGGAGAAGGCGGCCCAGGTCACCGGCAGCATCTCGCTGGTGCCGTTGAGCTTCATGGTGCACGACCCGAGGGAGATCATCGAGTGCGTGAGCGACAGGTCGCGCCCGCGCAGCTTGGTGATGTACCGCAGGAGCTGCGTCTCCGAGTGGTACGAGTTGAACACCGGGTGCGTGAGGATGGCCGAGCGGCGCACCAGCGCGGCCGGGATGGCGACCGCGGAGTCGTGGAGCAGGGCGTCCGGGGAGAGGGCGGCGGCGCGGTTGCCCGCGAGGTCGAAGGCGGCGAAGAGCGAGAGCAGGTCGTCGCGCGTGGTGGCCTCGTCGAGGGCCACGCCCAGGGTGCCGTCGGCGTGCTCGCGGAGGTTGATGCGACGCTGGTGCGCGCGGGCGAGCACCTCGTGGCCGCGGCCCTCGGCGACGCGGACGTGCAGCGTGTCGAAGAAGCTGGGGTTGAGCACCGTGTGCCCGAGGCGGCGCAGGCCCTCGGCGAGCGCGCGGGTCATGGCGTGGGTGCGCACCGCGATGCGGCGCAGCCCGTCGGGGCCGTGATAGACCGCGTACATCCCGGCCATGATGGCGAGCAGCGCCTGCGCCGTGCAGATGTTGCTGGTCGCCTTGTCGCGGCGGATGTGCTGCTCGCGGGTCTGGATCGCCATGCGCAGCGCGACGTCGCCGTGCGAGTCGCGGGAGACGCCGATGATGCGGCCGGGCATGCGCCGGGCGTGCTCGCTCCGCGTGGCGATGTAGGCCGCGTGCGGGCCGCCGAAGCCCATGGGGACGCCGAAGCGCTGGGTGTTGCCGACGGCGATGTCGGCGCCGAGCTCGCCCGGGGAGGTGAGGGAGACGAGCGCGAGGACGTCGGCGGCCATCACGACCTGGGCGCCCGCCTCGTGGGCGCGGGCGATGGTCTCGCGCCAGTCGATGAGGGCCCCGGCGGAGCTCGGGTACTGGAGCAGCAGGCCGCAGACCGGGGCGGCGGGGTCGATGGGCAGCGGGGCGAGGGCGTCGACGGTGACCACGAGGACGCCGAGGGCCTCGGCGCGGGTGCGCACCACGGCGACGGTCTGCGGGTGGCAGCCCTGGTCGACGAGGAAGGTGCGGGGGGTGTCGTGGCCGCCGGCGATGTTGACGCACATGGCCATGGCCTCGGCGGCGGCGGTGGCCTCGTCGAGGAGGGAGGCGCCGGCGAGGGGGAGGCCGGTGAGGTCGGCGATGAGGGTCTGGAAGTTGAGCAGGGCCTCGAGGCGCCCCTGGGAGATCTCGGCCTGGTAGGGCGTGTACTGGGTGTACCAGCCCGGATCTTCGAGGATGTTCCGCTGGATGACCGGGGGCGTGATGGTGGGGTGGTAGCCGAGGCCGATGAAGGAGCGGAAGCGCTGGTTGCCCCCGGCGACGCGCTGGAGCAGGTCGATCAGGCCGTGCTCGCTGCGGGCGGTGGCGTCGTCGACGTTGTGCTGCGAGAGCTCGATGTGCAGCGGGCGCGCGAGGCGGATGGACGCGGGCACGGTCTCGTCGGCGAGGGCGTCGAGGGAGGCGGCGCCGACGACCGAGAGCATGGCGGCGAGCTCGCCCTCGTCGGGCCCGATGTGCCGGTGGACGAAGGTGTCGGAGGCGTCGAGGAGGGAGCTGGACTCGTGCTCTGATCGCATCGGTAGGTGCCTTTTGGTCTTTCGGGGAAACGGACGAAGCCGACGAGGCGGAGTGCTGAAACGTCCGAGGGAATAGTCAACCCGAGGCGGGGGGTCAACGGTGGCAGCGGTTGGACGTGGGGCGGGAGCGGGAGGAAGGAAAGCGGCGGGCGCGCGGCTACAGCGTGCAGGCGCGCGCGGTCAGGTACTGGCGGCGGGCGGCGTCGTCGGCGAGGGCGCTGTACTCGCGGGCGGCGGTGCCTTCGCACTCGCGGTCGAGGGTGGGGTCCCCCTGACCCTGGCGGTGGCACCAGGCGCTGACCGAGGAGGAGCACTGGTCCCACATGGGGCGACCGGCGGCGGGGATGGCCGCGTCCGCGGTCTGTGCGGACGAGCAGCCAGCGAGCGCGACGAACCCTACGCCTGCGAGCAGGCGGAGGACGAGGGGGATGGACGAGGGGCGAAGGGCACTGGGATGGTTCATACGGTCTCCTGGGCGCGCCCGTAGGCAAACGCAGGGCCGTAGGCCTGCGACACAGGTTGCCAGGGGGTCTTCGCCGCCCCGGCGATGGGGCATTGCGACCCGCCGGGTCAAAATGACCCGCTGCTACGCCCCGCGGAGGATGTCGAAGTCCACCAGCATCCCGACCGCGCCCGACGGAACCTCCTGGCCCGCCGAGGCGCTCGCCTCGCGCAGGGCCTCCTCGATGGGGCGCCCGTCGAAGCGGTGGAGCTGGTCGAAGAGCTCCCTCGGGACGTCCAGCGGATCGAGGTGGCTGTAGCCCTGCACCCGCACGCTGGTGGCGGAGAGCCCCACGACCTGCACCCGGCCGAGGGCGACGCGGGCCGGGAGCGCGTCGTCGAGGAGCTGCCGCTGCGCGAGCCTGACGGTGGCCGCGAGCGCCCGGGCCTCGGCGCCTCCGAGCGAGAGCACCTCGGCGGGGGAGAGCGCCTCGGCGAGCTGCGCGCAGGCGAGGAAGTACCCCTCGACGTCACCGGACCATCGCCCCCAGAGGGCGTCGTCGGAGGCGCTCACGTCGGCCCTGGGAGCGCCGTGCGGGAGGTCGAGCGGGGCCATGCGGGCGAGGGCCTCGGGGGGGATGTCGAGGGAGAGCGCGCAGTGCCACGCGACCGCGCGCTCGAGGCGGGAGAGGAGCTGGTGCAGGCGGTTCCAGAGGGCCTTGGCGCGCTCTCCGCGGGTGTGCTTGCAGAACCACGTCGCGCAGGTGGCCTCGCGCCACGCCCAGACGCCGCAGCGCCCGCCGACGGGCTCGTAGTGGGGGCAGCGCAGCGAGGCGTCGCGGCCGAAGCGCTCCCGGTCGGTGTGCGTCGAGGCCACGAGCGACGGGTCGGCGACGAGCCCGATGGGGGAGAGCCCTTCGCCCTCCGAGAGGCGCCGGCGCACCGAGGCCGCGCCGTGCGGCGACGCGCTGCGGAGGGCGCCTCCGACGAGGAAGTTGGCCAGCGTCGGGAGGTACGTGCAGCAGCGGGTGTCGGGCGAGAACACCAGCGCCCCGGGCGGGAGCGACGGGTCGGCCAGCATCGCGCAGTCGTCGCAGGTGGCGTTGCTCTCCTCGGGCAGCGACGGGTCCGCGAGGACAGCGTCGAGCCAGCGGGCCTGGAGCGGCGGCAGCGAGGCGTCGGCGGAGCGCAGCAGCGGCAGCGATCGGCGGGTCACTGGGGGCCTTCGAGGGTCTACGCCTCGCGGGCGGCCTGGCGCCACTGCTGCGGCAGGTCGAGCAGCCCCTCGCTGTGGAGGTGGTCGTAGAAGGCGTCGCACATCACGGCGCAGGCGGTGCTGAACACCCTCGGGTCGGCCACGAAGGCGAGGGTCTCTGGGCGCAGCCGCACCTCGGAGGCGTTGAGCCGCGCGACCAGCGGGTCTTGCACGTTGAGCACGAGGTCTTCGAGGAAGTGCTTCTCGAAGGCCTCCCGAAAGCGGGGGAAGGAGCGGGGCCCGATGCGGGGCATGCCCTGGATGGAGTCGCCGGAGCGGGCCACGGCGCTCTCCCTCACGACGGCCCAGCAGAACTCCCCCAGGTTGGCGCGGAAGCCGTCCTGGAAGAACTCCGTGAACACCTCGGTGACGATGGGCAGCAGCCGGCCGAGCTCCGGGGCGCGCTGAGAGAGGTAGGCCGACTGGAGCTCGCGCTCCCAGCGGCTCAGGCGCTCGAGGGCGATGTCGTGGAGTTCTTCGCGCTCGTAGCGGAGCGCGCGCAGGTCGTCGCGGACCTTCTGCTGGCTGCGCAGCACGGCCGTGTAGAGGGCCTGCTCGGGGGTGGTGACGAGGCGGGCGGCGAGCTCCGAGGGCCCCGCGTGGTGGCCCAGCGCGAACTCGAAGAAGAGCGTGGTGAAGCGCCGGGAGAGCAGCTCCAGCTTGAGCCGCAGGAAGGACCCGCGCCGGGCGTCGAGCACCTGCTCCAGGCTGCGGCGGAGCACGGCGATGAGGTCGATCTCGTAGTCGGCGCTGGAGACCGGCGACTCCGGGCGCTGCGACTGCCGCACGTCCTGGATGGCGCGCAGGTCGTCGATCACCTGCTGGGTGATGGCGTCGAGCTCGGCGTTGGTCTGCTGCTCGGGGTTGAAGTACACGACCCTGGCGCTCACCTGCTCGTCGCGCAGCTTGAGCGCCGCGCTGGCGAGGTCGAGCCGCTGCTGGGTGTTGCCGATGAGCGAGCCGCTGGCGGGGTTGCCCGTCGCCGGTCGATCGGAGGGCAGCGGCCCGGGCGCGGTGGTGGTGACGGAGTTGGTGCGCCTCACCAGCGGGATCGGGGCGCTGTCCCGCCGCGCGTCCGCGGGCACGGGCGGTGGCATCTGCGTCGGGCCTCCCGGGCGGGTCTTGTCACTCACGGCGGCGCGGAGTGTATCCGTAGGTCGCGCGCGCTGCCCACAACCCTGCCATGATGCTCGACGGCCCCGACGCCCCTCCATGAGCACCCGAGAACTGCTAGCGCTCGGCACGGCCTCCCAGGTTCCGACCCGGAGGCGCAACCACAACGGCTATTTCCTGCGCTGGGACGACGAGGGCTTCCTCTTCGACCCGGGCGAGGGGACGCAGCGGCAGATGGCCTTCGGCGATCTCCCTTCGAGCGCGCTGCACCGCATCTTCATCACGCACTTCCACGGCGACCACTGCCTCGGGCTCGCGGGCATCCTGCAGCGCCTCTCGCTCGACCGCTGCGCCCACCCGGTGACGGTGCACTACCCCGCCTCGGGGCAGGTCTACTTCGAGCGCCTGCAGGACGCGTCGATCTACCACCACGCCGCGACCATCATCCCGGCGCCGCTGGAGGTCGCCCCCGACACCCTCTCGCTCATCGCCGAGACGGACACCTACCGGGTCTACGCGCACCAGCTCGACCACCCCGTGCCGACCCTCGGCTACCGCATCGAGGAGCGGGCCTCCCGCACCTTCCTCCCGGAGCGCCTCGCCGCGCACGGCGTGCTCGGCCCGGCCATCAAGACCCTCGGGGAGCAGGGCTTCCTCCCCGTCGGGGGTCGGGTGGTCTCGCTCGAGGACGTGAGCGTCCCTCGCCCCGGGTCGGTGTTCGCCTTCGTGATGGACACCCGCCCCTGCGCCGGGGCCACGGCCCTCGCCCGCGACGCCGACCTGCTGGTGATGGAGGCCACCTTCTCCGCCGCCGACCAGGAGCTCGCCGCGGCCTACTCGCACTCCAGCTCCGTCGACGCCGCGCAGACGGCGCGCGACGCGGGCGCCCGCCGCCTCGCGATCACCCACTTCTCCCAGCGCTACACCAGCACCGACGCGCACCTCGCGGAGGCCCGCGCGGTGTTCCCCGAGACGGTGGCGCTGCGCGACCTCGACCGCATCCAGATCCCCCGCCGCCGGGGCTGAGCCCCGTCGTATCGTCGCTCCTCCATGGACCTCGACGCCCTCGCTCCCCTGTTGGAAGAGACCGCCCGCGCTCGCTGCACCGACGACCCCGCCCACGACTGGCTGCACGTGCGCCGGGTGGTGGCCAACGCCCGACGCATCGCCGAAGCCGAGGGGGCCGACCCTGCGGTGTGCACCACGGCGGCGCTGCTTCACGAGCTCTTCAACCACCCGAAGGGCCACCCCGAGTCGCACCGCTCCGGGGAGCTCTGCGCCGAGCACGCGCGCACCCTCCTGAGAGAGCACGGGGCGCCCGAGGAGCTCGTCGATGCGGTGGGCTACGCGATCGCGGTGCACCCCTTCTCGCTGGGCGTGACGCCGACCACGCTGGAGGCGCGGGTGCTTCAAGACGCCGACCGGCTGGACGCCATCGGGGCCATCGGCCTCGCGCGCTGCTTCGCGACCTGCGCGGCGATGCGCCGCCCCTTCTACGAAGAGGGCGATCCCTTCTGCGAGCGCAGGGCGCCGGACGACAAGCTGTGGGGCATCGACCACGTCTACAAGAAGCTGCTGAAGCTGCGAGACGGGATGCACACCGCGACGGCCCGGGCGATGGCCGCCCGGCGCAACGACGTGATCGAGCGCTTCATGGAGGAGCTGAGGGAGGAGATCGCCGCCTCGGCGTGAGGAGGCTGGTCGTCGCGCTCCAGCGCCCTGGGATGAAGTGTAGAGGTGCGCCCTCACCCCTCGCGAGGCGCTGTCCACCCCTGGAGCAATCCCCCGTGGCGGCCAAGACGGCGTCCCGGGAGCTCCTGCCAACGCTCGCGGGAGCGCGTGCTTCGCACACTGGGTTCTCTGTAAACCCGAGGAGATCCGTGCCAGCCGGGGTGCCGGGTTGAATTCTCTATACCCCGCGGCGGCGTGGCAACGGGAAAGCTCGGCGGCGCGCGCTCGCGTGGCCTATTGCGTGCAACCTCGACCTTCATCCCCGGTGCTTCGGGCGGGTACCGCGCGGCGATGGTACGCGCGCTGTGCCAGCGTGAGCCGCGGCGGAAGAGGAGATCCACCATGCGTGTCAGGCCCCGATGCCTTCCCCGGCCCTCAGAGTCCGCGTCGTTTCCGACGCTGTTCCGGTCGATCCTCGTCGCGGCCTTCGCCGCGGAGGGCTGCGGCCCCCAGGTGACGCCCGCGCCCGACGCCGCCGCGCCCGACGCCGCCGCGCCCGACGCGGACGTCATCGGCCCGGGCCTGCCCTTCGAAGATGTGTGCCCCGCCGAGGAGGGGAACTATTCCGTGCAGAACCGGCTCGACGCGCTCCGGGGCGCCGCCCGGCTCGACTACCTCGAGATGAGGACCATCGATCGGTCGAACCACTGGGACGGCGGGCTCAACCCCAACGCTTCGTGGATGACCAGCGGCGCCGCGGGCGTGCGCTGCGCGACGGCGACCTCGGCGGGCGCGTGCGAGGCGGCCTTCGCGGCGCTCCAGAACGATCCCCCGTCCGGCGCCGCCGTCGCGTGGGTCTTCGCGTACACGCGCGGCGACGAGGCCGGCGTCGCGCGCGGCGTCGACGAGATCGCCGCCCTGTATGCACCCATCGACGCGGCCGGCGAGGCGGCGTTCATCGCGGCCTACCGCCACGGCTTGCGGGTGGCTTGCGTCGGCTCCGCGCGCCCGCTCGCCGCCGGCGGGTGGGAGGTGCTCGGCGGCGCGCTCTCCGACTGTACGTTCCGGAGCGGGCAGCGACGGACCCTCACGCGCACCCTCGTGCGCGTCGCGCCCGACGGCACGTCGACCGCGACCGCCCTGGGGACCACGGACACGGACGAATGGTGCGCGGTGCCGGGCCGCCGCCCCGACGGGCTGCGCGACGCGCCCTCCCACGCGACCGACCCCGTGGGCCGCTGGCTCGCGCGCGCCGCGCACATGGAGGCCGCGTCGGTGTTCGCGTTCGAGTCGCTCGCGCGCGAGCTCGCGGCGCTCGGCGCCCCCCCGGCGCTCGTCGCCGACGCGCGCCGCAGCGCCGACGACGAGCGCCGCCACGCGCGCGTGATGGGCCGCCTCGCGGGGCGCGCGGGCGCCGCGGTGCCCCCGGTCGAGGTCGAGGCGCCCCGCGCGCGCACGGCCTTCGCGATCGCCCGAGAGAACGCGGTCGAGGGCTGCGTGCACGAGACCTGGGCGGCGATGGAGGCCCTGGCCCAGTCCTCGCGCGCCGCGCGGCCGGGCGTGGCCGCGGCGATGGGCCCGATCGCCGACGACGAGGTGCGCCACGCCGCGCTCGCCTGGCAGGTCGCCGCGTGGCTCGAACCGCGGCTCTCCGAGGCCGAGCGCGCCGCCGTGCGTGAGGCCCGCGAGGGCGCCCGCGCCGCGCTCGCAGCCCGCGTCGCGCGCGGGTACGACCGGGGCCTCGGGGAGGCGTTGGGGCTCCCCCCGCCGGGGCTCGCCGTGCGCCTCGTCGCGTCGCTGCACGCGGCGCTCGCGTAGCGCGGGCCCGGCGCGGGCGGGGACTTCGCACGTGCGAGCGCGACGGTCGGCAGTGCGAGCACGCCGGTGGGGCGCGCGAGCAGCGACCTTGCCCGTGCGAGCACGCCGGTGGGCCAGCGAGCTCTCCAGCGGCCTCATCCAGACGACACGCTGCCGCCGCGACGGCGCGAGGTTCGGGTCATGGGCGTTCTGTAAGCCTGAGCGGATCCGCGCCAGGGAGGGTGCCGCGTTGGACGCCTTAATCCCCGCAGCGCGGCGACCCCGGGGCGTCGCGTGCCGCTCAGCCGACGTGGGCGCTGGAGTTCGGAGCCCGGGGTGACGGAGGCTCGCGCTGTTCGCTCCTCGTGGGGACCCACCCGAGGTGCCCGCCATCCTGCAGGTCGAGCTGAGGGACGAATGATGGCGTCACGAGGCTGCGCGTGGTCGACGCGGGGCGGTACGATGGTGGTCATGCGAAAGCCATCGGTCGCCAACGGTCTGCGTGACGAGCTGGTGATGCGCGATCTGGCGCGTACGCCCGAGCAGCGCGTGGCCGACGCCCTGGCTTTGGGGGAGCAGTCCATCGTCGCGTACATGACGGCTCACGGAGTGGGGAGAGCGAGCGCGCGGGCGTTCATGGAGGAGATGCGCGCGGCAGGTCGGAAGCCATCCAGGGCGGCGCGGCCTCGGCAGTGACCCGTAGCGCGCTCGCTACCGCGGTGAGTACTGCGCGCGCGGCAGGCGTGGCCGTGGTCGTCATTGGCGCTACCGCGCTCGCGACACACGGACTCGTCCGCTCGACGGCGGACCTCGACCTGCTGGCCGTCGATGAGTTGATCATCGCCGGGCGCACGTGGACGGAGGCACGCAAGGGGACCATCGGCATCGATGTCCGCGCGGGCGACGAACACGATCCCTTGCGGGGGGTCGTTCGCATTGGCCCCTCCGCACGCGTGCCGGTCGACATCGTGGTGATTGCTGGCCGCTGGGCCCGACGAATCGTCGATCGGTCGATCGGCCCCGGAGGGATGAGAAGCGTCTTCTCGGGGTTCGAGCTGCCAGTCGCGCGACTGTCCGACATCCTGCTGTTGAAGCTCTACGCGGCGGCGACGGATGAAGTCGAGGACGCCTGCGGTCATGGATGAGGTCGCCAACGAGATCGCGTACATGCCGCGAGACTGCCGTGAGCGTTGGGCGCGGCTGGAGCCGCGGTGGCGGGCGCGGCTCGCTCGGTGAGCTCCACGGGGCACGGTGTTCGGCTGCGCCTGACGGTCCCAGCGCTGCTGACGACGCTGGTGATCGTCGCAACGAGCTGTACAGCTCCGGTTCGAGGGGTTCCCCAGGTTGCCTCGAGCGCGCCTCGCGGGTCGGTCGACACCGCGGACGCCGGGCTCGCCGGCGGGTCCGGACCGGGGCATGAGCCGATCGACCGTCAGACGCCTGTCGAATACTTTCGAGCCTCCAGCGTGGGCTGGAGGGACCCGCATCGGCTGTTCGAGTGGTCGCCCGACCCGGAGCGGGTGGAGGTGTGGACCGACACGACAAGCCAGGACGAACCGGCGTACGCGTGGGTTCGCGTCGACCGTGACGGTCGAGTCGTCTCGTCGTATCCGCTCGGCAACGCGCGCGCTCCGATGCTGGCCGACCTCGACGGGGACGGTCACGACGAACTCATCTCCTGGGTGAGGACGTCGGGAAGCCCGGAGCCGCCCGTGGTCGCGTGGTCGCTCGACCCAGGGCGCGACCCCCGCCACGTCAGTCGCCGGGCGATGATGCTTGCGGAGACGCAGTCTCCCGAGGACGTCGAACGGGCGCTGCCCTTCATCCAGGGTCCGTTCGTCGCGCCGACCGAAAGCTCGCGCGTCGAGTGGATCGTCCTGTCGCTCCAGCGCGCGACGCCGGAGCAGTTCCGGGCGCTGGTTCTGCCGCGCGGCCTTCGCGTGTGCGAGCACTCCTTCGATGAGCCCGCGGAGGGCGTCTGGCGGCGCCTGCTCCGCTGCGCCGTGGTTCCCCGCTCGCAGATGAACGCGGTGGTCGTCCACTCGCTGACCTTCGGGTTCGGGGTCTTCGCGGAGTACGAAGAGACACCGTTGCCCTACGGCGTCGCCCCCGAGCGCGAAGCCGACGACGACCGCGAGTGGCGGGAGGAGGCATTCCAGTTCAATCGGATGACGGGTCGGCTGCACTGCGCGCCTGAGGCGTCGCGCATCAGGTGCGGGATGTGGCGGGACGACGTGCCATCCCGTGGAGGCCACAGCCCGTATTGGGTGTTCGAGGGGAGGGGCGCGCGCCGGCGCCTCGTCGAGATCGGGTGGTGGTTGCCAGATCCTGGCAATGGGGATGACGGCTGACCTGCCTTCCGCTCACCCCCGCAGCTGTTGCCCGAAGACTGCCTCCGCGAGCCCCAGCCCGGCCGCCGTCACCGTCCAGCGCACGACCCGCTGACCCACGCCGCGCCACCCAGGCGGTGGTGCGCGAGCTCGCGACGGTCGATCGGCGGTCGCTGACGACGGAGTGAGCGGGCGCGCGGCGGTGCGCCGGGTGGGCTAACGTGCAGTCATGTCTGGCGACGCTGCCCGCACCCTCGACCCGGAGTATCCCAACCTCGCTCCCGACGTGGTGGCGGGCTATCGCAACGCCCCCGAGCACCTGGTGGCGGAGATCATCGACGGGGAGCTGTCGCTCATGCCGCGGCCGCGGCTGCGACACGCTCGGAGCGCGAGCGCCCTGGGTGGCGAGCTGCAGGGTCCCTTCGATCGCGGGCGCGGAGGGCCGGGCGGTTGGATCATCCTGGACGAGCCGGAGCTGCACCTCGGGCCGCGGCCGGACATCGTGGTGCCCGACCTCGCGGGGTGGCGGCGCGAGCGGGTGCCCGCGGGCTTCATGGAGGACGCCGCGGCGACCCTCGCGCCGGACTGGTGCTGCGAGGTGCTGTCCCCCTCGACGGAGGAGGTCGACCGCGGCCGCAAGCTGGACATCTATCGGCGCGAGGGCGTCGCGCACGTGTGGCTGGTGTCGCCGACACTGCGCAGCGTCGAGGTGCTGCGCCGCCACGACCTGGGGTGGCTGCTGGTGGCGACCTTCCGGGGCGACGCCGTGGTGCGCGCGGAGCCCTTCGACGCGGTGGAGCTCGACCTCGCGGCGCTCTGGGCGCCGTAGCGGTGGGAGGGCGGCGCTTCGAGGTCGAGTTCCACCGCGTCGAAAGGCTCCGCGCGCACCACGGCGCCGCCCCGGTTCTGGCGGCCGCCCATTCCATTCCACTCCCCACTTCGCTTTCTCTCTTCCTCCTCCGCGAATCCCCCCGATAGGCTCCCATCCAGTGCGCGCATTGGCACTTTCGCCTCCCGCCGCGCCCGTTGGAAGGAGCACCCGTCCATGGCACTCACCATCCCCGCGACCATCGCCGATGTGACCGACCTCGCCGCCCTGAGCGCCGCCCTCGGCCCTGCGACGCAGGCCGAGGCCCGGGCGCTCGTCCCTGGCCAGTCCGACGAGGCGCTGGTGAAGTCTGGCAACCGCGTCGCGACCCCGCGGGTCGACGACGACGCCCTCCGCCTTCTCCGTGGCGCCGCGACCTTCTACGCCACGGCTCCCGCCGCCGTCCGCGCCCGCGTCAACCTGTCTCCCGACTTCCTCCGCGTGGCGGCGTGGTCGGCGCTCCAGGGCCACGACGCCTGGACCTCCATCGCCACGCGCGCCGCCCAGTCCGGAACCAGGGACGCCACCCGCGCCGTCCAGTCCGCCGATGCGCTCAAGCGCTCTCGCGCGCTGCGCGACCAGCTCGCCGAGACCGTCGCCCAGGTCGGCGGAACCCCCGCATGGCGCGTGAAGGTCACCGCCGCCGTTCGCCCCGGCGCGACGGGCATGCCCGAGGCCCGCGCCGACGTGGCGCTCGCATCGCTGGTGGCTCTCGGCCGCGAGCTCCTCGCCAGCAAGAAGGCCGACGTGAAGCAGCGCGTCGCCCTCTACTCGCTCACCGCCGCGAAGCTCGACGAGGCCGCCGCCGTCGCCGCGCAGACGGCGAGCATCGTGGGCAAGGCGAAGGCCCCGAAGAGCGTCGCGAAGCAGGGCGAGGTCGACCTGTGGGACGGCCTGAACCTCGCGATCCTGGAGCAGGTGACGCGGGCCTTCTCGCGGGCGAGCGCGGTCGACCCGGCTGCCCCGTCGATGGGCTTCGTGTCGCTGCGCTCGCGGGCTGCGGCGAAGGGCAAGGAGTCCTCCGGCACCGCGAAGGAGACCCCCGGCACCGCGAAGGAGACCTCCGGCACTGCGAAGAAGACCTCCGGCACCGCGTCTCCGCTGGCACTCGTCACGACCTGAACCCCCGGCACAACGCCCGTCGAGCCCCGATGCGGCCTTCGCGAGCCCCGATGCGGCCTCGCCGACATCCGGCAGTGCCCGTGGTATCCGCGATGGGTGGATCGTCGACCCCACCGCGTCTCGGCCTTCGTGGCGCTCGCGCTGCTGATCGTCGCGTGCGCCGCGGCCTGCGTCGTCTACTGGTTCGTCCCCTACGAGCCGGGCCCCCGGAACCAGCGCTGGACGGTCACCGTCTCTCACGGTGGTCGCACCGCGGCGTCGACCGGCTTCGGTCTCGGCCGCTGCGGCGACGAGGGCGACCACGGAGCGACGGTAGCGAAGCGCGGGGCCCTGGGTCGCGCGTGCTACTCGGCGGGCCTCTGCCCCGGCGACTCTGTGTGCGACTGCGCGTCGGCCGCATCCGTCCGCACCCGCTGCGAGGCGGAGCAGGGGCCCGGCCGAACCCGCCTCGGCGATCGGATCACCGTCCCCATCCACTGACCGCCGTCGCCGCGACCAGAGCACCCGGCAGCGCCCCGCGCCACGGCGTGTGGAACACTCCGCTCCCCATCGATGAGCACCCCCCACCACCGCACCCACGGTCTACGCCTTGATCGCATCAAGGCATCGCCGCGCTACGCTGACGGCAGCTTCCACAACCTCCACCCCGTGTCGCCCGGCTTGAAGAAGGGCACCGTCGCGCCGACCTTGAAGGAGTACCTCTGCGGCGGACAGCGACGCACCCCGCCCGGACCGCTGCCCTCAATGAGCCCTCTGGCGCGCTGGGCGCAGCCCGTCGAGACGGGCCTCCGCGCGACGTGGCTCGGGCACTCCACGGTGCTCGTCGAGATCGACGGCGCGCGGGTGCTCACCGACCCGGTGTGGGGCGAGCGCGTCTCGCCCGTGAGCTTCGCCGGACCGAAGCGCTTCCAGCCCGTCCCGGTGTCGCTCGACGCGCTGCCGGCGCTCGACGCGGTGATCGTCTCTCACGACCACTTCGACCACCTCGACCGCCCGACCGTCGTCGAGCTCGCGCGCCGCGGCGTCCCCATCTTCACCTCGCTGGGCATTGGGGCGCACCTGGAGTCCTGGGCGATCCCCGCGTCGCTCATCACCGAGCTCGACTGGTGGGAGAGCGCCGACATCCCCGGGACGGATCTCTCCATCACTGCGGCGCCGTCGCAGCACTTCTCGGGGCGCTCGCTCGGCGGGCGCAACGCGACGCTGTGGTCGTCGATGGTGGTGCGCGGTCCGCGTCACTCGCTCTTCTTCAGCGGCGACACGGGGCTCACGCCCGAGTACGAGGAGATCCGCCGACGCCTCGGCCCCTTCGACCTGGTGATGCTGGAGGTGGGTGCGTTTCACCCCGCGTGGGGCGACATCCACCTCGGCCCCGCGAACGCCCTCGAGGCCCTCACCCTCCTCGGCGGCGGGAGCTTCCTCCCGGTGCACTGGGGGACCTTCAACCTGGCGCTGCACGCCTGGGACGACCCCGCCGAGACGCTGCTCCAGCTCGCGCCGACGCAGGGTGCCCACCTGCTGATGCCGCGGCTGGGCGAGGCCGTGGAGCCGTCGCGCTCCGAGCGGGTCACCCCATGGTGGCGAGCGGCCGCCGGGGAGATCGAGCCCGCCGCGGAGCCCGCGCCGACGGACGATGCCGCGGCCGAGGGCGCTCCCGACGCGCCGGTGCCGTGGCCGATGGACTGAAGGGCGCGGGGGTCGCCCCCTTCCCCGCTGCCGCGCGCCCTACCCCCGCGGGGCGGGGGCAGGGCTCCGACGTCTGCAGTCTGGACGCGAAGCTGTCAGCACCCGGAGCCCTGCCCCCGCCCCGCGGGGGTAGGGCGCGCGGCAGCGGGGAAGGGGGCCGCCACCACGCCACCACCACCCGCGCACCTCACCCCTCGCGCGGCGCCGTCCACCCCTGGAGCATCACCCCCGCGGCGGCCACCAGCAGCGTCACCATCACCGGCTCGACCCTCGCTCCCGCGGTGAAGAGGAAGGTCGCCACCAGCGCCGGCAGCTGCGGCACCGAGCTCGCCACGTAGAGCGCCGTCACCCGCGCGTTCTCCTCCGCGTCGGGGTCGCCCACCCGCTTCGCCGCGCTCGCGAGCGCTCTCCGCAGCACCGCCCGGTGCACGAGCACCCCCAGCACCGACGCCGCCGCCGTCACCGGGACGAACCACCACGCGATGGGCGTGAGCGTGTCCCTCACCATGAGCCGCAGCTCGCGCATCTCGTCGGTGAAGAGCGCCGTCCGGATGGCCGTCTCCACCGCCAGCGACAGCGGGCTCGACAGGGCGATCAGCGGCAGCAGCACCCGTCGGCTCACCGTCGCCATGACCGCTCCGATCGTACACGCGCCTTGACGCAGCGGGCACTCCTCCCGTCTCGTCGTCGCGATGGTCCTCCGCGCCAACGGCACCGCGTCCGATCGCGCCCTCGCGTGGGCTGCGCTGCTCCTCGGCGGCCTCGGAACCTTCCTCTACCGCATCACCCCCGTCTTCGACCCCGACGCCTTCTGGCACCTCCACACGGGCCGCTACATCGCCTCTCGCCACTCCGTCCCCTCCGTCGACTCCTTCTCCCACACCGCCGCGGGCCGCCGCTGGGACTTCGTCGACTGGCTCGCCGACCTCCTCCTCTACGCCTCGCACCGCCTCGACGGCCTCCGCGGGCTCATCCTCTTCACCTCCCTCCTCGGCGCCCTCGGCGTCGCGATCACCCTCCTGCGCGTCCTTCGCCGGGTGCCCCCTTCGGTCGCGCTCGCCCTCACTCCCCTGGTCATGGGCGTCGGCGTCTTCCGCGTCACCCCGCGCCCGCAGACCTTCACCTTCGCGCTCTTCTCCGCGACGCTCCTCCTCCTCGACCGCCCCGGCGGCGCATGGATCGTCCCCGGCCTCCTGGTGCTCTGGCAGAACCTCCACTCCAGCGCCCCGCTCGGTCTGCTCGCCCTCTGCGCCCACGCCGTCGGCCTCTTCATCACCGCTCGCCGCGAGCGCACCCCGCTCGACCTCCGCGCCGCCCTCGGCCCGGTAGCCCTCGGAACCCTCGCGCTCTTCGTCGCCGTCCACCCCGTCGACCGGCTGCGCGCCGGCTTCGGCCACATGGTCGACCCCGCCCTGATGGCCCTCATCACCGAGTGGCAGCCCATGTACCGCATGCCCGCGGGCACTGCCGTCAACCTCGCCCTGGAGGCCCTCGTCGCGCTCGCGCTCGTCGCCGCGGCGCACCGCCCCACGCGCCTCCGCATCGACCCCACCGCCGCGCTCGTCGCCCTAGGCACCACCGTGCTCGCGGTGCGCGCGATGCGCTTCGTCCCGCTCGCGGCCATCGCCCTCGCGCCCCTCTCCGCCCTCGGCCTCGCCGCGCTCTTCCAGCGCTCCAAGGGCACCCGGGCCCTCGCGGCGCTCCTCGCCATCGCCCTCGGCGTCGCCACCGTCGGGATGCAGCGCAAGCCCTTCGGGATCGGCCTGCTCCCAGGGATGTTCCCTGTTGGAGCGGCCCGCTGGGTCGACGAGCACCAGGCCCGGGGCCATCTCCTCAACGACTTCAATGATGGCGGCTACCTGATGTTCACCCTCGGCGAGCGCCACCCGGTGTTCTCCGATGGGCGCTCCTGGGCGCTCTACGACCCGGGCTTCCTTCGCGACGCGATCCAGCCCGATCCCTCTCGCCTCGACCGCCTCATCCGACGCCACGACCTCGGCCTCGCGCTGGTGCTCTCCGACGCTCGCATCGGGTGGTTCCAGTCCCGGCCCGGCTGGTCGCTCGTGTACTTCGACGACCGCGCCTTCGTCGCCCTGCGCGACGACCTCAACCCCCACCTCGCTCGCTCCGCCTACCGAACCCTCCGACCCATGTCCTGGTCCGACGACCTCCCTCGATGGAGCGCCGACCCGACCCTCGCTGCCGCCGCCTGGGAGGAGTCCTCCCGCGCCATCGCCGAGGCCCCCCACGACTCCCTCCCCTGGGTGCTCCGCGCCGCCGCCGCCGCCGCCGTGGGCCGCCCCGCCGAGGCCGACGCCGCCGCCCTCCGCGCGCTCTCTCTGCGCCCCGACGGCATCCCCGCTCGCCGCGCCGTCCTGCTCCGCTGCGCCGAGCACGGCGACCGCGCGTGTGTCTGCCGCCACGCCGCGTGGGTGCTCGCCCGCGCTCCACGCAACCTCTTCACCCGCCAGCTCTCCCAGCGCTTCGACTGTCCCCGGTGAACCCTTCGAGGGTCCGTCGATTGCACCGCGCTGCATCGATGCGCGCCCCGTCGCTCTTCGCCCTCGCCGCCCTGCTGCTCGGAGCCCTCTCCGGGGCCGCGTGGGCGACGCCGCGCATCACCGTGGAGGGAATGTTCTCCGGCGGTCGTTCGCCCATCGCCCCAGGCCCTGCGCCCGCTGGGGTGTCCTCGAACGACGCGGCCTCCTGCGCGAGCTGTCACGCCGAGATCGCCGCCGAGTGGCGCGGCTCCCTCCACGCCTCCTCGTGGACCGACGAGGTCTTCCAGGCCGCCTACGCCGCCGAGCCGATGGCCTTCTGCCGCAACTGCCACGCGCCCGGCGCCACCACGGCCGCTCCCCGAGGCGTCGCCGCCGACGATGGGGTCTCCTGCGCCATCTGCCATGTGAGAGCCGAGCACGTCCTGGGCACCGGCCGCTCGCCCTCGGCGCCGCACCCGATGATGGCCGTGCGCGCGATGTCCGGCAGCCGCTTCTGCGCCGGGTGTCACCAGTTCAATTTCCCCGGCGACACGGGCCGCGGCGGAGCCCGCTTCGACACCGCCGAGCCCATGCAGGACACCTGGGCCGAGTGGCTCGACAGCGCCGCCGCCGCCGAGGAGACGCAGTGTCAGGGCTGCCACATGCCCTGGGTCGACGACGCCCGCGGTCGACACCGCAGCCACCGCTTCCCTGGCGGCCGCGACCTCTCGCTCCTCCGCAGCGCCGTCGACGTCGCCGCCTCCGCCCGCCTGGAGGGCGACCACGCCGTGGTCACCGTCACGCTCACCCCTCGCGCGCTCGGTCACTCCTTCCCCACCGGCGACCTCTTCCGCCGCGTGGAGGTCACCGCCGCGTGGGAGTCCGACCCGGCGAGCACGGTGCGCGTCGGCCTCGCGAGGGAGTTTCGCAACGTGCCCGAGCGCTCTCCCCACGGCGGGATCACCTTCGTCCGCCGCCAGTCCGCCGACACCCGCCTCGCGGCTGCGGGCCTCGGCGCTCCGCGGGTGCTCACGCTTGCCCTTCCCGGTAATCCACCGGGCGGCCGCGTGCGCTGGTCGCTCGACCACCTGCTGATGCCGACGCCGCTCGCCGCCTCGCAGGGCGTGGGCGTCGCCCGCAACCGCCTCGTCGTCTCCGACGGAACCATCGCCCCACCGCAAGGAGCCCCCTCCCCATGAAGACCCTCGTGTTCGTCTCAGCCCTCCTCCTCGCAGGGTCGTCTGCCTTCGCGCAGCCCGTGGTCGACCGCGCCCTCCGCGCGCCCTCGCTGGAGGCCGCTGCTGCACCCGCCGCCGAGGCGCCGCTGCCGGTGCCCGAGCTCCCCGCGGTCCCTCCTGCGATCGCGGCGAGGGTGACGTCGCTGCGCGCGGTGGTCGACGAGACGCGCGAGTGCTTCACCCTCCGCGGCGATCGCGAGGAGCACATCGCCGACCGCCGGTGCACCGGGTGGTTCGCCTCGCTCCACCGCGGAGGCGAGGCGGCCGCCCACGCCATCGGCGCCTCCCTCGACGACGACTACCGCGGCAACGAGATCGACTACGAGAACGTCGGCAACGGCGCGTGGGAGGTGCGCCCTCGCATCATGCGGCTGATGGCCGCGAGCGGCGGGGCGACGGCGGCGACTTACCTGGCCCGGTATGTCGGTCGCGCGCTCTCGCTCGATCACGGCCTCGAGACCGAGTCCGCCCGCGCGGCCTTCGACACCCTGGCGGCCATGGCGGGGGAGGACCTCACCCGCGTCGCTCCGTGGGAGGACACCTCCGCGGCCTACGGAGACCGCGCCCGCATGACCGCGGCGGTGCAGCGCTGGCTGCGCTGGCGCCGCGACGTGTCCATGCTCCGGGTGGGGGAGCAGGCGGCGATCGCGGCGAGGCACAACGCCGAGGCGCTGGCGTCGAGCGACCCGGCGCAGCGGCTGGGGGCGATCCAGCGGACGGTGACGGTGCCGGCGCAGCGCGCGGCGGCGGTGGCCTCGCTGCGAGAGCTGGTGGCGAGCCCGGGGCTCAGCGCGGAGGGGAGGAGCTACGTGGTGCGGTGGGCGCGCCGGCAGCGCATCCCGGTGACGGTGCCGAGGGCCGCGCGCGCGGCCCGATAGATCACGGCGGGGCGGTCGGGGCGATGGTGGTGACGCCCGCGCCATAGAACTGCGGCACGGGCATCGACACGAGGGTCCCCCTGCCGGTGGTGATGTTCATCGAGATGAACTCCCCGTCGCGGGTGAAGCCGTAGAGGGTGTTGCGGTAGTAGGCGAGGCCGAAGATCCGGTCGAAGTTGGTGCTGCCGATGATCGTCAGCTCGCCGGTCGTGGGGTTCATGCTGGCGAGCTGGTCGGCGCTGGTCGACGCGGCGTTGGAGGCTCGCACGGTGGCGAAGGTGCCCGCGCCGACGATGGAGACGATGTCTCCCGAGAGGGCGTAGGTGGTGCTGCCCCGGCGGAGCTGCCCGAGGCGGGTCGAGCGCCCGGTGCTGGCGTCGATGCGCCAGTAGGTGCCGTTGCTGGCGCCGCCGACGAGCACCTCGCCGGTGGTGCCGGGAATGACGCCCGCGGGGAGGTACGTGAGGCCGACGAAGTTGCCGTCGGGGAGCGTGGAGATCAGCGAGCAGGCCGCGGTGCTGGCGTCGATGCGGAAGAGCGCGTCCTGGGTGTTGCCCACCAGGGTGCCGTCGGCATCGACGGCGAGGTCGTTCATCGAGTGGTTGTTGCGGTCGCCCGAAGGGAACGTGAAGGTGCCCACGCGGGTGAGCGCGTTGGTGCGGGGGTTGACCGCGTACAGGATGTCCGCCGAGTGCGCGTAGACGATGGTCTGGTCGAGGCTGGGGCCGTTGTCCCGGATCGGGATCACCCCACGGTCGACGGGCCCCTCGACGTCCTCGGGCGAGGTCACATCGAGGGCGACGCCCGCGTCGACAGGGTCGGGGACGAATCGCGAAGGCTCGTCCGAACAGCCTGCCAGGACGACGCCGACGACCGCGATCGCAAGAAAAGGTCTGTACAACACGCGCGCAAGCTGAACGATCCGCCCTTCGAAGGCAAGGTGAGGGCTAAGGGCCAGCGCCGGAACGAAGCATTCTCGACAGCCGGTGAAGGAGTTCATCAAAAAAACTCTCCCCCCCCCTTTCGAAACGAATTCGGTGCTAGGGTCCCCTTGCCTTGCGGATTCCCCAACGCCTCGGAGTCGAGACTGCGCTGACGGGGGTGGAACCGCCGCTGCCATCGAAAGATGGGAGTGGGGATGGTGCTCATCCCGGGCGTGGTCTGACGGTTGGTCCGTCACCCTGAACCTCGCCGTGGATTGTCACGGCGCAGACCACGGTCGAGTGGCGGTGCATCGCTCGACGAGACGACCCTACCGGGCGTCCGTCCCAACTGTTTGAGGTCGTGTCATGGGATCCAGAATCTACGTCGGCAACCTTCCCTTCAGCGCGGATGAGTCACAGATCCGCGCCCTCTTCGAGCCGAGCGGCGGCGTCCGGGAGGTTCGCATCGTCGAGGACCGCGAGACCGGGCGTCCCCGCGGTTTCGCGTTCGTCGAGATGAACAGCGACAGCGAGGCCCAGGCCGCGATCAAGGCCCTCCACGGCCTCAACTTCGGTGGCCGTAGCCTCACGGTCAACGAGGCTCAGGAGCGTGAGAACCGCGGCGGCGGCGGCGGCGGCGGCGGCTACGGCGGCGGCGGCGGCGGCGGCGGCGGCGGCGGCTTCGGCGGCGGTCGTCCCCGCGGCGGCGGCGGCGGCGGCGGCGGCCGTCGCGGCTGATCATCCCCCTCCCCTCCCTTCCCTTCTCTTCGTCCCTTCCCACAGCCATGACGGACCCTTCACGGGTCTCTCTGTGATCGCCTGACGATCCCTCGTCGACCTGCGTGAGCTTAGCTCTCACGCCAGGTCGACGACCGGGCGCATCGGTGTTCGCAACGGACCGTTGACGTCCGAGGCGAACCCGTTCTCATGCTCGCGCGAGGACAGGGATCACCATGACCACACCCAACCGACCATTCCTCGGCGTCGCGATCTTCTGCGCGACCCTCACGGCGTGCACCGCCAGCGGATCAGGCCCCGGCGCAACGAACAGCGACGCGGGCGTCGCCGACGCGCCGATCGCACCCACAAAGGACGCTGGATCGATGCCGGGCAGCGACGCGTCGGTCTTCGTCGACGTGCCGGTGGTGGTCGACCTGGACGCCCCCGCGGTCGACGTCCCCGGCTCCCTCGACGCGGCCGCGAGCGACGCGGCCGGCTCCGTCGACGCGGCCGCGAGCGACGGCGGCCCGCTGCCCAACCTCACGCCGGTGATCCAGAACACGCAGATCCAGGAGCGCACCTTCGGCGCCTCGTCGTGCGAGGTGACGGAGGGCTGCACCGTCGCGGGCAGCCGCCGGCTGCTGCGCTTCGACCTGCTCACGCCCAACATCGGCGAGGCCGACCTCTACCTCGGCGCGCCGACCAGGGCCGGTCGCCCTCCGGACATGTTCGAGTTCGGAACCTGTCACAACCACTGGCACCTCCGCGGCTACGCCGACTACCGCCTCTTCGACATGGCGGGCGCGGAGGTGGGGCGCGGTCACAAGCAGTCGTTCTGCCTCCTCGACACGGCGCGCTACATGGGGATGAGCACCGACCTCCCCGCGGCGAGCCGCTACAACTGCGGCAACCAGGGCATCCACGCGGGCTGGTACGACCTCTACGGTCGCAGCCTCGACTGCCAGTACGTCGACATCACCGACGTCGCGCCCGGAACCTACCGGCTGCGCGCGCAGGTGAACGCCGAGCGCGTCGTCGCCGAGAGCCGCTACGACGACAACGAGGTGTTCATGACGGTGGTGATCCCGCCGCGACCGCTGGGGCCTGACGGCGGCCTGCTCAGCGACCCGACGCTCGCGTGCGGCGGCGCCGACGAGGGCCTCGACCGCGACTGCGGCTGGACCACCGAGGGAACGCCGCGCAGCTGCACCCCCGGCGCGCGCGTGCAGGTCGGCTGCAACGCCGGCTGCTCTCCCGCCATCGGCGTCTGCGCGGGCGACCCGATGCTGCGCATCTGCCCGGGAGACCGGCCGTGCATGCGCGACGCGCAGATCGCCGCCAATGACGACTCGTGCCCCGGCGGCGACGGCGGCCCGGACACGCACCTCTGCTCCAACGTCACCTTCACCTGCCCGGCGAGCGGGCGCTACACGATCCTCTCCGGGGCGTTCAGGGCGGGCGGCGCCTACGAGTGCCACTTCGATATCCGTTGAAAACACAAGTCCCCGTCGACGATCTGGGCGCCGGTGTGAGCCCGGGTAACGACAGGGTCCACGCTTCCTGCCAAATAACTCGCAAGAATTTTAGACGAGACCGCTGCTGGGGTTAGCCTCTGTGGGTGGTTGCCCCCAGCGTTCGTGCCGGAGCTCTTGCCTGCGCCTTGACGGCATCGCTGCTGTCCTCCCCGGCGCGCGCGCAGACCGGCCTGCGCAAGGGCCCGTACCTCATGGCACCGAGGCCGGGGGCCATCACGGTGATGCTCGAGCGCGCCGCGCCTGGGCCGGTGACCGTGCGCGCCTGGCGGGTGGCCTCCGAGGGGGTCGCGGTCGGAGCGCCCATCGAGGTGCGCGACACGGCGATGGTCAACCTCCACGAGGTGCTCGTCGAGGGCCTCGCGGCCGGCGTGCGCTACCAGTACGAGGTGAGCGGCCCGGGCATCGGCGCCACCGAGGGGGTGTTCAGCACGGCCCCGCAGCGCGCGGAGCCGTTTCGCTTCCTGCTCTACGGAGACACGCGCAGCAACGCGCGGTCGCACGCCTCCATCGTGGCCGCGATGCGCCGCGAGGGGCCCGACTTCGTCGTGCACACCGGCGACCTCCTCGCCGACGGCCGCTCCGACCGCCAGTGGGACGACTTCTTCTCCATCGAGCGCGATCTCTTACGTGACACGGTATTCATCCCGGTGGTGGGCAACCACGAGCTGCGCAATTCCTCCCGCATCGGCATCGAGAACTTCCGCCGCTACGTGAACTGCCCGCCCCCCGACGCGCCGCGCCCGGAGCTCGACTACGTCGTGCGCTACGGCAACGTGCGGATGATCCTCGCCAACGCCTACGACGACTGGTCGCGGGCGCCACAGCGCGCGTGGCTGGAGCAGCACCTCTCGCAGGCCCGCCGCGACGGCCCCGACGACTTCCTCCTGGTGGTCACGCACTGGGGCATGCACTCGTCGGGTCCGCACGGCGAGAACCGCTCGCTGCGCGCCGCGGGGCTGCCGGAGATGTTCCGCCGCTACGGCGTCGACCTGGTGGTGGCCGGCCACGACCACGTCTACGAGCGCGGCGAGGAGCGAGGCCTGCGCTACATGGTCACCGGCGGCTCGGGCGCCCCGCTCTACAGCCGCCGCACCGAGCACAACTACACCCGGGTCTTCGCGGCGCAGCACCACTACGTGCGCGTCGACGCCGAGGGCGACAAGCTCGACTTCACCGCCGTGCGCCCCGACGGCACCGTCCTCGACCGCTTCACCATCCGCCACCCGAGGGCCCGCGCCCGCGTGGCCGCCGAGGGGTCCGCGGTCGATCCCTCGCTCGTGGCGGCGGCGCCGTCGGTGACCGAGGAGAGCGAGGCGCTCGCTCCGGTGCCCTCGAGGCGCCATGCGTCGAGCCGTCACCACCGCGACGGGTCGAGCCGCCGCAGCCGTCGCCACCGAGACCAGCTCCCGCCTCCGCCCACCCCCGCTACGGTGGACGCCCAGGCCCGCGCCACGACGGTCCCGGTGCCGCCGAGCGGGCTCGACCCCGAGCTGCGCCGCGCCCAGCTACCCGCGCACCGCGCCCGCCGGATACAGCCGCACGGCTGCCTCTGCGCCTACCCCGGCGTGGCCTCCCGCAGCGAGCTGGGCCTCGGGCTGATCGCCTTCGGCCTCTGCGCCATGGGCCTCGGCGGCCGCCGCTCGCGCCAGAGCTGAGGGCTCTCAGGGAAGGATGGTCTCGACGACGATCGTCGAGGCCACCGTGGTCGCCACGTAGAGGTAGTAGGTCCCGGCGTCGAGGGTGAGGTCGAAGCCCTGGGTGGTCGAGTTGGTGTTGTCGCTGCACGGGCGGAACGTCGCCTCGTCGCGACACGCGCGGGCCGGGAAGTCGTAGCCGTAGTTCACCGACACCCCCGACGGGACCGTCATGCGCGTCACCACGCGCCCTCGCCGGGCCACGCGCAGCCCGATGACGATGTCCGGGCCGCCGCGGCCGTTGCAGCCCGTGGTGACGTCGTTGCGAGCGCCGCAGGTGCTGACCACCGTGCGACGCTGCCCGGAGGTGCTGATGACGATCGGGTTGGAGCAGTTGTCGCCGCCCGCGACGGCCGCCGCGCAGACCCCGCAGCCGTCGGCGGAGCAGCCCGCGTAGGAGAGGCACGCGCCCGCGCCCGTTCCGGGGCAGAAGGTCACCGGCGCGAAGGCCGTGCACGCGCGACAGCTCGGAGAGCCCGCGTCGACCGGAGGCGGCGGAGGAGAGCCAGCATCGACCGGAGGCGGCGGAGGAGAGCCCGCGTCGACCGGAGGCGGCGGAGGAGAGCCCGCGTCGATCGGAGGCGGAGGAGGCGGAGAGCCCGCGTCGATCGGAGGCGGCGGAGGAGGAGGAGCGCCCGCGTCGACCGGAGGGGGAGGCGTCACCGGAGCGCCCGCGTCCACGGGCTCCATGGGATTACCCAGGTCGGTATTGCCCGAAGGGGTGCCGGAGTCGACGGCAGGCGCCGCGCCTACGTCGGGGGCGAGCGCGCCGCCAGAGTCCACTGGGAGCGGACCTTCGAGGGCGTTGCGATCGACCGAGCCGCACGCCACAAGGGAGAGCAGCGCACCGGGAGCCAACCAGCGGAGGCTTCGCATGGAGCGAGTCTAGATCGCTCGATGGCCTCAACGCACTGTGGTTGAAATGCCCACCACTGACCTGCGTCGGTCAGAGCCCCAGCCGACGGAACTCCACGGCCGAGGTGAAGTCGGGGTCGAGCTCGCCGTCCTGCGAGGTCATGCGGGCGACCTCGCCGTAGCACTCGACCAGCCATAGGTACTGGATCTTCCGCACGCCAGGGCCCGCGGGGAAGCGCTGCGTGAGCTCGACGCGCACCCGGAGCGCGTCGGTGAAGGTGAGCTCCGGCAGGCGCACGGTGCCTCGCGCGTCGACGGTGAAGACGTAGCGGTCCATCGACGCGACGGGCGTCCCCTCGACCATGGCCTCGCGGGTGGTCGACTCGGCGGTCCAGGTCGCGCCCATCGTCAGCGGGAAGCGCAGCACCGCCACGCCCGGCTCATAGGGGACCACCGTCATCGTCGCCTCGGAGGGAGCGACCAGGCCCAGCAGCTCGACGCTCACGTCGCCGGCCCGGTACACGCCGAGGTTGGGGCTGCGAGGGTCGATGCGCGACGCGTACTGCGCCGTCGGGAAGCGCGGCTGCCACCACTGGCCCGCGCTGGTGGAGAGCGAGAGCGTGACCGCGTCGCCGGTGCGGTCGGTGAAGTCCCAGAGGCGCGTCCCGTCGGGGTTGACGACCCCGCGGGCGTTGACGTTGGCGAGGGTGTTCGGGGGGTTGATGCGGTAGCGCACCTCCACCCCCGGAGCGAAGACCACCTCGCTTCGGGCGATGGTGCCGTCGCGGTTGCCCCGACAGGTCACCCCCGGACCGGCGTCGGGGATGGGCACGAAGCCGCCGCCGTCCGCCGAGGGGTTGCCCTGCATCTCTGGTCCCGCGGCGCAGGCCGCGAGGCAGAGCGTCAGCGCGAGGCCGGTGCGCGCGCTCAGAAGCGCCATGCCATCACCGCGTGGAGGGCGTGGGCCGCCGAGGCGCTCAGTCGTCGCGGGGCGTTGTCGAAGCCCGACAGCGGGAGCAGGAGGCCGTAGTCGAGGCGCATCACGAAGCCGTGCTCCTGTTCGTAGATCAGCCCGATGTCGGTCTCGACGCCGAGCGGGGCCTTGCCCGATGGGGTGCTGTTGGGCTCCATCGCCGCGCTCCCGATCACCGCGAGCTCGGCGGTGAGCATCGGACCGATGCGGTATCGCACCATCGGTCGCACGTACCACGCGTCGGTGACGGTGCCGATGACGCGACGCCACATGATCAGGTCGACGCGGTAGTTGGGGTGGAAGCGGAAGTTCTGGATGTTGACGTCGCGCGGGGTGCGGGTGAGGTCGAACTGCAGCCCGTCGAGGTCGCCCGCCCGCCCGCTCTGCGCCGCGGTGCGCGCCCCGAAGCCGGGGCGGTCGTCCCCGGAGGCGAAGCCGAACTCCACCCTCGCCATGAAGCGCTCTCCCCCGCGGTAGTCGGCGCGCAGCACGCCGCCGTACTGCCGGCCGGTGACCGCGAGGTTGAGCATCGCCGCCGGGTCGAGCGAGGCGTTGGCGATGCGGAAGCCCACGAAGGCGAACTCGCCCTCGAAGGTGAAGCGGCCGAGGTCGGTGCGCACCCAGGCGTCGCCCACGAAGGCCGTGAGGTCGCGCACCAGCGCCGTGCGCGCCGAGGGGACGTCCCCCGCGCTCACGTCGTAGGACTGCCAGCGGTAGCTGCCCACGAGGCCGAACTCCACGGTGTTGCGTCCCGCGCGGAGCAGGCGGTTGCGCGTCGCGGGGGAGTTGTAGCGGGCGACGGAGAAGGCCACCGTGCGCACGTCGTCGCGGGGGTCGAGGTCGAAGGCGGGGCGGATCTCCGGGCGCACCGCGTCGCTCGCCGGACCCGTGGCGCTGATCTCGTAGAGGGCCGTCCAGAGCAGGCCCGCGAGGGGGGTGGTGAGGGCGATGCGGTCGCCCACGTCGCCGTAGTCGTCGTCGAGGCCGTTGCCCGCGTTGAGGAAGAACCCGGTCCCCCAGTCGACCAGGGCGCCCATGCGCCCGACGGTGAGCACGCCGAAGGGCAGCAGCGCCTGGCCGTAGACCTGGCGCACGTCGATGGGCTGGTCGGGGCCGCGCTGGGTCACGCTGCCGCCGCCGAGGTCGCCGGTGGGGAGCGATCCGAGGCGCAGGTTGTCGAGCACGTGCGCCCTCGCCCGGATGGACACGCCCCAGCCGACCTCGATGGAGGCGTCCACCCGGAGGCGCATGTCGGCGTTGGTCTGGGTGTGCGAGGCGCCGTCGTCGACGTAGGGCGTGGGCCAGATCGACGGCAGCGAGGGGGTGGGGCCCCGGCCGAGGTCCCAGTTGTGGCCGAGGTCGCCGCGCGTCCGGAGGAAGCCCGAGAGGCGCACCCGCTGGTCGGGCGTGTCGGCGGTCGCCCTCACCGGATCGCCGATGGGCGTGACGCCCGGCGCGTCGCGGTAGGGCTCGCGGTCGGGCGCGCGGTGCTCGTCGCCCGCCGGGCGGGGCTGGGCTGCCGACGTGGAGGACGCCAGCCATGTCGCGGCGCAACACGCGAGCAGGGGGGTGATGTTGCGGCGCAACACGGGGCTCACCGGGGGCTCCCGTCGAGGAAGGAGAGCACCTCGCGGCGGGTGACGCCCGCGGCCTCGATCATGGGGAAGTGGCCCACCGCGGGGACGACCGTGAGCCGGGCGTCGGGGATCTCCCTCGCGAGGCGCTGGCCGTGGCGCAGGAGGGCGACGTGGTCCTCGGCGCCCCAGAGCAGGAGGAAGGGCTGGGTGACCGTGCGGTAGCGGGTCTGGAGCTGGAGGAAGCACTGGCCCCGGGCGGCGGCGAGGGCGGCGCGGGAGGTCCCGGGGCGGTCGAAGGAGCGCTCGATGGCGTCGACCAGCTCCTGGGAGACCACCGAGGGGTCTTCGAAGGCCAGGGGGAAACGCTCGTCCGGGCGCTCGTGATAGAAGCCCGAGAAGAGCATCTCGCCCACGCCAGGGAGGCGCGCCCAGCGGAAGAAGGGGGGGATCTGCTCGTCGTAGATCCAGGCCCCGACGAGGACGACGCGGCGCACGCGGTCGGGGTGGTCGAGGGCGAGCGCGAGGCTGACCGAGCTGCCCCACGAGTGGGCCACCACGTCGACCGGACCGGTGGTGCCGACGGCGTCGAGGACATCGACGAGGTCCGAGGCGAGGGCGGCGGGGGAGTAGTCCCCGTCGGTGCGGGACGACCAGCCGAAGCCCGGGAGGTCGACGTTGATGGTGCGTCGGCGCTCCCGCAGCGCGGGCTCGAGCGGGCGCCACACGTCGTGGTTGGAGGCGAAGCCGTGCACCAGCAGCACCGGGGTGGCGGTCCCCTCGGCGGGCCCGCGGACCTCGGTGTAGATGGCCCTGCCCGAGCGGGTGTGGACGTAGCGGGAGTCGGGCCCGAGGCGCGCCCCGAGGGCCTCGCCGGGCTGCTGGAAGGAGGCGCACGCCGGGAGCAGGCATGCTGCGATGCAACAGAGGAGCGCTCTCGCGGGCATCACAGGCTCAGCCGGCGGTACTCGGAGGCGCGGGTGAAGGCCTCGGCGGACTCGTTGTCGACGCTGGCGATGCGGGCCACGACGCCCCAGCACTCGCTGAGGAAGGTGTACGTCCGGCGGGTGCGGCGGATGATCGTGAGGGGGATGGTCTGGTCGAGGTCGGTGCGCACCCGGAGCGCGGGGAAGCGGCCCGCGGGGGTCCACACCTCTCCGGCGGCGTCGACGCGGGTGGTGTACGCGGTGACGTTGGTGAGGGGCGTGAGGTTGTAGAGCCCGGTGGCGGTCACCGACTGGCTCCAGGTGTCGCCCACGCGCAGCGGGAAGCGCAGCACCACCACCGGGGGGCTCATCACCAGGTTGGTGCGGTTCTCCACGACGGAGACGGTGCCCAGAAGCTCGAGGGCCGTGGCGCTGGCGCGGTAGACGCCGAGGATGTTGTTGGTGCGGTCGAGCATCGCGGCGTAGGTGGCGTCGGGGTAGCGGGCGCTCCACCAGCGGCCCTGAGGGCGCATCACCTCGTCGAGCACCCGGCGGTCTTCGGTGCGCGCGGCGCTGTAGTCCCAGCGGCGGACGCCCTCCACCATGGTCCCGGCGGTGTCGATGGGAGAGACCGTGGCGCCCTCCTCGTTGACCGCGTAGAGCACCGACGCGCCGACGAGGAAGTTCACCTCCGCGCGGGTGATGGTGCCGTCGCGGTCGGCGGCGCAGCGGGGGCCCGCGTCGGCCGGAGGAGCGACGTCCTCCGGGGGGAGCGCCCCGGCGTCGTCGGTCACCGCGGGGGTGTCGTCGGTCACCGGGGGGACGTCTCGCTGCGCTGCAACATCGCGGGCGCCGGAGTCGGCCGCGGGGGTGCGGGACTCCACGTCGCCGGTGGCGCACCCGGCGAGGCAGAGGGCGGCCAGCGCGGCGGCGGGGAGGCGGGCGTTGGAGCGCATCGGGCTCTTCACTACTCCGTCGCGGCGGTCTTGGGCAGTGGGGCGTCGAGGCGCTCTCTCAGCCACTGCGCTACCGCAGGGTACAGCTCCTTCGAGGCGCGGCTGCCCACCACGGCGCCCACGTGGCCGCCGGGGACCGACAGCGCCCGGGTGTCGCTGCTGCCGCTGAGCGAGAGCAGCGCGAGGGCTGCGGCCGGGGGGCAGATGGTGTCGCGCTCGGCGGTGATGGCCATCACGGGACAGGTGATGTCCGAGAGGCGTGCGACGCGGCCTCGCACCCGGTGCTCTCCGCGGGCCAGGAGGTTCTGCTGGTAGAGCTCGGAGATGTACGTGCGGTACGCCGCCGCGGGGAAGGGGATGTTGTCGTTGCCCCAGCGCTCGATGGCGTCGAGGGACTGCCGTGCCCCGGGGACGTGCAGCCGGTCGTACTGCCCGACCAGCTTGGCGAGCTGCAGCGTCGGGCGCATCGCCGAGAAGCCCGACTGCATCTGCGAGGCGGGGAGGTTGCCCGCGTCGGTGATGGCCTCCACGTCGAACCACCGCGGGTCGACCATGTGGCCGAGCATCCCCGCGTGGGAGAAGTCGATGGGGCCCGCGAGGTTGACCAGCGCGGCGACCTGCTCTGGGTGCAGCGCGGCGTAGATGCTCGAGAGCGTGGCGCCCATGCAGTAGCCCAGGATGCCCACCCGGTCGGCGCCGGTGTTGCGGCGCACAAAACGCACCGCGCGGCCGAGGCGGTCGAGCACCTCGGGCCAGGAGAGGAAGCGGTCCTCGTCGCGGGGCGTGCCCCAGTCGAGGAGGTAGACGTCGAGGCCGGAGGCCACCAGGGCCTCGGCGAGGCTCGACCCGGGGCGCAGGTCGAGCACGAACCAGCGGTTGATCATCGAGGGGACGAGCAGCAGCGGTCGCCGGGGAGCGGCCGGGGCGCCCTCCGCCGGGCGGAAGCGGTAGACCCGCGCGGAGCAGTCCTCGAAGACCGTGTCGCGCGGAGTGGTCGCGAGGGGGGTGGGCGGCGAGGGATCGCCCCCCAACGCCGTCTGCGTGGCGGCGTCGAGGGCGATGCGAGCCAGGGCGCCGGGCAGGTCGAGGAGGGCGCTCACGGGGGCGGTCTCCGCTCAGCGGGAGCCGGGGTGGACGAGGTCGAGGCTCTTGCGGGCCGCCTCGAACATCACCTTACGCCACTCGGCGGAGAGCTGCGCCGCGTAGTTCATGCTCTCCTGGGCGAGCTTCGCGCTCTCGTCGATCATGGTGCGCGCGTGGGTCATCCCCTGCGCCTCGACGCGGGCGACCTCGTCGGTGACCGCCTGAACGCGGGCCATGTGGTCGGTGACGCCCTTGCGCCAGAGGTCGCCCCCGAAGGCGGCGAAGAAGGGGTTGGCCCCGCCCAGGAGGGCCGCGAAGGGGTTGCTGATGCTCGGGGTGGGCTGCGTCGAGTCGCTCATGGGGGGGTTTAGACCTCGGGAGACGCGTCGGGGCGCTGGCGATATTGCAGCGCGCAACGGCGTCGATGCGCCAACGGATAGGCCCGCGGGGCGGTGCTGTCAACGGGTCATTGTGCAGTGCACAATGGCGGGCGGGGTGCCGGAGGGGTCGGTGGGTGCTGATGGCGTGGTCGGTCGCGCCCGTCGCTCCGCTCCGGTGAGGCGCGCTGGGTGGGGTGGTCGGTCGCCCTGGTCGGGGTCAGCGGGTGCGGGCGGGCTTCTTCTTCGGGGCGGCGGCGCCAGGCTTCTTCTTCGGGGCGGCGGCGCCGGGCTTCTTCTTCGGGGCGGCGGCGCCAGGCTTCTTCTTCGGGGCGCTGGCCTCGTGCTGGGCGGCGCGCACGGTCTTTTCGAGGGCGTCGAGCTGGCGGCGCAGCTCGTCGAGGGCGATGGAGTCGGCGGTGGGGCTGGGCGCCTCGGGGGCTTCGGCGGCCTCGGGCTCGGGCTCCGGGGGCGCGGGGGCGACGGAGGCGTAGGGCACCGGCGGCGGGCCGTCGTGTTGCGGTGCAGCACCGAAGGGCAGGGCGCTGCCCACGAGGCGGGCGAAGGCGCTGGTGGCGGCGTAGGGCATCGCGAAGGGGGCGAAGGGCCCGAAGGACTGCATGCCGGTGCGGGTCTGCTGGTAGAAATCCAGGGCCATGCTGACGTAGCGGCCGAAGAACTCCGCGAGCGAGTCGTCGCTCATCCGAAGGAGCTGGGTGAGGATCGGCACCGAGAGAAACTGCGCGGCCCCGCGGCCCTCCAGGATCATCTGGGTGAGCGTGGCCTGGGTGAGGTCGTCGCCGGTCTGGGCGTCGATGATGCGCGCGTCGTGGCCGGCGCGGATGGACGCGGCGAGCTCCTCCAGGGTGACGTAGCTGCTGAGGGTCGTGTCGTACAGGCGGCGGTTGCTGTACTTCTTGATGATCCTCGGGGGGGCGGGGCGCCTGGTCATGGTGGGCTTCAGGGGCTTCGTGCTCCTCTCGGCGATGTTGCGCCGCGGGGAGGATACCCGATGAGCCCGGCGCCAGGGAGGGGGAGGCGTTGTGCAGTGCAACATCGGCCGTCTTGACAGCCCTCGAAGCGGTGACCTAAGCATCCCGACGACGCCCGAGCGGCCGGACCGGGAGACGGCGGCGAATGCTGCGGTGCGAAAGGCGTTGCTGCGGCGCGCACACCCGGAGGACCACGATGATCGGTTGGGACAGCTGGAAGAAGGGCTTCGACGTCTGGGAGAACGCCACCGCGAAGTACCTGGAGGCGTGGATGCGCTCTCCGCTGGTGCTGGGTCCGGGCGGCGCGCTGCTGACCGCGGCGATGCGCTCGAAGACGGCGGTCGACGGGGCGATGGACGCGTGGTGGTCGGCGGTGGGCCTGCCCACGCGGCGCGACCAGGAGCGGGCGCTTCACGCGCTCAACCAGATGCAGAGCCGGCTCATCGACCTCGAAGAGACGCTGGCGGAGATTCGCGCGCAGCAGAAGCAGCAGCAGCAGGCGGCGACGAAGGCCTGAGGCCAAGGGAGCATCGCCCGATGGACATCACCCCGTACCTCGAGTTGAAGCCCGCGCCGCGGGCGGTGTTCGACCGGCTCGCCACGCACCGGGCGCGAGCGCGCTTCATGATCCCCGCGGCCGACGGCGACTGGCGCTGCGTCACCTGGGGCGGCTTCGCGGGGATGATCCGCGACCTCGCGCTGTGGCTACAGTCCGTGGGGGTGGCGCCGGGCGACCGCGCGGTGGTCTTCGCCCCCAACCGGGTGGAGTGGGGCGCGGCGGCGCTGGCGATCCAGTCGGCCGGGGCGGTGATGGTGCCGCTCTACGGCGCGAGCACGGCGTCGCAGGCGGCCTATGTGATCGAGCACTCCGACGCGAAGGTGATCTTCGTCGACACGCCCGCGCTGCTCGGGCGGCTCTTCGAGGTGTGGTCGCAGCTCCCCAAGGTCGAGCGCGTGGTGCTGCTCGACGAGGCCCTCGACGCCTCGCGGGTGCTGGCGTCGGCGAGGGCGAAGGGCGCGGCGGCGCCTACGGACGAGGAGGCCGCGGCGAAGCTGGTGCCCTGGGCGGCGGCGCGGGAGGCGGGTGCTGCGGTGCACAAGAGCCACCCCCTGCGCTTCGACGCGATGCTCGACGCCATCGAGCTCGATGCCCCCTCGGTGATGCTCTACACCTCCGGGACCACGGGCAACCCCAAGGGGGTTCCGTTGTCGCACCGCAACGTCGGGGTCAACGGCCGCGACTGGCTGCAGCTCAACGGCGGGCTCATCGACGAGGGCGCGGTCGACGCGCTGTGGCTCCCCATGAGCCACATCTTCGGCTTCGGCGAGCTGTGCCTCGGCAACACCCTCGGCTTCACCACCTACCTGGTCGACCCGGCCTCGGTGCTCTCCAGGCTGCCGGAGATCCGCCCGAGCGTGTTCATGAGCGTCCCGGCGTACTGGGAGAAGATCGCGCAGGCGGTGGCCAGCGAGAAGGATGTTGCGCTGCAGCAGAAGCGCCTCGCGGACGTCACCGGGGGGCGGCTGCTCTTCTGCTTGTCCGGCGGCGCGGGGCTCAAGCTGGAGGTGAAGCAGCTGCTCCACTCCTGCGGGCTGCTGATCATCGAGGGCTACGGGCTCACCGAGTGCTCGCCCACGCTCACGCTCAACCGCTCGGACGCGTTTCGCTTCGACTCGGTGGGCAAGGTGCTGCCGAGCGTCACGCTGCGGCTCGCCGACGACGGGGAGATTCTCGCGAAGGGCGAGAGCGTGTTTCGGGGCTACCACAAGGACGAGGCCGCGACGCGAGAGGCCTTCGACGAGGAGGGGTGGTTCAAGACCGGGGACGTGGGGAGGTTCACCGAGGACGGGTTTCTCCAGATCGTCGACCGCAAGAAGGACATCCTGGTGACGTCGGCGGGGAAGAACGTCCCCCCGGCGAACATCGAGCTGCGCTTCGCGGGCGACCCGCTGATCGCGCACGTGGTGGTCTACGGCGACGGGAAGAAGTACCTGGTGGCGGGGGTGTGGCTCGACCCGGCGCAGGCCGCGGCGGCGGCGGAGCGCGGAGAGGACGTGAAGGCCCGGGTGCAGCAGCGGGTGGATGCGGTGAACGCGCAGCTCGCGAGCTACGAGACCATCAAGCGCTGGGCGGTGATGGAGCCCGCGCTGACGGTGGACGCGGGCTGGCTCACGCCCTCGCTGAAGGTGCGGCGCAAGAAGGTCTACGAGGCCTTCCGCGGCGCCTTCGAGGCGCTCTACGACGAGGCGAGGGGATGACCGACGAGGCGAAGGGCGAGCGGCGCTGGCGCAACCTGCTGGGGATGGTGAAGCGCCCGAAGCCGGTGGTGGGCGCGACGCCGGCGGACGTGGTGCACCGCGAGAACAAGTGGTCGCTGCTGCGCTACCGCCCGAGGCCCGAGGGGGTGGCGTTCAAGACGCCGGTGCTGCTGGTCCCGTCGCTGATCAACCGACACTACGTGCTCGACCTGCAGCCGGGCAGGAGCATCGCCGAGGCGCTGGTGGCGCGAGGCCACGACGTGTTCATCGTCGACTGGGGCACGCCCGGCCCCGAGGACCGGCACCTCAGCTTCGACGCGATCACCGACGGCTACCTGGGGAGGGCCATCCGTGTTGCGGCGCAACATGGGGGCCGGGGGAAGGTGCACGTGCTGGGGTACTGCCTCGGCGGGACGCTGGCGGTGGTGCACGCCGCGGTGAGGCCCGAGCACATCGCGTCGCTCACGGTGCTGGCGGCGCCGGTGTCCTTCCACGACGAGGGTCTGCTCTCGCTCTGGACGCGCTCGTCGACCTTCGACCTTGGAGCGATGATCGACGCGACGGGAAACGTCCCCTGGCAGCTGATGCAGGGGGCCTTCCAGATGCTTCGGCCGACGCTGCCGCTCTCCAAGGCGGCGCACGTGATCGACCGGGCGTGGGACGACGAGTTCCTGGACGGGTTCTTCGCGCTGGAGACCTGGGGCAACGACAACGTGAGCTTCCCCGGCGAGGCGTACCGCCGGTACATCGAGGGGCTCTACCGGGCCGACGGGCTGATGAAGGAGAGCTTCACGCTCTCCGGGCGGCCCGTGTTGCTGCGCAACATCACCTGCCCGACGCTGGCGGTGACCTTCGCGCACGACAACATCGTCCCCGAGGAGAGCGCCGCGCCGCTCATCGAGCGCATCGGCTCGACGGACAAGCAGCGGGTGCACCTGCCAGGCGGACACGTCGGGGCGGTGATCTCGCGCAAGGCGCTGGCGACGCTCTGGCCGACCATCTCGGCGTGGTGGGCGGCGCACGACGCGGAGCCCGAGGCGAAGGTGGAGCCGGAGGCGAAGGTGGAGCCGAAGGCGAAGGTGGAGCCGAAGGCGAAGGCGAAGGCGAAGCCCGAGCGTGCTAACGCGAAGGCGCGATGAGCGACTGGAAGAAGACGGTGTGGCCCGAGGTGGCGAGCGCGCGGGCCTCGGTGGGATTGCTGCTGCTGCGGCTCTACGCGGGGGCTGCGCTGATGAGCCACGGGTGGGGGAAGATCCAGAACCCGATGCACTGGATGGACAGGTCGCCGGGAGCGCCGCCGGGGGTGTTCCAGGCGCTGGCGGCGGTGTCGGAGTTCTTCGGCGGGCTCGCGCTGATCGCGGGGCTGCTCACCCCGCTCGCGGCCCTCGGCATCGCCTGCACCATGGCCGTGGCGGTGTTCAAGCACGTCTCGAAGGGGGACCCCTTCGTGGCCCACGGGGGAGGGTCGTTCGAGCCGGCGCTGGGCTACCTGGTGACGGCGGCGCTGCTGATGCTCGCGGGGCCGGGGCGCTACTCGCTGGACTCGCTGGTGTTTCGCAGGCGCTAGGGCTGAGCGTCAGTCCCGCGACGTCTGCAAGGCGGCGAGCGTAGCCCGGAGCACCGCGAGCTCCGCCTCTGCCGCGTCGGCGCGAAGGCGGGCCTCGTCGGCCATCTCTTCCGCCGTGGGCCACAGGCGCTCGCCGGCCTCGTCGTCGGCGATGCGCAACCGGGTGCCGCCGTCGGTGATCAGCAGCCACGCGCCGAGCGCCTCGGAGTACGTCGGACCATCGCCCGCGTAGACCTGTCGAAACGCGCCCTCCTCCGAGCGTCGCCAGACCTGCAGCTTCCACGGACCACCCGGCAACCCGCGGCCGCGTCGCTCGGGATCGAAGACCCACAGCTCGCTGGTGCCGCTCGCGGCGAACTTCGCGGGGCCGTCGATGTAGTCCTTGCGGGCGGTGTCCCGGCTCACCACCTCGATCGCCAGCCGCGGCGCGTGCTGTCCCGGCTCCCAGGTACGCAGGCTGCGGGTGTCGCGGGCGAGCGCGGGCTCGACCAGGTACACGTCGGGGTCGACGCCGACCTTCGGGTGCTCCTCGTCCCAGCGCAGCGCGATGTTGGCGCCCGCGGTGGCGTCGCGGCCCGTGCGCGCCACCCACGCCAGGAGGATGTCGAGCAGCAGCTTGCAGCAGCGTTGATGGTCGAGACTCTCGGGCATGGTGACGCCGTCCTCGAGCACCCACCGCTCGGACCACCGCGGGACCTCGAAGATCAGCTCCACGCCCCGCTGTACCCGTGCCGCCATGCTGCTCACGGTACCACCCGATCCAATGGGTGTGCCAGCACGAGAAGGCTTGTTTTCAAGCATCTCCGAGGTGGCGGCGGGTGGTGGCGGGTGGTGGCGGCGAGACCTTAGGGGTCCATCGCCTCGCGCTTGCGGCGGAGGATGCCCACGAAGGTCGTGCGGTCGAGGGTGACCGCTCCGAGAGCGCGGGCGCGGTCGATCCACTCGCCCGCGAGGTCGTGGTGCTCGCGGTAGGTTCCGGGGTGCTGGATGGGCGCCCAGGAGACGCCCATCGCCTCGACGAAGTCCGCGAGCTCGCGCGACCCTTCAGGGCCCACGAGGTCGGAGATGAGGTGCGTCGACGGACCCCAGCGGCGGTTGAAGGCGCCGCCCCAGTCGGTGGGCTGGTCCATCACGATCATCGGGCGAGAGGGGGAGCTACAGCACCGACTCGATGGCGCGGGCGAGCTCCTCCTCGGAGGCCGTGCCCGCGTGGCGAAGGCGCACCTGGCCGCCCTTGTCGATGAGCACCAGCGTCGGAAGGCCCTGGACGTTGAAGGCCCGCGAGGCCTGACCCTGGACGTCATACACCATCACGTAATCGAGCCCGAAGCGCTGGCGAAACTGCGGCACCAGCGAGGGGCCGCCCTCGTCGACGTTGACCCCGACCACCTGGAGACCGCGCGCGGCGTAGCGGCGGTGCAGCGAGGCGAGGATGGGCAGCTCGACCCGGCAGGGCGCGCACCAGGTGGCCCAGAAGTCGAGCAGCACCGGGCCGCTGCGCATGGCGGCGAGGTGCACCCGCTCGCTGGACAGCTCGCCCGCGGCGCTCACCACGGGCAGCTCGAAGTCACCGGCGGCGCCGTAGTGCTTCGGGCGCAGGCCCATGAACAGCAGCGAGCCCAGCAGCACGACGCCCAGCAGGGGGAAGAGGACCCGCTCGGCGAGGAGGCGGTCGATCAGCGAGGGAGCAGGGGGAGGGGGGGCCATGGAGGACGGCAGACGATCCCACGATCGGCCCCGAAGGCAAGGGAACTGCTACGGCGCGATCACCCGCGTCGGCGCTCGAAAGACCCGGCGCCCGGCGGCCGGGGAGGAGAGCGCGAGGCTCTGCCAGGCCAGCGCGCGAGCGATGGGTCGGGACGAGGCGAGGTCCTCCCCGTCGGGGTCGTCGACGCTGCGGAGCGACAGCCCGCCGCCCAGGGACATCGGGCGGGGCAGCGCCAGCAGGGCGCCGAAGCGCAGCCCGAGGCCGCCGCGGGCGTCGCCCTCCACGGTGAGCGCGCGGTGGTGGAGCGAGTCGACGTCCCGCACCGAGCGGCCCTCCATCTCCGCGGGGGCATCGATGTCGAAGGCCGCGAGGGCGGTCGCCGCGCCGTCGACCACGCCCAGGGCTTCGCCCAGCAGCGCACCCGCGGGCACGCCAGGGCCGCGCCAGAGCATGGCCGTGGTGTTGACCTCGCGCTGGGACATCGGCCCCTCCCACACCGAGCGCTGCTCCCCCAGCGGAACGCCCCGGTCGCCCACCACCACCACCATCACCCGGTCGGTCAGGTGCGCCTCGTCGATGCGCTCGAGGAGCTGCGCCAGGCCCTCGTCCACGCTGCGCAGCGAGGCGTCGTAGAGGAGGTTGAGGCGCTCCTGGTCGCGAGGGTCGAGGCGCACGTCGCCGCGGTGGCCGCGCTCGGCGAGGGCGACGGTCTGCGCGGGGGTGAGGGTTCCCTCGTAGGGGGTGGGGTCGATGGCGGTGATGTGCTCGGCCGACGGGTCGAGGGGGAAGGCCCCGCCGCGGCTCAGCACCAGGGAGAAGCGCTGGGTCGAGCGGGAGCGCGTGAGCTCGTCCGCCACCGCCGAGAGCGACACGTCCGCGCGGCACGGGCCCGGGTGGTCGGCGCAGCTCCAGCGGGTCGCGCAGCCGCGGTCGGCGCCGCTGCCGAACCACAGCGGGTCCTCGCTGAAGCAGGCCACCGCGACGCCCCGGGCCGCCAGCTCGGAGGTGAGCGTCGGGGCCTCGTCGGAGAGCAGGTCGGTGGGCTCGAACACCCGGTGCACGTCCACCGGCAGCCCCGACGTGGCGCTCATCACCGCCGACCAGGGGCGCGGACCGGGGGAGGTCACCGAGGCGTGCGATCCCTCGCGGAGGAGCCTCGCGAAGCCCCCGTGGGTGAGCCGTGGCGAGAGCTGCGGCCACAGCCGGTCGGCGCGCAGCCCGCGCACCACCACCATCACCACGTGCGCCGGGGCGGCGGCCCGGGGAGCCGCCGTCCGGGGAAACTCCAGCCGGGGAGCGGCCACCGCCAGCCGGGCCTCCGCCCCCTCCACCGCCTGCACCGTGATGCGCGCGGGCCGGCCGGCGAAGCGCGAGAGGTCGAGGGACCCTTCGGTCCAGGCCCGGTTGGGGGCGATCTCGAAGCGGCGCTCGAGGGGCGCCTCGCCGTCGAGCTCGACGCGCACCCGGGCGATCAGCGGAGGCGGCGGGCGGCTCGACCCCCGCGGGCACTCGGCCCCGAGCGCCAGGCGGAAGGTCGCGCCCGGAGGGAGCACCCGGGTGAGCCCCAGCGCCGTCGGCGGGTGGAAGGTGAGCGCGCGCCGGGGAGGTCCCGCCAGGCTTACATCGCTGAGTAATCCAGCGACGACCGTGGGGGAGGCGTCGGTGCGGGCGAGGTGCACCCAGTCGACCTCCAGGGCCGCGCGAGGGGTCATGCCGGGCTTGAGCCGCGAGGTGGAGAAGCGGAGCTCGACCTCCGTGGGCGTGCGGGTGAAGCGGTCGCGGGGTATGGCGACGCTCACGACCCCGGCGGCGTTGTTGGCCGGGAGCGCGGCGGTGCGCACCAGGAGCCCGTCGACGATGACCGCGACGCTGCGGCTGCTGGCGCGGCGCACCCGGAAGCGGATGAAGCCCGGCGGGTCGAGCGGGTCGTCGTCGCCGCCGCCGCCCTGGTCGATGGGCACCCGGAGCGAGAGGCGGGCGCTGATGTCCGCCCAGGAGTCTCCCTGGAGGGTCTCGTTGCGCAGCGGGGCGGCGCCGTAGATGAAGGCCGCGGCCTGGGGCTCGCCGAGGTCGACGACGGGGCCGTCGGTGTCGATGGAGGCGCGGGTGAAGCTCTCCAGCAGGTCGAGCACCATCGGTCCCGCGGGGGCGGCGGAGGAGGCCGGGGGGCGTCCCTCGCGGGTGCCGGGGCGGGGAGGGCTCTGGGCGTCACGGCGGCAGGCGCCGAGCGCGAAGAGCAGCGGGAGGAGGGCGGTCGAGGAGGGGGAAAGGGTCAACGGTCGAAGGGCGTTGATAGCACCGCGGCCAGGCCGCGTCGGACCACGATGAAGTACGTGCCGGCCGTGTCGCCCGAGCGAAGGTGCACCGGGTAGAAGCCCTCGCGCAACACCCGCTGGAGCGGCGCCGTCCCCACGGGGTGAGTGGCGATGGAGACCTCGACGGGCGATCCGGGGCGGCGTGGCCTGGGGATCACCAGCAGGCCCCGCCCGGGCGGGAGCACGCCCCCGTCGAGGAAGCGAGAGGCCTCACGGTAGGGGCCGTTGACGGTGACCATGGGCGCGGGCCCCGTGGGGACGCCGAGCTGGGGCTGGATGGGATCGTTGTCGGAGGGGACCAGGTTCGCCGAGAGCGCGGCGGCCGGGGACGGAGCCGTGGTCGGAGCGTGGGGATCGCGAGGGGCCTCGTGGGCGTCGCGCACGTCCCCGGTCGGGGCGCTCCCCGGGGGGACAGGGGCGTCCGAGGCGAGGTACCAGCGCACCGCCATGTAGCTGAGGGCGAGGGCCGCCGCGACGCCGACCATCAGCGCCACCGGTCGGGTCCAGGAGGGCTCCTCCGGGGTGGTCGAGGTGGACTGTGAGCTCGTGCTGGTGGCCGCGGGCTTCGGGGCGGCCTCGACGGGGACGGGGGCAGCGCGGCCGCTCGGGGTGAGCCCCGTGGAGGTCTTGAGGTCGGGCAGCTCCAGGGCTGCGGGCTCGGCGACCGGCTCCGGGGACGAGGGCTCCTCGACGGGCTTCTCGACCGCCGCAGGGGGCTCCTCGACGGGCTCCTCGACGACTGCAGAGGGCTCCTCGACGGGCTCCTCGACCGCCGCAGGGGGCTCCTCCGAGGCGGCCTCGGCCGGGCGGCTCGCCCGATGGACCACCAGGTCGAAGGCCGGGTCGGAGGTGAGCTCTTCGAGGGCGGGGAGCGGGGCTTCCGGGGACTCCTCGACCGCCGCGGGGGAGGGCACGAAGGCCGGGGCGGCCTGGGTCTCCACCCGAGGCGCGGACGGCGCGAGGGAGTCCTCCTCGTCGCCCGTCGGGCGGCGGGTCTCGAGCGCGTGCACGCCCGCGGACGCCGGGAGAATCTCCGGGGCCTCGCTGGGGCGCACCACCATCAGCGCCGAGGAGGAAAGCTCCTGGACCTCTTCGGGCGGAGGGGCCGTGGGCTCCGCGGGGGCCTCGGGCTCAGAGGTCGGCGGGGCGATCGGGACGAGCGAGCGGGTGACCCGGGGCTCCTGGGCCTCGACCTCCCAGCGCACCTCCGCGTCGGGGGGAGAGGGCTCCGGCGCCGCGACCCCGGGGGAGGTCACACGCCCCGGGCGAGGGGGCTCCTCCACCGAGTCTCGAAGCTCGCGCCACACCGCGTCGGCCAGCGTGTCGACGGTCGCGAGGCGGGACATCGGGCGGGTGGCCTTGGTGACCGGCTCGTGGGTCCCGGAGCGGGCAGCGGGCTCCACGCCGAGGTGCTCCCAGGTGCCGGAGGTCTCCTTCGGGGCCCTCAGCGGTCGGGGGGCCGCGAGGTCTTCGCGGTTGCGCCCCACCACCCGCTGGATCGCTCCGCGTCGGGACAGCTCGATGAGCAGGGGCTCGAGATCCTGGGGGGCGAGGCCGTCGCGGAGCACCATGTCGCGGGGCGCGTCGCCCTGCACCATCCGCTCGACGGCCACCCGCAGCGGCGTCGGCAGCGAGCGCGCGTACTCCAGCGCCGACTCGGCGTCGAACTCCACCCGCACCACCTCCAGCAGCCCCGCGCCGGAGACCGCCTCCTCCAGGGCCGTCACGCTGCGGGCGCTGCGGTCCAGCACCTCCGCCAGCCTGCCGGTGAGGTTCTCTCGCACCGGGTGCGACGCGCGGCGCACCACGAAGCGGGCGGCGTTGAGACCCAGCGCCCGGGCCAGCGCCGCCTCGCCCCTCGCGAGCGAGCCGTCCTGCGCCGTGCGCACCGCCGAGAGCAGGGCCCCCTGGCGGAGCTCGAGCTCGGTCACGCTCCCGGAGTCGGCCAGGGAGATGGTCGCGTCGCCGAGGGTCTTCGCCGTCGCCTCGATCAGCGCCACGGAGCCGACGCGCTCCAGCCTGCCCCGCACCTCCGCCCCGGTGGCGAGCTCGCCGATGCGCTTGAGCGTCCGCACCCGGCCCCGCAGCGTCGAGCGCACCCGCGCGAGCACGGCGCTGCCCTCGGCCTCCTTGCGGAGGTACCCGGAGGCCTGCGCGCCGAGCTCCCTCATCCGCACCAGCAGGTCTTCCCGCCACGACAGCAGGATCACCGGCGTGTGGCGCAGCGCGACGTCGCGGCGGATCGCCCGGCAGAGCGCGAAGCCGTCGAGGCCCGGCATCAGGATGTCGGCGAGCACCACGTCGGGGCGCTCGATGCGGGCGGACTCGAGGGCATGCTCGCCGTCGGTGTGGGCGCTGACAATCATCCCCGCGCCGCGCAGCAGGTCGGCGAACACGGCCACCACCGAGGGGTCGTCGTCGACCACCAGGGCGCGGCGGCCGGGCAGCGGGTCTTCCGAGGGCTCTCCGGGGGAGGCGCTCTCGGCGACGGCGCCCGGGGCGAAGACCTCCGCGCCGAGGAGGCCTCGCGGGGTGATGGGGAGATCGAAGCGGACGGTTCCGCCGGAGCGGCGCTCGACCACCGAGCGGATGCGGGCGATGGCGTCCCAGGTGGCGGCGAGCACCTCGTCGCCGGCGCCGAGCGCCACGCGGGCGCCTCGGGTGGTGGGGAGGGCGGCGCCTCCGAGGCCGCGGCGAAGCTCCTCCTGCAGGGCGCGGATGAGCTCGTCCAGGGTGAGCTCGCCGAGCTCGTGGGCGGTGGCCGGGGGCAGCGACGCGGAGCCGTGGAGGGCCCGTCGGATGCGCCCTCTCAGGACCTCGGCGCTGGCGTCGGACTCCAGCACGTCGAAGGCCTCGGGGCAGCGCGCCCGCACGACGGCGGCGGGCTCTCCGTCGCAGGCGATGACCAGCACGGGGATGAAGCGCACCAGCGGGTCGGCGGCGACGGCGGCGGCGAGGGAGACGCCGTCGTAGGGCGAGTCGTCCTCGGCGACGACGATGTCCGGGGCGGCGTCGCGGGCGCGGGTGATGGCCTCGTCGGCGGTCTGCGCCAGGGCGACCTCGGCGGTCTGGCCGAGGGCGTCGAGGAGGGCGCTCGCCCGGATGGACGAGCCCACGAAGAGCACCTGCGTGGCGTGCGTGGTGGGCGAGCGCGCGGGGACGAGGGAGTCGGTGGTGCGACCGGTGACGGCGCGGGCGAGGTCGTGGAGGCTGGGGGCCCCGGGGGCGAGCGCGGCGCCGGGGATGAGCGTGCGGGTGGCGGGCTGGTCGCTGCGGGTGCCGGAGGGGATGGCCATGGCGCGGACGCCGGGGGCTCCGGGGTCGCGGGTGTCGAGCTCGGCGCGGGCGGAGAGCGAGGCCACGAGGGCGGTGAGGCGGTCGAGCTGGGGGCGGCCCAGGAGGGCGGTGCCGCGGGACTCGGTGAGGGCGTCGGAGGTGGCCTGGAGACCGTCGCAGAGGGAGCGGAGGTGGTGCGTGCGGGCGATGGTGAGCACGGCGTCGACGCGGCGGCGGAGCTCGTCGCGCATGCGGAGCTGGCGCGGGTCGGCGAGGACGGCGCCCAGGGTGGCCTTGATCTCGACGATCTTCCGGGGCAGGTGCCGGACGAACGCGCTGCGTGGATCTTCGTCGGGGGTCTGCACGGGGGAATGACCTGGAGCCTTAGCTGAAAGGCACGGGACGGGCCAAGTTCTGCGCGGACATGCTAAGGGAGCGCCCCGGAAAAGAGGCGAAGCGCGGCAGTGAAGTTCATCGACGAGGCGGAGATTGACGTGGCGGCGGGCGATGGCGGCCCTGGGGCGGTGTCATTTCGGAGGGAGGCGCACGTGCCCTTCGGCGGTCCCAACGGGGGCGACGGCGCCCGCGGGGGGAGCGTGGTGCTCACGGCCGACGAGCAGGTCGGGACGCTGTTGCAGTTCAGGTTCAAGCCGCGCTGGCAGGCGGAGCACGGGGAGAAGGGTGGCCGCACCGACTGCAACGGCAAGAGCGGGGAAGACCTGCACCTGAAGGTTCCGGTGGGCACGGTGGTCTACGACCTGGAGACCCAGGAGGTGCTCGCCGACCTGCACACCAAGGGTCAGACCGTGGTGGTCGCCAAGGGCGGCCGAGGCGGCCTCGGCAACATGAACTTCGCCACCCCGTGGGACCAGGCGCCCCGCAAGGCGCAGCCCGGAGAGCCCGGCGAGCGGAGGCACCTTCGCTTCGAGCTGAAGCTGCTGGCGGACGTCGGCATCCTCGGGTTTCCCAACGCGGGCAAGAGCACCTTCATCGCGGCGGTGTCGCGGGCGAAGCCGAAGATCGCCGACTACCCCTTCACGACGCTGGTTCCCAACCTCGGGGTGGTGAAGGTCGACGACGACCGTAGCTTCCTGATGGCGGACATCCCGGGGCTCATCCCGGGCGCGGCGAGCGGGGCCGGGCTGGGCGTGAGGTTTCTCAAGCACGTCGAGCGCACGCGGGTGCTGCTGCACCTGGTGACGGTGCAGGACGAGGACATCGACCTGCTCTCCCGCTACGACGCGCTGATGAAGGAGGTGCGGCTCTTCGACGAGTCCATCGCCAGTCGAGCGCAGATCGTGGCCGTGAGCCAGATCGACCTGCCCGACGCGAGGGCCGCGTGGGAGCTGTACAAGCCGCTCTTCGCCGAGCGCGGCGTCGAGCTGCGCGGGGTGTCGGCGGTGACCGGGGAGGGCGTGCGGGAGCTGGTCTTCGCGCTGGACGCGGCGCTGCGCTCGGCCCCGCCGGTGGAGCTGCTGACCTCGACGCTGAGCGTCGACGACGGGGGCTGAGTAGTCCCCGGTACGACCGCGAGGCCGTCGTCGCTTGACGCGCGGGGCCCTCCGGGGGCCACCGTGGCCTCCATGACGAAGCCCACGACGATCGCCCGGTGCCTCGCGCTCGCGTCCGTGACGGGGGCGTGCGGGGGCGACCCGGCGCCGTCGCCCTCGCCCGAGGCCGCCCTCTCGACCGCGCTTCGCCCGCGGCAGACGCCCGCGTACTACGTCGCGCAGGCCAACCTGTACTTCGACACGCTCGACACGCGCGCCGACCCGGCGATCGTTCCCAGCTACTCCGCGCGCGTGGCGCGCTGGGAGTGGCCGCCCTGGTACCTGCTCACCGGCTACGAGCGCATGCAGATGATCACGGGCACGCGCCTCGCGCTGAGCGTCGAGCCCTCGACGGTGCCCACCCGCGACTGCCGCGCCTTCCCGGTGCAGCCCTTCGCGCGGTGCCGGATCTCCTTCCAGTACGCCCGCGGGCCGTGCCCCATCTTCGAGGAGTTCACCTTCAACGACCAGGGCGAGATGACCTTCATCGAGGCGTGGTCCGATCAGCCCGGGATGCGCCCGACGGAAGACCCGGCCGACCCGTGGGCGGAGGGCCCTTCGGTGCACCGCCTGTCGACGCGCGTGCCCGGCCTGGGCAACGCCACCGGGCTGATCGTGCCGACCGCCGAGTGGATGACCGCCGCCGCGGCGCGCGACCCCGAGCTCGCGGACTTCGTGCGGCGCACCCAGAGCTTCTACCGGTCGTGGGCGCAGGCGTACTCCGACGCCGGGCCGACGGCCTTCCCGCGCGGGTGCGGGTGGAGCCAGGCACCCACGCCCTGATTCAGGCCGCTCGTGGTGCTGTCCGGTCGCTGCGCCTCAGCGCGCGACGCCGTTGAGCATCTGAAACACCTGCGCGAAGCGCCCCTCCGCCTCGGCGTTGCGCAGGGACTTCACCCGCTCGACGCAGACCTCCTCCGCCCCTGCGGGCGCCTCGAAGAGGCCCATCACCTCGGCGATGCGTAGCCCCTCCAGCGGTCTGCGGCGGTCGCCACGCACTCGTCCCAGCCCGCGTTGAAGGCCTCGCCGTCCGTGGGAATCGACATGGATCCTGTGTTCGGACGAGCGCATCCAGGCCCTCGTCGATGTCGGGCGCACCGACTGCGATGCGATGCGATACGATCGGGGCATTGACTCCGATCTCGCGGCTTCGGATGTCGGCGGACGAGCACCTCGTGCGGGAGGCGGGCGCCGAGGAGAAGAGCATCCTGTGGGACGGCGAGGTCTCCGCGATGGCGGGTCACGGCGAGCGGCGGTGAGCGCGTCGCCCCTCGTCGAGCGCCTCGGCGACCTCGTGGTCGTGTCGGGCTACCGGCCGAGCGACGCCGCGGTGCGCTCGCCGGACGGCGGCACCGTCGCGATCGCGGTGCGCGACGCCTTCCGCGGGGAGGCCCGCCCTCTCGGCACCTGGGTGATCGACCTCGCGGAGGCCCGCGTGGTGACCTTCGTGCCCGCGCCGGGGGGGCTGCGCTCGATCGAGCTCCTCGACGCCGACACCCTCTGCGCCCTCGGCGCCGACGGCGTACTGCGCGTGCATGCGCTCCCCGATGGCGGGTGCGATCGCGCCCTCGCGGTTCCGGGCGCGCGCTGGATCACCGCGGTCGCGGCCGGCCAGGTGATCCTCGCGGGGGACGGGGGATTGACCCTCGCGCCCGGCGGAGACGCCTTCGTGCCCACGACGACGGGGCCCCTCGCGTGGCGGGCGCACGTGGCGCACGGCACCGTCGCGGAGCTCGTCGACGGGCGCTCTCTCGCGGCCCTTCTCTCCGTCGACGTCGCGGAGGCTCGCCGCCACGAGGCGGGCGTCGCGCTCACGCCGTGGTGGCTGCCCTCGCCCGACGCGCTGGAGTTCGCGGTCCTCTGCGACGTGAGCGACCGTTCGCCGCGCCCGTGGTCGCCGGGCGACCTCGACGAGGCCGCGTGGACGCACCCGGTCACGTTTCGCCCCGAGGACCCGCTCGGGACCGTTCGCCGCTGGGCGGCGCCGATCGAGGCCTGGTCCGCCACCTGGTGGGACCCCGACACCCTCTCCGGCATGGTGGGCGTGGCGACCGGCCCGCCGCCGTACCGCACCATGCCCATGGCGCTACGGCGGGTGCACCGCGACGGGTCGGTGGTCACCTGGCGCCCGCCGGACACCGATCTCCTCGATCGCCCGCGCAGCGCCGCGAGCGACCATGAGCTCGACGACGGCGCCTTCGCGGTGGTGGTCTGCGCGCCCGGCGTCGCCCGCCTCTGGGCGCACGACCCGGTGACCCGCGCCGAGGCGTCGCGCGACCTCCTCGCGGGCCTCGCACCGCCGTCGTCGCTGCACCCGACGCGCCCCGTGATCGCCGCGCGGGCGACCCTCGGGGACATCGTGCTCGCGCTCCCGCTCGGGTCGGGCGAGACGGCGGTGTGGTCGGGCGGGCGGCGCCTCGCGCTCCTCCCGGCGGCCCTCGGGGCGCCCGATCGCCTGGAGGTCGCGGGGGCGTGGGTGACGCTCGAGTGGCACCCGCCGGGGGGCGCCCCGTGGCGGCGGGCCTACGTTCCGCAGGACCCGCGCCGGAGCTGACGGCGATCGGGCTACTTGATGGCCCCGAAGGTCCGCATCATGTTCAGGCCGTCGAAGTAGACGCGCAGTCGGCTGAGCTTGCCGTCGCGCACGTCCCAGGCCTCGACCACGTCCAGCTCGAGCTTGTGGCCCGTGGGCTTCAGGTCGCCGTTGGGAGTGCGCAGCGTGCCCCGGTGCGTGCCGACCGCGTGGAACTCGTTGTAGACCTGATCGCCCGAGGCGCACTGGTGCTTGAGCGTCAACGTGCAGTCGGGCATCGCGCTCTTCCAGTTGGAGAGCCAGGTCTTGTACGCGCTCTTGCCCCGGTCCACGGTGCCGAAGGCCATCGTGGTCACCTCGACGTCGTCGGTGACGAGCGCGGCGGCGCGGTCCATCTCGCCGCTGTTGAAGGCTGCGTAGAGCTGGCGCACGATCTCCTTGTTCGTCTCCGGAGTGGAAGCGCGAGCGACGCCGGTGCTGCTGGTCTTCTGTACGGTAGCCATGAGAACCCCCTCAGGATGTTGCCCGCGCCGTTGATGAGCGCGGACATCGCACCGTTTCCCCCGCCAGGTCGTCCGCGACATGCAGCACGCCCAGGCACACCGATGCGAAGTGTGCGACGCGCTTCCTGGAACCACCCCGGCGGCATGGCAAGCCCCCCGTCCGCGGTCGCGTCGGCTGGCGGCGTCACGACCCGAAGCGTACGCGCGGCCGCACCGCGAGGGGAACGCCGTCGAGAGACACCTCGACGCGCGCGCTTCCAGCGGTCGTCGGCGCCCGCAGCCAGCGGTGCATCCGGCCTGCGGCGTCAGCCGCGGCGGGCCCCGTCCAGTCGCACTCACCGCGGCACTCGATGGACACCCCGCGGGCGCCCACGGCGTCCATGTCCACGACGACCTCCACGCGGGAGTCGCCATCCGCGGGAGCGACCCGCGGAGAGACCGAGAGCACCCGCGGCTCCACGACGGCGGTGTACCGGTTGGCTTCGATCCCCCGGAGCGTCTGCCGGACCCCGCTGGGCCACGCGATCGTCACGTCCGCTCGGGCGCGCGAGCCGACCGCGAGCAGCACGCCGCGGTCGTGCTCGCCGCCGACCGGCGACTGTCCCCCGGCGACCACCACCAGCGGCGGCGACTCGCCGTCGAGGCTCACGCGAGCGCCCGAGGCCTCCGCGGACGACACGCTTCCACGGAGCCTCAAGCCCACCCAATTCCCGTGCGGCGTCAGCTCGTCGCGCAGCACGACGAGCCCCCGCTTCGCGCGGTCGCTCGCCAGGCAGTGCGGCCGCCCGTCGAGCGCGAAATCACCGCACGCGAGGCGCTGCGCCTGCATCGTCGCGGCCAGCACCTCGGACGAGGCGCAGCCGAACGCGCCGCCGCGCTGGTTGAGGTAGAGCGTCGCGGGCGCCGCCCCGCTGTCGCGGCCGTTCAGCGAGAGCACCATCAGGTCGGTCCAGCCGTCGAGGTCGGCGTCGAGCGCGGCGCAGCCCCAGGCGAAATCCGTCGAGCGCGGCGCGATCGGAGCGGCGTCGGCGTCGGGTGCGAGGTCGCGACGACCGGTGGCGCGCAGGAGCAGGTTGGCTCCGGTGACGCCGCTGAGGAAGTAGTCCATGCGCCCGTCGCGGTCGTAGTCGAGCGGACAGAGGCTCATCGGATGCGCGCCGGCGAAGGCCGATGTCAGCCGCGCGTCCTGGTCGAACGCGGGCTCGTCGGAGCGCCGACCCCAGCCCAGCCAGCCGTGGTCGAAGTCTGCGATGACGAAGAGGTCGCGGGCGCCGTCGCCGTCGATGTCGTCGAAGAAGGTCCCGTACCCCAGGTAGGGATCGCCCGCTGCGCGGCGTGCGAAGGCGGGCGTGCGGTCGACGAAGCGGCCGTCGCCGCGCGCCGTGAGCAGCACGATCGGGGACGCGGCGCGCCCGGTGTACGAGACCGCGAGGTCGGTGAGCCCGTCGAGGTCGATGTCCGTGGCGAGCACCTGGCTGGGCTCTCCTCCGGTCGGCGCGGCGAGCTGCATCCCCGGATCGAACGCGCATGCTCCGCGCCCCCGGAACCACGCGACGTCAGGGCCGGCGGTGACAAGGTCGGCCACGCCGTCCGCGTCGAGGTCGGCGAGCGTGGCAGCCGACGCGTTCGACCGGATGGTCGCCTCGAGCTCGCGCGCGTCGAAGGTCCCGTCGGGCCGCGCGACGAAGAGGTGCGTCCCGTTGATGACATCGGGGCGCCCGTCGCCGCTGCAGTCGCCAACCGCGACGAAGGCCGACGCCGAGCCGCGCCCCTCGAACTCGACGACGACGTGCCCGGAAGCCTTCACGATCGGGCACTCCGGACTGCGACATGCGGGCCCCGCCACGCCAAGGATCCCGAGGCTGAAAGCACAGGCGATCAGGCCATCGGATCGGCGCATCGTGCTCGAACGTACGGCCAGCCGAGCTGAGGTGTCCATGGCGCATGCGATGGTGCCGGGGCCGCAGTCGATCGCCCGTGAGGAGCGATGGCGTCGTGGAGGCTCTCCGTGCGACGCGCGCAGTGCGCTACAGCTCGTAGGGCACGGGGCGCACCTCGGGCTCGAAGGCCAGCGTCTCCCTCGCCTCCAGCCACTCCGCGGGCACCGTCTCTTCTCTGCACGACAGCGCGACGATGCCGCCCACGATGGCGCAGGTGGTGTCGCGGTCGCCGAGGCCCTCCACGGTGAGCCACATCGCTTCCTCGTAGTCGTCGAGCGAGCGCGCCGCGCACCAGAGCGTGAACGGAACCGTGTCCTGCGAGATCACCCGGTAGCCCGTCCCGAGCACCGACGCGGCGAGGCGCAGGTCGGCGTCGGCCGGGAGGTCGCGCGCCACCTCGATGGTCGCGCGGGTCTCCGAGTCGGGCGTGTGCGCCAGGACGTGCGCCCACAGCGAGCCCGCCGCCCCTCGAAACGACGGGTCGTGCGCCGCTCGCCACGCGTATTGCGCCGCGAGCGCCACCGCGACGGCGCCCGCCTGCCCCTCGGGGTTCATGTGGGTGACCTCCGCGGAGAGCGTGGCCTCACGCACGACCACGGACGCGTCGTCTGCCGCGAAGTACGCGCCCAGCGGGGCCACGCGCATGGCCGCGCCGTTGCCCATGGACCCGGTACCCCCGTGGACGGCGGCGGAGACCTCGCGCCAGTCGCCGCCGTGGTGGAGCTCGCGCAGGATGCCCATGGCCGTCCCCGCGTAGCCGCGCGTCGGGTCGCATCGCCAGCGGTGCGCGAAGGCCGCCGCGAGGGCGTCCTGGTCGACGCGCCCGTGGCGCTCGAGCACGGCGAAGAGCGCGAGGGCCATCTCCGTGTCGTCGGTGTAGTTCCACGGGGAGCGGGGGACGGCGCGGTGCGCGATCATCGACTCGACGGTGAGCGCGTGCCCGAAGAAGCGCTGACCGAAGGCGTCGCCGAGGGACAGCCCGTCGAGCGAGCGCAGCGCGCGGGCGAGGCGGGCGTCGTGGTCGACCGGGAGCGCGGACGTCGTGGCGGACATCGGCAGTTCATACCGCAGCTCGTCGGAGATCGCCGACGAGCGCCGGGGCGGGCGACGGTCAGCCATCCCGGGTCGAAGCGCAGCGCCAGAACCGCGCGTGCGGCCCCACGACTCGTCGGGATGCCGACGACGCGGAGGGACACGGGCGAGACGCTCTGGCGTGGCGGAGCCATCCGTGGGTGCGGCAGGGCCGCTCGTCCGAGGACAGCGCGGTGCTCGGATGGGTGTGGGACGACGGCGTCGGGGGAGGCGACCCGCAGAGCCCAACCTCCCCCCTACCCGGGCGGCTCATCCGTCGCTTCGAGACCCGCGATCGCCGCCTCGATGACCTGCCGCGCAGCCGGGTCGACTCTCTGCAACGGCAGTTCGTCGGCGGGCAGCGCGCATACCCCGCGAACGGAGGTGGTGTCCTTCGTCAGGGTGGCGCCTTCGGCCGAGGCGACGCCGTGGGCGTCGGTGCTCCTCTACGAGGCGCTGGCGCACGCACCGCGACGTCGACGGGAGGGATCACCGCGGGGCTGATCCACGCTGTTTCGGGCTTGACCTGCTCCGCGCTGCTCGCGCCCGGCCGATGGGTCGCAACAAGCGGGCAATCGCTTGCTCCCGGGCGCGCCTGGCCGTATCACCCGCGCCGCCGCCATGCTCGTCCTCCGCTGACTCCCCCCACGTCCCTCCCCAACGACGAAGGGCGGCGCCGAACGATCGGCGCCCGCGGAGATCGAGCGCCTCATGAGCAGGACGATTCCATGGTTTCTCCGGCTGCCCCGCGGGGCGGTCGCGCGCCGCGACGTGATCGAGCGGCTGTCGTTCGCGCTGCACCGCGAGCACCGTGTCGACCCCGGCGACGTCGTGCACGCGTTCGGGTTCAAGTGCGACGAGCTCGCGTTCGCGCGCGAGGTGCTGACGCGGCACCCGCGCTACTGGGTCTTCCGCACGCACCAGCAGCGCCGCTGCGGCGACTTCGCGGCCGTCGACATGTCGTCGCCCGACCCCGCGCGCCGGGCGGTCTGCGTCGTGGAGCTCAAGCGGGCGGAGGCGCTGCGCGTCGACCGCGGCGCGGGCCTCCAGCTCGCCAGGGCGGCCGAGCTCCTCGCGGCGCTCGCAGCCGAGACCGGCGTCGTGACCTCGGACGCCCCGGTGGTCCGCGTGACCGGCGACGGGCGCGCCCTCGCGGGCTGGCTCGGCCGGGGCGCGGCGGGGTAGGTGACCGCGGAGGGATCAGCCGCCCGCGGGCAGCAGGACGAGGTAGAGCTCGCCCGCCGCTGCCTCCGCGCGCGTGCCCGAGGGGAGGGCGTGCGCCGAGAGCAGCACGTCGGCCGTGGTCCCGTGAGGCAGCGTCGGCATCTGGTCGTCGCGCATGAACGCGCGCACCTCGGCCACGAGCCCGTGGCGGTCTGCGAGGCGGTCGCCGCGCCCGAGCTCCCGCTCGACGTCCAGCGTCACCCGCACCACCGCGGCCACCCCCGGCGGCAGGTCGTCGCCTCGGTACGTCCGCTCGATCTGCCTTCGGCAACGCGCTGCGAGCGTCTCCAGCGCGCCGGCGGCCTCCGGGGCCATCGCCGTGCGGGCGACCTCCTCGACGCGCGCCCACAGCGCCCGCTCGGCCTCGCGCAGCGACTCCGAGCGCGGTGACGGCTCGTGTCCCCGGCGCTCGAAGATCGCCACCTCGCGCACCGTCGCCGAGGCGTCGCGCGCCCGCAGCGAGGCGTCGCGCCAGCCGCCGTCGGGCGAGGGCGTCTGCCTCCCCACCAGCACCTCGCCCGATCGCAGCGCGGCGCCCGCCAGCGCCACGCCCGACGCGTCGAGGTGGCGCGCCTCGGGGCCCGTCACGCCGGGCGGCGTCGCGGTGAGCTCCTCTCGCCCGAGCGACGTGTCGCGCAGCTCGACCTCGTACGCCGGGCGGGACCGGGACGTGAACCACCCCTCGCGCGACACGCGCTCCGAGACGCGGACCTCCCCCTCGGCGAGCTCCGCCGAGAAGGCCACGCGGACGTGTCGGCCCAGGGCCAGCGCGCCTCCCTTCACGCCGTCGCCCTCCGCGACGACGTCGCCGGCGCGGACGCGCGCCCCGTCGGCCAGCGTCGCGCGCTCGGCCCGCAGCGCGCGCACCTGCACCTCGGCGCTCGGGTCGTCGGGGAGCACCAGCACCACCCGGTCGTCGACCACCGCCACGCGGCCGTCGCGCTCGGCCAGGATCACCGCCCCCGCGGCGCGCGCGACCTCGGCCTCGACGCCCGAGCGCGACCTCGGCGCCTCCGGATTCACGAGCGGCGCCGCCACGCACAGCGCAGCGGCCGCCCGACGCGCCTCGGCCAGCGCGTCCTGCGCGCGCGTCGGCGAGAGCGCCTCGGCCAGCGGCCACGGGCGCTCGGCTCCCTCGGGCGACGGCACGAGCTCCCCGCGAGGACCGAGGTCCACATGGAGGGGCAGCGAGGCGGCGGCCGAGGGCGAGGCGTACACGCGCCCGCTCGGGCTCGGGCACGCGTCGAGCGGCGACGGCCACGAGGCGCCCTCCGTCGCCCCGACCCTGCGCAGGTGGCACACCGCCGCGAGAGGGTTCGCCGCCTCCAGCGGGGCGCACGCGTCCGCGGCACCGAGCCACGCGTGAAACGCGCGCATCAGCGGGCTCGCGTTCAGCAGGTCGTGCGGCATCAACGTCTCGACCTCCTCGCTGGCGTCCATGCGCAGGCGCGCTCCGCGGGCCACGACCCACAGACCGCGAAGCGCGCGCTCGGCGAGCTGCTCCCCGGCCGCGGCCGCCGCGTAGCGCGGGGCGTCGCCGTCCGAGGGATCGACGAGCCACGCGAACGCCGCTTCGAGGTCGTCCCTGGTGAGCGACGTGGTGCCTTGCGACGACGACACGCCCAGGGCCTCGTCGGCCGCCGCGCGACCCGCCTCGTCGAGCTCGAAGCGCGCGAAGTGCTCGAAGGCCCAGGCGAGCGCGGCGTCCGCATCGGCGACGACCGCGGGCGCCGGTGGGGTCGGCTCCTCGTCGCCGAGGTACACCGCCACGGTCGCGAACCCGGCGGCCACGAGGCGACGCACGACGGCGGTGCTCAGCGGGCGGTCGCGCCTCAGCACGATGGCACCGTCGGGCGCCACCACGTCGCCTGCGCCACGGTAGCGCTTGAGGTCACGCGGCGAGAGCGGGACGCCGGGGCACCCTGCGTCGCGCAGCAGTGCGCTTCGCCGCGCGTTGAGCTTCTCTCCCTTGCGCGCGACGACGCGTCCGTCGGGCGCGTGCACGTCCCAGGGCGCGGCGGGCGCGGCGCGCGGGGCCTCGTCGAAGGGCGCGAAGGCGCCGTCCGCCGTGAGGTGCACGGCGCGGGTCGTTGCGTGCGTCTGCAGCACCAGCGCGGGCGGCGTGTGCGGCGCGAGGCGCACGCGGGCCGTGATCGCGCCGCCGCGCCGCTCGAAGGTGAGCGCGTCGCCGTACACGTCGCGAAACACCACGACGGCGGCGCCCTCCGCGCGCTCCCTGCGCACCCCGGACCGGGGACGGAGCGTCGGCACGCACACGCGCTCGCGCCCCGCGACGATGAAGGTCCCGCGCGCCGTCATGAGCGGTACCTCGCCGAAGAAGCACTCCTGCTCCTTGATGTCGCGGATCGCGGAGGCGTCCCCGAGCGCCCCCGGAGGGTCCCAGATGATGATCCGCACGGTGACCTTGAGCGGCGCGGCGAAGGTCATCCCGCGGTGCAGGCACTCGGCCTCGTCGAAGCGAGGCGGCTCGAGCGCGTACTCGACGAACTCCAGCGACGCGAGCCCGTCGCTCGATCGCACGGGAAAGGCTGCGCGGAGCGCCCCCTGGAGGCCCTCGTCACGGCGCTCGGTCGGGGCCTCGCCCGCCTGGAGGAAGCGCGCCATGGAGCGCAGGTGGTGACCCACGAGGGGGCTCGTCGGCGCGGGCATCGTGGCGTGGGCGAAGCGCATGGCGCACCACTGGTGCACGCGCCCTGCGCGGGCTGTCAATCGGAGCGTCCCTTACCCGACGGCGACGAAGCGGTCGGCCAGCGCGGGCGCGTCGAGCACGCCGCGTACGGTGACGCTGAGGTCGCCGCCTGAGCGCGCGTCGATGGCGGCGGAGGCGCTGACGTCGCGGCCGTCGGCGAGCCTGCTCTCGAGCGTGAGGGTGCAGCGCTCGCCGTGGACCCCGCGGCCCGACTCGATGGCCGTCGCGGCGATGCCGACGCGCACCTCGCCCCGCCGCCAGAGCGCGGTGCGGGTGGACTCCGGTCCGCTGGTGTCGATGGTGTCGTGCACGCAGGCGAAGGGCTCGCCGGAGAGTCCGGCCACCGTGGAGACGAGGTCGAGGAAGCGAGCCGTCAGCGCGCCCGACACGGCGGCGGCTTCGTCGGCGGAGACCCTGCGCTGCGCGGACGCAGCGGGCGGCGCAGCCGCGGTCGCCTGAAGCGCGGCTTCGAGGGCGGCCCACGCGCGGTCGAGCGAGGCGACGTCAGGGAAGAGGAACTCGCCGGGGTAGCCGGAGCGCACGGGGACTCCGAGCGACGCGAGGAGGCGGTGGACGAAGACCTCCTGCTCGGGGTGCTCGACGATGCCGAAGTCGTCCCAGCTCCCGCGCTGGCAGTACGGGATCTTCAGCTTCGCTTCGCCCCCTGCGGTGACGACGTGGGTGAAGCTGTACCGACGGGTGGCTGCGAGGGGCGCACCGGCGGTGCCCGAGGCGTGGCGGTGGGCGTCGGACATCGCGCGAGTGTCCCACGCTCGCGCCCCCGCGGTCGCGCCCTGCGCTAGCATGGCAGCGATGCGATACGGACGCTGGCTGCGCTGCGCATGGTGCGAGTCCGAGGCGACCCTCGGGCGCGGCGCGGAGAGCTACCTGATGCCCGCGTGCGAGGCCCACCGCGCCGAGGCGACCGCGGCGTGCAACGAGGTCATGGCGCTGCGGCCCCCGAAGCCCTCCGGCGGGGCGTCGACCGCCCACGCCATGGCCACCTACGAGCACCGGCGAGAGGTGCTGGCCCGCGACGCCGCCGAGCAGTCCGACGGGGACCTCGACTGGACCCGGCCGGTCGCCGGGTGGGTGCTCTTCCACTGACCGAGAGGCCTGCGCGCGTCGGTGCTGCGCTTCGTCCCCGAGGCGGACACCCGTGGGCCACGGCGCATGGAGCGCCCGGTCGTAAGGGGGCGCGCCGGGGCGATCACTGCGCGGCGCGGAAGATCAGCACGTACTGGCGCGGGAGCGTGTCGAGCGAGCCCGCGAGGGCGTATCCCGCGGCCTCCAGCTCGGCGCGCACCGCCTCCGGGGCGAGGCGCATGGAGACGGGCGGGCCCTCCGGCGAGTCGAGCCTGAAGTCGACGATGGCCACGCGCCCGCCCGGGCGCAGCGAGCCTCGCAGCCGGGTGAAGTACGCCGTGCGCGCGTCGATGTGGTGGTACGTGTCCACGACCAGCACGAGGTCGACGGGCTCGGGCAGCAGCGCGTCGTCGGGCGAGCTCAGCACGGCGGTGAGGTTGGCGATCTGCTCTCGGCGCGCCCGGTCGAGAACCCAGCGCACCATCGACGGCTCGACGTCGACGGCCCACACCCGCCCCTGCGGCACCGCGCGAGCGAGGCGCACGGAGAAGTACCCCGTGCCCGCGCCCACGTCGGCCACGCGCGCGTCGGGCGCGAGGGCGAGCGCAGAGAGCACGAGGTCGGGCCGCTGCCACGCGTCGCGCTCGGGGCCCTCGAAGCGCTGCGCCCACTGCGCGGGGTTGTCGAAGCGATGGTGGTACCCGGGCTGATCGCCCGTCGCGGCCGCGCCGTGGTGACCGTGCATGGCGGCGTGCCCATGAGGGTCGGGGCAGGGACCGGTCGGCGCACCGTGCGCGCAGGCCTGGAGCGCGGGGGCGAGCAGCATCGCGGCGGGGAGCGTCTTCACGAGAGGGAGGCATACCACGCGGAGGCCGGTAGCCCGCCGGTCCTCGGCGGGGCTCCATCGCTGTCGCCACGATGCGCGGGCCCCGGCCCGACGTGGCGCCGGGAGCGGTATGGTGGCGCCCCCCCGATGCCACCCCCCGCCCTCCGCCTTCGCCGCCTCTGCGTCGCCGCCCTCGCCTCGTACGCCTGGGGCTGCGGCACCGAGCCGCTCGTCGACCCGCCCCGCGACGCCTCGACCCCCGACGTCCCCGCCCCCGACGTCCCCGCCCTC